>Ga0182012_10000050_pt1 | contig 123639 bp, 109 predicted proteins | sample 612S2SmetaG_FD_120486 | JGI IMG/M metagenome (GOLD analysis project Ga0182012, IMG submission 120486) | Permafrost microbial communities from Stordalen Mire, Sweden - 612S2S metaG | ecosystem: Environmental > Terrestrial > Soil > Wetlands > Permafrost | place: Sweden: Stordalen | collected... | reverse complement strand
GCTCGGTTCGCTGTGGCGGCTCGGTTCGCTGTGGCGGCTCGGTACGCGCCGGCGGCTGCGCAGCCCGCGCGGGCTTGGCGTCCAGGAGCAACGGCGTCGTGCCCTGGGACAGGCCGGCGAGCGCGGCCGCGATGTCGATGAGCGGCAGGCCGGTCTCGATCTCCAGTTGTTCCAGCACCGGCCGGTAGGCCGTGGCCTCACCCTTCGCAACGGCCTCGACGATGCGCAGTTTGAGCTTGTCGATGCGCCGCGCATTGACCGCGTCGACGCTCGGCAGGTTCATCGGTTCGATGGTCTGGCGGGTGGCGCGTTCTATGGCCCGCAGCATGTTGCGCTCGCGCGGCGCGATGAACAGAATGGCCTCGCCGCTGCGGCCCGCCCGGCCGGTGCGGCCGATGCGATGGACATAGGACTCGGTATCATATGGGACGTCATAATTGACCACATGACCGATGCGTTCAACGTCGAGTCCGCGCGCCGCGACGTCGGTCGCGACCAGGATGTCGATCTGGCCGGCCTTGAGCCGCGCCACGGTGCGTTCGCGCAGCGCCTGCGGGATGTCGCCGTTGAGCGGCGCGGCGGCGAAGCCGCGCGCCTCCAGCTTCTCGGCCAGTTCGACCGTGGATTGTTTGGTGCGGGTGAACACCAGCATGCCGTCGAAGCTCTCGGCCTCCAGGATGCGCGTCAGGGCATCCAGCTTGTGCACGCCGCTCACCAGCCAATAGCGCTGCCGGATGTTGGTGGCGGTGCTGGTCTTGCTCTTGATGGTGACTTCGACCGGGGAACGCAGGTGCTTTTGGGCGATGCGCCGGATGGCCGCGGGCAGGGTGGCGGAAAACAACGCGACCTGGCGCTGCGGCGGAGTCTGCTCCAGGATGCTTTCCACGGCGTCGACGAAGCCCATGTGCAGCATCTCGTCGGCTTCATCGAGAACCAGCAGGGTCAATCCCGTGAGCTTCAGCGTGCCTCGATTCATGTGATCGATCACGCGACCCGGGGTTCCCACCACCACATGCACACCGCGCCGCAGGGCGTTCAACTGCGGCTGATAGCTTTGGCCGCCGTAGATGGGCAATACATGAAAGCCCTTGATGTGCGCGGCGTAGCGCAGGAATGCCTCGGACACCTGTAGGGCGAGTTCGCGGGTGGGCACCAGCACCAGCACCTGCGGCTCATGCCGGGAGACGTCGATTCGCGACAGCGCCGGCAGGGCGAACGCCGCGGTCTTGCCGGTGCCGGTCTGCGCCTGGCCGAGCATGTCGGCGCCGGACAACAGCACCGGTATGGTGGCCGCCTGGATGGGCGATGGCGACTCGTAACCCACATCGGCCAGGGCGCGCAGCACGGGTTCGGAAAGTCCGAGGTCGCGAAAGGCGGTGGCAGTGGGCGGGACAACCGCGGGAATGGCGCTCATGGGGACTACCTGCAGGCAAGGACGCCAAGTCTAGCGGTTTGACGCGGTATTGCTACCATGCGCGTCCTATGGGACGCATATTCGAAGTCAGAAAGCACGCGATGTTCGCCCGCTGGAACCGCATGGCGAAGCAGTTCACCCGGGTCGCGAAGGACATCGCGATCGCGGTGCACGCCGGCGGCCCGGACCCGGCCGGCAACCCGACGCTGCGACGCGTCCTGCAGAACGCGCGCGCAGTCAACATGCCGAAGGACAAGACCGATGCGGCCATCCGGCGCGCGTCGGGCAAGGAGGCCCAGAACTACCAGGAGATTCTCTACGAAGGCTATGCGCCGCATGGGGTCGCGCTGCTGGTGGAGGCGGCCACCGACAATCCCACCCGCACCGTGGGCAGCTTGCGCAACATATTCTCCAAGGGCGGCGGCAATCTGGGCAACACCGGCAGCGTCAGCTTCCTGTTCAAGAAAATGGGGGTGTTTCGCCTGGATCCCGCCACCGTTAAATCGCAGGACGATCTCGAGCTGGATCTCATCGATCACGGGCTGGAGGAAATGGGTGAAAGCAGCGGCGACAAGGGCGAGCCGCAACTGGTGATCCGCTGCGCCTTCGTCGATTTCGGCAAGCTGCAGGAGGCGCTGGAGGCGCGCGGCATCACGCCGCTGTCCGCGGAGCACGAATTCATCTGCGCCGTGCCGACGGAGCTACCGGAAGCGGAGGCAGCCGAGGTCCTCGCCTTGATCGACAAGCTGGAGCAGGACGACGACGTTCAAAAGGTGTTTCACACGCTCGCGTGAGCTAGGAGGCTTCCCGCGCTCGAGCTCCGAGGCTTCCCGGGCTCGACCACGGAGGCTCCCTTAAGGATCCGTAATCCTGTCATCCGCAAGTCGCGCCCGGCGTTCTCCATACAGGTTCGGCAAATGGAGAAGGTCCATGAAGCGTTTGTTCAAGATATTGATTCCATTGGGTTTGGTCCTGACCGCCGGCTGCGTCGTCGCGCCGCTGGGCCCGCGCGGCTATTACGGTCCTCGGGTCGCGGTGGTCGCGCCCGCGCCGGTGGTGGTGGTGCGCCCCTATCACTACGGCTGGTGATGGCTTGGCGTGGGCCGGCCCTGCCGGCCCTGCGCTTTCAGATCGTCAATGTGTTCACACGCGACCGCGGCTGCCCGCCCGCGGATCGTGTCATGACATATTCTGGGCGCGGCGTGATTCGCGCAAATTGCGAGTAAGTGCCATGCTGTAAATTGGATTTCCCCAGGCGCCGGACCTTCGCATGGCCGCTTCAGAGATCAGCGTCACCGTGCCCGTTTACAACGGTGCGGCCTTTTATGACAGCGCTCTTGACTCGATCCTGCGGCAGGACTGCCCACATTTAGAGATAATCGTCGTCGACGACGGATCTACCGATGATCTGGACGAGAACATTCGCCGCCGCAGGGTCGGTGTCCGCTGTTTTCGGCAACCGCGGCGCGGTCCAGCTGCAGCGCGAAACACTGGCATCCGCGCCGCGAGCGCCAGGTGTCCCTGCTGTATCGGCGCCATGCCGCGAACATGACCCGCTGTAGAACCCGCGAGGCGAACCTGCGCGTCCTGCAGCGGCGTCTGCGGCCGCTGCGGCCGCGCAGACCTATGCCGTCATGGAGACCGTGCTCGTGGACGACGGGTCGTCCGACGGCACCGCGGAGCTGGTCGCCGAGCGCTTTCCGACCATACGCCTCATCCGGCAGATGCGCACCGGACACCCTGGCGCGCGAAACCGGGGCATTCGCGAGTCGCGTGGTGAATTCCTCTCCTTCGTCGATCAGGATGACTTATGGTCGCCCGAGAAGACTGAATCCCAGGTTCGGTGCCTGCTCCATGACCCGGCGCTGGACCTCGTATTCGGTCACATCCACAATTTCTTCTCACCGGAGATGACGGTGGAGGATACGCGGCGCGTGGCGGCACCGATGAATTCGCTGCCGGGTCAACTGCAGGGCGCCATGCTTGCCAGGCGGCGCTCATTTGAGCGCGTCGGCCCTTTCAACGAGTTCAGGGATGTCGGCGATTTTCTGGAATGGTATGGACGTGCCATGGTTCTGCGACTGAAGGTGCACATGCAGCCGGAGACCGTGTTGCGGCGGCGGATTCACGCCGGCAACCACCAACGGACTCGTACAGATCGGGGGAGAGGCTACCTCCCGGTGCTCAAGGATCTTCTGGACCTGCGCCGCCGCGCTGCCTCCCGGCCTGGGATCGACGAGCCGCCGGAATCCTGACGGCACGACATAACCCCGGGATTTCGGGGACCGCGCGGTTGCCCATCACGACATCAATTCGCATATGTCATATCCAAACGAGCCGTTGCTCACCGGGATTTTCTCGGGAATGATTTGTGAGAATATACCGCAGGTCCGCGCCAAGAAAAAACATCGGGGAATCTCTACCGTGAAATGCACGCATTGGCAGTTGAACGATCGCGAGGTGTCGAGCGAAGTGATCGAAGGCGAACTCATCGTCATGCACCTTAAAACCGGAAAATATTACTCGAGTTCAGGGACCGGTCCATTGGTCTGGGCATGTCTGGAGGCCGGAATGTCGGCCGCCGCGACCCGTGATTTCGTCGCCTCATGCTGTCGCGTGTCGCCACAGTCCATTGAAAGCGACATCGACGGGTTCATCGAGAGCGTGGCCGCGGAGCAGCTGATGCGCGAGTCGACCGCGGAGGTCGATCCGGTGCCCCCACCGTGCACCGACCCCCCGGTGTACAGCAAACCTGTACTTCAGGTTTACTCGGATATGAAGGACCTTCTGCTGCTCGATCCGATCCACGACGTGAGTGAGGACGGATGGCCGATGCGGCCGACCGCCGACAAAGCCTGAAGTCCTCGTGCGCGCGCCCAGCGTCAGCGTCGTCATCCCCTGCTTCAACGCGGCGGCTTTTCTGGCGACCGCGGTGGAAAGTGTCATCCGGCAGCGCGGCGACCCGATCGAAATCATCGTCGTCGACGACGGTTCCACAGACGAAACCGCGTCCATAGCCTTGTCCTTCGGATCGGCCGTCAAACTCCTGCGCCAGCCCAACGCGGGAATCGGCGCGGCGCGCAACGCCGGGCTGGCGCTCGCCGGCGGCGAAATCGTGGCGTTTCTGGACGCCGATGACCTTTGGACGGACAACTCGCTCGCCGCGCGCTTGATGGTGTTGCAGGCCTCACCGGACATCGACGGGGTGTTCGGTCAGTGCGAACAATTCTTCGACGCCGGGCTGGATCCCCTTACCAGCGCCAAATGGGCGGTGGATCTGCGCCGACAGCAATTCCGTAATGCCGGTGCCATGCTCATACGCCGCGTTGCGTTCAATCGCGTCGGCGGCTTCGGCACGGACCTGCAGGTCGGCGAAATGGTGGATTGGCTCGGACGCGCCGAAGCCGCCGCCGTCGCGTTCGCCAACATCGACGATCTGGTGCTGCTGCGCCGGATTCACGGCAGAAACAACTCGTTGCGCACCGACCTGAGGAAGGGCGATATTCTGCGTGCGCTCAAGCGATCCATCGACGTCAGACGCGCGCGACGTGAGCCCCCCGGCGCCTCATGATGGACGGCGGCGCCTTGCGCAACAGCGCCTTTGAGGAGCCAGGCCTCTGGCCGAGTACGGAGCAGAAACTGGTGCTGAGGGCTGCGCTCGGAGACCGGTGCGATTCAGGCACGGCATTCGCAGCGTGGCGCCGCGATTTGGACGAATCAAAGCCTTTCGATCATGAGATTGCCAGGCTCCTGCCGCTGCTTTACGACAACTTGCGAAGGTGGGACTGCAAGGACGGGCTGATGGACCGCCTCAAAGGCGCGTACCGCATGAATTGGGTCAAAGTTCAGACGCTGTTCGCGCAGCTGCGGCCGCCGCTCGAGGGGCTCGCGGTGGCGGGAGTCGACATCATCATGCTCAAGGGCGCTCCTTTGGCGGTCGCCTATTATCGAACACCGGCAACGCGTCCGATGATGGATATCGACATCGCCGTCCCAGCGAACGAGGTGAGTCGCTGCCTGGCGGTGCTGGGGGGACTGGGCTGGACACCGCGGGCGTTCTTTTGCAAAGACGTACTTCGCCTGCGCAACGCGCTTGCCATTTATGGGCCCGATGGACAGGAATTTGATCTTCACTGGCGCATACTCCCGGAGTTTTCGGATCCCCGCGCCGACGCGGAGTTCCGCCGACACAGCGTACCCTTCCAATTCTTGGGTCAGGCGGTACACATGCCGGACGCCACGCGGATGCTGGTTCATTCGGTCTTTCACGGCGTTCGTTGGAACGCGGAGCCGACGGTACGCTGGCTGGCGGACGCCACCTTCATACTGCGCAATCATGCTGGGGAGATCGACTGGGATTGGCTAGCTGATTTTGCCCGAAGGTGGCAAATGTCGCACCGCTTGGGGCTGGGCCTTGCCTACCTCGCCGAACACCTCGGGGCTCAGATACCCTTGCATGTGCTGCAGACGCTGCGCATGCGCCGCCCGACCTGGGTGGAGCGGGTGGAATCGCGCACCTTGCTGCGCGACGAACGCGCGGTTTACGCGGGCATGCTGGGTCCGATCGCGCTGCCATTCGGCGACTACGTGCGATTCATCGCAGGCGCGAATCCGATCAGGGCGGCCTGGGATTTCGTGGTGTTCCTGCGCATCTATTGGGGACTGCGTCGGCGGCGGGAAATCGCAGGCTATCTGTGGCGCGGCATCAAGGCCCGCTGGCGGAGGGCGCTGCATGGCCGTTGAGGATCGTCTGGTCTGGCTGGGGCTGCCGGACGCCTCCGGGCGGGCGCTGCTGGCGCGGTATTTCCGACCGTGGTATGGCCTGCTCGCGTTCTACGTGATCCTGGCGTCCGTTCAATCGCTGGGCAATCTGCCGGTGCTGTGGCTGCTGAAGATGCTGTTCGATACGGCGCTGCCAAGGGGTGACATCCGGCTGTTGATCGAACTGGCGGGCGGCGTGCTGGCGATCCGGATGGCATCCAGCCTGCTCGGATTGTTCCTGAGGTGGATCGTCGTGCGGATCATCAAGCGGTCCGTCGCCAATATGCGCGGCGATCTGCTGTGCACCGTCTACGGCGGATTCGAACGGCCAGGCAGCGCGGCGGATCTCGATCGTCTGCACTCGCGGATCGTCAACGATACCGAACGGATCGACGGCGTCTGCAACGCGCTGCTGTCCGGTATGCTGCCGGCCGCCATCACCAGCATTGCCCTGCTGATCGTGCTGTTCCGTCAAAGCTGGGTCTTGATGGGCATCGGTGCCTTGACATTGCCTGTAGTGTGGATGACGTCGCGACTCGCGAGGCGCAGACTGCAGCGCGTGGTTGCGAGATTTCACGACGCCTTCGAGGCCTTCAGCAAATCGGCATCGTTCGCCCTTCGGCAATTGCGCCTGACACGCGTACAGGGTTTCGAGGACGGGGAACTCAGGCGCCAAAAGGGCATTCTCGGGAAGCTCGAGCGCGACGGCGTGCGCATGTCCATGGCATTCGCTCTGCATAATGATCTTCAGGTCATGATGTCCGGCTGGGGGGCCATTCTGTTATTGGTGGCTGGTGGATTCGAGGTCATCTCCGGGCGCATGACTTTCGGCGCCCTGGCCGTCTTCTATTTCGGCGCCGGCATGCTTTATGGGTTGATGGGATCCCTGCTCGGTGCCGCGGCGGAAGTCGCCGGCGGCCAGCAGTCGCTGCGGCACGTGGCGACATTGACCGAAGCGGCAGCGCTTCGAACCGGCGGCTGCGCCACGATCCGGTTTCAGGGCGGATTCGGACTCGAGGGCGTCATTTTCGACTACGCGGGAACGCGGGTGTTGAACGGCGTGGATCTGGTCATCCCGGCGGGTGCCCGGGTGGCCATCATCGGCGCCAACGGCTCGGGCAAATCCACCTTGCTGGGGGTGATGCTTGGGTTGTTGCGTCCGGCGGCGGGAGTGGTGCGAGCTGACGGTCAGGATTGCGCAGCCATGGACCTGCCGGCATTCCGCCGCCAGATCGGCGTCGTACTTCAGCACCCGTCCTTTTTCCACGGTACGGTGCGGGAGAACATCGCCTACGGAGTGCCGGAAGCGGACGATGCCGCCATCGCGGAGGCGGTCGCACTCGCGGGAGCCGGTGAGTTGATCGCCTCCCTGTCCGGAGGCTATGACGCCCTGCTCGGCGAGGGCGGCGCCACGCTTTCCGGCGGCGAGACCCAGCGGTTGGCCATTGCCCGCGCGCTGTTGCGGCGGCCGCGCGCGCTCGTGCTGGATGAGCCCACCAATCATCTTGACGTGAATGCGGTGTGCCAACTGATCGACACGTTTGCCCATCTGACGCCCCGCCCGACCGTGGTCCTCGTGAGCCACGATGCGCGCGTGCTGGAAATCGTCGACGCAACCTATCGGCTGGAGGGCGGCAGTCTGCACAAAATGGTCCGTCATGAACCGGCACGCGGTGCAGCACCCACGGCCGCGGGCGCCTGAGTGACCGAACCCAACGGCAACTCGAGATTCGGTCAGCGGTCCGAGGCCGAACAAGCGGCGTTCGTCGGAGCGGTGCTGCAGGCAAGCCGCGAGGCCGAGAAGCGAGTCGCGCCCTTGCGGGCTGCGCTGCGCATCGCCGGATGCAGGATCGACGTGCTGTTCACCGGGGCGCGGATGGTCGAACAGCTCCTGCCGGCACTGCGCCACAATCTGATTGGTGACGGATCGGCGGCCAAAGCGGTCGTGCACGTCTGGGACACGACGACGACCGGTGCGCGCATGCCGCCGCCGCCCTGCGGCGCGGAGCATTTCACCGACCGCGGAGATATCTGGGGCTTCAAGAGCACGCGTTATCGAATCGTTTACCAGCAGGCAGAGTGCGCGGTCAATGTGATGGATCTCGCGACCGGCGAGGCGGCGTATTGGGTTCACCATCCCGAGAACATGCCGTTCTGGACCAAGGCTTCGCCGCTGCGCACCATTTTGCACTGGACCTTGGAGAAGGACGGGGCGCAACTGCTGCATGCCGCGGCGATCGGCGACACGCGCGGTGCAGTACTGTTGACGGGCAAGGGTGGCATCGGCAAGTCAACCACGTCGTTGGCGGCGCTCAGGGACGGCTTGAGCTACGTAGGCGACGACTACGTGGCCGTACGACTGACGCCGGCGCCGCAGGTATTCTCGCTATATTGCACCGCCAAATTGAATGCTCAGGACATGGAGAAATTTCCGGCCCTGGCCGCGCACGTGACCAATGTCCCGTCGATCTACGGGGAAAAGGCCGTCATCGATCTGCGTGGCATGTCGAGCCAGTTGCGGGTCGAGATGCCGCTGCGAGCCGTGCTCACGCCGCGCGTGATCGGCGGTTTGGATACCGACTTCGTACCCGCGGATCCCTTGACGATACGGCGGGCGGCGGCCTTCACCACATTGGCGCAATTGCCATACGCGGGCCAGCAAACCCAGGATTTCATCGAGCGGCTGGTAGACAGTCTGCCCTGCTTTACGCTGCGCTTGGGCACCGATATGCGGCGGGTGACGCTGGCGATCGAATCCTTGCTTGTGGATTCTGAAGCCGGGGTGCGCAGTTCGACCACTCTCGAGGAGCCGCCAGTGCAGGCATCCGGCCCGACGCCGCTGGTGAGCGTGATCGTACCCGTCTACAATGGCGCGACATTCTTGCGCGATGCCATCGACAGCATCCTCGCGCAGAATTATCCGAGCCTCGAGATCCTGGTGATCGATGACGGCTCGCAGGACGACATCGACGCTGCCGTGGCACGACTCCCGGTCGACGTGCGTTTCGTCAGGCAGCCGAATCGGGGGCCGGCCGGGGCACGGAATCGTGGCGTGGGGGACGCCTCGGGTTCCATCATCGCTTTTCTGGACGTGGATGACCTATGGCCCCCGGGCACATTGCGGATTCTGTTGCGCGAACTTGCGGCCGATCCGAATCTGCAGGTCGTGCAGGGCGATGCTCTGGTGCTCGTCAGAGATGCGGCCTCGGGACACTACGACGTCACCGGCGATCCGGAATTGGCGTTTCCCTTCTACATCGGCGCCGCCCTCTACCGGCGCAGCGTGTTCGAAAAGATAGGCCTGTTCGACGATCGAATGCGCCTCGCGGAGGATACCGATTGGTACATGAGGCTGCAGGAGAGCGGACTGACGTACCGGCGCGTCGACCACGTGAGCCTGCACGTGCGGCGGCATGGCGGCAACATGACGCTGGCGGTTCCTCAATCTGACTTGATCAAGTCGACCATGGCCGCAATCAAGAAATCTCTGGATCGGACCCGCGGCACGGGCCGGCCTCCCCGCTGAGCACCGGCGCGTGAGGGTGCTCTTCTGGAATCACATGTATCTGCCCGATCTCGGCGGGCTGGAAACGTTCACGTCAAGGCTCGCCCACGAATTGTGCACGCGCGGACACGAAGTCATGGTCGCGACCACCTGGAATGACCCCTCGCTGCCGCAGCGGCAGATCGTCGACGGAATTCGCGTCGCGCGCCTGCCGTTTCACAAGGCCATGCGCGGCGACGACCCACTCACTACGATGCGTACGCTCAAGGCGGCTGCGGCGCTGAAGGCCGAATTCCGGCCCGATGTCATCCACGTACATTTCGCGGATCCCAACGTGTTTTTTCATTTGCGAACGCGCGCAGCGTATGACGCGCCAATGGTGGTCACGTTTCACATACCTTTTTCCGACGGGCGGACGGCGCGCGGCGGAGTTGTCGATGAGATGGTCGGCGCGGCGCGCGCGCTGATCGCCGTGAGCACCGCCAATGCCCGCGCGGTTGCCATCGGCGTCGGCGTGCCGGTCAACGCGATCGAAGTACTGTGTCCGGGCGTCCCCGACGTGGAATGGGTTCCCCCGGCACAACCCCGGCCGTGCAGCGGACCCTTCGTGTTTGTCGGCCGGCTGGTGCGCGACAAAGGCTGTGATATTGCCGTCGAGGCGCTGGCTGGGGTGCGTGCAGCGGGATGGCCGGCCAGTCTGAGAATCGTGGGCGCCGGACCGGAAACCCCTCACCTGCAGGCTCTCATCGAAGCACGCGGACTGCGGCCGAGCGTCGAATTGGCGGGGGGCGTGGAACCGCGCGCGGTGCCCGGCCTGATGGCGGAGGCTTGCGCGGTGCTGATACCCTCCAGGTATGCGGAGCCGTTCGGCATGGTGGCGGTGGAGGCGGCACTCATGTGCCGTCCCGTCATAGCGGCGGCGACGGGCGGTCTGCAGGAAATCGTGGTGCACGAGCGCACGGGCTACCTGGTACCGGTGGATGATCCCGCCGCGCTGTCCGCGCACATGATCCGGGTGCTCGCTGATCCGGCCGCCGCCGCCGCCATGGGCAACGCCGGCCGCGCACGCGCTCTCAGCCGCTATTCCCTGCACGCCGTGGCGGATCGATACCTCGGCATCTACTCCGCAGCCACGCAACGCGAACTTGACGGTTGACCGCCCGACGCGCGCGAATTCAAGCCTCGCAGTCGGCGACGACCCGGGTCGTGACGAGGTAGATGTCCACCGCGTATTCCGCTTCGTCGTAGCGGCGTCCGCCGATCGAGAATTTATGTACGCTGCAGTCGAACAGCCAACGCTGCGTGGCGGGGTCGAGTCCCGCCCTCGAGCGATCGAGCACTATCCAAAGCCTTCCGCCCGCCGATCCGAGCCGCTTCAGCTCTGCAACCGACTGCGGGCCCCGCGACAGCGGAAAACTCGGTGCGCAGCAGCCTTTCGCGTAAAGCCGGAACAAGGAGACCGCATAACCCGTCACGCGGTCACCGGACTGCCAGTGTTCGCGGACATACTGCACGGCACCGCGCTCGTCGATGCGCGAACCGTCGACGAAGTGGCTGGCGAGTGCCGGCACGTTCACCAGACAGATCGTGCCCAACCACGCGCCGGCAGCCAGGGCGCTGCGCGCGAGCAGCAGGCGGTAGATCACGGCGATCGCGTAGCCCGCGGCGACCAGCGCACCGAGCACGAATGGGAAGGAATATTCGACGTGATATACCATGATCAATGGCAGCAATATCGTAGCCGCCAGCCAACCCAGCAGACAAACCAGCCAGTACGCATTCTGCGCGGAAGGGTCGCGAAGCATCAACAGGGCGCCCACCGCCGCCAGCAATGCCACCGGCCATCCGATCATTACAATCGATCCCAGCACGGAGTGAAGCGTCGAATAGCCCCAGTCCGCGCCCTGATTCCAGTCGTGCACCAGCGGGCGCACGTAGAAAATCGCAAAAGCCGCCAGTAGCAGCGCGGCGGCGGCGAACATCCCCCAGACCGCGCGTGGCAGCGTGCGATGTCCAGTCCGGGCTCCGGCCGCGACCGCCGTGCACAGCAGGGGAAGCATGATCAGCAGCAACGTGTGCGATAGTGTCGCGGCGCATGCCAGCGCGCCGGCGAGCATGGCGCGGTAAATCTCCGCCCGGTGCATCGAACGACCACCCGGGTTCCACAGTAGTCGCGCGCCGACCAACAGGCACGCGGATCCGAACAGGGCCGCGACTACATAGAAGCGCGCCTCCTGGCTATGCGCAACGTGCTGCGGCATCAATGCCATCAGCAAAGCGGTTGCCAGCGCGGTTGGCCGCCCCATGGGACCATCCAGCAGCAGGAACGTCAGCATCACGCACAAAGTGCCCAGCAGTGCACTCATGGTGCGAAAGCCGCGCTCATCGGAACCGAACAGCGTGTGGCCTGCGTGGAACAGCAGGTAGCTCACGGGGATCAAGCGCGGCAGCCGGTAGGCCTGATCGCCGTCCGGAACCGGCTGCGCATGAAACATAATGCGCTCCTCGGTGAGCGTCGCCGACTCATCGCCCGAGTAGGCCCACACGCCCAGGCTGTGGAAGCGGAGCACCGCCGCGAGTACCGCCAGGCAGATCGCCGAGATCAGGAGGTTCCCATGTTTTGACAAGTGGTTTCGCCCGATCGCTGTTTCCAGTGACATTCAGCGGCTTTATTGCGCTAGCGTATCACGGCGGCGCCGGCGTCCGCGGTCGTCACCGCACCGACACCGCGTGTACAGAATCGGACCCAGCGAGCACAATGCGTCCCTTTGCATGAAAGAACGCCCATATATCGATTCGCTCACCGGCCTGCGCGGCATTGCGGCGCTGTGGGTCGCGCTGTTACACGGCGTACACGAGCTGTCGCTCGAGTCGATAATGCCGAATCCGCTGTTGAACTCGATAAGCTGCGGCTGGCTGGCGGTTGATCTGTTCTTCGTGCTGAGCGGCTTCGTCATTGCCTACGTGCACCTCGGGGATTTCACGCGTATCACGAAGGCCACTTGCGTCCGATTCCTGCTGCTGCGGCTGGCCCGGATCTATCCGGCGCATCTGGCCGCGGTTCTCCTCTGGCTGGCACCACTGTCGCTGGCGGCCTGGCAGTCCGTCGCACCCGCCAGCGCGGGATTGAGCCGCAATTACTCCTGGCTCACGTTCACGGCGGCGGTGACCCTCACCAATGGCTGGGGAATCCCGGGATTCATGGGCTGGAATCTCCCATCCTGGTCGGTGGGGTCAGAATGGTTTGCGTATCTGACGTTTCCATTGCTCGGCTGCGCGCTATGCCGTGTCGCACGAGCGGCATACGCAGGCGCGATTATCGCGGCGACTTTGCTGTTGATGCTTTGCCTGTCTCATTGGCTGACTGGCGGCGCTAGATTCGTGCTGCCGGACCGTTGGGCGTTGGTGCGGGTCGAGTGCGAATTTCTCATCGGATGCTGCGTTTACCTGCTGGCGGCGACACGGCGCGCGTCGATCCTGGGCGCCGTGCTGACGTATTCCGCGGCGGCTGCGGTCGTGGCGATGTCGATGGCGGGCTGGCAGTCCAACAGTGGTGTCCTGTATCTCATGTGTTTCGCGGCCCTGGTTTTCGGACTGGCGAATTCGCCGACAGGCCCGTCGCGATTCCTGACGCTATGGCCGCTGCAGCGTCTCGGCCGCATCTCGTATTCGCTGTATCTGATCCATGCGTTGGTCATCGTCGGCATTCGTACGTTGGCGCACCTGCCGCCGTTGGCGTGGCTGCCCGAACCCGCCGGTACCTGGGTGCGCCTGGCGCTCTACCTGGTTTCGATCGGCGTCGCCGCCCAGATGCTGTACGCTCTGGTGGAGAAACCTGGGAGGATCGCATTGCGCCGCCGCTGGGGCTTGGACGGTGCGCAGCCATCCGCCGCGCTCGCGGCCTGAGTCGCAGTATGCGGATTCACTCGGGTGCATTCGCCTGGCCGCTGGGGATACTGTTCGTTGCTGCCGCCGGCGAAGCTACCGCCCGGCTGGATGACTGGGCATTTCGGGACACGCCTTTGCTCCACAGTGCCGACCGCCAGCACGATCTGCTGCTGTATGATCGCGATTGCATCCGCGGCCGGCCAAACGGCCGGTATGGTAAATTCCGCCTGAATCGCTACGGCTTCCGCGGCCCGGAAATCGCCCGCGTAGCTTCGCCCGGCAGCATACGAATCATGTTGCTCGGTGCCTCCGAATCGTTCGGCCTCTACGAAACCGACGGCAAGGAGATTGCCGCATTGTTGCGCGAGCACTATGCCGGCGCGGCGGATCACGTGGAAGTCGTAAATGCCGCCGTGGCCGGGATGAACCTGGTTTCGTTGCGCGTCTACTGGGACCATTGGGCGAACCGATTTCATCCGGATATCGTATTGATCTATCCGTCGCCGCAACTGTATCTGGATGACGATGCGCCTCGCGCCCCCGCGGCCTATTCAGAACCACCCGTTCCCTGGTTCAGATCGCGATTCGCCATGCGTCTGCTGGACGCGGTCAGGCAGCTGGAGTTCGTTAGGAGCGCCCGCGCCCGCTATGCGGTATGGCGTGACTCCCGCGGCCGGGACCCCTGCTGGCCGTTTCGCACCGTGCCGGTGGACCGGCTCATACAGTTCCACCACGATCTTGATGCCTTGGCCGGCGACATTGCCGCGGGCGGGGGCCGACCGGTGTTGCTCACGCACCCGATCAGCGCACCGGCGGATACGGAACCGAGGGATCTGCGGGCGCTCGAGGGACTGCGAATTTTTTTCCCGCGGGCCGGTCCGCGGATCATCCAGCAGTTCAACGCCGCAGCGGATCGGTTGACGCGCCTGATCGGCGTCTCGCACCACTGGCTGGTGATCGACATCGCCGCCGGATTGTCGGGTCGACGCGAATTGTTCGCCGATCCGATGCATTTCAACGACGCAGGCAGTGCGGCGGCCGCCAATTTGCTGGAGAGCAACCTCGAGCCGATATTGAACGGAACGGCGCACTGATGCTGTTCAACAGTTTTGTGTTCCTGTTCGCTTTTCTGCCGATCGTGTACACCGGATTTTGGTCGCTGCGCTTGACCTCGCATCGTTACGCCTGGCTTACCGTCTCGAGCTATGTGTTCTATGGCTGGTTCAATCCGTGGTACTGCCTGCTGCTCGCGTTTTCGACCCTGTTGAGTTTCGTGGCGGGCCTCGGCATGCTGCGCTTCGGCTCCGACGGCGCGCGGCGCTGGTGTATGTTGGCGCCCGTAGCCGCGGACTTGCTGCTGCTGATATTCTTCAAATACGCGGCTTTCCTGGCGGCCACCCTCGCGACGCTGTCGGCATTTGCCGGATTCGGCTGGCACGTGCCGCAGGGAGTCAGTGTGCCGTTTGGCGGCAATCGTTATGTTGCATTTCGCGACATCCTGCTGCCGGTGGGAATTTCCTTCTATACGTTCCACACCATTTCCTATGTCATCGACTGTTATCGGCGCACGGTCACGCCAACGCGGCAATTGTTGGAGTTTTCCGCATATGTGTCGCTGTTTTCACAGCTGGTCGCGGGACCCATCGTGCGGTTTCGCCAGATCGAGGGCGACCTGGGAAACCTCGGCAGGGCGCAACGGCTACGCTGGCTGCCGGTCGGTATCGCCTACTTCGTCTATGGACTCGCAGAAAAGGTATTGGTGGCTGACACGCTCGCGATCTTCGTGAATCCAGCGTTCGACCACATCGAGCAGCTGTCGACGCTTGGCGCCTGGTGTGCCGACCTCGGCTATGCCTTTCAGCTGTACTTCGATTTCTCGGGCTACAGCAGCATGGCGATCGGACTGGGTTATGCGTTCGGACTCAGGATTCCGATCAACTTCAATTCGCCTTATAAGGCGCTGGATCCATCCGACTTTTGGCGGCGTTGGCACATATCGCTGTCGGCATGCCTGCGCGATTACGTGTACATCCCCCTCGGCGGCAATCGCGACGGCCAGTACAGAGCGTATGGAAACCTGATGCTGACGATGCTCATCGGCGGACTTTGGCATGGCGCTAACTGGACCTTCGTGGTTTGGGGTGCCTACCATGGTGTGCTGCTGGCACTGTATCGCGTGTTCCGCCGCCATTGGGACATGCTGCCCGCCGCCACACGCCGGGTTGGCACGTTTGTAATCGTACTGCTCGGCTGGACACTGTTCAGATCAGCCAGCCTGGGCGCCGCCGGCCAGATGTTGAGGACGATGTTCGTTCCGACTGCCGGCGTCGGAGTGTCGCAGCCCCTGCTGTTTGCCGTGATGCTCGGAACGGCCGCTTTTTGGGCGATGCACGGACGAAACGTCCACGAGCTGACTCGGGACTTCAGATGGACCGGCTGGGCCACGCTGCGCTTCTCGGCCATCGCGGGCGCCGCCCTGGCGCTGATGGCGGGCGACCGCAATGCACCGTTTCTGTACTTTCAATTCTGAATCCGCTCCGGCATGACATATCACTGGGGCCTGCGTGACCCACCGAGCACGCGTGATGACTCGCGCATTATGTAATGGCCAGCCGCAGATACCGGTTGAGGGCTTCATGCACCTTGTTTAGTCTGAGCCATAACAAAAAAGTCCTCGCCTCTAGGACTTGGAGTGCAATGCGTATTCCGATTTCAGCACATCCGGTTCGAATCCCGCTGATTTTGCTGGCGGCCGCCGAGGGATTGGCGTTGTTTTCCGCCCCATATCTGGCGGTATGGGTACGTTTCGCGGATACGGATTACCCGCCGCCGACGCATGGAGCCGTCTGGCCGCGGGGTTTATCGTTTGCGATCGTGATGCTGCTGAGCCTCGTTGCCACCGGTTTATACAGCGACCGGCAGCGTGCCCGGCCGCTCGGCGTGTTGCTGCGCATAGTCGCCAGCGCCGCCGCTGCCTTCGCCTCGTGCGCGCTTTTTTTCTATCTGGTTCCTCCGCTTTTCATGGGGCGCGGGGTGCTCGGTATAACCGTGGCGGCCGGCGCACTCGCATGTCTGTGCGTGCGCGCCGTTGCGGCACGGCTGCTGGACGATTCGATCTTCAAGCGGCGCGTAATCGTCTATGGCGCCGGGAGGCGCGCTGAGGTTTTCGGGCGTCTGCGCCGTCGGACCGACCAGCGGGGTTTCCTTGTGGTCGGCTTCATCGAGGCCACCGGGGATGCGCCCGTGGTTCCGCGCGAGCGTCTTTTGCCGGCCGGGTGCGGTCTGCTGAGGTCATGCCGCGGCCTGGACGTCGACGAAATAGTGATCGCGATGGACGATCGGCGCGTGGCATTTCCGCTTGCGGAGCTTCTGCAATGCCGGTTGAGCGGCATCCAAGTCGTGGATCTGCAGTCCTTTCTCGAACGCGAGACCGGTAAACTGCGCCTGGATGTGATCGATCCCAGCTGGATGATCTTCGGCAGCGGCTTCAAGCGAAATCCACTGCGCCAGTTGAGCGGCCGCGCCCTCGATCTGCTCGTGTGCGCCGCACTTCTTGCGCTCACGTGGCCGCTGATGTTGGCCGTTGCGCTCGCAATCAAAATCGAAGATGGTCCGGGTTCTCAGGTTTACTACCGCCAGCGCCGGGTCGGCTTCGAGGGGTGCGAATTCGAGATGCTGAAGTTTCGAACCATGGCGGAGGACGCGGAAATTTCCGGAAACGCGCAGTGGACCATGAAGGACGATCCGCGGATAACGTTGGTGGGCCGCGTGATCCGCAAGCTGCGCGTCGACGAATTGCCGCAAATCTTCAACGTGCTGAAGGGCGACATGAACATCGTCGGTCCGCGCCCGGAACGCCCGGAGTTCGTCAGGGAGCTGAGCGAGAAAATTCCCTATTATCGTGAGCGCCACTTCGTCAAGCCCGGCATAACAGGATGGGCGCAGCTGTGCTATTCATACGGGTCTTCCGAGGTCGACGCGCTGGAGAAACTTCAATATGACCTATATTACGTCAAGAATCACGGCCTGCTGTTCGACCTGAGCATTTTGTTGCAGACTGCGGAGGTCGTGCTTTGGGGTAAGGGAGCCCGCTAAACCGGGAAGAACGGTCTTGAACAAGAACCTGCATTGGACCTTGCTCCCGCTCCTGCTCTGGTTGGCGCTGCGTAGCGTGCCGCAGGTGCAGGCAGCCGAGGAGTCAGCCGCGGCTCCAATGGCCGCGCAGGTCTCCCCGGCCTATATCATCGGTCCGGGCGATACGCTGCAGATCTTCGTCTGGAGGAATCAGGAACTCACCGCCACGGTGCCGGTCCGCCCCGATGGAAAGATTTCAACCCCTCTGGTCGAGGACATGGTGGCCGTCGGCAAGACACCGACACAGCTAGCCCGCGACGTCGAGCAGGTGCTGGCGCAGTACGTCAAGAGCCCGCAGGTGAACGTGATCGTGACGCAGCCGGCCAGCGTTTTCGGTCAGATCAAGGTGATCGGCCAGGTGGTCAAACCTCAGGGCGTGGCATTTGTCGAGGGCATCACGGTTCTCGACGTGGTGCTCGCGGTGGGGGGTCTGGCACCTTTCGCCGCCGGAAATCGCGCGCATATCGTGCGTACCGAAAACGGCAAGACCACCGAGATTCGCATCAAGCTGGATTCGCTGGTGAACGACGGTGACATGAAACAGAACATATTGCTTCACCGCGGCGACGTCCTGGTCGTGCCGCAATCGCGCTTCTAGGCGATGCACGGCCCCCTCGACCATGTACGGGATGAGCTGCGCGGCGCATGGCGTTTTCGCTGGCCGGCGCTCGCGCTGGCGGCGGCCGCGGCGCTGGCCGGCTGGGCCGCGGTGTTCACCCTGCCGGACCAATACGCCGCCAGCGCACGCATATTCGTCGACACACGCACCGCCCTGAAGCCCGCGCTGCAGGGACTTACCGTCGAACAGGATGTCAATGCCGAACTCAATTTCGTGCGCCAGTCCCTGCTGGCCGGCGCGCAATTGGAGCGGATTGCTCAGAATTCAGGGGTTCTAAGCGCGGCGGTGACGGACCCCCGAATCCGTGCACGCGTGCTCGCCGATTTGAGCGAGCGGATCGAGATCAGCGTGCGTAGTGCAAGCGACCATGAAAATGAACGGGACACCGCCGGCAGCATCTACCAAGTGGATTACAAGGACTCCGACCGAAATCGAGCCCTGGCGCTGGTGCAACTCCTGCTGAAATCCCTGGTCGGGCAGACGCTCGGGGGAAAGCGCGAAGGTTCGCAGGGCGCGCAGAAATTTCTGGAGGGGCAGATCGCCGACTATGAGAAGCGGCTGCGCGCAGCGGAGGACAGGCTGGCTGATTTCAAGAAGCACAACATCGGGCTCATGCCCACGGAGCAAGGCGGCTATTTTTCGCAGCTTCAATCCGAAGTGGACGCGGGCAGGAAGACCGAGGGCGCGATTTCCGTGGCGGTGTCGAAACGAATGGAGCTCGACAAGCAACTGCACGGCGAATCGGCGATCGCCGCAATTTCTGGCGGCCCGGCCGTCGGTGTGAACGGCGTGGGCGGCGCCGGCGACACACTCTCGCGGATTCGCGAGACTCAGGCCAAGCTGGACGAGTTGTTGCTCCGCTTCACCCCCAGACATCCCGATGTCATCGCCACGACGGAAGCACTCGCGGAATTGAAACAACGCCGCGCCGCCGAAATCGAGAGCGTCCGCCGCGGCGATGCAGGGGCGCTGGCGGCGAGTGGAGCCGCGAACAACCCGGTTTATCAGAGCATCCAGCTTGCCTTGAATCAGGCCGACGTCGATATTGCCGCGCTACGCGGCGAGCTGGCGCAGCATCTGAACAAGGCCGAGGAGTTGCGCCGCCGGCTCGACACCGCACCGCAAGTCGAGGCCGAATATGCTCAACTCATGCGCGACTACGACTTGAACAAGGCGCAGTACAACGCCCTCATGGCGAATTATGAGAAGACACGCCTCGGAGAGCAGGCCGATGACGCCGGCTCCATGCGTTTCGACATCGTACAGCCGCCCACGGCGCCTTTTCGGCCGGTGTCGCCGAAGCGCCCGATCCTGCTGCTCGGAGTTCTGGCGCTGGCGGTTGCGGCCGGTGGCGCATTGGCGCTGGCGCTGCATCGGCTGCGGCCGGTGGTGTACTCGATTCAGGCCCTGTCGGAGTTGACGGGATTGACCGTGATCGGCTCGGTAACGTCGGCCTTTGCGGAACAGCGCCAGGCGGCGGCGCGCAGGGCGTTCATCGGCTATTGGGCGGCCGCGAGCTGCCTGGTCGCCGCGTGCGCGGTGGCGTTGCTCTTGGATTATTTCGGCGTGCGTCTGCCGCTTTCCGTGGCCGGCGTTGGCTGAGCACGAGCGCGCCGTGGACAAGGTTCGCAGCAACCATGCCGGCGCGGGCGCGTGCTTTGGTGCCGTCGTCGCCGGCGCGAGTGCGTCCCACGAAAAGCGGGTCACGCTGAACATTCATGCACTGCGCGAGGCGGGATATCTTCCGCAGCCGGGCAAGGTGCGCCAATTCGCCGAGGCATACCGCCACATCAAACGACCCATCCTCGCCAAAGCGATGATCCATGCGCCATCCGGCGCTGATCCGCGGATCGTGATGATGGCCAGCGCGCTGCCCGGCGACGGCAAGACCTTCACCAGCATCAATCTGGCGCTGAGCATGGCACGTGAAAAGGACGTGTCCGTGGTTCTGGTCGACGGCGATGTGGTCAAACGGGATTTGAGCCGGATGTTCGGAGTGGAGAAGGAAATCGGACTCCTGGACGCGTTGGGGAATCATGCGATCGACCTGGAGCGCCTGATACTGCCCACGGACGTGCGCGGACTCAGCGTCATGTCGGCCGGTACGCCACACGATGGCGCCACTGAACTGCTCGCCAGCACACGCATGACTGCACTCGCCGCCGCCATGGTTGGACGCAGCGCCCGCCGCATGGTGATTCTTGACTCCCCGCCCTTGCTGCTGTCGAGCGAGTCCCGGGCGCTGGCGCACATTGCCGGTCAGGTGGTGATGGTGGTGTGCGCCGGAAAGACGCCGCGCCGCGCGATACTCGACGCCATCTCGCGCATGGAGCGGGATAAACCGCTTGCGCTGGTCCTCAATCTGGTCGATCTCGGCACCACGGACGGCTATTATGGCTATGGGAGCTACGGCGAGGAACGTGGTTAGCGCGGCGCGGCGCGGCGCCCTGCCGGCGGCATTGTGTCTCCTGGGAGTCCGATGTCTGGGCTCGCCTCTGGATTTCTCCCTGAGCACCGGCTTGTTGGCATCCGACAACGTGACGCGGGTCCCGTCAGACGCGGAAAGCGACCTCATTGCGACCGCCGGACTTGACCTGCATTTCAAGCAGGACACACGCCTGCTGAAAGCCGCGTTCGATGGCGATTTTGCCTATCTGGATTTCCTGCGAAATTCCTTCGGCAATGAGGTCATCGGCCGCTTCGATGGCACGGGCAGCTTCGCTTTGATTCCGGAATTGCTCTCTTGGAGCGTCAGGGATGACTTCGGCCAGATCCAGGTCGATCCGTTTCGGGCGATCACTCCGGAGAACCGGCAGAACGTCAACTACCTTTCGTCTGGGCCCGACGTCACCCTGCGTTTCGGTGCGCGAAATTTCGTTTCATTGAGCGGACGCTATTCGCTCACCCATTACCAGGTGAGCGATTTCGACAGCAAGCGCACCTTCGGCGGGATCTCGGCAGGTCGCGACCTCGGCGTGGCCTCCAATATCTCGCTCAATGCCCAGACCGAGCGCATCGCGTTCGACAATACGGCACTCAATAGCGACTATGACCGGAACAGCGCTTTTCTGCGCTACGAGGCCAGCGGGGTGCGCACCAGATTATGGGTCAATGCCGGCGGGTCGCACGTCGACGAATCGGCCGGCGGGCTCTCCGGTCCGCTGCTTCAGGCGCAGGTCGAACGGACGTTGTCGCCGGCCGCGAAACTGGCCATCGGCATCGGTACCCAGCTGACCGACGCCGCGGACAGCTTTCGCGAGGTCAGACCCGGCGCAGTCGGCGGCATCGAAACCGGGCCGGTTGCCGGCACGAGCGAAACCTTCAGGCGCCGCTATGTCGAAGCATCCTGGTCCTATACGCGCAGCCGCACGACGATTTCGACGACGGTGCGCTGGACCGACGATGCCTATCGGGTTTCACAGACACTGGATCTGAAGCATACGGAAGGGCAATTGCGGCTGGAACGGCAGATCAGCCCGTTCGTCGCCGCTCATCTGGTCGGTTCGATCCGCAATTACGACTATGTCAATGCGCTTTCGAGCAGCAGGGATCTGATCGGCGGCGTCGGCCTCACGCTGCGAACGGGCCAAAACCTGTCCGTTGCCATGGACTACGCCCGCGAAGACCAAGCGGCTCGGATCGTGCAGAACACGTTTCACGAAAATCGGGTGTCGATCACGCTGGTTTATCATCCCGCCAGGATCGGGATGGGCGTGTTTTAGTCGGCCTGCACCGCCGCGTTGCCGCCGCGGTCAGCCCACAGATGCCCGGCGACGTCCAGGACGTTTGCGCGCAGGTGCACGTCGCTGCAGCCGTCGAGCTGCACGAGATGCGTTCCCGGGCGGTTGCGGGCCGTATTGCCCCGGATGAACGGCGAGTTCACATGCGATGCCCGTATCGCGGCCACCTTGAATCCGGAGAATTCGCAATCGTCCACAAGGAATGCTCCGTCGCCAACGAATGACACCGAGTAGTTCGCGGCCGGCGTGTTGAACTGCAAGCCGATGATCTGAATGAGCGAGAGTCCCTGATTCCGGCTTCCCAGTATGGGCCGTGCATTCGATCCGCCGTCAAACACCGCGCGGCGCGGGTTTAGGGACTGCAACACGGTGGGTTTGCCGAATATCCCGGTAGGCACCTCGAACCAGGGATGGTCGCCATCGACGCCATTTTCCCGATCGAGAGCTGGATCGGCGGCCACGACATAGAGTCCGTCCAACAGTCCCAGAACGGCGCCGGCCAGCAGATGAACATTATTCGGATCCTTGAGTATCGACAGCGGCCAGGGCGTGCCGGGCGTCAGCCCATCATTCGACGCCGATCCCTGCGGGCCGATGTAGCGGTCGTAACGCTCATGGCGGCGCAGCCCGTCGGTCACGATCACCCGCCGCAGCCGGCGGGTTCGGCCGTGCGGATTGACCACCTCCAATTGATACCAAGCGTCGCGGATGGGGGTGTCCGTGACCGGCTGCGGCGTTCTCATGACGCCACCCACCGGAATCATCCACGCCAGCGTCTTGCCCTGCCAACCGGGCGTCAAGATGATCGATTCGCCGCTGCGGATTTCCGTGGCGCTCGATTCGAGGGAGGCGGTGGGTGCCGGGCCCGCGGGCGCTGCGTGAACCGCTTCGATGCGCAGGCCCCCGGTGTCGACCGCCTCAAAATCCCGCGTGGTGAGCAGCCGCAGATCCCGCCACGCCGGACCCGGTCCAAGGTCTTCGGTGTCCCACGCACTGGTGTCGCCATCGGCCGATAGCGCGAGTCCCGTGTCGGAATTGATCATGCCGTATTTCTTCAGCGCGCGCAGGATGCGCAACGCCTTGCGATTCCAGGCACCGCCGCCCGGCTTGCTGGTTTCGGAGACGCTGGCCTTCAGGCGGATGCGGCCGCCGAACGGCAGCGCATTGGAATTCCCGAACGCGCTGGCGTGCGACGCGGGCGGGGAGATGAAAACGGGGCATTGATCGGGAATTGTGAAGCGGAACGCATGGTTGATGGCGTCATGCTCGACTTCCTCACCGCGAATCAGACCGGCGAGGATGCTCTGTCCAGCCACGTCTGCGCTGGTATCGCCGAGCGGGCGCTGCGAATCGCCGTCGTCCAGATCCCATACCGCCATATTGGCGCAATACCAATGGTCGACGCGGCGATAGGCCCGGTACAACTCATAGCAGACCCTCAGGCGGCGGTCGATCAGCAGCACATGACGATCCTCCTCCGACGGCTTTTCGGGATGGGTGGCATTTGCCGGATAGCCCTGCACGATGTCGTCGCGCAGCGGAACGGGTGCATACACCAGATCGCACTCGCCCAAGTACTGGCTGCATACGATCGGCACCAAGGGCTGCAGGCGCGAATCGGCCACGAAGTACGGCGTGCCCACCACCGATCCGGCGTAGCTCCAGCCGCCCGCATCCTGGGAATAGGGATGCATGCCCAATGATCCGATGAAGAGTGTGCTCTGCGGGTGGAGGGGCAAGGCACTGACGTCGCGCCGCCACTGTGTACGGGAGAACAATCTCATGCCGTTCAGCTTGGCGTTCAATCCCAGGTCAGGAATTCCGGCGGTGGCGGCGTGTGCGGCGCCTGTGACGGCACACATTCGGCGCGTACCCGCCGCCGCCAGCAGCCGCACCATCAGCCGCGAGAATGCGCGCCGATCCATTACTTGGGCGTCTCGGGTGGCCGCCCGATGGTGCCGCGCAGCGACCGGAGTAGATCGGAAACACCGGATAACTCCGCTTCGAATTCGATTTCCCGGGCGTCGTCGCGGTCGAGATAGCGCTTCAGCAGAAACGGCGAGTGGCCACTGTGGTTCGATCCCACATCGCAGGTCATCGCCGATTCAATGCCGAGCGCCGCCAGCCACTCCGGGTGCTGCGGTGCATAGCGCCCGCTCGGATAGCAGAAATGCGTGGCACGGCCGGCGCCAATTCGTTCGAGCACGCGCCGGTTCTGAAGAATCTCTTCGGCCGCCGCCGATTGGTCGGACGAGGGAAAAGTGTGCGTGTGGGTGTGCAATTGGATGTCGACGCCGCACCTTTGCAACTCCGCCACGTCTGCGGCGTCGATGAGTGCGAATCGGCGGTTGCGTGTCACGGTGTCATAATCCAGATCCAGCAGTGCCGCCAGGGTACGCACCAGCTTTTGGCGGCCGGCGGCATCGCATTGTTTGTTGCCGAAGCCGGCCCAGCGGGCCGCCAGGGCGCGCTCGTTGCCCGGAATGGCGAAATCCCCGTCGAGATCGGCAGCTATGCCGCGCACCGACAGCGTCGTGCGGGCCGTGCGCCAGAACATGTATTCGATGACGACGTCTGTAACGACCTCCGCCCGTTCCACATGGTAGGTGGTCAGATACAGGCAGGCGGGCATGGCATGCTCGAGCAGCAGAGGCGCCGCCAGCGTCAACGTGCTCTTCCAGCCGTCGTCGATGGTGATGACGACCTCGCCGCGATTGATGTCGCCGCGATGCAGCTTCTCGAGGGCCTCCGCCAACGGCAGGACGACGTAGTTCAGCCGCTTCAGCAACGCCAGTCTGCGTGCGAAAACTGCCGGACGCATGAACATGATCGGCGCATATTCATGTTGATCGCCGATCGAAAAGCCGTGATAGCAGAGAATGCGCAACCGCCTGCGAGACAGGCGGCGTGCCATCGCGAACACCCCGGCGGTGCGCATCGCGTACAGCAACAGACGCTTCGTAATTCTTCTGATTTGCGCCGATTGCGGTTTACGCATGTCCCTTACCAGTTGCAATCACGTCGGCGCCACACGGCGCACGGTGCGCCGCAGGAACCCCCAGATCTCCTCCTCGGGCCCCGGCGGTCCTCCGCTCAGTCCCCAGAAGCAGAGCAGCGCCGCGAGATAACCGATGGCACCGCTGCCGGAGAACAACAACAGGCGGGGCCAGTGGCCGAACTGCGCGGCACCCGCCACGGGTTGCATCGCCAGCACCAGTCCGCCCATTGCGCCGCTCGCAAGCACCACCCGGTAGTTGCGTGCCAGCATGTCGGTCAGTTTCAGATCCAGGGTCTTCGCCAGCGCCGTGAAGTTCAGCACGAGCACCACGGCCGCTGCGACCACCTGCGCCCAGGCCACCCCCAGCACTCCATGATAGCGGCCCAGGATCAGCGTGAACAAGATGAACACCGCCGCCCCGGCAATCGACAGGAGCGTCACAAACCGTGACCTGCCGAGTGCCCAGTAAACATAGTGTGTGTTGGCGGCCATGATGTTCATGACATTGGCGCAAGTCAGCACCCGCAGTACGCCGGTGGCGCCGCTCCATTGCGCGCCGAGCAGAATGGCGACGATGTCCGGTGCGCACAGCCCGATGCCGAGCGCCGCCGGCACGCCGATGGACCAGATGAGCCCGGACACACGCAGATATACCGGCCGCAGCCGCGCCACCTCGCCCTCGAACTGCGAATATCTTGCGAACACGGCTCGATTGACCGGTTCGGCAATCTCCGTGGACGCGAGGCCGGCAATCTCTTGCGCCATGGAATACAGGCCGACCTCGCGCGCGCCAATGTTGCGGCCGATCCACATGTCGGAAAAACGGCTGCGCAGCACGTCCGTCGCGTTTCCAAGGAGAAGCCATGCGGAAAAATGCAACAGATCGGCGTGCCGCGACAAATCCCATCGCGGCCTGCGCGGGTGCATGCGATAGCTCAACAGGCTCATCGTGAACCTCGACGCGGTGGTGCCGAAAATGAGCGCCCAGTAGGACCTGGCGTGGGCCGCCCACACTATGGACGTGACGAATCCCGCCACTCTCGAAAAAAAGTTCAGCTTGAATTCCTGATCGAAGCGGCTGGCGCGCCGGTACTCCGTCATCCAGATGTTGCCCGCCGAGCCCAGCAACGCATTGAATCCCATGGCGATGACGATGGGCAGGATTGCGGGCCGCGAAAAAAGCCGCGCGACGGGATATGCGGCCGCCGACAATACCGCGAAAATGGCCAGCCCGCTGATGAGCCGCAGCGTCCAGGCGGTGTCGTAATGTTCGCGCGTCACGACCGGGAGTCTGATCAGGGCCCAGTCGAAGCCGAACGCTGACAGCACTTCGACGATCGCCGCCACCGATGCAGCCATGGCCACCAGGCCGAAGTCGCCCGGCGACAGCAGGCGGGCGAGGATCGCGATGCTGATGACCCCAAAGACCCGTTCGGCCTGACGGGTCGCCAGCGTCCAGGCGACCGCCCGCCAGGTGCTCGGTCGCAGCGCGTTCATCGGCGACTCATGCGTCCCGCGACGGGTTGGCCGCCGCCGGTGACCGCCACAGACTTTCCGCCATGCCCCGGCAGTAGTATACGAGTCCCGCCACCGCGGCCCAATTTAACTCCAACAGCAGGCTGGCCATGCCGATCAATCTCAGTCTGCGCAGCACCGGCAGGCACGAGCCCAGCAGGGCGACGCACCAAAAAGCGGTCTGTGCCGCGGCGGCCATCCGATAGAATGCCCCGCCCGTGAGCCACGCGGCGGCAAGCATCCCGAGCAATGCGAACGGCACGATGAGCCGGCAGAGTTTGTGCGAAATGTACTGCCACAAGGCGGGATTCTTGCCGGGTACGATCAGCCACCGATTGGCGGCCAGGCTCTGCCAGTTTCCCGCGAGCGTGCGGATTTTGCGGCGGCGCTCGGCGGCAAGACTCGACTCTGCTACATCATATATCCGTGCGCGCTCTTCGAAGACGATGCGTCTGCCGGTCCGCAGCACCGCCATGGGTATCTCGAAATCGTCGAGCAGGGTGCCGGGGCGCAACGGTTTGAACTCGGATCTGCGCATCGCGTAGAGTGCTCCGGTCGCGCCGACGGCGGAGAAATATTCGCTCTCCGCCCGGCGTATGAACTTTTCGTACCGCCAGTAGAGCCCTATTGAGGCAGCGACGCCCGTCGCCGGCGCCTCAAGGATGAGTTCGCCGCTCACCACCCCGATGTCAGGATCGCCCAGCCTGTCGATCAACGCCGTTAGCGCCCGGGCATCCAGCCTCTGCCGCGCGTCGGTAAAGACCAGAATCTCTCCCCGGGCCGCCGCCACGGCGGCATTCAGCGCTGCGGCCTTGCCGCGCGCCGTGCAGTCCAAAACGGCGACCCCGGGCAAGGCCCGGGCGACCGCCACCGTGCCGTCCGTCGACCCATCAGAGGCGATGATGATCTCGATCAGGTCCCGCGGATAGTCCTGGGCATTCAGGCTCGTCAACTTATGCTGGAGACGTGGCGCCTCGTTTCTGCAGGCAATGCAGACGCTCACTGTCGGCCGGGCCTGCGCGGTACGCGGCCTCGCAGACAGCCTGCGGTTGCGAGTGCATTTGGATGCAGCCCACACCAGCAGCGGATATGCGACATAGGTATATCCGACCAGTGAGACGCTGATCCAGAAAACAAGCATCATTGGCTGCAAGCGTCCATCTAAAGGCATCCCCGTGCGCCGGAAGACTACTCTATCAGCAGCCCATCGCACCCATGCAGCCGCCCTCGAGGTCCGTGACATAACGTGGAAATCGGTCCGGTGCGGCCGATGCCGTTGATGGATCACTACGCCAGCACCCGGCGACCTGCCGCCCGGTCGACGCCATCATCCTTCGGCCTGTTCGGCTGGAGTGTTGCGGCCATGATCTGGGTCGGTATCGGCCGCGTCACCGAGTTCATTCCGCTGTTACGCGGGTTGCCCTTGGGGAAGATTGCCGTGGTGTTGGCGTTGACCGCCTATTGGGCCCGCGGATCGAGGCGCTCCGGTTTCCCGCCGCTGTTGAGCACGCCGCTCGGACGCAACGCCGCTCTGTTGGCCGCCATCGGCCTGGTGAGCATCACGTTCTCCATTTGGAGATCACAAACGCTGCATGAGATTGGCGAATGCACGGCCATCGCAGCCGAGTTTTGGCTGGTGTACACGGCCTCCTCGACGTGGCGAAACGCCCGCTTGCTGCTCGGTCACGTCGCCGCGGCCTCCGGCGCACTCGCATTGACGGCGGCGGCTCAATACACCGGCGGCCGCGCCGAGGTGCATTCCGGTTATGACACCAACGATCTTGCCTATGTGCTCGTCGTGGTCCTGCCGCTAGCGTATGCGGGTGCAGTGACCGCGAAGGGTTGGAATCGGCTGCTCTGGGCGTCGCTGTGCGGAGCTTTCGTCATCGCGGTCTTGCTGACCGCATCGCGCGGCGGTGTGGTCGGCCTCGTGGTGGTTGTGCTCGGTCTGGTCTTCAGCGCGGACACGCGCCTCGCACCCGCCGGCAAGCCACGCGCGTCCCGCCGCACGGCGCTGATCGCTCTTCTGTGCCTGATCGTGTTCTGCACGCTGTGCTGGCGCATCCTTCCGGCGGAAACCCGCGGGAGAATGCAAACATTCGCTCATCTCGATACGGATTACAACATGCAGCGCGGTCACGATTCGCGCCTCGACATCTGGATTCGCAGCGCTTCGAGCCTGGTCAAGCGTCCCATCGGCTTCGGGCTCGGCACGTTCCAGGCCGTGGACGGCATGACCGGCGGTCAATATCGGGCACCCCACAATTCCGAAGTGCAGATCGGCGTGGAACTCGGCTTCCTCGGATTGTGGCTTTACCTGCGGATGTACCTCCTTTCGTGGCGCGTCCTGCGGCGTGTGTCGTTGCCGCCCGCCACCGTCACGGCAGGCGTGGAGACCGATGATCAGAAGCGCATCTTTGCCGCGAACCTGCGGATCAGCCTGTTGGGCAATTTCACCGCCGGTTTCTTTCTGTCGCAGGCGTACAGCAACCTGATCTGGATCCTGTTCGCGCTGATCGCTGCCATGGCGTTGGCACAGACCCCGGCGCCTCGGGTGATTGAGCGTCGGGCATGAGGGTGCTGTGGTTATCGCATGTCGTGCCCTATCCGCCGAAATCGGGCCTGCTGCTGCGCGCCTTCCATTTGCTGAAGGGCGTTGCATCGCGGCACGAGGTGGATCTGGTGGCCTTCAACCAGTCCCCGCTCATGCGTGCGCTGTACGCCGAACCCGCGGAAGGTCTCGCCGAATGCCGCCGGGAACTTGGCCGCCTGTGCCGGAGCGTGCTCATACTACCCATAGAACGCTTGGAGCGGCCCTTCGGCAAGGCGAGAACCGCCGCGGAAAGCCTGGTGCACGGTGACGGATACACCGCCGACTGGCTTCGCAGCCGGGTCGCACCGCGGGAGATTCGCGCGCTGGCGGAGCGGCGCGCCCATGACGTCGCACACTTCGATGTCATTTCGCTTGCGCGGTATCGGTCGCTGGTGCAGGTTCCGGCGACCCTCGGCCATCACAACATCGAATCTCATATGATGCGCAGGCGTGTCGCAAGCGAACCAAACCCGATCAAGAAAGCCTATTTCCTGCAGGAGGCCGTGCGCCTCGCCCGCTATGAACGATTCTGGGCACCGCGCTTTGCGGTCAACATCGTCTGTTCCGACCTCGACGGTGAGCGCTTGCGGCGAACGGTGCCGGACTCGATCACGCGGACCATCCCGAACGGGGTCGACTGCGCGTACTTCCGTCCGACGGTGGCCGCGGAAAAGCCGGATTCGCTGATTTTCGTCGGCACCCTCGGCTGGTATCCCAACACGGCGGCGGTTCTGTTTCTGTTGCAGGAGGTCTTTCCGCGGCTGCGCGCGGTGCGCGCTGCGGCAACCTTGGACATCGTGGGTGCGAACCCGCCGCCGGCCATCGTCAGGGCCGCCAGACGGTTGGCCGGCGTGACGCTGCACGGCTTTCTCGAGGACATCCGGCCGGTGATGGCGGCGGCGACGGTGGTCGTCTGTCCGATCCGCGACGGCGGCGGCACCAAGCTGAAGATCCTGGACGCCTGCGCAATGGGCAAATGCATCGTGGCGCATCCGGCTGCCTGCGAGGGAATTGCCATCAGTCCGGGCGTCGACATCCGTCTCGCCGAAAGCGCGCCGCAATTCGTCCGGTCCATCGTTGAGCTGCTGGGTGCGCCGGCGGAGCGACTTGCGATGGGCCGGGCCGCGCGTGAACTCGCCATGCGGAGATATTCGTTCGATGCAATCGGTGTGGATATGGCCGACCTTCTCGGCGAAATCGCATCGCAACGCCACGGTCACAGAGCCGGGTAGATGTCCCAATATTCGCGCACGATCTGGTCGAGTGCAAACCGGCCGGCGACCTTGGTCCTGGCGTTGTCGACGAGACTTCGACGCAGTATCGGGTCGTCCCACAGGCGCGCCACCGCAGCAGCGAGCGCCGCCGGATCGTCGGGAGGCACCAACAGTCCGTCGATGCCGTCGGCGATGATTTCAGGAATACCGCCGACCTCGCTTGCGACCGCCGGGCAGCCGGCGGCCATGGCTTCGATGATGACGAATCCGAAGGCTTCCTTCCAAATCGAGGGCACCAGCAGCATGTCATGCGCGCGCAGCAACGCACCGACGTCGCTGCGCATGCCGAGAAACGAAACGCGCCGATCCAAGGTTCTAGCGGCCGCCAGATGCCGCAGATTGCCGCCTTCCCGGCCGTCGCCGATGACCGTCAAACGCGCGTCAGGCAGGCGATCCGCAAGTATGGCGAGGGCTTCTATGGCGATGTGAGCGCCCTTTTCACGACTCAGGTTGCCGACGAACGCGAGTCTGGGACCGACCGCGGCTTCGCGCCACTCGGGTGTCGTGCCGACATCGGTGCCGTTGTATATGACTCGCACCCGATCACGCGAAACCATATAGTCGCCGGCGATTTTGTCGCGCGCCGACTCCGACACGGCCGTTATCGCGGTGACCACGCGGCCGAACAGCATCTGGCGCAGCTGCTTCAGCCATCGACGCAGACCCGGTCTCGGCCGTGTGTCCCCCGAATAGTGATAGGTGGCCACCACGGGTACCCGCAGTATCCAGGCGATAAGGGAAAATGTGCCGAACAGCTCGAAAAAATGCAGGTGCACGACCCGCGGCCGAAGACGCAACAGCAGCGCGCCCAACACCAGGCTGTGTCCCAGGGTCGGCAGGCCGACGCGCGGAATCACATGGACCGTGGCTCCGGCGTCGGTGAGTCGGGCGGCCAGTTCGGGGCACGGCCCGCACTCGAATACGAAATGCACGTCCACACCTCGTGACCGGCCCAGCCGGGCCAGTTCTGCGCACATGCGCTCGAATCCACCCAGCTTATTGGGTTCTATGCCGGCAATCCACAATACGCGTGTCATGTTTCCGTCCCGATTGGTCATAACATTGCGTAAACTTGCGCACTGCCATGGTCTTCGGCGATCTCGCGCCGGATAATTGTGCCGCTCCGCCGCGCGCGCGCCGTGACTTCAACCCATTGCTGGAAGCCTCCGATGATCGCACGTTGCTAAGTGAATGACAGCCACGCACATGACGACATCGCCGCAGCGCCTGCGCGTTCTGGAAGTCCTCTACTCCTTTCGCATAGGCGGTTCGGAGGTGATGGGATTGGAACTTGCCCGTCAGCTGGCCGAACAGGGCGCCGATGTGCTGGTCTCCGCGATTGACGGCATCGACGGTCCGTTGCGCGAGCGATGCGCGGCCTACGGCTTGCCGGTCGTCAATCTGCGGATTCCAGCGGCATCGCCGCTCGGGCGAAATGGCTACAACCTCAGCCTGATACGCCGTTTGCGCGATCTTCAATTGGATGCTATCCACTTGCAACACCTGGTCTCCCTGAACAAGCTGGGGATAGCCGCCCGGCTCGCGGGCATCGGACGCATCATCGTCACCGAACACTCGGAGGCGGGCCTGCGGGACAGCTTGGCCGGCCGGTTGCGCGCACGGATCAATTGGCGTCTCGCGCATCACATCACGGTCATTCACCAGGGTATCGCCGACTATCTGGTGCAGAAGGTCGGTGTGTCGCGCTCGCGGCTGGCGGTCATACCGCTCGGCATCGACATCAGGCATTGGCACCGCACGGATCGGGAGGATTGCCGCAGGACACTCGGGATTGGGCGGGAGACCGTCTTCATTTTCGTCGGCCGGATCGCCGCCGTAAAGAATGTGCCGGAACTGGTCAGCGCTTTTCTCGAAGCACGGAGTCGGACGCAACTGGCGGCAACCTTGCTCATCGTAGGAGACGGCGCCGAACTGCCACGATGCCGGGCGCTGGCGGCCAGTCACCCCTGCGGTGGCGACGTGAAATTCGTCGGCGAGCGCAGCGATACACGTCCGTATCTCGCCGCCGCCGACGCGCTCGTCTTGAATTCCCGGTGGGAGGGCACGCCGCGCGCGCTGCTGGAAGGCATGTGCATGGGACTGCCCGGAATATGCCCCGCGGTGGGCGGAGTCGCGGCTCTCCTGCAAGGCCGCGGTTGGCTGACGGATCCCGGCAGCCGCGCGAGTCTCGTGGGCGCTTTTCTCGATGCGCTGGGCGATCCTGACAAGGCGCACAGGCTCGGCGCATTGGCGCGGGGCCATGTCATGCAAACCCGCGACGCGCAAGCCATCGCAAGAAGCTACCACCGGCTCCTGGTCGGCAACGAAGCCTAGTCACCATGGAACGACCGGCTCCGCTACAGGTGATGACGCTGATCGAGGGCGCCTCCGTCACCGGGCCACTGCGCGCCGTGCTGGATTGCTCGCGATTCGAATCGACCGGCAACGATGCCGTACGGGTGTCGCGAACCGTGGTGACGACCTCGCGGCGCAATGCACCTCCCCGCCGGCAGTTTCTGGACGCGGTGGCGGCGGCAGCGTTGCCCGTCGAGGTGCTGGACGAACGCCATGCGTTCGATTGGGAGCCGGTGGGACAATTGTCGGAGTTGCTGCGGCGGGCCGCGCCCGATATCGTGGAAAGTCACAGCTATAAGCTGCATGCGCTGACGTGGCTCGCCCGACAGAGGCTGGGCGAGGATCGACGGCCGGTTTGGATTGCCTTTCACCACGGCTACACGCGCGAGACCTGGCGAGTGCGATGCTACAACCAGCTTGACCGGCTGACCCTGCGGTTCGCGGATCATGTCGTCACGGTCTGCAACCCGTTTGCGGAAGTGCTGCGCCGCCGGGGTGTGAGCGCCGCGCGAATTTCGGTGCTGCACAATGCGCTGGCCGAGCAGCCTAAAGTGAAGGCGAACGAAGGCGGCGTTCTGCGCGCGGCGCTCGGTATCTCGGCGACGGACCTCGTCGTGCTCACGGTAGGGCGCTTGTCTTCAGAAAAGGGGCACGCCGATCTCGTGGCCGCGTTCGCGGCCATTCAGATGCGAACGCGCCGCCAGGACCTGCGGTTGGTGATCGTCGGCGATGGCATCGAGGTGCGCAGCCTGCGGGCGCTGGCGCAGCCTCTTGGCAACCGGGTGATTTTTGCCGGACAACAGCCGGATATCGGGGTGTGGTTTGCAATCGCCGACATATTCGCATTGCCCTCGCATAGCGAAGGTTCGCCGCTGGCACTGCTCGAAGCCATGCAGGCGGGGCTGCCGATCGTTGCGACCCGCGTGGGGGGCATACCGGAAATGATCGACGACGGCGAGAGCGCGCTGCTCGTCCCGGCACGCGATCGGCGGGCGCTTGCCGCCGCCCTGGCCGCGCTGCTGGGCGACGCGCCGCGCCGGGCCATGCTGGGCGAGGCCGCCATTTTGCGCTGCAGCCGGTACTCGCCGGCAGCGCGCGGCAGCGCGCTCCTCGCGCTATATCGCATGGCGGCGAAGCGCGCTTCGCAATAGGGTCCTGACCACCGATACGCGGGGGGCGATGCCGAAGAACACGCGCTCCGAATAGGCGAGATCACCGACGCGCGGCGGATGCGGCCCCTTGCAATAGATGGCACCGCCGGTATCGCGCACGTTGCGCATGCCGCCGATGTACGCGTCCGAACTGACGGTCACGGCGGCGATGCCGAAGGGCGCCATGTGCCGCGCCAAGGGATGGGAAAAGCGCGCGTAGTCGTCGATGTGCCGGCAATACATCAAGTGTGCGATACGCATCGGGCCGCGCCCCGACTGCAACATGAAAACGAAAGGGTACGTGCCGCCTCCGGCCTCGCAGGTCACGCAGCGGCAGCCGCAATCCGCATGAAATGCCATCAGATCCCATTCCAAGGCTGGCAGCACCGAACGGTCGGCGGATGGACTGAAGCGGCGGATCACCGTCCGTTCCCGCACCCGGCCCGATGCGGGGAAGGTAATCATCCGGCCGTGAAACAGCGGTTGGTACCCCTGCGCTTCAAGGATCGGCACGGTGTGTGCAGCAGGCGTCATGTTGAGGTAGGTGGCGCCGGGGATGCGCATCGCGCGGGCCGCCAGCAGCGGCGCGTAGGGGCGAAATTCGGGCGTCACCACCCAGCTGGACATGGCACAGCGGGTCTGCGGGGGCGTGCCGTCCGCCATATGCGTGCACATCTGCAAAACTGCGCCCACCAATTCGCCGTCCGACTCGAGCATGAATCCAAACCGCGGCAGTAACGGCTGCAACCGACGCCGCGCCAGGACATTGAGGACCCGGCCGAAGTTCCATCCCTCACCCGCGGCGCGGGGAAACCCGCGGTCGAGAAAACGCGCCACCCGGCCGAGCTCATGGTCCGCAATCTCACGGCAGAGCACTGTTGGGACCGTCATCCCCGGTCTCCCAGCATCTTCTTCATGAGCAGCCGGAATCCGCCGCCACCGCTCGCAGCCAGCTGCGAGCTGCGCCAAACCTTCCATGCCCGCGTCCCTGCCTCGCTGCAGCGATGAGCCGCGTTGAGCCAGCGGGCCGCCAGGAAGGCCCGAAATCGACGGACATCGTACAAGCCGGCGGCGTCGTTGGCCGCAAGCAGGCGATCGAGCCACGACTTCGTCAACTGGAGATCGCCGACGCTCAAATGCCTGGCCACATCGAACAGCGTCAGGTGCAACAAGGTCTCCTCCGCGCCCGCGTGTGGAATGAGGCGTTCGAGTTGCCTCAGCCTCAACATGTCGACGGATCGCATTTGGGCGGCGCTCTGCATCCGGGTCACCTGGTTCGGGTGGACCCGATAATGCAGGGCGACGATGGGCAGATTGGCGAGCTTGAAATGCTCCGCGGCCCGCATCCACAAGTCGAGATCCTCGGCATGGGTGGCTGACGGCGAGTATCGCAGTAAATGTTCCCGAAACAACTTCAGCCGACACATCACCGTCGGATGTGCGAGGGGATTGAACGCGAACAGCTGGGTATAGATATCGGCATGACCGAGCGGCATTCGCTGGATGGCATCCGGTCTGCCGCCAAAGGCTTTTATCCAGGTTCCGCACACGCCAACGAGCGGATTGCCGTCCATGAAGTGCATTTGCCGTTCAAGGCGTGTCGGTTGACTGACGTCATCGGCATCCATGCGGGCGACATATTCGCCGTCCGCCATGTCCAATCCTCGATTCAGCGTGGCAACCACGCCGAGATTCAGTGGATTGTTGACGATGCGCAACCGCGGATCGTTGATCGAGCGCAGCACGGCCTCGGATTCGTCGGTGGATCCGTCATTGATGGCCAACAGCTCCAGTTGGCGGTAACTTCCTGAAAGAATGCTGTCCACCGCTTCGCGGACGTATGGAGCAGCGTTGTGAACGGGCATCAGTACGGTCAAGCGGGGCGGCAGGGGCGGTCTCCGGGTGAACGATCAGTATACTTGACTGCGGCAATGGCACGGGAATCGCCACTGGACCTTGCCGGACCATGCGGGGTTTTCGCGGGCCGTACGACATCAATAATTGCCGGTGTAAAGACGCGTCACTTTCCGTTCACGTTGCTGGACTCGATGGTGGTGCATCCCTATCACTACGGCTGGTGATGGCTGAGAGGGGCCGGCCCGTCGAGACTGGCGGGCCTCAACCCTCCGCCACCGGATGCTCCGCCATGATCTCGAGCGCCTTGACCAGCGCCGAGTGGTCGAGATCCGCCATGCCATGGGCCGCGCAGACCTGCATGAGCTGGGCGGCACCGGCGGTTTGCGGTAGCGCCACATCGAGCTCCCGCGCACCCTGCAGCGCGAGGCCCAGATCCTTCTGGTGCAGGCGGATGCGAAAACCCGGCGCGAAGCTGCGCTTGATCATGCGCTCGCCGTGCACCTCGAGAATGCGGCTCGCGGCGAACCCGCCCATCAGGGCTTGGCGGACCTTGGCGGGATCGGCGCCCGCCCGGCTCGCAAACAGCAGCGCCTCGCCGACGGCGGCGATGTTGAGGGCGACGATGATCTGATTGGCCACCTTGGTGGTCTGGCCGTCACCGTTGCCGCCGACCAGGGTGATGTTCTTGCCCATGGTCTGCAGCAGCGGCAGCACCTGGTCGAACACCGCGGGATCGCCGCCGCACATGATGGTGAGCGAGGCCGCCTTGGCGCCCACCTCGCCCCCGGACACCGGTGCGTCGATGTAATCCGCGCCGAGCGCGTTGATCCGTCCGGCGAAGGCTTTCGTCGCGGTCGGCGAGATGGAGCTCATATCGACGATGATCCGGCGCGGCCCGTCGCCGGACTCCCCGAGAGCGGTCGCGATGCCGCCGGCGCCAAACAAGACCGCTTCCACGTCCGGCGTATCCGGCACCATGATGAATATGACGTTCGCGTTGCGCGCGACCTCGGCCGCACTGGCGCACGCCACCGCGGCCGGTGCCGCGATGCCCTGCGGCAGCCCGCTGCGGGAGTGGAGGAACATCCGATGGCCGGCGCCGATCAGATGCTGCGCCATCGGTGTGCCCATGATCCCCAAGCCGACGAATCCGACGTTCATAGTTGAGTCCTTGCGGATGATTGAGTGTGGGTTCAACGGAGGGTGTTTGCGGCCTCGGGCGCGGTGCGCATCGCGGCCATCACCTGTTGCGCACCCGCGGCCATCAGCCGCGCATCCGAACTCACGGTCACGAACTGGAAACCCTTGCGTATGCGCGCGAGCGCCGCCTGGGGCGTGCCATTGTGAATGCCGGCGACCATGCCGTGTGCCCTGGCGCGCGCGAGAATGTGGTCGATGGCCTGCGCCGCCGGCGGATCGACGTCATCGAAGACCGGTTTGCAGCCGAGCGCCAGCGACAGGTCGGACGGTCCGATGTAGATCGCATCCAGGCCTTCCACCGACAGGATGTCGTCGAGATTGTCGAGCGCCCTGGCGGTTTCGATCATCGCGAAGGTGACGATGGTGTCGTTGGCATGCGTCGCATAATCCGCCCCGCCATAGAGCAGCGCGCGGATCGGCCCGAAGCTGCGCGTGCCGCGCGGCGCGTAATGCGTCCAGGCGACGAGGTTTTGTGCGTCCTGGCGCGAATTGACCATGGGGCAGATGACCCCGTACGCGCCGGCGTCGAGCGACTTCATGAGGATTCCCGGCTCGAGCCATGGCACACGGACCACGGGAACGGTGCCGGTGGTGGATATCGCCTGCAGCATCGGGATCATCGCCTGATAGTCGACCACGCCGTGTTGCAGGTCCACGGTGAGTGAATCCCATCCCTGGTGCGCCATGGTCTCGGCCGAGAATCCGCTCGGGATGGCCAGCCAGCCGTTGACGGCTGCGGCACCGGCTTTCCAAATTTCGCGAAGTCGGTTGGTTTTCACCGGGTGCACCATTGGCTCTGGGGATTGGAGGTTTTCATCAGGTCACCGGCGCCGGATTGAAGAGCACCAGGGAGTTGTGCAGTTTCCAGTGCTCGGCCCAGGTCTTTTTGCGGCCGCTTGCGACGTCCAGCATCAGCCGGAACAGCTCCCAGCCAATCTGTTCGACGGTGGCATCGCCGTCGGCGATGCGGCCGGCATTCAGGTCCATGAGGTCATGCCAGCGCCGGGCGAGTTCGCTGCGGGTGGCCACCTTGATCACGGGCACCTCGGCGAGTCCATACGGGGTGCCGCGGCCGGTGGTGAAGACGTGCAGGGTCATGCCGGCCGCGATCTGCAGGGTGCCGCAGATGAAATCGCTCGCGGGGGTGGCGGCATACACCAGTCCGCCGGTGATGTTGCGGTCGCGCAGTTTTTCGCCGGGCGACAGGACGCCGCTGATCGGTGCGGTGCCGCTCTTGATGATCGAACCCATGGCCTTTTCGACGATGTTCGACAGGCCGCCCTGCTTGTTGCCGGGCGTGGTGTTGGCGCTGCGGTCGGCGCGGCCCCTCTTCAGATAAGCGTCGTACCAGGCCATCTCGCCGATCATGGCGGCGGCGATCGCGGGATTGGCGGCGCGCGCCGTCAATTGATCGATGCCGTCGCGCACCTCGGTGTTCTCGGAAAACATCACGGTGGCGCCGGCACGCACCAGCAGGTCCGTGCAAAAACCCACGGCCGGGTTGGCTGTGACGCCGCTGAAAGCATCGCTCCCCCCGCATTGCACGCCGACGACCAGATGGCTGGCCGGCACGGTCTCACGGCGGCGCGCATCGAGTCTCTGCAAATGAGTCCGGGCGGTTGCCATGATCGAATCGATCATCGACATGAACCCCACGTGTGCAGCGTCCTGCAGGCACACCACATCGGGTCCGGTGCGCGCCTGCGCCCGGCCGCGCTCGTCCATGAGTGCGAACGTGCCCGGCGGCAGCAGCCGCGCCGGCGGCAGCTTCTCGCAGCCCAGGCTCACCACCATCACTTCATTGCCGAAATTGGGATTGAGCGAGATGTTGCGCAGTGTGCGGATCGGAATGACCGCGTCCGGTGCGTCGATGGCGACGCCGCAGCCGTAGGTGTGTTCCAGTCCGATCACGTCATCGACATTCGGATACTGCGGAAGGAGCTCGGCCTTGATGCGCTTGACGGCATGCTCCACCACACCCGAGACGCATTGCACGGTGGTTGTGATGGCGAGAATGTTGCGGGTGCCGACCGTTCCGTCGCGGTTTCGGTACCCTTCGAAGGTGTAGCCTTGGAGCGGCTCGGTTGCGGGCGGGGCGACCGTGGCGATGGGCAGCCCTTCGAGCGAGCGCGCCACGGGCATTTCGAGCAGACTTTCGTGCACCCAGCAGCCCGCGGCGATGGCGCGCGCCGCCCTGCCGATGGTGACGTTGTAGCGCACGACCGCGGCGCCGGCCGGCAGATCGATGAGCGCGAGCTTGTGGCCCTGCGGAATGGATTCGTGCAGGGTCAGGCCGGACGGGAACCGCGTGCCGGCAGGCAGTCCGCCGTCGTTGGCGACGATGGCAACATTGTCATTGGGGTGCATGGTGATGTGCACCGGACTGCGCGCTGCTGGCTCATGCATGTTGAAACCCCCTGAATTCGACCCGCTTGATGTCCTGCACGATGACCAGGTACGCGAAAATGGTGACCAGGGCGTTGGCGCCGACGAATAGCAGTGCGCCGTCGAAGGATCCGCTCGCCGCCAAAATATAGCCGATCGCGATCGGCGTGACGATTCCGGCCACGGCACCGAAGCTGTTGAACAGGCTGCCCGCCAGGCCGATCGCCTGTTTCGGCGCCACATCGGCCATCACCGCCCAGCCGAGCGCCCCGAGGCCCTTGCCGAAGAACGACAGCGCCATCAGGCAGACGATGATCCAATCGGTGTCAATGTAGTTGCAGGTAATCATGCTCATGGACAGCAGCATCCCGGCGACGATCGGGGTCTTGCGCGCGACGGTGAGTGAGCAGCCGCGCTTCAACAGGGAGTCCGACAGTACGCCGCCGAGGATGCCGCCGAAGAAGCCGCACAGCGCCGGCAGCGACACCATGAAGCCGGCCCTGAGGATGGACATGTGCCGCTGTTGCACCAGATAGACCGGAAACCAGGTGAGGAAGAAATAGGTCAGCACGTTGATGGAGAACTGACCGATGTTGATGCCGAGCAGCATGCGGTTGGTGAGCAGCTGCCGCAGCGCAGGACGCGTGGAATCGGACCGCGACGCGGGACGCTCCTGCAAGTCGACCAGGGCGCCGCCGGCCCGCAGATAATCCAGTTCGGCGCGGTTCACGCCGGCGTGCCGCGCGGGTCCGCGCCCGGCCGTCAGCCAGGCCAGGGCGAGCAGCATGCCGAGCCCGCCCATGAGCACATACACCCAGTGCCAGCCATACCAATGCGTCACCGCCGCCATCAGCGGCGTGAACACCACCGCGGCAAAGTATTGCGCCGCGTTGAAAATGGCCGACGCCGTACCGCGTTCGCGGGTCGGAAACCAGCTCGCCACCACCCGGGCATTGGCCGGGAAGGCCGGCGCTTCGGCCATGCCGACCAGAAAGCGCAGGCAGAACAGGGCCGCGATCGCGCTTGCGGGGCTGCCGAGAATGCCGGTGCCGGCCTGCATCAGCGTGAACGCCGACCAGCCGAATATGCTGGCCGCGTACACCCGGCGCGCACCGAAGCGGTCGATGAGCCATCCGCCCGGAACCTGCGCGAACACATACGCCCAACTGAATGCCGAAAATAGGTAGCCCATCCGGATCATGTCGAAGCCGAATTCCGCCTGCATCGACGGACCCGTGATGGACAGCGTGGCCCGGTCGGCGAAGTTGACCGTGGTGATGAGGAAAATCAGCGCGAGGATGCGAAAGCGCACGTGGCTGCGTTTCTGCAAGACCGCTTGCGGCGTAATGGCCAGGGGCTTGCTCCGCTACTGACCCTGGGTCGCGGCCGGCTCGACGTCGATCGAGGAGACGATCGCATCCCCGCTCGAACCCGCGAAATCGAGGTTCAGCGCACCGTTCGCCACGGTGGCCACGAAGCTTCGCTCCAGGGCCTTGAGCGGGCCGCCGGCGGCCGCGGCGACATCGAGATCGACGATGGCGGGTGCGCCGTTCGCCGTCACCGAAAATACCCGTGCGCCAGGGCCGTCCTCCGGTTCCACGAATCGCAGGCGGACGCGATACATTCCGTTGGCGAGGGGCAGCACGTAGGAGAAGCGCCCCTTGCGGTAGGTGTTGAGCAGCGCTTCGAACGGCGTACCGCTGATGTCCCTGTGGACCGGGGCAACGGCCGCACGCACCGGCATGAACGGATTGATGGCGGCGGCCGCGCCACCGCTGAAGAAATCGTCCGAGCCATGGGGGCCTTCGGGGCCCGGCATCCCTTCGATGGACCCGCAGTCGATGCGGTAAACCCCGGCACCGACGGTCAGCGTCCAAGAGACCGAGTCGGAAACCGTGCCGGAAGCGAACTCACCGGCCGCCTTCACCAAATTCGCGCCGGGCGCCAGTGCCACCGCCGGCCACCGGCAGATGCGCTGCGGACATTCCGTCAGGGCGCCGAGGCTGCGGCCGTTGATCCAGGCTTCGGTCGTACGGGCATTGCTGTAAACCTTGAGTTCAGTGAGCGGCAGCACGCGTTGTGTCTGCCGGCGGCTCGCGATGTACACCGTGGGCGCCGGATTCCAATTGGCACGGTAGAAGAAGAACGCGTCCTTGCGGGTTTTGCGGTCATAGCTCGCGAGGCCCTTGGTGTTGATGTTGACCGAGTCGCCCTCGGTGCGTCCCGGGGTCGAGAAATCGAACATGAAGGTGAGCCAACTGCCCCAGAGAAAGGGCTTCGCGGCGAGTATCGGCCAGGTCAGTTCATGCACGCGGCTCTGGTATTCCTCCGGCTGCACATGGCCCCGGGGATCGACCGGACCGCCCAGAGGATTGTCCGTGTGCTGGACGATGGATGCGCCCGCTCCATATTCGCTCACCGCCAGCGGTATCGAGGGATAAGCCGCACGCATCCGGTCGAGATCGGCGTTGAGGTCGGCGGGCACGGTGGTGTACCAGCCGAAGTATCGATTCGCCCCATCGAGGTCCGCCGCATCGATCACGCTCGGCGACCCCGGCCTCCCGTAACAACAATTCGCGATGGTCGACGGGCGTCCGGGATCCTCCGCCTGAGCGGTCTGGCGCAGCAGGCCGAGCAGCGGCCGCGGATCGGTCTGCGCGTTGGTGCCGCCGCCGACCGCCGCGGGAATGACGCTGCCAAAATCGACCTCGTTGGCGAGGCCCCAGACGGCGATGGAGGCGTGGTTCGAGCTCTGGCGGATGAGTTCGACCATCTGCTGCTTGGCGTTGTCGATCAGTGCGTCCGTCGGTTGCGTGGCGCCGCCCAGAGTCCACTTGCTGACCAGCGGAATTTCCGCCCAGTTGAGCAGCCCGAGTTCGTCCGACAGGTCATTGAGGGTATCGGAATGCTGATAATGGGTGAACCGGATGCTGTTCGCCCCCAAGTCCCGGATCATTTCCAGGTCTTCGCGCTGATCCGCTTCCGACACCGCCCAGCCCTTGCCCTCACGATCCTGATGCAGGGCGACGCCGTGCAGCCGGATGCTTCTGTCGTTGAGAAACAGGCCGCGTTCCGGGTCGATGCGAATCTGGCGCACGCCGAATCGCTGCGTCACCCGGTCGAGCCGCACACCGGCGGGCGTGCGCAGTTCAAACGCGGTCTGGTACAGATAGGGATCATCGACGCCCTGCCAGAGATGCACATCGTGAATCCTCACGGTGCCAGCCACGTCGGCGTCTCCATGAGCCCCGATGTCGAGCCGGCGGGTCAAGGATGCGACCACGCGGCCGCCCGAGTCCTTGAAGGTCACCGTGAGCACCACGGCGGCGCGCCGTCCCTGGTCATTGCGGATCTTGGTTTCCACGGCAATGTCGGCCGCGCCGTCGGCCAGCTTCTTCGTACTCAAGCCCACGCCGGGCCCGCCGTGATCCAGCATGCCGATGTGCACGGGGGCGGTCGCGATCAGCGAAACCGGCCGGTACAGACCGCCGTAGATCCAGAAATCACCCGCGAGGGGCAGTATGTCGGCCGTGCTCGAACCCGGCGCGGGTGTGGAGTTATCGGTTTTCACCGCGAGGGTGTTGCGCTGCCCGGGCGACAAGGCCGCGGTCGCGTCCAGCCGGAAGCGCGAAAATCCGCCGCGATGCCCGCCCAGCCGCACTCCGTTCAACCACACGTCGGCGCGTTCGCTGGCGGCATCGAACTGCACGTAGACGCGCCGGTGGGCAAAGCGGCGGGGCACCTCGAATTGCAGGCGATACCAGCCCACTCCGCGCGATTGGTTGAGCGCCCGCGGCGCTCCGCCGGCGGCCGTGTCGGTGCCGACCCGGTTCCAGGTGTGCGGCACGCTGACTTCGGTCCAGGTGCCATCCGCATACGACGGGTCTTCGGCACCGGCTGGATCTGCCTGGAGAAAACGCCACCTGTCGGTGAGCATGAGGGTCTCGCGGGGGCTGGCGCGCGCGCTGGCTGCCGCGTCCGGCGGCTGCGCCCGCGCGGGCCGGCCGATCGCCAGGACCCCCGGCAGGCTGCAAATCATGCACAGGATGGGAACGGCGCGCTTCAACGGGCGGTGGCGTAGCCGATGGAACTCATCCAGGCCACGAACTGCTCGAACCACAGATCCGTGGTCAGCCCCAGACTTCGCATGCCGAAACCGTGTCCGCCCTTGTTGTAGATGTGCAGTTCCACCGGGTGGCCGGCCGCACTCAGGGTCTGGTAGGCGCTCAGCACGGATTTGGACAGGGGATCGTCTGCGGCCACGGCGAGAAACATCGGCGGTGTATCGGCCGGCCATTTGACGCCGTCGTCGGCACCCATGTAGATCTGTGCGGCGAAATTTGGCCGTGCCGCAGCGTCGGCGCCGACCACGGCGGCATTCACCAGACGGCCGCCCGCCGAGAAGCCGACCGCGCCGACCCGATCGGGATCGAAACCCCACTGTGCCGCATGCGCCCGCACATAGCGGATCGCGGCGAGTCCATCGGCAATGGCCGTCTGCGGCGCCGGACTCCGGGCGGCCGGATCGCCGGGCGTTTCGGCGCGCGCGGGCTGGCGCAGGTATTCCTCGTTCGTGTCCGCCGTATGCCTGACCCGGTATTTCAGAACGATGGCGGTGTAGCCCTGGGCCGCCAGATGGCGCGCCACCTCGTAGCCCTCCCCATCGACGGCCAACCTGACGAAACCGCCTCCCGGCGCGATGACGATGGCCGTGCGGTTGGCCCGCAGCGGATTTGCCGGGTTGAACACCGTGAGGGTCGGCTGCACGACGTTGCGAATGCGGCGCGTGGACCCGACGGGCGTCACGATTTCTTTCCAGGTCCAGGTTTCGGAGCCGGGCGCAACACCCGGATACAGCGCCACCACCCGCGCCGCATCCGAGGGCTGTTCGGCATTCTGCAGTCCCTGCGCGTCCGCTGCGAGGGGCAGGCCCAGTAAAAGCGTCGCGGCTGCCAGTGATTTGATCATGTACCGCCCCGGTCAATTGTTGATCACTTGAAGTTGACGCGCACTCCCAGTTTCAGGTAGCGGCCAATCAGGTCGTAATACGCGTTGTTGTTCGCCGGCAGCGGCGGTGGACGGTTCATGACGTTATTCAGAACGAAGTACACCTGCTCGCGGCCGCCCAATTTGCCGAAATCGTAGCTGCCGCCCAGATTGAACAGAGCATAGGATCCGATGTAGTTGTCGTTGATGCTGTTGCTCAAGGCGGGGCTGTAGGCGGGATTGTCCGGTCCGATGAAGCCGTTGTTCTGGTGACCGCTGCTGATGTAGCGCACCTGCACGTTGGCCGATAACCGCTCGAGGTTATACGTGGTGGTGACATTCCACAACCAGGACGGCAGTCCGGCCGGACCGCCGAAGCCTGCACCGGTCTGCCCCGCGCGGTTGATGCCCTCCGGAAACAGCGGCGAGACGTCCGTCGACGTCCAGTATTCGAACACCCGGGTACCCTCGGCGTTGACGATGACGTCGCCGGCCAGGCGCCCGTTCAGCTGGTCCAGCGGCTGCGTGAAGGTCAGCGCCAGGTCCACCCCATGCGTGCGGAACTGCGCCACATTGGCCGTCGTGCCCTGAACGGCCAGGATCTGGCCGCTCACGACATTGTTGTTGGCGAATGTGATGAGGGAGCAATACGGACCCCCGTTGTAGACGCCGCCCGTCAGACAATTGTTCACCACGGTCTGGGTGCTGGTCGCCGTGATGGCGTCATTGATGACGATGCGGTAGTAATCGGCCGAAACCTTCAAGCGGCTGAAGAATTGCGGCTTGAACACCACGCCGAAGGTGGTCGTGTCGGACTTCTCCGGTTTCAGGTTCGGGTTTCCACCCACCGTGAAACCGGCGGCGTTGGTGGGCTGCACGATCCCCGGGCGCGGGTCGAGCGGCAGCGGCAACGATACCGTCTGCGGCGTGTACAGATCGACGAGATTGGGCGCCCGGATGTCGCGCGAACGCGTTCCGCGGAACAGGAAATCACTGGTCGGTTCCCAGGTCAGACCGGCCTTCCAGGTCGTGACCGAGCCGGAGGTGCTGTAATCGGTTTCGCGCACTGCGCCGTTGAAATCGGCCGACCGGGCCATCGGCAGATTTTTGAGCAGCGGCACCACCGTTTCGACATAGACTTCCTTCACATCCTCCTGGTGGTAGGGCAGATTCGAGACGTTGCCGCTGTACCATGCGGCGGCCTGTGACAGCGGGTCCACGCTGGTCTCCAGCGAATCGGTCCGATATTCCAGGCCGGATGCAATGGAGACCGGGCCCGCCCAATCGGAGAACGGTTCGCCCTGGAGGTTGGCGGTGGCGTCCTTCAACGTGGTCACGGTCTGTGCGGTCGGGGTGCCGAGCACATAGGCCAATGCCGCGGGACTTCCCGTGGTCGTGCCCAAGATGTCCAACGGCTGGCAGCCGGCGGCCTGGGCGGCAGCGCTGGCGCACACGACCTGGCCGCCGACCTGCACGGCATTGATGGCGTTCTTGAAATTGGCGTTGTTGAACGCGTTGTCCACATGCCGGATGGCGTTGTTCCTCCCGTACTGGTACGAGGCATCCCATTTCCAGGTCTCGCCGAAGTGGCCCTCCAGTCCGGCGACAATCCGGCTCGTATCCTCGCTGATGTCATTGACGCTCGGTCCCAGCTGGTTGCTCAGGTAGCCGAGAGAAATTCCCTTTGCCGGCACCAGTGCCAGCTGGGCGGGGGTGAGCGCCTGCTGCAGATAGTAATTGCTCGGCAGAATGGTGAGCGCCGCGGTGCCGCCGCCGGCGCGGATCGCCGTGCCCGCATCCAGGGTGTCGATGTGTGAATAGAGCGGCTCGATGTAGACGGTCAAGTGATCGTTGAAGTCGAAACTCAGCTTGGAGAGGAAATTCGCGCGCTCGATGGCCGCATGCAACTGCTGGAAATTGCGGTTGTCGATGCCGGCCGCACTGTTGGCGGCGAGCTCGGCATCGGTGAAACCCGTTTTGACGAACGCAAAATTGCTGTCGAGATAGCCGGGGGTGAAGCGCGCAGTGGTCGTGCCGCCGTTTGCGCCCGGGACGAACGCCAGGCCCTGCAGGGGACCCGGCGTCAGGATCAGACCACCGGTGGTTGCGCTGCCAAAATAGGCGTCGCCACCCTGCAGGATGATGTTCGCCGGCACGCCCGCCGGTCGGGTCGAATAGGCCACCGAAGCCACCGACGACTGTCCCCAGGCGCGTTGATCGTTGTAGTAGCTGGTGCCGCCGTTGTTGTCGTATTCGCCGCCGGCAATGATATGTCCCTTGCCATCCGCAAAACTCGTGCCGCCGGCCAGACTGACGTACCGGTCCTTGTCGTCATCGTAGTTCGGGGTTTGGCCGTACTGCGCGGTTGCCTTTATGCCCTGCAGCTTGTCGTCGAGGATGATGTTGACCACACCCGCGACCGCATCCGAACCGTAGTCGGCGGACGCGCCGCCGGTCACCACGTCAACGCTGCGGATCAGAGCCGTCGGGATGATGCTGAGGTCGGTGGTGCCGCCGACGGTCGTCGCCGGCAGATTGGTCGCTGGCAGCCGCAGCTTGTCGAGCAACACCAAGGTGCGCTGTGCCGTCAAGCCGCGCAGATCCGCAAGTTCCGCGCCCGAATTCCCGATGCCTCCCGATGCCGGGGTATTGGTGGCGCGAAACGCCGGCACCTCATCGAGCAGATCACCGATATCGACGGTGCCGCGCGCCTCCAAAGCCTGCTGGCTCAACACCACCGTGGGGGTGGGCGCGTTGAATCCCGCGCGATCGATGCGCGAGGCGGAGACCACGATTTCCTCAAGTGGCTGCGGCATCGTGTCCGCGGTTGCGGCCGCGGTTTGCGCCCGAACGGGCGTTGCGAGGCTGGCAGCCAGGGTGGTCAACGACAGCCCGACGACCGCCGTCCATCGATTGCAATGATTCGAGTTGTGGCTCATCACGTCCCCCTGTCGATTCTTCGTTATGCCGATTCGTTGAACGAATCACGTATACCCGTAATAACATTCGGTATTACGTAGGACAAAGATAGGACATAGCGGCGTGGACATCAAGCCGGCTGCGCGACAAATTCAGCATGAAATCATCAAAAGTGACGTTTTTGGGGGTTTTTACGGCCTCGCGGTTGGGGAATACCACGGTTTGCGTGAGGAATGATATCGCCGTGTAGCACGGTTTTACGCTATACCGTAATTACCTCGAGGTGGATGTGTCGCGGAGAAATCTGTCGTACGCGCAGATCCCACCTGCGGTTGACTGGTATCGACCACGAGGATTTTGGCTAGTAGGATTTTGGAAGGCCGAGCTCACGCTCGGCGATGTGACAAAGGATCATCTCCCTCGACACCGGCGCGAGCTGCGTGGCCACCATTTCGCGGAAGTATCGTTCGACATGATATTCGGCGGCATAGCCCATGCCGCCGTGGGTGCGGATCGCACGGTCGGCCGCCTTGAAGCCGGCGTCCGCCGCGAGAAATTTGGCGGCGTTGGCCTGCGCGCCGCACGGCTGGCCACGGTCCTGCAGGTCCGCGGCGTGCAACGTCATCAGTTCGGCGGCGTAGAGTTCCGACCAGCACTCGGCCAGCGGGTGCTGGATGGACTGGTTTTTGCCGATTGGTCGGCCGAAGACCACGCGCTCTCCGGCGTAAGCCACGGCCTTTTCGAGCGCCCGGCGTCCCATGCCGATGACCTCGGCGGCATTGATGATGCGCTCGGCATTGAGGCTGTCGAGAATATAGCGAAAACCTCTGCCCTCCTTGCCGATCAGGCGGTCGGCGGGCACGACCATGTTGTCGTAGAAAACCTGATTCGAATCGACGGCGTGGCGTCCCATCTTGGGTATTTCACGGATCTCGACCGCGCGGCGGTCCAGGTCTGCGTAGAACAGCGACAAGCCGTCCGTCGAACGGGTGCATTCCTCGATCGGTGTGGTGCGGGCGAGCAGCACCACCTTGTCGGCCTGCTGTGCGGTGGAGGTCCAGATTTTCTGGCCGCTGACCAGATAGTGGCCGCCGTGCCGGACTGCGCGGGTCTTGATCTTGCCGGTGTCCAGACCGGCATCCGGTTCGGTGACCCCGAAACAGGCGCGCGAACTGCCGTCGATGATGGACGGCAGCCATGCACGACGCTGCGCGTCCGTCCCATGGCGGACGATGGAATGAAGGCCGAAGATATTGATGTGCACGGTCGAGCAGGCGGCGAATACACCGGCGGAATGTCCGATCTCCTGCATCATGATGGCGGCCTCCGTGACTCCGAGGCCGGCGCCGCCATAGGCTTCCGGCATGGAAATGCCGAGCCATCCGCCCTCGGCAACGGCGGCGGCAAACTCGAAGGGAAAGCTGTGCGTCCTGTCCTTTTCAGCCCAGTAAACATCGTCGAACCGATCGCAGATCGCGCGGATCGCATCGCGGATCGCCTCGCGTTCAGGTGTGTCGCAGAGGGGGGCGAACTGTTTCACGCATGGGCCTCGGTGGCGATCGATCTGGATCGCTATTGCGATATAGTATACGCTATAACGAATATCAGAGCGGCCCTTCGCCGGTCAACACATCTCCCCAGTCATTACTTATGCCATTGTCCAAGATCGTCGGCCGCACACTCGACTTCCTAGAACTGTTCGCGGATCAGAAGCGTCCGCTGTCGGTCTCGGAGACTGCGCGCCTGCTGGACTTGCCTGCATCGAGCAGCCACGATGTCCTGAAGACGCTGCAGGAGCGCGGTTATCTCTATGAACTCACCGTGCGCGGCGGCTATTACCCGACACTGCGTCTCTACAACATCGCCAAGACCATCGCCGACCATGATCCCGTGGTGCTGCGGGCCGGCGGAGTGCTGACGTCGCTGCGCGACAAGATCGACGAAGCGATTTTGCTGTCCAAGGTCAACGGACTGAGCGCATCTTATTTGCTGGTGCTCGAGTCCTCGCACATGCTGGGGTTTCGCGCACGGGTGGGATACCCGCTGCGCAATCTGTACGCCACCTCGACCGGGAAGGCGATACTCGCGGGTCTCGGCGATGCGGAACTCGGCGCCTTCCTGAAGAACACGACATTGACGCCAATGACCCGAAAGACGAATACCTCCAAGACGGCATTGCGCGCGGAACTGGTCGAGGGAAACCGCCGCGGGTGGTTCCTGAATCGCGAGGAGAGCGAGGAGGGAGTGACCACCTTGTCGGCGAGATTCAAGTGGATTTCTGCAACTTACGTCGTCACCATAGCCGGCCCCACCTCACGGATGGCCGGCAAGCTCAAGGAGGCGGCGGATCTGCTCACCGGTGTCTGCAGACTCCTGGAAGTCTCGCCGGTGCCCACGGTCGAAGAACGTTGAAATGACGGCGCCGGCTCAGAATACGCGATTCGCGGTGGTCGCGTCGGCGTCGGTGGTGCACCGCGGCTGGTGATGGTTTAGCATTCGCCGGTCATGCCGGCCCTGCGCTTTCACATCGTCAATGTGTTCACTCGCGATCGCGGCGCGTTGACCGGCAATCCGCTGTGCGTATTTGAAAGCGGTGTGGGCTTGGACGCGACCACCATGCAGGCGCTGGCGCTGCAGTTCAATCTGTCCGAGACTACATTTCTGCTGCCGTCCTCCCGTGCCGCGGCCCAGGTCAGAATCTTCACGCCGGCTTTCGAAATGCCCTTTGCCGGTCATCCCACGCTGGGCAGCGCACACATCTGCCGCGCGCAGCGCCTGGGGGGTGATTCGTTCACTCTGGAAATGGCCGGCGGCCTGATTGACGTGCAGGCGCAGGGCGACCGTTGGACCCTGCGCGCTCCGCCGCCGCCCGGTTGGCGCGAACCGGAACTGCCCCCCGCGGCACTGGCCGAAGTATTCGGTCTTGAGGCTGCCGATATCGGCGAGCGGCCGTTGTGGGTACGCACGGGCGGTACCGAACAATTGATGGTTCCCCTCGAATCGGCCGGAGCGGTGCAACGAGCTGCGCCCCGGGCTGCCGCCTTCACCGCGGTGCGCAATGACGCGGGCACCAACATGGCTTACCTGTTCGCCGACGAAGGTGGCGGAATGCTCAGCCGGTTCTTCTTTTCCCAGGGCGAGACCCTCCGTGAGGATCCCGCCACCGGCTCTGCCGCTTCCAACCTGGGGGCATGGTGCGTGGCCATGCAACGGCCGCTGCCGCTTGCACTGGGCATTTCCCAGGGAGATCAAACCGGCCGGCCCTCCACGCTGCTTTTGACGGTGGACGCACAGCGGCAGGTATTCGTCGGCGGGGATGTGATCGAGATTGGATCGGGCACCCTCACCCTGTGATTCGGGTTGCGGGGCTATACGGCTGCGGACCTGCGACCCGGTTCACCCAGGAGCATCGAATCGCCGAACGCGTGCACCGTATCCATGATGGAGGCAGGCACCCGGGGTAGACGCTCGATGAGGGGCCGCGCAAACAGGTAGCCCTGGAAAAGATGGACGCCGAGGGCGCGCAGCGCCGCGGCCTCCTCGATCGTTTCGATCCCTTCCGCGATGACGGAAATGTGCAAACTCCTGCACAGGCCGACTATAGCGCCGACGATCTTGGTCCTGACCTCATCCGTGTGGATGGAGCGGGTCAACGCCATGTCGATTTTGAGGACGTCGGGACGAAAGTCCGCGAGCATGTTGAGGCCCGAATGACCGGCACCGAAGTCATCGATCGCCGTGATCATCCCGTGGCGCTTGTATTCATTGAATATCGCCTGCAGATGGCCCACATCGCGGGATGGTTCATTCTCGGTCACTTCGAACATCAGGTGATGCACTGGAAATTGCGCGCGTTTGGCGGCCTCGAATGTTCTCTGCAGGCAGGCGGCGGGCTGGTAGACGGCGTTTGGCAGGAAATTGATGCTCAAGAGCGTATCCATTTCGAGTCGCGCTGCCAGCTCGATCGCCTTCACCCTGCAGGCCTGATCAAAGCTGTATCGATTCTGCTCGTTGATCTGCGACAGGACATCCGCCGCGCTGCCGCCACCCGTCGGCCTCACCAGCGCCTCGTAGGCGTAAATGGCGATGCTGTCGATATCTACGATCGGTTGGAACGCCATCGTGAAGGACGGGAGCGAGGCCTCCGATTTGCAGGCGCTACACTTCACTTTTGCGTTGGACATACGGTCTTCCTTGAGGCTACAGACGGTATCGGCGGGAGACACCTGCGCCCAAAGGGCGGAAGTCGGTGGATTGTGAGACGCCGGTCACAAAAACCGGGGCTGGATCAATGCGTCGAAAAAAAGCCTCTGCTCGCCCGCTTCGTGCTTGACATCCGCTGGGTCGTAATGTCTCATCGATTCTTGCGCGGTTTTTTGCCCTCCATCCGCGGACCCGATGAGGAATCATGTTTGCATCGCGCATATCGCCTCTGCGCCTTGGCCTGCTCACGTTGACCCTTGCCGGTATTTGCGCGTGCCCGGCCGGCGCACAGTCCCTCACCACTGTCTCCATCGTCGACCCCGCCTACGGCATCAAGGCCTTCACCATCAGCATCCCTGCCGGCTGGAAGTTTGAGGGCACCGTTCTCCCCGGACCCGAATGCAGCCGCGTCCCCATGCCCGTCTTCCGCGCGTATTCTCCCGACGGCTTGACCGAGATGCGGCTGCTGCCCGCCTTCAACTGGACGTTTCATCCCGGCATCAAGGGATTCCGCCCGGTGAACGGCTGCCTGGCTTATGCCGGCCCCATGTCGGCGGAAGATTTCCTCAAGCATTACGTGGAAATGATCGCCGGCAACGGCATGCACGTCGTCGGGCCGATGGCTCTCGGCGCCGCATACCAGCAACGGGTCGCCGGCGTCGCGCGGAACATGAACCGCATCGGTCCCAACATCCACGGCTCCGCCGACGCCGCGGCTGTCCGAATCGAAACCGTCAATGGCACCTTTGTCATCGAGCAGCGTCTGCGCGCCTACGTCGAATGCCGGATTGCCACCAGCGGGCCCGACGCCAACGGCGGCGGCTGTTCCGCACACGTGGATGTCGAGCGCGCTCCCAAGGGCAAGCTCGATGCCCTCTGTGGTCTGGTTGATGCCCATGATCTGGTCCGGACGCCGCACGAAGACGCCTGGCTGCAGCGCGTGCAACAGACGTTGATGCAGCGGGCTCGCGAGGATCAGGCCCGCCTGACCCGTCAGGAACAGGCCGGTCAGGCGATGCTCAAGCGGCAGTTCGATGACTTCATGGCCACCTCGCAGCGCAACCACGAGGCTTTCATGGCCCGGCAGGAGTCCTCATTTCGCAGTGCCATGAACAACGCCAACGCCGCCATGAACGCCCGCACCACGGCAGCATCCGACTGGGTCGACTACGCCCTCGACCAACAGACCGTTGTCGGTCAGGGCGGTTTGGCCAAGGTTTCAAGCTCGTATGCACACACCTGGTCCAGTACCGTCGGAAATCAGACACAGTGGTTCCAGACAAACGACGCCAATGCCAATCCGAACGGCGCCCTCTCCGGCAATTGGACCGAGGACACCAAGGTCCACGGCGATGGCCAAGTCCGGTGAGATCAGCCGTGATTTTGTCCGACAGACGCCGGCGGTGGAGGATGAACCGCCGGGCGGCGCTTTATTGCATCCGATCGGGGCAGAAAGAGTGGAGGCGCTGGTTGCCGCTTTGCGCCGTTTTGATGTAGGTCGATCTCGGCTTCAAAGGTGATCTGTCCGCAACGGCTAGCCGTCGACTTTCATGGATGTACTCGTGAGCGCGTATAAATTTCACTGTTCCGGCGTACCCCGAAAAATCACCCGGCCGGCTCGAATTGTATAACTCACGCGCGACAACGCGGAAAGATCAGTTGCCGGGTCGCCCCGGAACACCGTGAGATCTGCATCCATTTTTACGGCAATCCGCCCGCTGTGGTCGGAAAAGCCGAAGCGGTGTGCAGGGTTCGTGGTCAAAGACGCGAGGATCTGGGGAAAGGTGAGCCCGGCTCGTTGCATGAGAGCGTACTCCTCGGAGGTGTCGAATTGATAGATGTAACCGACATCCGTCCCAAACAGAATGTCGCCGCCGGCCGCGCTGTAGGCGCGGAGGCGTGCGACCGCACGCTCGACGATTTTTTGCTGAACGTCCGGGGGAGCGCCGCCCTTCTTCGCCTCGACATCGAACAAGGTCAGCGTCGGGATGAGCGACATATGTGCCGCTCGCATGCGTCCGATGAGCACGGGCGACCACGTTCCTCCGTCAGAGGTCAGATGGGCGAGAACGTCGGCGCCGCTGTCTAGTGCGATATTGATCCCCGCCAAGTTGGAGGGGTGAACAAAAACCGGCCGGCGGAGCCGATGCGCCTCCTGAACGATGGCCCGGGCGCGCCCCAAGGACATCAGCAACACGCCATCACCTTCGATGGAACCCGCAAATATCTTGATGCCGTCCGCGCCGGCGCGAATTTCCCTTTGGACCCGCTCAACCGCATCGACCACAGTCACGTCATCAGGCAGGATGATGTTGTTCTCATCGAGATATTTCGAGACGTAACCCGGTACACCGTGCGGAGCGAAAAAAGGCTCGCCGGTGGTGAGAATACGTGGGCCGAGGATCTCACCGCTTGCGATCCGGGTCCGAATGCCACTCGTGTTGGCGAGAACAGAGGCGACGTCGAAGACCGTGGTGAAGCCCCAGCGGGTCAGCATCGCTTGCAGCGCAACGGTGAGTTGCGACCCCGACTTCTTGTCGGCATGCAAAAGGTTTGCGGGAAGAATGTGAACGTGGCTGTTCCAGAGACCGGCGGTTACTGTCATGCCGGTGCAGTCAATGACGGTGGCCGCGTGCGGCATCGGACCCGCAACTTTCGATGAGGCCTGCCTGAGCGATGCCACACGGCCATCCTGCACGACCAGTACGGCGTCCTCGAGCGGCGGCGCGCCGGGTGATGGATACACCCGTGCGTGCGTGAGAACGAGTACCGCCGCATGAACGCACGCAATACCGCATGCCAATTGAAAAACCCATGCGGCTAAAATGCTTGTGAGGCGCATCAAGGGATCGCGCTTCGCAAAGTACGCAGATGCTTCGGCGGTGCAACCGCGGAACGTGGTCGGAGTTCGCGCAACGGCGAGCGCTCCGCTAGCTGAGTGCGCTGATCATCAGGTAATAACCATCCGGATCCTTGAGCGCAAACTCCATTGTTCCCGTGGCGGGGTTGACGTGAGGATCCTCCTCGAGTCGTGAAACAAGGGAGCGGGCTCTCCCTAGTGCCACGTCGAAGTCATCAACGCGGAAATACAAGAGCAGTCCGTTTCCAGGTTGCGCATCGTCCGGACTCATCAAGGACGGATGCTCGTGCGAGCCCCACTGGTGAAGACACAGCAAAACTGTTCCATCCGTGTCGCAGATCTGACCCCAGTAGTCGTGATTCGGCGCCGTTGCGGGTTGCCCGAAGAGCGTTTGATACCACTTCAAGCTGGACGGCACTTCTCTGACGCCGATGATCGTCCATGTGCGCTTCATCGTACCTCACTCGCCGGTCATCAAAACGCAGCTTAACGTGCCAGAGCTCTTTCCTTTCACGCGTCGGGGATTCACGTCGTGCATACTCATGAATCCGATGCCGGCTTGCGGAACACGACGAAGTGCTGCATGGGAAGCCGCTCCGACGTGTGGTCCCAGACTAGCGGAAGTACGCTCATTTCCCGACGGATCTGCGCTTCGCTCATTTTATGGAGGGTCTTGATCGGCACGTCCGGGTCCCCGGCGCGATATTCCACCAGTACCACCCGGCCACCGGGCTTGAGCGCCCGCACCAGACTGCGCATGACCTCGTAGGGGTAAGCGAGCTCATGGTAAACGTCAACCAACACCGCCAGGTCGACCGAAGCAGGCGGCAGTCTCACGTCGTCGGCGCCTCCTTGGATCGGCATGAGGTTCTTATACTCGGGTCGCTGCGACAACCGCGTGAGCAGCGCCACCATCTGCGGTTGCACGTCGACCGCGAAGACCCGGCCGGTTTGGACCAGGGGCGCCATGCGTCGCGATAGATAACCCGAGCCCGCGCCGATGTCGGCGACGGTCATGCCGGGCTGCAGGTGCAGTTCCTCCACCAGCAGGTCGGGCCGCTCCTCACCGGCGCGGCTCGGCCGGTCGAGCCAAGGCGCGCCCTCGAAACCCATGACCGCGGCAATCTCGCGTCCCTGATAGAACTTCCCGATGCCGTCCGGACTGCCGCGGCCCTGACGATATGGAGGCGTCGCGACGGAACTATCGGCGTTCGCCGGCGGCAGCGGTGCGGCGAACGCACCGAGCATCCAGCAGACGGAGGCGACAATCGACGACCTTCGAACGAATCGCGTCGCTGACATGCCGGCAGTATGGCAGACGTCGCGCTGATGATCACACCCTTGGCAGAATTGGGTTGAAACCCCTATATTTGGAAATGCCCGTATTGGAGCCGATTCATATGTTTGGAACGCGGGATCTTTCCCTTTTCGTGGCGACCGGATTGCTGCTGAACATCATGCCCGGGGCGGACACGATGTATATATTAGGCCGTTCCGGCGTGCAGGGCTTTCGGGGCGGATTATTGGCCGCACTGGGCGTGGGCGCGGGTTGTCTAGTGCACATCACAGCGGCGGTCCTCGGAATCTCCGCGCTGCTTGCCGCTTCGGCTGGCGCATTCGCGGCCATCAAGATGATTGGTGCGGTCTATCTGTTTTACCTCGGAATCTCTCTGCTGCGAAAGAGTGCAATGCCGCATTTGCCGGCCGCTGATTTGCCCAAGACGGCGGCGATGCGAATATTCTGGCAAGGATTCCTGACGAACGCGTTGAATCCAAAGGTCGCGCTTTTCTTTCTCGCGCTGCTTCCGCAATTCATTTCAGCCGAAGCCACGAACAAGCCGCTGGCGATGTTGTTTCTAGGCGTTCTGTTCGACTTCAACGGTACGCTTTGGAATATCCTCGTCGCATTCACGGCTTCAAGTTTGGCGAAACAATTCAAGCACGCCGGTGCGATTTCGACGTGGCTCAACCGGACCGTCGGTGCGTTGTTCATCTATTTTGGCGTCCGGCTCGCCGCCAGTCGCAACTGAACAAGCTTTGGTGGATACACCTGGACGCGAGGTGTCCCATGAAACTCTCTCATTGTTGGTCTGCGGCCGCGCGCCTTGAATCCATCTTCATCACATCGTCCATGGCTGGTCCCGGACTGATTGTACCGATGTCTGAAGTGTGGGTGGTCAACAGGCGTTGCCGCTGCGACAATGGGCCGCCAGCATCACGCCGTTCACCCGGCCGCACCCCGAAATCGCCAAGGACACGCCCATGATCGCGCACACGACCTTGCCCGTCAGCAACTATTCGCGCGCCAAGCGGTTCTACATTGCGGCGCTGAAGCCGCTGGGGTACTCCAACAATATGGAGTACGGCGAGAGCGCCGGCTTCAACGACGGCAAGAACACCGACTTTTGGATCAGCCATCGGCAAGCCATCGTCAAGTTGCACCTCGCGTTCGAGGCACGCAGCAGCAACGAGGTGAAGGCGTTCCACGAGGCGGCGCTCGCAGCCGGCGGTCGGGACAACGGCGGTCCCGGCTATCGCGATTACTGGCCGGGCTATTACGCGGCCTTCGTGTACGATCCGGATGGGCACAACATCGAGGCGGTCTGGTACGACTACAGCAAGGAGAAGTAGCCGCCGGTTTGGGCTTGCGAGTATCGGTATCAGATATGAAAATGAAGCCCATGAAGAAAATAGATCTTTCGACGGTCCCCGCGCAGACCGGCGGCACTTATCCGCACCCCTTCGATGCCCCCTGCAGCGATCAGTCCTGTCAACGGCTGGCGCGCAATGCAGGATTGACCCTTTTCGGCGTCAATCTGACCGTCATTCAGCCAGGCGCCTGGTCCAGCCAGCGTCACTGGCACAGCCATGAGGACGAGTTCGTCTGGGTCCTGGACGGCGAACTCACTCTGGTCACCGACGCTGGTGAAGAAATATTGCGTGCCGGGGATTGCGCCGCATTCAGGCATGGCGATTCCGAGGGCCATCACCTGATAAACAAGTCCGGCCGCGCCGCGAGAGTGCTGGAGATCGGCAATTCCGATTCGCGGGACGTCTGCACATACCCGGACGTCGACATGATCGCCGATGCCAGCGGGTACACCCACCGGGATGGAACCCCCTATCCGTTGTCCAAATAGTGCGCGAAATCCAAAATCCGCAGAGCAACGTGACGATGACCGGTCCCGGCATCCGCCCGCTCCGCCGCGACGACTATCCCGCCTGGAAAGACCTATGGGCCGGCTACAACGCCTTCTACGGCAGGATCGGACCGACGGCCCTTCAGCTTGAAGTGACCCGGACCACCTGGTCCCGCTTCTTGGACGACAACGAACCCATGCACGCACTGGTCGCCGACAATGCCGGCCAGCTCCTCGGCATGGCGCACTATCTCTTTCACCGCAGCACGATTCAAATCCCGCCGACCTGCTACCTCCAAGACCTGTTCACCGCCGAAGACGCGCGTGGTCAAGGCGTCGGCCGCGCCCTTATCGAGGCCGTCTATGACCGCGCCCGAGCCGCCGGGTCTCCCAAAGTCTACTGGCAGACGCACGAGAGCAACACGACCGCATTGAAGCTCTACGATAAGATTGCCGAAAAATCCGGATTCCTGGTTTACCGCCGTACGCTTTGATGGTGCGTCTCACCTCGTTCGGCCAGCGCCCGTTGCCGGGGACTCCACGCATGGTCGAACCGGCAACCATACTCTCCATGACGCCGGGAGGAGTTTCTACATGCCCGTTCTTCATCAGATGCACATGTCAGGCAACTGCTACAAAATCCGCCTCGCGGCACGACAGCTCGGCGTGGCACTCACACTCAAGAATTACGGACTTCACGACGGCACCACGCGCAAGCCCGATTTTCTCGCCAAGAACCCGAACGGCCGTGTTCCGTTGCTGGAATTCGAGAATGGACGCACGCTCGCGGAGTCTGGGGCGATCCTCTGGCATCTGAGCGAGGATACCTTTCTGCTGCCCGCCGACCGTTGGGCCCGCGCAGAGGCACTGCAATGGATGTTCTTCGAGCAATACAGCCACGAACCCTATGTGGCAGTTGCGCGCTTCTGGCTTGCCTTCGCTCCGAAAGATGAGCTAGAGAAAAAGCGGCATCTGATTCCGGAGTGGCACGCAAAGGGCAATGCTGCGCTCGGCGTGATGCAATCTCACCTTGCACGGCACGACTGGTTCGCAGGCGGGCGCTACACGATCGCGGACATTGCCCTCTATGGATACACGCACTGTGCCGCCGACGGCGGATTCGATCTTTCCGCCTATCCGGCGGTGGGCGCATGGCTCAAGCGGATCGCGGGCGAGCGTAATCACGTGCCGCTGGAATTTGCCTGGTGATGCCAAGCCCGCGTCTTCACGGTCAGCGCGATACACCGCCTCCCTGGGATATTCCTCTGATGGCGTGATTTGTCCGGTCTTTGTCCGGAACATGCATTCCATCATTTGAAGGGCGGGATATGCTTTATCCGCATCGCCCAACCATGGAGACAATAAATGTCCGACACTGATACCGCTCTGCTGGTCATCGACGCGCAGGAATCGTTTCGCAGCCGACCCTATTGGCAAAACTCGGGTGTGCCGCCATTCATGAACCGCCTGCAGGCCCTGATCGACGGTGCCAAGGCGAACGGCATCCAGGTCGTGCAGATATTCCACGTCGAGGATCACGGTCCGTTCTCGGAAACCTCGGGATTGGTCGTGCCGCTTGCGCCGATCTCCCTGAATCCGGACGCGGTTTTCAAGAAACGCCGCCACAGCGCCCTGGTGGGCTCGGGTCTCGACGTCTGGCTGACGCGAAAGCACATTCGACGCGTGATTGTTTCCGGGATCCGCACCGAACAGTGCTGCGAAACCACGACCCGCCACTGCTCCGATCTTGGCTACGCAGTGGACTTCGTGGCAGAGGCGACGCTGACCTTTGCGATGGTGGACGCGGCCGGCCGCGAATGGAGTGCAGCCGAGATTCGCGCACGGACGGAGCTGGTCCTGGCCGGTCGGTTTGCTCGCGTCGCATCTGTTGAAGAGGCGCTGGCCGGCTCAGCGGAGCGGGTCGCCGCGTGAAAGGCCGGCCCGCATCAACTGCCGGGATTTCCGTGTTTGTCGTGGTTCCGCCGCGCGTGCTGCTGCTCGACGTCGCGGGCCCGATCGAGGTGCTGCGCAAGACCAATCTCGAGCAGGAGGCCGTGCGGTTCGACGTGATTTACGTCGGGCCGCTACCGGAGGTGCGCTGTTCGATCGGCCTGGCAATTGCGGGAATCGCTCCGCTGCCGGAGCGCCTCCCGGATGGCGCGCTGGTGGTGATTGCCGGCAGCGCCGATCTGCCGCTGGGGGGTTCCAAGGCGGCCCGCGCTCTCGATGCCGTGCACGAGGCAAAGATCGTCGGCTGGTTGAAGCACGCGATTCGACCGGGCATCCGCCTAGCGTCGATCTGCTCCGGCGCACTCCTCGCAGCGCGCGCCGGACTCCTCGACGGCCACGACTGCACCACACATCACGCCTGCATCGCTGAACTCTCGCAATTGGCGCCCTGCGCCCGTGTCAAAGACAACCGGCTTTTCGTCGAGGATGGCGAACGTCTCACGAGCGCCGGGATCACGGCCGGAATCGACATGATGTTGCATGTCGTGGTGCAGCATGCCGGGCATCCGGTCGCGCTGGCGGTCGCGCGCTACCTGGTGGTCTACCTGCGCCGGGGCGCCGGCGATCCACAAATATCGCCCTGGCTGGAAGGCCGGAATCATATTCACCCGGCCGTCCACCGCGCCCAGGACGCCATCGCCGCCGATCCCACTCGCACCTGGTCGGTGGATAAACTGGCCGCCGTTTCGGCGTCAAGCGCACGCAATCTCTCCCGGCTGTTCAACGATCACGCAGGGATGAGCGTCATCGACTATGTGAGTCGCATGCGAGTCGCCCTGGCGCGGGAGATGCTGACGAACTCGAGACTCGGCATGGATACGATCGCCGAACGCGCCGGTTTTGGATCGGCCCGGCAAATGCGCCGCGTCTGGCGCCGCTTCCACGACGTGCCGCCGGGTAGGTTGCGCAATGCGCGACAACACGGGCACGCATCGACCGACATCGGCTGAGCAGCCGGATGGAAGGCTTTGCCGTGCGCAGGAAACGTAATGCGCCGGCATTCAGGCGCCGTTGCGCAAATCGCTCCTGCCGGACTCGGCGCCGGACGCCGGCGGCTTCGGCGCCAGGCCATGATTGACGATCATGTAAGCCCACCTGACCACCGGCTGCAGACGAGGTGACACCATGCTGCGTGCCCTGTCGACGTCGACCCAGCGAGCCTCCTGGTGTTCGGGTATGCCGATTTCAGGGTTGACCAGCAGTTCCACATGCTCCTGCTTGCTGCGCGCGACGTAGTATCGGGAAATCTTGCCCTTGTTGTAAGGGCCGGTTTCCATGAACACCATGCCCCAGTCGAAGGAGATGTCGTCGAGGGTTGTCTCCTCGCGCACTTCGCGGATCGCGGCATCGATGGGATCCTCTCCCGGCTCGACCATGCCCTTCGGGAAATCCCAGTTGCGATAGGCGCGCAGCAGCAGGAATTTCAATTTGCGTTTGATGACACTGACCACCACCACGCCCGCGGACAATCTCGTGGATGGTGCCGGCGGAGAGTTCGGTGGCGGAGTGGACGATGTCATGCCGCCTGAGAATACTCCAATACGCCTGCCACGGCATGTATCACCGACGCGATTCGCACTGCGCTTTGGATCGCCTCGCGGCCGACTTCGTGCTGACGCAGAGTCTTGTCGTGCGCGGTAACGCACATGCCGCAGCCGTTGACGGCCGATACGGCAAGCGACAGCAGTTCGAAATCGTTCTTATCCACGCCGGGATTGGCCAGAACGTTCATGCGCAGGCGCGCCGGCATGCTGGTGTATTCCTTGTCCTCGACCAGATGAACAAATCGATAATAAATATTGTTCATCCCCATGATCGCCGCCGCCGCCTTGGCGCCGGTCAGGGTGGCCGCGTCGATTTTATCGCCGGCGAGTGCCTCGATCTGCCGGGCAAATCGTACATTGCGCGATGCAATCGCGCTCGCCACCGCGATCGACCAGATCTGGCGCTCCGTCAGCCCCGGGGCGCCCTGCGCCGACAGCACGCTTCCCAGATTCAGCTTCAGATCCTTGGCGTAATCCGGGATCTGATCCTTGATGTCATCGATGGTCATCGAAATTCCTCGAGTATGGGGGTCCGCCCTCGCAGCGGCCCCCCCAGGGCCATAAGACGGGACGGCGCCCCGGGCGCTGGGCCGATGTTTGAGCCGATCAGGCGACTTTCAGGGTTTCCTGGCCCTTCTGCCAGTTGCAGGGGCACAGCTCATCACTCTGCAGACCGTCGAGCACCCGCAGCACTTCTTCGGGACTGCGGCCGACCGACAGATCGGTGACATACACGAAGCGGATCACGTTCTGCGGATCGACTATGTAAGCCGCGCGCTGCGCGACGCCTTCGGCCGGATCCAGGATGCCGAGCGCCGAGGTGAGTTCGCGTTTGATGTCGGAGATCAGGGGAAAGGGCAGCGTCTTCAGCTCGTCCTTTTGCTGGCGCCACGCCAGATGGACGAATTCCGAGTCGGTGCTGCCGCCCAGTACGACGGCGTCCCGATCCGTGAAGGATTTGTTGAGTTTTCCGAAACCGGCGATTTCGGTGGGGCACACGAAGGTGAAATCCTTCGGGTAGAAGAAAATGATCTTCCACTTTCCCTTGTAACTGTCGAGGGATATGTCCTTGAATGCCGTCTTGATGTCGCTGGAAACGACACCCTTGAGGTTGAATGCGGGGAACTTCTGTCCAATGCCTAACATGGGATGACTCCGTAATGGCGAATGATGAAATGGCTGGTGCCCGAACACACACTATGCCACGGATGGTTAATGAACGTTATTGATAATAATGTTGATTTTGATAGACTTCCTCTATGGGTGCAATGCAATGAATCTCAAGGACCTCAAGTATCTGGTGGCGCTCGCGGACACCGGCCATTTCGGCAAGGCCGCCGAGCGCACCTTCGTCAGCCAGCCGACCCTCTCGGCACAGCTGAAGAAGCTCGAGGGGTATCTGGGGGTGAAGCTGGTGGAGCGTCAGCCGAAGAACGTACAGCTCACCGACGTGGGCCGCGAAGTGGTGGTGCGCGCGCGGCGCATGCTGGACGAGGGCAATGCGATCATCGCACTGGCGCGCAACAATACCGACCCGTTCGCGGGCAAGCTCAAAGTGGGGCTGATACCCACCATCGGACCCTATCTGCTGCCGCGCGTCATGCAAAAGATCCGCAAGACGCTGCCCAAGTTGAGCCTGATGCTGTACGAGTACCAGACCGAGGATCTGCTCAAGCGTCTGCGCGACGGCGAGCTCGACCTTGGCATCATGGCTCTGCCTGCGCCGCAGGACGGTCTGGAGTCGCGCGTGCTGTACGTGGAGGACTTCACGGTCGCTCTTCCCAACAACCACCCGCTCACCGCCAAGCCGACGATCAAGGTGCAGGATCTCAAGGGGCATACGCTGCTGCTGCTGGAAGACGGACACTGCCTGCGCGATCAGGCGCTCGAGGTCTGCAGCCGAGTCGACGTGCGCGAGGCGGAGGACTTCCGTGCGACCAGCCTGGAAACCCTGCGTCAGATGGTGGTTGCCGGCCTGGGCATCACGCTGCTGCCGGAGCTGGCAGTGGAACCGCCGTTCGGTTCGCAGCGCGGGCTCGCCACCCGCCGATTCACCCATCCCGCGCCGTCGCGCAAGGTCGGTGCAGTTTGGCGCCGGTCAACCACGCGTGGCGAGGCGATCACCTCGCTGTGCGACGTCCTGGACCAAGCCATGAGCGGCAAGGCCTGACAGCTCCGACATGGCGCGCGCAATGCGATCCGGCCGGGGTGCCGATTGGGTGTTTCGGGCCGGCGACCGCGCGATTCTCGATGCGCTGGCCGGTGGCGGCCATCGCGCCGGTCTGCGGGAATATTTCGGAGCGCGCGCCCACGCGGAGCTGTCGCGCCTCGCAACGGCCGCCGCCGCCGCCAACCCCAGCGGCCCGCGGGTGCTGATACTGCCCGGCATCATGGGTTCGAGGCTCGGCGCGGCCGCGCGCGGCGGCGGCACGCAGGTGCTGTGGATAGATCCGGTCCAAATCCACACCAGTGGGCTGATGAGCCTGGCGCTGCCGGCCGGCCGGGATCTGCGGCCGCAGGGGGTGCTGCTGTATTATTACGCGAAGCTGCTGCTCAGCCTGCGCTCGGTGGGCTGCGACGCGGAATTCTATCCGTACGACTGGCGCCTCGGCCTGGACGAACTTGGAGCGGCGCTGGCGCTGCACATCAAGGCCGAGGGCGGGCCGGTCAGCCTGGTCGCGCACAGCATGGGCGGACTGGTGGCGCGCATGGCGGTCGGCATGCTGCCGAAGTGGCGTGTGCGCCGGCTAATCATGCTCGGGACGCCGAATTTCGGATCCTTCGGCGCCGTGCAGGCCATCCGCGGTACCTATCCGTTCGTGCGCAAGGTGGCCCGATTGGATCCGCAGCACTCGCCGGAATTCCTGGCGGAAAACGTCTTCTGCAGTTTTCCCGGACTGTATCAACTGCTGCCCCCGAGGCGCCGGCTGAGGAGCGTGAATCTGTATGACCCCGCCGGATGGCCCGCGGGTGCCGCACCCAACTCGGATCTGCTCTCGAGGGTGGCGGCGGTGCGTGCGGGTCTGTGCAAACCGGACTCGCGCATGGCCCAGATTCTCGGCATCAATCGACTGACGGTGATCGACCTGCGGCGCAAGGGCACGGGTTTCGAATACAAGCTGGGACTCAATGGCGATGGCTCCGTGCCGCTCGCCCTGGCGCGATTGCCCGGCCTGCCCACGTATTTCGTGGACGAGTCGCATTCCAGGCTGGCCAACAACGCCGGGGTGATCCAAACCGTCATCGACCTCATCCGCCGCGGGCGCAGCCTCGCCCTGCCACGGCGGTGGACCGGGAAGCGCACCCCGCCGATGCAGGTGCACGATGAGCAGCTTTGCGCCGGCGACAGCGGCAAGATCGACTGGCGCAAGCTGAGCCCGGCCGAACGCGCTTCGCTTCTCGCAGAATTGTACGAGTGACGGCTACCATGTGTAGCGCACCCGGTAGCGAACCGACTGCTCGCCGTCGGCCGCGACCCTCACCGGGAAGACGATGGTGCGTGCGTCGTCCTTGTCGAAATCCTGCGAACGGCTCTTGATCGTCCATTGGCTCCATCTAAGCAGCCGTTCGATGACCTGCACATCGACGGCTTCGGTTTTGTGGTTGCGGATCTTGACCTCGATTTCCTCCTCCATCCATCGGGCCTTGTTGTCGATGGTAAAATCCACCTGTCGCCTCTCACCCACGACGTCGAATGCGGAACCGAGTCTGACCCGCACCTTCTCGTTCTTCGGCGTGTGATCGATGACGTCCTCACCGATGAATTCGAGTCCGTGATCGTCGGGGTCGACTTGCGACACCCTGATCCGCCCCTTCGGCAGCGGCACCCCGAGCCCGGATTTTTCCTCGTTTCTGAACTCCAGGAACACGTCGATTTTACCGTTGCCGACGGCGTCGTAGCCGCGATCGGTGTTGACCCCCGTCGAGTAATACGTGCCCGCCTGTCCGGCGTAGACCAGGGTTTTGCGGGCCGGCACGCGCCTCGCTGCGTCGAACAACTCGATCTGTTTGGTTGAATTGTTGGGCAGCGAGGTACGCCCGCTCAGCGTATACAAGTGATACTCGAAAAACGGCTGCTCGGCGAAGGTAGCCGCTTCGGCGGAGTTTGCGCGTCTCGCCAGGGTCTGCGCCACGGGCCGCGGCGCCTGCGGCTGCACGCGCTGTACGTCGCCGGCGATGAGCTTCAGCCGCGCGTCGTCGAAATTGGCGCCGGACTGGTTGATGATGCTCACCCACGCGCCCACATCGACGAACCCCGAATTCGCGTCCGCACCCTGCGCGTAGGTCAGATTGTAGTCGGCCCACCAGGTCATGCCGCCGGTTTGGTAGGACACGCGCACCGTCTGGGTTCCCGCCTTGCGGGCCGCGAGATCCCAAAGCAGCGTCGGGCGCGTGATCAACCCGCCCGGCAGTTCCGGAAAGCGCAGGTTGGAATATTGGCCGAGCGCGTGAATCTGGCCGTCCGCCCCGCGCAGCACCAGGCCATCGGCCGCGGCCAGCAGCACCCCCGTGATTTCGGTGACCTGATCACCCTGGGCCTGCTGCGCGGTGACGTTCTTGTCGATGTATCTGGACAGCAGTTTGGAGGTGCTGATCAGGTCGAATTGGAAGTTCTGCTCGATGACACGGGTGTTCTGCGGGTCGCTCAACGACACGAATTGCACGGTGGTGGGGTCGATGAGCGCGGCGACGTCCGTGAAGCGCACCTGGCTGCGGCCGGCCGCCACCTCGACCTTGCGGTCCTGGCTGACCATCGCATAGCCCGGCACATCGGCCGCACTCGGTGAACTTTCACCGGGCAACGGCCGATAATAGGCCGCCGCGAGCGCGCCGGGCTGCACCGAGCTGTAGATGGTCAGGGCGCTGTCGCCGTCGGCCGCCCGGGCAGCCGGCGCCAGGACCCACGCCGCGGCGCCTGCCGCGGCCAGAAGCTTGACGAGGTTCGGGGCACTGGCTTCCCTGGTCATACTCGGCTCCTGCGACGGGCTGGTCGCACTCGTTGATCTGCGATTGATTTCACGTATCGTTGGAGCGGATACCGGCACCATGGGCGACGAGGACCATCCGGCCATGAATGTTCACATCGAACCCGCTGAGAATCCGCGCTCCGAGGCGCCGCGCATCGATCGAAAGTTCATCGAGGATCATAGGCTGATCGACCGTTATCTGGAAGGCAAGCTGCCGTTCAAGGGCGCGCGCGACCTGGAGGACTGGTGCCGGGCGCACCCGCATTATCTCAGTGAGCTCAGACTCGCCGAGCGCACGCATGCCAGCCTGCGCCTGCTGGAAGCCGGCGGCAGCCCGCAGGATTTGCGCGAGCCGCCGCCGCCCTGGTGGAGAACGAATTATTTTCTGGCCGGCCTCGCCGCACTGGCGATTTCGAGCTTGATCGCCTCATGGGCTCTGGCCGGCAAGAATGCGCTGCTGCGCGGCGAGCTGGATGATGCGCGCAGCCGGGTGCGTCTCGGGTCGCTGCAGCCGCCCGCGACGCAGAGCATGCTGCGCGTGACGCCGGATCGCGCGGCCGCCGTGGGTCAGGCGCGGGTGGCGGTGAATCACGATTCGCCGCAAATGCTGGATCTGCGGATCGACATGAGCTATTCGGGCCAGCAGCAGTTTCGCGTCACCGTGGACAAGAGGGATCAGGGCCGTGTAATGGTCATCGACAATCTGCTGCGGGATTCCAACGGTGACGTCAAGCTCGCGTTCAACACGTCGGCCTTGAGCGCGGGACGCTACGACGTGCGCATCGAGGCGCTGCCGCTGCTCGGTGCGCCGATCGCCGCAGGCTGGCTGACCCTCGATGTGCGTTAGGAGCGCGCCTCAGTCCTCGCGCAGCGTGACGATGGGCGGAGTATTGACCACGCGGCGCGTCGCCAGCGTGCCGCTGATGCCGACCAGCAAGGTGCCGCAAACCAATCCGACGACCCATACCCACGGATCGAGGGTGTACGGCAGCGAAAACAGCCGCCGCGCCAGCACCCAGCCGATCGAAGTTGCGCCGAACGCCGCCAGGGTGCCCGCCAGGAATCCGAGCGCCGAGAATTCGGCGGCCACTCCCTGCAGCACGGTCCGGCGGCTCGCACCCAGGGTCCGCAGCATCGCGCTCTCGTAGCGACGCTCGTCGCGCGTCGATTGCACTGCGGCGAGCAGCACCACCACTCCGGCCACCAGGGTGAACAGGAACACGTACTGAACCGCCAGGGACGCGCGGTCCATGATGCTGCGGATCTGCTTCAGGATGGAATCCACGTCGAGCACCGAAATGGTCGGAAAGCGGCGCACCAGATCCGCCAGGGCCGGCCGCTGGGCGGCGGTCAGGTACACGCTGGTCATATACGTGCCGGCGGCGCCGTCGAGCAGACCCGGCGGGAAAACCAGGAAGAAGTTCGGCCGGAAGCTGTCCCAGCGCACCTTGCGCACGCTGGCAACCGTGGCGCTGAGCGTCTCGCCGGCGATATCGAATGTCAGCTCGTCGCCGAGCTTCAGCTGCAGCGCCTCCTGGTATTCGGTCGATATGGAAACCAGGTGCTTGCCGTAGTCGGCACGCGTCCACCAGCGTCCCGCAACCAGCTGATTGTCCTCCATCAAGGGTCCGGACCAGGTGAGGTTCTGCTCGCGTTCGAGAAATGCGCGGCCATTCTCGGCCCTGAATCGGAGGGCATCGCCCGGCCGCCCGTTCAGCGCCGTGATCCGCGCCCGCACCATGGGAAACATCTGCGGTTCGCCGAAGCCGCGGGCCTTCAGGAACTCCTGCAGCGGCATCAGCTCATCGGGGCGGATATTGATCAGAAAATTGTTCGGTACGTCGCTCGCCAGGCTTTGCCGCCAGTCAGCCAGCAGGTCGTTGCGCACCACCGCCAGCAGCAGCAGCACCATGATCCCCAGTCCGAAGGCCACGATTTGCACCACGCTCCCCGCGCCGCGGCGCGAGACGTTGGCGAGACCGTAGCGCCAGGCGACGCCCACGCCGCCGCGCAGATGGCCGGTCAGCCGCACCAGGGCAAAGCCGGCGAGGGTGAGCGCCAATCCCACTGCGAGCACGCCCGCCAGTACGCTCGCCACCAGTTCGGTGTCGCGCACCAGGCTCCACAGGATGGCACCAAGGGCCGCCAGCGCCAGCAGGTAGCTGGCACCGTAGCGCAGCGGGGGCGCCTCGACCGTCTTGCGCAGCACGCGTGCCGGCGGCGTATTTTTCAATTGCAGGAGGGGCGGCAGGGCGAAGCCGATGAGCATCGCCATGACCGTGACCAGGGCGATGAGGACGGGCGAGAACGAGGCTGCGGGCAGATCGGCCGGGATCAGCCCGCGCAGCAGCCAGGTCAGTCCGCTCTGCGCGAGGTTGCCGAGCAGCGCGCCGGCGCCCACCGCCGCCGTCGCCAGCAGGCCGAGTTCGATGATCGATATGGCGAGAACGAAGCCCTGGGCCGCACCCATGCATTTCATCAGGGCCACCGTGTCGATGTGGCGGGCTGCGTAGCGGCGCGCGCCCATCGCCACGGCGACCGCGGCCAGCATGACCGAAGCGAGACTCGCCAGATTCAGGAAGCGGCTGGCGCGGTCGACGGCCGAATTGAGCTGCCGGCTGGATTCGTCGACTTCGCGCAGCCTCTCGCCGGCCGGCTTGACGGTATTGAGGTATTCGCGGAAGTCGCCGATCGCCGCCGCGGGTCCTGAGAACAATGCTGCATAGGTCACGCGGCTGCCGGGCTGGATCAGCGCCGTCGCCGCGATGTCCTCGATGTTGATGAGCGCCGCCGGTGCGAGGTTCACGAAACCGGTGCCCTGATCGGGACGATAGTCGAGCACCTCGGTGACTCGGAACGTGCTTTCACCCACCTTGAGAGAGTCACCGAGCGCCACGTCGAGCTGCGCAATGAGGCGCGCGTCGACCCACATCTCCCCATGCTTGGGCACCTGATCAGTGTTTCGGGCCGTGCCGAAGGGCATGTCGGCGATGCGCACGTGGCCGCGCAGCGGATAGGTGTCGCTGACGGCATGGATTGCCGTCAACTGGCTGGCATCACCGTTGAATATCGCGGTGGGAAAGGATACCACCTGCGCACTGCGCAGCCCGCGGGCCGCAGCCAGCTCGAAATAGCGCCGCGGCAGGGGCGCGGGCGATTCGATGCGCAGGTCTGCCGCCAACACCTCGGCGGCCTGGGCGCGCACGCCCTGTGCGATGCGGCTCGTGAAGAAACCCACCGCGGTCAGCGACAGCACGGCCACCGTCAGTGCAGACAGCAATACGGCAAGCTCGCCCGATTTCAAATCGCGCCACAGATTACGCAGTGCAAATCGCAGGATGGGCATGGTCCTCAGCTCACCGCGTGACCTGCGTCCAGTTCGAATGTGCGGTCGCAGCGCGCTGCCAGCGTGCGGTCATGGGTGACCAGCACTAGGGTGCTGCCGGAGCTGCGGTTCAGTTCGAACAGTAGATCCGTGACGCGCTGTCCGGTTGCCGTGTCGAGATTTCCCGTGGGTTCATCGGCGAACAGCACGGCAGGGTGCGTGACGAATGCGCGTGCGATGGCCACCCGTTGTTGCTCGCCGCCGGACAATTGCTTCGGATAGTGGGCCGCACGCGGCGTCAAACCGACCTGCTCGAGCGCCTGCGCCGCCAGGGCGCGGGCATCGGTGCGATTGCCGAGTTCCAGCGGCAGCATGACGTTTTCGATCGCCGTGAGCGATGGAATCAGGTGAAAGGACTGGAACACGAAGCCGACGTGGCGGGCACGGATGGCGGCACGGCCGTCTTCGTCGAGTTCGGTCAAATCGACGCCGGCGATGAGCACGCGGCCCGTGCTCGGTGTATCGAGCCCCGCGAGCAGCGCCAGCAGCGTGGATTTGCCGGCACCCGAGGCACCGACGATGGCCAGGGATTCACCGCCGCGCACACTGAGGCTCACATCGGCGAGAATGGTGAGCGAACCCTCGGGGCTCGCCACGGTCTTGGTGATGTGGCGGGCTTCGAGTACGAACTGGTCATGAATCGTGGAATCCTGCATTGGGAGCGCCAGTGATGCGACTTTTTGTCCTATTGCTCGTGATTTCGGGCGTGCCGGCCGCTGCCGAAGCGCCCGCACCGCCCACGCTGCCCACGCTGCTCGTGTACGGCGACAGCATCAGCGCAGGCTACGGGATTCGCGTCGAGCAAGGATGGGTGGCCCTGCTGCAGGCGAAGCTGAAACAGGAAGGGTACGGGTACCAGGTCATCAATGCCAGCATCAGCGGCGAGACGACCGCAGGGGGGCTGGCGAGGCTGCCTCGGGCGCTCGCATTGCATCATCCGCAGGTGGTCATCCTCGAACTCGGCGGCAACGATGGGCTGCGGGCGCTGCCCGTCGCCCAAATGCGCGACAACCTCGCGCGCATGTGCGCCCTGGCGAAGTCGGCTGGAGCGCGCATTCTACTGCTCGGCATGCGGATCCCGCCCAATTATGGCCCGCAGTACACCGAGCAATTTCGCCTGGCGTTCAGCGATCTCGCCCATGCCGACAAGCTGCCTTTCGTGCCGTTCCTGCTCAATGACATCGCCCTGAATGCAAGCCTGATGCAGGCCGATGGATTTCACCCCAATGCGCTGGGGCAGCCCCGATTGCTCGACAACGTGTGGGCGGAGCTGGGCGGACTACTACACAGATGACGCGGGCGGCGATCCCCCATACCCGGGGGACCGCCGCCTGCGCATCGTCCCGATATCAGCCTACTTGGTCAGGAACTCGGCAACTCCGCCGTGCTTCGAGCACGCGCCGCTGTGAGTCTTGGCATGCGAGTACGTTCCGTCCTTGCACTTGGCGGTGGCACCCGTGGGATCCGTCGAGCTGGCCGAAGTCGTCGTAGCGGTCTTCGGAGCCGAGGTCTTGGTCGTGGTCGCCGCAGGCGCAGCAGCCGGCGCGGCGGTGGCGGCGGTCTCCGTGGCCTTCTTGGTCGAGGTCTTCGGCGCCTTCTGGACGCCGCCGTGTCCGCTGCAGGCACCCTTGCCCACGGTGGCCGACGTCGTGCCATCCTTGCAGGTCGTCGGTGCGGTGCCGTCCGCGGCGTAGGCGGGCAGCGCCAGCGTGAGGATCACCATCGGCGCGGCCACCAGGCTCATTATGTATCGATTATTCATTGGAAAAGCACTCCCAGGTTTTGAACGCGTCCGGATTGTAAACGGTATCCGCCCGGATCCTCCTTAAATGCGTGTCATCAGTGCGCGTCGGCGATCGGCAGCATGCTCACCACGTCGAACACGAACCGGGTGTGCTGGCGCGGCGTGGCGGCCTCGAACAGCGAACCGTCCACCGTGACGTGGGAGTTCTCCCCGATATTCTCCGGGAACTGCGCCAAGCCGGTCATCTGCACGTCATTGACCGGCAGGCATTGATGACTCTGGGCCGGCGCATACACGTAGGCGGTCCGGTCCAAGGCCAGAATCGCCACATTGTCCACCCCGTCGGCGGCGGGATAATCGCGAAAGTGTACGACGCCTTTGAGGCTGTTGCGGACGGGCTGGACGAACAGGCAATGGCCATAGCCGAAAACGCAGCCGGAAAGGGCCGCACAGGCGGTGAGAGTCAGCGTTCGCTTGATTTGCATTCGATTGGCACCCCTCGCAAGTCCATCCGACAGCCGCGACGGCCCCGCGTTCGCCCGGTTGCCTTAAGTATGCGCTCACCCGCACGCGCGGCCCCGGGTTTGCTGGCGGATTGAACCGGTGATATACACGCGGAACTATAAAAAGGAGCTGACCGGAGTGGACCGAATCTGGCTGAAGCGCTACCCGCCGGGCGTCCCTGCGGATATCGACCCTGGTGAATATGCTTCGCTGCCGGCGCTGCTCGAGGAGGCCTTCGACCGATTCAAGGCGGCGCCGGCCTTCACCAACATGGGCGCCACCTTGAGCTTCACCGAGCTCGACGAGGGCAGCCGCGCACTGGCCGCCTGGCTGCAGAAGGCCGCCGGACTCGCGGCCGGCGAGCGCGTCGCCCTGATGATGCCCAACATCCTCCAATATCCGCTGGCGCTGTTCGCGGTGCTGCGCGCCGGCATGGTCGTGGTCAATGTCAATCCCCTCTACACCCCGCGCGAACTCGAGCATCAACTGGTGGATTCCGGCGCAAAAGCCATCGTGATCCTCGAGAACTTTGCGCACGTCCTGCAGCAGGTGCTGCCGCACACCGCGATCCGGCACGTCCTGGTGACCCGAGTCGGCGATTATTTGAAGCCGGCGCGCGGCATGCTGGTGAACTTCGTGTTGCGGTATGTTCGCAAACAGATCCCCGCCTGGAGCATGGCCGGCGCGCTGCCGCTGCGCCGCGCGGTTTCGGCCGGGCGCCGCCTGGCCTTCGACCGGGCCGCGGTCGGTCCCGAGGACATCGCCTTCCTGCAGTACACGGGCGGCACCACGGGCGTCGCCAAGGGCGCGATCCTCACGCATCGCAACATGGTGGCGAACGTTCTGCAGGCGAGCGCGTGGCTCGCCCCGGCACTCGTTCCCGGCACTACGCCCATCGTGATCACGGCGCTGCCTCTGTATCACATCTTTTCGCTCACCACGAACGGCCTGGTGTTCATCCGGTTGGGCGCGCACAACGTTCTCATCACCAATCCGCGGGATTTCCCCGGATTCGTCGCGGAACTCAGGAAATTCAAGTTCTATTTCATCAGCGGCGTGAACACGCTGTTCAATGCCCTGCTCCACACTCCGGGTTTCGACTCGCTGGACTTCAGTGCGCTGCGGGTGACCCTGGGCGGCGGCATGGCGGTGCAGGCCGTGGTGGCCGAGCGCTGGAAAAAGGTCACGCGCTGCATCCTCACCCAGGCCTGGGGATTGACCGAAACGTCGCCGGGCGCCTGCATCAATCCGCTCGACCTGGATTTCAACGGCTCCATCGGGCTGCCGATTTCCTCCACCGACATCTCCATCCGTGACGACGAGGGCCTGGAACTCGGGATCGGTGCGGTCGGCGAAATCTGCGTGCGCGGGCCGCAGGTCACGCGCGGCTATTGGAACCGGCCCGATGAGACGGAAAAGGTCATGCTGGGCGACTGGCTGCGCACGGGCGACATCGGACACATCGACGGCGAGGGCTTCGTCTTCATCGAGGATAGAAAGAAGGACATGATTCTTGTTTCGGGATTCAACGTCTATCCGAACGAGGTGGAGAGCGTCATGGCGGAACACCCGGGCGTACTCGAGGTCGCCGCCGTCGCCCAACCGGACGAGAACTCGGGTGAGGTGGTGGCGCTGTTCGTCGTCAAGAAGGATCCGAACCTGACGGCGGCGGCGCTGGTCGAACACGCCCACACCGAACTCACCGGCTACAAGGTGCCCAAGCACATCTATTTTCGCGCCGAGCTTCCCAAGACGAACGTGGGAAAAATCCTGCGGCGCGAACTGCGGGACGAATTGCGCGCCGCCGCCAAACCTCAATCCGTGGAGGATTCCGCTGCCGGTACGTAGTTGCGCACGGTGTCCACGAGCAGGGCGACCTGCTGCGGATCGACCTCCGGGGTGATGCCGTGACCGAGGTTGAACACGTGTCCCGTGCCGGGACCGTAGCTTTCGAGCACGCTCAGGGTCTCGGCGCGCAGCACGGCGGGCGGCGCGAACAGGGCGGCCGGATCGAGATTGCCCTGCAGCGCTACGCGCCCGCCCACGGCCCGCCGGGCATCGCTCAAATCCGTGGTCCAATCCACGCCGACGGCGTCGCAGCCGATGGCCGCGATGGCGCCGAGCCAGGCGCCGCCGCCCTTGGTGAACACGATGTTCGGCACCCGGCGCCCGTCGGCGTCGCGGATGAGCGCGGCCACCGCCTGCGCCATGTAGTGCAGTGAGAACTCCCGGTATTGCGCCGGGGTGAGCACACCGCCCCAGGTGTCGAACAACATCACGGCCTGCGCGCCCGCGGCGATCTGCGCGTTCAGATAGGCAATGGTCGCGCGGGCGAGCAAATCGAGCAGACGATGCAGCTCGCGGGGCGCCTCGTACATCATGCGTTTGATATGCGCAAACGCCTTGCTGCCGCCGCCCTCGACCATGTACGAGGCGACGGTCCAGGGGCTGCCCGCGAAGCCGATCAAGGGAACCCGCCCGGCGAGTTCGCGGCGTATCAGGCTCACGGCGTCCACGACATATCGCAGCTCGCCGTGCGGATCCGGAACGCCGAGCCTGTCGATGTCGGCGGCGCCGCGAACCGGCCGGGCGAACACGGGTCCCTCACCGGTGGAGAACTCCAGGCCCAGATTCATGGCATGTGGAATGGTCAGGATGTCCGAAAACAGAATGGCGGCATCGAGCGGATAGCGGTCGATCGGCTGCAGGGTCACCTCGCAGGCGATCTGCGGGTTGGTGCACATGGCCAGAAAATTGCCTGCGCGCGCCCGGGTCGCACGGTATTCCGGCAGGTATCGGCCGGCTTGGCGCATGAGCCAGACCGGCCGCCGCGGCGTCGGCTGGCGCAGCAATGCGCGCAGCAGCAGATCGTTCTTGAGCGCGCCGCTCATGTGCTTTCCGACGGATCGAACAGTCGCGCATGCTCCAGAATGGCATAGCGGTCGGTCATGCCGGCGATGTAATCGGCCACCGCGCGGGCACGGCCCACCGGGCCGTTCGGAGCTTCGCGGCCGCCCGCAGCGCGGCCTGGCATCAGCGACGGATCGGCGAAAAACGACTCGAACAGCTCGCGCACCACACGACGCGCCTTGGAAGTCATGCGCTGCACCTTGTAGTGCTTGTACAGATTGGTGCGCAGGAAGCTCTTCAGTCCCTGGTTCAATTCGCGGGTCCCGGGACTGAAGCCGATCAGCGCGGCCGGCTGGGATCTGACCTCCGCGATCGAGGCGACGCCGGCGGCGCGCAGGCGTTCGGCCGAGGAGTCGATGAGGTCGCTGACGAGGTGGTTGATCACCCGCCGTAGTATTTCATAAACCAGGCGCCGACCCGCGAGGTTCGGGTATTTCGCCCGCACCGCAGAGTGGTATTGGTCGAACAGCGGAACGGACTTGAGCTCCTCCACGGTGATCAGGCCCGCGCGGATGCCGTCCTCGACGTCATGGTTGTTGTAGGCGATCTCGTCGGCGAAGTTCGCAAGCTGCGCCTCCAGTCCCGGCTGCCGGCGATTGATGAAGCGCTCGCCCAGGCTCCCCAGCTTCAGGGCATTGCTGTACGAGCAGTGCTTGAGAATTCCCTCGCGGCACTCGAAGGTCAGGTTCAAGCCGTCGAATTCCGCGTAGTGCTCCTCGAGTTCGTCGACGACGCGCAGCGACTGCAGATTGTGTTCGAATCCGCCGAAGTCGGTCATGCATTCATTCAGTGCATCCTGGCCGGCATGTCCAAACGGCGTGTGTCCCAGGTCGTGCGCGAGGCAGATGGCCTCGGACAGCACCTCGTTGAGCTTCAGCGCCCGCGCGACGGTGCGCGCGATCTGCGCCACCTCGAGCGAATGGGTCAGACGCGTGCGGTACAGATCGCCTTCGTGATTGACGAATACCTGCGTCTTGTAGACCAGCCTGCGAAACGCCGTCGAGTGCACGATCCGATCCCGGTCGCGCTGATATTCCGAACGATAGGCCGGCGCGGGCTCGGGATGTTGCCGGCCGCGCGACTGCTCGTCATGGGCGGCATAGGGCGCGAGTTTGCTCATCCGAAGTACTCCGCCAACGTGGCGTCGAGGACGCTCTTGTCATAATGGGCGATCACGCCGGCGCGGCCGGGTCCCTCCAGGACGACCAGACGCACGGCACCGGCGAGGACTTTCTTGTCCATTTGCATCAATTCGAGCGCCTTGGCCGCGCCGAAGCGCGGCGGCCGGGTGGGCAGCCCCGCCCGGCGCAGCAATCTCTGCAGCCGGTCGGGCGCGGCCGCATCGATCAATCCCAGCCGATGCGAGAAATCGGCCGCAATGAGCATGCCGATGGCCACCGCTTCGCCATGCAGATGGGCTTCATAGCCGGTCGCGGCCTCGATGGCATGGCCAAAGGTGTGGCCGAAATTCAAGATGGCGCGGATGCCGCCTTCGCGCTCATCCTTTGCCACCACCGCGGCCTTGATTTCGCAGGACCTGGCGATGATGTGCGTCAGGGCGTCCGCGTTGCGCGCCAGCACCGCCTCGAGGTTGCCCTCCATCCAGTCGAACAGCTCCGGATCCCAGACGCAGCCGTATTTGATCACCTCGGCGATACCGGCGCGCAGTTCGCGGTCCGGCAGGGTGGCGAGGGTATCGGTGTCGGCCACCACCGCGATCGGCTGGTAAAAGGCGCCGATGAGATTCTTGCCGCCCGGATGGTTCACGCCGGTCTTGCCGCCCACCGAGGAGTCCACCTGGGCGAGCAGCGTCGTCGGCAGCTGCACCAGCGCTACGCCGCGCTGGTAGCTGGCGGCGGCGAAGCCCGCCACGTCGCCGACCACGCCGCCCCCGAGGGCCAGCACCGTGGCATCGCGATTGAGTCTGGCGCCGACCAGGGCGTCGAATACGCGGCCCAGGGTCTGCAGGGTCTTGTGCCGCTCGCCATCCGGCAATACGCACTCCGCGACGCGCCGGCCGCCCAGGCCCGAGCGCAGCCGCTCGAGATACAGCGGCGCCACCGTCGCATCGGTCACCACGAGCACGGAGCGGCCGGGAATCGCGGTGTCCAGCACGGCGCGATTGCCCAGCAGCCCGGGGCCGATCGCGATCTGGTAGCGCGAGTGCCCGACGTCCACCTCGAGTGTTTTCACGGTGCGCAGTATACGAAGCTTAGGTCCAGAGCGCGCGCCGGAGCTCCTGGTGGATTTCCTCGGCCACCAGCTGCACGCGGCGGCCGTCGGTGGACACGGTCAGATCGGCGATCTCGGCGTACAGCGCCGCCCGCCGCAGCATCAACTCGGTGAGCTTGTGTCCGGGATCGGTATCGTTGAGCAGCGGCCGGTGGCGGGCATGGCGCGTGCGCTCCAACTGTTGCTGTATCGAGGTCTCCAGGTACACCACCAGGCCGCGCTCTGCCAGCACGCGCCGGTTGCCGTCGTCGATCACGGCTCCGCCGCCGGTGGCCAGCACGATGGAATCGAGCTGCGTCAGGCGTTCGATGGATTCCCTTTCGCGCACCCGGAAGCCGGCTTCGCCCTCTTTTTCGAAGATGAATTGGATGTCCACGCCGGTCCTGGCCTCGACATCCGCGTCACTGTCGTGGAAGGTGAAGCGCAGCAGCCGTGCCAGATGCCGCCCGACCGCGGTTTTCCCGGATCCCATCGGCCCGATCAGAAACACGTTCTTCTTGGAGATCATGGTAGCGGCCGATGTTAGTCGATCGGCCGGGCGTGCGCAGGCGCAGGACCCGCAAACGGGGGCGGGCACCCCGCGCAGGCCCACGCGCCGCGTTGCAAGCTTTGGCGCTAGTTCGCCAGCGGATAGCTGTAGGTGGTGACGATGCCGCCCGGCGTCGTCACCGTGATGTACAGCGTACCCGCGGTCGGAGTCGTGCTTTGATTCGACAGCGCAAAGCTCACGTGCTGGCCACCCACCGGGAAGGCGCACGGCCAGGTATAAGGCGTCCCGGCGACCACCGAACCGGCGGTGCCGGGCACCACCGAGGCGGCCACGGTGGTGCCCGCCGGCATTTGCTGATCGCGATCATCCGCGATGTTGAACGTGAAGTTGGTGGTGCCCGCGCTCACCGAGTACGGTGCGCCCGTGGTCGGCGACACCACGGTGACATTGGCGGTGCTGCCCGACAGGATGATGACGTTGAAGGCACCGATGGCCACCGAGGTCTGGGTGGTGTTGCACAACGGACCCTCGCACAATGGACCTTCGAAAAGGCCATCGGGGCCGTCGCGCTGGCCGTTGTTGTTGAAGTCGATGTACGGCTCGCCGAGCACGTAGGTCGGCGTGCCATAGGTGTCGTACAGCTCCCATTGGTTCAAGAAGGGCTCGGAGGTGTCGAACCAGGGCTTCGGCTGGCCGAGATTGGCGCCGCTGAGATAGTCGTTGTCGGCATCGGCGGCATCGAAGGCCACCGTGTCGCCCGGATCGAAAATGCCGTTGCCGTTGGCGTCGCGGAAGCTCTCCTCGCCGATGGCCGTCACCATGATCGGGCTGCGGCCGTTGGTGGTGCCGTTGCACAGGTTGCCCGGACAATAGGCCGCATTGGCGCTGGCGTTGCCGGAGGTCGATTGCGGATTCCCGGACACCGTATACGGCGCCTTGCTGGACCAGTTGACGGTGCAGGATCCGGAACCGGAGGTGGGCGTGCCGGTCTGGCAGCTCGCCTGGATGCCGCCCAGGGTGGTCTGGAAATTCGCGGTGGTGCCGTCCGGGACGGGATTGCTGAACCGGTCCGTCATGCTGACGGTGACCGGCACGGTCACGCCGTCGATTTCCCAGGCCTCGACATTCGGACATTTCACGGCCAGCGAGATGTTCTGGCTGGTGGGAATGCCGGTCGAGACGGTCAGGGCGTTCGATTCGGTGGAAATCGTGGTGCCGCTGGAGGACGTGGTGGTCGCCGTCACCCGCACGGAGGTCGCCTGATTGCCTGAACTGACGATGGTCTGCACCTGCCCGTTCGCGCCGGTGACCGCGGAGGCCGGCGAGATGCTGATGCCGCCCACCGAGGTGTTGAGCGAGAAGGTCACCGTGGCGCCCGCCCGCGGACCGCCTGAGGTGTCGAGCACCTGGAAGATCAGGGTGGAGGTCTCAGAGCCGCCGGCGCTGCCCGTGCCCTTCAGGCTGATGCTGGAGGGGGTGGCCGACACGAACGAGATCGAGCCGATGGCGGCCTGCGCGATGGTCACGGTGCCGGTGGCCGTCAGCGTCTGGCTGTTGGCCGTGGTGGTCGCGGTGATGGCATCCGAGCCGCTGCAGCCCTTGGCCGCGTAGGTGGCACTGGCGGTGCCGGTGCTGGTGGTCACGGTCGCGGTGCCGGTGGCGGCGCCGGTGACGGTGATGGTCGCGAGGTTGTTGCCCGCGCAGGTGGAACTGAAGACGATCTGGGTCGGCTGGGTATAGAGCGTGCCGTTCTGATCCACCAGCGAGACCTCAAGGCTGGTGCTGCCGCCCGCGGACAGCGCGCTCGTGCTGACGCCGATCACGCCCGACTGAAAGCTCGAGCCGGAGCCGCTGCCCAGCGACAGTACGGTGGCGGCCGTCGTGCCGGTGCCGGTGGTGCCGGTGGTTCCGGTGGAGCTGCTGCTGCCTTCGGTGGAAATGGTCTTGGAGCCGCCGCCGCAGCCGGCCAGCAGAGCGGCACACATCCCAGCCATGATCGATAGTCTATGCATGTTCATCCTCGCTCGACAGGAGTCGGCGTACGCGATCAATACAGATTTGAACCCTCACGCAGAATTTTCGGCGTGATGAAGATCAAGAGTTCGGTCTTGTTGTTGACATCGGTGGTGGTCTTGAACAGGTGGCCGAGGATCGGAATGTCGCCCAGATAGGGCACCTTGTCCGAAGACTTGGTCTTGGTCGTCTCGAGAATGCCGCCGAGCACCACGGTCTGGCCATCGTTGACCAGCACCTGGGTGATGATCTCGCGCGTGTCGATGGACGGCACCGTGCCGCCGGTGGCGCTTTGTACCAGGCTGCCGACCGAATCGTCGCTCACGTCGATGTCCAGGATCACGCGGTTGTCCGGCGTGATCAGCGGAGTGACCTTGAGCGACAGCACCGCCTTCTTGAACTGGGTGGTGGTCGCGCCGCTCGAGGCGGATTCCTGGTAGGGAATTTCCACGCCCTGCGCGATGCTCGCCTGTTTCTGGTTGGCCGTGATCACCCGCGGCGAGGAAACCACCTCGCCGCGGCCCTCGTTCTGCGCGGCCGACAGCTCCAGGTCGACCAGGTAGCTGCCGCCCAGCAGCGAGACGCCGAGAGTGCCCGCCGGCGTGGCGACAGGCAGGTTCACCTGATAGCGATTGGCGAGAGCCGGTGTGGTCACCGGCGTGGCCGGCAGACCCGCGGCCAGGTTCGCCAGCGCCGATCCCGTCATGGTGTCGGCGCCGGCGCCGTTGCCGGTGACCGCCAGCAGGCCGTTGCTGCCGTTCGTGCGGGCCGAGGTGACGCCGAAGCGGGCGCCCAGATCGCGCTCGAAGGTGTCGTTGACGACCACGATGCGCGCTTCGATCAGCACCTGCCGCACCGGCACGTCGAGAGTCTGCACCAGACGCCGGATGTCGGCCAGACGCTCGGCGGTATCCTGAACCAGCAAGGTGTTGGTGCGCTCGTCGATGGACAGTGTGCCGCGCGTGGACAGCATGGACTCCTTCGAGCCGGCCGCCTTGATGAGTTTGGCGAGATCGGAAACCTTCGCGTAATTCACCTGCAGGAATTCCGTTCGGACCGGCGACAGCTCCTGCAGGTCCTTGCGGGCGGCGAGCGCGGCCTTCTCCCGCGCCGCGAGCTCCTCGGTCGGCCCGATGATGATCACGTTGTCCTCGCGGCGCTTGTCGAGGCCCTTGGTGCGCAGCACGATGTCGAGCGCCTGATCCCACGGCACGTTCTGCAGACGCAGGGTCAGATTGCCGGTGACCGAATCGCTGACGACGATGTTCTGGCCGCTGGTGTCCGCGAGCAGTTGCAGCACCGAGCGGACGTCGATGTCCTGGAAATTCAACGTGAGGCGCTCGCCCGTGTATTCCTTGCGCTCTTCGCCGGCCGCGCGTTTGGTCGACGGCCTGATCTCGATGGTGTACTGGGAGTCGGATTGATAGGCGAGCTGCTCGAAATCGCCCTGAGACGTGATCACCAGGCGCGAGCTGCCGTCCACCCGCAGGGCATCGACGCTCTGCACCGGTGTGGCGAAATCCGTCACGTCGAAGCGGCGCTGCAGATTCTTGGGCAATTGGGTGCCGGCGAAATCGACCACGACCTGGTTGCCCTCCTGGCGCACGTTGACCGGAGTGCGTGAATCGCTCAACTGCACGATGACCCGGCCGGTTCCGTCGGATGCCCGACGAAAATCGATGCTGCTGATGCTGCGCTCCGACGCGGACGGGCCCGCAGTCGCACGCGCCACGCTCGGCGCCGTGACGGCGCCACCCGGCGCGCTGCCGAGGGTGACGACGATGGTGTTGCCGTCGACCTTGGTGGTATACGGCATCAGCGAATCGACGTTGACCACGAGACGCGTGCGGCCATTGGCTTCGGCCGCCAGCACGGTATCGACCCCGCCGGAGCGCACGTCGATGCGGCGGGAGGGCAATGCGATCGAGGTGTTGGGCAGATCCAATGCGATGCGCGCCGGCTTGTCGATGGTGAAGGCCATCGGTTCGGGCGCCGGCCCGGACAAATGCAGCTTCAGCTGCACCTGCTGGCCGGATAGGGACTGCACGTCGATGGATTCGAGCCTGTTGGGATCGGCGGCACGCGCCCCGAAGGTGGCCGCCAGTGCGGCCAGCGACATCGCCGCAATCATGGCCGATCTCTTGAAATTCAATGTCATGCGTTGCTCTCCCTGTGGCCTCAGTCGCTCAATCCCAACGAGGCCGGTCGCTCGATGTAGCCGCCGAGACCGTCGGGGACGATCTCGACCAGGCTGATTTTGCTGCCCGTAATTTCAGTGATCTTGCCGTCGTTCTGGCCGAGATAATTGCCCGGCTGGACCTTGTGCACGAGGCCGTCCTTCGATTGGACCAGCCCGTAGAAATTATTGCCGACTTTGAAGGTGCCCACCATCTTCAGCGTGTCGAGCGAGAAGCCTTCCAAAAATTCGCGGTTGCGGCGCGTGCTCGGCCGCAGATTCGCCTGGCCTGCGCTCGGGCCCTGCGGTTGGAACGGTGAACGCATGTTGCCGACGCTGTACACGTAGGTCTCGTAGGGCTTCACCTCGGGCAGCGGCTCGATGCGCCCGCCCGGCCGCTTCTTGGTCTCGGCGATCCACCGTTCGAGATCCGACTGGCCGCCGGAGCAGCCCGCCGCGCACAGGTTGGCGGCGATCACGACGGTCATCGCGACCAGGCCCCGCGTGGCGCCGCTCACGTCGCGTCTCCCGGCTTCTTCTTGCCCGGTTTGGCCGCCTTGTCGGCGTTCTCATCTTCGATGTACCGGTAGGTCTTGGCGGTGACGTCCATGGTCAGATTGTCGAAGCCTGCGTCCTTGCCCGCGCCTTCGGGCTTGATCTCGATGTCGTGCAGCGTGACGATGCGCGGCAGGGCGGCGATGCCGCTGACGAAGTTGCCGAATTGGTGAAAACTGCCGACGAGTTTGATCTTGATGGGCAGCTCCGCGTAGAAGCCCTTGCTCTGTTCGCTGGCAGGCTGGAACAATTTTTCCTGCAGGCCGGCGGCGAGGCCGGTCTGGGAAATGTCGACGAGCAGATTCGGCACCTCGGTCTTGCCCGGCAACTGGCGCAGCATGGCACCGAAGGTGCGCTCCATTTCCGCCAGCTGACCCTTGTAGGCATCGAGGTTCGCCGCACGCTGCTGCTTGCTCTCGAATTGGTTTCGAAGATCCATCTCCTCGGCCTCGGCCTGCTGCAAAACCGGGCGGTCCTCGTTCCAGACGAGCATGTACCAGGCGATGGCCGCGCACACGAGGAATATCACGCCGACGAAGAATCCGCGCACGGCCAGCGGCCAGCGGCCCGGATCGCGCGGATCGAGAGTACGAAGCTGCTCGACAAAGTTCATTTAGACGCAACCTTCTTGGAAGTTGAATCGCCGCCACCGTCGAGGTCGACTCCGACCGTATCGGTAAAGAGCGTGAAACTCGAGCCGCCGGTCGGGGCATCCTTGGCGGCTTCGACCACCTGCAGCACCGGATTCGCCATCCACGTGGACGCGTCGATGTTGCGCATGAACGAAGACACCCGGGTGCTCGATTGGGCAATGCCGTGGATCTCGAGCTTGCGCCCGGTCTGCTTGATCGAGGTGAGATACACGCCCTCGGGCACGGTTTTCACCAGTTCATCGAACAAATGCACGATTTCCGGGCGGCTGCGCTGCAGCTTTTCGATGATCTCCATGCGTGCGATCAGGCGCTGCTTGCGGTTCTCCAGATCGAGGATGTCGGTGATCTGCGCCTCGAGCTTGACGATCTCCTTTTTCAGCAGATTGTTCTTCTCGGTCTGGGCGTCGATCCAGCTCGAATACATGAGCTTGCCGGCCAGCGCGAACATCACGGCGGCAATGACGGCGCCGCCCGCGGCGATGGCGAATTCACGGCGCCGGGTCTTGCGTTCCGACTCGCGCCAGGGAAGTAGGTTGATACGCGGCATGTAACCCTCAGTCGAAACTACGCAGCGCCAGGCCGCACGCCGTCAGCAACGCCGTGGCGTCACGCCCCACGGCCTGGGCCTTGGCCTTCGAGGAGATCTTCATGTTGCCGAGGGGATCTCCCCGGTCGGCCGGCACACCCACGCGGCTCGAGATCACGTCCGCCACGCCCGGTATGTTGGCGCAGCCGCCGCAGACCAGGATCTGATCCGGCTGGGAACGCCCGCTGCCGGAGGCCAGGTAGAACTGCAGCGATCGGCTGACCTGCTGGGTCATGTCGTCGATGAACGGATCGAGCACTTCCGGCTGATAATTGCTCGGCAGACCGCCTTCCTTCTTGGCACGGCCGGCCTCCTCCATGGACAGTCCATAGGTGCGCATGATCTCTTCGGTCAGTTGTTGTCCGCCGAAGGCGAAATCACGGGTGTATATGACTTTCATGTCGCGCAGCACGCTGAAGGTGGTGCTGCTGGCGCCGAAGTCGACCACCGCAATGGTGCGGTCCAGGCCGCCGTCGGGCATCTGATGGCGCATCAAGGCACAGGCGTTCTCGAGCGCGAAGGCCTCCACATCGACGATCTGCGCGGTCAGGCCGGAGGCCTGCACCGCCGCCTGGCGCTGCTCGACGTTCTCGGTGCGGGTCGCTACCAGCAGAACATCGAGCATTTCCGGATCCTTCTCCGAGGGGCCCACCACTTGATAGTCGTAGCTGACCTCCTCCATCGGAAAGGGAATGTATTGGTCGGCTTGCATCTCGACCTGGCCCTCGAGCTCGTTCTCACCGAGATTCTTGGGCATCTGAATGACCTTGGTGATCGCCGCGTCACCGCTGATGGCGATCGCCGCCAGCCGGCTCTTGGCGCCGGAACGCTTGACCGCGCGCCGGATGGCTTCGCCGACCGCTTCGGCGTCGACGATGGCCTTTTCATTGATGGCATTGTGCGGAGTCGGTTCCGCGGCATAGGATTCAACGCGATATTGGCCACCGGACATCGTCAGCTCGATGAGCTTTACCGATGAAGTGGTTATGTCAAGTCCCAGCAGCGGACGATATCTTCTACTGAACGTCCACACAATTTTTTCCTTTTTCGCTCAGTACCTTGGAGGCTCTTAACTGGTGCACGAGACTAACGATGCCTGACAAACTTAGCAAGAAACTGTTAAATAGAGCGTGACCCCACTCACGGTAATTGTCGCCGGGGAGGGTCGGGCAACGCACAAAAGGGGGTCTACGCGTATATCGTAGCCATGTCGAGTAAGGCGTCGGCCGTCGAATCATTCAGACCTCATCCATTTGCGCGCGCCGTGAGACGACGTCATCGTGGTCTGGCAACCCCGCTGTCCTAGGCTTCGAACCCGTAGACCGGTGGCTTTGCGTCCTCATCTTTCGATGAGTATGCCCATGTAACCAGCGGTAATATGCATGCCCAATTGTGCCGGTGCAATAAGTTAGAACGGTTTTCTGTGGCCAAACGTTACCTAGTTCTCATCTCGCGCATTTGCACGGTGCTGATCGGCTTGATCGCACTGTTCGCCTTCGCCAATGTCTGCGCATACGCCTACCTGAAGCCGGCGCTGCCGGACGTCGACACTCTGCGCGACGTGCAGCTGCAGGTGCCGCTGCGCGTGTACTCGCGCGATGGCCGTCTGATCGCGGCCATCGGCGAACAGCGCCGCATCCCGGTGCGCTACGAGCAGATTCCGAAAAAGCTGGTGCAGGCCTTTCTGGCTGCCGAGGATGATCGCTTCTTCAAGCATCATGGCGTTGATTGGCAAGGCATTTTGCGGGCGGCCCTCGCCAACGCCCGGGCCGGCGGCGTGCGCCAGGGCGGCAGCACCATCACCATGCAGGTGGCGCGCGGCGTGTTCCTCACGCCGCGCCGCGATATGAAGCGCAAGATGAGCGAAATCTACATCTCGCTGCTGATGGAGTCGGAATTCTCCAAGGAGGAAATTTTCTCGCTGTATGCCAACAAGACCTTTCTGGGCCAGCGCGCGTACGGGGTGGGTGCGGCCGCCGAAGTGTATTTCGGCAAGACCATCGATCAGTTGAGCATTGCCGAAATGGCGACGATTGCCGGCATTCCGAAGGCTCCCACGACGCAAAATCCGGTCGCCAGCGCCGACGGCGCCAGAAACCGCCGCTCCTACGTGCTGCGCAGGATGCTCGAGTTGGGCTTCATCACCCAGGCCGAGCATGATGCGGCGAACTCGAGCCCGATGGAGTCGCGCCTGCACGGGCCTTCGGTGGAGGTCGATGCGCCATACGTGGCCGAGATGGTGCGCGCCGACATGCAGGCGAGGTACGGTGACGATGTGTATACCGCGGGCTACAAGGTGTACACCACCATCGATTCGCGGCTGCAGCTGGCGGCCACCATTGCCCTGCGAACCGGACTTCTGGAATACGACCGCCGCCACGGCTACCGCGGCCCCACCGCCAAGGTGGAACTGCCGAAGGCGGCCGGCAGCGAGGATTGGGACGCGGAACTCGAGGAATTTCCGGTCATCGGCGGCCTGCGCCCGGCCATCGTCGACCGGGTCGAGGGTAGGAGCGCCCGCATCGTCGTCAAGGACCTCGGGCCTGTGACGCTACCCTGGGAAAAGCTGTCCTGGGCGCGTCGCGAGCTGCCGGACGAAAAGGTCGACCGTTCCCCCACCCAGGCGTCGGACATCATGAGCCGCGGCGACGTGATCTACACGGCCGGCAACACGGCGGAGTCCCTGCAGTTCGTGCAGGTGCCGGAAGCGCAGAGCGCCATCGTCTCGGTGGATCCGAAGGACGGCGCGGTGGTCGCGCTGGTCGGCGGCTTCGACTTCTTCCAAAGCAAGTTCAACCGCGTCACCCAGGCGCGGCGCCAGCCGGGCTCGGCCTTCAAGCCGTTCATATACTCGGCCGCTTTCGACAAGGGCTTCACGCCCGCGAGCGTGGTGCTCGACGCGCCCGTGGTGCTCGACCAGCCGGACACCGAACAGGTCTGGCGGCCCGGCAACAGCACCAATAAATTCTATGGGCCCACCCGCCTGCGCGAGGCCCTGGTGCGCTCGCGCAACCTGGTGTCCGTGCGGCTGATGCGCGAGATCGGCGGCGCATACACCTGGAATTACGTCACCCGCTTCGGCTTCGACAAGTCGCAGCTGCCCGATGACCTGACCCTCGCCCTCGGCACCGCCGAGTTGAGTCCGCTGCAGATGGCCACCGGTTATGCGACGTTCGCCAACGGCGGTTTTCGCGTGAGTTCCTACTACGTCGACCGCATCGAGGATTCCGCCGGCAAGGTGCTGTTTCAGGACCGGCCGGCGCTGGCCTGCTTCGATTGCAGCCGCGACCCCGATGCGGCCGAGCCCGCGCCGCCGCGCGCGCGTCCGCATTTGGACACCGGCGAGCCCGACGGCAAATCGATTATACCGGCGAAGGACCTCGCGCCGCAGGTCATCCGGCCGCAGGTGGCCTATCTTCTGGCCGACATGATGGCCGACGTCATCAAGCGCGGCACCGGCACCCGCGCGCGGGCGCTCAATCGCGACGACGTGGCCGGTAAGACCGGCACCACCAATGATCATCATGATGCCTGGTTCGCCGGTTTCAACGGCGATCTGGTGGCCATCGTGTGGGTGGGATTCGACCAGGACCGCTCCCTCGGCGACGGCGAGGAAGGCGGCCGGGTGGCGGTGCCCCCCTGGACGTATTTCATGCATGCGGCTCTGGCCGGGTCGCCGAGACGATCGGTGCCGGTGCCGGATGGTTTGGTCACGGTGCGCATCGCACCCGACACCGGTCTTCTGGCGAGCGCCGACAATCCGAACGGCATCATGGAGAAATTCATCGAAGGCAACCTGCCCAAGGCGGAGGTCTATGAAGGGCAGAGCAATGCCAATCCCCTGACGGTCGGCGACAAGCCGCTGTTCTAAACGCCATGGCAAAGAAATTTTCCCAGCGCGCGGAAGATCTTCGCCGCGCCCTCGCCCAGGAGGCCGCAAGGATCATGGCGGAGCACGGCATCGAGGATTTCCTCCAGGCCAAGCGCAAGGCCGCCGACCGCCTCGGCGTCAATGATGTGGCCGTGCTGCCGAAGAACGTCGAAATCGAGGCGGCGCTGCGCGCGCACCAGCGGCTGTTCGGACGCGATTCACACGTGCACAGCCTCAAGGAGCAGCGCCGCATCGCCCTCGACGCCATGCGCCTGCTCGAGGAATTCCAGCCGCGGCTGGTGGGATCGGTGTTGACCGGCACGGCGACCGACCATAGCGACATCAACCTGCACCTGTTTGCGGACCGCCCCGAAACCGTCGCCATCCACCTGATGGAGATCGGCGTGCCGCACGAATTCTACGAACGCCGCGTGAAAATGGACGCCGAACGCAGCCTCACCTTTCCCGCGCTGCGATTCGGGGCGGGCGGGCGCATGGTTGATGCCACCGTGTTTCCGATCGACGGCATCCGTCAATCGCCCTATTCGCCGGTCGACGGCCGGCCCATGCGCCGGGCCGATGCGCGCGAGGTTTCAGAGCTGGTGGCCGGCACGGGCTAGGCTGGCCGACAGCGGCTATGGCTGGCGCGGCTTGGCCGACGGCTTCGCCTGCCACACCTCCAGCGTGTCGGGCGAACCCTGTGCGCGCACGCCGTTGTCGGTGAGTATCTCCTCGGTGGCCGCCACCATGTCCTTGCGCGGAAACACCAGCGCTTCGCCGCCGTGCTGATCGAATTCGAAGGTCACGAACGGATCTTCGAGATCGCGCAGCAGCGCAACCAGGTGACGGAGACTGCGTACGCGCGCGCCGTTGACCGAATAGACCACCGCGCCGGCGGGACTCGAATACCCCTGCGCGAGCTTGTGCGGAAAGAAGGGTGACGGCACCACCACCAACTCCTCGGTGTCGCCGTCAGGCGCATCGAGTCCGCGCGTTATCAGCGGGTTCTTGACCAGGCTCAGACCACGCATGGCAGCGGGGTTGGCATAGAAGTGCGACACCAACTGCCATGACGCCCTGGAGAACACCATGGGCCCGTAGATGAAATACGACGGGTAGTCGCCGTTCAGATCGGTGATCAGCGTCGGCCAGTGCGCGGATACCGGCAGCCGGATCTGACTGACCGCGCCCGCACGCACGATGGTGAGCGGAACCGTGCCGTTGGCGGCCACCTTCTGGATCAGGTACTGGAAACGAACCCGCAGATCCTTGCCCAGCCTGATCATCCCCTGATTGTCGATCGGCGTGTCCGCGATGTGGGTGATGACGTCCCATTCCCTCAGCGGATTGGCGTCGGTGCTCTTGTACGGCTGGTGGACGACCATACCCTCGACGGATTTGTCGAGACCGATGAAGCGGCGCAACGCGGGGTTTTCCAAGGTCTGCAGTTCGTCGTTCATGGCGGGCTTGCCGTCGTAGTGCCCGTCGGTGATGTCCTTGAGGAACAGATCGACTTCCTCGTTTGGAATGATGTAGCCGATGTTCTGGGTGTCTCCGCCCAGCTTGCTGAATGCCAATCCGATCATCTTATCGCCGGCAACGGCGGGTCCGCCGCTGTTGCCGGGATTTATCGCCGCGTCGATCTGCACGCGCAGTCCGGAGGTCAGGAAATTGTAGGGGACGAACTCGATGCGCGACACGATTCCCTTGGTGATCGACAGGGAAGAGCCGCCGGTGGGATAGCCGTAGGCGAGCACCGCGTCCTTGATCTGCGGCAGCTTGCTCGCACGCGCCACCGCCGGATGCGTGTCGAAGAACGACTCGTCGTCGAGCTTCAAGACCGCCAGATCAATGCCGGGCGCCACGGCCACCACGGTGGCCGCCACCTTGTCGCCCGCCTCGTTAGCCTGCACCTGCACCTGGCTGGCGTAGAGCACGACGTGGGCATTGGTCAGGATGCGCTTCCCCTCGATGACCACACCCGAAGCCGTCACGTCGCTCGGCGCCTCCTTGGTCCAGGGCTTGAACGGATCCGGATAGCGTAAGGTCGCAAACACCTTCACCACCGAATTCTCGACCGTAGCCTGCGCGTGCACGGCGCCGGACGGCATCAGGCACGAACACAGCACTGCCAAAGCCGCCACCGCAGCCACCGCCGCCGATTCCGTCGATGGTGCGCGACGCATGCGTGCGCTACTTCGCAACCGCAAAAGCCAGCAACACGTTACCCGGTTGCCCGATCAGCCTTCCGTAACCGGAGTTGACGTACACCATGCCGTCGACGATGGTCGCGCCGCCGTGGTCCAAGGTGCCGCCGCTGGCCTTGACGCCATTGACGGTGGTGAAGTCCTTGGCCGTGTCGAAGTCCCAGACGATCTTGCCGTCGATGGTCGAATAGGCGCGCAAATGCCCGTCCATCGCCCCCGAGAAGGCGATGCCGGGCATGACCGACACCGCCTGGCGCTGTCCTATGTAGCAATTGCGCTCACCCCAGGCACAGGCCACCACCGGGGTGGGCGTGTACCAGCGTTTCGCACCGGTGGCCATGTCGAGCGCATCCAGGCCGACCGGACCCGGTCCGCCGGCATTCGCCGGCAGGTCACTGATGGCGACATACACGTTGTGATGGTCCGCGGCCGGCCCCCAGCCGACGCCGCCGATCGGCACGCCGCTACCGACGCGGGACTGCCACAGGAGCGCGCCGGCGTTGTCCGGATCCAGACCATACACATATCCGGATTTCTGGCCGGCGAGAATGATCTGTTTGCCGCTGGCGAGTCTGCGCAGAATGGGCGAAGCGCCGAAATCGAAGTCCGGTCCCACTTTGACCGGGCAATTGCCCACGCCCTGGCCCACGCAATGCCTGCCCTTCGGGCATTCATCCGGCGTCGCGGCGCAGCCGACGATCCAATTGTCGGTTGGCGTGACCTGCTTGACCCATCGAACCGTGCCGTTGGCGAGGTCCAGCGCAACGATGGCGTCCGACATCGGCGCATCGATGCTGGTGTAGGAGTTTCCGGTGCCCACGTACAGCAGACCACGCTTCGCGTCCACGGTGGGCGCCGACCATATCGCCACGCCCGCCGGACCGATCTGCTCGACCCCGGCCTCTGTGGTACGGTAGGGCTTGGGTTTGTCGGCCACCATGTAGGTCTTCCAGACGACTTCGCCGGTGACGATGTCGAGTGCGACCACGCTGCCGCGGAAGGTGCAGCAGGGGTATTTCGGATTCGCGGCGGCGGGCTCCTCGACCGAGGACACCGGCACGTAGAGCAGACTCTTGTAGAGGATCGGCGATCCGGTGATGCGGGCGAGCGGGTGGGTGTCCGCCTGGACTTTCCACAGCAACGCACCCTTCTGCGCATCCAGTGCATAAACCGCGCCGGCGTCATCGCCGAAGAACACGGCGCTCGGCGGTTTCAGCGTCTCGATGTGGGCGTTTTTGGTCCGCGACCGCTTCGGCCGGTAGGGTTTCTTGGGCGGCGACAGCTCGCCCACCGAAATGGCGGTGCGCGTGCTCGCGGCGGCGTCGAACGTCCAATAGGTGCAGCCCGTGGATGCGTCGAGGGAATACACGCGGCCGGCCATGCTGGTCACGAACAATCGGCCATCGACCACGGTGGGCTGCCCGTAAGTGACCGGACTGCGGTAGCCGAAGGCCCACTTGACCGTGAGTTTGGGCACGTCGGCGGCCCGCAGCGCCGGCTCGGGCTGATAGCGGGAATTGTCCAGGTCCCGGCCCCAACCGTTCCACTGCGCCGTGCCGACGGCCACGGGTCCGGCTGGATTGGGACACAGATTCGACTCTGCGGGCCGTCCGCCGAGTCCGGGTTGCCGCCCGGTGAGGAAGGTGGCCAGATTTGTGATCTCGAGGCCGCTCAATCCCGCCGCCTGCGTTTTCATGATCCCCAGGCTCAACGCCTGCACCACATCTTCCGGGGAGCGCTTGGACAGCTCATCACGGGTTGGCACCCGCTCCAGACCCTTGTCGTGGCAAATTCCACAGCGGGCGGCGAACAGCCGCGACTCCGGCGAATCATCGTTGGCCGGCGCGGCGCGCGCCACGCCCCCCAACAGCAGCGCGGCAGATGCAACTGCCCCGATCCACATGCCCGCTCGCCCGTCGCTGATGGACATCAGCGCTTTTCGATGACGAGGTAGTCGCGGCGCTTCGGGCCGGTGTAGAGCTGGCGCGGCCTGCCGATCTTCATCTGCGGATCCGACACCATCTCCTGCCAATGGGCGACCCAGCCGGCGGTGCGCGCGATGGCGAACATCACCGTGAACATGGATCGGGGAATCCCGAGTGCACTGTAGATGATGCCGGAATAGAAGTCGACGTTCGGATAGAGCTTGCGCGACACGAAGTAGTCGTCCTTCAGCGCGATTTCCTCCAGCCGCAGCGACAATTCGAACAGCGGATTGTCCGTCTTGCCGAGCTTTTCCAGTACGCGGTAGCACATGCCGCGGATGATCTTGGCGCGCGGATCGAAATTCTTGTATACGCGGTGGCCGAACCCCATGAGGCGCACGCTGTCGTTCTTGTCCTTGACGCGCGCCAGGAATTTGTCGATGTTCGCCACGGTACCGATGCTGTCGAGCATGTCCAGCACGGCCTCATTGGCGCCGCCGTGCGCCGGGCCCCACAGGGCCGAAACGCCCGCGGAGATCGCCGCATACGGATTGGCGCCGGTGCTGCCGGCGAGCCGCACGGTGGAGGTGCTCGCATTTTGTTCGTGATCGGCATGCAGTATGAACAGCAGATCGAGCGCCTCGGCCGCCACCGGATCGATGGCATACGGCTCGCAGGGCACGGAGAACATCATGTTCAGCAGGTTCGCGCAATACCGCAGATCGTTGCGCGGGTAGACGCTCGGCTGGCCGAGCGAATGCTTGTAGGCCGCTGCGGCGATCGTCGGCAGCTTGGCGATGATCCGATGCGCGAATATCTCGCGATGGCGCGGATCGTAGATGTCGGTGGTGTCGTGATAGAAGGCCGCCATGGAGGCGACGATGGCCGAGACCATCGCCATCGGATGCGCATCGTGATGGAACCCCTGGTAGAAGCGCAGCAGCTGCTCGTTGACCATGGTGTGCCGGGTGATCGAATGCTGGAAGCTGTCGAGCTGTGCCTTCGTGGGCAGGCTGCCCGTGATCAAGAGGGTGGCCACTTCCAAAAAGCTCGATTTTTCCGCGAGCTGCTCCACCGGGTAGCCGCGGTACAACAGCACGCCCGCATCGCCGTCGATGTAGGTGATCTTGCTTTCGGTGCTGGCCGTCGCCATGAAGCCGGGATCGAACGTGAACACGCCCTGTTCCTTGACGAGCGCGGCGATATTGATCACGTCGGGACCGATGGTGCCCGAGATCGCGTCCATTTGAGTGGCTTTCGAGGTGGCGAGGTTTTTTAGCTCGTATTTCGTGCTCATACGCTTTTTTCCGACGGGTGTGGAGCCTTGTTCGTTGATCTGCGGCAGCCTTGCACGGCCGTAGACCGGAATCAAGCTTGAGAACCCGGGCTTGAGAAGGCGGGCTCCTTCCTCGAACTCGAGGCGGTCAACCCGCGCGCCACCATCCAAGGATCAGCCGGCGGGGTGTTCGCCGGCTGCCACCGGAAATTTTACGCCTTGGATGCCGCCGGCGCGGCTTTTGACTCCGGCGCGGCCTTTGACGCCGGCGCGGCCTTTGACGCCGGCGAGGGCTTGGCGACCGACCCGGGCTTTGAGACCGGCTCGGGCTTGGGGGCCGGTTCGGGTTTGGCGACCGTCGCGTACTTCTTTCGAAACTTGTCGACGCGGCCGCCGGTGTCCACGATTTTCTGCTTGCCGGTGTAGAACGGATGGCAATTGGAACAAACCTCGACCTGCAGGTCGGTTCCGATCGTCGAGCGGGTCTGGAACTTGTTCCCGCAGGTGCAGGTGACGGTGATTTCTTTGTAATCAGGATGGATGCCGGCTTTCATGTGAACCTCGAGTGCTCGTGCGGCAGAATCGACGAAGCCCATTGCGGTGTTCATCGCCACGCCAAGTGCTCGCGCGCTCCTTAAAGTCGGCGCCCGAGCGGGTCGCGGAGTGTAGCGGCTGCCCGCGGCACCCACAAGTGAGGCCCCGTAAGCCCTTCAATAGACAAGCGCTTGCAGTCTTGTCCACAACTCTTGTGGATAAGTCTGTGAATGACTCCGCGCGGCCATTCTGCGTGCCGCGGAAATTCGCATAAATGTTGCATTGGTCAAAAAATAGCCAGAGCAATTTATTTATATAAATCAATATCTTATATGTTCTATTTGACCTAACGTAGCCGCAATATGCTGTAGGTATGCTGAAGGGTGGGATTGAGCGCGCAATGTGCATAAGCTCATTCCAGAAATCCCGCCTGCAGATCGTTTAGAAACCGCCTTCCCAGCTCCGTGGCGCGCCAGCCGTCGGCCGTCCGTTCGAGCAAGCCGCGGCCCACCGCCGCGGCGAATCTGCCCGCGAGACCCGCCACCGGCAGTCCGGTGCGCAGCTGATAATCGCGTTCGGCGAAGCCCTCGTTGAGTCGCAGGGAATTGAGCATGAATTCGAAGGGCAGCTGGGGTGGGGTCACGAATCGGCGATCGCCGATCGGCCCGGTTGCGCCGTGCATCAGCTGCAGATACTCGCGCGGCTGCTTCGGCTTGACGGTCCGCAACACGCGATCCGGCGCCGACACGGTGAGCTTGCCGTGGGCGCCCGCACCCAAGCCGACGTAGTCGCCGAATTGCCAGTAATTCAGGTTGTGCCGGCAACGGGCGCCGTCGCGCGCGTAGGCCGATACCTCGTACTGACCATAACCCGCCGCAGCCAGCAGTTCCTGACATTCGGTCTGCATGCGCCACACGTCCTCCTCGTCCGGCAGCTGCGGCGGCCGTGCGTGAAACACGGTGCCTGGCTCCAGGGTTAGCTGATAATGCGAGATATGCGCGGGCCCAAGGGCCAATGCCGACTCGACATCCGACAGCGCCGCCTGCGGCCGCTGCCCCGGCAGGCCGTACATCAGGTCCAAATTGAAATTCCCGAGACGGGCGTCGCGCAGCTCATGCACCGCGCGCAGCGTGTCGTCGGCCGAATGGATGCGGCCCAGCAGCTGCAATGCGCGCGGCTCGAAGGTCTGAGCGCCCAAGGACACCCGGTTGACGCCGGCGTCGCGGTAGCCCGCAAAATTTCCGCGTTCGACGGTCCCCGGGTTCGCCTCCAACGTGATCTCGGCGTCCGGCGTGAATTCGATGCGCTGCTTGAGCCCCGCCAGCAGATGCGCGAACTCCTCGGGCGCGAACAGGCTCGGCGTGCCGCCGCCGAAGAACACCGTTTGCACGCGCCGGTCGCCGAGCAGCGCCTTCTCCGTGTCGAAATCGCGCAGCAGCGCATCGATGTAATCCGCATCGGGCCGCCGGCCCTTCAACTGATGGGAATTGAAATCGCAATAAGGGCACTTGCGCACGCACCATGGCATGTGCACGTACAGGGCGAGGGGCGGTGCGGGCGCAGTCATGCGCCGCCCAATGCGTCGCGCAGGGCGAGAAGCGCCCGGCCCCGGTGGCTCAGGCGGTTTTTCTCCGTGATGTCGAGTTCTGCGGCCGTCCGGCCCAGGTCGGGAAGCCAGAAATACGGGTCATAGCCGAAGCCGGCCGCGCCGCGCGGCGCATCGAGGAGCAGCCCCTCCCATGCGGCCACGGCGGTGAGCGGGGCGGGGTCGGCCGGGCCACGCACGAAAGCCAGGGCGCATCGATAGCGCGCGGTGCGCACCGCAAGCGGCCTGCGCCCGAGTTCGGCCATCAGCTTGGCGTTGTTGGCGGCGTCATCCGCGGCCGGCCCCGCATAACGCGCGGAGTAGATCCCGGGCGCGCCTCCGAGCGCGTCCACTTCGAGGCCCGAATCATCGCCGATCGCCGCCATCCCGGTGATTGCGGCGGCATGGCGCGCCTTCAGGAGCGCATTTTCCGCGAAGGTGGCGCCGGTCTCGGCAACCGGCGCCACCTTCAAGTCGGCCTGGCTGGCGATGCGGAACGGCAATCCGGCGAGCAGCTCCCGAAATTCGCGCAGCTTGCCCGCATTGCCGGTGGCGACCACCAGCAGTTCATTGGGCGCGGGCGTCGAGCTGTGCGGCATGCAGTCGGGCGATGCCTTGGGTGGCGAGATCCAGCAGCTGATCGAGTTCATGGCGGCGGAACGCGTGTCCCTCCGCAGTGCCCTGCACCTCGATGAATCCGCCGCCGCTGTTCATCACCACGTTCATGTCGGTCTCGGCGTTGGAATCCTCGGCATAATCGAGATCGAGCACCGCCGTGCCGCGATAGATGCCCACCGAAACGGCCGCGACCTGCCCGTGCAGCGGGTTCTGTGCGATGCTGCGCCGGCGCAACAGCACGTCGACCGCATCGGCCAGGGCCACGAATCCGCCCGTGATGGCCGCCGTGCGTGTGCCGCCATCGGCCTGCAGCACGTCGCAATCGATGGTGACGGTGCGTTCGCCCAACGCCTTCAAGTCGACGACGGCACGCAGCGATCGGCCGATCAGACGCTGGATCTCCTGCGTACGGCCGGACTGCTTGCCGCGTGCGGCCTCGCGTGCGGATCGGGTGTGCGTGGCCCGTGGCAGCATGCCGTACTCGGCGGTAACCCAGCCCTGCCCCTGGCCGCGCAGGAACGGCGGAACGCCATCCTCGACGCTGGCCGTGCACAGCACGCGGGTATCGCCAAAACCGACCAGGACGGAACCCTCGGCGTGCCGGGTGTAGGCGCGGGCGAAGCTCAATTTTCGCAGTTCGTCGGGCGCCCGTCCGCTCGGCCTCGGGGCGTTCACAGCGCCTGCCAGCGCAGCACGGCGGCGCTCGTGTTGTCGCTGTACGGCGCGGAGGCCTGCACCGCCTCGGCGCCGAGTTCCGCCAGCGATTCACGCAGCGCTTTGGGAGACGGCAATGCCAGCCTTGCAAAGTCCTGATCCTTGAGATTCGACCACAGGCCGTCCGTGCACAGCAGCAGCACATCGCCGGATTTCAGGCGCCGCCTCGAGGAGAGGCTCATTTCGGGAAGCGCCGCATCCCCGCCGAGGCAGCACTCGACGTAGTTGCGCATCGGGTGGCCTTGGACCTCGGCCTCCGTGATCAGCCCCTCGCGCAGCAGCACCTCGACGTGGCTGTGATCGCGCGTACGCTCGATCACCTGCGATTGGCGCAGCTGATAGACGCGGCTGTCGCCGACATGCGCCCAATACGCCGCCGAATCCTGCACCAGACACACGGCGCACGTGGCGCGCGGCCGTGCCTCGACGCCGCGCCCCGCACCGAGCTTCACCACCTCGTCATGTGCCCGACCCAGAGACAGATGCAGAAATCCGAGCGGATCGAAAATCGGATGCGGCGCCTGCCAGAACGCCTCGAGCAAGGTGGCCAGTGCCGTCTCTGCCGCGCGCGCGCCCTCGGCGTGGCCACCCATGCCGTCGATCACGGCCATGAGAACCGCCGATTCGTCGGCGGCGATCGCGACCCGGTCCTGATTTTCCTCGCGGTGGCCGATCAAGCTGACATCCGCGGTCTCGATCTGCAATGAATGCTCCCGGCGTTCTGTTAAAATTCTTCGGATCGTCATCCGTGTTCATCTTTGAAGGCCGATTATGGCCGATTTTCGGCTCAAACCCCTATGATTCGCAGCATGACAGGCTTCGCCCGCCGCGAGCGGCAACTTCCCTGGGGACTGCTCACGTGGGAACTGAAAACCGTCAACCACCGCTTTCTCGAGATCGGCTGCCGTCTGCCGGAGGAATTCCGGGCGGCGGAGGCCGGGTTCCGCCAATCGGTCGCCGCCTCCGTGCGCCGCGGCAAGGTGGAATGCTCGCTGAATGTTCGGCCGGCGACGGCCGGTGCGTCGCTGGAGGTGGATGCGAATCTGCTCGCCGCACTCACGCAGCGCGCCCAGCAGATCGCCACGCAGGCCGGCGTCGCGGCGCGCATCGACGTCGTCGACCTGCTGCGCTGGCCCGGCGTGCTGCGCGACGGCACGCGCGATGCGGCTCCCATGATTGACGCGGCGAACAAGCTGCTGGAGGAGGCGCTCGCCGATCTCGAGCGTTCACGCGACAGCGAGGGTGCGCGGCTGCGCGACGCGCTGGAGCTGCGCTGCAAGGGGCTCATCGAATTCGCGGCGCGGGTTGCCGAGCGGCTGCCGGAGGTGCGTGCCCGCGTGCGCGTCAAGTTGCTCGAACGCATCTCGCAATTGGTGAGCGACGTGGACCACGAACGTCTCGAACAGGAGCTTGCCATCCTGGCGCAGCGCCTCGATGTGGACGAGGAAATCGAAAGGTTGCGCGGCCACGTCAGCGAGGTGCGCAATACCTTCGACGGCCCCGACCCGGCAGGCCGGCGGCTCGATTTTCTGATGCAGGAGCTCAATCGCGAGGCGAACACGCTGTCGTCGAAATCCCAGGACATCGAAACCACCCGCGCCGCGGTCGACATGAAGGTACTGATCGAGCAGATGCGCGAACAAGTGCAGAACATCGAGTAGTGGCCGCGCAAAGCGAGCGCGGGCGTTTGTTCGTCATTGCCGCGCCGTCGGGCGCCGGCAAGACCAGCCTAGTCAAGGCCCTGATGGAGCGCGAGCCGCAGCTGCGCTTCTCGGTCTCCTACACCACCCGCACACCGCGGGCGACCGAGCTCGACGGCGCCGACTATCATTTCGTGGATGAGCAGCACTTCCGGCGCATGATCGACGCCGGCGAATTCCTCGAGCATGCCCGCGTGTTCGACAACAGTTATGGCACCGGCCTCGCCGCGGTTCGCGGGGCCTTGGCCCGAGGCGAGCAGCTGCTGCTGGAAATCGACTGGCAGGGGGCCGCGCAGGTGCGGCGGCGACTGCCCGAATCACACGGCATTTTCATCCTGCCGCCGTCGCGGCGTTCTCTCGAGGACCGCCTGCGGCTGCGCAGCACGGACTCGGATGCGGTGATCGCGCGTCGGCTGCGCGATTCGGTGGGCGATATGGCGCATTGGCCGGAATTCGAGTATGTGGTCATCAATGAGAATTTCGAGCAGGCGGTGGCGGATCTGCAGGCCATTGTCCACGGGCGGGGCGACGCGCTGCGCGCGGAGCGGCCTGCGGTTGCGCGCCTCGCGGCCGATCTGCTGCGCCCGTAGCACCGCCGCCTGCCAACCGATGTCCCGGTGCGCGGCAGTCTTCAATACTGTGCGTGCAAGCGCACGGCGACCACCCATACCGGACCGCGATCGGTGTTGTAGCCGGGATTCTCGACGTGTTGCAGGTCCAAACTGAGATGAATCCCTGAGCGGACGGCGAGGCGGTAATAGGTCTCCAAGATTTGCTCGGCTGCCGGATGCGGCAGACGGCCGTCACCGATCAGCACCCCGAGGCCCCCGGCGGCCAGGTACCGCTCGCGCACGGCGGAGATCCCGTTGTCGATGGCGACGATGCCGATAGTGTCGTCGTGCCGATGCCACCGCGTACCCTGAATCGCCGCGCCCACCTCGACCGAGCGGTCGATATCCGTGAACTCGTACACCTCGACGTTGCCCGCGGCCTTGCCGAGGCGTGCAAAGACGCCGAGATCGGCGCTGATGGTCTGTTCGACATCAAGACTCGCCCCCGGTCGACCGCGGTATTGTCGGACGTCCGCGGCATTCGGCACGGTGCCGGTCAGCGAAGCCAGCTGAAGGGCCTGGTCGAGCAGCCCCATGCGGCCGCGGCTGTCGAACAGGGTCAGCCGCAGGCTGCCCGTCTGACCGAAAAGCCCGTAGCGCCGCTCGAGTTCGCCGTCGTACTGGAATTCGTGAAAGCCGGGGTCCAGATGGGTGCTGTTCGGAATATTGGACAGATCGAAGATGCCCGCGCGCAGCGTCCACGGCCCGAGATAGCGCTCGACGCACGCGCCGAGCGTGTACCCCCAGGCGTCCGCGGCGTAATCGTAGACGCCGGCATCCACCGCCGCCCAATTGAAGAAATCAGCCCGCGGGTCATGCGCATACCGGTTCGCGTCGAACACGTCGGTTACGCCGAATTTGCCGAGCGTCAGCACCCAGCGATCCTGGCTGCGCGAGCCGCGGAGTTGATCCGCATCCGCCTCCACGACTTCCCGCTCGTCCCCCGTATTGAAGGTCTGACGTATGAAGGCCCGCGGCAAACGCAGATAGGGCTGATTCTTGCCGACCTTATAAGCCTCGCCGCTCGTGAATCCCGCCACCCCGAGGGTGTCGTCGAGCCCGAAGCCCTGGTCGATTTCCGGCGTGATCCAGCCTTCGGCCCCGGGCCAGAGGCGTGCACCGACGTACAGGGTGGCATCCGCCGTCTCGCGGCCGCTGCTCGGCGACAAGCTGTTGGGTCCGCTGTAGGGTGCCGGGAAGGCGTCGGTCTCCTGTTCGACGTAGGTTGCCTGGGCGTGAACCGCCCAGCGCTCCTCGGGAATCGGTTGCCCGTCCGGGCCCGCCGACTCGTCCGCCCGCGCGGCAGACGACTGAAAGCCTGCCAGCCAGATGAGGGTCAACGTCGCACCCACGGAGAGCCGCGAATCGCGCCGCGCGTGTCGCGCGTGGAGCTGATCGAGATTGTTCAGCGGCACTTGCAGCGGGAGATCCGACGAGACGTGTTCAGGTGCCGCGCAGAATGCCCAACGACTCGATGAGCACGCGATGATCGGCAAGGCTCGCCGTCAGAAGTCCGGCGATCTTGCCCTGATCGTCCCAATGCCGCAGCCGCACGGCCTCGCGGAAGTGGCGCTCGGCCTCGAATGCGCGCACTTCCGGCAGCGACATCGGACCGCCCTGCAACTTCAGGGTGATTGCGGAGGCCGGGCTCAACATCGCGGCATAACCCGGGTCGGTTGCACACAGATAGCGTTTGGCCGGCACGTGCAGGCGCACGGGTTCGCTGACCTCCGGCGCGAAGCGCTGCGCCAGCCAGCGGCTGCCGGTGATTTCATGCCGCGCGTCCCGGGTCCATTCGGCGATGTCGTTCGGCGCAGCCTGCAGCAGGTGGCCGATGTCGTGCAGCAGCGCGGCGGCCACCAGTCCCGGAGGCGCGCCCTCGAGCGCCGCGAAGTGCGCCGCCTGTAGACAATGTTCCGTGGTCGACACCACCTCGCCGTAATAGGCACTGTCGCCGGCTTCGCGGAATAGGGCGAACAACTCGTCGGCGACGCTCATGGGAGCCCTGCTTCTGCGGACAGCGGTTCCGGCGGCGGCACGAGCGCGGCCGCGGCGCGGGTGCCGAGGACATACAGCCAGCCGGCCCCGAATGCCGTCAAGGCGCTGACGGCGGCCAGTACCACGAACACACCCTGCCAGCCATAGGCCACGGACATTTTCCCGACGCTGTAGCCGCCCAAAACCGCACCCAGGTAGCCCACACCGTCGATCAGGCCTGATGACACCGCACCGGCCTGCTTGCCGCCGAAATCGAGCGCAAAGGCGCCGCCGAGATAGCTATAGGGCCCGAGCAGACAGAAGGCGATCAGACCGATGGCCGCCAGGGGCACGAGAGTGCCGGTGGTGCTCGAGTGCATGCTCATCAGCAATATGAGCGCCGCAGCCGTACAGGTGAGTCCCACGAACATGATCAATGAGCGCCCGTTCACCCCGAGGCGGTCGCTGAGCCAGCCCGACACCAGCACGGAGACGGCGCCGACGCCCGGAAAAATCGCGCTCATGCCGGCGGCATTGCTCATGCTGTAGCCCAGATAATCGCGCAGATACATCGGTGTCCAGTCGTTGAAGGTTTCGCGGATGATGGTGCATCCGAGGGACAGGAAACAAACCAGGAGGAAGGCGCGGCTGCGCAGCAGCGGCAGCAGCAGCTCCTTCAGATTGGCCGGCCGCGACTCCGAGGCGGCGAACAGATTGAGCGGATTCGGGATGGCCTCCGAAAAGCCTGCGCGCACGCGCGATTCCCGCAGAAACAGGTAATTCGCGACCAGCATGGTGCCGGCCACCGCCGCGGCAAGGAGGAACAACGAACGCCAGCCGTAGCCGCGCAGGATCAGCGCGCCCATCCATTCGCGCGCTGCAGCATCGCCGACCAGATAGCTGACGCTCAGAATGCCGATGATCGAGCCATACGAGGAAAAATCGAACCATCGCGACGACACCTTGACCAGACCGGCCCAGGCGACCGACTGGGTCAGCCGGTTGCCGATCCACGCCATGGTGAACAGCGGCAGGCCGACGCCCGACGCAAACAGCAGCGTGAAGGCCATGGCGCCCGCCAGTCCAATCAGGAAATTGATGCGCCCGCCCCAGAAATCGCCGAGACCCGTCAGGAACAGTTTGCCGAGCGCGTAGGCGAGCACCCCGAGCGAGCTGATGGCGCCAATTCCCACGATCACGTCGTCGTGGGACAGGCCGCGCTTGCCCAATTCTTCCACCAACATCGGCGTCGCGACGGACAGGTCGGCGCGGCAGAAATACAGCGAGGCATAGCCCCCGAACAGGAGCAGAACCGTCACGATTTGGCGTTGGCGCAGGCCTCGGATCACGGCGTTCCTCTGTGGGATCTTCCTCAAGGGACCTCCCCTTGAAACCGGGTTGGCTCTCACAAAGGCTATCATCCCATTTGAGACAGGCGTATTTCTGCTATTCTTGTCCGTCAATCATTTGGAATGAATTTATGGCTCGAATCACCGTCGAAGACTGTCTGCAGAACGAACCGAATCTGTTCAACCTGGTGCTGTTGGCCGCGAAACGCGCGCGGCGCCTGGCGAACGGCGCGGAGGCCACGGTGGAGTGGGAAAACGACAAGCCCACGGTGGTTGCTCTGCGGGAAATCGCGGCCGGCAACATCACCTTGGAAATGCTGGAAGAGCCCGAAGAGCCGCCGGCCCAGCCCGCGAACGAGCTGGACCTGCCCGCCGATTTCCGCGCCCCGCAGCTCGGGCTGGGTGACTAGAACCTAACAGCTCGCAGGGGAACGATGGACTATGCGTCTTCCATACTTGGTTTCCTACCCGGTGGAAGACGCTCCACCGGGATCAGTCAGCTCCTCGACAAGCTCGAGACCTACCTGCCCCCTGCCCAGATAGAGCGGGTTCGCGAAGCCTACGATTTCGGCGCCGAGAAGCATCAGGGCCAGAAGCGGGTCTCGGGCGAACCCTACATCACCCACCCCGTCGCGGTCGCCGACATCCTCGCGGATCTGCGTCTCGACGCCGACACTCTGGTCGCCGCGATATTGCACGACGTCATCGAGGATACGCCCACCGCCAAGGCCGAAATCGCCGGCATCTTCGGGCAGGTCGTGGCAGAACTGGTGGATGGGGTCAGCAAACTCGATCAGATCCAATTCAAGAACCGCCAGGAAGCGCAGGCCGAAAGCTTCCGCAAGATGCTGCTCGCCATGGTGCGCGACATCCGCGTGATCATGGTCAAACTGGCCGATCGCATGCACAACATGCGCACGCTAGGGGTGATGCCGCCCTTGAAGCGCCGCCGCAGCGCCCGCGAGACCCTGGAGATCTACGCGCCCATTGCCGAACGGCTCGGTTTGTATGCGGTCAAGCTGGAACTCGAGGACCTGGGCTTTCGCGCCCTGTACCCATACCGCTACAAGGTGCTCGAACGCGAACTGAAGCGCGCCCGCGGCAATCAAAAGGAGTTCATCGGCAAGATCGCCGAGACGTTCAAGGGAGCGCTGAAAAAGGCCGGCATCGGCGGCGGGGTCGAAGGCCGCGAGAAGCACCTCTACAGCATCTACCGGAAGATGCAGCTGAAGGGCATCTCCATGAACGAAATGGTGGATGTGTACGGCTTTCGCATCATCGTCGACGCCGCCGACACCTGTTATCGCACGCTTGGGCTGGTGCACAGCCTCTACAAGCCCATGCCCGGACGATTCAAGGATTACATCGCCATTCCGCGCGTCAACGGATACCAGTCGCTGCATACGACGCTGTTCGGTCCGAACGGCGTGCCCATCGAGGTGCAGATCCGCTCGGAACAGATGCACCGCGTGGCCGAATCCGGAATCGCCGCGCACTGGAAGTACAAGACCGGCGGCGAGGCCTTCGGCGGCGTCGAGCACGACCGCGCACGCGAATGGCTCGCGAGTCTGGTGCAGATCCAGGAGGGCGGCAGTTCCGAGGAGTTTCTCGAAAGCGTCAAGGTGGACCTGTTTCCAGACAAGGTCTACGTGTTCACCCCCAAGGGGAAGATATTGCGGCTGCCGACCGGCGCCACCGCGGTGGATTTCGCCTATGCCATCCACACCGACGTGGGCAACCGCTGCGTCGCCGCCAAGATCGACCGTCGACTGGTGCCGCTGCGCACCCCGCTGCGCAACGGCCAGACCGTCGAGATCATCACGGCGAAGGGCGCCACGCCGAATCCCTCTTGGTCCGCGTTCTTGGTGACCGCCAAGGCGCGCGCGGCCATCCGGCAATACTTGAAGAACTTGAAGCGCGGCGAGGCATTGGAACTCGGCCGGCGCCTGCTGCAGATCGCACTCGACGAATTCTCCCTGAGCCTGAAGAAGATCCCGGCCGCGGACCTGGACGCGGTGATCAAGGATTTGAACCTGAAGGACGCCGACGAACTGTACGAGAAGATCGGGCTGGGCGAGCGCATGGCGCCCCTGGTCGCACGGCGCCTGCAGCCGGCGCGCGAGGGCGAGGATCCGGCGAGGGCCAGCGCCGGCCCGCTGATGATCGCCGGCACGGAAGGGTTGCTGGTCAATTATGCGCGCTGTTGCTTTCCCATCCCGAAGGATCCGATCATGGCGTACCTGAGTGCAGGGCGCGGCGTGATGATTCACCGGCAGAATTGCGGTAATCTGGCCGAGTACCGCAAGCAGCCGGAGAAATGGGTCGCGGTTGCGTGGGAGGAGACCAAGGACCGGCTGTTCAGCTCCGAAATCCAGGTCGAGGTCGGCAACCGCATGGGGGTGCTGGCCGCGGTGGCCTCGAGCATCGCCGGAACGGAAACCAACATAGATCACGTGGTCGTGGAGGAGCGGGATTCGAACAGCTCCACCCTCAGACTGGAACTTCAGGTGCAAAGCCGCAAGCATCTCGCACGGGTCATCCGCACCGTCCGGCGCATGCCCGACGTGCTCAGGGTGTCGCGCACTCTCGCCTGATTCACTCAACCAAACCTCCGTGGACTCATGAGCAAACAAATCATCTCGACGCCCCTCGCTCCCGCCGCCATCGGCACCTACTCGCAGGCGGTCAGGGTGGGCGGCACGATCTGGGTATCCGGCCAGATTCCGCTCGATCCGGCGACCAAGGAGCTGGTCCAGGGTGACATGGAGGCCCAGGTACGCCGCGTCTTCGAGAACCTCAAGGCCATCGTCGTGGCGGCCGGTGCGGGGCTCGACGATGTGGTGAAGGTCACCGTTTTCCTGGTCGACCTGTCGCACTTCGCTTTGGTCAACCGGGTCATGGCCGAGTATTTTCGCGAGCCCTATCCGGCGCGGGCGGCCGTGGGAGTCGCGTCGCTGCCGCGCGGCGCGCAAGTCGAGGTGGAGTGCATCGTCGGGTTGTGATCGAGCCCCGGCCGGTCACTGCCTTGCGCGGCGTCGGCAGCACGCTGGCCGATCGGCTGCGCGCTCTCGGCGTCGACACGATCCAGGATCTGCTGTTTTTGCTGCCGCTGCGCTACGAGGATCGCACGCGAACGGTTCCGCTGGGCGAACTGTACGCCGGCCAGCGCGCCGCCATCGAAGGCGACGTGCAGCTCACCGAGGTGGTTTTTCGCGGCCGTCGCCAGATGCTCAGCCGCATATCGGACGGTTCCGGATTTCTCACGCTGCGGTTCTTTCATTTCACCACCCAGCAGCAGACCGGCCTGGCGCGGGGCGTGCGCATCCGCTGCTACGGCGAAGCACGCCGCGGACCATCCGGCCTCGAATTCGTGCATCCGGAGTATCGGCGAGTGGATGCGGCGCCCACCGAGGCCGACCTGCACCTCACGCCGGTCTACCCGAGCACCGAGGGCGTGACCCAAGGGCGGCTGCGGCTGCTGGTGGGCATGGCCCTCGATCAGACCACGGCCGATGACCCACAGGACTGGCTGCCGGCCTCCTTGCTGGCCGATGCGGGTCTGCCGTCGCTGCGTGACGCATTGCATTACGTGCATCGGCCGCCGGCCGATGCGCCGGTCGATCTGCTGCTCGATCGGCGTCATCCGTCGCAGCGGCGGCTCGCCTTCGAGGAGTTGCTGGCGCACCAGTTGTCGCTGAAGCTGCTGAGGCGGCGCATACAAAGCGAGCCCGGCTGGCCGCTCGAGCCGGATGACACGCTCAAGTCGCGGCTGCTCGCGGCCCTGCCTTTTCAATTGACGGCGGCACAGCGGCGGGCTCTGGCGGAGATCGAGCGGGATCTGGAACTCCCGAAGCCGATGCTGCGCCTGGTGCAGGGGGACGTCGGTTGCGGCAAGACCTTGGTGGCCGCGCTCGCCGCAACGCGCGCCCTGCTCGCCGGCCGGCAGGTGGCGCTGATGGCGCCCACCGAACTGTTGGCGGACCAGCACGCGCAAAACTTCGAGCGCTGGTTCAAGCCGCTGGACACCGCCGTCGCCCTGCTGACGGGACGCCAGACCGGCAAGGTGCGAGCGGCGGCGCTCGCCGGCATCCGCGCCGGCCATGCGCCGATCGTCATCGGCACCCATGCGCTCTTCCAGGAAGGCGTGGAATTCGCCTCGTTGGCGCTCGTGATCGTGGACGAGCAGCATCGCTTCGGCGTGCACCAGCGCCTGAGCCTGCGCGAGAAGGCCGCCCGTGACGGCCATCGGCCCCATCAGTTGATCATGACTGCGACGCCGATCCCGCGAACGCTCGCAATGACCGCCTACGCCGATCTGGACGTGTCGATCATCGATGAACTGCCGCCCGGACGCACGCCGGTGAAAACCGTGGTGCTGGCCCAGCAGCGCCGCGACGAGGTGGTCCTGCGCATCCGCAACGCCTGCGTCGCCGGGCGGCAGGCCTATTGGGTGTGCCCGCTGATCGACGAATCCGCGGACATGCCCTACCAGGCGGCGGAGGAGACCGCGGCGGCCCTCGCCGCCGCGCTGCCCGAACTTGCCGTCGGACTGGTGCATGGGCGCATGCCGGGTGCGGCGAAGGAGCGCACGATGCGGATGTTCAAGGACGGCAGGATCCAGCTGCTGGTCGCGACCACCGTCATCGAGGTCGGCGTCGACGTGCCGAACGCCACGCTGATGGTCATCGAGAATGCCGAAAGAATGGGGCTCGCGCAGCTGCATCAGCTGCGCGGCCGCGTCGGCCGTGGGCAGCACGACAGCTCCTGCATGCTGCTGTACCGCGCACCGCTGTCATCGCTCGCGCGCGAACGGCTCGCGGTAATGCGCGCCACCAACGACGGCTTCGAGGTGGCGCGGCGCGATCTCGAGTTGCGCGGTCCCGGCGAGCTGTTGGGCACGCGGCAGACGGGTCTCGCCCAGATGCGAGTCGCCGATCTGCTGCGCGACGCGGATCTGCTGCCGCGGGTGCACATCGCCGCCGAGACGCTGCTGCGGGAGCTGCCCGCGAACGTGGCGCCGCTGGTGCGCCGCTGGGTCGGCCAAGCCGAACAGTATGGCCGTGTCGCCTAGCCCAGCCGGGTATCAGGCGCGAGCCGCATCGGCCAGGGCGGGATCCTGATGGCCGGGCGCGCACAAGTGCACGTCTTGGCGACGCTGGCGGACTACGCGCGGCTCATGCGCCTGAACCGGCCCATCGGGATCTGGCTGCTGCTGTGGCCGACTCTGTGGGCACTGTGGATAGCGGCACAGGGCAGACCGGATCAGCGGCTGTTCACCGTATTCGTGTGCGGCGTGGTGCTGATGCGTTCTGCAGGCTGCGTCATCAACGATTATGCCGACCGGAATTTCGATCCGTACGTGGCGCGCACCAAGGATCGACCGCTCGCGGCAGGCCGCGTGTCGGCGCCGGAGGCGCTGGTGCTGTTCGCCATCCTGGCGCTGGCGGCGTTGACCGTCGCCCTGCGGTTGAACCGGCAGGCGCTGACGTTGGCCTTCGTCGGTGCGTTTCTCTCGGTCACCTACCCCTTCATCAAGCGGTTCCTGTCGGTACCTCAGCTGTATCTCGGTCTGTCCTTCGGCTGGGGCATACCCATGGCCTTCGCCGCCGAGACCACGACGGTGCCGCGGCTCGCATGGCTCCTGTTCCTGGCGAACATCCTGTGGGTCGCGGTTTATGACACGATGTACGCGATGGTGGATCGCGAGGACGACCTGAAGATCGGCGTGCGCTCGACGGCCATATTGTTCGGCGATGCGGACCGGCAGGTGATCGCCGTGCTGCAGGCGATGACCCTGGTCGCGCTGTACCTCGCCGGGCGCCTGGCGCATCTCGGCGGCTGGTATCTGGCCGGGGTGCTCGCCGGCGCCGGGTTTTTCGCCTATCAATTGTGGCTGATTCGCGGGCGTGAGCCGGCGCAGTGTCTGCGCGCTTTTCTGAACAACAACTACTTCGGCATGGCCGTGTTCAGCGGCATTTTGCTCGATTACCTCTTCCATTGAGAGCCCTGCGCCGCACGCTCGCCGGGTTGGTTCTGGTCGCGGCCATGCTGCTGCTGGCGTGTTGGGCGAGACCGCCGGAACTGATCCGGGTGGGCGCCAACTACTCCGCCAAGATCGTCTGTTCGAACGTTTTTCTCGCGAACCGCGACCCGCAGGCGGTGCTGTACGTCGACGTGCAGGCAACGGGACACCCGTTGCTGAGACTGATGCGGGTGTCGGTGGATCGCGCGGCCGGCGTGGTGCGCGCCGGGCTGCTCGGCTTCATCGGCGGCGGCCTCGCCGTCTCACGCCCCGGCATGGGCTGCACGGTTGTTCCGGACGGCGATCTCGCAACGGCGCTCGCGGCCACCGCGGCGGCGCCGGCCGCCGCACCGGGACCGGCCGCCGGCGCGCGGCCGTTCGCGGCGGATCGACCCGGGCCGCAGGGTGAATTCGTCGCCATCGTACCCGCACTCGCGCCGATCCTGACGGATGCGCGGCTCGCCGGGCCCGGCGTGCGTGCGATCGTGGTCCTGCATCAGGGCCGCATCATCGCCGAACGTTATGCGGAGGGTTTCGATGCGCGGACCCCGCTGCTCGGCTGGTCGATGACCAAGACCGTCATGGCGGGGCTCATCGGCATTCTCGTCAAGGACGGACTTTTGTCGATCGACCAGCCGGCCGGATGGCCGGCCGCCGATCCGCGCGGCCGCATCCGGATCGCGGACCTGCTGGGCATGTCGAGCGGACTGCGCTTCAATGAAGCCTATGGCGCGGTTTCCGATGTCACGCGCATGCTGTTTCTGGAGCCCGACATGGCGGCTTTTGCGCGTTCCCAGCCGCTCGCACATCCGCCCGGAACGGTCTGGAGCTATTCGAGCGGGACGGCGGTCATTCTTTCCCGCATTTTCATGGATGCCGCCGGACCGCGGCCCCTTGGATTCGTGCGCGAGCGCCTGTTCGATCCGCTGGGCATGAGTTCCGCGGTGATCGAGACGGATGAGCATGGCACGCTGGTGGGTTCCTCATACATGTACGCCAATGCGCGCGATTGGGCGCGCTACGGCCAGCTTCTGCTGCAGGACGGGGTCTGGCGTGGAGATGAAATTCTTCCGCGCGGCTATGTGGCGATGATGACCACGCCCGTGGCGGCTTCCGGCGGACAGTACGGCCATGGCCAGGTGTGGCTGGCGGGACCCGACGGCAAGTCATCCGGCATTCCCGCGGACACCATTTGGCTGCAGGGTCATGACGGCCAGAGTATCGCCGTCATACCTTCGCGCCGGATCGTCGTCGTACGTCTGGGCCTGACGCCCGAGCGCACGGGCTACCGGCCCGAGCCGCTGGTGCACGCCCTGCTGGATGCCGTCAACCGGCTGGATCCCGGCAAATAGTGTCCTGTCCACGGCCGGACCCCAGGCGGCGCACGCTTGCTGTCAAATACAGGGGCCGGTGCGTACAATCGCGCCGCGGTCGACGCGGCCGTAACCTTCACACGCAGGAGTCGATTCATCATGGGATTGTTCAGCAGCATTCTCGACAAACTCGGTTTTGGTCACGCGGTCTCTGCGGCTCCGGCCGCGGCAGCGCCCGTTGCCGCTTCGGCTGCGGCTCCTGCGGCCGCTCCCGCAGCGCCGGCCGCCGTCCCGGTGGTCGACGTGGTCGCCAAGCTCGATGCACTGGCCGCCAAGAATCCGGAAAAACTCAATTGGAAGGTGTCCATTGTCGATCTCATGAAGCTGCTCGGCCTGGACAGCAGTCTGACTGCGCGCAAGCAGCTGGCGACGGAATTGAATTGTCCCGCCGACAAGATGGCCGATTCGGCGCAGATGAACATGTGGCTGCACAAGACCGTGATGCAGAAGCTGGCCGACAACGGCGGCAACGTGCCGAAGGAATTGCTCGGCTGAGCGTCCGGCGCACTCAGAATTCTCCGTCGCGAACACACGGCTGATGCCGCGCTGTTCTCTCGCAACGGACAATTTGTAGTGTGCGTTGCACAAGATTAGTCTGCAATGGTGCTCGCAGAACGGGGGGCCGCGCGTACTTGCATCCCCCTCATCGAAGGATCCGTCCATGCAAACCTCCGGCCCGCGAACGTTACTCGCCGCAATCGCCCTGCTGCTGTTCGCCAGCGCCTTCGCGGATGGCGGCGGCATGTCCATCTCCATCATCAATGACAACCCGGACACCATCTTGGTCACCGCGTATGACCTGAATTTGTACCCGCCGGCGGCAATTCTATCGGCCCGCAGAATCAATGGTTTCGCCACAATCCCCTTGTCGATCACGCCCGGCCCCGACGGTTACGGACACATATCCTGGAACGCCGTCAGCGCCGACAACTTCGTCGGACAGTGCGGGTCGAAGGATCGCCCGCAGCTGCTGGCCAATACGGTGGTTCACGTCTTCGCGAAATCGGATTGCCATTCGCCGTAATCGGAATCGTCCCTGTGTACCTTGGCGAACAGACGATGGGCCCGCTGCACACATAGAGTGGCGCCCCGTACCCGCCATGGCAGGAGAAAGTCGATGCTGCGCACCCTGACGGACTTGGAGGATTATTCCATCGGCGCCACCGACGGCGCCATCGGCCGCGTGAAGGATTACTACTTCGACGACGAGGCGTGGGTCATCCGCTATTTCGTCGTCGAGACGGGCTCTTGGCTGAGTCGAACGGTGCTGATCTCGCCGCTCGCGGTGGCGCGGGCAAACTGGGCGACCCGGCTGCTCGAGGTTTCGATCACCCGGCAGCAGGTCAGGGACAGCCCCGACATCGACACGGACAAGCCGGTGACGAGGCAGCATGAATCGACCTACCTCGGTTATTACGATTATCCCTGCTATTGGAACGGCACCCAACCGATCAGCGATGCGCAGTCCGGAATCACACTCACCGGCCTCGGGTTGGGCGGCACCAGTCCTGCGTACCGGCGCGCGCTCGAGGAGAATGCACGCCGGGAGGTTGCCGCCGACGCCGTATTGCACCGGCACGACGATCACCATCTGCGCAGCTGCAAGGCGCTCATGAAGTATCACATACACGCCTATGACGGCGGCATCGGGCACGTTCAGGGTTTCCTGGTGGAGGAGCGCACCTGGGCGATCCGGTACATGATCGTGGATACCAGCAATTGGTGGCTCGATCACCTGGTGCTCGTTTCGCCGCGATGGATTTCCGCGGTCGAATGGACGGGCTTCAAGGTGTTCGTCGATCTGACGCGCGATGCCGTGAAGCACGCGCCGCCTTACCATTCGGGCTCGCAGCTGGACCGCGATCAGGAGATCGGACTGCATCGTCATTATGTGCGGCCGGGCTATTGGGCCGGCGACACCCGCGAGAACTCGACCGGCCCGGGGCCGTGACGCTCGACGAGCCGCCCTCGAATTTCAATCAGGCGTTCGAGGGCGCGATCACAGCGTCGACGGTGGCCTGCGCTTCCTCGAGAATCTTCTGCAGGTGTCCGGATCCACGGAAACTCTCGGCATAGATCTTGTAAATGTCCTCGGTGCCCGACGGTCTTGCCGCAAACCAGCCGCTCGCGGAATTGACCTTGATGCCGCCGATCGGCGCGTCGTCTCCGGGCGCGCGGTCGAGAATGCTGGTGATCGTCTCCCCGGCGAGTTCGGTTGAGGCCACGTCATGTGAGCTCAGCGCGGCGATCTTCTTTTTCTGCGCGCCGGTCGCGGTGACCTGTACCCGATCTTCCACCGGACTGCCCAGTTCATGTGCCACCTCGACATAGAGTTCGCCCGGGTCCCGCCCCGTGCGCGCCGTGATCTCGGCCGACAACAGAGCGGCGATGATGCCGTCCTTGTCGGTGGTCCATACCGACCCGTCGCGGCGCAAAAAGGTGGCGCCCGCGCTTTCCTCGCCGCCAAAGGCGATGCGGCCGTCGAGAAGTCCCGCCGAATACCATTTGAATCCGACCGGCACCTCGTACAAACGGCGGCCCAGCCGGGCCGTGACGCGATCGATCAGGCGCGTGCTGACCACGGTCTTGCCGACGGCCGCAGCCGTGGGCCAGCGCGGCCGGTGCCGGAAAAGATAATCGATCGCCACCGACAAATAGTGGTTGGGCGGCAACAAGCCGCCGGTCGGAGTCACGATGCCGTGCCGGTCGTGGTCGGTGTCGCAGGCAAAGGCCACCTGAAATCGATCCTTGAGGCCGATCAGGCGCTGCATGGCGTACGGCGAGGACGGATCCATGCGAATCTGCCCGTCCCAGTCGAGGGTCATGAACGCAAACGTCGGATCCACGACCTCGCTCACCACCGTCAGATCCAATTGATGGCGTTCGGCAATCGCGGCCCAATAATGAACTCCGGCGCCCCCCAGGGGATCGACGCCCATGCGGATTTTGGCCTCGCGGATCGCATCCATGTCGATGGTGTTGACCAAATCGGCGACGTAGGCAGCGAGGTAGTCGTGCCGGTGCGTGGTCGTGGCGCGCAGCGCCGCGCCGTACGGCAACTGTTTGATGCCGCGCAGGTTGGTCTCGAGATAGCGGTTGGCCGCCGCTTGGATGCCGTCGGTGACGTCCTCGCCTGCCGGACCTCCATTCGGCGGGTTGTACTTGAAGCCTCCGTCACGCGGCGGATTGTGCGAAGGCGTGATGACGATGCCATCGGCCCAGTCCCCGGTGCGTCCGCGATTGTGGGTCAGAATGGCGTGCGATATCGCGGGAGTGGGGGTGAATTCGTCGTTCCTCGCCAGCATGACGTCGACGCCATTGGCCGCCAACACCGCGAGCCCGGATGCGCAGGCCGGCCACGATGAGGCGTGGGTGTCGTACCCGAGAAACAGGGGTCCGCCGATGCCGTGCGAACTGCGGTAATCGCAAATCGCCTGGGCGATGGCCAGCACGTGCCGTTCGTTGAACGAGCCGTCGAACGCCGAGCCGCGGTGTCCCGACGTGCCGAACACGACGCGCTGCGCGGCCACCCCGGGATCGGGTTCGATCTCATAATAAGCCGTGATCAGCTTGGTGACGTCGATGAGTGAGGACGGCGGCGCCGGCTTGCCGGCAAGCGGGCTGATGTGACTGCGTATCGCGCCGGAGGCGGCCGGGATGGGTGGTGACATCGTCGGGATCCTCCGTGAGGGGTGGCGGTGCGAACAGCCTACAGTGCGTCGGTTGCGCGTCTGTGCGCCAACGTACGCACCCGGAGAATTCGCCTCCGCAGTTGTGGGGCGTTCTATCATTGTCCTCACGAATCGTCCGCCGCCGCACCAGGCAGTTGAGCCGTGGACCATGAGCGAGCAAGCCCGGGTTGCGAACTGATGGTCCTCGGCAGGGCGATCAGGCCACTTCGCGCTTGTCCCGATCCTGCCAGTAGCCCTTGCGCCCATAATGGCGGTAAATCACGGCCTCTTCGGCACGATTCAACGGCGCAAGAGGATCGTAAGCCGGGGAATCCTTGATTTCCTGTCGACTCAGACTGACGGTAACACTGGATTCGGACCAACTCACGGCGTCGATCCAATCCGGTGCGATCAGGACCTGATGTCCCAGCCACCAGTTGCTCGTGTCCATGATCAGATACTGGATGGCCCAGGTGCGCTCATCCATGAGGTAGCCCTGAACATGCCCGATTTCACCGTCCGTCGCATGAATGCGATAGCCCTTTACGGCTTTGCAGCTGCGAAGATGCGGATCGTCGTGGCGATGCCGCTCCTCGGACGCCGCCGCCGAATCGGCCGCGTCCTGCGACATCGTCCCCGGGTATGCGCCGGCGCCCCAGGTGCCCCCGCCGGCCCACAGCCCACCGCCGGCCCAGTAGTACGGGTAGCCGTAATATCCGAGATAGGTCATTTCCTGCTGCCGCGAGACCGGCTTATCGGTATCGATGTTCGGGCTGTGCATCACCTGCTGTTTGGTGATCGCCGCGGGCAATATCCCATGCTCCCAATCCGGAGTGCGGACGGAGTACGGCGAGATCAGCACCTCCCGGCCCACGAGCCAGGAGCCGGTATCCACGGTAAAATATCGGATGACCCACGCTTCATCGTCAAAATAGCAATCCTTGATTTTGCCGATGGTGCCGTCGGTGGCGCCGATCGTGCAATTCTCCAGATCCGCAATGTTGCGCAACATGTTCATCCTCCTTAGTGGGCATGAAGAGTAACCAAGATTGCGGCGCCGCTCTGTTCGCCACACCACGTTGCAGACGGCGCGGGATTCCGGCGGAGGCTGCCCCCGTCTATTCGATCATCGGTCCGTCGATGCCCCGGGGTCGCGCATTCCAGAGCGTGATGGCCGTGATTTCAGGGTGGTCGGGTTCCTGGGCGAGGATGCTGAGCGATGCCGGACTGAGCGCAAAATGTTGCCCGTCGCCGATCGGCAGCCCGATCCATCGCGCGGCCAGTGCGGGTCCGAATTGGCCGTGGGAAAACAGGGCAATGTTGCCGGTGAAACCGCGCAGACGCGTGAGAAGCCGGTCGGCGCGCTGCGAGATCTGCGCGGGCATTTCGCCCCCGGGGCAGCCGTCGCGCCAGACGCTCCAGTCGGGCCGCTGCTGATGGATCTCGTCGCTGCGCCGGCCTTCGTAGTCCCCGTAATCCCACTCCGCGAGGTCCGCTTCGATCACGCGGTCGGCTCCCAGACCCGCCAACTCGCAGGTCTGCCGTGCGCGCAGCGCCGGGCTGCAGAGCACGCGGGTGAACGCCTTGTTTTGCAGCCAGGGCGCCAAGTCGCGCGCGGCCTCCTCGCCGTGCGGGGTCAGTACAAGATCGGTCCGGCCCGTGTGCCGGCCGGCCAGGGACCAGTCGGTCTCCCCATGCCGAATCAGATACAGCTGCAGCGGCGGGCTCAGAGCACTTCCGCGGATCTACATCCGGGAACCGGTCTTGGCGTGCTTCACGTCGCGCGGCCAGTATCCCACCCGTCCGTAATGCGCGTGAATGCCTTCCTCCTGCTCGCGGTCGAATGGCGCCTTCGGATCGTAGGCCGGCGCATCCCGGATCGCTTCGCGCGTCAGATCGACGGTCACCGTGGACTCGGCCCAGTTCAAATTCTCGATCCATTGGGGCGCGATGACCACCTGATGCCCCAGCCACCAATTGCTGGTGTTGACGATGAGATAGCGAATCGCCCAGGTCCTTTCGTCGATCAGCAGGCCCTGGACGTGGCCGATATCGCCGTCGCTGGCATGCACGTAATACCGCATCACATCGTTGCCGCTGCGCAGATGCGGGTCGGCGCGCGGGGTTCGCGCCGAATCCGCCGCCACCGCGGCTTTCACCTCGCGCTGCATTCCGCCCTGCAGGATGTCCGGATACAGGCCCGCGCCCCACAATCCGCCCCCGCCCCAATAGTTGCCGTAGCCGTAATAGCCGAGATAGCCCATTTCCTGCTGCCGCGACACCGGTTTGGCGGTGTCGAAGTCGGGGCTGCGTTCGACCTGGCTTCGGGTCAGTGAGACGGGCAGGATCTTCTCGGACCAGTCCGGCTGACCGATGGCAATCGGCGAAATCAGCACCTTGCGCCGCGCCGCCGGTCCGTCGCCCATGGCCACCACCAGGTAGCGGATGACCCAGGTATCGTCTTCGAAGTAAAAGTCCGACACCCGGCCGATGAGGCCGTCCCGTGCACCGATGGAGTAGTCCTCCATGTCCTTCATGCTGCGCAACATAGGTCCCCCGGGGTGTACGTAAACGCGTGAGTCACCAGGATGCGCGTGCGCGCAGGCGAGCGTCTGTTCGCTGTCGCACATGCCGCGCCTCGCGCGGCGGCACTACCGGGCCGGCGGCGTCGTGGCGGCCGGCGGCGTCGCGGCGACCGGCGGCGTCGCGGCCGGCCGGTCCGCGGCTTCAGTGGACGCCGGTTGCCGCGCCGCCGAGCGCACCAGGTCCTCGGCCGACGCCGGTAATTGCTCCGCGATCAGGCTCGACGGATTGGCCACCCCCGGGTCGTCGCGCAGCTTCACGTAGTAGGGGCCGGCAGCCGGGTGCGCCACGGGCAGCGAATCGCCGAGAAAGCCGTCGGGTACTTCCACCGGATGCGTGAATTGCGCATCGTTGGAAACCTGGTCCACCAGGAACAAATCGGATCCCGAGAGCTTGCATGCGATTTCCGCAGCGGCGGGACATTTGACGTCCCTGAGCATCGGCAGGCGCACCAGATCGGCCAACGGCTGCCAGTCGCCGGCGACGCCGCCGGCGTTGACCCGAAAGCGCAGGGGTCCGAACGCCGAAGCGCCGAAGGCCTTGGCCGGCACCAGAGTGGCCACGGCAACCTTGGAGTTCTCGAGCAGCATGCCGCCGTTGCCCTGGCTCAGCGTGGTTGCGATCGACTCGTCGGCGGTGGCGACTTCAAGGCTTTCATCGCGCGTGAACGCCGCCGGTGCCTGCGCGCGCACGGAAAAAACCAACGTCGCGTCGAGCGGCAATTCACCCGGATCGGCCAGCAGGATGTGGCTGTTGCTGCTGGCGGGCGAGGGCTGCACGTGCTTGCCGATCAGCACGACGCGCGGACGGGCCGGGTCCACCAGGGCCATGACGGTGACGACGCGTCCATCCTTGAGGGACAACTTCGCCGCCATCGGATGATCGGCATCGAGCGCCGCGAGGGATTGGGCGTCCTTCGGCACCATCGGCAGCTCGTCGGCAGCATGCCGAACCGGACGATCGCCGGGCACGAACACCGCATCGCCCATGGCCAGGGACGAAACCTCGTCGAGGCGGCTGCCCTTCAACAATCCCCAATCGTCGCCGGCGTGGATGTGGAAGCCCTCGAACCGGCCCGCCTCGGAAAACGCAACCATCGGGATGGCCTGCGGTTCGCCTGCACCGAATTGGGTGACCATCAGGGTCATGGCGCCGGGCGTCGCCTCCTGCAACGGCAGCGTGACTTCGACTTCATTCGGCTTGATGTTCTTCCACTCGGCCTTCAATTCCTTGCCGGCCGGATCCTTCAGCATGATGCCGTCGATGCAGCTGACGCTGTCGGCGCGGAAGTGCACCGTGTCCTGGCGCCCGACGATCAGCGCCGCCGCGTCGCCCGCGGCGCTCTCCCAGGTCACCGCGCGTGAGTTCGTCAGCCGGAAACCGGGTCCGTCGTAGGACTCGAAGCCCCACCGGCCGCGCAGCAGCGCGTGCAGATCGTCGCCGAGTCCGGCCACGCGCAAGGCCGACGTGTCGACGACGTAGCCGCCCTGCACGGCATCCGCCTTGGCCGGCAGGTCGACGGTCTTGCCGTCGACGCCGGTCAGGCGCAGCGACAGGTCGTGGGCATACCCTGTGGAGAAAACCAGCGGTGCGCCTTCGACCGGCAACACCAGGGTCGCGCGGCTGGCGCAATAGATAGCCTTAGGATCCACCGCATGCAGCGGCGGCAGCTGCGCCGATTCCACCGCCGGCAGGGCGGCGACCAACACCGACATCGGGTCGTGAAACGACGGTGCCGTGTTCAACGTCAGCGAGATCCGATCCCCCGCCTGCGATCCCAGCGCCGGAATGTACTGGTAGTGGGCGACGTGGAAGCTGTCGAAGATGCGGGCGATGTCCAGCACCGATGCGATGTAGGGACTGTAGTAGCCGTAGCTCAGCTGCGGTGTGTAGCTTGCCTCCATGGCCAGATCGCTGCCGGGACCGGAAGTGAGCGCCTCGACGATGGATGTGCTGTGTCCATCGTTGAGGATGAGCGACTCCTGGCCCTGCATCAGGCATGGCGCCTGCAACTCGGGCATCCGATCCAGACATTTGTCGTCCACCTTGATCGCCAGGCTGCGCGCCAGCAGGGGTGCCGCCGCCTTGAGTTGGGTGGGATCGCCGTCGCTGAGCGCACTGATGCTCGTCAGGTAGCGCTCCAATCGCGATCGATCCAAGGCGGCCTGGTTCAAATCCTGCGAGGTGCGCACGAAGGCTCCCGGGCGTCCGCGCACCGCACCCACCAGGGTACGGAAATCTCCGCCGGTCTGCGGCGCAAGAAACAGCAGCACCTGCTGCGCACCCTCGGGCACCGTCACCGTCAATCCCTCACGCGCGCATTTGCCCGTCCACGTCTTGCAGGGAAAGAACCAGGCGTCGGGCGGCGGATTGGTCGAGCCGCTCAAGAAGGCGGCCACCATCAGATAATGGCTGGATTGGGTCGGCGGCAGATCGGCCTTGATCCACAGGCGATCGCCGGCCGACAAATTGGGCACCTCGGATATCGGCAGGGTGGACGCGCCGCGGCCGACGCTCACCCGCAGCACCGGCCCGGCAAGATCGAACGGCGCCGGATTGGCGTGGACCGCCGCCGCCAGAATGCCCGACAACCACCAGAAACCTCCTCGCGACAACGTTCTCATCATGGCCATGATGCGCGAAGCTGAATCCCGATGCGTCGACCATGGCGACAATGTCATGTGCTACGTCTGAGGCCGGGGCCCGCGGTAAGTTCACTCTCGAGCACTCATGACGCATTGCAGCATGACAGCGAGCCATTGTAATTTGCTAACTCCGCGGGGATCATTCGGCGCTGGCTGCGGGGGGATGTTCATGAATACGCGTCGTGATTTTCTACGTGCCGCTGCGGCCGTGCTGCCGGCCGCGCTGCCCTGGCCGGTGAGCATGGCCCAGGCGCCGCGCCGGCGGCTCATCGACGTCCACCACCATTGGTACAACACCGAACTGCTGCATTCCTGGGGACGGGACAGCTTCGATCCCAACTGGACGACGTCGGCCTCACTCGCGGTGATGGACGACGGCGGCGTCAGCACCTCGATGCTGTCGGTCACCCTGCCGGGGATCTGGAAGGGCGGCGATCCCGCAGGATCCGTCAAGCTGGCGCGACTGTGCAATGAAGGCATGGCGCAGACGGCCCAGGATCATCCCGGCCGCTTCGGTTTCTTCGCCACCCTGCCGCTGCCCCAAACCGACGCGAGCCTCGCCGAAATTGCCCATGGGCTCGATGTGCTGAAGGCTGACGGCATCGGCCTGCTCTCCAGCTACGACAACGCCTCGCTCGGCGATTCGCGCTTCGCACCGGTGTTCGAGGAATTGAATCGCCGGCGAGCGGTGGTCTACGTGCACCCGATGTCGCCTGGCTGCTGCACCTCGTTGGTGCCAGGCGCAGGGCCGGGCTCGCTCGAGGCACCCTCCGACACGTCGCGGGCGGTCGAAAGTCTGCTGATTTCGGGCACGCTGTCACGCCTGACCAACCTGCGTGTCGTGCTCGCAGCCGGCGGCGGCACGCTGCCCTTCGTGGCCGACCGTTTCGTCAGAGCGGCAGTGGGCGCCGGCAAAAAGGCGCCCGAAGCCGAGCAGTCCTTGTTCACCACCGAGGCGCTGCAGGCGGCCCTGGCGCGGCTGCACATCGACACCGCCGGCGTCACCTTTCCACCGGAATGGGCGGCGCTGATGCAGTTCACCACGCCCGGGCAGCTGCTGTTCGGCAGCGACTGGCCGTTTGCGACGGATCGCGAATGTGCGGATCTGCTGCATGCCATGCAGCAGCGCTTCGGGATGCAGCCCGGCGATGTGGAGAAGATCGAATACCTGAACGCCCTGCGGCTGTTCCCGCGGCTCAAATCCTAAGGCCTGAGCTGTCAGGGCTGCTCGAACAGGGGCTTCTGGTCCGCAACGCGTCCAGCGCCGCCGTACAGGTCGAGACAGCGGTCGAGCCAGGCGCGCAGCGAGTCGTCGGCGGCGAGCATGGGCAGCGTGCTCACGCCGGCCGCCCATTGAAATGCGCCGAGAGCGATGTAATCTGCATAATTCGGCGCGCTGCCGCCGAGGAAAGCGTGGCGTGCCAGATGCGAACGCAGCGGTCCGAGTGCCTTGCGCAGTTCGGGCAGTTCGGCCGCTCGATTCGCCGTGAAGTCCTCGAGGCTCCTGCCCCGAAAGCGCGCCTCGCGCGATTCTCGAAAGTAGCCGCGGTCCGCCGGCCGGATGGCGTAAAACACATCCAGAATGTAGATGCGGAACATGCGGCGCAGGACGTTCTCCTGGAACCAGGCATCCATCAGCCGCACCATGGCATTCTCGGCGGGACCGGAAAACAGCAGCGGGCCGGGATGTGCTCGATCCAGATATTCGGCGATGTCCCAGCTGTCGGCCACCGCCGTGCCACCGTCCTCGATGATGGGCACCGTCTTGAATCGGCCGCCCAGGACCGTGGGGATCTCGACGAAACCCAGAGGCACCGACTCGAAGGGCATCCCCTTGTGAGCGAGCGCATAGCGGGTGCGCCAGACATAGGGGCTGGATGAGCGGCCGTTCTCCAGCACCAGTTCGTAGAGGCGGATCTTGGCGGCTTGCGGCATGACCGCCATCATATCGCGGCGCCCGAACCGCTCGCACCGCATTCTGTCCAAGCAAAAAGCCGAGGGAAGCGCCAGATGCGTGTCTTGCTCGTCGAGGATGATCCGATGATTGCGCAGGGCCTGCAAACGGCGCTGCGCGACGGCGGTTTCGCCGTCGATTGGATGCGCGACGGCGCCGGCGCGGCGGCGGCGCTGCGCACCGCGGCGTTCGATCTGGTGCTGCTCGACCTCGGACTGCCGCGGCGCGACGGCATCGACGTGCTGCGCGAACTGCGCCGGCGCGGCGACACCACCCCCGTCATCATTCTCACCGCGCGCGACGACATTCAGCACCGGGTCGCCGGCCTGGACGCGGGCGCCGACGATTACGTCGTCAAACCCTTCGATCTCGACGAGGTGACCGCGCGCATGCGATCGGTGCTGCGGCGCGCGGCCGGCCGCGGCGAGCCGGTGATCCAGCACGGCGACCTGCGTCTCGATCCGGTGACCCGCACGGTGGAGCGTGGCGGCGTGCCGGTGAACCTGTCGGCGCATGAATACGCGGTGCTTGAAGCGCTGCTGCAGCGGCCGGGCGCCGTGCTGTCGCGCGCCCAGCTGGAGGACCGCCTGTACGGCTGGGATGAGCAGATCGGCAGCAACGCCGTGGAGGTGTATGTTCATGGCTTGCGGCGCAAGCTCGGCAGCGACGCCATCCGCACCCTGCGCGGCGTCGGCTACTTCGTTCCCAAAGCATGAAATCGATCAGCGCGCGACTGTTGATCGCACTCATCATCCTGGTGGCGATCGTGTCGCTGCTGGCGGCGACGGTGACCTACAGGCGCGTCCTCAACGAGACCTCGACGCTGTTCGACTATCAGCTGCGCCAGATGGCGCTGTCGCTGCGCAGCCAGATTTCTGTGGCGCCGCGGATCGAACTGCCGCCGGATCAAGGCGATGCGGATTTCGTCATCCAAATCTGGGATCCGTTGGGGGCGAACGTTTATCTATCGAGGCCCGGACTGCCGCTGATCAATCAGATCGTTCTCGGCTATGCGGATCTGAAACTGCAGGGCGAGGCCTGGCGCGCCTATGGCCTGCAGACGGCGGACGGCGTCATCGAGATCGCACAGCCTTCGCGGGTGCGCGGGGCGCTGGCGCGGGCGGCGGCGCTGCGCGTGGTGGTGCCGCTGGTGCTGCTGCTGCCCGTGATGATCGCTGCGGCGGCGTGGATCGTGCGGCGCGGCCTGCTGCCGCTGCGGCTGGTGACGGTCGAGGTGCAGCGCCGAGACGTGCGCAGCTTAAGCCCGCTGGCCAGCGCGAACCTGCCGCGTGAAATCGAGCCGCTGGTGGGCGAGCTGAACCGGCTGCTCGCGCGCCTGAAGCAGGCCTTCGCGGCGCAGAGCGCCTTCATTTCCGATGCCGCGCACGAGCTGCGTTCGCCGCTTACGGCGCTGCGCCTGCAGCTGCAGCTGCTCGAACGCGCGCCGGATGAAGCGGCACGCCTGCAGGCACGAACCGCCCTCGGCGCGGCAATAGAGCGCGCCATTCATCTGGCGGAACAGCTGCTGGCCCTGGCGCGCAGCGACCCGGCGGAGACGGCCGGCGCCTTCGAACTGATCGATCTCGGGGCCGCCGTCGCCCGCGGAATCGCCGATACGAACGCCCTGGCGGTGGCGCGCGACACCGACCTGAGTCTCGAGGCGGAGCCGAACCTCGAGGTGCGGGGGGACGCGGACGGCCTGCGCACCCTGGTGCGCAATTTGGTCGACAATGCGGTGCGCTATACGCCGCCGGGCGGCTGCGTACGGGTGAACTGCCGGCGCGCCGCCGGCGCCGTCCTGCTCGAGGTGTGCGACAACGGCCCTGGCATCGCCCCCGCCGATCGGACCCGCGTCTTCGATCGCTTTTATCGCCGGGCGCCGGCGCAGGAGAGCGGCACCGGTCTCGGCCTCGCCATCGTCAAGGCCATCGCCGAGCGGCACTCGGCCAGAATCTCCTTGGCCGATGCGCCGGGAGGCGGTTTGTGCATCGCGGTATGTTTTCCTGTCCTCTCTTAAGGATGCCTTAAGCAAAGGGTGCGAACTTGCCTCTCCCGAGCCCATGCTCGATCGCATTATCGCAGGAGTATCTATGGAATTTCGGACCAAGAGAATGGCTTTGGTGGCATTGGGTTTGTTTGCCGTCGGCACCGCCACGGGACTGACCGCTCCCAAACTGCTGCAAACCGCGGCTCCCGCCGAACCCCCGATTGCGGCGACCACGGCAAGCGCCACGGCCGCCGACCCGATTCCGCTGATTGCGGCCCCCAATTATCGCGCCATCGTGGCGCGCAATCAGGCGGCGGTTCTCGGCATCACCACCGCCAGCGAGGTGAACGACGCCCCGCAGCAGCAGTTTGATTTCGGCGGCCCATCCGGCAACGATGACAATCCCCTATCGCAATTCTTTCGCGGCCTGCCGATGCCGCGCGGCCGCGGCGTCACGCACGCGCAGGGCTCGGGATTTCTGATCTCCGCCGACGGCCTGGTGCTCACCAACGCGCATGTGGTCGACGGCGCCAAGGAGGTCACGGTCAAACTGTCCGATCATCGGGAATTCAAGGCGAAAGTTCTCGGGTCCGACCGCACCAGCGACATCGCGGTGCTCAAAATCGACGGCCATGACCTGCCCACCGTGAAACTCGGCGACTCGGACCGGATCAGCGTCGGCGACTACGTGCTCGCCATCGGCGAGCCCTTCGGCCTCGAGGAGACGGCGACCGCGGGCATCATCAGCGCCACCAACCGCTCGCTGCCCGGAGACGGCTACGTGCCGTTCATCCAGACCGACGCGGCGGTGAATCCGGGTAATTCCGGCGGACCGCTGTTCGACGCCAACGGCAACGTGGTCGGGATCAACGCGCAGATCTACAGCAATTCGGGCGGCTACCAGGGCGTGTCGTTCGCCATTCCCATCAACCTGGCCATCCAGATCAAGGATCAGATCGTCAAGACCGGCAAGGTGGCGCATGCCCGCCTCGGGGTGGAGGTGCAGACGCTCAACCAGTCGCTGGCCGACTCCTTCAAGTTGAAGGCGCCGAATGGTGCGCTGGTTGCCAAGATCGAGCCGGACAGCGCTGCCGCGAAGGCCGGCATCCAGGTGGGTGACGTGATCTTGAAATTCAACGGCGCCCCCATCGTCGACGCCGGGCAATTGTCCGCGCGTGTCGGCGTCGCCCGGCCCGGCGACAAGGCCTCTCTGGAGATCTGGCGCGACGGCCGGACGCTCAGCTTGGACGCCACTATCGGCAACGCCGCGCAGTTGGCTTCGGCCGACGGCGCACCCGGCAACGAATCCGGCAAGGGCAAACTCGGGCTCGCGCTGCGTCCGCTCAATCCGGAAGAGCGGCACCAGGCCGGTGTCGCCGGCGGCTTGATCGTCGAGGAGAGCCGTGGCCGGGCCGCCGAGGCGGGCATTCAACCGGGCGATGTGGTGTTGTCGGTGGACGGCACACCGGTGCACAGCGTCGAGGATCTGCGCAAGCTGGTGCAGCAGCACGACAAGCAGGTGGCGCTGCTCATTCAGCGGGGCGACAGCCGGATATTCATTCCGGTGACTCTGGGCTGAAAATTTCGGCGGCGTCGGATGGACAGGGGCGCCGGTTCGGCATTCGAACCGGCGCCTTTTTTTATCCGTGCCTCAGCCGACATCGACGGCGAGCACCACCACGTTGCGATTGTTCGGCAGGGTGATGCTCTTGACGGTCTTGGCGGGGTTGAGCGCCAGGGAGTAGCCGTACAGATAATACGGGCTGCTGCT
>Ga0182012_10000049_pt1 | contig 123840 bp, 106 predicted proteins | sample 612S2SmetaG_FD_120486 | JGI IMG/M metagenome (GOLD analysis project Ga0182012, IMG submission 120486) | Permafrost microbial communities from Stordalen Mire, Sweden - 612S2S metaG | ecosystem: Environmental > Terrestrial > Soil > Wetlands > Permafrost | place: Sweden: Stordalen | collected... | reverse complement strand
GGCGGCGGAAACGGCCTCACAGGCCCTGGATCTGGCCGCCGTCAGCCCGCCGGATGCTGCGATCGTGGATCTCGTCCTCCCCGACGGGGACGGCGTGGAGGTGACCAGGCGCCTGCGCGAGTGGAGCGCCATGCCGATCCTCGTGCTCTCCGCGGTGGGTGAGGAGGAGCAGAAGGTCCGCGCGCTGGACGCGGGCGCGGACGACTACATCACCAAGCCCTTCGGCACCCGTGAGCTGATCGCCCGGCTGCAGGCGGCACTGCGCAGGACCGCGCCCGCCGCGGGCGAGCCGGTGATCGCGGTGGAGGGGCTTGAGATCGACCTCGCCGCGCGGCTGGTGCGCCGCGAAGGCGAGCCCGTGCACCTGACGCCGATCGAGTTCGACCTGCTGCGAACGCTGGTGCGCAACCGCGGCAGGCTGATGACGCACCGCTCGCTGCTGGCGGAGGTCTGGGGTCCCGGCTACGTCGAGGACATCCAACCGCTGCGCACCCACATAGCGCGCCTGCGCGCGAAGATCGAGCCCGGCGACGGCGCCGGGCCGCGCTACATCGTCACCGACCCCGGCGTCGGCTACCGCTTCGCCTACTGAGTACGCCTCGCCGCCGGCGCCGCCGGCGCCGCCGGCGCCGCCGGCGCCGCCGGCGCCGCCGCGCGGCGCGGTTGCCCTCGCCCTCGCGCTCGACCGCGTGTGCTCCCGCGCCTGACGGCGACTGGCGCGCCGGCGGGAACCTCGCGCTCGGCTGTCCGTCACACAATCGTTATGCGCCGGGATGCAATCGTCATACCAGCGTGACGCGCCCGCTCCCATAGTGGTCGCATGGACGCTCTTTCAATCGTTCTGGGCATCGTGATGTTCGCGATCCTGCTGCTGATGATCGAGGGGATCGACAGGGTATGAGCCCCTGGACTCCGCTCGCGTTCTTCGTCGCGCACATGAGCGGCGCGGACTTCTTCGGGCTCGTCGTCTCGATCCTGGTGATCGCGTATCTCTTCTACGCCCTGATTCGCGGGGAGAAGCTCTAGGACATGACGTTTGCGGGGTGGCTCACGATCATCCTGTTCGTGGTGATCCTGTCCGTCGTGGCGTTGCCGCTGGGCGGGTATCTCGCGCGCGTCTACACGGGCGAGCGCGTGTTTCTCTCACCGCTCTTCGCCGGACCGGAGCGATTCATCTATTCGATCCTCCGCGTCGATCACGAGCACGGCCAGGATTGGAAGGCGTATGCCAAAAGCCTGCTGATCTTCTCGCTGGTGGGGTGGATCGCGCTGTACGTGATCCTGCGCACCCAGGACGCGTTCTTCGTGCCGCACGCGCTGAACCCGCTCGGCTACCACTCGGCGCCGTGGAACGTTGCCTTCAACACCACTTCGTCGTTCATGACGAACACCAACTGGCAGTACTACAGCGGCGAGACGACGATGAGCTACCTCAGCCAGATGATCGGCCTGACGGTGCAGAACTGGCTCTCGGCGGGGGTGGGGATCGTGGTTGCCGTCGCATTGGTCCGAGGGATCATCGGGCGCAGCGGCAAGAGCATCGGCAATTTCTGGCAGGACATGGTGCGGACGGTTCTCTACGTGCTCGGGCCGCTGTCGGTGCTGATCGCGATCGTGCTGGCCTCGCAGGGCGTCATCGCCAACCTCAGCAACTATCTGACCGTACACACCATCACCGGTCTCACACAGCGGATCGGCATGGGCCCGGTCGCCTCTCAGGAGGCGATCAAGATGCTCGGCACCAACGGAGGCGGCTTCTTCAACACCAACTCCGCGCACCCGTTCGAGAACCCCACTCAGTTCACCAACTTCTTCGAGATGCTGGTGGTGCTGATCATCCCGGCGGCGCTGGTGTTCATGTACGGGCGCATGACCGGCAACCGCCGTCAGGGATACGCGATCTACGGGACCATGATGGTGATGTTCCTCGGCGCGGTGGTGGTCGCCTACATCGCCGAGGCGCACGGCTCGCCCGCACAGCACGCCGCCGGCCTTCACACGGGCGTCAAACCGGGCTCGGCGGGCGGCAACCTGGAAGGCAAGGAGCAGCGCTTCGGCATCGCCGGATCGGCGCTGTTCGATGTGATCACCACCGTCACCTCATGCGGCGCGGTGAACAGCGCGATCGAGTCCTTCACCGGCATCGGCGGCGCTGTGCCGTTCGCCAACCTGTCCGCCAGCGAGGTGATCTTCGGCGGCGTCGGCACGGGGCTGTACTCGATCCTGCTGGACGTGCTGCTGGCGGTGTTCATCGGCGGGCTGATGGTTGGACGCACGCCCGAGTGGCTGGGCAAGAAGCTCGAGGCCAGGGAGATAAAGCTCGCGGGCCTCGGCATCCTGATCACGCCGCTGGCCGCGCTTCTCGCCACGGCGCTCGCCACAGCCAGCAAATCGGGGCGTGCCTCGATCTCGGAAGTGGCGCTGTCGAAGGCCGGCACCAACACGCCCCAGGCATTCTCGGAGACCTTCTACGCATACCTCTCCCAGGCCAACAACAACGGCTCGGCGTTCGCCGGCTACACCGGCTTCATCCAGCCCGATGCGGGGAGCCTGGGCTCGCACGGAATCACGTTCGCAGACCTGCTCGGCGGCTTCGACATGATCTTCGCCCGCTACGCCCCCATCCTGTTTGCGCTGGCGGTCGCCGGTGCGCTCGCGGGCAAGCGCGTCACCCCGGCGGGACTGGGCACGATGCGCACCGACAACGGCACGTTCGCGGTGCTGCTGATCGGCGTGATCGTCCTCGTCGGCGCGCTCACCTTCTTCCCCGCCCTGCTGCTCGGCCCGGTCGTGCAGGGCCTCACGGGACACCTCTACTAGATATGAAACGCGACATCCTCACCTCCATCACCGCGATGATCCTGTCGATCCTCGCGCTCGGGCTGATCTACCCGCTGGCGATCACAGGCATCAGCCAGGTGGCCTTCCCGGGTGACGCCAACGGCCAGCTGATCCACCTGCACGGCCGGCTGGTGGGCTCCAAGCTGATCGGACAGAACTTCGGCAAGCCCGTCCTGGAAAAGAACGGCAAACCGAAGGAAGTGAAAGGTGCGGTGGTGACCGAACCCGACCCGGTCTACTTCCAGTCGCGGCCCTCCGCCACCGAAGGCGGCGCCTACAACGCCGCTGCGAGCACGTTCTCAAACCACGGCCCCAACAGCGTCAAGACCAAGGAAGCGGACGAAGAAAACATCAAGGCGTACCTGGAGCTCAACAGGCCCTATGACCCCGGGCTCACCGTGGCCCAGATCCCGGTCGATGCGGCCAACAGCTCCGCCTCGGGCCTCGACCCGGAAATCTCCAAGGCCAACGCCTGGATCCAGGCTCACCGGATCGCCGCGCTGCGCCACGTATCGCTGGCGCGCGTGGACGGTCTGATCGCCGACTACACATCCGGGCGGGGCCTGGGTTTCTCCGGTGAGGAAGGCGTGAACGTGCTCGAGCTGAACCTCGCCCTCGACCGGCTCACGGGGGGTGTCAGCTGATGTCCGCGCAGCCGGCGACTCCGCACGAGCGACAGGCGATCTCGCTGTTCCAGCCGGAGATCGTGCGCCGCGCGCTGATCGACAGCTTCAAGAAGCTCGACCCGCGGGTGCAGGTGCGCAACCCGGTGATGTTCGTGGTCGAGATCGGCTCGGTGATCACAACCGTCACATGGCTGATCCAGGCGTTCGGCGGCAAGCCGCTCGGAGGCGGCCACGAGCCGGCCTGGTACACGTTCCTGATCGCCATCTGGCTGTGGCTGACGGTGGTGTTCGCCAACATGGCCGAGGCGTTCGCGGAGGGACGCGGCAGGGCCCAGGCCGACACGCTGCGCTCGATGCGCAAGGAGACCGTCGCGAGGCTCCGCGACGGGAGCACCAAGGCCGCCGCCGAGCTGACGCGCGGGGACATCGTTGTCGTGCCGGCCGGCGAGCTGATCCCGGGCGACGGCACCGTGATCGAGGGGATCGCCACCGTCGATGAGTCCGCGATCACCGGGGAGTCCGCGCCGGTGATCCGCGAGTCCGGCGGCGACCGCAGCGCCGTCACCGGCGGCACCCGCGTCACCTCCGACGAGATCCTCGTCGAAATCACCCAGGAGCCCGGGCAGTCCTTCCTGGACCGGATGATCGCGCTGGTCGAGGGCGCCGAGCGCCGCAAGACCCCCAATGAGATCGCTCTGAACATCCTGCTGGCCGCGCTGACGCTGATCTTCATGATCGTCGTGGTGACGCTGCGCCCGTTCGGGCTGTTCACGGGCACATCCATCTCGGAGACCACGCTGATCGCGCTGCTGGTGGCCCTGATCCCCACCACGATCGGGGCCCTGCTCTCGGCGATCGGCATCGCCGGGATGGATCGCCTGGTGCGGCGCAACGTGCTCGCGCTCTCCGGTCGCGCGGTCGAGGCCTCGGGCGACGTGGACGTGCTGCTGCTGGACAAGACCGGAACGATCACCATCGGCAATCGTCTGGCATCCGAATTCGTGCCGATGCCCGGCGTGCCCGAGTCCGAGCTGGCGGAGGTGGCGCAGCTCGCCTCGCTCGCCGACGAGACGCCCGAGGGTCGCTCGATCGTGGTGCTCGCCAAGCAGTACGGGATCCGCGAGCACGACATGAACACGCTGCAGGCGGAGTTCGTGCCGTTCACCGCACAGACGCGCATGAGTGGCGTGGACCTCGACGGGCGCAGCCTGCGCAAGGGCGCCGGCGACTCGATCATCGAGCTGGTGCGCAGCGAAGGCGGCTCGCCGCCGCCGGAGCTGCAGGCCGCCCTGGACCGGATCGGGAACGAGGGCGGAACCCCGCTGGCGGTCTCGCGCGACAACCAGGTGCTCGGCGTGGTCTACCTCAAGGACACCATCAAGGAGGGGATGAAGGCGCGCTTCGACCAGCTCCGCGCGATGGGCATCAGGACCGTGATGGTCACCGGCGACAACCGCCTGACGGCGGCCAAGATCGCGGAGGAGTCCGGCGTGGACGACTTCCTCGCCGAAGCCACCCCGGAGCGCAAGCTGGCGCTGATCCGCGAGCAGCAGGCCGAGGGTCGCCTAGTTGCGATGACAGGCGACGGCACCAACGACGCGCCCGCGCTGGCTCAGGCGGACGTGGGTGTGGCGATGAACACAGGCACGCAGGCGGCGCGCGAGGCCGGCAACATGGTGGACCTCGACTCCAACCCGACGAAGCTCATCGAGATCGTCGAGGTGGGCAAGCAGCTGCTGATCACGCGCGGGGCGCTCACGACGTTCTCGATCGCAAACGACGTTGCCAAGTACTTCGCGATCCTGCCGGCGGTGTTCGTCAGCACCTGGGCCGCCAGGGGAACCGGAAGCAACGGCGAGGGGCCGCTGCACGTGTTGAACATCATGGATCTCGGCACGCCGCGCTCGGCGATCGTCTCGGCGATCATCTTCAACGCGGTGGTGATCCCGCTGCTGATCCCGCTGTCGCTGCGCGGCGTTCGCTACCGGCCGATCGGAGCCAGCGCGCTGCTGCGGCGCAACCTCCTGATCTACGGGCTCGGCGGCATCATAGCGCCCTTCATAGGCATCAAGCTGATCGACCTGATCGTTCACAACCTGCTCGGGGCGTGAGCGGCGCGGCCCCGGGCGCCGTGAGCTCGCAGCGATGGTCGATGGCCCCGAACAGACCCGCGGCCGCCTGAAGGTGTTCATCGGCATGGCCGCAGGAGTGGGCAAGACGGTGCGCATGCTCCAGGAGGGGCACGCCGAACAGGAGGCCGGGCGCGATGTGGCGATCGGCCTGCTGGAGACGCACGGGCGCGTGGAGACCGCTCGCGCCGCGGAGGGGCTGGCGCTGATCCCGCGCCGGCGCATGCGCTACCGCGAGACCGCGCTGGAAGAGATGGACCTGCCCGCGATCCTCGCCCGCCGCCCCGAGCTCTGCCTGATCGACGAGCTCGCGCACAGCAACATCCCCGGCAGCGCGCATGCCAAGCGCCACGAGGACATCGAGGATGTGCTCGCCGCGGGGATCGACGTGCTCTCCACGCTCAACGTGCAGCACCTGGAGTCGCTCAACGACCACATCACAGAGCTGAGCGGCGTCCGCGTGCGCGAGACCATCCCCGACGCGATCCTCGGGCGCGCGGATGAGGTGGTGCTGATCGACCTCACGCCGGAGGCCCTGCTCGACCGGCTGCGCGCCGGCAAGGTCTACCCGGCGGAGCGCATCGACGCGGCGCTCAACAACTTCTTCCGCATCGAGAACCTCTCCGCGCTGCGCGAGGTGGCGCTTCGCCAGGTCGCCGAGGAGGTGGGCGCCAAGCGCCTGACCACCGAGCTGGTGGGGTCGCGCGTGGAGAGCCTCGCCGCGGATGCGCCCCAGGCGGTGGGTGAGCGGCTGCTGGCGCTGGTGGAGCCCTATCCAGGCTCACAGCGCCTCGTGCGCCGCGCCTGGCGCTCCTCCCAGCGCCTGGGCGCGGGCCTCGACCTGCTGTGGGTGCGCCGGCCCGGGCGCGCGCTCTCCGAGGATCAGGAGCGCTCGCTGAAGGCGCTGCGACAGCTCGCCTCGGTGCTCGGCGCGCGCATGCTGGAGGAGGAATCCGATGACGTGGCCGACGCCGTCGTCGAGGTCGCCGCCCGCCGCGCCAGCACCTACATCCTCGTCGGCAGCTCGCGGCCCGCCAGGGGCCTGGCAAGGCTGCGCACGCCTCTGCCCCAGCGCCTGATGGCGCGCCTTCCCGGCGTGGACGTGAGGATCGTCGCCGACCGTGCGCAGCGCCCCGGGGTGGAGAGTCCGTGAACGTGGCCGTGCTCGTCCTGGTCGCGTGCGTCGCCGCCGTGCTCGGTATCGCGGCCGGCTACTGGCTGCCGCCTCACGGGCGCGTCCCCGCCGGCGTGCGCGAGCGCAGCGAGCGCAGGATCCTGCTGCCGTTCAGCGGCCAGGAGATCTCCAGACGCTCCTTCGAGGCCGCCGTGCGACTGGCCAAGGCGGAGAACGCCACGATCATGCCCGCGTTCCTGGCGCACGTGCCGATGAGCCTGCCGCTCGAGAGCGCGCTGCCGGTGCAGTGCGCGCGCGGCATGCCGCTGCTGGAGGCGATCGAGCAGCGCGCATCCTCGCTGGGAATTCCCGTGGACTCCCGCGTCGGGCGCGGGCGCTCCGCGCGCGATGCGCTGCGCAGGCTGCTCGAGCAGGAGCACTTCGACCGGATCATCATCAACGCCGATGAAGATCCGCGCGTGGGTCTCAGCTATGAGGACCTGCGCTGGCTGCTGCAGCGCGCGCCCGCCGAGATCATGATTCTGCGGCCGAGCTTCAGGGACGAACGCCGCATCTCGATGGACGCCGTGAGCGGCCACTTCTAGGGCTCGCCCGCTGCCGGCTCCGGCGCCGCACGCCGCGCGATCCAGCGAATTCCCGGCGTGTCGGTCAGGCCGTGAACGATGATCGAGCAGAACACCGCCAGCGCAGCGATGTTGAAGATCCGCGGTGCGAGGTGCACGTTGCGTCCCAGCACCAGCAGCGCAAAGGTCATCGTGGCGACACCCTTGGGCCCGAACCAGGCCATGAACCACTTCTCCGCCGAGCCCAGGCGAGTGCCCACCAGCGCGATCCACACGGCGGCGGGGCGCGCCAGCAGGAAGGTTCCCGCCACCACCCCGACGGCGGCCCATCCGTCGCCGAACAGCCCATGCAGGGTGAGCAGCGACCCGAACACGGTGAAGATGCCGAGCTTGACGATCTCCACGACCTCCTCGGCGCGCTCGGCGAACTCGCGCTGCAGGTCCGGCCGGCGGATGCCGAGCACGATCGCGGCGACGAACACGGCGATGAAGCCGTTGCCGTGGGGCGGCAGGACCGTGACCCCGTAGGTGGCGAAGGCCACTCCCAGGCCGTAGAGCGCCTTCTGGTGGGCGGGAATCGGGCCCGCGGCGCCCTCACCGTCGCCGCGCGGCATCAGCAGCGAGCCGGCGATGCCGCAGACCAGGCCGAAGGCGAAGCCCAGCCCCACGTCCTGCAGCACGAAGTGCCACCACACGAAGTTCCCCCTGCCGGCTTCCAGCGCCGCCGCGAAGGCCAGCACCGCCGGCAGCGCCAGCCCATCGTTGAGTCCCGACTCGAGGTTCAGCGAGTGGCGGATGATGCGCGGCACGCGTGCGTCGGTGACGACGCCGGAGGAGAGGACCGGGTCGGTGGGCGAGAGCAGCGCGCCCAGCAGGAACGACTCCGACCAGCCCAGCCCCACCAGCGCGTGCGTGATCACCGCGACCAGCACCGCCGTGATCGGCATCGCGACCACGAGCTTTCGCAGCGGCAGCTGCCACTGGCGCTGCAGCAGCTCCCCGTCCACCTCCAGCCCGTCACGGAACAGGATCACGATCAGCGCGACGGTCGCCAGATCGGTCACCAGACCGGAGCTCGCGCGGAACTGCAGCACGCCGATCGCGCCGTTTCCCAGCAGGAACCCCGCCAGCACGAACAGCGCGGCCAGCGAGAGCATGCTCCGGCGCGCGAGCCCCGACAGAAGCGAGCCCAGCAGCAGCAGCCCGCCCAGCACCGCACTGACGGTCTGCAAAGAGGTCACTCCGATAGCGTCCCACAAGGCCCCCATGACCGATCGGAGCGGACACCTGAAGGTCTTCATCGGCATGGCGCCGGGCGTGGGCAAGACCTACCGGATGCTCCAGGAGGGCGCCGCGGCATCGCGCAGCGGCATCGATGTGGTGATCGGCTATCTGGAGACGCACGGGCGCGCTGAGACGCTCGCCCAGGCCGAGGGCCTGGAGACGGTTCCGCGGCGCAGCGTGCTCTACCGCGGCAAAACGCTGGCGGAGATGGATCTGCCCGCCGTGCTCGCGCGCGCGCCGGAGCTCTGCCTGATCGACGAGCTCGCGCACACCAACGCGCCCGGCGTGGAGCACGAGAAGCGCTTCGAGGATGTGCGCGACGTGCTGCAGGCGGGCATCGACGTCTTCTCCACGGTCAACGTGCAGCACCTGGAGAGCCTCAACGACCAGGTGGCCCAGCTGACGGGCGCCCGCGTGCGCGAGACGATCCCCGATGAGGTCCTCTCCGCGGCCGAGGAGGTGGTGTTGATCGACCTCACGCCCGAGGCGCTGATCGAGCGCCTGCGCGAGGGCCGCGTCTACCCCGCCGAGCGCGTGCCCGCGGCACTGAACAACTTCTTCAAGATCGAGAACCTCCTGGCGCTGCGCGAGACGGCCCTGCGACAGGTGGCCGAGGAGGTCGAGGGCAAGCGCCTTGAGCGCCGCGCGCCCCCGCCCGCGCGCCGCGACTCCGAGGGGCTTCCCGACCTTGCGTCTGTCCCTGCGCCCCAGCCGATCACCGAGCGGCTGCTTGCGCTCACCGAGCTCGCCCCCAGCGCCGAGCGCGTGGTCAGACGCGCGTGGCGCTCGGCCCAGCGGCTGGACGGCGAGCTGGACGTGCTCGTCGTGCGCCCGCCCGGCAGGTCGCCCAGCGCGGAGGACCGCCGCCAGCTGGAGGAGCTGCGCCGGCTCGTCTCGATGCTGGGCGCGCGCCTGCGCGTGGAGGAGGGCGAGGACCCGGCCGCGGTGGCGATCGCCGTCGCCCGCGAGCTGGGCATCACCTACGTGCTGCTCGCCTCGCCCTCGGAGCGGCGCGGGATCTCCTGGCTGGGCTCGCGCTCGCAGCGCACCCTGCTGGCGCGCCTGCTGGCGGGCCTGCCGGGCGTGGACATCCGGATCGTCGCGGACCCCGGCAGGCGCCGAGCGGGTTCCGCGGACCCGGAAGGAGAGCCGGGCAATTCCTGGAAGGACTTAGCTGAGGATTAACACGCAGCCTCTAGCATCGGCGCAACCCGGGCGCCCAGCAGCTGTTCTTCCCCCTGGAGCCACTCTTGACGACCAACCCCCGCAGCCTCACGCCCCGACCGATCGCGCGCGCGCTCACCGCCGCGCTGGCCCTCGCCGTGCTCGCGGCGCTCTCCCTCAGCTCCGCTGCCGGCGCGCGTACCGCCGCGGCGCGTACCGGCGCCTCCCGCGCGGCCGCCTCCCGCGCGGGCGCCTCCCGCACGGCCGGCTCCCGCACGGGCGCCTCCCCGGCTCACAGCGCGTCCTCGTTCCTGACGGGCATCGGCGATGAGCATCCGCAGATGTTCGCCAACCCCCTCTACCAGCAGCTGCACACGCGCATCGTGCGCTACATAGCTCCCTACGACGCCGCGGTGCACCCGTGGTTCCTGCAGCAGGCCTACGCCTGGATCAGCGCGGCAGAAGCCGACCACCAGCAGGTGCTGGTCGCCTTCTACCACTCCGAGTACACGCCCACGAAGCTGCCGAGCGTGGCCGTCTATCAGCACGACGTGCAGAAATTCATCCGCTACTTCCCCAACGTGCACCAGTACCAGGCCTACGACGAGGCGAACCGCGGCAACGTCTACCGATCCTTCTCCAGTCCCTCCGCCTCGCTGGACGCCCGCTACTACCAGGCGCTGCTGCGCGTCTGCCACGGCTGCAACGTGGTCGGCCTGGACGTCCTCGACCAGGCCGACATCTACCCCACGCTCGAATACATCAAAGAATTCAAGCGCGAGATCTACCGGCTCAAAACGATCATGCCGAGCATCTGGGGGTTGCACAACTACTCGGACGTCAATCGCTTCGAAACCTGGCGCACGCGCGAAATCTCGCGCGCGATGGGCGGGCAGGTGTGGCTGACGGAGACAGGCGGGATCGTCAAATTCGGCGGCGCATTCCCCAACTACCACGGCTCCGGGCTGGCGCGCGCGGCGCGCGCGCTGAAGCTGATGTTCGCGATCGCGCGCGCCAACCCCCGCATCAAGCGCCTGTACGTCTATGACTGGACGGGAGGCAACGCCAACGTGCGCTTCGACGCGGGTCTGATGGACGCCCATGAAAGGCCGCGCCCCGGCTATCAGGTCGTCTGCCGCGAGCTTCACGCGGCGCACTGCAACGTGCGCCTCAGCGACCACTGAGCGCTGCCGGCGCGAGCCGCCCCCGCACCTGCAATCCTGCGTGCTGAAGGCACGACCAGGACGGTGATGCTCGGTGGCACGAATTGCGAGGGTGATCCTTCCGGCGGCTGCGGCCGCCTGTCTGGCGCACGCGGCCGGTGCCGCCGGCGCGGCCGGCTCGCCGCATCGGCCCCACGGCGGCAGGAGCGCCGCCACCTGCCAGATCGCCGGCGTGGAAGCGAGCCTCGGGCCGACCTACGTGAGCTACCTGCAGGCCGGTGGCGGCGCGAGCTGCGCCGAGGCCGAGCGGGTGGTCGGCTCGCTCTACCGCTGCAGGGTGCGCCACGGCGGTGTCTCGGGCCACTGCCAGGAGCCCGTGGAAGGATTCACCTGCGAGGAATATCGCTACTCGGTGGTCACCGTTCAGTACGACTCGCACGTGATCTGCCTCAGGGGCCGCGCCAGGGTGCGCTACACCTACACCCAGATCACCTGAGCGACGCGCAGGTCGCCTGAGCGAAGCCGGCTCCGCGACCGATGCCCGGGCGCCGGCGCGCGGGGCGCACACCGCCTCGCAAGCATCGGGGGCGGGCGCCGGGCGCTCAGCGCGTTGCGGGCGCCGGTCGCCGGGCGCGGGCGCGGGGCGCTCACCGCGTCGCGAGCGCCGCGCGCGGGCGCCGGCGCGCGGGGCGCTCGCCCCGCAGCAGCACGAACGCCGCCAGCGCGAGCAGCCCGGCTACGGCGGCGATCGGCGCGAGGGTGCGCAGCGGATAGCGGCTGCCGTCGTGCAGCTTCAGGTTCAGCGCGGTGTGGTCGCCGGCGGCCACGATGCTGAGCAGGCCCTGGTGGTCGATGCCCAGCAGCGTCGGGCCCAGCGCTGCGAACAGCGCCCACGCCAGCAGCGCCAGCAGGCCTGCGCCCAGCGAGGAGCCGGGGATCCGCATCCGCGGGAGCGCCGCGGCGCCCGCGAGCAGACCCGCGCCGGCGGCCAGGAAGAACGGCCACACGCCTCCCCAGCTGCGACCCATGCCGAATGCGGAGGCGATCGTGGGCTGGAAGAAGCCCTGGCCCAAAAAGCGCGCCCACACCACGGTCTCGTTCTCATATCCGACCAGGGGATGGGTGATCGTCGCGATCACCGTGGTTGCGATCGAGATGCCGCCCAGCGCCAGCGTCGGGCCTGGGTAGCGCTTGAGCGCGATCGCGATCGGGAACGCCAGGAACGGCAGCATCGTGGTCAGGAAGCGCGGCCCCATGAAGCCGCCGCCGAACGGCAGGTAGTAGCCCGAGTTGTAGCCCACGTAGCACACGCAGATGCCCGTCACCGTGAGCGCCTCCGCGCGTCTGCCGCGCCTGTAAAGCAGCACCGTCCCGACTGCTCCCATGATCAGCACCGGCGAGATCGTCAGCAGGCCGCGCGAGTCAAGCAGCAGCGTGATCAGCACCTTCAGGCTGGGGGCGCCGATCCCGAAGAAGCCTTTCTGCTGGCGGGGCACGTCGGAGTAGGCCAGGTGCGTCCAGGAGTGGAACGCGTAGTGGTTGTAGACCAGCAGCGGGATGATCCCGATGACCCCGCCGAGGATGTAGGCGCCCGCCCGGCGCAGCAGCAGCAGCGGAGCCAGCGCGTTGGGGCGCGAGAGCAGGAACAGCCCGAGCACCACTGCGACGAAGAACAGCGGGTACTCCGAGGCCACCGCGTAGCCCATCACCAGGCCGGCCAGCCACAGCAGCAGCGCGCTCGGGGGCCCGTCGCGCTCGCGCAGCATCAGGCTGAACGCCGCGAACCCCAGGAAGGCGGTGAACACGTGCGAGAACAGCAGCGTGGACAGCGGCAGCACCATCGTGCCCAGGCCCAGCACGAGAGCCGCGCCGACGCCGTAGCCGGGCTCGTAGCGCTCGCCCACCCGCCATACGAGCAGCAGCAGCAGCAGGCCCGGCAGCACGTTCGCCCAGAGGCCGATCAGCCAGATCATCTCGTCGCCCGGGTGGTTCGGGGGCGCCACGTGCGTGCGCGTGAACGATTCCGCGCCCACCAGGTTCAGCGTGTCGTAGAACGGCAGCGCGAACAGCGCGAGGCCCGGCGCGCGCGCGGAGTAGTAGTGCCCCTTGTAGAGCACCTTGTCGCCCGTGTTGGCCTGGTAGGCGTCGATGGTGGTGCCGTCGTTGTTGAGCGAGCGGATCAGGTCGTAGTGGGAGGTCTGGTTCCACGAGAAGCTCTGGATGACGGTTGCGAAGGACACGCCCACCAGCAGCAGCGCCACGAGCGCGTTGCGCCGCGAGCGTCTGCCGAGCCCTGCGCCCGCTCGCGTGCGCGGGCCCGGCACCGTCAGCGGCCGCGGCGGTATGCGGGGCCGCGCGGGGGCCTCGCCGCCGCCCTGCTGGTCAGTCGGTTCCATGCAGCGCCTTGGGGCCCGGCCCGATCTCATAGATCACCACGGAGCCGACGCGCCTGCGGGTGATGCCGAGGCCGGCGATCGGCTTTTCCGCCGCGACGGCCGGATCGGGCGGCTCGGCGATCACGTAGCCCACCTCCGAGGGCAGGCCCTTGGGCAGCACGGTGTGCAGCACCACCGTCTTCACGCCGTAGTAGCGCAGCTTCTCCACGCTGGCCCTGTCCGGGAAGCCGTTCATGCCGCCGCGCAGGTCATCGAGCGCCGGCAGGTCGAATGTGCTCTCCCCGACCGGGATCTTGTAGAAGCCGTCCGTGGAGAAGTACTGCCAGACGCGATCGAGCGCGCCGTCGGTGGGCAGGTCCATCACGGGGCCCGGCAGGCCGATCTCCGCACGGGCGGGCTGTGGCACGACGGGATGTCCGAGGTGCCCGGCGCCTTCGCCGAGGACCGCGATCACCAGCACCGCGCCCACCACCGCGGGCAGCGCGGCCATGCGCCGGCCAAGCCGCCAGGAGCCGCTGCTCGCCACCAGCTGCTGTGCTCCTGCGCCTGCCAGCAGCGCGTAGAAGAGCGTTGCGAGCGTGAAGATCCGCCCCGGCACCCTCACCCCGTTCCAGCCGGGTGCGTAGTCGAACAGCAGGCGGTAGGGGTAGCCGCTCCCGCCCAGCCCCAGGCCGAGCGCAAGCACCGAGACGACCACGATCGAGACGGCCAGCCCCGCACGCAGCCGGGGTGTCAGCGGCGAGCCGCGCGTGGCGCCGCCGCCGGCTTCGGCGGGAACCTGGCGTCGCTCGCGCCCCCGGCGCCGCAAGCGCAGGCCTCCGGCGCCCAGCAGCCCGATCAGGGCGAGGATCAGGATCACGCCGCCGGGGAAGAACACGCTCTCGTTCTTGGAGTTCACCTTGGCCCTGATACCCGATGTGAGGCCGCCCCAGATGCGGTTCTCCGAGGAGGCCGCCAGCCACGCGGCCGGGCCGGCGGAGTAGGTTTCGACTTCCTTGATCGTCCTCTTGGCGGTGGGGTATTTTTCGACCACTTCCAGATAGGGCCTGGCCTGGTAGGCGGTGACAGCCGCCAGCACCACCATCCCGGCGGCGGTCACCGCGAGCAGGCGTCTGGGCACCAGCGCTCCGCGCCGCGCTCCCGGGCGCGCACTCCATGCCGGCGCGGGCGAGAGGTCACCGCGCCACCACTGGACCAGGACGATCACCGCCAGCACCGCCAGCATGTAGGCGAGCTGCATCCCCAGCGTGAAGCCCAGGCTCACCTGCCAGGCGGCCACCAGCCAGCCTCCGAGCACCAGGCGCCGCGACTCCCTGCGGTAGCCGCGCAGCAGCAGGAACAGCGACAGCGGGATGCCTCCCGAGGAGATCACATGCAGGTGGCCCGCCTCGGTCACTCGATACGGGGCGTAAGCGAAGGCCACCCCGGCGGCCGCCGCGCCGATCCGCTTCAGGCCGAGCTCGCGCGCAAGCATGAACGCGCCCAGGAAGCACAGCGACCACGCCCACAGGAACAGCAGGTTGTAGCGGACCAGCGCCGCCACGGTGCCCGACCCGAAGAACGCCGCAGGGCCGTAGCCGAGCAGCGAATCCGAGAACGCGAGGCTCAGCGGGTGCGGGTAGAAGGCGTTGGATTCGAACAGGTGCAGCGGGTCGTGGAGCATCGCGTGGCCCACGAACGCGACCTCCCACGCGGTGCGCACCGGGTCGCCGAGGTCCGGCGCGATGCGGCTGGGCATATGCAGCACGAGCGGCCAGCTGGTGATGATCGCGAGCAGGACACCCGCTGCGAACACGAGCAGCGGCTCGCGCCAGGACAGCTCAGGGGAGGGCGCCCAGCGCGGCGCGGATGCCCGCTCGGCGGACCGGCGCCTTGCATCCGCGCGCTGGGCGGCGGCGCTTTCAGGTGCTTCGGGGGATCCTCCTGCCGGAGTGCTCGGGAGACTTGGCAGACCTGAGCTCAAGGTCTTCTTTTGTTCGGTGCCGCGCGGATCGGCGCAGCATACGGGAGCGCGGTGCGACACCGCGGCGCATCGCGCGCGCAAACTCGCTCCTACCTGTAGCGCCCGGATACGTCACACTGCGCCCATGAAGGTTCTCGTGGTGGGAGCAGGAGGGGTTGGAGCGGCCTTCGCCGCCATCGCCCAGCGACGGCAGGTCTTCGAGGAGGTGATCCTCGCCGACGTCTCGCCGGAGCGCGCAAACGCCGCAGCCGAGCGCCTGGGCGAGCCGGGACGCTTCCGCGGCGAGCGCGTGGATGCCTCCAGCCGCTCGGAGCTGGTCGAGCTGATCCGCGCGAGCGCGCCGGACGCCGTGCTCAATGCGTGCGACCCGCGCTTCAACGAGCCGATCTTCGAGGCCGCCTTCGAGGCCCGGGTCACCTACCTGGACATGGCCATGACGCTCTCCCACCCGCACCCGGAGAAGCCCTACGAGCTGACCGGCGAGATGCTCGGCGACATCCAGCTCGCCCGTCACGCCGACTGGGAGGCCGCGGGCCTGCTGGCCCTCGTGGGGATCGGCGTGGAGCCAGGGCTCTCTGACATCTTCGCCCGCCACGCCTCCGACGAGCTGTTCTCGAGCATCCGCGAAGTGGGAGTGCGCGACGGCGCCGACCTCGTCGTGGAGGGCTACGACTTCGCACCCACCTTCTCCATTTGGACGACCATCGAGGAGTGCCTGAACCCGCCGCTGATCTGGGAGCGCGAGCGCGGCTTCTACACCACCGCGCCCTTCTCCGAGCCCGAGATCTTCCAGTTCCCCGAGGGCATCGGCCCTGTGGAATGCGTGAACGTGGAGCACGAGGAGGTCGTGCTGATCCCGCGCTGGGTCGAGTGCGAGCGTGTGACGTTCAAGTACGGCCTCGGGCAGGAGTTCATCGACGTGCTCTCCACGCTGCACAAACTGGGCCTGGACTCCACCGAGCCGGTCAGCGTCCGCGGCATGATGGTCTCGCCTCGCGACGTGGTCGCCGCGGCGCTGCCCGACCCCGCCACGCTGGGCGAGCGCATGAGCGGGCGCACCTGCGCGGGCACCTGGATCACCGGCACGGGCAAGGACGGCTCACCTCGCTCGACCTACCTCTACCACGTGGTGGACAACGAGACCACCATGCGCGAGTACGGATCGCAGGCCGTGGTGTGGCAGACCGCCGTCAACCCGGCCGTCGCCCTCGAGCTTCTGGACACGGGCCAGTGGAAGGGCGCCGGCGTGCTCGGGCCCGAGGCGTTCCCGCCGGCACCGTTCCTGGAGCTGCTGGCCCAGTACGGCTCCCCGCACGGCCAGATGGAGCTTCCGAGCTGACCCCGATCGGGCTGTCCGCCGCGCTGGGCGTCGCCCTGCAGCTCGCGGGCTCGCTGCTGCTGGTGTCCGTCGTCTGCTTCTGCGTGTGGCGCTTCTCTCCGCTGTTCCGCCGTGCCGAGGACGACGGCCGCGTGGCGGCCGACCGGACCCACGACCCGAGCTAGTCCGCCACGGGTGCCGGCGCTGCGGGGCGCGCGCGACGCCCCGCGAACACCACCGCGCGCCCTAGTCGCCGAAGTCCACCGCCGGGGGAACCGTGGCGAGCGGATGCTCGAGGATCCCGGGCGGGGCCACTTCGGGTTTGCGCGCGAAGTACTCCTTGAAGATGGGGCGCGAGAACAGCATGATCACGAGGCCCAGCACCATCCCCCCGACCCCCATCCACAGCGGCAGGGTGATACCGAGGATCTCTTTCGACGCGACGTTTTCCTGATGGCCGTAGTAGACCGCCGCCTTGTAGAACACGCCGAACATCGCCAGGCCTCCGATGAACGGCCCGGCGCCGAGCACCAGGAAGTTGCGCAGGCTCTTGTTCAGCTCCCTGCGGTAGTACCACGCACAGGCGATTCCGGTGAAGCCGTAGTAGAAGCAGATCGGGAAGCCCACGGCGCTGATCGAGTCCAGCAGCACGCTTTCTGAGAGCAGCAGGATCACGACGGTGAAGACGATCGACAGCGCCCCGAAGCCGATCGTCGAGACCGTCGGTGTGAGGAACCGTTTGTGCACGCGCGCCAGCAGGCTGGTGACCGCTTTCCAGTGGGCCATCGACAGCGTCGTGCGCGCGGTCGGCAGGATCGTTGTCTGCGTGGAGGCCGAGGCCGACGTGAGAACGGTGATGATCAGGAGCTTGTTCAGCGTGCCGCCGAGCACTTCTTTGCCGAGCGCGTTGAGCACGTCGCTTTCGTTGTCGCCGAGGAACTGGGTGCCGTGGAAGGACTGCGCGGCGGCCGTGACGATCACGTAGATCACCACGAGCAGGATCGTCGAGACGACGGCAGCCTTGCCGGGGCCCTCGGCCGGGTTCTCGGACTCCTCGTTGACCGCCACCCCGGAATCCCACCCCCAGTAGATGAAGAAGCCGATCAGCAGCGCCACGAACAGGTCGCTGGCCTTCATCGCGAACGGGTTGAACCAGTCGAGCGTCGGCTTGATCGAGTGGTAGACGACCTGGTGCCCTTCCACTTCGGCGTGCAGCGGGTGCACGCTGCCGCCGTAGACCTTGATCAGCGCGACCACCGAGAAGATCACGAGGATCGCGACCTCGACGCCGAGCAGCGCGCTCTGCAGGCGCGCCGAGAGCTCGATGCCGCGGTAGCAGATCCACGTCATCAGCACGATCCACAGGACCGCCGCGATGATGATCGCGGCTTTGGATTCCCCGAGTTCGGTGAAGCCGAACAGCTTGAAGGTGTATTCCGCCGCGATGTCCGACAGCGAGACCATCACCACGACGTCGGCCAGGAAGATCGCCCAGCCGTTCATCCAGCCCGTAGCGGGGCCGAAGGCGCGGGTCGTCCACGCGAACGTCGTGCCCGCATCCGGATCGGCTTTGTTGAACCACTTGTACGCGCCCGCCACCAGGAACATCGGGATGAAGGCCACGAGCAGGACCGCTGGTGCGTGGGTGCCGACTCCGGTGACCAGCACGACCGCCCCGAGCGTCGTGGCCAGGGAGTAGGCGGGCGCCGTGGAGGCGACGCCGATCACGATGTTGGAGATGTAGCCGATGGCGCCTTTCTTCAGGCCCTTGTCCATCACGCCGGACTGACCGGTCGGTGCGGGTGCTGCGGTGGACTCGGCGGCCATCTGGTTCCTCCCCGGTAGGTCTTCGGCGACGTTACGGCATCGTGAATGCGCACCGTACGGGTTCTCCCGGCGCGAGCGCAAGTGGCGCGATTCCCAAAAACGCGGCCTCCGTATGGACAACTGGTACAAAGGTCGCGCCGATTCTTGACCCACGGAGTGATTGATGTCCGTGCTGGCTGGGGATATGTTTGTCCTGAGTGTCCAGGCTGTGAGTTCTGGGACAAAGCACCAAAAGGGAGAGGATCAGATGGGAACCTCCGAGAACGCGAACGGCCGCTCGCACGAGCCGTCCGGCGAAACGCACTCCACCGGCACGCCCTGGGCTCCCGGCCCCTCGGGACCGGCGCTCAACGAGGATCATCCCGACCGCCTGCAGCGGCTCGCGCGCCGCCACCTGTGGATGCACTTCACGCGCATGGGCTCGTTCGACGAGCACCACGCGGTGCCCGTGATCGTGCGCGGCGAGGGCTGCTACGTCTTCGACGAGCACGGCAAGCGCTACCTGGACGGTCTCTCGGCCCTGTACTGCGTGAACATCGGCCATGGCCGCACCGAGCTCGGCGAGGCGGCGCTCGAGCAGACGCGGGACCTGGGCTTCTACACCAACTGGAGCTACGCGCATCCGCCGTCGATCGAACTTGCCACGCGCATCGCGGGCCTCGCGCCCGGCAATCTCAACCGCGTGTTCTTCACGTCCGGGGGCTCGGAGGCGGTCGAGTCGGCCTGGAAGCTCGCCAAGGCCTACCACCGCGCCCGCGGCGAGAGCAACCGCTACAAGCTGATCGCGCGCAACCTCGCCTACCACGGCGTCTCCATGGGCGCGCTCGCGGCGACCGGCCTGACGCCGCTGCGCGAGCCGTTCGAGCCGCTCACGCCCGGCGGCATCCATGTGCCGAACACCAACTCCTACCGCGCGCCCGAGGGCCAGGACCCGCTGTGGCCGGCCAACGCGATCGAGCAGGCGATCGAATTCGAGGGGCCCGACACGGTCGCCGCGGTGATCCTCGAGCCGGTGCAGAACGGCGGCGGCTGCTTCACGCCGCCGGAGGGCTACTTCCAGCGCGTGCGCGAGATCTGCGACCGGCACGGCGTGCTGCTGATCTCCGACGAGGTCATCTGCTCGTGGGGTCGCCTGGGCCACTGGTTCGGGTGCGAACGCTACGGCTACCAGCCCGACATGATCACCACCGCCAAGGGCATCAGCTCGGCCTACGCGCCGATGGGCGCCGTGATCGCGGGCGACCATCTCGCAGAGCCCTTCCTGCAGGGCAAGGCCGCGTTCAACCACGGCTTCACGTTCGGCGGGCACCCCGTCTCGTGCGCCGTGTCGATGGCCAACATCGACGTGATGGAGCGCGAGGAGCTGTGCGCGCACGTGCGCGCCAACGAGGGCCCCTTCCGCGAGATGCTGGAGAGCCTCAGCGACCTGCCGATCGTCGGCGACGTGCGCGGCGCCGGCTACTTCCACGCGATCGAGCTGGTCAAGGACAAGGACACCAAGGAGACCTTCGACGCGGCGGAGTCCGAGGAGCTGCTGCGCGGCTACCTCTCCGGCGAGCTCTACCGCAGGGGCCTGATCTGCCGCACCGACGATCGCGGCGACCCGATCGTGCAGCTCTCCCCGCCGCTGATCGCCGGCCCGGAGCAGTTCGAGGAAATCGAGTCGATCCTGCGCGTGGTCCTGAGCGAGGCATCCGAGCGGATGGAGCGGTGGAGCTCACTGTCGCGAGCCTGATCGGCGAGCTGGGCCTGCAGCTCGCCTCGGGGGAGCAGTCGGCCCACGCGCACGTGCGCTGGGTGCACAGCAGCGAGCTTCCCGACCCCACGCCGTGGCTGAAAGGCGGCGAGCTGCTGCTGACCACGGGGATGCAGCTGCCGAGCCCCAGGATCCAGCGCGAGCTGATCGCGCGCCTGTCCGAGCACGACATCGCCGGCCTGGGCTTCGGCACGGGCTTCGCCCACCGCCGGCTTCCCGCTGCGCTGGTGGGGGAGGCGCGCAAACGCGACTTCCCGGTCTTCGAGGTGCCCTATGAGCTTCCGTTCATAGCCATCACCGAGCGCGCATTCGCGCGGCTGCTGGACGAGCGCTACGAGATGCTGCAGCGCACCATGGTCGGCGACCTGCTCTCTGAGGTCCTCAGCGGGCGGCTCTACCCCGAGGACGTCCAGGCGCGCCTGGCCCCGTTCGGGATCGGCGAGCGGGTGGCGGTGCTGGCGTTCAAGCCGCCCGACCCCGCGGCCGCGGCGGACCTGCTCGAGAGGTCGCTGGCGCGCGAGCGCGTGCCCGGCGTGGTGGCGCTCAGAGCCGGCCTGCTGTGCGCCGTCATCGACGCCTCCAAGGCCGAGCCGATGGAGCTTGCGCGACGCCTGCGCGCGGAGCTCGTGGCCCGCTTCGGGCAGGCCGGCGCCGCCGCCAGCCGGCCCGGGCCCGCGCACTCGCTGCGCCTCAGCTTCCACGAGGCGCGCTGCGCGCTGGAGGCGGTGCGGATGCGCAACGGCGACGCGCCCGAGGTCGCCTCCTACGCCGATCTGGGCGCGTTCCAGCTGCTGCTCTCGCTGCAGGACGAGGAGGCGCTGAGCTCCTACTGCCGCAACGTGCTCGGGCCGATCGAACACGGCGAGGGCGACTACGGCGATGAGCTGGTGCGCTCGCTGGACGTGTTCATCGAGCACAACGGCCACTGGGAGCGGGCCGCCGCCGCGCTCTTCTGCCACCGCCACACGCTGCGCTACCGGATCCGCCGCATCGAGCAGCTGACGGGCCGCGACTTCTCGAGCGCCCGCGACCGCATCGAGTTCTGGCTGGCGCTGCGCGGCCGGGAGCTGGCTCGATGAGCCGCGCCCGGCCGATCGGCGCGCGCACTTCTCTAGGCTCCCGCGGGGAGCGTCCTCTAGCGTCACCGGAAGGAGCAGCGCGCACATGAGAATCGGTGTTCCCACTGAGATCAAGACCGACGAGTACCGGGTGGCGATCACGCCGGCGGGGGTGAGGGAGCTGGCCTCGCGCGGGCACGAGGTGCTGGTGCAGGCCGGCGCCGGTGAGGGCAGCGCGATGTCCGACGATCAGTTCCGCGCGCAGGGCGCACAGATCGTGCCCGACGCGGACGCCGTGTTCGCAAGCTCCGAGCTGGTGCTCAAGGTCAAGGAGCCGCAGGCGGTCGAGGTGGCGCGCCTGCGCCCCGGCCAGACGCTGTTCACCTACCTGCACCTGGCCGCCGAGCCCGACCTGGCACGCGGCCTGATGGCATCGGGCGCGCGTTGCATCGCCTATGAGACCGTCGTGGACGCCGAGGGGCGCCTGCCGCTGCTCGCGCCGATGAGCGAGGTGGCCGGCAAGATCGCCACGCAGGCCGGGGCGTTCATGCTCGAGAAGCCGCTCGGCGGCAGGGGCATCCTGCTCGGCGGCGTGCCCGGCGTGGCGGCGGCCACGGTGCTGGTGATCGGCGGCGGCGTCGTGGGCACCAACGCGGCGTTCATCGCGATCGGCATGCAGGCCGACGTGTTCGTGTTCGACCGCTCCATCGACCGCCTGCGCGACCTCGAAACCGCGTTCGCCGGGCGCGCCTCGACGGTCTACTCCTCCACGCTGGCAATCGAGGAGATGCTTCCCCAGGCCGACCTGGTGATCGGCGCTGTCCTGATCCACGGCGGGCGCGCACCGCACGTGGTCACGCGCGAGCAGCTCGGGCTGATGAAGCCGCAGGCGGTGCTGGTGGACGTGTCCATCGACCAGGGCGGCTGCTTTGAGACCTCCAGGCCCACGACGCACTCCGATCCCACATTCGAGGTGGACGGCATCACCCACTACTGCGTGGCCAACATGCCCGGCGCGGTGCCCATCACCTCGACCTATGCGCTTACCAACGCCACGCTCCCCTACGTGATCGAACTGGCGGAGCGCGGGGTGCAGGGCGCGCTCGACGCGAACCCCGGCCTGCGGGCCGGCCTGAACGTGGACGGTGGCCAGATCACCTATGAGGCCGTGGCCGAAGCGCTCGAGCTGTCGGCCCCCGCATGAGCAGATCGCCCAGCGCCGAGAACCCGACAATGACCCCCAACTCAGACCAGGGAGCGACATGAGCAGCTACGCGGTAATCAACCCGGCCACCGACGAGCTCGTCAAGGAGTACCCGGAGATCTCCGACGCCGACCTCAGGAGCGCAATCGCCCGCGCCGATCAGGCCTACCGCGCGTGGGCCGCCGGCTCGACGGTCGCCGAGCGCGCCGAGCTCGTCCGGGCCGTGGGGAGGCTTCACAACGAGCGCAGCCAGGCCCTCGCCGAGATCATCGTGCGCGAGATGGGCAAGCCGATCGAGCAGGCGGTCGGCGAGGCCGAGTTCGCCGCAGCGATCTACGAGTTCTACGCAGAGCACGCCGAGAGCCTGATGGCCGACGAGCCGATCGAGCTGCTCGGCGGCGAGGGCACCGCGCTGATCCGCCGCAGCGCCTACGGCGTCCTGCTCGGCATCATGCCCTGGAACTTTCCCTACTACCAGGTAGCCCGCTTCGCCGGCCCGAATCACATCATCGGCAACGCCGTCCTGCTCAAACACGCCCCGCAGTGCCCCGAATCGGCGGAGGCGATCGTGCAGATCTTCAAGGATGCCGGCTACCCCGAGGGCTGCTACGAGAACATCTACGCCACCAACGAGCAGATCGAGTGGGTCATCGCCGATCCGCGCGTGCACGGCGTCTCGGTCACCGGCTCCGAGCGCGCCGGCGCAGCGGTCGCGGAGATCGCCGGACGCAATCTCAAGAAGGTGGTGCTCGAGCTCGGCGGATCGGACCCGTTCATCCTGCTCGGCACCGATGATGTCGGCGAGGCGGCTCAGAAGGCCTCCGAAGCACGCCTCGACAACGCCGGGCAGTCCTGCAACGCGGCCAAGCGCTTCATCGTCATCGACAGCCTCTACGACGACTTCCTCGAGCAGCTCAAGCAGCGGCTGAGCGCCGCCACGCCGGGCGACCCCGCCGCCCCTGGCGCGGCGATGGGGCCGCTCTCCTCCAAAGCCGCCGCGGAGCGCCTCGAGGACCAGGTCAAACGCGCCATCGACGCCGGGGCCCAGCTCGTGCTCGGCGGCGGGCGCCAGGGCAACTTCTACGAACCCACCATCCTCACCGGCATCAAACCGGGCGACGCCGCATCCCAGGAAGAGTTCTTCGGGCCCGTCGCGCAGGTCTACAAGGTCTCCTCCGAGGCGGAGGCGGTCGCCCTCGCCAACGACACGCAGTACGGCCTCGGCTCCTACCTGATGACCAACGACCACGCGCAGGCCGAACGCGTCGCCGACCAGATCGAGGCCGGGATGGTCTACGTCAACCTCGTCGGCGCAGACAGTCCCGAGCTGCCGTTCGGCGGGTTCAAGCGCTCCGGCTTCGGCCGCGAGCTCGGCCGCTACGGCGCCGATGAGTTCGTCAACAAGAAGCTGATCCGCAGCGCCTGAGCCCAGCGGCAGCGCCTGAGGCCACACGGCTCGCGCCGCTCGGCCTCAGGCGCCGATTTGCAGGCACTTAGCGGGCGGGCTGCTACGGTCACTGCATGGGCGGCGAGGTCGCCCGTGAGGTTCTTTGTCTTTGTTGGCGCTCCGAGAGTGCGGATGGGGTCAGTCGAATCTCCATCTGACAGCGGCGGCCCGCGGGTCGCCAGAAGGAGCATCAACAACATGAGTCACCAGTCTTTTGCCGATCTCGGCGTGTCCGAGGTCGTGGTCAAGGAGCTCGCCAAGCGCGGCGTCAGCGCTCCCTTCCCGGTCCAGAGCATGGTCATCCCGGACGTGCTCGAGGGCCACGACGTGCTCGCCCAGTCGCCCACCGGCTCCGGCAAGACGCTCGCGTTCGGCGTGCCCATGGTCGAGCTGCTGAGCGACGGCGACAGGCGCCCCTCGGCGCTCGTGCTCGCGCCCACACGGGAGCTGGCCGTGCAGATCGTGGACGAGCTTCGCCCCCTGGCGCACGCTCGCGCCCTCTCCATCGCCGCCGTCTACGGCGGCGCGGGCATCATCAAGCAGGCAAGGCTCGCAGCCCGTGCGCACATCCTCGTGGCCACGCCCGGCCGGCTGCTCGACCTGATCGACCGGCGCGACGTGTCGCTCGCACACGTTCGCCTGCTGGTCCTCGACGAGGCCGACAGGATGCTCGACATGGGCTTCCGCCCGGTCGTCGACCGGATCGTCAAGATGACGCGCTCCGAGCGCCAGACGATGCTGTTCTCCGCCACGCTCGAGGGCGAGGTGGGGCGCCTCGCCAAGGCCTACACCAGCAGCCCCCGCAGGCACGAGCACGCACACCCGGCCGAGCAGAGGGGCGATGTCGAGCATCGCTTCCTCAGCGTGCCGCACGACGGCAAGGTCGCACGCCTGGTCTCCGAGCTGAACTCCTCCGAGGAGCGCGGCCTGACGCTCGTGTTCGTGCGCACCAAGCGCGGCGCCGATCGCCTGGTCAAGAAGCTCGCCGCCAGCCGCGTGCAGGCCGTGGCCATGCACGGCGACAAGTCCCAGGGACAGCGCGAACGGGCGCTCGCCAACTTCGAGGCCGGCGTGGTGGACACGCTCGTCGCAACCGACGTCGCCGCCCGCGGCATCGACGTGGCGGGGATCACGCACGTGATCAACTACGACGTGCCCGCAACCCGCGAGGACTACGTGCACCGCATCGGGCGCACCGCCCGCGCGGGAGCCACAGGCGTGGGCGTCACGCTGGTCGCCCCCGAGCAGTCGCGCGAGCTGGCCGGCATGGTCGGCGACCTCGGGCTGCACCGCGAGCTCGCGCTCGCCGGCATGCACGCCGGTGGCGCACCCGGATCCTCCGGCGGAGCGTCCCGGTCCTCCGGCGGCGCCTCCAGGTCCTCCGCTGCCTCCCGCGGCGCGCGGTCCGCTCGGTCGGCCCGCCAGGGTGGGCGATCGGAGAGCAGGCCGCCGCGGGAGCCCCGTGCCGCGTCCGAGCGCGCGCCGCGGCGCTCGCGCAGGGCCCGCTAGCTCGCAGACGCACGCCGCGGCCGGCGCTGCGGTCGGATAACGTCGCACCTCAATGAGCGCCTCGCACGGTTCCGGAGTTGCCCTCGAGGGCGGCGGGGTGGCCGGAGCCGGCGTGCACAGCGCGCCGCTCGCCGGCCACGACGTGCTGTGCGTGCGCGCGCCCAACCCCGGCCCGCTCACGCTGGAGGGGACCAACACCTGGATAGTGGGGCGCGAGCCCGCCTGGGTGGTCGATCCCGGGCCGATGATCGAGGAGCACGTGCAGCGCGTGCTGGCGGAGCTCCAGCGCCGCGGCGGCCTGGGCGGCGTGGTCCTCACGCACGACCACAGCGACCACGGCGAAGCGCTCACCGGCCTGCTCGCGCGCTATCCGGCCAAGCTCGCCGCCGGGGGCGGCGAGGCCGATGTGCAGCTCGCGGACGGCATGCACGTGGGCCCGTTCGAGGCTCTCGCCACGCCCGGCCACGCGCCCGACCACTTCGCCCTGATCGCACAGGGCGCCTGTTTCACCGGCGATGCCGTGCTGGGTTCGGGCAGCGTCTTCATCAGCCCGCACCCCGGGGCCATGAGCGGCTATCTGGAGGCACTGGGCAGGCTGATCGCCCGCAGCGACATCGAAGTGCTGTGCCCGGGGCACGGCCCGGCGGTGTGGGACCCCGCGGAGCGCCTGCAGCAGTACGTGGACCATCGTCTGGACCGCGAGCGCAGGCTGCTGGCGGCGCTGGACGAGGGCAGGCGCACCACCGCGGAGCTGCTGGACACGGTCTGGGCGGAGGTCCCGCAGGAGCTGCGGCCGGCCGCCTCCGCCACGCTCGCCGCCCATCTTGACCGACTCAAGGAGATGGGCCGGCTGCCCGATGGGGTTGAGTGTCCGGACTTCGACAGGTGGCAATGGTGAGCGCCACGCCGCGCATGGGCAGGCTGGCAAGAACCAGCGACGAGCGGCCCAGGGCTGTCTCCGGCGGCTCCGCCGCAACGCGGCTCGACTCGCCGTTCCCGCCGATCGCCGACTACGGCTTCCTCTCGGACTGCCACACCGGCGCGCTGGTGGCCTCCGACGGCTCGATCGAGTGGATGTGCCTGCCGCATTTCGACTCGCCGTCGGTGTTCGCCGCGATGCTCGACCGCGGCGCGGGCAGCTGGCGGGTCGGGCCCTACGGCATCTACGTGCCCGCCGGGCGGCGCTACATCCCCGGCACCAACGCGATCGAGACCACCTGGATGACGCCCCAGGGCTGGCTGAAGGTGACCGACGCCCTCACGATCGGGCCCTGGCACGACAACAAGCACGGCTCCAGCCACACCCGCCCGCCCACCGACTATGACGCCGACCATCTGCTGGTGCGCCTGATCGAGTGCATCCAGGGCGAGGTGCAGGTGGAGATCGTGTGCGAGCCCATGCTCGACTACGGCGCCACGCCCGCCACCTGGACCGTCGTGCAGACGGGCGAGGAGGGCCCGTGCGCGATGGACGCCACCGACGACGTGACCGCGTTCCGCCTGTTCAGCGACATTCGCATGGGCATCGAGGGCAACAGGGCCCATGGTCGCCACACGATGAGGGAAGGCGAGAAGCGCTTCTGCGCGATCTCCTGGACCGAGGGCCGCGGCGGCCCGCACACGGTCGAGCAGGCCGAAGGGCACCTGCAGCGCACCGATCACTTCTGGCGCTCCTGGCTGGCCGAAGGCAACTACCCCGATCACCCCTGGCGATTCCACCTGCAGCGCTCGGCGCTGGTGCTCAAGGGCCTCACCTTCATGCCCACGGGCGCGCTGGTGGCTGCGCCCACCACCTCGCTGCCCGAGACGCCCGGAGGCGAACGCAACTGGGACTACCGCTTCTGCTGGATGCGCGACGCCTCCTTCACGCTGTGGGGCCTGCACGCGCTCGGCCTGAACTGGGAGGCCGATGACTTCGTGCAGTACCTGGCCGACATGGAGCGCAACGCCGACGGCTCGCTGCAGATCATGTACGGCATCAAGGGCGACAAGGACCTCACCGAGACCACCCTGGACCATCTCAAGGGCTATGAGGGAGCGCGCCCCGTGAGGATCGGCAACGGCGCCTACAACCAGCGCCAGAACGACGTCTACGGAGCGGTGATGGACTCCGTGTACCTGCATTCCAAGAAGCGCGACCACATCCCCGAGCGCCTGTGGCCGGTGCTGCGCGATCAGGTCGAGTGCGCTGCGCGCGTCTGGAAGGAACCCGACCAGGGCATCTGGGAGGCGCGCGGCGAGCCCCGCCACTACGTCTCCTCCAAGCTCATGTGCTGGGTGGCAATGGACCGCGGTGCGCGCCTTGCCGAACGGCGCGGCGAGGCCGAGCACGCCGAGGAATGGCAGGGCCTGGCGGACGAGATCAGCAACGACATCCTCACCCGCGGCGTGGACTCGCGCGGCGTCTTTCGTCAGCACTACGAGACCGACGAGCTCGACGCGTCCAACCTGCTCGTGCCGCTGGTGCGCTTCCTGCCGCCCGAGGACGAGCGCGTCCGGGCGACCGTGATGGCCATACGCGACGAACTGACAGAGGGCGGGCTGGTGCTGCGCTACCGCACGCAGGCCACCGACGACGGCCTCAGCGGCGAGGAGGGCACGTTCCTGATCTGCTCGTGGTGGCTGGTCTCAGCGCTGTCGGAGATCGGCGAGCATCGCGAAGCGGAGCATCTGTGCGAGCGCCTGCTCTCCTACGCCTCGCCGCTGGAGCTGTATGCCGAGGAGCTCGAGGCCTCCTCCGGCAGGCACCTGGGCAACTATCCCCAGGCCTTTACGCACCTCGCGCTGATCAACGCGGTGACGCACGTGATCGACGCGCAGCAGAGCAACTGAGCGCCGCTCAGTAGCCCTCGTCGCCGGGGAGCAGGATGCGGGCGACCTCGCCCTCCATCACGATCCGCGGCTCCACCGGCTCGACCGTGCGGCTGCGCGCGTGTGCCAGCAGCTGCTCCACGCTGGCGAAGCTGCCGAGCTGTTCGAGGTGCTTGATGGTGGGGAACACCAGTGTCAGCTGGCCCGCGTCGTGCGCCTCCAGCGCGCCGCCGGGGGTGAACCAGCCGAGGTCCACGCACTCCTGCCCGTCCACGCGCGGTTGCGCCCCGGCGGGCAGGGCGGCCAGGAAGAAGTGGGTGTCGAAGCGGATGGAGACCTCTTTGGGGGTGATCCAACGCGAGAACTTCACCAGCTCCGCCGGCTCCACGCCGTCCACCGACGCCTCCTCTGCGAGCTCTCGCACGGCGGCCGCGCGGTGTGCCTCATCGCCCTCGCCCTCGCCCGCGTCCACCGCGCCGCCGGGGAACACCCATACGCCGCCCATGAAGCGAGCCTTGGGCGTGCGCTTGACCAGCAGCAGCTCGAGCGCCTGCGCGCCGCCGCGCAGCAGGATCACCGACGCGGCCTGGCGCGGCGTGACCGGCGGCCCGTCCACCAGCCGCTGGCCGGGCTCCGTGCCCCCTGTCTGCTGCTCCGGAACCATCGACGGGGGACCCTACCCCTTCGCCGCCGCACCCGCCCGCAGCGCGGTGGCGCCGCGGGGCGAATGCGCGCGTCGCATGTAGGTAGTGTTCGGCGCGTGAACTACACCAAGGAGAGCGGTAGATGAGCGCCACCGAGACCCTACAGCGCTGGATCTGCGAGTCGTGCGGCTACATCTACGATCCCGAGGAGGGCGACCCGGACGGCGGCATCCCGGCGGGCACGTCCTTCGAGGACATTCCCGACACCTGGTTCTGCCCGGTGTGCGGAGCGCGCAAGCGGGACTTCACCCTCTACGAGGACTAGCAGTGGCGGGCCGGCCGGGTCCGCCCGCCACCGCGTGATGGCCGACTGGCATCAGCTGCTCGCGCTGGACGCCGAGCGCGTGTGGCATCCCTACGGCGCGCTGCCCGCCGCGCTTGCGCCGCTGCCGGTGGTCTCCGCGCAGGGGGTGCGCCTGCGCCTTGCGGACGGGCGCGAGCTGATCGACGGCATGGCCTCGTGGTGGTGCGCCATCCACGGCTACCGGCACCCCGCGCTGGACGCCGCGGCGGCGCAGCAGCTGGGGCGCTTCGCGCACGTGATGTTCGGCGGGCTCACGCACGAGCCCGCGATCCTGCTGGCGCAGCGGCTCACCGAGCTGGCGCCGCAGGGAATCGAGCGGGTGTTCCTCGCGGACTCCGGCTCGGTGTCCGTCGAGGTGGCGATCAAGCTGGCGATCCAGTATCAGCGCTCGCTCGGGCGCCCCGGGCGCACACGGCTGCTGACGGTCAGGGGCGGCTATCACGGCGACACCTCCGGTGCGATGGCCGTGTGCGACCCGGTCACCGGCATGCACAGCATGTTCACCGGCCTGCTCGCAGACCACCTGTTCGCCGATCGCCCACCCGATGGCTTCGGGGAGCCGCTGAGCGAGCGCTGGGCCGCACACGTGCGAGCCCTCGCGGCCGAGCACGAGCACGAGCTCGCCGCGGTGATCATGGAGCCCGTGGTGCAGGGTGCGGGCGGCATGCGCTTTCACTCGCCCGCCTGCGTGTCGCTGATGCGCGAGGTGTGCGACGAGCACGGGCTGCTGCTGATCCTCGATGAGATCGCCACCGGCTTCGGGCGCTCGGGCGCGATGTTCGCGTGCGAGCACGCCGGCGTTTCCCCTGACGTGATGTGCGTCGGCAAGGCGCTGACCGGCGGCTACATGACGCTTGCAGCCACCATGTGTACGCCCGCGGTGGCCGAGGCCGTCTCCACGGGGGAGGGGGGAGGGCTGATGCACGGGCCCACGTTCATGGGCAACGCGCTTGCGTGCGCTGTTGCGCTCGCATCGCTCGAGCTGCTGGCGGACGGCTCCTGGAGGGGGCGCGTCGCCGCGATCGAGGCGGGGCTCAGGCGTGGCCTGGAGCCGGCGCGGGAGCTGCCCGGCGTGGCGGACGTGCGCGTGCTGGGCGCGATCGGCGTGATCGAGCTCGAGCAGCCCGTGGACGTGGCCGCCGCCAGCGCCGCTGCGGTGCGGCACGGCGTGTGGCTGCGGCCGTTCGCGCGCCTGATCTACGCGATGCCGCCGTATGTCACCGGCGCGCAGGACCTCGCCGCGGTGGCCTCGGCGATGCTCGCCGCGGCAGAGGCCTCGTGCCGGTCGACGGCCGGCTCGCGCGAGATCTCCTCGCGGCCGCTCAGCGCCGGTGCGCGCGGCGCGCCGGCGTCAGCGTGAGGTTGCGCTCGCTGAGCACCGAGCGTGTGCGCCCCGGGCCCTGCAGCACCACGTTCAGGTGGGCGGGCAGGCGCCTGTGGTGCGCCAGCAGCCGCAGCCCGGCTGCGTCCAGGCGCAGCGTGATCCGCTCCGAGCGGCCGGGCGCGATCACCACGCTCCTGACCGCCAGCACCAGCAGCTTCAGCCGCGTGTGCGACGCGGCCGTGAGCGCCAGCAGCCTGCCGTGGCCCAGGTGCTCCAGCGTGCTGAGCGCGGCGCCCACGGTGCACGGGCCCGAGCTGCCCTGGCAGGTGACCGTGAAGCTCACCTCCCCGCCGGCTCTCACCGACAGCGCGCTCACCCTTGCATCGGCGGCTGCGATGTAGTCCGCGTCGCCCAGCTGGGGCGAGGCGAGCGGGGTGGGCGTGGCGCTTGACAGCGCTTCTTCAGGGGGCATGCCCGCCAGCGCCGCAGCCGCCAGCGCGCGCACCTCGGTCATCGAATATGCCTGCACGTAGGCCATGTGGACCGCGTATGACCCGTCGGCGGGGATCATGTGGGAGTAGGGGATTTCCGTGGCGCTGTATGTGCTTCCGGCGCTTCCCACGGTCACCTCCAGCGGTTCGCTGGGTGCGGGGTCATACACGATCGCCCCCTGCGGGTTCACGCCGTCGCCGCCTTCGGGCGTCCCCGCGCTGGCCTTGTAGAGGATCGCCGAGGCGCCCGCCGGCAGCGAGACCTGCTGGCCCGAGCTCGTCGCCGCGAAGCCCGCGGCGCCCGGGAAGTCGTAGCTGCCCTGGCCGCTGCCGTCGGATTGCAGCGCCGTGAAGTAGCGGGCGCTGAGGCTGTGCGCGGCGCCGTCGGTGGAGAACCAGGAGTCGCTCGCCAGCGCCACGTGCTCTTCGTCCTGCGTGCTCCACGTGCGCTCCAGCGTCACGCCGGTGGGGATGAAGTACGGGCAGCTCGCGGCGGTCGGCGGGGAGAGGTTCGACGGGCAGCGAACCAGCGGGTCGTATTCGCGCAGTTCAAGCTGGCCGGTGGCTTCATCGAAGCTCTTTCCCACGCTCACCTGCGGCGCCCCCGGGATGCTCGCTTTGATCGCTTCTTCGATCGCGTGTGCCGACTCCGGCCCGTAGGCGTTGTAGGAGTCGATCTGGATGTCCGAGCGCGGCGCGCCCGCGTAGTTGGCACCGAGCAGCGCCGCATCGCAGGAGAACAGTTCCGCGCTCGCCTGTCCCGGCGCCGGGTACAGGAACGTTTCTTCCAGCGAGCAGCCCGTCGCCGACTGGTACCACAGGTTGGACGTCAGCGTGCTCGTGTCCACATAGGCGCCCGTGCCGTTCTGTTCAAGGCTGGTGGGCGCAACGTCCGGGCCCGTGAAGCTCGCGTCGGACACGCTCGGGTCGGTCCCCGCGGGCACCGCGCGCAGGGCGCACAGCGGCAGGAACTTCAACGCACTGCGTTCGAGCGCCACCGTGAAGCTGCCGCTGCCCGTCACCGGCACGTCGCGCGCCAGCAGTTCTTCGGCCTTGAACTGCGGCGGGCCGTAGCAGCGGATGTCCACCGCGCTCACACCGGAGGACGCGCTGCCCTGGACGGTGATCGCCGGCCCCGGCGCGGTTTCGTCGTACAGCGGATAGGAGATCGGCCCCGCCGGAGAGGTGATGCTGGTGGCGTCCTGGCCGCCCGAGGCGAGCGCGGGCGCGGCCGGGAAGACCGCTGCGCCGAGGCACAGGGCGGCGATGAGCGTCCCTGCTCGTGTGAGAGATGACCGCACTGAGTCTCCGCGAACGTCCGGGGGTTTGCTGCTGCGCGCCGCATGTTAGGCGCTGGGCCGGGCGTCACGCAAGCGCCAACCGCAGACCGGCCCGCTCGGGCGGGCGGCCCGGGCGGGGGGCCCGGTCAGGCGGCCCGGTCAGGCTGCCAGCTCGAGCCATCGGCGCCACGGCAGCCGGTCGCCCGCGTCGGCGAGCTCCGCCGGCGAGGGCCCTCCGATGGTCTGGAGCGCTGCCACCTCGACCTCGCCCATGCGCTCGATCGTGTCGCGATTGGATGCTTCCATCGCCCCGGGCTCGCGCGGCCAGGGCGTGAGCACCACGGCTGCCACGCTCAGGCCCGCGGCCCGGGCCGCCGCGAGGCTCAGCAGCGTGTGGTTGATCGTTCCAAGGCCCGGGCGCGCCGCCAGCAGCAGCGGCATGCCCAGCGCGCGCGCCAGATCGCACACCGTGTACGTGGGTGTGAGCGGCACCATCAGCCCGCCCACGCCCTCAGCGATCAGCGTCTGCCCCGGCGCCCCCTCGCGGGCGCGGCGCAGCATCACATCGGGCTCCACGCTCACCCCCGCAAGCTCCGCCGCCAGATGCGGGGAGACCGCCGGGCCGAAGCGGTAGGGCGAGACCGCCTCGGGCTCCATCGCGGCGGCAGCGCCGAGCAGCTCGTGGTCGGCGGGCCACGTCTCGGGGGGCTCCTGCAGCCCGGTGACGGCGGGCTTGAACGCGCGCACGCTCTCGCCCGCGCGCGCCATCGCGGCCAGCAGCGACGCGGACAGCACGCTCTTGCCAACACCCGTGTCGGTGGCGGAGACGAACAGGCCGCGCATCGGATGCGGCAGGCCGGCCCCTATGCGGCGACGTCGCGCGAGAGCTCGCGCTCGAAGTCAAACGGCGCGCTCAGCGGCTCCGCCAGCTCCGGCAGCGCCTCGAAGAACCCGTGTCCGCTGAGCGGCTCGTGCTCCAGGTCAAACGGCTCGCGCCGCTCGCCACCGTCCTCCTCCGCCGGCTGGGGCTCCCAGATGTCCGGCTCGAGATCCCAGTCGCCGACGAATGGCGCGCGGACGCCGCGCCGCCGCGCCGGGAAGGCTTCCCGCTCGATCGCTGCCTCGACCGCATCGGGCTCGGGCTCCTGAGCGAGCTGCCCGGCCGCCTGGGTCTCCCAGCGCGCATCCGCCGCCACCGAGCCCATCTGGCCGAGTTCCAGGGCGCGCGCTGATTCGCCGAGCACTCGGGCGGCACGCTGAAGCTCCGCCTGGGTGTGGGAGGCCATCACCGTCAGGCGCAGGCGCGAGGTGCCCGGCGCCACGGTGGGGGGGCGGATCGCCTGCGCGAAGACGCCGCGCTCGATCGCCTCCTCGCACAGAGCCAGCGCGGTCCGCTCCTCGCCCACGATCAGCGGAACGATGTGCATCTCGCCGTCCGCCACGGCGAACCCCTCCTCGCGCAGGCAGCTGCGCAGCGTGCGCGCGTTCGAGCGCAGCCGCTCCACCTGCGCGGGGCGCTCGCGCAGCATCTCAAGCGCCGCCAGCGCGCCCGCGACGGCGGGCGGGGAGGGCGCGGTGGAGAAGATCAGCGGCCTGGCGCAGTTGATCAGCAGCTGCACCATCTCGCGGTCGGCGCACGCGTAGGCGCCGTATGAGCCGAGCGCCTTGCCCAGCGTTCCCACCACCACATCCACCTCGCCGGTCAGCCCGGCCTGCGCCACCGCGCCCGCGCCGCCGGGGCCGAGGTTGCCGGTGGCGTGAGCCTCGTCCACCATCGTGCGCGCGCCGCAGGAGCGCGCCAGCTCCACGATCTCCGCCAGCGGCGCCACGTCGCCGTCCATCGAGAAGACCGAATCGGTCACGATCAGGCTGCGTTCGGAGCCGTTGCGCTCGATGCTCCAGCGCAGGTGCTCGACGTCGCAGTGCCTGTAGACCACCACCTCCGCCCGCGAGAGCCTGCAGCCATCGATGATCGACGCGTGGTTGAGCTCGTCGGAGAACACGGTCGCCCCGCGAGGGGCGAGCGTTGCGATCACGCCCAGGTTCGCCAGGTAGCCGGAGCCGAACAGGATGCAGGCCTCCGTTCCCTTGAACTCGGCCAGGCTCTCCTCCAGGCGGCGGTGGATCGTCATCGTGCCCGACACCAGCCGCGAGGCGCCCGCGCCCACGCCCCAGCGCATCGCAGCGTCCGCCGCCGCCTCGCGGATGCTCGGGTGGTCGGCCAGGCCCAGGTAGTTGTTGGAGCACAGCAGCAGCACGGGGCGGCCGTCCAGCAGCACCGTGGGACCCTGTGGCCCGCTGATCATCCGCAGCCGCCGGCCCAGCCCCAGTCGCTCGATCTCCTCCAGCCGCTGCGCGATGTCGCTCATGCCGCCGCAGCGCCCCCGTCGTGGCCTAGACGACCGGCACGCGGTTGGGGGAGCCGTCGGGGCGCGGCGGCACGGCGCGCTTGGCGCGGAAGCGCAGCTGTGTCGAGGGGTCCCAGAGGCGGACGCCCAGATCGACCGGCTGCTCGCCGCCGCCGTCCTCCAGCAGCTCGCCCACCACATCGGGCGTCTCGCCCGCCAGCCAGCCCGAGCGGTTGTCCGGCCGCGGGTTGGCGGCGTTGTCGGGCTGGCGGGCGACGTTCAGGCCCTGCTGCTCGAACATCTCGCGGTCCAGCTCGGGCTCGTTGCCGAGCGTGGTCAGGAAGTTGCCCATCATCACGCCGTTGATGCCCGCCCGCACCGCCAGCTGCTGCAGCTCGCCGAGGTTCTCCACGCGCCCGCCGCACAGGCGGAACAGCGCTTCGGGCAGGATCAGCCGGAAGATCGCGATCCACTTCACGGCCTCCCACGGGTCCATGTACTCGCGGTCGCCGAACTTGGTGCCTGGGCGCGGGTTGAGCATGTTGATGGGCACGCTCGTCGGGTCGATCGCGGCGAGCTCAAACGCCATCTCCACGCGCTGCTCGCGCGTCTCGCCCAGGTTCAGGATCCCGCCCACGCACGTCTCCAGGCCCGCCTCGCGAACCGCCTCGATGGTGCGCAGTCGACCCTCGTAGCGGACCGTGCTGGTCACCTCGTGGTAGTAGCTGGCGGCGGTCTCCACGTTGTGGTGCACCCGCTGCACGCCGGCGTCCGCGAGCGCGCGCGCGCGGGCCGCGGAGATGTGCCCGACCGAGGCGCAGCGCTTGAGGTTGGTGTGGCGGGCGACCAGACGCACGCCCTCCAGGTACCTGTCGAAGTCGCGCTTGGACAGGCCCTGGCCCTGCGTGACCATGCAGAAGCGGTGCGCGCCCGCAGCCTCGGCGGCGCGCGCGTGTTCGAGTATCTGCTCGGGCTCCATCATCGCGTGCATCGGCGTCTCCGCGTCGGCGAAGCGCGACTGCGCGCAGAACCCGCAGTCCTCAGCGCAGCCACCCGACTTGGCGTTGACCAGCGAGCACATGTCGGTGGAGTCCGCAAAGCGCTCCACGCGCGCCCTCCAGGCGCGCTCTATCAGCTCTTCGATCTGCGCGTGATCCTCGATCTCGCCGAGCCGAAGCGCCTCTTGCGGGGTGATCAGGGGTGCCACCCCCGGAAAGGTAGGCGGCGCGTCGGATGGCTAAGCGCGTGTCCGCGCCAGCGCTACTCGCCGATCCAGCGCGGTGGGCGCTTCTCCGCAAACGCCTTCATGCCCTCGCGCAGGTCCTGCGATGCGAACGACGCGCGGCGCAGCTCGATCAGCTCCTGCTCGACCTCCTGCGCCAGCTCGCCCTCCGCGGCCAGCAGCGCGGCGATCACGCGCTTGTTGCCGGTCTGCGACAGCGGCGCGTTGCCGGCAAGCTCCGCGGCCAGATCCATGCCCGCGCCCTCCAGCTGCGCCGCCGCGGCCACCCTGTTGACCAGGCCCCAGCTCAGCGCGGTGGGTGCGTCGATGTAGCGGCCCAGCAGGAACAGCTCGCGCGTGCGCGTGGCCCCGATCGCGTCCAGGAAGCGGCGCAGGCCTGTGTGCGAGTAGACCAGCCCCAGTTTCGCGGGCGGCATGCCCAGCTTGATGCCGTCCTGGGCTATGCGCATGTCGCACGCCAGCGCCAGCTCGAGGCCGCCGCCGATGGTGTGGCCCGGCAGCACCGCCAGCGTGGGGCGCGGGAAGTCGTGCAGCGCGTCGATGGCCTGCGTGAACGGGTGCGCCACCAGGCGCTCGGCGCGCTCCTCGAACTCCTCGTCGGGGATCTCGCCGATGTCATAGCCCGCGGAGAACATCCCGTGCGCGCCGGTGATCACCACGCAGCGCGCACCCGCCGCCTCGCCCGGCAGCGCCAGCCGCGCGAGCGTCTCGGTGATCGCGTCCAGGATCGGGTGATCAAGCGCGTTGCGCTTGGCGGGGTTGGAGATGGTCAGCCGCGTCACCCCGGCGGCGGGCTGGTCGATCAGCAGCTTGCCCTCTGCAAGCTCGGCTGTTGGCACGGTGGCGGACACGCGGTCGACAGGCTAGCGCCCTGCGCGCGCCGGGCGCCACGCCGCACCGCGTGCCGGTGGGAGCTCCCCGGGCGGGCGCTCTACTCCAGGACCACCAGGGTGTCGCCCTCGTTGACCGCCTGGCCCTCCTCGCAGCGGATCTCCGTGACGGTGCCCGAGTCCTCCGCCTCCACCGGCATCTCCATCTTCATGGACTCGAGGATCGCGACCGTGTCGCCCTCCTCGATCGCGTCGCCCACCGCGCACTCGATTTTCCATACGGTCCCGGTGATGTGTGCCTCGATATCAGTCATGCCCAACCTCCAAAGCCGATGGCCGCCACTAGTGAGGGACAATAGATAGCGGCCCTGACCGATCCGCGCGCGCCGATGTCGTGGTGCTGGTCGCAGCGCACCAGGAGGCGCAGCGCATCGGCGCCACGCTGGCCGCGCTGGGGCGTGCGTTTCCGGGCGCCACGCTGATCGTGGCCGACGACGGCTCCACCGATGCCACGCAGGAGATCGCGCGGCGGGCCGGCGCCCGCGTGGTCGGCGGGACGCGGCGGCGCGGCAAGGGAGAGGCGATGAGCGCGGCGGCGCGCCACGCGCTGGCGCTCCCGGGCGGGTCGCTGTTCGTGCTGTGCGACGGCGACCTGGGCGAGAGCGCAAGCCGCCTGGCACCGCTGGCCGATGCGGTGCGCGAGGGCGCCGCGGCGATGGCGGTGGCGAGCTTCTCCCACCGGCGCGGCGGTGGGGTGGGAATCGTGCTGGCGCTGGCGCGCCGCGGCATTCGAAGAGGCTGCGGCGCGAGCATGCACGCGCCCCTGTGCGGGCAGCGCGCGCTCAGCGAGGCCGCGCTCCGGGACGTGCTGCCGTTCGCGCACGGGTACGGGATGGAGGTGGCCATGACGATCGACGCGGTGCGCGCGGGGCACGGTGTGGCGGAGCTCGAGCTGGACCTCTCCCACCGCGAGCACGGCCGCACGGCCGCGGGCTTCGCGCACCGCGCGCGCCAATTGGTGGACGTGGCTCGCGCGCTGCACTCCAGACGTGGCTCGCGCTCGAGCCCGGAGGCGGCGCGCGCGTAACCTTGGGGGCGATGGGAGGTAAAGCGCTGTAGATGACCGATCTGGCACCGATGCGCGAGCAGGTCTACACCGACCTGCGCCCCAAGGAGCACTTCGACCGCTTCCACGAGCGCGCTCGCACCCGTGAACCGGACTCAGCCTATGAGGCGGTGCGCGTGCTCACCTCTCTGTACGCCTACACGTTCCTGCGCGCCCGCGCCATCTCCGCGGAGAACGTCCCGGGCGCCGGCGCGGTGATCCTCGCGCCCAACCACTTCTCCTTCATGGACCACTTCCTGATGGGCTGCTACATCCGGCGCAAGGTGCGCTTCATGGCCAAGAGCCAGCTGTTCAAAGGGCCCATGCAGTTCATCTACACCCACGGCGGCGTGTTCCCTGTCAGGCGCGGCGCGCGCGACGAGGAGACGTTCATCACCGCCAGGGCGATCCTGGCGCGCGAGGGCGCGATCACCATGTACTGCGAGGGCGGGCGCTCGCGCAGCGGCAAGGTGGCCGAACAGGCCAAGCGCGGCATCGGCAGGCTCGCGCTGCAGACGGGCGCGCCGGTCGTGCCGATCGCGATCTACGGCTCCTCCAGGATCCGCAACTGGAAGCGCCTGCAGTTTCCCAAGGTGACCGTGCAGTACGGCGAGGCGATGCGCTGGGAGCCCATCGAGGATCCCACGCGCGAGCAGCAGCAGGCGGTGGCCGACCAGATCCTGATCGAGATCCGCCGCCTGTACGCGGGCTTGGAAGAGCACGGCCGCAGGGGCATCCTGCGGCGGGTCCGCGAACAGCGGCGCGCGGAGCGCCGTTCGCCCGAGGGCGCCGCGGTCGCCTGAGGGCGCCGCTTGCCGGGCCCGCGCGCGGGCGAGTCGTCGGCGCCGTGGCCTAGGGTCCCGGGGCAGAGGACACCAGGGGAGCGCGCGGCGCGGGCCGCAGGGGGCGGATGAGCCAGAAGCTCGACATCGGCGGCGTGATCAGGAGCGTGTTCGACATCTATGTCGACCAGGCCTCGGTGCTGATGCCCGCCGCGGCGGTGGTGTTCGTGATCACGGGAATCGTGCGCGAGGTGCTGGTGGCCGCGGGGCCCGGCACCGCGCTGCTGGCCGAGCTGATCAGCCTGATCGCGGGCACGCTGTTCACCGGCATGATCGTGGAGCTGGTGGCCGACGTCCAGGACGGGCGCCGCGACGCCACCCCCGGACAGCTTCTGCGAGCTGTCACGCCGGTGCTCGGGCAGCTGGTGCTCGTGGGGATCCTGGCGGGCGTGGGCGTGGTGATCGGGTTCGTGCTGCTGGTCCTTCCGGGGCTGATCCTGCTGACGCTGTGGTCGGTCGCCGCGCCCGTGGTGGTGCTGGAGCACCCGGGCGCCGTGGCCGCGCTGCGGCGCAGCCGCGAGCTGGTTCGCGGCAACGGCTGGCAGGTGTTCGGCGTGATCCTCGCGCTGGACCTGCTGGTGGGCGTCGCCGCGGGAGTGCTCGACCTGGTGGCGGCATCCGCCGGTACGGGCGTGGGGATCGTCGTGGTCGTGGTGGTGGGGGTGCTCACCGCGCCCGTCTCCGCGCTGGCCTCGGCGGTTCTCTATTTCAGGCTCCGCGGCGGGCCCGCGCCCGCGCGCGTGGCGGATCCCGCCCGGCCCGCCAACCCGTTCGGCGAATAGCGTCTGGGAACATGACTGGCGTGAGCGGCGCCGTTGCCACCACAGCTCTGCGCCAGGGTCTGCTGGAGGGCACCGCCGTGCTGCTCGGCGCAGCTGCGGCGACCGGCGCGAGCGCGGACGCGCCGGCCGGGGCGCTCGAACAGGCCTGCGCGGGCCTCGGCGCACGGGTGCTGCGCTGCGAGGCCCTCAGCCAGGGGCCGCCGGTGGAGGCCGTGGAGGAGGAGCAGCTGGCAGGGGCGCTCGACGTGGCGCTGGCGCAGGCGGGTGGCAGCATCGATGCTGGGCTGATCGACGCCGCGGGCATGTTCTCGGCGGTGATCGCCGCGGGCGCGCCCGCGCGCAGCGCGCTGATGCTGGCGCTCGAGGGAAGCTGGAACCTCACCAGGGCGCTTGCGGGCCGGGCGTTCATCGGCGCAGCCGCGCCCGGGAGGGTTGTGCTGATCGCTCCTGCGCCCGACGCGGGCGAGCATGCGGGCGCCGCGGTGGCGGGCCTCGAGAACCTGTCGCGCACGCTCTCGACGGAGTGGGCGCGTCACTCCGTCACCGCTGTTGCCGTTGCGCCCGGCGCGCACACCTCCGCCGAGGAGCTGGCCACGGTGGCGTGCTATCTGCTGAGCGGCGCAGGCGCCTATTTCTCGGGCTGCCTGCTGGACCTGCGTGGGCCCGGCGGCGCGTGAGCGCCGGGCCCAGGACTCAGCCGCTCATCCCTCCGAACAGCCCGCCCGTGACGTGCAGGGTCTGGCCGTGCACGTAGTTGGACCACGGTGAGCAGAGGAAGAAGATGCCCCCGGCGGCCTCCTGCGGGGTGGCGGGACGCCCGAGCGGTATCAGCATGGAGGCCATCTGGCGCATCTGCTCGGGGATGCCCAGCTGGATCGTCTCGCCGTCCTTCTGCATCACGTTGTCGTCCACCTTGGCCTGCGTGAGGCGCGTGTCGATGAAGCCGAACGCCACGGCGTTGACGTTGACCTTGAACTGGCCCCACTCCTTGGCCACCGTTTTGGTCAGACCCACCACGCCGGCCTTGCCGGAGGAGTAGTTGGCCTGCCCGGCGTTGCCGAAGGTGCCCGACGTGGATGACACGTTGACGATCTTGCGGAACACCTCGCGGCCCTCCTCGCGCTCCTTCTTGGCGGGCTCGCGCAGGTGCGGCGCGGCGGCGCGGATCACGCGGAAGGGCACCACCGTGTGGATGTCCAGCATCGCCTGGAAGTGCTCGTCGGTCATCTTGTGGATGGGCGCGTCCACTGTGTAGCCGGCGTTGTTGACGATGATGTCGATCTTGCCGAACGAGTCGATCGCCTTGGCCACCAGCGCATCCGGCGCGCCCGGCTTGGTGAGGTCGCCCGCGAACACCGCGGTCTCGCCCTGGATCTCCGCGGCAGCCTGCTCGGCCACGTCGCCGTCCAGGTCGTTGATCAGCACCTGGGCGCCCTGCTCAATCAGCAGCTCCGCGGTGGCGCGTCCGATTCCGCGTGCAGAGCCCGTGACGATGGCCGACTTGCCGTCGAGTACTCCCATGGCTGTGAGGTCTCCTTCCGGTGGTGGGGAGGGAGAGTTATATCGGGCGCGCGCGCGCCGGCGCGGGGCTCAGGCGGGGATGATGACGCCGAAGTCCTGCGTGTACATGCTGCCGGGCTGGCCTTCTGAGAGCGAGGCGGGCAGGGCGGGGGAGACGCCGATGCCCGTTTCGCGGAAGGCGGCGTTGAGGATGTTGGCGCGGTGTCCCGCCGAGGCCATCCACGCGGAGACCACCGCGGCGGGCGTGGCGCCCTGCTCGGTGCCCCAGGCTATGTTCTCGCCGACTTCATAGCCGACGTTGCTGGAGATGTAGCCGGTGGAGCGCATGCGGGCAATCGGGCTCTGCCCGTCGGGGCCGTAGTGTTCGAAGTAGCCGTCCACCACCATGCTCTGCGTGTGCTGCTGCGCCGATGCGATCAGCGCGGCGCTCCAGGTCAGGGCGTGCTCGCCGCGGGTGGTGCGTTCGCGGTTGATCAGGCACAGCGTGGCGCCGCGGATCAGCTGCGCGTTGCTCTGGCTGGGCATCAGGCCCGCATCGGGGCAGACGCCGTTCTGCGCGAAGGTCAGCGGCGGCAGGTCGTTGCCCGTGGCATGGGTCTGCTGCGCGGAGGAGCCCGAGCTCTGGCTGGAGGACGTGCCGCTGACGGCGCGCGAGCCCGAGTGGCGGCGGTGGTGGCGCGTGGCGGCGCAGCGCTCGCTGCTGCGACGGTGCCCGGTCGGTTTGCTGCCGGCGCGGAACGACGCGCGCCTGCCGCGCACGCGCGGGCAGAGCCTGTGGCGCTTGCCGTGGCGATGGCCGGCCGCGCGCACACCGGTGGGGGCTGCGATCGCAGGGGAGAAGCCGGCGCCGGCGAGCAGGCAGGCGCCTGCGGCCAGGATCGTCGCGGCGAGGGCGAGAGGGATACGCGCCATGGGGCCCGTATCGGCCGCTTGCCCGCGGGCCATGAGCCCGGGTCAACAACATTTCAGCGGTGCTGCGTCGGAGTCAGAGGCCCAGCACGCGCCCCAGGATCTCGCGCATGATCTCGTCGCTGCCACCGCCGATCGGGCCCAGGCGCGCGTCGCGTGCGGCGCGCTCCACCCAGTACTCCCGCATGTAGCCCGCGCCGCCGTGGATCTGCAGGCACGCGTCCATCAGCTCGAAGCTGGCGCGCTGGGTGAGCAGCTTCGCCATCGTGACCTCGCGCAGAGGGTCCTCACCGGCCACGAAGCGCCGCAGCGCGTCGTAGGTGACGCAGCGGCACGTGTACACAGAGGTGGCCAGGTCGGCCAGGCGGTGGCGGATCGCCTGGTGCCCGGACAGCGGGCGCCCGAAGGCGCTGCGCTCGCGCGCGAACTCCGCTGTGCGCTCCCAGGCGATGGTCATCGCCCCCACCGCGCCCAGCGCCATCGCAAGGCGCTCCCACTGGAAGTTGGCCATGATCAGCTTGAAGCCCTCGTTGAGGTCCCCCAGCAGGTTCTCCTCCGGCACGAACACATCCTGGAAGCTGATGCTGGCGGTGTCCGATGCGTGCCAGCCGAGCTTGTGCAGCGGCGAGGACACCACCCCCTCGCCGCGGTCGATGATCAGGAAGGAGATGCCGTGGTGCCCGCCCTCGGCGCTGCTCTTCACGGCCGTCACGATGAAGTCTGCGCGCACGCCGTTGGTGATGTAGGTCTTCTCGCCGCCCACCACCCAGCCGCCGTCGACGCGCTCCGCGCGCGTGGTGATGCCGGCCACGTCCGATCCCGCGCCCGGCTCGGTGATGCCCAGCGCGCCGATCAGCTCTCCGCTGATCGCGGGCACCAGGTAGCGCTGCTTCTGCTCGTCGCTGCCGAACTTCCAGATCGGCGGCGTCGCGATGTTGACGTGCGCGCCGATCCCCGCGGCGGTGCCGCCCGAGCCGCAGCGCGCGAGCTCCTCGCACAGCACCGCCTCGTGCAGGTAGTCGCCTCCCTGCCCGCCATAGCGCTCCTCGTACTTCAGCCCCAGCAGCCCCTGCGCGGCCATCTTGGCGAACACCTCGTTGGGGAACCAGCGCTCCTGCTCCCAGCGCTCGGCGTGCGGCGCCAGCTCGCGCTCGATGAACCCCCGCGCCGACGCGCGCAGCTCCTGGTGCTCCTGTGTGAACGGCGGGTGCAGCGGGGTCATCGTGGGCCTCCTACCGAGAGCCTGCCGGGGCAGCATATTCACCGCGCGCCCCCGCGCGCGTCTGTGGTTTGCTGGGGCGCGTGGACGCGAGCGAGCTGTTGAGCGCATACGACGAGCAGGTCCGCCGCAGCCCTCGCGCGGGGCGCCCAGGGGAGATCGTGGAGCGAGCCCCGCAGCTGACGCGTGTCCTCGGCGCAAAGGGCGCCTGGGGCGGGGTGATCTGGAGCGACCTGCGGGCCCCGGAAACAGATGCTGTGATCGCCGCACAGATCGAGCGCTTCGCAGAGACGGGCGGGGAGTGGGAGTGGAAGCACTACTCCCACGATCTGCCCGAGGACCTGCCCGCCCGCCTGATCGCGGCGGGCTTCGCGGCGGGGGAGCCCGAGACGCTCCTGGCGGTGGAGATCGCCGCGCTGGACCTGCAGGCACGCCCGCCGCAGGGCGTGAGACTGCAGGCCGTGAGCGACCTTGGGCAGGCGCGGGCTCTCGTGGACATGCAGGACAGCGTCTTCGGGCGCGGGATCCCGGGCATGGCCGAGCACCTGATGGCGGGCATCGCCTGCGATCCGCCCAGCACCGCGGCGGTGGTCGCGCTGGCCGGCTCCTCACCCGTGGCGGGCGGGCGCGTGGAGTTCGACCCCGGCAGCGAGTTCGCCGGCCTGTGGGGCGGAGCGACCGTGCCCGCGTTCCGCCGCCGCGGCATCTTCCGCGCGCTCGTGGCGCACCGCGCCGCGCTGGCGGCCCAGCGCGGCTATCGCTACCTGCACGTCGACGCCTCCGCCGAGAGCCGGCCCATCCTGGCCCGCCTGGGCTTCGTCGAGCTGGCAACCACCACCCCGTACACGTACAGGTGCATGGGGGGCGCTTGAACGACGGCCCGCTCGGCGGCTCCCCGCATGCAGCGTTCGGCACAAGCATTTTTATCGCGGGAATAGCAGGAAGCGCCACCATCCGCGGCGTGAGCGCCGCGACGATCGACACGCCACAGGCGAGCGCGCCCTCGCGCGCCCTCGCGAAGGTCCCGGAGATCACGCTCGTGTTCTGGGTGCTGAAGCTCCTCACCACGGGCATGGGCGAGGCGATGTCGGACTTCCTCGGCGAGAAGAACGTGCCGATCGCCGCGGCGATCGGCATCTTCGGACTGGCGTTCGCCATCTGGCTGCAGATGCGCCAGCGCCAGTACAGGGCTCCGACCTACTGGTTCGCGGTGATGATGGTGGCCATCTTCGGCACCATGGCCGCCGACGGCATCCACGACGGCGCCAGCCTGTCCTACGCCATCACCACGCCGCTGTTCGCGCTGATCATGGGCGCGATCTTCCTGCTCTGGCACCGCAGCGAGGGCACCCTGTCGATCCACAGCATCAACACGCGCAGACGCGAGGGCTTCTACTGGGCCACCGTGCTCGCCACCTTCGCGCTGGGCACAGCCGCGGGCGACCTCACGGCGACGCCGCTGAACCTCGGCTACTTCCCGTCGGCGCTGCTGTTCATCTCCGTGATCGCCATCCCCGCGGTGGGCTGGTGGCGCTTTGGCCTCAACCCGATCTTCGCGTTCTGGTTCGCCTACATAGTCACGCGCCCCATCGGCGCATCCTTCGCCGACTGGTTCAGCAAGCCCACCTCCATCACCGGGCTGGGGCTCGGCGATGGCACCGTCAGCGCCCTGGCGCTGCTCGCCTTCATGTCGCTCGTCGCCTATGTGAGCTTTACGCGCGTGGACGTCCAGCGGGACCGGTAGACCGCCGGGCCGGGAGCATCCGAGGCCCTCGTTCCGGCGACGGCGGCGCAGAAGGCCCTCGCGGGTCTGCTCGACACGGCCCTCGTCGTGGGGCCCGCGGCCCTCTGCATCCGGCTGCTCGTCGGCGCGCGCGTGGGCACCCGCGCCGCCACCAGGCGCCTGCAGGGAGAGAGCCCGGCAGCGCAGCTGAACGCCGGGCGCAGGCCGGGAGGCCTCGCCGTCGCCCGGCTGGCGACGGCGCTCGCCGGCGGGCTGCTCAACAACCGGCTGCGCCGGCGCCTGGCGCCGAGGATGCTGGTGCGCCGAGCGCCGGCCTCCCGGCCCTTCCCCTCCTAGAGCCCGTAGGAGCGGCCGATCACGTCGAGCATGATCTCGTCGGTGCCCGCGCCGATGCGGTTCAGGCGCATGTCGCGCCACACGCGCTCCACGCCGTACTCCTTCATGTAGCCCGCGCCGCCGTGGATCTGGATGCATTCGTCGGCCACTTCGCATGCCACGCGCGCCGCGTGCAGCTTGGCCATCGAGATCTCGCGCACGGGGTACTCGCCGTTGTTGAAGCGCCACGCCGTCACGTAGACCATCTGCCGCGCGGACTCGATTTTCGTCGCCATCTCGGCGAACTTGTGGCGGATCACCTGGAACTTGCCGATTTCGCGGCCGAACGCCTTGCGCTCGTGCGCGTACTGAAGCGTCTTCTCGAAGCAGCGCTGCGCGCCGGCGACGCAGCCCGCCGCGCCGATCAGCCGCTCGCCCTGAAGCTCCCACATGATGTGGTAGAAGCCCTTGCCCACCTGGCCGAGCACCGCCGTGGAGGGCACGCGCACGTCCTGGAAGGCCAGCAGCGCCGTGTCCGAGGCGTGCATGCCGAGCTTCTGCAGGCGCTTCTCGCGGATCACCCCGGGGCTGTCCATCGGCACCAGGAACAGCGTGAAGCCGTCATACCCGGCGTCCACGTCGGTCTTGGTGACCAGCACGATCACGTCGGCGCGGTGGCCGTTGGTGATGTAGGTCTTGGAGCCGTTGATGATGTAGTCATCGCCGTCGCGCACCGCGCGCGTCTTGATGCCCGACACGTCCGAGCCGGCGTCGGGCTCGGTGATGCCCAGGCACAGGATCTTCTCGCCCTTGATCGCCGGGACCACCCATTCCTGCTTCTGCTCCTCGGTGCCGAACGCCAGGATCGGCGGCATCGCCATGTCGGTGTGCACGGCCACGCCCATCGCCAGGCCGCCGGAGTTGGCGTTGGTGATCTCCTCCGCCAGCACCAGGCTGGTGTAGTAGTCGCCGCCCTGCCCGCCGTACTGCTCGGGCTTGTCCAGGCCCAGGAAGCCCAGTTCGCCCATGCGCGGGAACACAGAGTCGGGGAAGGTGGTCTCCTCCCACTCATCCGCGTGCGGGGCCAGCTCTTTGACCGTGAAGTTGCGAATCGACTCGCGCAGCTGTTCGTGCTCGTCGGTGAAGATGAAGTGCTTGCGGTCGGAGCGGTGGTCGGGCTTGATGACGCTCTCGGCGGTGGCGGCCATGGCGGGAAGGATCTCCTTTTGAGCAGCCGGCGCGCGGCCGGCCGGCTTGGGGGTCGAAGGTGTGCTGCGGACGCTAACGCAGGCGCCCGCCAAAGTAAATAGTAGGGCTCGCTACTATCCGTCACCGCCGCCGGCGTGGGCGGTCTGCGCGCCGTGCTCCCCAGCGTCACCGCCGCCGGCGCGGACGGTCTGCACGCCGTGCTCTCCAGCGTCGCCGCCGCCGGCGCGGACGGTCTGCGCGCACGCTGCCCGGCGACTCCGCCCCGGCCGCGGATACGCTCCGCCGCTGCCCGGCACGCGCTCCGCGGGGCGGGCGCTGCCACTGCCCGCGGCGCCGGCTGTGCAAACAGCGGTCGCCCGGGTATTGCGACTGTTGGAACAAATCTCGCAAACCGCAACGTCTGGAGATCATCGACATGCAAACGCACAGTCTCGCCAGGCTCGCCGCCGCAAGCGCCGGCGCGCTTGCTGTGGCGGCCTGCTCGCTCGGTCTCGGCGCCGCCGGCGCCGTCGCTGCCACGGCGCCGCCTGAACTGCAGGCGCTGGAGCAGAAGGCCGAATCGCTCAAAGTGACCTCCGAGCGCTTCGAGCTGCAGTTCCTCGTGAGGGCTCCGTCGGGCAAGGAGACGACGCTGCTCGGGGAGGGCGTGGCGGCGATCTCGCCGGCGCGCGCCGCGCTCACGGAGACCGCTGACGGCAAGCGCCTGGCGATCCGCGTGGTGGGCCGGTCGATCTTCGTCGAGTACCCCGGCCTGGCGCGGCTGGACGGCGGGCGCCCATGGGTGCGCGTTCCCGAGACGCGCCTGGCCGAAGAAAGCGACGTCAACCTCACCGCCGCTCCGCAGAGCGCCTCGCAGGCATACGCGCTGCTGAACGCCGCCTCCACGACCATCAGCGAGGTGGGCCCGGCGACCGTCGAAGGTCAGCCCACCACCGAGTTCAGCGCGACCGTGGACCTCGACGCGCTGCTCTCCAGGTTCGGCCCCAAGCTGGTGGCCAAGCTGCAGCAGGCGGGCATCACCACCGCCACGCTGCAGGAGTACATAGCGCCCGACGGCATGCCGGTGCGCACGGCGGTGCAGGTGGCGGCGGAAGGCGGCACGATCACCGCCACCTCCACGGTGCTGGCCGTCGACGTGCCCGTCTCGGTCTCCGCGCCGCCGCGCGGGCGCACCATCTCAGACACGCGGTTCGTGGCGATCGAGCACAGGAACCGCAGGGGATAGCCGCAGGGACTCGCCGGGCCCCCCTCGCTCGAGCTGCGCCGGCGCCCCGGGGAGCCTCACCCGGGCGCCGCCGCGGCGGGGTGTCGGCGCTTGCATCGGAGCCGGAAGGTACGCTGCGCCGGACGCGATCGCCGATCGCACCCGGAGACGGAGGTCTCGATTGCCCAGGGCCGTTGTGAGTGCCGCCGTGATGCCGCTTCTGCTGCTGGGGCTGGCCGTGGCCCCGGCGGGCGCAGCCACGACCGCCCCCGCGCCGGTGATCCAGCCCGCCGGGCTGGTAGCGCTGGAGGCGCGGATGGAGCAGCTGCCGGTTCAGAGCGAGGCCTACACCCAGCGCATCGACACGGCCTTCACGATCGCCGTGCGCCTGAACGGGCTCTCGGGCAGCATGCCCCAGACCCGCACCACCTACGAATCCCAGCTGCAGGAAGGCCTCGCCAGCATCACGCCGCTGAAGGCGCTCGTGAGGGGCGTCACGCCCAAGGGCGTCGCCTCGGTGCAGATCGGCTCAGACGTGTACCTGCGCCTGCCCAAACTCGCCCAGCGCGACCGCGGCCGCCCGTGGGTGCGCTTCACGGCACCTGAATCCTCGGCGTTCCAGTTCTTCCCCTACCACGCCACCACGGGCGAACTGATCCACGTCGGCAGCGGCCCGTGGGCGAACCTGATCAACCTGCTCGCAACCGCGACCGCGCCCGCGACGCTCGGGGAAACGGTGGTGATGGACGGCCAGAACGCCAGCGAGTTCACCGTGCCTGTGGACCCCGAGAAGCTCTATGCCGACCCGCTCAAAGAGCTCGCCACCGCCCTCGGCGCGAAGGAGCCCGAGACGCTGCAGCTGTTCATCGCGGAATCGGGCCTGCCGCTGAAGGTGGTGCGCACCTCCGAAGGGCGCACCTCGCAGTTCTCCCAGATCACCACCGAGACCACCGAAATCACCGCGGTCAACACGCCCTTCACCGTCACCGCGCCCCCCGCCAGGCAGACGATCGGCGAGCGGCGCTTTCAGAAGCTGCTCGGTGAATTCGGCGGACTGCTCGAAGTGGCGCTCGGCAAACGCCCGCGCTCGCGCACGCGCAACAACGCCGACGTGATCGAAAAAGCAGCGCTGTTGTCGGGCGTGTGAGACGCCGCCCGCGTGGGCGCCTGCCCGCCTGCGCCGGCACCCACCCCTCCGCGTCGGCGCGCGCCCGCCGGCGCCCGGGACGCCGGCGAAAAAGTAAACAGTAGGACTGCTCACTTCCCACGCGCGCCGGTTGTGGTTAGGATGGCCGCCATGGCCAGCGAACCGGTTCTCTACGACCTCGGCGAGGACGGCGTGGCGACGATCACGCTGAACGATCCCGACACGCGCAACTCGCTCTCGCCGGCCATGCTGGCCGGCCTGCTCGAGGCCTTCACGCGCGCGCAGCGCGACGAGCACGCGCGCTGCGTGGTGCTGGCCTCCTCGCACGAGCGCACCTTCTCCTCGGGCGCGAACCTGGGCGGCTTCGCCGCTGATGCTCCGCTGGTGCACAGGCACTTCGCCGGCGAGCAGTTCGTCTCGCTGTTTAGGCTGATCGGCGACCTGGGCAAGCCCACGCTGTGTGCCGCCCGCGGCCACGTGCTGGCGGGCGCGCTCGGCATCGCGCTCAGCTGCGACCTGATCCTGGCCTCCGAGCAGGCGAGCTTCGGCACGCCCGAGATCAACGTGGGGACCTTCCCGTTCATGATCATGGCGCTGATCTACCGCAACGTCCCGCGCAAGAAGGCCAACGAGCTGCTGCTGCTGGGCGAGCGCTGGAGCGCGCAGGAGGCGCTGGCGGCGGGGATCGTCAACCGCGTGGTGCCCGATCAGGAGCTCGACGGCGCGGTGGCCGACTGGGCCGGCAAGCTCGCGGGCCGCTCGCCGGTGATCATGCGCCTGGGCAAGCAGGCCATGCGCCGGCAGCTGGACATGCCGCTGGACGATGCCCTGGACTACCTGCGCGCCCAGCTGACGCTGGCGATGTCCACCGAGGACATCGTGGAGGGCGTGAGCGCGTTCTTCGAGAAGCGCGACCCGCAATGGAAAGGCCGCTGATGAGCACACAGACGCCCGCATCGATGCTGCGCCCCCTGGTGGAGGACCTGCACGAGCGCCGAGCCCGGATCATGCTGGGCGGCGGCGAGCAGAAGATCGCACAGCAGCACGAGCGCGAGAAGCTCACCGCGCGCGAGCGCATCGCGCTGCTGCTGGACGAGGGCTCCTTCGTGGAGATGGGCATACACGGCCGGCCGCACTACTCCCAGCGCGCAATGGACGGCGTGGACGCGCCCGCCGACGGCGTGATCACCGGCTACGGCAAGGTGGAGGGACGCCTGACGGCGGTGTGCGCATACGACTTCACGGTGATGGCCGGCTCGATGGGCATGACGGGCGAGATCAAGGTCACGCGCCTGCGCGAGCTGGCGCTCACCAAGCGCATCCCGTTCGTGTGGCTGCTGGACTCCGCGGGCGCGCGCGTGCAGGAGGCCGCCGGCTCGCTGTTCGCGGGCTCCGGTCACCTGTTCAAGGAGGAGGTGGTGATGAGCGGCGTGATCCCGCAGGTGGCCGCGCTGATGGGCCCCTGCGCGGCCGGCACCGCCTACATCCCCGGCCTGGCGGACTTCGTGCCGATGGTCAAGGGCCGCGGCTCGATGGCCCTGGCCGGCCCGCACCTGGTGCGCGCCGCGGTGGGCGAGGACGTCACGCAGGAGGAGCTGGGCGGCTCGCGCGTGCACTGCCGCAAGTCCGGCGTGGGGGACATGGAGGTGGCAAGCGACGAGGAGTGCATCGAGCGCATCAGGCAGTACCTGGCGTTCATGCCGCGCAACTGCGAAGAGGCGCCGCCCATCCGCGCCTGCAGCGACCCGATCGAGCGCGCCGACGAGGAGCTGCTGGACGTGCTGCCGGAGTCCAACCGCAAGCCCTACGACATGTACGAGGTGATCCGCCACATCGTCGATGACGGCGAGTACTTCGACATGAAGGGCCAGTGGGCGAAGACGATCATCACCTGCTTCGCGCGCTTCGGCGGGCGCCCCGCCGGAATAGTGGCCAACCAGCCCAAGCAGCTGGGCGGCATCCTCGACAACGACTCCGCCGACAAGGCCGCAAGGTTCGTGAACCTGTGCAACGCCTTCGGGATCCCGCTGCTGTTCATCCAGGACGTGCCGGGCTTCATGGTGGGCACCAAGGTGGAGGCGGAAGGAATCATCCGCCACGGCGCCAAGATGCTCTACGCGGTCGCCAACGCCACGGTGCCGAAGATCACGGTGATCACGCGAAAGGCCTACGGCGCGGGCTACTACGTGATGAACGGCCGCGCGTATGAGCCGGACCTGATCGTCGCCTGGCCCAGCGCGGAGATCAGCGTGATGGGCGCCGAGGGCGTCGTGGAGATCGCCTTCCGCAAGCAGGTGCAGGAGGCGGAGGACCCCGAGGCCAAGCGCGCCGAGCTGATCGAGGGCTTCCGCAAGATCTTCGACGTCTACATCGCCGCCGGCAACGACCTGATCGACGACGTGATCGACCCGCGCGAGACGCGCCTGACGATCTGCCGCGCCCTGGAGATGTCCGCGGGCAAGCAGATCGAGCGGCCCTGGAAGAGGCAGGGGGTGGTGCCCGTATGAGCGCCGTCGGCGCCGTGCCGGCGCCCCTGCAAGCCCACGGAATCGAATCGGGAGAACATGAGCACTGAGCACCCGGCAGTCATCACCTGCTCGATCTCGGGGGCGATCGCCAACCGCGAGCAGTGCCCGGCGATTCCGTACACGCCGGCGGAGTACGCGGCGGAGGCGCGGCGGATCGTGGATGAGGGCGGCGTGATGATCCACATCCACGCTCGCAAACCCGACGGCACGCCGAGCTATGAGATCGAGGACTTCCAGGCGATCAGCGACGCGATCCGCGCGGAGGTGGGCGAGGAGGTGATCGTGAACTTCTCGACGGGCACGATCGGCGTGCCGGTGGAGAAGCGCGTGGCCTACCTGCGCGCGTGCCGCCCGGAGGTGGCCGCGCTGAACATGGGCTCGATGAACTACGCCAAGTACAGCTACTCGCGCAAACAGTTCGTCTTCAACATGATCTTCCCCAACCCGTTCGATGAGATCATCGAGCTGCTGCAGGCGATGAACGAGCTGGGCATCAAACCGGAGCACGAGTGCTTCGACATCGGCCACGTCGGCAGCCTGCACCCGCTGATCGACATGGGCGTGCTGAAGACCCCGCTGCACGTGGACTGCGTGATGGGCGTGGTCGGGGGCATCCCGCCGACGGCGCGCAACCTGGCTGCGATGGTGGAGAACATCCCGGAGGGCTCGCACTGGGGCGTGATCGGCATCTCGCGCGACCAGTGGATGCTTGTGGCCGCAGCGCTCACGCTGGGCGGCTCGATCAGGGTGGGCCTGGAGGACAACCTGTACCTGCCCGACGGGCGCATGGCCACCTCCAACGGCGAGCTGATCGCCAGGGCCAGGCAGATGACCGAAGACATCGGGCGCCGGCCCGCGACGGTCGCCGAGGCGCGCGCGATGCTGGGGATCTCACGTTGAGCGCGCCGCTTGAGGGACTGCGCGTGCTGGACCTCTCGCGCCTGCTGCCGGGCGGCTTCTGCTCGCTGATGCTGGCGGACTTCGGCGCGGAGGTGCTGAAGGTGGAGGACACGGGCATGGGCGACTACATCCGCTGGTCGCCGCCGTTCTACGAGGGCGCGCATCCCACGGCCGCATCCGCGCTTTTCCTGTCGCTGAACCGCAACAAGCGATCGATCCGCCTGGACCTCAAGAGCGAGGGTGGCCGCGAGGCGCTGCTGCGCCTGGTGCGCGAATACGACGTGGTGCTCGAGTCCTTCCGCCCGGGCGTGCTCGACCGCCTGGGCGTGGGCTATGAGCGCATGCGCGAGGAGAACCCGGGCATCGTCTACTGCGCCATCAGCGGCTACGGCCAGCAGGGCCCCAAACGCGACGCGTCGGGTCACGACATGAACTACCTGGGCCTGGTCGGCCTGCTGGGCCTCACAGGCGAGCACCGCGGCGAGCCGGTGCAGGCGGCCGGTCAGATCGCGGACATCGGCGGCGGCGCGCTGATGGCGGCGTTCGGCATCATGGCGGCGCTGCGTGAGCGCGACGGCGCCCCCGCGACGGCGGGCAGGGACGCGGTGGCGGGCTCGGGCCTGGGCCAGCTGGTGGACGTCTCGATGACCGACGGCGCGCTGTCGTGGCTTGCGATGGTGGCGGCCGCCTACTTCGCCGAGGACATGGTCCCGCGCCGCGGCGACCTGCCGCTTGCGGGCTCGCTGATCTGCTACCGGCCGTATGAGTGCTCCGACGGCTGGGTGTCGCTGGGGGCGCTCGAGCCCAAGTTCTGGGCGGCGTGGTGCCGCGGGGTGGGCCGCGAGGAGCTGGTGGCCGCGCAGTTCGAACATCCCGGCTCGGAGGCGCACGCGAAGGTGGCGGCGATCTTCAGGGAGCGCACGCGCGAGCAGTGGGAGGCGTTCGCGCGCGAACACGACTGCTGCCTGGAGCCGGTGCTGGAGCTCGACGAGGCGCTCGCCTCCGAGCTGGTGCGCGAGCGCGAGATGGTCGTGGAGATCGACCAGCCCGGCGCCGAGCGCCCGGTGCGGCTGCTGGGCGTGCCGGTCAAGCTCTCCCGCACCGCCGCGCGCCACGACCGCATCCCGGGCCCGGCGCTGGGCGAGCACACCGAGGAGGTGCTGCTCGCGGCGGGCTACAGCGCCGATCAGGTGGCCGCGCTGCTGGCATCGGGCGCCGCCGCTGCGGCCGCCGGCGCGGAGGCATCGGCCGGCTCGGGCTTCCGCGCGTGAGCGTCGCGGCGCGCCGATGAGCGCCGCCGCCTCCAGGGCGGGCCGGCCCGCAGCGGCCGGACGGGCCGCTGCCGGGGGAGGGCTGCTGAAGATGAGCGAGCTGGCCGAGCGCTGCGGCGTCAGCCCGGGCACCATCAGGTACTACCTGCGCGAGGGGCTGCTGGGCGAGGGCGCGGACATCGTGCGCACCAGCCGCAACATGGCCTACTACCCGCCGGAGTACGTGGAGCGCATCGAGCTGATCAGGCGCCTGCAGGAGGAGCGCTTCATGCCGCTGCGCGTGATCAGGGGCGCGCTGGAGGAGGACCCGGAGCGCGTTCGCGCGCTGATCGAGCTCGAGGACCGCATCCTGGAGCGCGCGCTGGCGAGCGCGGAGGATCACTCGCGCGTCTCGCGCCGGGCGGTGGCCGAGCGCTACGGGGTGCCGCGCAACGTGCTCGACCGCCTGGCCGAGATCGGCGTGCTCACGCCGGGGCAGCGCGGCTATGACCGCGACGACGTGAAGATCATCGAGGCCATCGCGAGCTTCCGCGCGGGCGGCTATGAGGAGGCGCTGGGCTTCACCGTCTACGACACGCTGCGCTACCGCCAGGCGCTGGAGCCGCTGGTCGAGGAGGAGGTGCGCGCGCTGCTCGATCGCCTTGCCGGCGAGGTGGACGTGGAGCGCGCGATGGAGATCGTCGCCGCGGGCGTGGAACCTCTGCGCGAGCTGATCGGCGCGATGCACTCGAAGTTGTTGCTGGCCGCGCTGCGCCGCCAGCGCTCCCGCCCGCAGCCCTGAGGCGAGTGTCAGCCGCGCGCCCGTCTGCCCCGCCCCGCGCGTGTGGAGCCCGGTCGGCGCGCCGCTACCAGCGCGCCCGGTGATGCTCCATCACGCCCAGGCCCCACTCGAGCTCGATGCCCCCGGGAAGGCTCCCGGAGAACTCGCCGAACGGGGCGCGGTAGTCGCTTGAGAGCAGCAGCAGTCGCTCGCGCCGCGCGCGTTCGCTGAGCGCGCTGAAGGCCAGGCGCGATCCATCCGCGCACTCCAGCCGGCTCAGGTCCGGCGCGAAGCTCACCGGCGGCGCCTCCGCCGCCACCTCCTCCACCCACACCGCGCGCTCACTGCCGTGCTCCGGGTCGTTGACGCCGCTGACGAGGTTCCACGCCACCGCGGCGCCCTGGCGGGAGCGGCCCACCCCTGCGCTCCAGCGCCACTCCGTGACCCGCCGGTGATGCCCGCAGGTGTCGTCGATCACCGCCAGCGCCGCCACCGGAGCTGCCTGCCCGCCGTCGATTGCCAGGGTGCCCTCCACGCGCACCCCGGCCTGCTTGCGCGTCCACACCTGCGCGCGCCCGCTCGCGCAGAGCGCCTCGATGCCCGGCTGTTCGTGCAGAGCGAGCTCCAGGCGCACGCCGCGGTCCTCGATCCGCAGCTCCCCCGGCACCCCCGCATCGGCACGCCCTGCGCTCAGGCGAACCTCGCTCGCGCGGGGCAACAGCCTGGTGTGCTCGCGCTCCAGGCTCTGCCCGCCGCGCAGGCTCACCGCCCAGAAGGACTGCCGCGCCGGGCCGATCTGCACGAGTGCCGCGCACGCCATGATCTGCTCGCCGAAGATGCCCACGTAGCGCCAGCGCTTGCGCGGCCTGCCCGCCCGCAGGATGCGCTCGCACGAGCGCGGCGGCGAGCCGGTGCCGTGCATCTCCCGCTGTGCGGGCGTTATGCTTGGCGATGTTGACTGACCAGTCAATCTATTCTGCGGGCGGGCCGTGAGGGTCGCAGCCGTCCAGCTCAACTCCGGCGCCGACCGCGAGGCCAACCTGGCCGCCGCCGATCGTCTCACGCGCGCCGCCGCAGCCGACGGTGCGCAGCTGATCGTACTCCCCGAGAAGTGGACGGCGATGGGATCGCGCGAGCAGCTGCTCGCTGCGGCCGAGCCGCTGGAGGGCCCGACCCTCGCGTGGGCGCGCGCGCTCGCACGCGAGCTCTCGCTGGACCTGGTCGCGGGCTCGTTCCTGGAGCGCGTGCCCGGCCAGGACAAGCTCGCCAACACCAGCGTCCACGTCGGCCCCACCGGCGAGCTGCTGGCCACCTACCGCAAGATCCACATGTTCGATGTGGAGGTGGCCGGTCACCGCTACGAGGAGTCCGAGCTCGAGCGCGCCGGCGAGCAGATCGTCCTCTCGCAGACCGCCCAGGGAGCCGCGCTCGGCCTGTCGGTCTGCTACGACCTGCGCTTCCCCGAGCTCTACCGCATCCTCGCCGTGATGGGTGCGCTGGTTCTGGCCGTTCCCGCCGCCTTCACGCTGGCCACCACGCGCGACCACTGGGAGACGCTGCTGCGCGCACGCGCGATCGAGAACCAGGCGTTCGTGATCGCCGCCAACCAGTCCGGCCCCCACCCCGCCGGGCAGCACTCCGGCGGGCGCTCGATGATCGTCGACCCCTGGGGCATCGTGCTCGCCCAGGCGCCCGACGGCGAGGGCCATGTGATCGCCGACCTCGACCTCCAGCGCCAGCGCGAGATACGCGAGAAGCTGCCATCGCTCGCCAACCGCCGCCCCGAGGCCTACCGCTGGCCGGGGAGCCGCGCCGCATGAGCCCGCGCACCAAGTCCGCGCAGGACAAGCGCAGGCTGATCCTCGACGCCGCCGTGCGCGTGTTCGCCCGTCAGGGCTTCCACGCCTGCCGCGTCTCGGACATCGCCGATGAGGCCGGCGTGGCGTACGGCCTCGTCTACCACTACTTCGCCTCCAAGGAGCAGGTGCTCGACACGCTGTTCCTGGAGCGCTGGAACATCATGCTCGACCTCATCCGCGAGGTCGAATCGCAGCGCATACCGGTGCGCGAGAAGCTCAGCGCGATCGCCTCGTTCATCGTGGACAGCTACCAGCACGACCCCGACCTGATGAAGGTGATCATCGTCGAGGTGACCCGCGCGGCGCACTCCTTCGGCGAAACCCACATCGACACCATCCGCGAGGCCTACGACCTGATCGGCGGGATGATCGCCCAGGCCCAGCAGGAGGGCGTCTTCAAGGCCGAGATCGAACCGCGCTTCGCCGCGATGGCCTTCTACGGCGCCATCGAGCAGCTGCTGACCGGCTGGATCTTCGACCTGCTGCCCCAGGGCCCCGATGACCTCGAGCGCGCCAAGTGGCTGGTCGTGGAGACCGTCTGCGGCGGCCTCGAGGTGGCGCACGCGGGACAGCCGAGCGTCCGCTGAGCTGCGCGCGCGGCGGGCGCGCCCGGTGCACGGCGCTGCCCAGGGGTTCACCGCCGATGCCCGCGGGCAATAGACTCCCCGCGCGATGGAGAACGAGATGGTCAAGAGGCTGATGTGGTCGGGCCTGCTCGCCGGGACCGGCGCGCTTGCCAGCATCCTCGCCAACCGCGTCGCCGCGGTCATCTGGCAGCGCCTGTTCGACGAGGAGCCGCCCGAGTGAGCACCGGTGGCCCCGGCGCGCGGAAGGATCCGCCTCAGAACATCGCAGCGGCCATCGCCGAGGTCTCAGAGCGCGCCAGCGTGCTCGTGCGCGAAGAGATCGAGCTGGCCAAGGCCGAGGTCACCGAGAAGGCCGGGAAGCTCGTGCGCGGCGCGATCGTCGGCGCCGCCGCCGGCATCTTCCTCGCCACCGCCGTCATCTTCGCGCTGATCGGCTGCGCCTATCTCCTCTACTACTACCTGCCCGGCAACGACTTCACCTACTTCTGGGGCTTCTTCGCGATGGCCGCCATCCTCGTGGTGCTCGGCGCCCTCGCCGGCCTGATCGCCGCCAAAGCCGTCAAAAAGAGCACCCCGCCGATGCCCACCATGGCCATCGACGAGGCCCGCAAGATCCGCGAGGCCGTGGCCGCGCCCGCCGACGGCGCCCCCGCCGGCCCGGCATTCGCGACCGCCGCACCCGTGGGCGCCGACCGCGCCGGCGCCCCCGCGCAGCCCGTGCCCGTGGAGCCGCCCGCGGAGACCCCGGCCGTCGCGCAGGAGCCACCGGCCGACCCCGAGCCGCCCGCGGAGCCCGTCGCGCAGGAGCCGCCGGCCGAGCCCGAGCCGCCCGCGGATACCCCGGCCGTCGTGCAGGAGCCGCCGGCCGACCCCGAGCCGCCCGCGGAGCCCGTCGCGCAGGAGCCGCCGGCCGAGCCGGAGCCGCCCGCCGAGCCGGTCGCGCAGGAGCCGCCGGCCGAGCCCGAGCCGCCCGCCGAGCCCGTCGCGCAGGAGCCGCCGGCCGAGCCCGGGCCTGCCGCCGAGGAGCACCCCACCGTGGAGCACGCGGCGGAGACCGACGCCGAGAACGCCGGCTCAGAGGAGGCCTGATGGCACAGCGCAGCGCAGCAGAGATCCGCAGCTCGATCGAGAGCAACCGCCAGGAGCTTGCGCTGTCGGTGGCCAACCTGCGCGGGGAGGTGGAGCGCGCGACCGACTGGCGCGCGCACGTGGAGCGCCACCGCAACGAGATCGCCATCGGCGGCGCCGCGGTGGGGCTGATGCTGGCTGCGCGCCTGATCAAAGGCCGGCGCCGCCGTCGCCGCGGCTGAGCGGCGTCTCCCGCCGCCGTCTCCCGCCGCCGTCGCCCGCCGCCGTCGCCCGCCGACGCCGCTGCTGAGCGCCCGGTGGTGGCCGGTGCCCGAGGCGTCTGTCTGTGCGCGAGGCCCGCGCCGCGCGCTCAGGCGAGCAGCGTGCGCGGGATGCCGCCCACGCCGATCAGCCCGGGGCCGGTGTAGGTGCCGATCACCGGTCCCACCTCGGAGGTGAACACGGGCTCGGAGTCGAAGATCTCGCGGCAGCGCTCGATCAGGCGCTGGGACTGCTCGGGCGCCTGGATGTGCTGGACCACCCAGCCGTCGGAGCCGTTCTCGTGCAGTTCCTGGGCGTAGCGCACCATCCGCTCGAACGCGCGCCCGGCGGTGCGCACGCGCTCGACCGGCACGATCTCGTACTCGAGCGACAGGATCGGCTTGATCCGGAGCGTCCCGCCCAGCCAGGCCTGCGCCTTGCCGATTCGCCCGCCGCGGCGCAGGTACTCGAGCGTGTCCAGGCAGAACCAGATGCGAAGCGCCGCCCGCGCCTGCGCGACCCGCTCCACGACGCCCGCCCTGTCGGCCCCCGAGCGGGCGGCGGCGCTCGCGGCGAGCACCAGCAGCCCCGTGCCTCCGCAGGCGGTCTCGCCGTCGATCACCTCCACGCGCTCGCCGAGGCCCCGCTCGGCCAGCAGCCCGTGTGCCTGGCGCGCGGCCTCGCAGGTCCCGGAGATCCCGCCGGCCAGGTGGATCGAGACGATGTCGCGGCCCTGCTCCAGCAGCGGCTCCCACACCTCCAGGAAGTCGCCGATCGAGGGCTGGGAGGTGCTCGGCAGTTCCGCGTCGCGGCCCAGCCGCTCGTAGAAGCCGTCGAAGCCCGGGAGGTCGAGCTCCCGCTCGGGCTCCCCGCGCCAGCCGACATACAGGCTCACCTGGCTGACACCCTGGCGCGCGATGATCTCCGCGGGCAGGTAGTGGGTGCTGTCGGTGGCGATTGCGACTTCTGCCATGCGGCGCGGGAGCCTACTGCACGGCCTGCGCCAGCTCCCCGGACTCGTACATCTCCATCACGATGTCGCAGCCGCCGAGCAGCTCGCCGTCCACGAACAGCTGCGGGATCGTGGGCCAGTCCGACAGCGCGGAGAGCTCCTGGCGGATGCGCGGGTCGGGCAGGATGTCCACCGCCGCGAACGGCACCTCCAGCGACTGCAGCGCGGCGACCGTGCGCGCAGAGAACCCGCACGCCGGCGCCTCGGGCGTGCCCTTCATGAACAGGATCACCTTGTGCTCGCCGATCGCCTGCGAGATCGCCTCGCGGATCGGGTTGGCGGAGCCCTCGGCGGGCGCGGGCGGCTGCGCGGGCGGCTCGCTGTCAAGCATCGGGATCGGCTCGAACTGGCTTGCTGACATTTCTCTCTCCTGGCTCTCAGTGGGTGGGCATGCTCGCCGGCGCCTGCGTCTTCAGCGCGAGGGCGTGGATCGCGCCGCCCACGTCCTCGCCCAGCGCCTCGTAGACCAGCCGGTGCTGCGCGATGCGGCTGAGGCCCGCGAAGGCCTCGGCGGTGACCGTTGCGCTGAAGTGGTCGCCGCCGCCGGTGTAGTCCTCGACCTCGGCGCGCGCGCCCGGGATCGCCGCCTCGATGCGCTGCCTTATGTCCTCGGCGGAGGGCACTGTGCCCCTAGCGTAGATGATCTCCGGGGAGCTTCCGGTGGCCGTTTCCGCCGGGCCTCACCGGCGCTATACTTTGGAAAGCTTTGGCAATCCCCACAGGAGCGACGCGATGATCACGATCACAGACAAGGGCGCCGAGAAGGTGCACGAGTTCCTCGCCTCCCAGCAGGCGGATGTGAGCGTGGCCGGCCTGCGCGTCGGCGTCCGCGGCGGCGGCTGCTCCGGCTTCCAGTACCAGCTGGCCTTCGACGAGCAGCGCGAGCGCGACATGGTCTTCGAGAGCCACGGCCTGAAGCTGCTGGTCGACAGCGAGAGCCTGCAGTTCGTGCGCGGCTCGGAGATCGACTACGAGGAGAGCCTGCAGGGCGCGGGCTTCAAGGTCAACAACCCCAACGTGGTCGCCGCCTGCGGCTGCGGATCCTCCTTCCGCGTGGCCGAGGAGGAGCAGGTGTCCGCGGTCTGAGCCGCCGGCCCGCCGGCCGCCTGCGGCCGTGCGCCAGGGGAGGCGAGCGCGTCGCGCAGCGGCCTCCGGGCGGCTGTTGTTAACGCCCTTCACAGGAGCCGCTCCACCGCGCGCGGAGCATTTGCCCGCCTTAGCAGGCGCTTCGCCCATGGCTGGTCAGCCAGCCAATAAACCCTCCATTTGCAGGCGTCCGCGCGGGTTGACTGTAGGTCAAGGCCTGTGCTACGGTCGCCGGTGACATGAGGTCAAGCGTTGAGACGGGGAGGGATCGCCCAGGCCTTCGGATCAGTCCGGGCCCCGCGGGGAAAGGGGCCGGGTAGCCACCCATCGCCAACGCCGTTCATAGCGACCTTGACGGAAAACGGTTTTTCTGCCAGGGTCGGTCGCACAGGGCCGGCACGCCTGGGACAGGCAGCCGGAAACGACTCGCACCGAGCCATCCCTGTCCTGAGGAGGGGACTTCGGGGCCGTCGATCTATCCAAAGAGGGAAAAGGAGCACGGACAGATGAAACGCATCAGAGTTATTGGGCTCTGCCTGATCGCGATGGCCGCGATCGGTGCATTCGCCTCCACGGCCGCCCTGGCTTCAGGGCCGGTCTTCTACACCAAAGCCGAAGTCAAAAGCGGCGAAAGCATCGGCTTCACCGGCACCATCACGAGTGCGAAGCTCAAGACCTACCCGTCGGGCGACGAAGTGGTCTGCTCAGCCGGCGCCGCAACTGGAGAAATCACCGGCCCGAAAAGGACCGAAAACAACTCCATCGTGTTCACGGGGTGCAAAGGGAGCGGCCACAACTGCAACTCGGAAGGGAAGCCTGAAGGCACGATCACCGTCGAAGGCCTGGAAGGCACGCTCGGGGCACTCTCATCGTCGAAACCCGGGATTGAGCTCGAGAAGTCGGGTGGCGGCGTAATCACACACATCGAATGCGCGGGCGCGCTCGAAGTCACTGTCGAAGGCAAACTCTTCGGCAGCATAACCGGCGGTTCCGGTACGAGCGTCGCGGCAGGCAAACTGCCGACCTCCGTCAGCTTGACGTTCAAAGAAAAAGCATCAAGCTCGACGGTGCTGAAAGGTGGCACCTTCAACGGCGAAGAAGTGAAAGTCGAAAAAACGGAGTCGACTCAGGAATACCTGAAATTCGAAGGCGAAACGATGATCTACAACCAGCTGCACGGTCTGGTCAACAAAAAAGCGGAAATTCAGGCCCAGACTGCGACAGCAAAACTCGTCACCAGCCCTGCCGGCAACCTTGGTCTCACCACGTAGCCGACAGCTCCAGTAGCGAGCAGGTCTCGCAGTAGAGCAGCACGCAGTCTCATAGGTAGGTAGGTGCGTGGGGCCCAAGGCGGCCCCACGCACTGTTTAATCCCACGTCGTCTGACGCCCCCGGGAGCGAGCACGAGGCCGCGGGCCGCGATGGGTGCCTTCTCCCCGCCCTGCGGACCGGATCGCGCCACGGGTGCAGACTCTTCCTCCTTGACAGGCGCCGGGCGCCCGATAGACTTCTCTACGAGGGAGTGGACCAAGGAGAGAGGGCTCGGTGATGGGCGGCGGCGATCAGTGGATTGAGGTGCCCGGTGGAGCGGGGCGCGGCAGCAGCATCTCGGTTGCTGCCGTGATCCAGTTGACCGCGCGCGTTGAGCCGATGCGCGCTGAGCCGAGCAGATGGCGCCCTGCGCGCTTGCTCGGCTCGCTCGCGTTGATTGCCCTCGCGCTCACGGTTGCGGCTCTCGGCTCGCTCGCGCTCAGCGCGAGCGCCCGCGCCCAGGGTGCCGACGAAGTGAGGCACGCGTTCTCGTCGGAAAAGACCTTCACGGCGACGGGCGAATGTGCGATAGCCGAACCGGGTCAAGTCGCTGTCGATGAAGCGAGCGGCGAAATCTATGTGCTCGAACTCAAGAAGCACAAGATCGTGCGCCTCAGCGACAGCGGCGAGTGCCTCGGGACCCATGACGCAGGCGCAGCCGATGCGATCGCGGTGGATAACTCCGAGGGGCAGTCCAAAGGCGACGTGTACGTCGCCGTGGCGGGGGAACCCGGTGGAGAAGAAGCCACACTCATCCTGAAGCTCACCCCGGAACTAAAACTGGTCCATAGCATCAAGAGATACAAAGGCGCCGAAGGAACGGAGGAAGAAGTCTCCGAACACGGAGCGATCATCGGACTCGCCGTGGATCCCGAAGGCGACCTCTGGGTCTACAAATCCGAAGGCTACATCCTCGGCCTCAACGACGTCAGCAACGAACAGACACACCTGTTCAAGACCGCACTTGAAACCGTTCACGACTGCGAAGTAAAGCCAGGCTTCGCGGCCGGACCGGACGGCAGCTACTTCTACGTCGGCGAGGAACGCGAAAACCGCGAAGGTGGTTGCGAACCCGAAGCAAACCCAGTGCTTGTCAAGGTTAACGCCAAGGGTGAACCGTACGTCGAAGCTGAACACTCCTCCGAACCGCTGTTGGAAGGCGAACCGCCGTTCAAGGCCCAGATCGACAACTCGGCCACCACGGGCGTCGCCCTCGATCAGGCAAGCGGTGAGGTCTACTTCGACAACGCCACCGCAATCTCGGCCTACTCGCACACCGGCGGGTTCGTTCAGCGATTCGGCCAGGCGCCGGAAGCTGGCGCGCTCACGAATGCAACGGGCACGACCTTTGACGCGGCCCGCGACGAGGTGCTCGTGGCGGAAGGCGGCGAAATCAGGGTGTATGTCTCCACGACCACCAAAGGGTCGCCCGCCAGCCCGGAATCCGAGCTGCCCGACGGTCGCGCCTACGAGCTCGTAACGCCGCCGGACACGCGCGGCGCCGAGATCAACGGCATCACCGCAGAATACGGACCCGTCGAGGCCTCGGAAAGCGGCGATGCGATCACGTTCACGAGCTCGGGCCCGATCGTGGCCGAACCACAGGCCAGTGCGGCGCCGGAACCTACGCCGAACCTCTCGACGCGCGGGCCCGGCGGCTGGAGCACCGAAGATCTCGCGGTGCCCCGCTCGCAGATACCGATCGGGTTCCAATCCGGCAAAGGAGACGACTACAAGGTGTTCTCCTCCGAACTGTCGGAGGGCTTTCTGAACCCCGACCAAGGGGTCGTGGAACCCGACCTGCTCAAACTCTCCGCCGCGGCGGGGGAAACCACGGTTTACCGCCGCCAGCTGAACTCGGGCACCGACTGCTTCCCGGTTCCCTCGTTCTGTTATCAGGCGCTAGTGAACCCAGGCAACGCGCCGCGCGCCAAGGCCTACGCCGGACTGCTCAAAATAGTTGCAACCGCTCCCGATGGGGAGCACGCGATCCTGAAGGCGGAAACGTCGCTGCTCTCCGAAGTGGGAGAACCCGAAGGCCTCTACGAGTGGTCGGCGGGGACGGAATCGCTGGCGCTGGTGAGCGTCCTGCCCGCCGGCGAAGCCGGGGCCGTCGAAAATCCACAGCTCGGTGAATTGAACAAGTCGAGCAACTCGCCAGTCAACGTGCGCAACGCGATCTCCGCGGACGGCCGCCGTGTGATCTGGTCATCGGGTTCCGGCGGCGAAGACCGTCTGTTCATGCGCTATACGAACGCGAGCAGTGGGCAGCCGGAAACGTTCCGGATCGACACCGCCGAAACAGGCCTCGCGCAGCCCGAAACCCCTGCTGCCTACTTCGCGACGGCAAACGCCGAAGGGACGAAGATCTTCTTTACCGATGCGCGGAGGCTGACAAGCGACTCCACGATCGACGAAGCGCTCAGCGAAGAGCTCGAAGGCCCGGGCGACCTGTACGAGTGCGACGTCATCGAAGGAAGCGGCGGCAAGCTTTCCTGCGACCTGCACGACCTCACCGCCGAAACCAGTGCGCCCGATGAAGAGGCGGAAGTGCAGGGTGTCATCGGCGCCGGCGAAGACGGCACGTCGGTCTACTTCGTCGCCAACGGTGCGCTCGCGGGTCACGGAGGCCACGGCAACTGCACGGGCAAAGACCTCATCGAAGAAGAAGAAGAACGCGCCGGCGAACACAAGGCGCAGTCATGCAACCTCTATGTCGATCGCTACGACGCTGAGACCAGCGCGTGGGAACCGCCGACGTTCATCGCGTCGCTGAGCGGGCAGGATGAGCACGATTGGTACATCAACCCCACCGGCAAGGGAGGCCTCGGTGCCGTCACCGCGCGCGTGTCGCCCAACGGCACCTACCTGGCGTTCATGTCCGATCGACGGCTCACCGGTTATGACAACGACGATGCGCAGAGCGGGATGCCCGACGAGGAGGTCTTCGAGTACGACGCGGCAAGCGACCGCATCACGTGCGCATCGTGCAACCCTGGGAATGTCAGGCCGCACGGGATCCTAGATACAGACACCGTAAACACCGGCGAAGGCCTCGGCCTGCTGATCGACCAGCAATTCAACTGGACCTACCGTAAAGGCGGCGCGTGGCTCGCCGCCGACGTCCCCGGATGGACCCCGCTCGAAGATCAGTACTCCGTCTACCAGTCGCGCTACCTATCCGACAGCGGCCGCCTGTTCTTCAACAGCGTCGACGAGCTCGTCCCTGCTGCCAAAAATGGCAGGGCCGACGTCTATGAGTTCGAGCCCAACAGCGTTGGATCGTGTGTGAGCGCGACGGGCTGCGTCTCGCTGATCTCCTCCGGGACCGCCACCAGTGAATCGGCCTTCGTGGATGCAAGCGCGAGTGGCAACGACGTCTTCTTCCTGTCGGCGCAGCCGCTCGTTCAAGCCGACAAGGGCTCGGCGTACGAGATCTACGACGCGCGCGTCTGCAGCGAAGCCGAACCGTGTATCAAGCCCGCCGCTCCCCCCGCCGCGCCGTGCGACAGCGAAGCCGAATGCGACGGCTCGGCCACCACGCAGAACGCGCTGCCGAGCGCACCCCCCGCGAGCACGCAGGCCGGCTCCGGCAACGCCGGGACGCTCCTGGTGCTGGGGGAGAAGATGACAAAGCCGGTGACCAAGCCCGCCGAGACGCGTGCGCAAAAGCTCAGAAACGCGCTTAAGGCGTGCAGGAAGGACAAGAGGCTAAAGCGGCGCGTTAGCTGTGAACGGCAGGCGCGCAAGCGCTATTCGGCGAGGGTGCACCGCGGCGCGGCGCGGCACACAGTTAGGACCGCTGGCCGATGATCGTGCGCAACGTTAAGCCGAGTGCGTGTCATGTTTGGCTCGCCTCGCTCCTCGCCGCGCTGATCCTCGCGGCCCTTGCAGGAGCCGCGCCGGCGCTTGCCCAGACCGGGCACGCATGGTGGAACGTCGCCTCGACGGCGGCCCCCACCAACCTCGATCCAGGCCACGAAGGCGTTGTCTCGGTGGACGCGACGAACGTCGGTAACGGTGAAGCCAGGGCGAGCGTTGCCCATCCGATCACCATCACCATCACACTTCCTCCAGGGGTCACCGCCGAAGGTGCGCGCCCGGGAAGCTGCACGCAGGGGGGAGCAACGAGCGTGTGCACGGTTCACTGGCCCAACCGGGCGGAAGCAGGGACATGCATCCGCTCCGCGTCGATCGTCACCTGCACGATCGCCCAGGCGGTGCTTCCCTACGAACGGTTGGAAGTGGAGATCGGCGTCAAGATCTCCTCGGCTCTCGCCTCCGGCACGACCGAGAGCAGCAGCATCAGCGTCGAAGGCGGGGAAACGCCCCCAGTCGCAGTCAGTCATGTGCTGAACATCAGCGAACAACCCACGGCCTTCGGTGTCGAAGAATACGGGGTGACAGCCGAAGGGGAAACGGGCGCGCCCGATGACCAAGCCGGGTCGCATCCGTTCGAGTTCACGACGAACCTGAACTTCAACCGCATCCTTCGAGACGTTCGCGGAGAAGTCGTACCGGAGGTACCCGATCTAGCGAAGAATCTGCACGTGCACCTCCCCGCCGGCCTGATCGGCAACGCCGACAAGAGCGTCATCCCGCAGTGCACCGAACTGCAGTTCACCACGATCCAGCCCAACGGGAAGGTCAACGAGTGCCCGGCCGACACTGCGATCGGCGTGGCAGTTGCGACGCTTGAGGAACCAAACGGGGTCGGCTTCGCAACAATCACGGTGCCGGTGTTTAATCTGGTCCCGTCCGAGGAAGAGCCGAACGCCTCCGAAGACGAGCCCGCGAGGTTCGGGTTCGTCGGCCAGCGGGTGCCGGTGACGCTCGACGCGTCGCTTCGCGGCGGGGACTACAGCGTCGAGATCAACACGAGCAACCTCTCGGAGGAGCCCGCGGTCCTTGGCAGCCTCATAACGATCTGGGGGACCCCGGGCGCGGAGAGCCACGACCTTGAGCGGGGCAACGGATGCGTCGTGGGTGGCCGCGAACGGGAAGAAGGCGAAGTCTGCACGCCGCCGGCGAAACGCAACGATTCGCCGTTCCTGACGCTTCCCACCGCCTGCGAGGCGCTCCAGAGCACGGTGGGTGCTGAATCGTGGCTGACGGGCGGACTCGTCCCCGAACTCTTCTCGGGGCAGGCGCCACAGACGCTCACGGGCTGCAACGAACTGCCGTTCGCGCAGGCCGGGTCCCAGCCGACGATCTCGGTCAAGCCCACAGAGGAACAGGCCAGCACACCGACCGGCCTCACGGCGGTTCTGAAGATTCCCCAGGCCTCCACGCTGAAGGAAGAACTCGGAGAGGGCGGCGTGGCGGAGGCCGACCTGCGTGAAAGCGTCGTGACGCTACCCGTCGGGATGCAGCTGAACCCCTCCGCCGGGGGTGCGCTGCAGAGCTGCTCCGACGCCCAGATCGGCTTCCTCGAGAACAACGCGACCTCTGGAACCAGCGAATTCAACTCCGAACCGGCCGCCTGCCCTCAGAGTTCCAAGGTCGGGACGGTCAGGGTCAAGACGCCTGTCCTCGAACACGAATTCGAAGGCAGTGTCTACCTGGCGGCCGAGGGTGAAAACCCGTTCAACTCGCGTCTCGGCCTGTACATCGTCATCGAAGACGACAAGACGGGTGTGCTCGTGAAGATCCCCGGCGAAGTCTCGCTGAACGAACGCGACGGGCAGATCACCACCAGCTTCAAGAACGCTCCCCAGTTGCCCTTCGAAGAACTCGAACTGAAGCTGTTCCCGGGCCCCCGCGCGACGATCGCCACGCCGCGGACTTGCGGCAGCTTCCCCTCGGAAGCGAGCTTCACCGCGTGGTCGGGCGCGAGCCTCGACACCGCGCAGCTCACAGAACCCGGCAACCTGCTCGCCGTCCCGGTCAGCTCCGGCATCGGCGGCTCCTCCTGCCCGGGCACGGCGGCCTTCGGACCCACCTTCCAGGCCGGCACCTCCAACAGCCAGGCCGGCGAATACACGCCCTTCACGATGGACATCGGCGAGCCCGAAGCCAACCAGGCGCTCGACAACGTCGAAGTCAACCTGCCCGAGGGCCTCTCCGGCGTTCTGAAGAACGTCGAACAGTGCCCCGAAGCGCAGGCCAACGCCGGCACCTGCGGCGAAGCCAGCCTGATCGGCAGCGTCACCGCCGTCACGGGCCTGGGCCCCGACCCCTACACGGTCACCGGCGGCAGGGTCTACATCACCGAAAAATACGACGGCGCGCCGTTCGGCCTCTCGATCGTGGTCCCCGCGGTCGCCGGTCCCGCCGGCGCACCCCAGCCGACGTTCAACTTCGGCAACGTCGTCACGCGCGCGCAGATCTTCGTGAACTCCAGCACGGCGGCGCTTCGGATCGTCAGCGGCGTGCCGACGATGGTCGATACGCAACAGCCCGAACCGGCGCTGCCCGCGCAGGATGTCGGCGACACCGGCGTCCCGGTGGACCTGCGCCAGCTGAATGTGACGGTCGAACGCCCCGGCGACGCGCCGTTCCAGTTCAACCCGACCAACTGCACCGCCACCTCGATAACCGGCAACCTGTCGGGCGGCGAAGGCGCGGTGGTGCCGGTATCCGAGCCCTTCCAGGCCACGGGCTGCGAAAAACTGGGCTTCAAACCGGAACTGACCGCCGAGGCGGGCTCGAAATGGACGCGCCTGGACGGCACCAACCTGACGGTCGAAGTGACCGCCACACCGGGCCAGGCGAACATCGCCAAAACGAAGATCGTGTTCCCCGAACAGCTGCCCTCGCGCCTGACCACGATCCAGAAAGCGTGCCCCGAAGCGACCTTCGACGCCAACCCCGCCACCTGCGATGAAGGCTCGATCATCGGCACCGGCGAAGTGACCACGCCGCTGTTGAACAGCAAACTGGTGGGCCCCGCCTACCTCGTCTCCCACGGCGGCGCGGAATTCCCCGACGTGGAGTTCGTGCTGCAGGGCGAAGGCATCACGCTGGTGCTCGACGGGCAGACCAACATCCACCACGGCATCACGAGCTCCACCTTCAACGCGGTGCCCGACGCGCCGGTGAGCACGTTCATCGCCAACCTGCCCGCGGGCCCGCACTCGGCCTTCACCGGCTACGGGAACCTCTGTGCGCCGACCACCACGGTCACGAGGACGATCACCGTCACCAAGCACCGCGGCAGGAAGACCTACCACGTCAAGAAGAAGGTCAACCAGGTCGTGCCCGAGTCGGGCCTGAAGATCCCCACGATCCTCACGGGCCAGAACGGCGACGTGATCGAAAAGGTCACCCCGCTGCAGATCGCCGGCTGCCCGAAGGTCAAGAGCTACAAAGCCGAAAAGTCCAAGCCGGCCAAGAAGAAGAAAAAGAAGAAGAAGAACTCGCCGCGGCGGTAGGCGCGCCGCGGGGGTAGGCGCGGCCGGCCGTGGGCGCGGCGGGCAGGTGGCCGCGGCGGCCCTACACGGGCTCGTTGTCCAGCGAGCGCCACAGGTAGCGGCAGGCGAGCGTGCGGTGCGGGCGCCACGGCAGCGCGATCTGCTCCATCTCGGCGGGGGCGGGCAGGCCCGGCAGGCCGTAGGCGCGTTCGATCGCGCGGCGGATGCCGAGGTCCCCGACGGGCAGCACGTCGGGGCGCCCGAGGTGGAACATGAGGAACATCTGCGCGGTCCACAGGCCGAGGCCCTTGACCGCGACGAGCTCCGCCACGACCTCCTCGTCGGGCAGCGCGTCGAGCAGCTCGAGCTTCAGCTCGCCGGAGATGACGTGCTCGGCCAGCGAGCGCAGGAAGCCGACCTTGGCGCGCGAGAGGCCCGCCGCGGCGCGCAGCGCTTCGGGGTCATCCGCCAGGATCTCCGCGGGCGTGGGCGCGCGTCCGCCGAAGCGGTCGGTCAGGCGCCCGTAGATGGCGCGTGCGGCCAGCACCGAGAGCTGCTGCCCGGTGATGGAGCGAACGAGCGCGCCGTAGTGCTGATCGGCGTCGGGGCGCCCCGCCCTGGCGTCGCCCAGCGCGCCGACGCGTGCGATCAGCGCGGCGAGCACGGGATCCGAGCGCTTCAGGTGGGCGAGGCCGCGAGCCGGGGGCAGGGGCGGACCGGTCCTAGTAGGCCGGCAGCGCGCTCTCCAGCAGCACCGGCTCGCCGTCCAGCGCGTTGAGCGCGCGCGGCAGCGACATGGCGATGCACGTGAAGCTGGGCGTGTCGCGCACCGTGTAGCGGGAGGCCTCGGTGGTGCGCAGCTCCTGCACGAGGTCCAGGAACGAGCCCACGTCGTCGGTGTCGAAGGCCACCACGAACTCCTGGTCGTCCAGTCCGAAGGAGTAGGTGGTGTGGTTGTCCACGCCGGGGTATTCGCGCCCGACCTTGATGTGACCCTGCATGATCCGCCAGCGCTCATCGGCGGGCAGCGCGTACCACTCGCGCGACTTAACGAACGGGTAGACGAACACGTAGCGGCCTTTGAAGCCGCGCAGCACGGTGCGCTCGTCCTCTGAGTATTCGGAGCTCTTGCGCATACCCAGGAACGAGTGGGGGATGCGCGACCACTTCATCAGGCCGCTCTGCGCGAGCACCACGTGGAACTCGTGGATGCGCTCCAGGTTCTCCGCCTCGGAGACCAGCAGCAGCTCGGCGTCCCCGCGCGTGCCCATCAGCGACAGCGACTGCAGCAGATGCCCGTCGGCGAAGTCCTCGCACGCCGCCAGGAACTCCTGCTTGTGCTCGGCGCGCAGCTCGGCGTCCAGGCGCCGCCAGGCGGGGTCGACCGCGAGGAACGTGTACTTGACGAACCGGCGGGCGCTCATACCGTGGATTATCGCAGCCGCGACGCTGCATGGGGATAGAGTGTGGCCGGTGAGAATCGCCCTGCTCTCACCGTACTCGTGGACCTACCCCGGCGGGGTCACCAGGCACATCGAGGCGCTCGCCGGCGAGCTCGCTGCGGCCGGCCACGAGGCTCGCATCCTGGCGCCGTTCGACCCCCCCGACGATCTCTCCGCGCGTCTGCACCGCGGTGCGCGCCCGCAGCCGCTGACACCGCCGGAGGGCTTCGTGGCGCTGGGGCGCACGGTGGGCATTCCGGCCAACGGCGCTATCTCCAACATGGCGCTGACGCCGCATGCGGTGTTCGCGATGCGCAGGGAGCTGCGCGACGGCGGCTACGACGTGCTGCACATCCACGAGCCGGTGGTACCGACGCTCTCCTGGGACGCGCTGATGAGCGCGGGCGAGCTGCCGCTGGTGGGCACCTTTCACACCTACTCCGAGAACCTGCTCACCAACGGCCTGGCCGCGGTCGGCCTGGGCGGCCGGCGGCGCATGAACCGCCTGCACGCGCGCATAGCGGTCTCGGAGGCCGCGGCGTGGACGGCGCGGCGCTTCTACGGCGGTCGCTACCGCGTGATCCCCAACGGCGTGAACGTCCCCGCCGCGGATGCGCTCGTGCCCGGCGCGCAGGGCCCGGCGGAGCTTCGCATCGTGTTCGTGGGCCAGGCGGTCGAACGAAAGGGCCTGCCCGTGCTGCTGCGAGCGTTCGAGGCGCTGCGCGACCACATCCCGGCGACGCTCACGCTGGTGGGGGCGGGGCCGGCGGAGGTGGCGCACATGATGCTGGACGACCGCGGCGTGAGCGCCCTGGGCAAGGTCTCCGAGGAGCGCAAGCTGGCCGAGCTCCAGCGCGCGGACGTGCTGTGCGCGCCCTCGCTGGGCGGCGAGAGCTTCGGGATGGTGCTGACCGAGGCGTTCGCCTCCTGCACGCCGGTGATCGCCTCGAACATCCCCGGCTACCGCGACGTGCTTCGCGACGGCCAGGATGGCCTGCTGGTGCCGGCGGGCAACCCGCTGGCGCTGGCCCACGCGCTGCGGACCCTGGCGATGGACCCGGCTCGTCGCGCGCGCATGGCCCTGAGCGCCCGCGAGCGATCCGAGCGCTTCGCGTGGCCGAACGTGGCCGCTGAGGTGCTGGACTCCTACGAGCAGGCGATCCGCGTGGGCGTGCCCTCGGGCCGCGTGGCTCGTGCGGCGGTGCGTGCGGGCCTCGCGCCCGCCGATCGCCTTCCGCGCATACCGGCCGAACGGCTTCCCAGCCTGCGCGAGGCGGGGGAGCTGGGCGAGGAGGCCGCGGGCGACTGCGAGGCCGAGGGCAGCCGCGCTCCGCGGGCCGTGCGCAGAGCTGCGGTGGCGCTCTCCTGCGCGGTCGGCGTGGCGCTGTTGCTGCTGGGCCTGCAGCGCATCGGCGTGGACCGCGTGGCGGCGAGCCTGCTGGCGTCCAGTCCCGGCCTGCTGGCTGCGGGGCTCGCGCTGATGTGCGCCTCGATGTTCGCGCGCGCGCTGGCATGGCACGCGATCCTGGTCGCGGCGCCCACCTGGAGGCGAGCCAAACGCAGGGATGCGATGCAGGGGACGTTCATCGGCGTGCTGATGTCATCGACGCTGCCCGCGCGCCTGGGCGAGCCCTCGCGCGCGCTGATCGTCGCCCGCCGCCTGGGCCGCGCGCGCGAGACGCTTCCGGTGGTGCTCGGCACGATGGTCTCCCAGACGCTGGTGAACCTGCTGGCGCTGGCGGTGCTGGGAATCGCGGTGTTCTCGGACATCGACCCGCTCGACGGCCATCACAACGCGCTGATCGCGGCGGCGCTCGCTCCGGTGCTGGCGCTCCTGGCGGTGCTGGCGGCGCCCGCGCTGGTGCCCTCGGCGCGCGTGTCGCGCTCTGCGCGCATGCAGGCGCTGGCCGCGGGCGTGCGCCGCTGCCTGGCACGCGTGCGCGAAGGCCTGAGGGTGTTCGCGCACCCGCGCCCCGCCGCCACGGCCACGGCGGTGCAGCTGGGCGCGTGGGGCCTCCAATTGCTCTCCTGCTGGGTGCTGCTGATGGCGCTGGGCCTGGATCAGCGCGTGGGCATCGCCGGCGCGGCGGCGGTGCTGTTCGCCGTCAACGCCACCGCCGTGCTGCCCGCCACCCCCGCCAACGTGGGCGTCTTCCAGGCGGCGTGCGTGGCGGTGCTGGTGGGCGCCTACCACACCTCCACGGCCGACGCGCTGGCCTACGGCCTGGTGCTGCAGGCGGTCGAGGTGGCCACGGCGCTGATCATGGGCCTGCCGGCGCTCGTCAACGAGGGTCTGTCCTGGCGCGAGGTGCGCCTGCGCACCACCCATGCGGCCCCCGTGGAGCTCGCCCCGCTGCCCGCGCGCCCGGCGGGCGAGCTGACCGCGGTCTCCTAGGCGCCAGTCCCGTGCACGCGGCCTGGGTGTACATGCTGCGCTGCGGCGACGGCTCGCTGTACACGGGCTGGAGCACCGACGTGCAGGCGCGTCTGAAGCGCCATCAGAGCGGCCAGGGCGGTCGCTATACCGCCAGCCGCCTGCCCGTGGAGCTGGCGCTGGCACTGCCGATGCCCGACCGCAGCGCGGCGATGCGCGAGGAGGCCAGGATCAAGGCGCTGGCGCGCTCGGCCAAGCTCGAGCTGATCGCAGCGCACGGGGCCGGCGAGCGCCGGCAGCGCGGCACGTGACCGGGGTCGCGGTCGCGGTTGCGCCATGATGGTGTCAATGGCCAGCCGCCCATCAGCCCGCAGCGTGAAAATCGGAGAGGACGAGCGCACCGGCTGGTCCTCGGACCGCCCTCGTCGCGATGGAGCTCCGCCGCGGCCTGCAAACCTGTCGGTGCACTGCACCGTGCTCGCCCCGGCGGACCGCCTTCGCTACTCGCCCGGCAGCCTCGTGATCGTCGCCTCGGCCTCCCCGGCGGAGCGCGACCGGTTCCTGGAGCGCCTGATCGAGGACCGCGCGAGCCTGCTGTCGCTGTCAAAGGTCCGCAGCCTGCTGACCGGCAGGGTGGCGGAGGAGGACCTCCAGGCGCGCGCAGCGGAGCTGCTCGACGCGGCCGTGGGCAAGCGCCTGGCAAGCAAGGAGACGGTGGTGCTCGCCGCGGAGGGCCTGCAGCCGGATGAGCGCGAGCGCTACGTGAGGATGGCCGCAGCGCTCAAACGCCCGCGCCACCTGATCCTGCTGGAGACCAGCCGCGACCAGGTCAGCGAGGCCGACCACGCCCCGCTGAACGAGCTGCGCCGGTCACTCGACGCGGGGGAGCTGGGCGCCGAGGGCTTCCAGACCGCTCTGCGCCTGGGCGGCGGATCGGCGGTCGAGGTCAAGCGGATCCTGTTCCGCCCGCCGCCGCGCGAAGACTGACAGCGGCCGCGCAAGGCCCGGCACCGGCCGCGCGAGGCCCGACACCGGCCGCGCGAGGCCCGGCACCGGCCGCGCGAGGCCCGACAGCGGCCGCGGGAGGCCCGACAGCGGCCGCGCGAGAGCCGACAGCGGCGGCGCGAGAGCCGACAGCGGCCGCGGGAGGCCCGACACCTCTGCAGAAGCGCTGAGCGGATTTCAGCCCGGCGCGCGAGCGTCCGATAGGACAGACGTGCCTAAAAGGAAGGCCGTTCCCCCGCAAACCAGAGACCGCAAGCTCAGGCGCCACGACGCACGTCCCGTGGCGGGCGCCCGCGGGGTGCGCGGCTAGGCGCTTGGGGACGCGATGAGCACGATGGGCTCGATGCCGGCGCTTGCAGGACGCCCGCGCCTGCGCGAGCGCGCCGCGGGCGCAGGCCTGGCGCAGAACGCATGGTGGATCTACCTGTCGGCGATGGCGCTGATGAGCGTTGCCTACGTGGTCACGCACTTCACGGGCCCGCACTGGCTGAACTCGGGGCCCGTCTACAACCTGATCGGCGGCGCGACTGTGATCGCGCTTGTGATGGGCGCCAGGGCGGGAGCGCCGGGCAGGCGCATGCCGTGGTACCTGCTGGCAGTCGGCCAGGGGCTGTTCCTGACCAGCGACATCGTCTCCTACAACTACGAAAAGCTGTTCGGGTCGAGCCTGCCGACGCCCTCCCTGGCGGACCCGTTCCACCTGGCGTTCTACCCGTTCTTCGTGGCGGGCATGCTGATGCTGAGCCACGACCGCAACCGCAACCGCGAACGGGCGGGCATGATCGATGCGCTGATCGTGACCTTCGCGCTGGCGACGCTGCTGTGGGTCTATCTGATCGACCCCTACATCGAGGACAGCACCTTCTCGCTGGTGCGCAGGCTGACATCGATCGCCTACCCCACGATGGACATCTTCGTGCTCGGCGTGCTCGCGCGCGCGGCCGCGGGCAGCTTCCGCCGCGAGCCGGCGTTCGCTCTGCTGTTCGCGGGCGCGGTGGTGCTGCTGCTGACCGACGCGCTGTACTTCTGGAGGCTGCTCGACGGCGGCTACAGCATCACCGGCGTGCTCGCCTCGGGCTGGGCGCTGTTCTTCGCGCTGCTGGGCGCGGCGGCGCTGCACCCCTCCAAAGCGACGCTCTCCGAGCCGGCACCGCACGCGGACGTCCAGCTCACCCGTGCGCGCCTTGCGCTGCTTGCTTGCGCGAGCCTCACGGCGCCGCTGGTGATCATCGTGCGCGAAGCGCTGCACGAGCCGTTTGACCACTTCGTGGTGATCAGCGCGGCGGGGGCGATGTTCACGCTGGTGCTGGCGCGCATGGCGGGCATCGTGCGCAGCAACGAGCAGGCCACGAGCCGTGAGGAAGCGCTGCGCATCGCGGGCGAGGCGCTGGTGACGGCGAGCACGCGCGAGGAAATCCACGCGGCAGCGCTGGACGGCGCGGGCTCGGTGGTCGAGGAGCGCGTGCAGGCGTGCATGTACCTGCTGGATCCGGTCACCTCGGAGCTTCGCGCCGTGGAGGGCTCGGGCTGTGAGCCCGCCGGCTGGCCGGCCCTGCGCCGCAGCGAGCTGCCGAAGGACATGCTGGCGCACACGGCCGGGCGCAACGTGCTGGACCTGCAGCGGGGCGACTCCCACGCCTACCTGGCCCCGCTGGTGGGCGGCGAGCTGCTGGGGGTGCTGTGCGTCTACTCACAGGCACCGCTGCGCCGCGCCGCACAGGAGAGCCTTGCGACGCTGGCGAGCGCGGTGGCGCTGGCGCTGCACAGCGCTGAGCTGACCGAGCAGGCGCTGCAGCAGCGCTCGGAGTCGCGCCTGTCGGCGCTGATCAAGAACGCCTCGGATGTGGTTTGCATCGTTGCGGGCGACGGCAGCGTCCACTACATGAGCCCATCCGCGCGGCGAACCTTCGGCTATGACCCCGACGCGCTCGTGGGCAGCGAGCTGTGCGCGTTGTTCGACCCCGAGGATCACCAGCGGCTTGCGAGCTTCATCGCGGCCGTCGGCAGCCAGCCGGCGGGCGAGCCGCTGAGCGCCGAGTTCCACATGCGCCACCACGCGGGGCGCTGGTGCGACGTGGAGGCGCTTGGAACCAACCTGCTGGGCGACGAGCAGATCGCGGGCATCGTGCTGAACATCCGCGACATCAGCGAGCGCAAGTCCTTCGAGGCGGAGCTCGAGCACCAGGCATTCCACGACACGCTCACGGGCCTGCCGAACCGCGCGCTGCTGCGCAACCGCGTCGAGCACGCGCTGGCCAGCCAGCGGCGCAACGGGCTGCCGGTGGCTGTGCTGTTCCTTGACGTGGACGACTTCAAGAACGTCAACGACTCGCTGGGGCACGACGCGGGCGACGAGGCGCTGGGCGAGCTTGCGCGGCGCCTGGAGGACTGCATGCGCCCCGTGGACACCGCCGCGCGGCTGGGCGGCGACGAGTTTGCGGTGCTGATCCAGGAGGCCGAGAGCGAGATGCACTCGGTGGACATCGCCCAGCGCCTGCTGGGCAGCCTGGGCGCGCCGATGCAGCTGGGCGGCCGCGCGGTGTCGATCGGCCTCAGCATCGGCATCGCCTTCTCAGACCAGGGAATGGTCTCCCCGCGCGATGCGGATGAGCTGCTGCGCAACGCGGACGCGGCGATGTACATGGCCAAGGAGAGCGGCAAGGGCCAGTACCGGATCTTCGAGCCCGCCATGCACGCGCTGGCGCTCTCGCGCCTGGAGCTGAAGTCGGACCTGCAGCGCGCGCTGGACGCGGGCGAGTTCACGCTGCGCTACCAGCCGATCATGGACCTCGCGCGGGGGGACATGGCGGGCATGGAGGCGCTCGTGCGCTGGGAGCATCCCGACCGCGGGATCGTCCCGCCGCTGGAGTTCATACCGCTGCTGGAGGACACCGGGCTGATCGTGGGAGTTGGCCACCACGTGCTGCGTGAGGCGTGCCGTTGGGGCGCGCACATGCAGCGCGAGTGCCCGCGCGAGCCGCCGCTGTCGATGGCGGTGAACGTGTCGGTCTCCCAGCTTCAGCGCCCCGAGTTCATCGGCGAGGTGGCCGAGGTGATCGCGGAGACGGGAATCGTGCCGAGCAGCCTCACGCTGGAGCTGACGGAGAGCGTGATGATGGCGGACATGGAGCTGAGCCTGCTGCGCCTGAACGCGCTGCGCGCGCTGGGCGTGAAACTGGCGATCGACGACTTTGGCACGGGCTACTCCTCGCTGAACTACGTGCGTCAGTTCCCGGTGGACATCCTGAAGATCGACCGCTCGTTCCTGGCCGACCGCAACCCGGAGGTCACCGAGCTGACCGCCGCGATCGTGCAGGTGGCGCGCATCTTCAACCTGAAGGCGGTGGCGGAGGGGATCGAGAGCGCCGGCCAGCTGGAGCAGCTGCGCGGCATCAGCTGCGACTTCGGCCAGGGCTTCCACTTCGCGAAGCCGCTGTCGGGGCCCGACGTCCAGGCGATGGCCGAAGCGCAGAGCTCCTCGCCCGCCCCGGCGCCGCGGTCGGCGCCGCCCGCCGCCGTCTGAGCTGCCCGCCGCCGTCTGCGCCGCCCGGCCGCCGTCTGCGCCGCGCCGCCGTCTGCGCCGCCCGGCCGCCTGGCGCTAGCTCGCCTCGCCTGCGAGCGCGGGCTCGTCGGCGCCGGCCTGCTGGGGGTCCTGCTCGGCTTCGATGGCGCCGTCGGGCGGGTCGCTGTCGGCGATATCGCCGAACAGCGAGGCATCGCGGCTCGAGCCGCGGATCACGTCGTCGGGTGAGCTCTCCGCGGGCAGCCGTCCCTGCCGCGTGCCGAAGTAGATCGCCTGGGGATGGTGGGCGATCAGCGCGAGCGTGGACTGCTCGGGCTCGGGTGCGTAGCCGTCGGTGATGCTCATGCCGATCTGCTGGAGGTCGAGCAGCTGTTGCACCTTCAGATGCTCGCTCTGCTCGGGCACAGCGGGGTAGCCCCACGAGTAGCGCCGGCCCTGCGTCAGGCCGATGCCCAGCATGCGCCTGGCCTCGTAGTGCAGCCACTCCGCAAGCGCCTCGGCGGTCTGCACACCGAGGCCGTGCACGAAGAACTGCTCGGCGAACTCGCCGTCGGCCTCCAGGCGGCTCATCAGCTCGGTGACCTCGCCGCCCACGGTGACCGCCTGCACGGCGATCACGTCGAGCTCCTGCGGCGGCCGGGCCGGCGGGCCGGGATCGCCGGGGCGGAAGAAGTCGGCAAGGCAGATGCGCTCGCCCTTGGGCTGGCGCGGACAGACGAAGCGCGTGAGCTCGCGCGAGTGATCCTGCGGGTCCAGCAGCACGATCTCATTGCCCAGCGCGTAGCAGGGAAAGAAGCCCAGCAGCGCGCGCGGGTGCAGGTAGTCCTGCTCGCTCCACATGCGCTCGAGGCGCGGGCGGAAGTCCTCGGCCAGCAGCCGCTGCCACTCCTCGCCCTTTACGCCGCGCCCGCCCCAGTGCAGCTTGAAGAGCACGTGCGTGTCGATGTGGCGGTAGAGCTCCTCCATGTCCACCGGGATCTCGCGCACTCCCCAGAACGGCGGCGTGGGCACGGGCGCGTCGCTGCGCGCGGCCGAGCGCACGGAGTCATCGGTGAGGTCGAGCTGCTCCTGGGGCTCATCGCCCTTCTCGCGGAACGCGCGCGCGCCGCTGCGCAGCTTCTCCACCAGCGCCTGGTGGGAGTCGGAGTCGATCAGCTGGTCCATCACCGCGAGCCCCTCGAAGGCGTCCTGGCAGTAGAAGACACCGGGCGCGTATAGCTCCTCGGAGTCTTTTCCGCCGGGGAACAGCGCGCGGTAGCTGAACGCGCGGTTGATGGCGGCGCCGCCGATCAGCACCGGGTAGTCCAGGCCCTTGCTGTGCAGCTCCTGGATGCAGGCGGGCATCTGCTTGCTGGTGGAGACAAGCAGCGCGGAGAGGCCGATGGCGGTGGCGTCGTGCTCGACGGCGGCGTCGACGATCGTCTGGATCGGGACCTGCTTGCCGAGGTCGATCACGGTGTAGCCGTTGTTGGTGAGGATCGTGTTGACCAGCGACTTGCCGATGTCGTGCACGTCGCCGAACACAGTTGCCAGCACCACGGTGCCCTTGGTGTAGCCCTCGATCTTGTCCAGGTAGATCTCAAGACGCGCGACGGCCCGCTTCATCACCTCGGCGGACTGCAGCACGAATGGCAGGATCAGCTCACCGGCGCCGAATTTGTCGCCGACCTCCTTCATCGCCGGCAGCAGCACCTGGTTGAGCGTGGGGACCGCGCCGATCTTCTGGACGCTCGCATCGATCCAGTCCTCGACGCCCTCCTTGCGTCTGCGCAGGATGTGGAAGTGCAGGGCCTGCTCGGGCTCCATGCCCTCGGTGGGGTCCGCTGCGCCGGCGCCTTCGGGCCCGTCCTGCTCGCCCTTGGACTCGAAGTGCCCGATGAAGCGCTCCAGCGCATCCTCGCGGCGGTTGAACACGAGGTCGTCGGCGAGCTGGCGCTCGAGCTCTGAGATCTCGCCGTAGGGGGTGATGTGGTTGGGGTTGACCATCGCGAGGTCCAGCCCGGCCTGCACGCAGTGGTGTAGGAACACCGAGTTGAGCACCGCGCGCGCGCCGGGGGAGACCCCGAAGGACACGTTGGAGACGCCCAGCGAGGTCTTCACGTGGGGTATCTCCGCCTTCAGGCGCCTGATGCCCTCGATCGTCTCCACCGCCGATGGCCGCCACTCCTCATCGCCCGTGGTGAGCGTGAAGGTGAGCAGGTCGAAGATCAGCAGCTCGGGGTCAAGGCCGTGCTCCTCGCAGCAGAGATCCCGGATGCGCCTGGCCACCTCCACCTTGCGCTCGGCCGTCTTGGCCATCCCGGCCTCGTCGATCGTCAGCGCGATCAGCGCCGCGCCGTGGGCGATCGCCACCGGCACCACGCGGTCGAGCTTCTCGCGCCCGGCCTCGAGGTTCACGGAGTTGACGATCGCGCGCCCGGGGATCTGCTCGAGCGCGCGTTCGATCACGTCGGGCTCGGTGGAGTCGACCTGGATCGGAGCGGGCTGGCTCAATGAGACCTTCTTGGCGAGCACGCGCATCTGTTCGTCCTCGTCCTGGCGCTCGGTCAGCGCCACGCACAGGTCCAGCACGTGCGCTCCGCCGGCCACCTGGTCCTCGGCGATCACGAGCAGGCCGTCGTAGTCGTCGGCGAGCAGCAGCTCCTTGGCCTTGCGCGAGCCCTGCGAGTTGACGCGCTCGCCTACCATCGTGGGCCTGGGCTCCTGCACGAGCGGCGTGGCGGCGATCATCGAGGAGAGGTGCGGCGCGCGCGGGGCGGGCCTGGGGGCGACCGGTCGCCCTGCCACGCGCTCTGCGATCGCGGCGATGTGCGCGGGGGTCGTTCCGCAGCAGCCGCCCACGATGCCCACGCCGTAGCGCTCGACGAACTCCTTCAGTGCCTCCGCCAGCGGCACCGGCTCCTCCGGGAAGATCGTCTCGCCGTCGGGGCCCTGCAGCGGCAGCCCCGCGTTGGGTATGCATGCGACCGGCACCGGGCCGAACTCGCCGAGGAAGCGGATCGCGTCGCGCATGTCCTCGGGGCCGGTGGAGCAGTTCAGCCCGATCACGTCCACCTTGAGCGCCTCGAGCGTGGCGAGCACCGCGGAGATGTCGGTGCCGAGCAGCATCTTGCCGCCGTTGGGCAGCAGTGAGACGGAGGTGTGGATGGGGACCGCGCGCCCGGTGCTCGCGAACGCCGCGCGGGCGCCGAAGACGGCGGCCTTGACCTCCAGGATGTCCTGGGCGGTCTCGATGATCAGCAGGTCCACGCCGCCGTCGATCAGCCCCGCGGCCTGCTCCTCGAAGATCTCAACCAGCTCGCCGAAGCGGATCTGCCCGAGCGAAGGGTCCTCGGAGGCGGGCAGGTAGCCCGTGGGCCCGATCGAGCCCGCCACGAACCGGCTCTGCCCGGCGGCCGCGCGAGCGATCTCCGCTGCGCGCGTGTTGATCTCCACGGTGTAGTCGGCAAGGCCCCACTCGCCGAGCTTCAGGCGCGAGGCCTGGAAGGTGTCGGTCTCCACTACCTCCGCGCCGGCGTCGAGCATCGAGGCGTGGACGCCCTCGATCACGTCCGGGCGGTTGAGCACGAGCGCCTCGTGGCACTTGCCCTGGAGCCCGCCGTAGTCCTCGCTGGTCAGCTCGAACTGCTCGAGCGTGGCGCCCATGCCGCCGTCATAGACGACGACGCGGCTGTTTATCGCCTGGAGGTAGTCCCGCATGCGCTCATGCTAGCCAGTGGGCGCTTCCCGCCGAGCGGGGGCGGCCTGCTGAGCAGTCGCTGCAGCGCGGCGGACGCCTGGCGGCACACGGCGGTGCTCGCCGCGCGTGCGGTGCGCACAACGACCGTCGCCCGCGCCTGCCAGGAACAGGCGCGGGCGAGTGTTGGCCGTAGGGGTGATGCGCGGGCCGGAGTCCAGGACGGCTCCGCGCACGCCGGCGCGCTCTTGTGCCGGTTCCTATTCGTCGACCGCTTTGATCTCCAGCTTTTCGGAGTTGGCGATCTTCAGGCTGCTGGTGAGGCCGGTCGTCTGGGCGCCCTGCGAGCCGATCGTCTCGCTGAGGGTCTGCTTCGGCTGTTCTTCGAACGCTTCCGGCTTCTGGATGCCGCCCTTGGCTGCGTAGGCGACGCCGTAGCTCGGGAGCATTTTGTCGATCGGGGAGGCCTTGCCGATCACCGATCCGGTGACCGCGAAGGCTTCGCCGCCGGAGCCGCAGCTGCCGGACAGGAGCGTGGATCCGCCTTCCAGCGCCCAGCCCACCGAGAACGTCTCGAAGTCGAGTTCGTGCACGGCGTCTTCGATGAAGCCGAGGTTGGCGTGCAGCGGTCCGGTGGCGATCACACCGGAGGCCGCTCCGGTGCTCTGGCAGGCCTGCTTGGTCTTGTAGTTTTCGCATCCGCTCAGCGTCAGGCTGAGCGTGGCGCTTTTGGTGCCCGTGTACTGCCCGCTGCCGCTGGATTCGGCGCATTTGAGCTTCGTGCCGGAGACGGTTTCGAGCGAGACGGCTTTGCCGGATGCGGTGAACGTGCTGGCGGCCCCCGTCCCCGGCTCCCATTCGTACTCAGAATCGTGATACGGGTTTTCTTCGGTGCATGCCGAGTTGAAGTACAGGCCGGCATACGCCGTTTCTTTGCCGTCTTTGGTGCTCGCTGCCTTTACGCAGCGTCCGAGTTCGGGCAGCGTGCGCTCGGCCCGTACAACGCCGACGGAGGCGACTTCTAGGTGACTGTCGAGGATCGCAACGTTGGTGCCGGCAGCCGCTGGCAGGCCGCTGTCCTCGTCGACCACCGGATCGACCAGCAGCGACGCCGGTTCACCGCAACCGCTGGCGCCGGGCGCCGGGAACGTGTTGTCCACCAGTTCGGTCCCGCTCAGTTCGATGATTTTGCCGGCGCCGCGGTAGAGGTTCAGCGTGCCCTTCTTACCGGTGATCGGCGCGGTTCCAGCTGGCGGGCTGGTGGTGCCGATCGTCAGGTGCAGCGTGACCGGTTCGGCGTCCGAACCGACGTAGCAGGATTCGCCTAGCGCCGTGTTGGTCAGCTTGATCTTCAGCGGCAGCACAACTGCGGTGCCACCTTTGGGGCCAAGGGCTTCTGCTTCGACCTGTACCGTACCCGCCTGTTCGGCCGTGGCGGTGACTTCGTTTGGGGACAGGCCGAGTTCGATCCCCGTCAGGCCCCCCGGCAGGGTCAGCGGTGTCTTGGACACTGTTTCGCCGTTGGCCGCGTTGACGAGGTCGGGGCTGTTTTCCACGTTCCCGCCCTGCAGGACGATGGTCTGGCCGCTGACCGGCACGGTCTTGCTGCCGAGCTTGAACTCGCCGGCGCTGGTCGTGGAGTAGAGACAGCCCACGACCGCCGCGTTGTTCACGGGGCACTCGCTGAACACCGAGAATTCCTTCTGCAGGCTCTCGGCAGCGGCCGGCGCGGGCGCCGCGCCGGCCGCGGCAACGGCCGCGCAGATCGCGGCCACCACGAACGCCGGGCCCATCCGGCGTCTGGCGCGGGCCCGGACCGACCGGGCGCGCGCAGCTCTGACTGAACTCATCTCCACTCCTCCTCGTACGAGTTGCCTTATCTCCCGATGCGACCCGTCTTATCTCCCGATCTGACCGGCGAACTCCCCAGCAGCTTTCGTTCGTCCAATAAATAGACGAATTCGGACTCTTGAATCCGGACCCTATACATCCGCGGGCATTCTGTCAACCCCCGGATTTGTGGATCCAGCTGCTCTACGCACGACCCCCGCCCGCGGATCACAGCTCCGTGAGAACATTTCCCGCGGAGCGGACGTTCCAAACAACCGAATGTGGCCCCGACGGCGCTGGGGTGGGGCGGGGTGGCCGCTTCTACCGGGAGGCGAGGCTTCCGCCGGGAGCGGTGGGGCTCAAGGACGCCTCAGCGGCCATGCAGAGCGCGGCGTGCCCGAGCTGCGCGCGACGGCGGGCGGTGGCCGGCGCGTCCCGTCCCCGCAAGGACGAGACGCGCCGGGAGCTGCGTGCTACTTGATGAAGAGCATCTCCGAGTACTTGGGCAGTGGCCACAGGTCGTCGGCCACCAGCTTCTCGAGGCGGTCTGCGACCTCGCGCACGTCGTCCATGGCGACGATCACGGTGTCGCGCATGTAGAGGGCCTCCTTCTGCGGCGAGTCCTCCGGGTGGTTCTCGTCGAGGTTGGCGTCCTCGAGCTTCACCTGCGCGAAGTGCAGCTCCTTGACGACGGGCTCGATCTCCTGGACGAGCTCCTCCAGCCCGGTGGCGCGCAGTTCCGCCAGATAGCGGGCGGCGGCGGGTAGGATCATCGTGCGCCCGATCGCCGCGGCTGTCTCGGCCTCGATGTTGATCTTCATGACGTATTGCTCGGTGAACACGTCGAAGCGCGACTCGAGCTCGCGCTTGGAGAGCACTTTGTACTTTTTGAAGGCCGCCACGGTGGTTTTCTCGACGAGCCAGGGCAGCGCGTCGGGCGTGGTCTTGAGGTTGGCAAGCCCGCGCTTCTCGGCTTCCTTGTGCCACGCCTCTGAGTAGCCGTCGCCGTCGAAGACGACCTGCTTGTTGTCGGCCCACGCCGCCTTCACCACGCTGGTGACGGCCTTCTCGAGCGTGGCGCCGGACGCTTTCAGCGCGGTGGCGAGCTTGTCGGTGAGGTCATCCACCGACTCGGCCACGATCGTGTTGAGCACCGTGTTGGGGAACGCGGGCGAGGCGCTTGAGCCGAGCGCGCGGAACTCGAACTTGTTGCCGGTGAAGGCAAACGGGCTCGTGCGGTTGCGGTCGCCGCCGTGCAGCGGCAGCGGGGGCAGCACGGGCGTGCCGAGCCCCAGGAACGAGCCGGGCTTGGAGGGCTGCACCTTGCCGCTCTCGATCGCGGTGAAGACCTTCTCGAGCTCCGCGCCCATGAAGATCGAGATGATCGCCGGCGGCGCCTCGTTGGCTCCCAGGCGGTGGTCCTGCCCGGCGCTTGCGATCGAGGCGCGCAGCAGCGCCTGGTGCTTGTTGACCGCCTGGATCACGGCTGCGCAGAAGAACAGGAACTGCAGGTTCTCCGCGGGCGTGTCGCCGGGGTCGAGCAGGTTCAGGCCGGTGTCGGTGCCCATCGACCAGTTGTTGTGCTTGCCCGATCCGTTGACTCCGGCGAACGGCTTCTCGTGCAGCAGGCAGATCAGGCCGTAGCGGCGCGCGGTGTTCTGCATCACCTGCATGGTGATCATCTGATGGTCCGCGCCCACGTTGGAGTTCTCGAAGATCGGCGCCACCTCGAACTGGTTGGGCGCGACCTCGTTGTGGCGGGTCTTGATCGGCACGCCCAGCTTCGCCAGCTCCAGCTCCACCTCCAGCATGTACGCGAGCACGCGCTCGGGGATCGAGCCGAAGTAGTGGTCGTCGAGCTCGTGGCCCTTGGGCGGTTTTGCGCCGAACAGCGTCCGGCCGGTGGTCACCAGGTCGGGTCGTTCGAAGAAGTACTGCTCGTCGATCAGGAAGTACTCCTGCTCGCAGCCGATCGTGGTGAACACGCGCGCGGCGTCATCCACCCCGAGCAGCCCCAGCGCACGCACCGCCGCGCCGGATAGCGCGTCCATCGAGCGCAGCAGCGGGATCTTGTGGTCGAGCGCCTCGCCGGTCCAGGAGGTGAAGGCGGTGGGGATGCACAGCAGCGCCCCGTTGGGGTTCTCGAGGATGAACGCCGGGCTGGTGGGGTCCCAGGCGGTGTAGCCGCGGGCCTCGAACGTGGCACGGATGCCACCGGTGGGGAAGGAGGAGGCGTCGGGCTCGCCCTGAATCAGCTCCTTGCCGGAGAACTCGGCGATGGCCGTGCCGTCGCCGACGGGGCCGTAGAAGGAGTCGTGCTTCTCCGCGGTTGAGCCGGTGAGCGGCTGGAACCAGTGCGTGTAGTGCGTGGCGCCCTTCTCCATCGCCCATTCCTTCATCGCCTGTGCGACCGAGTCCGCGAGCGTGGTGTCGAGCGCCTCGCCCTTTTCGAGCGTGCGCTGGAGAGCCTTGTAGACATGCTTGGGCAGGCGCAGGCGCTGGACGGCGGGCGAGAACACGTTCGCTCCGAAGACCTGGTTGTCGGCGACGGTCAGGTCCGGGGATCCGAGTGCGCCGCCGTTGGCGCTCCACTGGGCTGCTGTGACGTTCTGCTGGCGGGTCCTGGGCATGAGTGGGTTCGAATCCTCCTGGAGAAGGGGTGGCGAGAGCGGGCTCCGTCGAGGGGCCGTTGGGGAAGGCAATCGTAATGGGCTGCGGGCCGAGCGACACCACCGGATGGCGAAAGCGCGGGCGACGCGTTTTGGACATACGGCCAAAGCGCAACGGGGCCGCCCCGCCTCGCGCGCGAACCCGACGCGCGCTGCGCGACGCGCGAGCAGCGCGATGACCGGGCTGGGGTGCCGCGGGCGCGGCCCGGGTGCGGCGGGCGCGGCTGGGGTGCGGCGGGCGCGGGTGGGGCGCGTCGGGTGCGGCGGGCGCGGCTGGGGTGCGGCGGGCCGGGCTAGGGTGCGGCGGGTGCGGACCCGGTCTGGACTCTGCCGGTCTGCGGGTCGACGACGCTGCGCGGCGGCTTGCCGGCGATGTCCACGGTGAATGCCCCCTGCACGGCGCCGCCGCCGCCGGCGAGCGCGGCGCGGGCCTTGCCGGCCAGGCCGGCGGCGAAGCTGAAATGCACCACGTGCACGCCGGGCTTGATGGGGACGAGCTTCCAGGTGAACGTGCGTGTCTGCCCGGCGGGCAGCGGTCCGAGCGCCCAGGTGTTCACGTAGGCGGTCTGCGCGCCTCCCGGCACGCTCACTTCCTGGGTTTCCACGGGCGGCTTGGCGATCGGGCCGGGGCCCTGTTCGATCGCCCACACGGGGCGCGAGCGGTCGGCCAGGCCGGGGTGGCTGGAGGCGTAGTTGAGCGAGTCCACCGACACGGCCACGTCGGGCACGGTGCCGCTGCCGTCGTTTCGCACCTGCAGTTCCAGCTCGGTGGGGCGCGCGATCGTCTGCTTGGCGGGGAAGCGCTGGCGGACGATGGCCAGGTTGAACGTCCTGGAGGGTTCGCCCGCGTCGGCGCGCGCGCCGCCGCCGCAGCCGCTGAGCGCCAGCCCGGTGGCGCCGATGGCGAGCGCCGCGGGCAGGGCGGGGATGGCGCCGCGGGAACGAGCGCCGAGCACCACGAAGACTCTCCGCCGCCCCTCCACGATCGGGGGACCATACCAGCGGGACAGCCAGCCGGCACGGGGTGGAGAGCCGGCGCTGGGGCGGGCCGGGGCTGCCCATGGCGTAATATCCCCCCGGCGTCGATCGCGACCCGAGGAGGGGTAAGCCGAGATGGTTCGCAGCGCAGCCGAACGGGCGTACTTCCCAACGAGGAACCTGCTCGAGGAAGTCGGGGACATGATGATCCTGACGGGACGGACGATCGCGTCCGCCCTGCGCCCGCCGTACCCCTACGGCGGCGAGCTGGTGTCCCAGTTCCTGTTCACGCTGCGCCTCGTGTGGTTTCCGCTGCTGGTCTCCACGGTTGCCATCTGCTACGGCGCGCCGGGCCTGCAGGCGGCCAACTTCCTGACGCTGTTCGGCGCCGTCGATCGCCTGGGCGGCTTCTTCGTGCTCGCCGCGATCCGCGAAATCGGCCCGCTGATCACGTCGATCGTGGTGGCCGGGGTGGCGGGCACGGCGATCACCGCCGATCTGGGCGCGCGCAAGATCCGCGAGGAGCTCGACGCGCTGCAGGTGCTGGGCGTGGACCCGGTCAAGAACCTGGTGGTGCCGCGCTTCCTGGCGCTGATGGTGGCCACCGGCCTGTTCGACATCTACGCGCTGCTGTTCGGCATCTTCGGCGGCGTGATCGCCGCGCTGACCAAGTCTCAGCCGCTGGGCCCGTTCTGGAACACGCTGTTCTCCAATGCCTCCGTGGTGGACCTGTGGGGCTCGGTCCTGAAGACCACCATGTTCGGGGCGATCATCGCGATCATCTGCTGCTACAAGGGCATGACGGCGTCGGGAGGCGCCGAGGGGGTGGGCCGGGCGGTGAACCAGGCGGTGGTGACCTCGTTCCTCGGGATCGGCGCGTTCAACTACGTGTTCACCCAGACGCTGCTGGCCACGCACCCGAACATCCTGGTGCTGAAGTGAGCGAACTGCTGGCGCTGCCGCGAGAATGGCTCGCCTCGGCAGGCGAGATCGGCGGCTTCATGGGCGACATCGTCGCCGACGTCTACGGGCTGCGCGTGATGCGCTTCTTCGGCGAGACGCTTCGCCAGGCGGGCATCCTGATCCTCGGCTCGACGGCGGTGATCTGGGGGCTGGTGTTCATCACGGGCCTTGGCACCTGCGGGATCGAGGCGGGCTACTTCAACCAGGCCACCGGCACCGCGGCCTACGCGGGGGTGTTCGCGGCCTGGTGCAACCTGCGCGAGGCCGTTCCATACGTGTTCGGGTACATGATGGCCGCCAAGGTCGGCACGGGGATCGTGGCCGAGCTCGGCGCTATGCGCATATCCGACGAGATCGACGCGCTCGAGGTGATGGGCATCAACTCGGTCACGTTCCTCTGCGCAACGCGGCTGCTGGCGGCCTGGATAGTGCTGCCGTTCATGTACGTGGCGGCGATCGGCGTGGCCTTCCTTGGCTCCTACATCGCGGTGGTGCACCAGCTCGGTTTCGTCTCGCCCGGGGGCTACCTGCTGATCTTCTGGCAGTTCCAGAATCCGCTGGACTTCTTATACAGCGTGATCAAGGGCATGTTCATGGCCACCGCGATCGTGCTGGTGGCCTGTTACTACGGCTACAACGCCAGCGGCGGGCCGGTCGGCGTGGGAACCGCCACGGCCAAGTCGATGGTTCTGAACCTCGTGCTGGTTAACCTGATCGGGATGATCGGCACGCAGATCTTCTGGGGCTCCAACCCGCGCGCGCCGATCGGGGGCTGAGCGCCGTGGCCGGGGAGCAGTTCGCCGAGGAGGAGGAGTACCGCTTCCACAAAGGCACCATCCGGCCCTCCGGCGCACCCGACGCGATCGAGTTCGTCGACGTGCACAAGTCCTTCGGGCGCAACCACGTGCTGCGCGGGCTGAACATGGCGCTGCCCGAGGGGAAGATCTCGATGATCCTGGGGCCCTCGGGCACCGGCAAGTCGGTCTGCATCAAGCACATCGTCGGCCTGCTCTACCCCGATCAGGGTGACGTGATCGTGCACGGGCGCTCGGTTCCAAGCCTGCCGGACTCCGAGCTGTTCGAGATGCGCAAGAAGTTCGGCGTGCTCTTCCAGGACGGTGCGCTGTTCGGGTCGCTGAACCTCTACGACAACGTGGCGTTCCCGCTGCGCCAGCACACCGAGAAGGGCGAGGACGAGATCGGCGAGATCGTCACGCGGCGCATGAAAGAGGTCGGGCTGGGCGAAGCGGGGCACAAGATGCCCAACGAGCTCTCCGGTGGCATGCGCAAGCGCGCCGGGTTCGCGCGCGCGCTCGTGCTCGATCCCGACATCGTGCTCTTCGACGAGCCCGACTCGGGCCTTGACCCGGTGCGCACGGCGCTGCTGTGCGAGCTGATCAAGGAAGTCCACGCCGAGAACGGCGGCTGCTACGTGGTGATCACCCACGACATCATGAGCGCGCGGCGCGTGGCCGAGCACATCTCGGTGCTGTGGAAGGGCCGGATCGTGGAATCGGGCCCCGCCGACGAGCTGTTCGCCTCTGAAAATCCGTTCGTGCGCCAGTTCCTCTCCGGCGAGTCCGCCGGGCCGCTGGGCATGGAGTGAGGCAGGCAGTGCGCACCGCCGCGGGCAGCACCGCTCCGCCGCCGTCCCGGTGAGACGCGAGGCGCTCCTCTCCGCGCTCGCCCGGGGCGTGGCGCGGCGATCACGCGCCGTGCTGGGCGTGGCGGTCGTGCTCGGCCTGCTGGGGGCGCTCCTGGCGGCACGCCTGCACACGAGCGCAGCCACCGGGAACTTCGTCTCCACGCACAGCGGCGAATACCGGGCGACGCAGAGCTACTACAGGCGCTTCGGGGAAGAACCGATCGAGGTGCTGGTCACGGGCAACCTGCAGCAGCTGGTGCTGAGCTCCGACCTGGCGCGGCTGGCCGGGCTGGAGACGTGCCTCTCCGGTGTGGCCCCCGCCGGCGGGCTGGGCGCAGAGGGCGGAGCGCAGAGCCCGTGCGGTGCGCTGGAGCGCCTTAATACCGTCAAGGAGGTGTTCGGGCCGGGCACCTTCCTGACGGAGGCGGCCACCGAGATCGACGCACAGCTGGCCGCCGAGACACACCGCGCCGAAGAGCAGGCGGCGCAGGCGGGGCGGGTCGTGCAGAGCGCGGCGCTCGCCCGCGGCGAAGGCGCCGCCAGGGCGCGCGTGCTGGGGGAAGACGCGAGCAGGGTGACGATCGAAGCGTTCCAGCGGGAAGTGCTCAAACTGGCCCTGGAACACGGCCTCACCTCGGCGCCGAGCCTGTCCAACCGCAACTTCGTATCGGCGGTGGTCTTCGACTCCAGCAAGGCGGCGGGCACGCCCAAGCAGCGCTTCGCCTACGTGTTCCCCAACCGCGATGCGGCGCTGGTCTCGGTGCGCATGCGAGCGGGGCTCAGCGAAGCGCAGCGCAACCGCACGATCGCGCTCGTGCAGGCGGCGGTGGCGATGAGACGCTGGCACCTGACGCACGGCGAGAGCTACGCGGTCAGCGGTGTCCCCGTGATCGCCTCCGAACTGCCCGGCGCGATCGGCCACTCGATCGAGCTGCTGATGATCGCGGTGCTGCTGGTGATGGCCGCCACGCTCGGCCTGGTGTTCGGCGCCCGCCCGCGCCTGCTGCCGCTCGGCCTGGCGGTGCTCGCGTGCGCGCTCACCTTCGGCGCGCTCTCGCTGGTGGGCGCGCCGCTGACGATGGCCTCCATCGCGGTGCTGCCGGTGCTGGTAGGCCTGGCGGTGGACTACTCCATCCAGTTCCAGTCGCGCCTGGCCGAGACGCTCGGCGAGGCGTCCCCGGCGGGCGCGCCGCCGCATGCGCGCGCGGCGCTGATCGGCCGCGCGGCGGGCGCGGCGGCGCCCACGATCGTCACGGCCGGCGCGGCCAGCGCGGCGGCGATGCTCGCGCTGCTGCTCTCACCCGTGCCGATGGTCAGGGGCTTCGGGCTGCTGCTGCTCGCCGGCGTGGCGATCGCGCTGATCTGCGCGCTGGTCGTCGGTGGCGCGGCGCTCGGCGCGGGCGGCGCACGCCCGGCGGGTGCATCCCGGCGCCACCACACCCGCGCCGAGCGCGCGGCGGGGCGCCTCGGCGGGCCGGCTCTTGCCGCGGCGTGGAGGGGGGCGGGCGAGCTGCTCTCGCACAATCCGCTCACGCGCGCGATCTCCGGGCTCGCGCTCGGGGCGGCCGTCAGGCGGCCCGCGCGCGCGCTGTGCGCCGGGCTGCTGCTGGCGGCGCTGGGCTGGGGGCTGGACACGCAGACGGCGGTGCAGACTGACATCACCAAGCTCGTGCCCCAGAACCTCGGCTCGCTGCAGAGCCTCGACCGCCTGGAGCGCAGCACCGGGGTTGCGGGCGAGATCGACCTGATGGTGACCGGGCGCAACCTGACGGCGCCGTCGAGCATCGAATGGATGAGCTCGTATGAGAGCGCCGTGCTGTCAGGCGCCGGCTACAGCGAAAAGCGCGGCTGCGGGCAGGCGCGCCTGTGCCCTGCGCTGTCGCTTCCCGACCTCTTCCAGGGAGCGAGCGCCACGGCCACGGCGGGCCCCGCGCCGGCAGCCCCGGCCAAGATCACCGAGGCGGACGTGAGGGCGCTGCTGGCGATCCCGCGCTACTTCAGCCAGCAGGTGATCACGCCCTCCCACGACGCAGCCACGCTGGCGTTCGGCATCAAGGTGATGAGCCTGACCGAACAGGAGAGCCTGCTGGCCCAGATGCGGGCGCGCCTGCATCCTCCGGCGGGTGTCAGCGCGACGCTGGTGGGGCTGCCCGTGCTGGCGGCGCGCTCGGGAGCGCAGGTCGCCGACCCGTGGCGGCGCCTGCTGACACTGCTTGTGAGCCTCGCCGCGGTGGCGCTGGTGCTGCTGATCGCCTTCAGGGGCGAGCTCCGCCGCACGCTCGCGCCGCTGGTCCCGATCGTGCTCGCGACGGGCTGGTCGGCGCTGATCCTGTTCGCGGTGCGCGTACCGCTGAACCCGATGTCGGTCACGCTGGGGGCGCTGGTGGTGGCGATCTCGACCGAGTTCAGCGTGCTGCTGGCCGAGCGCCATCGCCAGGAGCGCCTGGCGGGTCTCGACACGATCGAGGCGCTGCGGCGCACCTACAGGCGCACCGGCGCCGCGGTGGCAGCCTCCGGTGTGACCGCAACCGCGGGATTCGGCGTGCTGGCGTTCTCGCAGATCCGCATGCTGCGCGACTTCGGTCTGGTGACCCTGATCGACCTCAGCGTCTCGCTGGTGGGGGTGCTGGTGTCGCTTCCGGCGGTGCTGGTGCTCACCGACGCGGCCGCCGAAGGGGGCTCGAGCGGTCTGCCGGTGCGCGGGCGCCTGAGCGCGGGCGCGCGCCGCCTGCCGGCAGCGCTGATGGGCCGCCTGCGGCGCGGGACGCCGGGCGGCGCTAGCGGCGCAGTCAGCCCTCGCGGCCCAAGCTCGGGGCATGAGCCGGCCTGAGGGCGAAGAGCTCCCCGGCGGGCGCCCCGCGCATCCGCCGATCCGCACGCGCGGGCGCTACGGGCGCTACCTGGGGCTGCTGGGGGTGGTGGTGCTGCTGTCCGTTCTGGTCAACGCCATCGTCAACAGGCCCACCGGTGCGAGCGGGCTGAAGCCTGGCACGGCGATGCCTCCGTTTGCGGTGCCGCTCGCGCTCGGAGGCCTGGCGGGCGACGCCGACGTGGCCACGCATGCCAACGACGGTGAAGCCGGAAGGGTGCCCGCGTGCAGGGAGCGCGGCAGCCGGATCCTGAACATCTGCCAGCTCTACGAACAGGGTCCCGTGGTGCTGGCGCTGTTCATCGACGAAGGCTCCTGCCAGGCTGTGCTGGGGCAGATGCAGCAGCTCCTCGCGCAATTCCCCAGCGTGCGCTTCGCGGCGGTATCCATCAAAGGCGAAACCGCCCAGCTGCGCAGGCTGATCAACGGCGAGCGTCTGAGCTTTCCCGTGGGCATCGACAGGGACGGAGCGGTGGCCGCTCTGTACAAGGTCTCCGCCTGCCCGCAGGTGAACTTCTCCTATGCCGGCGGCACCATCGCGCAGCACGCGCTGCTGGGAGCGCCGAGCACGGCCACCCTGCGAAGCCGCCTGCAGGCGCTGAGCGCCGCGGCAGCCGCCCGCGGCAAGCAGGGATGACCCCACCGGGCGCCGGCGCGGGGGCCGATGGCGGGGGCGCAGGGGCCGGTGGCGCGGGCGCGGGGGCCGGCGGCGCGGGCGCGGGGGCTCGCTCCGATGGCGCGGGCGCCGGTGCGGGCGCGGTGGCGCTTGCGTGGCGGGCGCCGGAGATAGCGCAGGAGCTGCCCGGTCTGAACGTGCTGACGTGCGAGGTCGAGCCCACGCGGCCCGGGCCGCTGACGGGGGAGTCGCCGCTGGACGTGCTGGCACGCCTGCGCGAGCTCTCCAACCGCTTCCGCGGCGCGCGCGCAATAGCGATTCGCCGCGAGCCGCTGCCGGCGGCCTACCGCGTGTTCTTCCGCCAGAGCGGGTTGGACCCCGATGTGAAGCGCACTCCGACGGAGGCGGCGGTGCTTGAGCGGATGCTGCGCGGGGGCTTCCCCACGGGCGGCCTGCTCGAGGACGTGTTGCTGATTGCGCTGCTGGAGACGGGCGTTCCCGTCTGGGCACTGGATGCCGACACCCTGCTCGGGCCCCCTGGGGTGCGCGTGAGCGTGCAGTCCGAGCCGCTTGGGCGCTCAGCCGCCGGCCCGGCGCTCGACCCGGGGCGGCTGGTGCTCGCCGATCGCGGCGGCGCCGTGGCGGTGCTGTTCGGCGAGCTCGCCGCCGAGCACCTGCCTGCGCGAGCCACCGTGCGGCTGCTGCTGTTCACGGTGCAGGTGGCGGGCGTTCCGGCGCTGTTCGCCGAAGAGGCGCTGTGGAGCTGCTGCGCCCTGTTGCGCCCCTCGTGAGCGGCGCCCGCCACGGCCCGCAGCGGGCCCGGCCGGGGCCCGGCTGGGCCCGCTGCCGCGCCGCAGGGCGCTGGTAGACTGCGCACGTCCGATCCGCAGAGGGGAGCCCGCAGTTGCCCCAGCACGAGTCGCAGGTGATCGACCGCCCTGCCGTCCCCGCGGCCGCAGCGCCCGGCCGGGCCGGTGCGGCCGCTCATCGTGCTGCAAGAGCGACGTTGCGCGAGCAGATCGCGAGGCTCGAGCGTGAGCTCTCGGAGATCGTGGCCGAGGGATTCCCGCATCTGCCGGCGGCGGGGCCCGAGCGCCGCCTGGCGGACGGGCCGCAGCTGCTGGGCATGCAGGCGCTCGAGCTCGAACGCGACCGGCTGGCGGCGCGCGTGTCCGAGCTGCGAGCGCTGGCGTGCGACCGGGCCGAGCACGAGCGTCGTGCGCGCGAGCAGCTTGCGCGCATGAGGCTCGAACCCGGCCGCTACCGCTTCGCCCGCCTGCCCGTGCGCGACCTCGGCCAGGGCGGCTGCGGCGTCTGGGAGGTGCGGCCCCGCCTGGGCCTGATCGGCATGCTGGCGGGGTGGTGGCAGCTCACGCTCTCGTCAGGCTGTCCGTTACCCATGGGGTCGCGCTCCACGCGCGGCCCCGCTCGGCGGAGGTCAGCATCTCGGCTAGCGTCTGGCGCTGGCGATCGGTCATCGAGCCGATGGTCTTCTTCTCGGACATGGGCACCTGGGAGAGGAACTTGCGGCAGCGCGTCAGGCCCCAGCGCCGCTGGCTCATCAGCAGATCCGCCACGGCCATGCTGTCCGCCTCCCACGGGCAGTGAAGGATCACAGACGCGGCGTGGATCTCCCCGGTGGCGATCCTGCGCTTCAGCTCGGCCCGCGCCAGCCTGACCTTGTTGGCGCGCTCCAGCGCGCGCATGTGCTGAGGGCCTGCGGCGCCGTCAGGCGTGCGCTCCAACTCCAGCGCAGGTGGTTGCTGGGCACTGTGCCCTTCCAGATCCGAAGACCCGCGAGGGCCGGTCGTCGCTGTTGCGTTCCTCGCAGGGGCAAACGTCGCTGTCGCGTTCATGTGGGCACTCTCCCCGTCGCCTCCCCAAGTCGCTCGGGGCGGGCAACATCCTTGCTCGATTTTTTACGAAACGCGCCCGCGGCCGCAGGTCCGATGCACCCGCCACCAAGAGCGGATACTCCCGACACAAACCCCCCTCACACGGCCGGTGTGGGGCGAACCAGACGACCTTGCAGAGCGCCCCTGGAAGCTAGCCCTGTGCTCCACCGCGGTCAACCAAGATCAGGTGCCTTCGTGCGCTAGAAGCGACCTTTTTCTCCGGCTGGAGACTTGTGAATATTTGGACAAGAACCGCCGCGCCCGTTGGACGCCACGGCCGCCGGGCCGGCGCGGGCCGTCCGGGCTCCCGTGGATCGAGCGGGCAACCGGGCCCGCTCGCGAAGCGGCGCCGGCTCAGTCGCGGACGGGCCCCGGCAGCGGCGCCGGCTCAGCCGCGGACGGGCCCCGGCAGCGGCGCCGGCTCAGTCCCCGACGGGCCCCGGCAGCGGCCCGTGCTCGGCCTCGAAGTCGCGCTTGACGGTCGCGAACACCTCGAGCGCGCGGTCGATCGTGGCGGCGTCGTGAGTGGCCATCACGCTGGTGCGCAGCAGCGCGCCGCCGGGCGGCACGGCGGGGTGGATGGCGCAGTTGGTGAACACGCCGCCGTCGTAGAGCGCACGCCACAGCAGCGCCGCCTTCCAGTCGTCGCCAACCACGATCGGGATGATCGGCGTGAGCACCGACTCGACCGGAGCGTCCTGCTCGGGCCCCAGGCGGATTGGCTCTCCCACTCGCACCTGGAAGCCCAGCGAGCGCAGCCCGTCGGAGAATCGCTGCGCGTTGGCGAGCACCGCCGCCAGCAGCGGCGGGCCCTCCGGCGAGCGGATGATGCGCAGCGCGGCCAGGGCCGCTCCGAGCGCCGCGGGAACCGCGGAGGCCGTGAACAGGAAGGCCCGTGAGGAGACGCGCAGATAGTCGATCACGTCGGCGTCGCCCGCGATGAAGCCGCCGCAGGCTGCCAGCGACTTGGAGAACGTGCCCATGCGCAGATCCACGCGATCCTCCACGCCCAGAAGCTCGCACGCCCCGGCGCCGCGCGCCCCGAGCACGCCGGCACCGTGCGCCTCGTCGACCATCAGGCGCGCTCCGTAGCGCGCACACAGCTCGCTGATGTCCACAAGCGGGGCCACGTCGCCCTCCATCGAGAACACGCCGTCCACCACCACGAGCGCCCCGCCTCCCTCCTGCTGGGCGCGCTGCAGCTGGCGCTCGAGCTTGTCCATGCGGTTGTGGCGGAATGGGCGCATCTTGGCCCGCGAGAGCAGCACCCCGTCGAGGATCGACGCGTGGTCGGCGCTGTCCACGATCACGGTGTCGCCGCTGTCGAGCAGCGTGCCGAGCGCTCCCATGTTGGCCTGATGGCCGGTCGTGAAGACGATCGCGTCCTCGCTCTCCATCCATTCGGCAAGCTCCCGCTCCAGCTCCAGGTGCAGCGGCGTCGTGCCGTTGAGCAGGCGCGAGCCTGTGAGGCCCGTGCCGTAGCGGTGCAGGGCCTGGCTGGCGCCCGCCATCACGCGCTCGTCGCCGGTCAGGCCCAGGTAGTTGTTGGAGGCGAGCATGATGCGCGCGCGCCCTTCCATCTCCACGACCGGCATCGCCGGGGACTCCACGGTGCGGAAGTAGGGCAGCAGGTCCGCGTCGCGCGCCGCGCGCAGCATCGCTTCGCGGTCGTGGCCGCGTACCTTCTCGAAGACGTCGATCGAGGTGGCCATATAGGGTTGCCTCCGCTGTGAGCGTCGAGGTCAGAGCAGTGTCGGGCGGCCGGGAGCTCAAGGAGTTCATCGACCTGCCCTACCGGCTGCATGCTAGCCAGCCCCTGTGGGTGCCGCCGCTGCGCCTGGAGCGCCGGCTGTTCCTCAACCGCAAGATGAACGCCTACTTCACGCATGGCGAAGCGGAATATTTCCTGGCTCGCCGCGACGGGCGCGTGGCCGGTCGCATCAGCGCTCAGGTCAACCACGCGTTCAACGAGTACCAGAAGAAGAACTGGGGCTGGTACGGATTCCTGGAGTTCGAGGACGATCAGGAGGTGCTCGACGAGCTGCTGGGCGCGGCCGAGGCATGGCTGCGCGAGCGCGGCAAGGAGCGCATGGTCGGGCCGGCCAGCTTCGCCATGAACGACGAGAGCGGCGTGCTGATCGAGGGCTATGACCTGCGGCCGATGATCGTGCAGCCCTGGAATCCGCCCTATTACAAGGACCGCATGGAGCAGGCCGGCATGACCAAGGCGATGGACCTGCTGATGTGGAACCTCGAGGTGTCCGACCGCGAGAAGGTGCTGCCGGTGATCTTCGAGCTGGCGGAGAAGGTGGAGAGCGAGCACGGCATCCGCGTGCGCCCGATGCGCCGCTGGCAGCTGCGCAAAGACATGGACTCCTTCGCCGAGGTCTACAACTCGGCCTGGTCGCAGAACTGGGACTTCGTGCCGTACTCCAAGAAGGACCTGGACGCCTACGCGCAGGAGATACATCTGGTGTTCGACAAACACTGGTGCTTCATCGCCGAGAAAATCGACACGGGCGAGGTGGTGGGGATGGCGATGACGTTCCCGGACATCAACCAGGTGCTGGCCAAGATGAAGGGCTCGCTGCTGCCGCTGGGGTGGTGGCATTTCCTGAACAAGGGCCGCATCACCGACCGCGTGCGCGTGGGCTTCCTGGGCGTCAAGCCGGAGCACCAGCACACCGGGGTTGCGGCCAAGCTCTACGTCGAACACTTCAACGCCGCCGCCGTGCGCCGCCAGACGGGCGGTGAGATGGGCTGGATCCTCGAGACCAACACGGCCATGAACCGCGGCATGGAAGCGATGGGCGGGCGCGTGGTCAAGCGCTACAGGATCTTCGAGCGGGTCCTGTGATGGGCGCGGCCACGCGGTCTGGGCGCGGGTCTACACTTCGCCGATGACCGAGCAGCCGCGCGCGCACGAGCCGGCAGCACAGCAGCACGAGCACCAGCACGATCCCCAGCGGGCGGAGCTTGCACCTGGCACGCTGGTGCTGGCGGCGCCGGCGCCCGCGAGAGCCCCCGAGCGCTCCTCGCGACGCCAGACCTCGCCGGCGGTGGCGGCCGCCGCGGTGGCGGCGGGCGGGTTCGTGGCTGGTGCCGCGGTGGCCGGCCTGGTCCATCGCCGCCAGCGCCAGTCCACGGCGCTTGCGCGCGGCAACGGGATCTCCCGCGCGCTCGCCCGCGCGGGCACGCGCAAGGCCGCCAGGGCACCTGAGCGGCTCGAGATCCTCAGCAGCCACACGCTGCTGGTGGACGTGCACGTGCTCGGCGTTCCGGGCCTCGGCAGCTAGGGCGCCGGCGCTGGGCGCCACCGTGGAGCTGCGCGTGGAGGTCGCCACGGCGGGCGCCTTCCGCATGCCCGGGCGCGCCGGCGCGGACGGCCTGCTCCGCCGCCACCGCAACGGGCTGCTGGAACGGCTGCTGCACCACGGCGAGGTGCCGGTGCTCGTTCGCGCCGCTCAGACGGCGCCCGGCAGGGTGCTGTTCGGGGCGTGGTCTCCGAGCCGCGACGCCGCTGTCCACGGAATCGAGCGCATGCGCTTCGCGCTGGGGGTCGATGAGGACCTCAGCGTGTTCCTCAGGCGCTTCGCGCGCGACCCGTTGATCGGGCGTTCGGTGCGCCGCCGTCCTTGGCTGCGCGTCACGCGCCGCCCCGATCCGTTCGAGGCGCTCGCCTGGGCGATCTGCGAGCAGCTGATCGAGTACGAGCGCGCGGCGGCGATCGAGCGCCGCCTGCTCTCGCGCCTGGGCCGCCGCTGGAGCGCCGGTGATCGCTCCGGCCGGGTGCTGCGCGACCTGCCCTCCGCGGAGGTTCTGGCGGCCACCGCGCCGGCACTGCTTCAGTCCTTCGACCTTGCAGCCTCTCGCGCGATCGCGCTGGTCCGGGCTGCACGAGAGGTGGCGCGCGGCAGGCTGGACCTGCACTGCAGCGATCACGAGACCGCCTGGAGGCGGCTGCGCACGATCCCCGGGATCGGCTCCTGGACGGTCGAGATGCTCGCGCTGGGCGGGCAGGGCCGCCACGACCAGCTGCCCGCGGGTGACCTGAACCTGCTGAAGCTGGTGGGCAGGCTGAGCAGCGGGGGAGACCCCCGGGCGCGCGCCCAGGAGCAGCAGGTACGGGAGTTCTTTGCCCCCTACGGCGAGTGGGCCGGCCTGGCGGCGGCGCACATGCTCGGCGGCTGAGCCTCCCGCGGCGCGGTCGCTGCGCTCACACGGAGGGGAACGGCACCACGACGCCCGCGGGCTCGGTGGAGCAGAGCTCTCCGGCGGCGAGCGACACGAGCACGTCCAGACCCTGCAGCGCGGCGATTTCCTCCGAGGCCGCCAGCAGCGAGATCCGGCGCTCGCGCACCGCGCGGCGAAGCAGCGCGTAGAAGCGGTCCCGGTCGCCGATGCTGGGCATCACCGCGGGTTCGTCGATGATCAGCAGGCGCGGCTCCTGCACGAGCGCTCGAGCCAGCATCACGCGGCTGCGGCACGACAGCGAGAGCGCGGCCGTCTCGGCGGCGGCGCCGCTGCGAAACTCGACCTGATCAAGCGCGCGCTGCGCGCGCAGCCGCGCCTGGTGGACCGGCACGCCTTCGCCAAGCGGACCGGCGCAGAGGTGGTCCATCACGCTCTCACCGGCCAGCGGGCGCCAGTCCTCTGCTGCGATGAACGCGATCGCGCCGCGCCTGAGCCAGGCCCGCTCGCCGGAGGTCATCCCCGCCATGTCGCGCCCCTCGAAGCGCACGCTGCCCGAGTCGGCCAGCTCGAGGCCGGCCGCCAGGCGCAGCAGCGTGCTCTTGCCGGCGCCGCGAGTGCCGTACACGCCGACGGATGTCCCGCGCGCGAGGTCCAGGCTGACCGAGTCCAGGACCCGCAGCGCGCGTGCGCCGTCGGCGTATGCCTTGGTGGCGTTGGTGAATGACAGCAGCTGCATCATCGTGTGAGGGCGCTGGGCCTGCGTTGCAGGTACTCGTTGATCCGCTGTCTGGTCCGCGCGGCCCAGTCGACCTCGGTCTGGAGCTGCGCTGAGATGGCGTCGCGGGTGCAGTCCATGCACAGCGCCGCCCACGAGCGCGCCTCGCCGTCGGTGGGGAACACCAGGTGCGCGAGCACCAGGCACTCGCGCTCGTAGGCCTTCAGCGCCACCAGCAGCCGCGGCGCGTCCTGCGGGCGCGCGACGGCGAGCTTGGCCTGCAAGCCCAGACGCACGGGCTCGCGCGGCAGCAGGGTCTCCATCCACGTGCTGAGCGCAGCCGAGGTGCTCTCGGTGGGGTGGTAGACGAGGTGCGTGCGGCCGTGGTTGCCGCGCTTGGGCTCATCGCGCGCGACCGCCAGGCCCGTGCCGGCGAGCTGCTCGAGCAGCCGGTAGACGTCGTTGGTGTCCACCTTCCACGTCTCGCCCAGGCGGGTAGCCAGGCGGTTTGCCAGATCCCCGCCGTGGCCGGGGCGCTCCAGCAGCAGCGCCAGCAGCGCGCCGCGCAGCGGCGTGGAGGGCCCGCGCATCCATGTCTTCTTCTGAAGGGCCTGGCCGGTGGACATCCCTGACTCCCTATCGGTTCCGCTTGAGGAACATCGTAATGCGCGCTGGCACCGTCTGGACGCCCGTCATGGCAGCAGCACCGCCGCGCCGGTGAAGCGCCCGTGGCGCAGGTCCTCAAGGGCGCGCGCCGCTTCGGCCAGCGGATAGGTGCTCACGTGCGTGTGCACGGGCACCAGCGGCGCGAGATCGAGCATCTCGCTGCCGTCGGCGCGTGTCAGGTTGGCCACCGAGCGGACCGAGCGCTCCTGCCACAGCGCGCTGTAGGGGAAGGACGGGATGTCGCTCATGTGGATGCCCGCGCACACCACCGTGCCGCCGGGCGCGAGCGTCGCGAGCGCCGCGGGCACGAGCTCGCCGACGGGCGCGAACACGATGGCCGCTTCCAGCTGCTCCGGCGGGCTCTCGGCGGAGGAGCCCGCCCACACGGCGCCCAGCTCGCGCGCGAGGCTCTGGGCCGCCTCATCGCCGGGGCTCGTGAACGCGTACACCTCGCGCCCCTGCCAGCGCGCCACCTGGGCCAGGATGTGCGCGGAGGCGCCGAAGCCGAACAGTCCAAGGCGCCGCGCCGCCCCGCACATGCGAAGCGCCCGGTAACCGATCAGCCCTGCGCACATCAGCGGCGCTGCCAGCTCGCTGCTGTAGCTCTCCGGCACCGGCAGGCAGAAGCGCTCGTCGGCCACCGCGTACTCGGCCATGCCGCCGTCGATGTCGCGGCCGGTGAAGCGCGCGTGGGGGCACAGGTTCTCGCGGCCGCTGGTGCAGTACTCACAGCGCCCGCACGTCCATCCCAGCCACGGCACCCCCACCCTGCGCGGCGAATCCGTCTCGCCGTCGCCGTCCCCGTCGCCGTTGCCGTCGCCGTCACGGTCGCGATCACGGTCACGGTCGCCGTCACCGCAGCCGACGACGGTGCCGATGATCTGGTGGCCCAGGATCCGCGGCGGATGCTCGACCGAGACCTCGCCGTCGAGCAGGTGCAGGTCGGTCCGGCAGATGCCGCAGGCGTGAACCTTCAGCAGCAGCTGTCCCCGCTCCGGGGTGGGGATCGGGCGCTGCACGGCGCGCAGCGGACGTCCCACGCCCTCGAAGAGGATCGCCCGCATCTGACCCGCGGGCGGTGGCTGGGAAATAGTGTCCATCCTGGACAACCACGATAGGAGGAGGCGCCAGCATGAGCTCGGCGCTCTATTACAGCCACCCAGCCTGCCTGCAGCACGACCCGCGCATGCACTCTCCCGGGCATCCCGACACGCCCGAGCGCCTGCTCGCCCTGGAGGCGGCCCTGGGGCGGCGCGACTGGCTGGGGTGGGAGCGGCGGGAGGCACCCGCCGCGACGGAGGATCTGCTGGCGCTCGTGCACTCGCGCGCGCACATCGCCTCGATCAGGGATCTCTGCCTGGCCGGGGGAGGGGCGATCGACGCGGACACGTTCGTGGGAGAGGCTTCGTTCACCGCCGCCCTGCACGCTGCGGGCGCTGCGGTGGAGATGGCGAGGGCCCTGCTGGCGGGCGAGGCCGCGTTCGGCTTCTGCGGCGTGCGCCCCTCCGGCCATCACGCGGAGCGCTCGCGCGCCATGGGCTTCTGTCTGTTCGACAACGTCGCCGTGGCGGCCGCGGCGGCGATCGCCCAGCTGGGCGCGCGCAGGGTGCTCGTGCTGGACTGGGACGTGCACGCGGGCAACGGCACCGCGGAGATCTTCCGCGAGCGCTCAGACGTGCTGGTGGTGAGCATCCACGAGCAGGGGCTCTACCCGGGCACGGGCCCGCTGCGCGACTGCGGCTCGGGCACGGGCGAGGGCTACACGATCAACCTGCCGGTGCCGGCGGGCTCGTGCGAGCCGCTGTGGTGCGCGCTGCTCGAGCAGGTGGTGCTGCCGGCGGCCGGCGCGTTCTCGCCGGATCTCGTGCTGGTCTCGGCGGGATTCGACGCGCACGCCGAGGACCCGCTGGCCCACTGCCGCCTGTCCACGGGCTCATTCGCCAGGATGGCCGCGCTGGTGGCCGACGCGGCGGCAGGCTGGGGCTCGCCGCTGGGGCTGGTGCTGGAGGGCGGCTATGACCGCGACGTGCTCGCGGACTGCGTGATCGCAACGATGGGCGCCCTCACCGGAGAGCGCCCGGCCGGCGACGGCGAGCCTGAGCCACCGGAGCCCGCCTCGCTGCTGGCCGCGGCGCGCGAGCAGGTGGGCCGCCACTGGCCGCTTCAGGGCGGGGACCCTGGGACGGCGCTCAGCTGAAGGACGCTCAGCCGAAGAACAGCTCGGCCGTCTCGTAGAGGCCGGGGTCAAGCAGCTTGGGCTCGCGCAGCGCGTCGGCGAGCGCCACCTCGACGATCTCGGTGCCGCGCAGCGCGACCATCGACCCGAAGCGCCCGGCCGCCAGTGCCTCCATCGCCGCCACGCCGAAGCGCGTCGAGAGCACGCGGTCATAGGCGACCGGGGTGCCGCCGCGCTGCACGTGGCCGAGGATGGTGACGCGCGTCTCATAGCCGGTGCGCCGCTCGATCTCGCCCTCGAGCGTCATCCCGATGCCGCCCAGGCGGGGGTGCCCGAAGGCGTCTGTGCCGGTGTCGGGAAGGGTCTCCAGCGTGCCCTCCCGCGGGACGGCTCCCTCGGAGACCACCACGATCGAGAAGCTGCGCCCGCGGTCGTGGCGGCGGCTGACGTGGGCGAGCACCTCCTCGATGTCGAACGGGCGCTCAGGGACCAGGATCACGTCGGCTCCGCCCGCGATGCCGCCGTGGGTGGCGATCCATCCGGCGTGGCGTCCCATCACCTCGACCACCATCACGCGGTCGTGCGACTCGGCGGTGGTGTGGAGGCGATCGATCGCGTCGGTCACGATCTGCACGGCGGTCTGGAAGCCGAACGTCACGTCCGTGCCGCCGAGGTCGTTGTCGATGGTCTTTGGCACGCCGATCACGGGGATGCCGTCCTGATGCAGTCGCAGCGCCACCCCGAGGGTGTCCTCGCCGCCGATCGGTATCAGCGCATCGACGCCGCGCTCGTGCAGCGCGGCGCGCACCAGCGCCGTGCCGTCGCGGCCCTCCGCGTAGGGGTTCGTGCGCGACGTGCCGAGGATGGTGCCGCCGCGCGGCAGGATCCCCACGGTGCTCTCGAGCGTCAGCTCCAAGCCGGTGTTCTCCAGCACGCCCGCCCAGCCGTGGCGGAAGCCGAAGAAGCTGTGTCCGCCTTCGCTGGCGCCGCGCCTGACGATCGCGCGGATCACGCCGTTGAGCCCGGGGCAGTCGCCGCCGCCCGTGAGAACGCCAACCCTTGCCATCAGCGCATCCTCCTTAGATCCCCTGCCCGGGCAGGAACTCGTTGGTGTAGGGGGGCAGGCCCGCGTCGGCGGGATCGTGCGTGAGCAGGCCGTGCCGATACATCCAGCCCGCGAAGTTAGCCCACGCGGAGGGTTGCTGCCATCCGAAGGGCTCCGCGGAGTTGGCCGGCCGGGCAGCTGGGAGCGTCTGGGTGATCGATTCGAGCTGCAGGTCGCGGTCCAGCGATGGATTGGCCTCCAGCAGCGGGCCGAGCGCAGCACCGGGGTCGGCGGCGAGCACGCGCTCGCCCTGCGAGAGCGCCTGCAGGAACGCGCGGATGTCCACGCCGTCGCGGCGCGCCTCGCCTTCGCGCACCACCAGCACCAGCTCGTCGTAGGTGGGCACGCCGGCGTGGTCGGCGGGGATCACCAGCGGTGCGCGGTGCATCTCACGCAGCTTGATCGCCTCGTAGTTCCAGTCGCCGCCGAAGCTCGCCGCCACCCGCCCGGACTCGAGCGCCGCCACCAGCTGCGAGCCGACATCCACGCGCCTGACGCTCGCGGGGCTCACGCCGGCCGCCGCAAGCAGCGCTCGCAGGATCGCAGCCTGGTAGGGGATGGCGCGCGTGCCCAGCGTCCTGCCCGCCAGTTCCGCCACGGCGCCCACGTGCGCGCCGGGCAGCGCGATGATCGACGCGAGCGGGCGCTGCACCAGCGCCGCCACCGATACGAGCTTCAGGCCGCGGTCGCGCGCCAGCAGCAGCTGCGGCTCGTAGGAGATCGCCATGTCCACCCTGCCCGCGGCCAGCAGCTGCAGCGGTTCGGCAGCTTCGGAGGGCACCAGCGGCCTCACCTGCAAGCCGACCGCGCGGAAGTAGCCGCGGGCGAGGGCGGTGTAGAGCGCCGCGTGATCGGCGTTGGGGAACCGGTCGAGCATCACCGTGAACGGCCTCACCCCGCCCGCGCTGAGAACCGTCTGCTGCGTGCCGCAGCCGGTGAGCGCCGCGCCGCAGGCCAGCAGCGCCATCAGGGCGCGCATGCGCGGCCGGGCTTTCGTGATCGGGACGCTCAAGCTGATGCTAGGTCGCGGCTGAGATCACCGGACGTGTCAGGGCGCGCACGAAATCCTCCAGCTGCGCCGTGGTCCAGCACTCGAAGGCTGTGCAGTGCTCCTGGTAGGCGGCGATCACCGAGTCTCCATAGTTCCAGTACAGGCGCGGCTCGGGGTTCAGCCAGAACGTGCGCCCGGCGCGTGCTGCGATCTGCGCGAACACATCCGCGCGCGGGTCACGGCCGTTGGTGCGCGCGTCGCCCAGCACGATCACGGTGGCGCGCGGGTGCAGGTCGTCCTCGACCTGCTCCAGGAACTCCGACCACACGCGGCCGTAGTCGGTGTAGCCGGAGATGTCCGCCACGCCCGCGTCGCCGGAGATGCGTTCGCTGACGGTCTTGAAGTTGCGCTCGTGCTCGAAGATGTCGGTCACCTCGGAGATGCGCTCGATGAACACGTAGGAGCGCATCTTGCGGAAGGTGTCGTGCAGCGCGTGCAGCACCGACAGGAAGAACACCGATGCGGAGGTCACGCTGGTGGACACGTCGCAGAGCACGTAGATCTCCGGGCGGCGCGGACGCTTGGGGCGGAACTTCAGCTCCACCGGCACGCCGCCGGTCTGCAGCGAGGCGCGCGTCGTGCGGCGCACGTCCACGTGCGCGTGTTTGCGGTGACCGCGCGCCTGCATGCCCTGCGTGGCCAGGCGCCGGCGCAGCTGTGCCACCACGCGGTGCACCGCCGCGAGGTCCGCCAGCGGCCCCGAGGGGAGCGCGCGGTCGAGCTCGCCCAGCGGGCGTGCGGGGGGGAGGCTGCCGGTGCGCTGGACCTGCGCGCGTTCCAGCTCGCGACGCAGCAGCGCCTCGAAGCGCCGCAGCGCGTCGCGGGGCACCCCGTCCCGGCGCGCGTCGCCCTCCGGCAGATCCGGCTGGGGCTCGGCGCGCAGCCCCAGCGCGCGACGGATGCGCTGCACGTCCACGCCGATCACGCCCGAGCCCTCCTGGCGGCGCGCGAACGCGGCGATGGCCATGCGCGCCAGGTCGCGCATCAGTCCCTCCGCGCCGTCGCGCATGGCCGCGGCGATCTGCTCGCGCAGGGCATCGAGCTCCTGCTCGGTTAGCTCCTGGAGCCCGGGCTGACCCTCCTCGCGCACTCCCTCACGAGCCGCCGCGATCTCCACGCTGCGGAAGAAGAAGCGCTCGAACACCAGCTCGAACACGCGCCTGTCCTCCTGGCTCTTTGCCAGCGTGGCGGCCAGCGCCTCGCGGAAGTCCTGCTGGGAGGTCCAGCTGATCTCGCCGAGCACCTCGAACGCGTCGAGCATCTCCGACGTGCCAACCGGCACGCCTTCGCGGCGCAGCTCCTCGCCCAGCTCCAGTATGCGCGCGGGCAGGCCCTGCAGCTGGTGCTCAGGCGACATCGGCGGGGGAGCGCAGCTTCAGGCCCACCCGCTCTGCGACCACGTCCATGTCGGTGCGGTGCTTGACGATCACGGACATCGTCGCGGTGAACACGTCGCCGTCGATCTCATCGACCCCCAGCAGCAGCAGCGCGCGTGCCCAGTCGATCGACTCGGCGATCGACGGCGGCTTCTTGAGGTCGAGCTCGCGAACCATGCCCACCACCTCCACCAGCCTGCGCGCGACGGTCTCCGAGAGCTCCGGCGCATGCAGGCGCACTATCTCCAGCTCGTGCTCCAGCTCGGGATAGTCCAGCCACAGATACAGACACCGCCGCTTGAGCGCCTCGGTCAGCTCGCGCGAGTTGTTGGAGGTCAGCAGCACCAGCGGATGGGTGCGCGACTCCACCCTGCCCAGCTCGGGGATCGAGATCTGGAAGTCGGAGAGGACCTCCAGCAGCATCGCCTCGAACTCCTGGTCGGTCTTGTCGATCTCGTCGATCAGCAGCACCACGGGCTGCTCGGAGGCGATGGCGGTCATCAGCGGCCTGGCCAGCAGGAACTCCTCGCCGAAGATGTCCTCCTGGACGGCGTCCCAGCCCGTGCCGGATGCCTCCGCCTGGATGCGCAGCAGCTGCTTGCGGTAGTTCCACTCGTACAGAGCCTTGGCCTCGTCCAGGCCCTCGTAGCACTGCAGGCGCACCAGCTCGCGGCCAAGGTGGCGCGACAGCGCCTTGGCGAGCTCGGTCTTGCCCACGCCCGCGGGGCCCTCAACCAGCACCGGCTTGCCCAGCTTGCTGGCCAGGAACGCCACCAGCGCCGTGGACTCACCCGGCAGATACCCCACCGAGCGAAGCCCCGCGGCCATTTCAGCGGCGGACTCGGGCGCCGGGGACGGTTGCGCGGACATTCTCGCGCCAATCATATGCGCCCCCAGCCGCCGCCCGCCCCCGCGCACCCGCCCTCCTGCCTGCGTCGTGCACCCGCCCGCGCCGCCCCTGCGCCCGGCTGGGGGCTCCCGGCAGCGCTCCCCGCGCGGTCAGTCCGGGCGCGCGGGAGGGTCCTCGAAGGACAGCTGCTCCTGCGGCGAGGGGGGAAAGCGCGGGCGCTCACGCGCCCGCACCGGAGCTGCCCGTCCGATCGGCGCGGCCGGCACCTCTGAGCGTGCCGCCGCCCCGGCGTCCGGCGCGCGCGAGCCCGCCGGCGAGCCCGCGGGCTCCGAGCCGCGCGAGCGCTGCGGCTCGCCTTCGCGCGCCCGAAGCGGCTCGCGTTCGCGAGGCTCGGGCCCGCGCGGCTCGCCTTCGCGCGGCTGCTGCGGCGCGCGCCCGGCGCGGTCGCGCGGCCTGCGCAGCGGCGGCGAGGGACGTTCTGCGGCGCGCATCCTGGCACCGGCGTACACCAGCCCCAGTGCCACGAGCAGCGCGATGAAGATGCCCCACTCCACGCCCACCGAGGAGGTCACGCGCGCGGTGCCCTGCAGCCCCGGCTTGTCGAGCATGCGGTAGAAGATCAGCAGCGCCGCCCACGAGCCGGCGACCATCGAGACCAGCCCGTCGCCGCCCGGCAGCCGGAAGTCGCCCCCCTCGCCGCGCTCGAACAGCACGAACAGCACGCCGCCGCTGATGAGCAGCACGGCCGCCTCCACGAAGGAGAACGCCGCGAACGCGCTCAGGCTGGTCTGGGTGGCCTTCACGTTCGAGCCCACGACGATCGTGTTGGTCTTGCTGTACCACGGCAGGAACATCGAGACCAGCAGTCCCACGGCCGCCGTGCCGGCGAGCCGCTGCTCGCGTCCCAGCGACCGCCACGCGTGAGCCAGGCGGGTCATGCCGGGAGCTCGGTCCGTCGGTGCGGTGCGGTGCTGTCCACTCGCGCCTAGTCTAGGAGTGGGCCCGGTGCTAGTGGCGCGTCACGACGATCGTGCCGCTCGCCGTGGCGAAGTTGCCGGCAAGGTCCGTGGCGGTGAGCGACACCGTGAACGTGCCCCCGCCGGCCGGGGTGACCCACAACAGCCGTGGCCGGCCGCCCTCCACGGTGGCGCCCACGTGCCACACCACGCGCGTGCCCCTGCGGATGGTCATCGAGACCGTGGAGATCTTCGACAGCGACACCTGCACGCCCGCTCGCGTGCCGCCGCGCAGCCTGCTGCTGAGCAGCGCGATCAGCGGCGGCGTGCTCTCATCCGCGATGAATTTCTTGGCGGTGGTGCAGTAGATCTGATCGCCAGGTATCGGCGTGACGGTGGTGGTCTGGGCCGCGCGCGCCGACGCCGCGCTCGCGCGGGCCGCTCCCGCGCTGGAGCCGCCGGTGGCGCCCACCTGTTCGCCGGCGGGAGCGGGCGTGGTCGTCGTGGTGGTGGGCGGCACGGGTGCAGAGCCTCCCGGGGCGGGTGCGGCCGCGGGCGGGCCGTTGCTGGTGCGCTGGCACAGGTGCTCCAGGAATTCGGCGAGCAGTTCGTGGTAGTTCAGATCCGATTCGCCGTACTGGTCATACAGCGACCAGTAGCCCGTGTCGTAATGGGGCGTGAGCACGCGCGCCTCAGCGTCGCCGGCTTCGAACAGCGCCAGGCCCTCCGGGTCCTTGGTGATCGACGTGTAGTCATACAGGCCCACCAGCGCCTGGATGAAGCCGTTGAGGATCCTGTCGGTGGGGGCGTAGGTGTACTCGGCGTAGATCGCTCCCGCAGGCGTTGCCACGCGCACACCCGCCGGGGGCGGCTGCTCGAAGATGCCAACGGCCTGCTGCGCGGCGGTGAGGTAGGCGGGTTCCTTGAATCTCGACCATGCGCGCGCCAGCACCTGCAGAGCTGTCCCCTGGGAGAGGCCGCTCGTCCACGGCGGCGCGCCGCCGTCGAAGTGGAAGAAGTACTCCCACGCGATGCCCCCCGCCCGCTGTGTTGCGAGCGGGATCACTTCGGCCAGCAGCTGGCGCAGGCTTTCGTTCTCGTTGCCCGCCAGGTAGTAGCCGTTGGCCTCGCCGAAGGTCGCAAGCCACTGGATCTCGATCCCCTGGCCGGGGTAGTGCTCCCACACGATCCTGCTGCCGGGGAAGCTGACGCGCACGTCGTCGCCGAGCAGCGGTTCGGTGGTCCACCACTGCCGGTTGCGTTCCAGTGTGAGGAACAGAGCCGGCGCGCGTGAGGCCGTGATCTCGCCCGCTGCGCCGATCGACTGCACGTTCGCCAGCACCGCATCGAGTTCTTCGCGCCTGGTGCCCGAGAGCCGGTGCACCGAGTGCTGGGCCGCGGCGAACGCCTGGCCGAAGCGAAGGTACTGGGCTTCGGTGATCTGCCCCGCCCTGAACAGGTGCGTGAGCGCCAGCGGCACGATCTCCGCGCTCGCGGCGCCATGCGTGGCGGCGGCGCGCGCGGAGGCGCTGCGGCCGGACCTGGAAGCGGGCGTGCGCGCGGCGGCCACCGCGGGCCGCGCGTGGCGATGGTGGTGCGCTGGGGCCGCATGCGCGGGGACCGCGGTGGCCAGGCAGAGCGCTGCAGCCGCCACCGTTGCCATCCGTGCTCGCACCGCGCGGATCCTACGGGGGCGGGTTGCGCCCGCTGCAGGGGCCGTTGCAGCGAGGAGTCCGGCGCGATCGTCCACGCCCAGTCAACACCTGCCGAGGCGCCCGGTTGCGGGCGCCCGGCGGGCGGCGGCGCCGCGGCGGCTCAGTCGCGGTCGAACTCGAGGTCGTCGACGCCGTCCAGCTCGTCGTCCTCGTCGTCGTTCTCGTCGTCCTCTTCATCGTCGTCGTCCAGGTCGCCCAGCAGGTCGTCCTCGCCGGCCTGATGGGTGCGCTGGAAGCTCTCCACCAGCTCGTCGCGCTTGATCTCATCCAGCGGCGTGTCGTCGGCGATCAGCACCCACTCTGTGCTTTCGAACTCGCCGGACTCGAACAGCTCGTGGTCGACCTCCGGGGAGTCGTCCACCACGATCATGATCTCCGTCTGGGGGTTGAAATACGTGCCCGGGCGGAGCGTCAGCTCATCCAGCTGGAAGCGGCGAGCGTTGGTCATGGCCGCTTTATACCCAACCGAACCACAACGATGCTCACGGGTCGAGCTCCGCCAGCGTTCGCGCCACCTCCGTCTCGACGTCCAACGGCTCCTGCCCCTGGCGTACACGCCGCTCGTTGCGCGCCAGGACGAGCTGGCGCACCTCCTCGGCCAGCGCCGGATCGGGCGCGCCGCCGGTCGTCTGCGCCGCCAGCAGGCGCGCCACCTCGGCGTCGATGTCCAGCGCCGGCATGCCGCGCCGGACCAGGCGCTCGCTGCGCGCGCCCAGCATCTGGCGGATCTCCTGCTCCTGCTCTGCCCTGGCCGCTGCGGAGTCCTGCGCCGGTGCATGCCCGCCTGCGCCGTGGGCGCCTTCGCGGCTCAGGCCGCCCGCGCCGATCTGGTCATACAGGCTGTCGTGGCCGCGCGTGAGCAGCAGCAGCAGGCAGATCACCACCGAGAACGCAACCGTCCCGAACACCACGAAGCCGAAGCCGCCGCCCGCCAGGGCCGGGACGAGGCTTGCGAGTGCTCCCTGCACACCGCGATTGTTGCCGATCGAGCGCGTCTCCGCTACCCTCAGCCAAGGGATTGACTGACCAGTCAATCTATTTTCCGCGCCACCCCCGTTAGGAGATCCACAATGGTCGATTTCACGCTCAACGACGAGCAGCGGAACCTGCGCGAGATGGCGCATGACTTCGCTGTAAAAGAGATCCGCCCGGTTGCCTGGGAGTACGACAAGGAGGGCACCTGGCCGCAGGACATCATCGAGAAGGCCTGGGACGTCGGGCTGATGAACTCGCACATACCCGAGGAGTACGGCGGCTCGGGCGCCGGCTACCTGGACGGATGCATCATCGAGGAGGAGCTCTCGTGGGGCTGCTCCGGGATCCAGACGTCGCTGGGCTGCAACGGCCTTGCGACCGCGCCGATCCTGCTGGGCGGCTCGGAGGAGGTCAAGAAGAAGTACCTCTCGATGCTCACCGAAGCGCCCAAGCTGGCCTCGTTCTGCCTGACCGAGCCCGACGCCGGCTCGGACGTCTCGGGCATGCGCACCACCGCCGTGCGCAAGGGCGACAAGTACGTGCTCAACGGGTCCAAGTGCTTCATCACCAACGGCGGCTACGCGGACTACTACACCGTGTACGCAAAGACCGACAAGGAGGCAGGCCACCGAGGCATCTCCGCGTTCGTGGTCGAGCGCGACTGGGGCGTCGTGGTGGACAAGAAGGAGGACAAGCTCGGGCAGCGCGCGTCCAACACCGCCACCATCTCCTTCAACGACGTGGAGGTCCCCGCGGAGAACCTGCTGGGCGAGGAGAACGCCGGCTTCAAGCTGGCAATGATGACGCTGGACCGCACGCGCCCCGGCGTGGCCGCGATGGCCACCGGGATCGCGCGCGCGGCGTTCGAGTTCGCCGTGGACTACTCGCGTGAACGCGTGCAGTTCGGCGTGCCGATCGCCATGCACCAGGCGATCCAGTTCATCATCGCCGACATGGCCACCGAAATCGAGGCTGCGCGGCTGCTGACGTGGAAGTCCGCCGTGATGCTCGACCAGGGCCAGCGCAACACGCTCGTCTCCTCTCACGCCAAGCGCTTCGCGGCGGACACCGCCATGAAGACGGCCACCGAAGCCGTGCAGGTCTACGGCGGCTACGGCTTCATCAAGGAGTACCCCGTGGAGAAGCTGTTCCGCGACGCCAAGATCATGCAGCTCTACGAGGGCACCTCGCAGATCCAGCGCCTGGTCATCGCGCGCGAAACGCTGCTGCCGCGCCGCGTCGAGGAGCCCACGGCGGTTCCCGCCTAGCCTGCGAGCCCCACCCGCCCCCGGCTGCGGGGCGGGTGGACGGCTTCGCGCGGCTCCCCCGGCGCCGCGCAGCCGCGCAACCGAGCAGCGGCGCTTCAGCGCAGTGCCAGCGGCGCCTGTCGCGGGCTGCCCGCCTCAGCGCACCAGCAGCGGGCGGCCCTCACCGGAGGACTGCGCCCCGCTGACGAGCGCGCGCACCGTGTAGATGCCCCGCGAGAGTCCCACGGCGACGCTGAAGTGCGACACGCCGCCGCTTGAGCCGTGGAGCACCGCGTTTCCAACCACGCGCTCGCGACCGTGCAGCGTGTGCATGATCTGCACCACGAAGCCGCTCTCCGCGGGCGTGACGGTTCCGTACACCCGCACGCGGTGAGGCCGGCGCGCGCGGCCCAGGTGCGAGCTGACGCGCACGCTCACGTTCTCCGTCGCCACGGGGCTGAGCACCGCCGGGTCGGTGAGCGTGCTGACGCGGAACTGCGTGGTGATCCCCAGCGCGGGCACCACGAAGGAGAACGCTCCCTGCGCGGTGGTCAGCTCCGGGTTGCCCACCGGCGCGAACCCCGTGGTGAACGGGAACGAGTTGGCCTCGAGCGTCACGGGCCGGCCGGCGTTTTCGCTGCCCGACAGCGTCCCCTGCACCGTCAGGCCCCCGCCGTAGGCGACGGGGTTCGGTGAGGCGAGCACCGCCAGCGAAAGCGGCACCTTGGCCGTCCTGAAGGTGCGCAGCACCCCGTCCGCCACGCCGGTGGCGTTCACGGCCACCAGGCGGTAGCGGTACACGCTCAGCGGCTGCAGGCCGCTGACGGGCACCGACACCCTGACGGGCGCTCCCGCGGGCGCAGAGAGGATGGCCGTCTGCAGGCCGTAGGCACGCGTGGGGCCGTACTGGAAGTAATAGGAGGTCGTACTGCCCTCAGGGTTGATTCTGCCGGTGAGCGTTGCCGATCCGTAGCTGACGGCCGCCGCGCTGCCCGTGGTCACGACCGGGAGGTGTGCCTGCGCCGCCTGGGCGCCCGCTCCCGGCAGGTAGGCGAGCGCGGCACAGGCTGCGAGCGCGCCCACCGCCGTGCGGCGGGGCCGTCCGAGCATGCTCGGGCGCGATGTGTGTGTGTTCTTGATCTTTTTCATGGTGTTCTCCTACCCCCGTTTGGCGCCGGCCAACTCCTGTGGTGTGCGGGAGCGCCGATGCGGCGCACGGCGCGCAGCGCACGTCGCTAGGCTCCGATCCCCCCAGCCAGCAGAGGAGATAACAAAAGCATGTTTGTGTTCAAAGCCGCCGTCGTCGGCGCCGGGACGATGGGCGGCCAGATCGCCCAGACGATCGCGGCGGCCGGAATCCCAGTGGTGCTCAAGGACATCGACGACGCGCTCGTGCACGCCGGGCTGCGCGAGGCGCGCAACGTCACCAGCGCACAGATCGGCAAGCTGGCGGAGAAGGGGCGCATAACCGCCGAGCAGGCAGAGGCCCAGATCGAGCAGGTGATGGGCCGCATCCACGGCACCACCACCTACGAGGGCTTCGGCGACGTTGACTTCGTGGTGGAGGCGGTGCCGGAGCGCATGGAGATCAAGCAGGCGGTGTTCGCGGAGCTCGACGCGGTCACACCCGGTCACGCCATCCTCGCGTCCAACACCTCCTCGCTGTCGATCACCGAGATGGCCGAAGCCACGCTGCGCCCGGAGAAGGTGATCGGCTTCCACTACTTCTACCCCGCCTCGATCATGCCGCTGATCGAGATCGTCGAGGGCGAGGAGACCTCGGCGGAGACGGTCAGCGCCACGATCACGTTCGCGCAGGCCGTGCGCAAGCAGCCGATCACCTGCGCGGAGGTGCCCGGGTTCGTGGTCAACCGCATCCTCAACTCCGGCATCGCCGAGGTGTGGCGCGAGCAGGAGGAGAAGGGCCTCTCGATCAAGCAGATCGACGACGGCGTGGGCGCCGCCGGCGTGGTCCCGGTCGGCCCCTACCACCTGGTCAACCTGCTCGGCCTGGACACCGTGCTGCACGTGGCCGAACATCTGCTGGAGTCCTACGGCGATGAACGCTTCTACGTGCCCGCGGGCATGCAGAAGCTGGTGTCCGAGGGCAAGCTCGGCGCCAAGACCGGGGGCGACGGCTTCTACGCTCCCGACGGCAGCCCCAACATCGCCGGCGAGGCCGAGCCCGATGTGGCGGAGCTGGTGGAGCTGCTGAGCCTGAAGACGTTCCTGGAGGCCTGCCTGGTGCTGGAGGAGGGCGTGGCCACCCACCGCGACATCGACTTCGGGATGATGGCCGGCGCGGGCCTTGACCCGCGCCGCGGCCTGATGCCGCCGTTCATGAAGGCCGACAGCGAAGGCCTGGACACCGTGCTGGAGCGCATGGAGAACGCGCTGGAGCACCACGGCGAGCGCTTCACGCCACCCACCATCCTGCGGCGCCTGGTCGCTCAGGGCCGCCTGGGGATGAAGAGCGGCCAGGGCTTCTACGCCTACCCGCAGCCCGACGCCGAGCAGCCCGCCGAGGTGGTCAAGCTCGAGACGCGCCCCGGCGGGGTGGCGATCGCCTGGCTTGCAAACGGCCAGATGAACTCGCTCTCGCCGCAGGTGGTGGCCGACCTCGCGAGCGTGTGGGAGGCGGTGAAGGCCTCCGGGACGCGCGCTCTGGTGATCGCCTCCTCCAACCCGTTCCTGTTCTGTGCGGGCGCCGACATCAAGGCGTTCACCACCATGGATGAGGCCGCAGGCGCGCAGCTGCTCAACGGTGCTCATGCGCTGTTCAGAGAGCTCGGCTCGCACGGCATCGCCACGATCGCCGCCGTCAACGGGCTTGCGTTCGGCGGCGGATGCGAGCTCGCGATGGCCTGCGACGTGCGCATCGCCGCGCGCTCTGCGATCTTCGGGCAGCCCGAGATCAAGCTCGGGATCATCCCGGGCTTCGGCGGAACCCAGCGGCTGCCGCGCCTGGTGGGCACCAACAAGGCGCTCGAGATGAACCTCGTGGGCGACCCGATACTGGCTGACGAAGCGTTCGAGCTGGGTCTGGTCAACCGGCTCGTGGACGACCACGAACTGCTCGACACAGCGCTCCAGTGGGCGCGCAAGCTCGCCGGCCAGGCGCCCCTGGCGCTCGGCGCGATCAAGCGCGTCTCTGCGGCCGGCGACCTCGACGAGGGCATCGAGGCGGAGAAGCGGGCGTTCGCGGAGGTGTTCGCGGGCGCCGACGCCAAGGAGGGCATCGCTGCGTTCCTGGGCAAACGCACCCCCAGATTCACGGGCAGCTGAGTCCGCCGTGGCCTACGCGCCGGCTGCGCATCGCACGGAGGAGGTCGAGCGCCTGGCGCAGATGTTGCGCTCCTCGCGCTCGACCGTCGCGCTGACCGGAGCGGGCATCTCGGTCCCCTCCGGCATCCCCGACTTCCGCTCTCCCGGCACCGGGGTGTGGGAGAGCGTCGACCCGATGGAGGTCGCGCACATCGACGCATTCCGCTCGGACCCCGTGCGCTTCTGGTCCTTCTACGGCCGGCGCTTCGCCAGCCTGGAGGGCAAGCTGCCCAACGCCGCCCATGCGCTGCTCGCCGCGATGGAGAGCGCCGGCCTGCTGGACGCGGTGATCACCCAGAACGTGGACATGCTGCACCGCCGCGCTGGCAGCCGCGAGCTGGTGGAGGTGCACGGCAGCATCGCCGGCTGCTCCTGCCCCGCATGCGGGGCGAGCGCCACGCTGGAGCAGGCGCGCGCGCTCGTGCAGAGCTCGCCCGACGGGGTCCCGCGCTGCGAGCGCTGCGGCGCCGCGCTGAAGCCCGACGTGGTGCTCTTCGGCGAGCTGCTGCCGGCCGCGGCGCTGGAGCGGGCGAGCGCGCTGTGCAGGGCCGCCGATGTGCTGCTGTGCATAGGCAGCTCGCTGGAGGTGCACCCGGTCGCCGGGCTTCCGCGCCTGACCAGCGCCGCGGGAGGAAGCGTTGCCATCATCACCCAGGGCCCAACGCCCCTGGAGCACCTCGCGGACGTGCGGCTCTCCGGCGACGTGGTGTGCGAGCTCACCTCGCTCGGTCACGCGCTGGGCATCCAGCTGCGCTGAGCGGCGCAGCTGCCGCTCGTGCCGGCGCCGGCCGCTCGAAGGTGCGCACCGTCGGCCCGTGCGCGACGAGCGGCGCCGGCCCCGGGGCGGGGCGCTATGGCCTTACGAAGGTGTCCGGATCGGGACCGGTGCGGCGGCCGGCGTCCAGCTGCTCGATATCCGCCATCTCGGCATCGGAGAGGCTGAAGCCGAACACGTCGAAGTTCTGCTCGATTCGCTCCGGCGTGACGGACTTCGGGATCACCACGTTGCCCAGCTGCAGGTGCCAGCGGATCACCACCTGCCCGGGCGTCGCCGAGTGCTCCTGCGCGATGCGCGTGATCACCGGGTCGTCCAGCACCTCGCCCTGGGCCAGCGGGCTCCAGGCCTCGGTCACGATCCCAAGCTCCGCGTGCTCGTGGCGCAGGCCGATCTGCTGCAGGTAGGGGTGAAGCTCCACCTGGTTGAGCGCGGGCGTCTGGCCGGTCTCGCGGATGATGCGCTCCAGGTGCGCGGGCTGGAAGTTGGACACGCCGATCGAGCGCACCAGGCCCTCCTCGCGCAGCTCGATGAACGTCTTCCACGTCTCCACGTACAGGTCGTGCGAGGGCACCGGCCAATGGATCAGGTACAGGTCGATGTGCTCCATGTCCAGGCGCTGCAGGCTCGCCTCGCAGGCGCGCCTGGCCTTGTCGCGGCCGTGGTCGTCGTTGAAGCACTTGGTCGTTATGAACACCTCCGAGCGCTCCAGCCCCGCGGCACGCACCGCCTGTCCCACCGCCGCCTCGTTCCGGTAGGCAGCCGCCGTGTCGATGTGGCGGTAGCCCGCCTGCAGCGCCTGCAGCGTCACCTCCGCGGTCTGCGCAGGCGGTATCTGGAACACGCCAAAGCCGAGTTGCGGGATCTGCTCGCCGTCGCTCAGCGCGACGCTTGGCACCTGGCTGCTGACGGGGCTCATGCGCCTCTCATCTGCCCGCAGCCGCCGGGTCTAATCATGCGGCCGGCCATCCCCATGCTCAGCGCCCGCCCACAGCGGCGCTCGCCAGCAGGTCCGCGCGCGGGTCTATGCGCCAGCGTCTGGCCACGCCCTCGAGCTCCTCGTCCAGCGGCCAGCGGTCCGCCAGCGGGGGCCCATCGTGTTCGAGGCTGCCGCCCTTCAGCGCCATGCAGCCCGCGTTGTCGCCGATCGCGCGGATCTGCGCCACCTCCAGCTCGCTCAGCACGCCGCCCGCGTGCACCTGCGCGAGCTCCGCGCGCTTGTCCTCCACCGCCCGCGCGCCCGGCCCGCTCTCCTGGATCAGCGTGGGCGCCACGCAGCGCACCGCGGGGTGCGCCAGGTTCCACTGGCACGCCAGCTGCAGCATGCTCAGCCCATGGCTCTGCGCCAGCGGGCGCATGCGCTCGAGCTTGGCGCGACCCTCCGCCACCCACCCCTCGGGGCGGAACTTGCGGTGGTCGTACTGCGCGAAGCTGTGCCCGGGCTTCACGTCGTCGTGGAACAGCCCGCCGTAGTCCACCACGCGCGTGATCACGCCAACGCCGGCTTCCCCGGCCGCCTCCAGCACCATCTCGCCCGGCCAGGGCTCGAGCGGCCCCAGGATGATCATCGCCCAGTCGATCAGCTCGCCGAAGCGCTCCATGCAGTCGATCACGTCCAGCGTGAAGCCGTTGGCCGGGCCCGGCGCCACGCCCAGCGAGTCCGCCAGGCCCGCGTCGCGCACCGCCGCCATCCCCTCCCACACCGCCTGGCTGCTGTAGCCCGTGCGGTCCGGGTTGTGCAGCAGCAGCACGTCAAATCGATCAGCCCCGCAGCGCTGCAGGCTTCGCTCGGTGGCCATGCGTATGTACGCCGCGTAGTCCGCCTCGGAGCGAAGGCGCGGATCGGTGAAGCGCGGGAAGCCCTTGGCGCCGTCGCGCTCGCCCTCGTAGAAGTCGTGCCCGATCGCTCCCACCAGGCAGTAGCTGTCGCGATCGCAGCCGCGCAGCGCCCTGCCCAGCGCGGTGTCCGCCTCGCCGCAGCCGTACACGTCTGCGCTGATCACCGTGTCCACGCCCTCGCCCGGGCGCAGCAGCGCCAGCAGCCGCGCGTCCTCCAGCGGCTCGCCGAAGTGCATGAAGCGCCCTCCGCTCCAGGTGCCCACGGCTGTGGTGCTCGGTTGCATCGGCCTATCAGGGTAGTCCCGATGCCGTGCGCGCGCGAAGCGCCGCCTCAAGGCGCCCAAGCGCGTGCTCCAGGTCCTCCCGCGCCGGCGCCGCCTGCGACGCGTCCAGCGCGCCCGCCGCCTGCGCCTCCACGCCCGCGTGCAGCTGCTCGAGCTCCGCAACACGTATCGCCAGCTCCTGGCGGTTCTCCGCGCGCAGCTCAGCCAGCGCGGTGCGCATGGCAAGCTCCAGTGACATCGCCGCGTGCGCCACGCGGTCCTGGTCCATGTCCACGCGCGCGCGCAGCGTCAGCTCCTCGCAAACCAGCGCGCCGCCGCGCGCCCCCAGCAGCGTCGCCAGGCGCTCCTGCGAGCGCAGCGCCGCCGAGCGATGCCTGCCGGGCACGCCCGCCGACAGCGCCCCATCGGAGGAGCCGCCGCTCCAGGGCAGCTCGTGCGCGTGCGCCCACGCGCCCTCCGCCACCTGCTCGCCCTCGCCCCAGCCCGCGCGTATCAGCAGCGCCCGCGCCGGTGTCACCTCGCGCACGTACGGATCCGCCGAGGCGATGCGGTGGTAGTACAGCACGCGGTTCAGCGCAGCCGTCGCGCCCAGCACCTCGCGCTCGCGGTCAAGGCCCTCCAGCCACGCGCGCGCCTGGTGCTCCGCGGACACCGACACCGGATCGATCACCGTCGCGCGCGTCGTGCTCACCGGCGCGGGCTCCGGCGTGGCCGCTCGCGTGCGGCGAGACGCCAGACGCGAGGCGAGCGACGGCCCGCGCGCGGCCGCGCCGCCGATCTGCACGCGTCCCGCGCGCAGCCTGCCCAGCACGATCACGCGCTCCGGCTCCGCGTCGCGCTCCGCGCGCATCAGGTAGCGGCCCGCCGCCGGGCCGAGATCCCACGGGAACTCCATCTGGATGAACACGAACAGGTGCTCCGGCACAGGCGCACCGTATCCTTCCTCCCGGCCCGCCATCGCAGCGGCCGCCGGCAGCGCGCCGGCAACTTCGCAGCACAGAGAGGTGGCCCCGGATGTCCGATCCAAGCAACCCGTCAAAGAGCCTGCGCGAGCGCCTCGGCGGAACCACCGAGGAGCGCCTCGGCAAGGCGCTTTCCGAGCTCCTGGAAAACCCGCTGCTCACAGGCGCAATCGGGCGCGCGTTCGATGCGCGCGAGAAGGCCTCCCAGGCACAGGAGGTTGCGTTCAGCGCCCTCAACATCCCCTCCGCCGCCGACATCGAGCGCCTCACCCGGCGACTGCGCTCGGTGTCCAACCGCCTGGAGGGCATCGAGGACGGCGTCGACCGGCTCGACCGCGCGCTCGCGCCCAGCGGCGTCGAGGCGCGCCTGTCCGCCATCGAGGCGCAGCTCAAACTGCTCACGCACAAGGTCGAAAACGCGCTCGCACCCTCCTCCGCAGCGCCCGCGCGCCCCAGCGCCGGCAAAGCAGCCGCGCGCAAAGCGCCCGCGCGCAAAGCAGCCGCCGGCAAAGCAGCCGCGCGCAAAGCGCCCGCCGGCAAAGCGGCCGCCGGCAAAGCGGCCGGGGCGCGGGCCAAAGGCGCGCGGTAGCTCCCGCGGCGTCGCGCTCAGGCGCTGAGCGCGGCGATGGCCGCTTCACCCATGGTGTGCGCGCTGGACAGCAGCGTGTGGTCATCGATGCGCGTGCGGCTGCCGTCCGGCGAGAACGCGTCTGAGACCGCCAGCACGGCGGCCACGGGGATGCCCTCCCTGGCGCCCACGGCGAACAGCGCAGCCGCCTCCATCTCCACGGCCAGCGCGTCGCGGCGGCCCTGGCCCGGAGGCCCGTCCTCGTAGAACAGATCCACGCTCACCACGCTGCCGCTCACCGCATCGGGGCACGCGCGCGAGAGCGCCGCGCACAGGCTCGCGTCGGCGCTCACCAGCTCGCGCCCGCACAGCGCCCTGGAGGTGCCGTCGCCGCAGATGGCCTCGGCTGCGATCACCAGCTCGCCCAGCGACAGCGTTGGCACCAGCGCTCCGCAGGTGCCAACGCGCACGGCGCGCGTTGCGCCCAGCATGATCAGCTCGCTCAGCACTATCGCCGCGGACGGGCCGCCCATGCCGGTGGCCTGCACGCTCAGCAGCTCGCCGTCGGGCGCCGTGCCCGTGTAGCCCCACAGGCCGCGGTGGTGGTTGAACATGCGCGGCTCCACCAGCAGCTCCTGCGCAAGCGCAAGCGCCCGCCCGGGGTCGCCCGGCAGCAGCACCCGCTCCGCAAGCTGCGCGGTGGGCCGCAGGTGTATTGGCTCCGGGCGCGTCATGCTGGGGCGACTCTAGATGCACGCTGGTCATGCGCGCCAGGCCGTGGGCTGCTCCGCGTGCCGGCGCGCCCGGCAGCTCCACGCGCGCCCGCGCCCGTGCCCGCCCGCGCCCGCCCGCCCGTGCTCCGCGAGGCCCCGGCCCGAGGGCCGCACCCTGGCGTAGACTGCGAGGGCATTGGAACGCACATCCCGCAGCGCGATCGAGTGAGCACGCCGGGGGGCGATCGCCACCGGGAAACGGGGGAGCTGACCCTCGCACAGGTGGCAAGGCGCGTGGGGGTGGCGCCGGCGACGGCAAGGCGTTGGGTGGAGCGAGGCTTGGTGCCGGGGTTCGACGGCAGCTGGACGCCGACCGCGATCGCGTACCTGCGCGTGGTGGCGCGGCTGCGCGCGCGCGGGCACACGCTGGAGCAGATCAGGCGCGCCAGCGACAACGGCCAGCTGGCGATCGGGCCGATTGAGAACCTCTTGCACAACTCCTCGGGCGGCCACACGCTGGCGGACGCCGAGCGCGCCAGCGGGCTTCAGGCGTCGCTGATCGCGCAGATCTACGGGACCATGGGCCTGGGCGCGCTGCCGCTGCAGACGCTCACCGACGAGGACCTGCAGATGATGAAATACGCAGCTGCGGTGCTGGACGCCGGGGTGCCGCTGCCGGCGTTTCTGCAGCTGATGAAAGTGTACGGACAGGTGATCGCGCAGATCGCCGACGCGGAGGTGCGCCTGATCCACCTGTACGTGCACGAGCCGCTGATGCGCGCGGGTGTTCCCAGCGTGGACATCGCCGAGCAGATGGAGGGGCTCACGCGCTCGGTGCTTCCGTTCGTGGCGCCGTTCATGAACTACCTGCACGGCAAGCTGCTGGCTCACTTCGTGGAGCAGGACATGATCGGCCACATGGAGGCCGACCTTGGCGAGGATGACCTGGAGGAGGGCCGTCTGCGGGTGGCAATCGCCTTTGCGGATCTCGCGGGCTACGCTCGCCTGACGGTGGAGCAGGGCGATGAGGCGGCGGTGAGCACGGTGGAGCGCTTCGTGCGGGCGGTTGCGGAGAACCTGCCGGCGGATGCGCGCGTGATCAAGACGCTGGGGGACGAGGTGATGGTGGTGGGCTCGGACCCCGCTGCGCTGACAGCGTGGGCGGTGCAGCTGCAGGAGCAGATCGGCTCGCAGGGCCCGCCTCCGCGCATCGGCATCCACTACGGCGGCGCGCTGTACCGCGACGGCGACTACTTCGGCAGGGAGGTAAACCAGGCGGCGCGCGTGGTGGCTCGCGCCGGCGGCGGCGAGGTCCTGGTGACGCGGCCGGTGGTGGACCTCGCAGACGGTGCGGGCGATCTGGAGTTCGCTCGCATCGGCGAGGTTCGCCTGAAGGGCTTCTCCGAGCCCACCGAGCTGTTCATCGCATCCAACCGCAGGCGCTAGCGGGGCGGGGCTGCGTTGGGCGCTTCGCACGTGCTCGCGCAGGTGCGCCGCGGCGCTCTGCTCACGGAAGGCTCGCGCGCGCTGGCGATGATCTCCGGCGGCAGGGACTCCACATGCCTGCTCGACGTGGCCGTGTCGCTGCTCGGCGCGCGCTCCGTGGCGGCGCTGCACGTCAACTACCAGCTGCGCGCATCTGCGCCAGGCGATGAGCAGCGCTGCAGGGAGCTGTGCGGCGAGCTGGGCGTGGAGCTGACCGTCCACACGGCACAGCCGCCAGCAGCGGACGCACCGGGCAACCTGCAGGCGTGGGCGCGGGAGGTCCGCTACGAGCGGGCGCGGGCACTGGCGCGCGAGCGCGACGCGCTGATCCTCACGGGGCACACCGCGGACGACCAGGTCGAGACCATCCTCTACCGCCTTGCAGCATCGCCGGGGCGCCGGGCGCTGCTTGGCATGAGCGAGCGCGAGGGCGATCTGGTGCGCCCGCTGCTGAGCATCAGCAGGGAGCAGATCACTGCTCACTGCGTGCAGCGCGGCCTGAGCTGGAGGGAGGATGAGAGCAACCGCGACGCTCGCTTTGCGCGCTCGCGCGTGCGCCACGAGCTGCTGAGCGCGCTGCGAGCCGTGCATCCGGCGGCGGAGGCCAACGTGCTGCGCACGGCAACGCTGCTGCGGGCCGAGGCACAGGTGCTCGACGAGCTGCTGGCAGCGGAGCTGCAGGGCGGTGACTCGATCGCGCTTTCGCGCCTGCGCGAGCTGCCCGGTGCGCTGGCGCGCCTGGTGGTGGTGGCGCTCGCCGAGCGCGCCGCCGGAACCTACGTGCCCCAGGCGGGCGAGCGCGTGGGGGAGATCCTCGCGCTGGCCGATCGAGGCGGGCGCGCGGAGCTGCACCTGGGCGGCAACGCAGCAGCGGTGCTGCAGGGCGGCAGGCTGCACATGATCAGGCTGGCGCCGCGCGCAGGGCCCGGCGCAGCCGCCGGGGATCGCCGGGGGCAGGCGGAACGCGCAGGGCCCGGCGCAGCCGCCGGGGAACCCCGGGGGCAGGCGGACTAGACTCCGCGTGTGGCCACCCCCACCCGCGCCTCCCTCGACCCCCAGCTGGGCGAGGTACTGGTCAGCGCCGAGGAGCTGCAGCGGCGCGTTGCGGAGCTGGGCGCGGAGATCACGCGCGACTACGACGGCCGCACGCTGCTGCTGATCGGCGTGCTCAAGGGCGCGGTGTTCTTCCTGAGCGACCTGATGCGCTTCATCGACGTGCCGGTTGAGGTGGACTTCATGGCGGTGGCCTCCTATGGCTCGGCCACCGACTCCTCGGGGGTGGTGCGCATCCTGAAGGACCTGGACATCGCCATCGAAGGCCGCCACGTGCTGATCGTGGAGGACATCGTGGACAGCGGGCTGACGCTGCAGTACCTGATGCGCAACCTGGGCTCGCGCAATCCCAGCAGCCTGGAGGTGTGCGCGCTGCTCACCAAGCCGGACCGCCGCAAGGTGGATCTGCCCACGCGATACGTGGGCTTTGAGATACCGGACCGGTTCGTGGTGGGCTACGGCCTGGACCACGCCGAGCGCCACCGCAACCTGCCATTCGTGGCGGCTCTGCAGAGCTGATGCGCGGCGCTGCAGGACGCTTCCCGCGGGTACTTTGGACCGTCGGAATCGCCGACCTTACCTGGTAGGCTAGGGAACCCGTGGCAACCACTTTCGACGGTGCCGGGGACCTCCGGATCTCGCTATGAGCCGTTTCTTCAAGAGCGCAGCGTTCCCGATCCTCATCGTCGTGGTGCTGGCGTTCCTGGCCGTCAAACTGGTCAATCCGGGCAACACCAACCACCGCTCGCACAGCTACCAGACGCTCATCGGCAAGGAGCTTCCCGGCGACGAAGTCCAGTCGGTGCTCTTCAAGAACAAGGGCAAAGCGCTGGAAGTGAAGCTGAAGAACAAAGAAACGTATGAAGTGGGCTACATCGATCAGGCTGCTCCGGAACTGATCAAAGAACTTCGCAGCGACGGCGTGAGCTACAACGTCGAATCGGAAAAAAGCAGCGCGCTGCTGAGCCTGCTCACGTACATCATCCCGTTCGTCCTGTTCTTCGGGTTCTGGATCTTCCTGATGAACCAGGTCCAGGGCGGCGGCTCCAAAGTGATGTCGTTCGGCAAGTCGCGCGCCAAGCGCATGTCCGCGGACTCGCCCAAGATCACCTTCCGCGACGTGGCCGGCGTGGACGAGGCTGTGGAGGAGCTCCACGAGATCAAGGAATTCCTGGAGAACCCCAAGAAGTTCCAGGCGCTCGGCGCCAGGATTCCCACGGGCGTGCTGCTCTACGGCCCGCCCGGCACCGGCAAGACGCTGCTCGCACGCGCCGTGGCCGGAGAGGCTGGCGTGCCGTTCTTCTCGATCTCCGGCTCGGACTTCGTGGAGATGTTCGTGGGCGTGGGCGCCTCGCGCGTTCGTGACCTGTTCGAGCAGGCCAAGCAGAACAGCCCCTGCATCATCTTCATGGACGAGATCGACGCTGTGGGCCGCCACCGCGGCGCGGGACTGGGCGGCGGGCACGACGAGCGCGAGCAGACGCTCAACCAGCTGCTGGTGGAGATGGACGGGTTCGAGGCCAAGGACAACATCATCATGATCGCCGCCACCAACCGGCCCGACATCCTGGACCCCGCGCTGCTGCGCCCGGGCCGCTTCGACCGGCAGATCGCCG
>Ga0182012_10000048_pt1 | contig 127503 bp, 118 predicted proteins | sample 612S2SmetaG_FD_120486 | JGI IMG/M metagenome (GOLD analysis project Ga0182012, IMG submission 120486) | Permafrost microbial communities from Stordalen Mire, Sweden - 612S2S metaG | ecosystem: Environmental > Terrestrial > Soil > Wetlands > Permafrost | place: Sweden: Stordalen | collected... | reverse complement strand
TTGCCCTTCTTTTCCCACGCAACCGAGGCAAAGGTCGTCTGTTGCATCGTTCTATCAGCTCCGCTGCTGTTCACTGCACACAGTATCGGTCATTTAATGACACCTGTGCAGAGCTTCCCTAGCGCCCCACGATACGCTTCAAGTCTTTCATGATGAGCAGCAGATGGTATGGATCGCTCGGACTTGGCTCAAAGTTGAATTGCTCGTAGAAGCCTTTTGCGTCTTCATCTTTTGCGTGCACCAGCAACGCCCGCGCGCCGATCGTATCGGCCGCTTCCGCTACCCGCAATAGCGCGTCCTTTAGAAGAGCCGGGCCGAACCCTCTGCCATGAAGCGAATTATCGACGGCAAGGCGTGCGAGAAGGATGACCGGAATTGGATGTCGCGCAAGGCCCTTCCTGGTGCGTTCAGTAGCCTCGTCGTGGCTGATCGAACCGGCCGCGAGGCTGTAGTAGCCGTGCACGGTAAGATCCCTGACTAGAACGTAGGTTTGCGCGCTGTGCGCCTGTTGGCTATTCCACGTCTGGCGTTTCAGGAAGCGATTGAGATCTTCCTTACCACAATCAAAGCTGTCGAGTGCGTGTTCGCGTCGCAGCTTTTCTATGGTCCAGGCCTCGTTCACTCAATGACGCTGGGAGTTTTTAGAAGCCTTTCCAGCCGCTGAAGTGGCTTTGATGGTCGATCGAGCGCGGCAGCAAATGCGTCGTACTGTTTGGCATTCAGGCGAAACTCGCGGCGATCGGCGAGGGTTTCCGCCGCCGCCTCGAGGCCCTTGTCGAGAATGAACGCACTCACTGTCTTGCGTTCGACCGAGGCGGCGCGCTTCAGCATCGATTTTGCCTTGGGCGTCAATCTGACTTCCAGCCGATCTTCCCGGCGCTTTACTGAGTTGCGCATTCTCACTACTCCAAATTCGGGTCTACCAGAGTCGGATTCTAACACCCGTACAATGTACGGACAACGGATATACCCGCCAAATCTTGGGTAATGACGTAGTGGCCATGGTTTCAGCAACTGGAGACCGATAGGCAGGCCAGTGGCGCGCTGCGGGAATGTCCATTCGGCGCCGGGCCTCCACGAACAGCGCCAGTCCCGCAAAGTCCCGACCACCTGGCCTGAAATGGGCCTGCCGGGGCCTCGCCTGAACGCGCGAACTTACGCAAAAAACCCAACCACCTGTCTAGAAAAAAGCCAGGTGGTTGCGTGAATATTGCGCGACTCAGTGGTGCTTTGTCGTGCTTTTGGGTGATTTTGCAACGGACACCCCACGAGCAAAATTAATAAAAATCAATCAGTTGTAAAACCCGAGATTTCCCAAAGCTGAGATCCCTCGAACTTCGAACCAGGTGGTCGGCGGTTCGACAACTTGGCCGTCTTCGGACAAGTTGGACGCCGGCGCGTCAGCGGCGGCGGTCCGCAGCGAAGCGGAGGAGGAGCGGCGCAGCCGCGAGCAATCCGTCCGGGCGCGCGTAACCTCGAGTAACTTTATCGGCTGCCAAAGTCAAATGGCTTGATCAACGCCATTCGAACCGCCGACAGACAAAAAGCCGGTTCGACAACTTGGCCGTCTTCGGACAAGTTGGACGCCGCTGTAGTCAATGAGTCCAGTGCGGAGCTTCGCATCTATGGGACCGTCCGCTTGAACGTCAAACAGTTGAGCTACGCCGATTCCGAGGGTAGATCGAAGGCATTACACCACTGGTCATGGGTTTGGCTTGCGCGCGAGCAAGAACGGGCGGCACGGTTGATCGCCTTGGCTATTCTTGAAGATTGATAGCGGCGATAACAGGGCGCTTCGAATTAATCTCTCTCAACAGTAATAACTCCAAGCGGTGCCGGGTCTTATCAGCATCAACCGAGGAGCCGAGGAGTCGACCGATGAGTACCGAAGGACAACGGCTCGCCGAATGCCGGTCCGGGCCGCCCGCGTGGAAGAAATGGGGTCCCTATTTGAGCGAACGGCAGTGGGGCACCGTCCGCGAGGATTACAGTCCCCATGGCAATGCCTGGGAATATTTTCCCCACGATCACGCGCGGAGCCGTGCCTACCGCTGGGGCGAGGATGGCATCGCGGGGTTTTCGGATGACAAACAACTGCTTTGCCTGTCACTCGCCCTCTGGAACGAACGTGACGCCATTTTGAAGGAGCGCCTGTTCGGTCTCACCAACAGCGAGGGGAATCATGGTGAAGACGTCAAGGAGTTCTATTATTATCTGGACGCAACCCCGACGAACTCCTATCTGAAGATGCTTTACAAGTACCCGCAGGTGGCCTTTCCATATGCGGATCTGGTTGCGGAGAACCGTCGGCGCGGAAACGAGGCCCCGGAATATGAACTGCTGGATACCGGAGCCTTTCAGGGCGACCGTTACTTCGACGTGTACGTGGAATACGCGCAAGCCGCTCCCGACGATGTACGGATGCGGATCACCGCCTGCAATCGCGGCGACGCCGCGGCACCCTTACATCTGCTGCCACAACTGGTATTTCGCAACACCTGGAGCTGGAAACCGGGCGAGCACAAGCCCAGAATGCGATTGCAGGGCGGCGCGATTGTCGTGGATCATGAAGACTTGGGTACTTATCGCTGCTACGCCCGCGATTCGGCGGGCCGCGGACCTTCGTGGCTGTTGACGGAGAACGAAACCAATACTCCAAAACTCTATGCGGCGAAATCCGCGGGACCTTTCAAAGACGGCTTCCACGAATTCCTGATCAACGGGCGATCCGAGGCGGTCGCTGCAAACGGAGAAGGCACCAAGGCCGCCGCGCATTTTATCTTTGACGTAGCCGCATACGAGGCAGTTACCGTGCAGTTACGGCTGTCGCGCGCCGAATTGCCGGAGCCTTTTGAGGGATTCGACGCGATGTTGGATCGGCGCATCGCCGAGGCTGATGAGTTCTTCGCGGAACTGCAGCGCGATATCGAGCTTCCGGATGCCAGGCTCGTTCAGCGCCAGGCGCTCGCCGGAATGATCTGGAGCAAGCAGTACTTTTATTTCGATATTCCCGAATGGATCAAGGGTGATCCGGGGCAATATCCGCCGCCAGGCGAGCGGCGCCGCGGTCGGAACCGGGAATGGATGCATCTTAATAACGCCGACGTCATCTCGATGCCGGATAAGTGGGAGTACCCCTGGTACGCAGCCTGGGATCTCGCGTTTCACGCCATCGCATTCGCGCTCGTCGATACGCAATTCGCAAAGGATCAACTCGTCCTGCTGACGCGCGAATGGTACATGCACCCGAATGGCCAGATGCCGGCCTATGAATGGGCCTTCGGCGACGTGAATCCGCCGGTGCACGCGTGGGCGACTTGGCGCGTGTACCAAATGGATCGAAAGGAACACGGCGGCCGAGGCGATCTCGCCTTCCTCGAGAGGGTGTTCCACAAGTTGATGTTGAATTTCACTTGGTGGGTGAATCGCAAGGACGCCGAGGGGCGCAATGTCTTTCAGGGGGGATTCCTCGGTCTTGACAATATCGGTGTCTTCGACCGGAGCGCGCAACTGCCCACCGGGGGTCATATCGATCAGGCCGACGGCACGAGCTGGATGGCGATGTATTCGCTGAACCTGATGCGCATCGCGCTGGAGCTCGCCCAAACCAATCCGGTCTACGAGGACGTCGCGACCAAATTCTTCGAGCATTTTTTGCACATCGCGGAAGCAATGAGTAATGTCGGGGAATCCGGCATCGGCCTGTGGGACGACGGCGACAAGTTCTTCTACGATGTTCTGCATCTGCCCGACGGCACAATGACTCCACTCAAAGTACGCTCGATGGTGGGTTTGATCCCACTGTTCGCGGTGGAAACGCTGGAGCCGGAACTGCTCGACAAGGTTCCTGACTTCAAGCGCCGGCTGGAATGGTTTCTCAAATATCGACCCGAACTCGCGTCGCTGGTGTCGCACTGGAATGAGGAAGGGCGAGGCAAGCGTCGCCTGCTTTCTCTGCTTCGCGGCCATCGGATGAAGCGGATCCTGAAGCGCATGCTCGACGAAACAGAATTTCTGTCCGATTACGGGATCCGGGCCATCTCAAAGCACCACGATCGCCAACCCTACGTCTACCGGGTGCACGACATGGATCTGAACGTCCGCTACCTGCCGGCGGAATCCGATTCCGGGCTGTTCGGTGGAAATTCGAATTGGCGAGGTCCGATCTGGTTCCCGGTCAATTACCTGCTGATCGAGTCGCTGCAAAAATTTCATCACTACTACGGCGATGAATTCCGGATCGAGTGTCCGACGGGAAGCGGAAATTTCGTCTCGATCGACGACGCTGCGCGCGAGATCGGCACACGCCTGACCCGGATATTCCTGAGAGACGATCAGGGCAAACGTCCCGTCTTCGGCCAGTATCCGCGCCTGCAGGACGACCCGAATTTTCGAGATCATCTGCTGTTCTTCGAGTATTTTCACGGCGACACGGGCCGCGGCGTCGGCGCGTCCCACCAGACGGGCTGGACCGGGTTGGTAGCCAAGCTATTACAGCCGCGGCAACGGTCGCAGAATTGAAGCACACCACCTCCGGAGCCGATTCAATGGAAAATTCAGTGCAATCCAGTTACCTGCCGAGTCCGGTCATGCCGAAATGCCCGCCGCAGCACATGCTGCAGGGACAGAGGGCAATCGTCACGGGGGCGGGCAGCGGGATCGGCCGCGCGATCGCGCTCGCGCTCGGCCAGGCGGGAGCAGACGTCGTCGTCAACTACGTGTCCGGCACCGATACGGCCGAGGAGGTTGCCGCGCAGATACGTACGGGCGGCGTTCGCGCGCTCGCTATTCGCGCCGACGTGTCCGACGAATCGCAGGTTCAAGACATGTTCAGGAAGACGATCGAGGCCTTCGGCAGCGTCGATATCGTGGTCAACAACGCAGGCTTGCAACAGGATGCCGCCTTCGAGAACTTGACGCTTGCGCAATGGAACAAGGTCATCGGTGTCAACCTCACCGGGCAATTCCTGTGTTCGCGCGAAGCGGTGCGCGAATTCAAACGCCGCGGCGTCATTCCCCAGGTGTCCTGCGCCGCCGGTAAAATTCTCTGCATCAGCTCGGTCCACGAGGTGATTCCCTGGGCGGGACATGTCAATTACGCCGCATCGAAGGGCGGAGTCATGCTGATGATGAAGAGTCTGGCCCAGGAGGTGGCACCTTACCGAATCAGGGTGAATAGTATTTGTCCCGGTGCGATTCGAACGCCGATCAACATGGAGGCGTGGGGAACCAAGGAGGCGTACGAAGAACTGCTGAAGCTCATTCCTTACAAGCGCATCGGCGAGGCTGACGAGATTGGCCGCGCTGCGGTATGGTTGGCCTCCGATTACGCCGACTACGTGCATGGCATCAGCTTGTTCGTCGATGGCGGCATGACGCTCTATCCGGGGTTCGAGACGGGGGGATGATGTCGGCAATCAACGGCGGTTTGAGAGCCTGGGATGCGCTGCGCGCGCACTGGCCGGAATACTTGATCGAGGCCTGGGCGCTCGGCATTTTCATGATATCGGCCGGCATCTTTTCGACGCTATTCGAACACCCCGCCTCGCCCGCGTATCTGGGGATTCACGACGCGGTGGCGCGCCGTGTGCTGGTCGGAATCGCGATGGGCCTGACCGCGGTGGGCCTGATCTATTCTCCCTGGGGCAAGCGCTCGGGAGCCCACATGAACCCTGCGGTCACGCTGACCTTTTGGCGATTGGGGAAAGTAGCCGGCTGGGACACGATCTTTTACATTCTCGCGCAATTCATGGGAGGGGTTCTCGGCGTCATGCTGACGGTTGCGCTGCTGCGAGATGCCTTTACCACTCCACCGGTCGAATACGTCGTCACTTCGCCGGGTACCTTGGGCGTTGGCGGCGCGTTCGCCGCGGAGTTTCTAATCTCTGCGCTATTGATGGGGGTAATTCTGACCCTGTCCAATCATCCGCGTTGGGTCAAGTTCACCGGATTCTGCGCCGGAGCGCTGGTCGCGATTTACATTGCGATCGAGGCACCGTTGTCGGGGATGAGCATGAATCCGGCACGTTCATTTGCGTCCGCCTTCCCAGCCGGAGTGTGGACGGGTATGTGGATCTATTTCACGGCGCCGGTTCTCGGCATGCAGGTTGCCGCGGCATGGCACCAATTCCGAAGTGCCGACCCGGCCGCAGGCTGCGCCAAGCTCGTCCATACCCCCCGCGAGCGCTGCATTCATTGCGGATATGTTCCGCCTGCAGCCGAAACCGAAGTTGCCGCGACAACACTCGAGGTCACGAAATGACCGATAAGAATCACTTCGATGCGATCATTGTCGGATCGGGGGCAGGAGGCTGCGCCGCGGCTTACACGCTTGCCCGTGCCGGCCTGTGCGTTGCTCTGATAGAAAAGGGTCGCGAATTACCGCGGGACGGCAGCACGCTAGACTTCCACCGCGTCGTTGAACAGGGATCATTCAAGAGCCGGGAGCCTTGGCAGGACGCAGGTGGCCGGCAATTCTGTCCCGAAGAATACTTCAATGTCGGCGGCAAGACGAAATGGTACGGCGCAGCGTTGTTGCGCTACGGCAGGCACGAGTTTTCCGCAGACCCGACCCATCCCTGTCTCGGCTGGCCCATCGGTTACGACGAACTCGTACCCTTCTACGAGCAAGCCGAGCGCATGCTCGGGGTTCGACAATTCGACTGCGAGCCGAATTTGCGGCACATCGCCGAGAGTTTGATGCACCATTCCCCCTCGTGGAATTACGAGCCGTTGCCGATGGGATTATCTGCGCGCATCCTCTACAATCCCGGTGAAGCGCGGCACTTCGACGGATTCGCCTCGGCGGCACACCTGAAGTCGGATGCGGAAACGACGTTCCTGGCGCCGGTACGCGCGTTGCCCAACTTGGCGCTGTTGACGGATCGAGTGGTCGCGGAACTCGTCGGCTCCGAATCCGACGCGACCCTCATCGAAGCGGTGCGCCTGCAAGACGGCTCACTGCTGCATGGGAGAGTCATATTGCTGGCCGCTGGCGCATTGCACTCTCCGAGGCTGTTGCAGAATTACATCGAAACACGAGGGCTGACTGCGATATTGCCGTGTGCGGACAACGTCGGCCGCTATTTGAAATGCCACCTGCTGACCGCAATGATCGCGATTTCGACGCCGCGGATGACGGATTTGGTTCGCAAGACCCTGATTTTTTACAACGCCGACATGTCTCATAGCAGCGTCCAGCCGCTGGGCTTCGATGGCGAACTGATCAGTACGCTGATACCCAAATTCGTGCCGAGAACCATGGCAGGTTTGGTCGGTAATCATGCTTACGGTTTTTTCTTGCAGACCGAGGACGGTGCGCATCGCGATAATCGGGTGATTGCCGCATCGCAGGGGCATGGCGGCTTGCCGGTCTACGATTACGATGCAAGGCGCACGCCGGTAGCCGAGGCCGAGCACCATGAATTGGTGAGCCGCTTCAGGGGTGCGCTGGCGCGAGCCGGATTGATCGCATTTGCCGAGCGCATCGGCATTGCCGGCACAGCGCATGTGAGCGGCACGCTCTGCACCGGAACCGATCCCAAGGCCTCCGTCGTCGATTCCGAAGGGCTGGTGCACGGCATGAAATCGCTGTACGTGGTCGACGGCAGCATCTTGCCCCGCTCGAGCCGCGTCAACCCCTCATTGACGATTTATGCCTGGGCGCTGCGCGTCGCGTCGGAACTGGCGGCCCGGTTGTCGACGGGCGCCGTGGCGACCGCATAGGAGCATCGCCGCTATGAATCGCGCAGTCGTAAGGCTCGCAGGCGCTGCACTGCTGGGCTGCCTCGGGCATTCTGGCGGCGCGCTCGCCGCCAACACTGAGCCGCTGGTACGGGCGATCGAGTCGGTATCGGTGAGCGTCGGCGACATGGACCGCAGCATCGAGTTCTATCGAACAGCGCTCAGCTTTGAGGTTGTCGCCGACACCGAATTATCCGGTGATGAAGTGGAGCATCTGTACGGTGTATTCGGCGCGCGCTTGCGCGTTGCGACACTGAAACTCGGCGGTGAAACGCTGAAGCTCGAACAGTTTCTCGCGCCTCACGGGCGTCCGATCCCCGATGACTCGCACAGCAACGATCGCTGGTTTCAGCACATCGCCATCATCGTCAGCGATATGGACCGTGGCTTCGCGTGGCTGCGCGCCCAGCACGTCGAGTTCGCATCCCCGGGTCCGCAGCTGCTGCCATCGTGGAATCGTAATGCGGGCGGCATCGCGGCATTCTATTTTCGCGATCCGGACAGCCACAATCTGGAGATACTGCACTTTCCGCCCGGAAAAGGCGATCCGAAATGGCAGCAGCCGGGCGGACGCCTGTTTCTTGGCATCGATCACTCCGCGATCGTCGTCGCCGATACGGAGGCAAGCTTGAAGTATTACCGCGACACCCTGGGTCTCAAAGTGGCCGGGGAGAGCGAAAATTACGGCGTTGAGCAGGAACGGTTGAACAACGTCTTCGGCGTGCGCCTGCGAATCACCGCGCTGCGTGCCGAATCGGGGCCGGGTGTGGAGCTATTGGAATACCTCGCCCCGCGTACGGGGCGTGCGATGCCCATCAATACGCTCTCCAATGATCTGTGGAACTGGCACATCGACATGCTAGCCGACGTGTCGGGGTCGGATGCAGCGGTGCGCCAGGGGCATTACGCATATGTATCGCCGGGCCCGATTCATTGGCCGGCCCATCAGTCGCAACAGATGCTGCTGATACGCGATCCGGACGGGCACGAAACTTTGCTCGAGTCCAGATGAACGCGGGCAACCTCGATTACGGATCGGCTTGACGCGTGTCCGCGCCGGTTATCAATCTTATTCCGCCGCCGTAGGTCAAATAGGCCCAAAACCAGTTGATCATCGTTGCGATACGATTCCGCATGCCGACCAGGAAGCCAACGTGCACCAGACCCCAGAGCCACCAAGCCGGCGCACCCCATAGTTTGATGAAACCGAAGTCCACGACGGCGGCTTGACGCCCGATCGTTGCCAGGCTGCCGAGGTGCCGGTATTTGAAGGTCTTCGGTGCGGAATCAGCCGCGATCCTGGCTTTGATCACACCCGCGACGAAGGCGCCGGCCTGCTTGGCTGCCGGCGCGAGCCCGGGCACCGCTTGCCCGCTCCATGCGTTGCTTGCGGCGGTATCGCCGATTGCATATACGTTGACCAATCCCGGCACCGCGAGGTCGGGTCCGACCTTGACGCGTCCCGCAGAGTCGGCGTCGGCCCCGAGCCACTTCGCCGCGGGCGACGCCGCGACCCCGGCGGCCCAGAGCACGGTCCGTGCCGCAATGCGCTTGCCGCTGACTGCAACCCCTTGCGCATCGATCGCCTCGACCCGGCTGCCAAGAGACACCTCCACGCCGATCGCCTCGAGCGAGCGCTGCGCAATCGCTGACAGCGACTCGGGAAATGCCGGCAATAAGCGTGGGGCGGATTGCACCAGTACGACGCGCGCATCCGCCGGGTCAAAGGTTCGAAATTCCTTGTCCATCCCATGCCGTGCCAATTCCGCGATCGCGCCCGCCAGTTCGACGCCTGTCGGACCACCGCCAACGATCAGAAACGTCAACAGCGCTGACCGTTCCGTCGCGTCGGTGGCCGCTTCGGCCCGTTCGAAAGCGGTCAAGATCCGGCGGCGAATCTCCAGCGCGTCCTCGACCCGCTTCAATCCCGGAGCGAACGGAGCCCAAACGTCCTTGCCGAAATAGCTATGGGTCGCACCGGTGGCGAGCACGAGGTAATCAAAGGGGATATCTTGATCCGGTAGTTTGACGACGCGCGCTTCCGTGTCGACCCCAGTCACCGTACCGAGCAGCACCCGCACGTTGTACGCGTCGCGGAATATTTGACGTACCGGCGAGGCGATGTCGCCGGGTGACAGCGCCGCAGTGGCCACCTGGTACAGCAATGGCTGAAAAAGGTGATAGTTCGCCCGGTCGATCAACGTCACGGCTGCGGGAACCCTTCGCAGCTGCGCGGCGCAGCTGATGCCGCCGAAACCCGCACCGACAATCACGATGCGCGGCAGGCCCGCCAGGGCGCGCGGATCGCGCATATCGAGTTCGGGAAACCTGCTGGAGAGCAGCATGACGGCGACCCGGTCCAGAGAGAGCTTGCCGCCGCCGAACACGATTAGAATGGCACAACTCATCAGCAGGTAAACGGCATCGGTTTCCCGCGGATCCATCATCGTATGCGCCGTGACTCCGACGATGATCGCGATTGCCGCAATACGCGTGCCGAGGCCAAACAACAGCAGTAGCCCCGCTGGCAGCGCGATCACCGTCGGCACTCGCGCAGCGATGTCGAGCGGCAGCCAGTCCGAAGGCCCGCGCAAGTGCAGAGCGGCCGCGAGTAAGGCCGCGGCAAGCCAGATCCGCAGGATCGACACATAGATCGGGCCCAGGCAGCTTCGGACCCAGGCGGACAACCGCAGAATCGCCGGGATCAAGGGCAGCGCGCTGTCGGCGAGGCCGCGCCGAAACAGCGCATCGAACGAAAACGCACCGGCGCCCTGGATCGCATACCAGCCGAACAGCGCAACCCAGAACAATTGGCCGTCGAACGGGCGGTACGCGAACTGAATGACCAGCGACAAAATCAGCATCGGGACTGCGGCATAGCGCGTCATGAAGCCTGCGGCGAGCAGTACTGCGCCGATGACTTCGATGCAGACACCGACGACGGCCGCCATGTGAGGCGGCATGAAGCGGACCGGGTACTCGTAGGTCGCAAGATACAGTGCGCTCTGCCAAGACCCGAGCTTGAGCACGCCGGACACGAAAAAGATCTCGGCAAGTGCCAGGCGAATGAGAAAATCGACCTTGGGCCATGCCAGGCCGCGCAGTACACGCACTGAAAAATCCGTGCTGACGCGGCTGTAGCGGACGAGTCGGGTCAATAGTTTGGGGGCGGCGTGCGAGTTCATGGGAAGTACTGCTGCAAGCTCCGTCCGCCCCTCACGTTGCCCTCAGAAACTGATCGACGGTACCCGCATACCTATGGAGCGCATGTCCCGCATCGGCACGATTTTCAATGACGGCGGTTGGAATGTTAGTCGCCACCCGGCGTCCTGTTTCATCGGGTCAATCATCGCGTCACGTCCGCCTACGATCAATCATAGCGGATGAGTGATTCGTTGGAGAGCCACGTCTCCAAAGCGCTTGACCTTCGCCAGATTCTGACGAAAGTGCTTCGACAATGAGAGCCAGGAAGCCCTCCAAAGCATGGGCCGCGCGGCCGTCCGGGGGCACGCCCCCTCCTGGCATGATACGCATTGCGTTGCGTCATGGGCTTGCCCGTGAGAGCGCTGATCAAATTCAGAAGTGTTTTTGTGGAAGCAACGCTGCCCGTGATGATGATTTTTAGCCTTGTACGGGCTTCGTCGTATACCGTGTCAACCCGAAGGGGCGCATCCGAAGCTGTATCGCGGCCTTTGATGGCGCCTCCAATGCTGTTTGTGACGCGAATGGCGTCGTCCGCCGCAATGGCATCGATTTGCACAACGCTGGATGCTTCAACATTGTATAATATATCCTAATAAAGCCAAATCCTGGTATAAGACGAATTGCCCGCCGCATCCTGCCCGCCCATACGCTCCCGGGTGGCAATTCCGGTCCCGCAGGACAAATCGATCGATGATGTCTTCGCGGCAAAGCCGTATGAGCGGCCAGGGCAACTATCCTGTCGCTCGCGAAAGTGTGATCGCCCGCTCGGGGCACGCTGCAACGCATAGACCGCAAGCGCGGCAAGCATCAACGTTCGGGGTGTAAGCAACCTGAAAGCCATGCACCCGCTGCTTGAACTTGTGAAAAAGGCCCAATCCTTGGTAGTCGGCGTTCTCAATGCGCCGTATCTCAAAAACGTTTTCGGGGCAGACGCGCACGCAATCGCCCTTGCCCTCGCAGCGCTGGAGGTCCACCAACGGCATGACCGCTCCCGGGTTTTGCTTGCAGGTCCCTGATGACCGGCCGTTCACCGGGGTTTTCCATTGAATCGCATCTGTCTACTCCTTCACATCCAATTCGTCGTAAACCTAGCAATCGACCGCGCAACTGCAACACCACGAAGGCATTCGCATAGAACCGATGACGCTGCGGAGTAGAATATATTGCAATCAGACACAAATTTATTTTAACGGCACATGCGGACATTCCAGGAGGAATATGTGAGTCTGGATTGGAAGGCATTTGCGGCGTTATCCGCTGTCTTTGCCGCTCTGACGGCGATTTTTGGCAAGCTCGGCGTATCAGAAATCAATTCGAATCTGGCGACGTTCCTGCGGACGCTGGTCGTCTTGGCGCTGAGCGCGCTGCTGGTGAGCGCTAGCGGCGAGTGGCAAAACCCCGCCCGCTTGTCTGCGAGAGGATGTCTGTTTCTGGTTTTGTCGGGGGTCGCGACCGGTCTGTCGTGGCTTTGCTACTACCGGGCGCTACAGACGGGGCCCGCATCCCGCGTCGCTCCGATCGACAAGCTCAGCGTCGTCATCGTCGTGGCAATCGCGGTATTGTTCTTGGGCGAGCGCCTGACTTGGAAAGTTGGCATTGGCGCGATACTGGTTTCGACGGGAGCGATGCTCCTGGCGCTTTAGGACAAAAGCGTCTTTTGGAATTCCTCAATGCAGATGGAATGCGCCAATGCGGAGGTCAGGCGCGAGCGTCGGCCTCGTGATACGACACCATGCGCTGGCGACTCTCGTCCCAAAGACTGGAACGGAAGCAGTTCATGATATCTCGCTGTGCAAGCGAGCGGCCATGGCTTCAGACAGACGTAACTGGAGGACACGAGAGCGGCCCGGCAGAAATTCTAAGAACCACTTGCCGAGCTTCGATGGCTCAATGGACTGGCGATCCCGCCAGTTGCCGTTCCAGTCCCTGCATGACCGTGCCGAATTTCGTCCAGTCACCCTGTTGCATGGCCTTCTCGGCCTCCTCGAGCAGCATTCGGGCTCGCTCCAGCGCGGGTTGAAGCGTTGCGCCGGGCACGGCAGGCGCCGCGGATCCTGCCGGAGGCGCTGAAGCGCCGAAGAGATCGCCGAGCGCCGCGTCGAGCGTCGGCTCCATGACGACCTTGTCGCCGGCCACCGCGATGACGCGCTTCAATTGGGGAAAATTGGCGCCCTCAGCCTGAAGGTATAACGGCACGATGTACAAGAACGAGCTTTCGATCGGCGTGACGATCAATTTGCCGCGAATGACGCGCGATCCGCGCTGGTCCCACAGCGTGAGCTGCTGTGAAATCGTCGTGTTCTGATTGATCATCGCTTCGATCTGGCTAGGGCCGTAGACCAGCTTCTCCTTCGGCAGCTGGTAAAAAATCATCCGGCCGTAGCCCGGAAAATCGCATCTCGCCGCCAGCCAGGAAATCATGTTGTCCCGATTTTGGGGTGTGAACGGCGTCATCAGCAGGTATTCGAGCTGATCGCTGCCCGGAACCTTCATCAAAATGTAGTAAGGGTCCATGGGCGCCGACGTGCCGCCGTAGCTTTCATTCGGCGACACCCACAAATCTTCGCGGTTGTAGAAGACCTGCGGATCGGTCATGTGAAAGGTCTTGTACTCATCCGCCTGAATGGCAAACTGATCCTCAGGATAGCGCAGATGTGCCTTCAGATCCGGCGACAGCCGATTGAGATCCTTGAACACGTCCGGGAAGGCCCGTCTATACACGGCGAGGATAGGATCTTTCGGATCCATGAGATAGAAAGTTACGGACCCGTCGTACATGTCAACCACGACTTTCACCGAATTGCGTATGTAGTTGAAGCTGTCGCCGTCCACAGTCCGATGGAGGCTCGAGTACGGGTATTGATCCGAGACGGTGTAGGCGTCCTGAATCCAGTAAAGCCGGCCTTCGCTCAGCACGGGATATGGGTCGCCATCGAGCCGCAAAAAGGGTGCGATCTGCGCCACCCGCTCTTGAGCCCGCCGCCAAATTTGGATTCGACTGTCCGGGGTGATGTAGGACGTCAATAATATATTGATGTCGCCCTGGGTCCAGGCGAACAGCACTTTTTTCCAGAAGCCATCCACGGGGATTCCGCCCTGGCCGCTATAACTGGTGTACACATTGTCGTTGCCCTTGGGGTAATCAAATTCCTTGATACCCGTCGAGACGATCCGGTAGCCGGCCGTGGACTCCCCATAGTAAATCGCCGGCTGATCGATGGTGAGACCATAGGCGGATTCGGCAGGCACGTTCTGCAACAGGTAGTCCGGGAAACCTCCGCCCACCGTCTTCGAGACGAAGCTCATGACGAGGCCGTAGCCATGGGTGAATTGCAGTCGCTGATTCACCCAGGTTTGTGCCTGCTCGGGCAACTCCTGGGCGAGCTCGCGGGTGGACAACATTACCTGGTGATATCCATCCGGCAAATGGTAGCGGTCCACGCCCACATCGTAGAACTGGTAATACAGGCGAATAGCCTGAGTTTGCGCATAGGTCTGAAGCAATGGCCTCGCGTCCCATAAACGGATGTTCTGGATCGTATCCTCATTTCTTGCAACCACGGCGGCAGTCAGGTCCGGCAGGGCCGGGTAGGCGATTTCCTCGATGGCGTCCAGTTGGTAGGCCTTTCGCGTGAAGTCGATGTAGTGCCTCAGATACGGACTCTCCAGCGCCAGTTCGTTGGGCTGGACGCGGAATTTCTGAAACGCGGCGGGTAGCAGCTGGACCGCGACCAGATAAAGAACGACGTAGATCACCGATCCGACCAGGAGGGCGCTGAATTGCCGGCGAAAAGCATTGAACGCGAGGAGTACGCACGCCGCGCCGGAGATCGCCACCATGAACCACAAGGCCGGTCGGGTCACATGATCTGCGGCGTAACCGGCTCCGTATACGATACCGAGGGTGGAATAGACCAGCTGGTAGTGATCGAGATAGAAGCCCAATCCTGCGTCTGCCACAAAGATGCCCAGCAGCACAGAAAGATGGGCGGTGGCGCCGCCGCCGATGGCAATCTTCTGATGGTTGGTGAACCTCAGCAATCCGAACACCATATACGCGAGCAGTACCACGGTGAGTGTCAGCCCCGTCAGCACCATCACGCTGCTCTGCAGCAGCGAGTAGAAGGGCAGGCGGAACAGGTAAAAACCGATGTCGACCCCGAACAGCGGGTCGACCACGCCGACGGATCCCCCGTGACGAAATCGCAGGTAGGTGTCCCAACGATCGTAGAAGCCGATCGCAAACAGCACGGCGATCGCGGCACTCGAGACCACGGCGATGGATTGGATGAGCCGGGGCGACAACTCCGTGATGCTCCGCAAGACATCGGTTGCTCCCGATAATGCGGCCGGCCTGTTGCCCACCGCACGGGCGGGCATCACCGTCCGCTCCTTGGCGGTCTGGCGCAAATTGATCCACAGATAAATAAAGGCGACGACGAAAGCTGAAAAAAACATCGCCCACTGGGTCGTCAGCAATGTCCAGAAGATGCCGTGGAATCCCAACTCCCCCATCCAAAGCCATTTTTGGATGGTGCCGATCAGTCCCGCCAGAAAAATCAGAACGATGACCGCCGACGCCGCGGCGATTCGCAGCAATCGGCCAGGGGTGGGACGCGTTGTCCGAGACAGCCTGCCGCGAAACGGCTTGGCGAAAACGGCGGCTTTTTCCACGACGACCGCGCCGAGTGCATGGGGGATCAAGGGTTTATCTGCCATGCGCCGATGTTGCGCCAACGGTGAACCGTGGTATGTACGCGGACGAACATTGGAGTCGCCCCTGATGCGTTTTACCCGGATATGACGAACCGGTATCACTCGAACCCGGATCGATGCTTCGACGCTTCTGAAGGCGATCTCGAGAATGGCTGGGATTCCGCACGTGGCGACTCGCCGCTCGATTGGGCCACCGCGAAACCGGCGGTCCGGGAAGCCTGGTATCGAGTCAGCGATCTGGCGCAGCGCGCAAATCGTGAACGCGCCGAGGTGCTATAGACGTCGCCCACGGCACATACGCCCGGCGATAATTGATGGAGGGCGCGCGGGAATGGCGGCGGCTGTTTTCCATCGTGGACTGAAAATATGGCGTGAGCGAACTATCGCAGCGACGCGGTGAAAAACAGCCGCGTCAAATGGGTCCCGTCGGGTGCAACATCATAAACGGCGTAGGCATGACTGCCGGGCGTGCGCAGCGCGAAGCTCAAGTGCCTGCCATCGGGACTCCATGCGGGCGAACTGGGCCAGCACTGCGGTACGCGGCCGCACGATAGCGCCACGTGCGTCTGCGCGCCATCGGCGGTGCGCCGGATGATTAGATCGCGCAGCTCCGGATAGTAGCCCCCGGGCGGCGAATCACCTTCCACCGAGGCCACGAAATCCCCCTTCGGCGCGATGACCACCTGCAAATATCGATGGACCAATCGCCCGGTCGAAGTACCGGCTGTTTCAGCCACCGCACCTCCGGCCTTGACGATGCCGGCAAGCAGGCACGCGCTTGCGATTGCCATCGACACCACTGGACGCAGCTTTTTCGTCCCGGTCATTCTAGAAAAATTCATTGAGATACTCCGCCGCCTGCGCCGAAATGCCGACGATCTTGTTGGTTGCCTGACGATAGAATTTGAAGTTGAGTTCGGTTGCCGGCCGCCCGTCATGCCAGACGGTGAACAACTTGAGCTGGTTTCGCCCCAGCGGCCGCTTCGCGAGCGCGGTGCGTCTGATGGTGACGCTCACCCGCGGAGTTTGCCGGGCGACGCCGCGCTTCTTGGCGATCGCTTCGGCTGAAGTGACGATGCCGCGCGCAATCAGGCCCCGGCCGCCTTCGTTCTCGCTCGCGAACACAAAAATTGTGTCACCCTCGGCAACACGCTTGCCGCCATACATCGTTTTTTGTGCCTTGAAGGCGAACCTCTTCGCCCGCGGCTCGCCAACCTCGGTTTTGATCGCGAAAGTCATCATTGATCCCCGCTGCCCACCGTGACAACTTAATCCCGGTGCGCCGCAAGGACAATCCCGGCGCGTCCCAAAGACGCACGATCGGCCAATTGGTAAGATTGCTTCCAAGCCCAGTGAATGAGGATGCTCCCCATGCAGCGGATCCTGTCGACCATCATTGCCGCAGCCTGCTCGAGTCTCGTTCTCGCGCAGTCCCCCACCGTCGCGGGCGCGGGCACGCCTGCGGTCGCGACCCCGCAGGCGGCCTGCACGAAGAGCCCGGCGAGCTGGGTCTCGACCAATGCCTATGATTGGAAGGCCTTCGGCAGCTACACGGTCCAGAACAACAGCTGGGGCGGTGCCGCCGGACTGGTGACCTGGGCGAATTCTTCAGACTGCTGGGGCGTGACGTCGTCACAGACCTCGGAGGTGTTCAACATCTCGGGCGCGCCCGGCGTCCAGCGCGGTTGGTCGCAGAATTGCGCCACATTCATGGGCAAAGGGGGCGGCTCATGGACGGTGCAATCGGGCATGGGGATACAGGTTTCCGCGCTCACCAAGGAGAAGATTCACTGGGCGTTCAGCGCGCCCGCCGCCTACCCGGCCTCGCGCTGGAACGCGCTCATCGACACCTACTTCTGGGCCGGTTCGGCGCCGACAAGCTGCTCGAGCGACCGGCACGAATGGAATTCGAAAATAATCGACTTGATGGTCGACCAGCAGGTCAATGACCAGGTGCTCGCCAACGGCTCGTACTATGCCGGCGTTGCCGGCGCCAATCACGCCACGACGGTGACGATCGCCGGCAGCACCTACCTCACCTATGTCGATAATCCCAATCAGGCGTTCAACGCGCCGGGCGGTCATACGATCGAGATGTTCCTGGCACCGACGGCCTTTGGCCAGCCGGTGAACGCCCAGGCGCTCGCGCTTTGGGGATCGAACGACGCTGTGACGGATCTCGCGGCAATCATCAAGTTCTGGTCGCAGCCGAATCCGAAGGATGACGCCGGCAAGCCGATCCTCTACGGCAACGGGACCGCAATCACGACGCCGGTGATTTCGCCGTCGTACTGGCTGGGCGAAACCTACCTCGCTTTCGAGCAGGACTATGGCCAGCCGTTCGTCACCTCGGAGGCATGCATTGCGATGCAGAATGAACCCGACTGCCCATGATTGGTCAGTTACCGGTGTGCGACGCAAATGCCCAGAAAATCAAGAGACTGTGCCACGATGGCGCTCGACTGAGCTATCATTCGAGCCCGCGCTGCACGCGGTAAAGGGGGAATTGCCGGTGTCCCACGAAGCAATGCGGACCTTCGGCACGCGATGGGCGCGTCGAATCAATTGTGGCTCCTTAGAGTCTGCTGCATGCCCTTAAAAAAGAAGAATAGTCGCGTTTGGATCATGGCCGCCTTGGCGACCGTGGGAGCCATCGTGTATCTGGTGACCGGATTTGTGCACTTTCTGCACGATTTCCGGCGCTACAGCAACATCCGAAGAACGGACGACAAGGCCGAGGTGTTCTACAGGCTGGGTTCGCCGGCCCGGGTGACGGACGCGCTGGACGAAACCGATTGCTCAAAACCGGTGACCAACGCCTACTTCGTGGCGGCTCCGGCCAACGATGCCGCCATCGCCGCGGCGCGTGCCGCCCCATCCGGGGCAACAGCGCCCGACCCGGCCTCCAATGCCGCCGCTACCGTCGGCAGCATTGCCGCGCCCGCACCCGCCGAGGATACCGCCGCGGTCCCCAGCAGCGCACCAGAGGGCCCCAGAATCCTGCTGCCTGCAAACCGCCGGATCGAGGACTTCGATTATTGGCTTTATGATCTCGGACCCAAGTCGGGTCAGGACAGCAGATTGCGCGTGCAGTTCGATCACGCCAATGCACTGGTCAAGTTGGTCTCGTGCGTCTATATCGATGACCAGTCCGACACCATCTGTCCGCCGCTGGCGGGCATCGCCGCGGGGGCCACCGAGGATCGTGTCAGGCTCATGCTGGGAACACCCACGAGCGTCACCCTGAATGGATTGAACAAGACGCTCGCCTACGAGGACTTGGGCGTCAACTATGTGCTGACGAAGGGCAAGGTGTGCATCTTCCAATTGGTGAGCCATGGCACGAACGATTATCCCCGGGAGTTTTGGCGCTACCTGTATTCGCTGGTCGCCGACATTCGCCAAGGCGACTAGCGAAGACGGCGCCCAGTGAGTTCGCGCATGCCACTTGAGTCAGACCGTGCGGCTGCCGCGGTCAGCTTCTTCGACCGACGCGGCAACCAGTCGGTGCCCCGGGCGGATTCAATCGTAAAGCCCCGCCGTGGCGTTTTCGCGCTGGTGGTTGCGCTCACAGATCAGGCGATCATGCTTGCGGCCGAGGCCTGCGCGCCCGACGTGCCGGAGCTTCCCGGCGGAGGAATCGAAGCGGGCGAAACGCTCGATGAGGCAATTGCCCGTGAATGGGCCGAGGAGGTCGGCATTGCTTTCGACGTGCAGGGTCCATTCGAGCGCTTCCAGCACGTGCGCGGGTTCCACGCCGACGATCGCGATGAGTTTTGGATCTATGACCAGACGTTTCTCCTCTACCATTTTACCGGCCGGGTGAATGCCGGGAGAAAATGGTCCAACTCCGAGGGCGGCATTGCAGGGTGGGTGGAAATTGCAACGCTGCCGAAGCTGACCATCAACCGCGCACATTGGTGCGCGATTCCCGCCTTGTTGGCGACGGCACTGCCGCCTCAATCGGGCGTGAGATAGGTATATTGAATGAAGCCGTGATTCCTTCCGACGCTGTCATAGAGGCTGCGGGCGATCGCATTGGATTCATGCGTGAGCCAGTAGGGCGGGCTGCTTCCCATGGTCCGAGCCGCTGCTGCGACAGCGGCGATCAGCGCCGTGCCGCAACCCTTGCTGCGAATCGAGGGATCCACGTAAAGGTCTTGTAGGTAACAGGCCGGTTTGGTCGACCAGGTATCTTCGTGGGTCAGAAAGTGGACGATTCCGACGAGACGATCGTCTGCGTCGCGGGCGCCGAGACCGTGAATTCGTCCGTGATGCAGACGCAGCCAGGTGGCTTCGGTTGCCGCCGCCGGCAACTGAATACCGTAGAACTGCTGATAATCGGACCAGAGCTGCTCCCATCGCGTCCGATCCAAGACTCGCAGGGGTGCGATGCGATGGACTACGCGCATGCACGGCATGATTGATCTCCAGTGGCGGCAATTCGATGGATCGTTCAATTTAGCGGCCGATTCGCGGCGGCCGCGCCGATTCGGCCACACTATACCGACGGGCCATCTACACTCCAATGGAACGAGGCATCGTGCTGCCTGAGATGCACCAGCCTGACACGGGTCAGGCGCGGACCTCATCGACCATGGAGATGATGGCCGACAGCACCTCACCGCCCACACGCAGGCGACAACCCTCGATCTGCCCGCGGTTGAAGGAGCGCTCCGCGGTTCGGCCCTTGACCAGCAGTTCGATGGTGATGCCCGAAGGCTCAGTGGACGTGGGTCCGATTTCGATGTCCCTGACGGTGCCGTACAGCCCTTGCGACGCCAGCCGTCCCTTGATTTCCAGCCTGATCTTGCCGAGGCCGGTGTCGAATTCCTCGCGAACCAGATTCTCGTGCATGCAGTCTCCTTACGCCGGCGGCCGGACGCTTGCCGGCGCGTTGACCGAACTGCCCGCGAGCGTCAGGGCGAGGACGGCGGGGGACGGGTTCAAACTGTCGACCATGGAACTCGGCATCAGAATCGTCGCGCCCCGCTCCTTCGTCGTTTCATAGATGATGTTCATGGCCCGAAGCTGCAGTGCCACCGGATGCCCTTCATAGATCGAAGCTGCCTCGACGAATTTGCCGGCAATCGCAGCCTCTGCGGAGCCGAGGATGACCCGTGCCTGCTTCTCGCGCTCGGCCTGGGCCTGGCGGGACATCGCATCCTGCAGCGCCACCGGGATGGCCACGTCGCGGATCTCCACGGAACTGACCGATATGCCCCAGGGCGCCGTCTTCTCGCCGATCTCCACCTTGAGCTGCTCATCGGCCTCCTTGCGGTCCGACAACAGCGCCGCGAGCATGGACGAGCCGATCATCTCGCGCAGCGACGTCTGCGCGACCCGGTCGATGGCTTCCCGGTAATTGGTGATCGCGAGGGCCGCCTTCTCGGCGTCGTGCACATGCCAGAAGATGATCGCATCGACATTGACGGGCACCGTGTCCTTGGTGAGCGCCTGTTCGGCGTTGAAGGCGGTCGTCTGGATGCGGCTGTCGATGATGGCAACGACGTGATCCATGAGCGGGATGATCAAGAACATGCCGGCACCCTTCACGCTCTGCAGCTTGCCCAGCCGCAGGATGACGAATTTCTGCCACACGTTCGCCATCTTCAGGGACAGGGCGATGAGCAGCGCCAAGACCACGAACATCGCGGGCGGATACGGGCTGCTCCACAAAAAGCCCGTGCCGGCGGCCCCCGCAATACACACGAACACCAGGAATGCAGCGATTGGATTCATGTTCAGTTCCCTGTTTGAAGTCATGGTGGGGGGCATGATGTGCGCACCTGGCTACTTGAATGCCTTGAGCAGCGCATCGAATTCGGTCCGCAGCGCCCCGTCGTGCGGCGTGACGGGGGGAATCGGCCGCTCGATGCCGAGCAGCTGGTACACGGCCATCTGGGCTGCGCGCACCGAGTACTCGACCGTGAAGACGACGTCCTGCGGGATCTCGACGAATTGGCTGACGAATGCCAGATTCTTCGAAAAAGCCGGCACCGGCAACGGTCGATCGCTCTGTGCGCGGGGCATGAACATGCTGGTGATGTAGGGCATCCGGCACGGGATGCAGGTGGCGGTGCCGACGAGCCGCAGGTCGAACCGCAGGTGGCCGCAGATCTCCCTCAGTAGGTCCGCGCCGCCGCACTCGGCCATCGGCTTCGGCACGTAATTGCCGACGCGATCACCGAACAGCGCGTATCCCCAAAACACCTGCGTCCCGTCGGGCTGGTTCAGAAAGTGCGGCTGATGGGGCAGCACGATGGACATCAGCCAATTAGAATCCTTGAAAGTCACCAGACCGCCCGTGCCGGCGTCGTTGCCCGAGAAATCGCTCATCGCATCGAAGAAACCCGGATCCTTCAGGGTCACCGTGAACGATTCCCACCACGATTCGGCTATGCAGCAGTTGAAGGCGCCGGGGTTGCCGAATTGCGGGTTCCCCCTCGCCAACTTCTCCCACAGGCTCCAGGAGCCGCCCTCGGCCTTGACGAGCCGGCCGGGAGGGCTCGTCATCGAGCCCACGCTGGAAGCGTCGGTCATGGATCCGTTCTGCAGAAACACGAGGTCGCCGTCGCCCACTGCCAGCCGCTCGTCAATGCCCTGGCGCCGGCAAAGGATGCCCGTCACGACGAATTTGCCGTCGGTATAGACATGCTCGAGGTCGGTCGCCGTGCAGCCGGTCAGGATGCGGATGCCATGACCCTCGAGCCAGGTTTTGAGCGGCAGCACCAGCGAATCGTACTGGTTGTAGATGGTGCGTTTGACGCCCGCCAAGGTGTCGATGCGCGAGAATTCGAGCATGAACCGGTGCAGGTAGCGCTTGAATTCAAGGGCGCTGTGCCATGGCTGGAATGCGAAGGTGGTCGACCACATCAGCCAGAAGGGCGTCGAAAAAAAACCCGGCGACAGCCAGTCGGTGATGCGTCCGCCCTCCAGCTCGCTCTCCCCGGCGTGGGTCAGCTTCAGCAGTTCGATGCGATCGTCCATCGAGAATCCCATGGACTCGACCGGCATGCGGGCGCGCTGCCGGTCGACCAGGCGCGCGCGCGCATGCGACTTGAAGGCTGCGTTGAAGGCGACCGTCTCGTCGAACACCGACATCCCTTTGCGGTTCAAGGAGGGTATGGTCCGGAACAGATCCCAGGTGCATTCGTAATTGTCGAAGGTGAGCATGCGGCCGCCACGCATCGAGTAGCCGCGCGCCGGGTCGCCCGCGGCATCCAGGCTGCCGCCGAGCACCGCAGCGGACTCCAGAATGGTGATCTGGCTGCCGGGCACGGCGCCGTCGCGGATCGAGTATGCCGCAGCAGCCATCGAGCCGATGCCGCCGCCGATGAGGTAGATGTGCGCCGCCGCTTTCACGAGGTTTAACCCCCGCTCCGCTGCTGCAGATTTCCCACACTGGCACGCATGGCCTCCCCTCATCCGATGAACGACGGCTCAGAGTCTGGGCGCCGGCGTTACCGCCGTCTGTACGCTGCCAGACATGGGCGATGGCGGCTAGGGGTCTGTCGCAGGCCACTTCGGAAAACCCCAAGTGCACGGCCGCTCCCAGCCCGGCACACTGACCTGAATTTGGCATCGGCCGTCGCGAGACCCCGGCGGGGAGCGGCCCGCACACGGACACCCATTGAACAAACTCGACTTAAACTCAGCGGAATCCGAAGCTGTTCTCAGGCGCCTCATGGATATGTCGCGGATCTCGGCACTGGCGGAAATGGCCAGTGGCATCGCGCATGAATTGAATCAACCCCTGGGTGCGATAGCGGCCTATTCGCAGGCGGGCAGCCGGCTGCTGAACCGGCCCGAGCCGCTGGTCGCGCGGGCGTTGGACGTGTTTCTGGACATCAACACCCAGGCGCTGAAAGCCGGCGAGGGCATCCGGCGCATCCGGCGCCTGTTCGATCAGACCGAGCCGATGCGGGAGGAGTGCCGGATGGGCGAACTCATCGAGGAATTACGTCCCGTGCTCGAGTTGATGGCACAGGCGGCCGAGGTCGCTCTGAGCCTCGATGTGCCGGCGTCGCTGCCCGAGGTGTCGGTCGACCGGCTGAGGATACAGCACGTGGTCTTCTCCCTGGTGCAAAACGGGCTGGACGCCAGCCTGCAATCGGGCGGAGAATCCCTAGTACACGTCAATGTGCGCGCCGACCGCTACCACGTGGAGACCAGTGTGAGCGACTCCGGCGCCGGCATCTCGGACGACATTCGCGATCAGCTATTCGTGCCGTTCTTCACCACCAAGCGGCGGGGTACCGGGCTCGGACTCGCGTCCAGCCGCGCGGCGATCGAAGCACACGAGGGCAGCATCGGCTTCGAAAGCCCCAACCGAGGCGGCAGCCGCTTCTGGTTCCGCCTGCCGATCACCAGACCTTGAGGCGTGCAATGATGGCAAAAGCGCTGGACACTGCATCCGACGCCCCCACCGTGTACATCGTCGATGACGACGACGGCATGCGGCGCGCCTTGAGCCTGCTGCTCAATACCGTGGGCTACAAGACCGAGGCGTTCGCAAGTCCGCAGGAATTTCTGGTGACCTTCAAACCCGACGCATCCGGTTGTCTGGTGCTCGACATGCGCATGCCGGGGATGAGCGGTCTGGAGTTGCAGCAGCACATCAACCGCACGGGGTCGATGATGCCGGTGATCTTCATCACCGGTCACGGCGACATTCCGATGGCCGTGCAGGCGATGAAGGACGGGGCGTTCGAATTCATCCAGAAGCCATTTCGCGACCAGGATCTGCTGGACAGCATCAACCACGCCCTGCTGGTCGATTCGGACCACCGCGACACCCTCGCCAAGCGCGCGGAAGTGACGCGGCGGCACGAAACCTTGACGCCGCGCGAACGCCAGGTGATGGCCCTGGTGGTGGACGGTGCGCCGAACAAGGTCATCGCAATCGATCTGGGATTGAGCGAGCGGACGGTTGAGATCCATCGGGCCAAGGTCATGGAGAAGATGGCGGCGCGTTCGGTGGCGCATCTGGTGAAGCTGCACCTCGGCATGACCGATTCCGGTTGAAACCTTGCCGCCCAGGCGGCCACCGTCAATTTGCCGTCCACAAGCGCATACTGGCCGCGTGGCGGACCATAGCAAGGAGAATGCGTTGAGCAACAAGGCTGGAATATGGATCGATCATCGGCGGGCGGTCATCGTCCTGGTGGGTGCGCAGGAGCGCACGCTCGTCATCGACTCGCATGTCGAGAAACACCCCGAGCGCAGCGGTGATTCGCCCATGAAGGGCAGCTATGAGGCCCGCCAAGTGCCGGCCGACGACAAACGCCAGCGTGCGCTGACCGGAGAACTGAACGGCTACTATGACTCGGTCATCGCGGCGGTTCATGAGGCCGGTGCACTGTTCATTTTCGGTCCGGGAGAGGCCAAAGGCGAGCTCGAAAAGCGTCTGCAGGGCAACAAGTCCGGCGCGCGGGTGCAGGCGATCGAGACCGCCGACCGGATGACCGATCGGCAGATCCAGGCCAAGGTGCACGAGTTTTTTGCGTCGTCGTCGGCGCGCTAGCCGCCGGCTGCCGGGCGCATCGCACCGCGTCAACCTGTACGCACTAGCCGAAATCCCGGGTGGAAACTCCGAACAGTCGGGGGCCGCGAGTGGGTGCTAGATAGGCCTGCACAGAAAGCGATAACGCCGCATCGAAGAGGAGACATCGAATGTATGCAAAAATCCTGGTTCCCGTCGATGGCAGCGAGACGTCGACGAGGGGCCTCAATGAGGCGATCAAGCTCGCGAAGATTCACGGCAGCAAAATCCGCCTGGTGCACGTGGTCAATGAATTCATCCTGGATTACACCTACAGCCCGGGTATGTACGCGAACGATTTGTTCAGGTCGCTGCGCGAATCCGGCCAGGGCGTACTCGATGCGGCCGCGGCCGCGGCGCAGGGCCAGGGCATCAAAGCGGAATGCGTGCTGCTCGAATCGATCGGTGGGCCTGCGGCGGATCTGATCCTCGCGCAGGCCAGGGAGTGGCCCGCCGATCTGATCGTCATGGGAACGCATGGCCGACGCGGTCTGCTGCGCGTCGCCCTGGGCAGCGATGCCGAACAGGTGCTGCGCGCCGCCGCCGTGCCGGTGCTGCTGGTGCGCGGTGCGGCGCACACCACGGCCAGGGGCTCCGGCGCATCGGTCGCCTCGGCGGCCTGACCCCCCGATCAACCGGGGGCGGTCCTTCCCGGGACCGCGCGGCGCGCGGCGGCTGGTGCATAGGCATCTTGCACGCCGCGGATCGCCGCCAGCACCGTCCGACTGATCTGCGCTTCACGGGTGTCGGCCGACACGGCATGCGCACGCTCGACCGCGCTCAACGGCTGCATGTGCAGCAGCTGGTTCTCGAGCACGGCCATGCCGGCGTCAGACGGATCCAGACCGCGGCGCGATTCGATGCGCCGCCGCTGTTCGCCGCGCTCCACGCTGCACGCGACGATCACGAAGGGACAGCCATTGCGCTCGGCCAGGCACAGGAACGAGGCGCGTTCCACGGCATCGAGGAACGCGGCGTCGATCACGGCATGCAGGCCGCCCAACAGACAGCTCTCGGCGCAATCGCGCAGATGCGCGTAGGTGCGGCGGCTGAGTTCCGGCGTGTAGATGCCCCGCAGGTAACCCCCATCGGATGCGGCGCCGAACAGACGCTTGCGCTCCACGTCCGAGCGGATCCGCACCGCACCCAGCCCGACGCACAGCCGCTCGCTCAACCAGGATTTTCCGGAGGCGGCGGGGCCGTGCATGATCACCAGCGTCGGCGCCGGTGCGCCGATGAGTCCGGCGGCGGTTTCGAGTCTCGTGCGCAGACGGTGGCGCAGCGTGTCGCGCTGCGCCGGATTGCGTTCGATGCCGATGGAATCGACCATGGCGCGCACCAACGCCCGATATACGCCGTAGAACTTCAGCAGCCGCAGACCATCGTAGTCGCCGCTGCCTTCGAGATAGGCGTTCAGGAAGCAGAACGCTAGGTCGCTGCGGCCGTGCGCAATCAGATCCATCACCAGGAACGCGATGTCGTTCATCACATCGATCCAGCGCAGCTTCGGGTCGAATTCCAGACAGTCGAACGGCACCAAATGCCCGCGCCAGCGCACGATGTTGCGTGAATGCAGATCGCCATGACACTCGCGGATGAACCCCGCCTGCTCGCGCAGGCGCAACCGTCCGAGGGAGTCATGCAGGAAATCGTGGGTGAAATCGATGAGCGAACCCATTTCGGGCATGTCCGAATCGGCGTCGCGATGCGCGAGCAGCACGGCCAGGTTGCCGAGCACCGCGTCGTGCAACTGCCGGGTATGGGGAAAATCCGCTTCCCGCGCCGCCTGCGGGGCGCGCGCGTGAAAATCCACCAGAAGCGCCGCCAGTTCGCCGAGCTCCGCGGGCTCCACGGCGTCGCGGTCGAGCAGATTGCACAATTCCTGAGAGGCGTCGAATTGCTTCATGCGCACGGCGTACTCGACGATGAGACCGTGGCCTCCGATGCGCAGTCCTTCCGGTGTCTGCGTCAAGGGCACCACGTCGAGGTACAGGTCGCACGCCAGCCGCCGGTTGAGCCGCAGCTCCTCCTCGCACAGATCGTGGCGGCGGTCCAGGGTCGAGGCGTCCAGAAACTCCAATTTGACCGGCTTCTGGACCTTGTAGGCGAACAGACCGGTGAGGAAGATCCACGAAATCGCCGTCTCACGCAGCTCCAGCCGGCCAACCGGATGCGGGTAGACCAGAGCGGCGAGCATGTCGTCGGGGTTGAACATAGGCATTCCAAAATCGATGCTACGCCAAGATGCCGTGGGGTCCATGCGCGGTTGCAGCGATCGCGTAGGGGAATCTACGAATTCCCCTCTCGCGGCGCTTGCGCCAGCATCCCGTTCCAAGGAGAAGCTCATGCACACCGAACAAGCCTGCCTGGAACGAGCCGCGATGACGCCGGCGCCACCGACACCGGTGAGCGGGGGCGCGCGGGCCAAGACGACAGCCGGTCCGGCGCGCGTCGTTCCGCACTTTGCCGAGGATCGGGCCACGTGCATCGCACAAGCCGCGTATTATCTGGCCGAGCATCGCGGATTCGCGCCCGGCCACGAGCTCGATGATTGGCTGACCGCCGAAAGCGACGTCGATGCCCGCCTGATCGGCGAGATCTGCCCCTATTGAGTCAGGCCCCTTGAGTCACGTGCCCGCCGTGCGGGGAGCGGCGCTGCGGGCATGCAGTGCCATGGAGATCACGGCCGAGCCGCCGAATACCAGGTTGACACCCACCAGCAGGCCGATCGCCCAGGCCGCGGTGGCCGGCAGACCGAGGAAGATCATGCCCGCGAGGAACAGGTCGATGACGCCGCTCGCGAGCATCATGCCCCATCGTCCCGACAGTTCGCGCTTGTGTTCGAGGGCGTAGAGTATCGACGCCACGCCCTCGATGCACAGAAACGCGGTCAGAACGATGGTGAGCGAGAGCGCCCCGGAGAGCGGCCAGCGCAGCAGCAGCACGCCGGCGGCGATCGCCACGACGGCGGACAGCAGGGACCACCAGAATCCGGGTGCCCGGTGCATCCAGAACGTGCTGATCAGGCCCACCAATCCGCTGACCAGCAGCAGCCAGCCGATGACGATCTCCACGGCGACCGTGGCGAGCGGCGGCAGGGCGATGGCCGCCACACCCAGGAGCACCAGAACGATGCCCTCGACCAGAAAGAGTTTCCAATGATTCTGCAGCGTCGCGCCGACGTCCGCCTGCATCCGTTCGATGTCTGATTTGCCGATGGACATGCCGTTCTCCTGGTGATCAAATTTTCGAGGTGCCGCCGATCAGGCGAACCTCGTGCTGCGGATAGGGTATCGTAATGCCGTGCTGCCGCAGCGTCTCGACGATCGTGAGATTCAGTTCCCCGGGAACCGCACTGTAGTCCGTCACGGCGATCCACGGCTTTACCGCGATCTGCACCGCCGAGTCGCCCAGCCCGACGATCTGGATGACCGGCGCGGGCTCGGCAAGGACGCGCGGATTGGCGCGCACCAGATCGCGCAGCATGCCGAGTGCGCGCGGCAGATCCGACTCATAGGCGACGTTGACCTTCAGGTCGGTCTGGCGGATGCGGCCGTAATTGTGCAGGATCTCGCCAACGATCTTGCGGTTCGGAACCACCACCCGGGATTGATCCGGGTGCAGCAGCACGGTGTTGAACATGGAGATCGCGTCGACGCGGCCTTCGACGCCGACGATGGCAACGTAATCGCCGACGCGGTAGGGCTTGGTGAAGATGATCGTCAGACCCGCCACCATGTTGCTCAGTACGCCCTGGGTGGCGAGCGCGAGGCCGGCGCCCGCCACGCTCAGACCGGCGATCAGCGGCAGCAGTTCGACGCCGAGATTCTGCAACGCCATGATGATGAACAGGCCGAGCACCAGGACGCGCGCCAGCCGCGTCAGCAGCTGCCGCACCGGCGGCTCCAGCTCCAGCCGGTGCAATGCCCGGCCGACCGCGCGGGCCACCCAGCCTCCCACCACGAAGCCGGCAATCATGATGAGCATCGCCACGAACAGTTTGGGCCCGAAGCGTATCGCCAGATCGATCAGTGTGCTCTTGGCCGTCGCGAGCGTACTCAGATCCGCAGTCATGTCAAATCCCCCTGGCCTGTCCGTGAGTCGCAGTCTACGCGACGGAATCGCGTCTGAGAGCCTGGCACATGCAGTGCACGGCACCGCCGCCGCTGCTGATCATCGAGACGTCGGGATCGTATACCGTCAGCCCCTCGGCACGGCATGCCGCAATCAGATTCCTGCTGCTCGCCGGCACCAATACCCGATCCGCGCCCAGCGAGACGACGTTGCTGCCCAGCTGCATGCTGTCGGCATAGGATATGGCGATGGTGCGGATGCGCCGGGCGCGCAGCCAGTCGAGCAGCTCGGGTTCCACCGCCTCGACGCAGACCACCGCGAGACCCTCGGTGAGCATGCCCATCTGCACGTCCAGATGCAGGAAATGCGGGTCGAATGCGTAGCCGTGCAGTTCCCAGCCTTCGGCCTCGAACCAGGTCCGAAGCTGGCGCACGGCCGGCTCGATGGAGCGCTCGCCGGAATATCCACAGATGGCCACACCCGGCTTGAGCACCATGAAATCCCCGCCTTCCAGATTGCCGGCCGTGATCAGATCGTAGATCGGTATGCCGGCGTCCAGATAAAAGCGCAGGCAGGCGGCGTATTCTCCGCGGCGATAGGCCTTTTGCGGCTGCAGGATGAGCGCTCCCCAGGGCGTCATGGCGCTGCTGTCGCGGGCGAATATCTGGTAAGGGAGTTGCGGGTCCGGCGGCAGGATGTGCACCGCGACGCCCGCCTGCCGGTAGGCGTCGATCATCTCCGCGTACTGCCTGCTGGCGGCATCGAAATCGAAACGCAGTCCCAGCCGTGCGGCGCGCGCGGCCACCGCATTGCCGGGCTGCCACGAGAAGTGATCGACGGGTCCGATCAGCACGTCGCGCAGCATGCCGTATTCGCTGTCGACTCCCCAGCCGCCGGCTCGTGGCGTGCCGCCGCCCTCGATGCGCGTGCGCAGCTGCACGTCAGGGTCCGTCCGCCACCGCGAGCACCGCATGCAGCAGCACGTCCGCGCCGGCCGCCAGATCGGCGGGTGCGGCCGACTCCGCCTCGTTGTGGCTGAGGCCGCCCTTGCAGGGCACGAAGATCATGGCGGTCGGTGCGAAGCGTGCGGTGTTCAGCGAATCGTGCCCGGCGCCGCTGACGAGCCTGCAATGCTTGAATCCCAGGGCCGCCGCCGCGGTGTCGATGACCTCGACCAGCGCGGCGTCGAAGGAGGTGGCCGGCATGTGCCAAATCCGGTCGATCCGGAAGTCCAGGCCGGCGGCCGCCGCGAGCGCCGCCACCTGCTCGCCGAATTCGCCGACCATGCCGGCGAGCGTGGCTTCCTCGGGATGACGCAGATCCACCGAGATAACGAGCCGCTGGGGCACCGTGTTGCGGGCGCCGGGAAACACCTTGACGTCGCCGATGGTGGCCCGGCCCCACGGCGGCCGCGCGAGCGCCAGCGCGAAGGCTGCCTCGATCACCGGACAGGCCGCCCGCCACGGATCGCGCCGATCCTCCATCGGGGTCGGTCCCGCATGGCAGGAAACCCCGTCGAGGGTGACATCGAGCCAATAGGCGCCCTGGATGCCGGTGACGACGCCGATGGTGTTGCCGCTTTGCTCGAGAATGGGCCCTTGTTCGATGTGCGCCTCGAACATGGCACGAAACGGCCGCGCCCTCGCGGGCTGCGTGCCGCGATAGCCGATGCGCTCGAGCTCCTCGCGGACGGTCCGTCCGGCCGCGTCGCTACGCGAATACGCGTAGCCCAGATCATGCACGCCTGCGACCACGCCCGAGCCCAGCATTGCCGGCGCGAATCGGCATCCCTCCTCGTTGGTCCAGCTCGCAACCTCGATGGACCGGTTCAAGCGCAGGCCGTGATCATCGAGGGTTCGCAATACCTCCAGGCCGGCGAGCACGCCGTAGACGCCGTCGAAGCGGCCGCCGGTGGCCTGGGTGTCGAGGTGGCTGCCGATCAGCACGGGATCCGCCGCCGGCCGCCGGCCGTCCTTCCTCAGGAACACGTTGCCGATCTCATCCACGGACACACTGCAGCCCGCCGCCCGTCCCCAGTCGATCAACAGATCGCGGGCCGTCTTGTCCTCATCGGTCAGCGCCTGGCGGTTGCAGCCGCCGCCGGCCGCGGCGCCGATCCGGGCCATCTCCATGAGGCTGGCCCAGAGGCGTTCGGAATCGACCCGCGGCGCGCTCGAGGTCACGACGTTCTCAACCTCCGGCTGTCCAAGACCCAGTGGCGTCCATTGTACCCAAGCTAGTTCGAGGACGCCGCCTGCGCGCCGCGCAGATCGGCCGTGCTCTCGCCGATGGCGCGCGCCTCGCCGGCGGGATCATACGCGCGCGACAGCCACAGATAGACCGCAGCGGAGACGAGGAGGCCGACGAGCCAGCCCACATCGATCCCGCCGAGCGCGCGTGCCGCCGCTCCGGTGTAGATCTCCGGCAGAACGAAGAACGGCAGCGTTGCCGCGAAGCCGACCACGTAGGCGGTCAGTCCACGGGCATTCCACGTGCCGTAGATGCCCCTGGGCATGAAAAAATGGGTGATCGCATAGCGGCCGCGGCGCACGAAAAAATAATCGATCAAATTGATCGCAGTCCACGGCACCAGCAGGTACAACATGATGGTGAGCGCGGCGAACAGCAGGTCGATCGCATTGGCGCTGATGGCCATGCCGGCGCCGGCCCAGATCGCGGCCAGTGAGATGATGGTCACGACGCGCAGCCGCGGCGTCGGCTGCGTCTCGAACACCGAACTCAAGGCCGTGACCACGGTAAGCATGCCGCTGTAGGCGTTGAGGCCCATGGTGGCCACCAGCGTGGCCACCGAGGCCAGCGACAGCAGCACGCCGAAGCCGTCAAACACCGCGTTGCCGGCATCATGCAGCGCGACCAGCCCATCGGCCGCGCCGAGGCGGGTCGCCAGCCACGCGCCGAGAGCAATCAGCCAGATCGCCGAGGCGGATGCGCCCACGAACACCGCCAGGATGATCGAACGCGGTTTGGTGTGGCGCGGCAGATAACGGGAATAATCCGACACCGACGGCGCGTAGGTGATGTTGTAGCTCGCGCTGGCGGCGAACTGGCCGGCGAAGGCCACCCAGCTGAATTGCGCAACCGACAGGTGCGTTGCGGGCACCCGGCCCAGCAGAATCGCCAGCGACAGCAGGGTGTACAGGGGCATGCACAGCAGGAAACACCAGCGGAATATCCGGTGCAGCCAGTCGTGGCCGTAGATCGCGAGCAGTGCCGCGGCCAGGGCCGCGACCAGGGTCACCACAGGCTCGTTCCAGCCGAGAATACCGTTGAGGCCGTGCGCCGCCAGCACGCTGTCGGCCACGTTGAAGCCCAGTAACGTGAACAGGGTACCGAACAGCACAACGACCACCCCGCGGAACCCGAATTGCGCGCGCGACTGGATCATTTGGGGCAGTCCGAGTTCGGCGCCCTGCGAGGCATGGAAGGCGACGAACAGGGTGCCGAACAGGATGCCGAGCGCGCCGGCAAGGGCCGTGGCGCCCAACCCCAAACCCATGCTCGGCCCGACGAAGCCGATGGCGATGGTGAAAAAGTGGAAATTTCCGAGGAACCAGAAGGTTATCTGATCCGCCACCCGGCCATGACGCTCGTTCTCCGCAATGTAGTCGATGGATTTATACTCGATCGGCACCGGTACCTCAGCGTCGGCGGAGCGGCGATGTAATCAAACGGGTCCCGCACCGGTCCTATGTTACGGTATTGAACGAAAAGGAGCGGCCATGTCAATCACGAGAGTATCCCTTGCCCGTCTACTGGGCGCCGTGCTGCTGGTGGCGGCCGGCGCGATGGCGTGGCATGCGCCGCTGTTCGGCGCCGAATCCGCCGTGGTCCTGGCGCCGCCCGCGCTGGACAATCCGAAGGCGCCGGGCGCGCCGCAAACCGCGGTGCTGGCGGGGGGGTGCTTTTGGGGCGTGCAGGGCGTGTACGAGCACGTTCATGGGGTACGCAAGGTTCTCGCCGGCTACTCCGGCGGCGACAAGTCGACGGCTGAATACGAAACCGTGAGCTCAGGCTCCACCGGACACGCCGAGTCCGTGCAGATCACCTTCGATCCGGCGCAGATCTCCTACGGCGAAATCCTGCAAATCGCATTCTCCGTGGTGCACGATCCGACCGAGCTCAACCGCCAGGGTCCCGATGTCGGCACGCAATACCGGTCGGCCATTTTCTACGCCGACGAGGCGCAAAAGCGCATTGCCGAGGCCTACATCGCACAGCTGGACAAGGCCGGTGTGTTTCACCGTCCGATCGTCACGCGGGTGGATCCGCTCAAGGGATTCTACCCCGCCGAGGACTATCACCAGGATTTCCTGTTCCACAATCCCCACTATCCGTACATCGCCATCTACGACGTGCCCAAGGTCGACAACCTGAAGCGGCTGTTCCCCGATTACTACCGCGGCGAACCGGTGCTCGCGATCAACACGGTGTCGGTGCGCTGAACCACGGCGTCATTGCAGCGGCCAGTATCATTGCAGCGGCCAGTAGATCTCGGTGCGCAATTGCGGCGCCGGCGTGACGGCCGGGTCATCGATGTAAATCGAGAAACTCGGGCCTTTGGCGCCATATCCATGGGCCATCATGTAGGCACGCATTTTGCCGTAGGTTTGGCCCAGGGTGTCGTACGGCCCGAGGTGCACCGTGCGCAAGGCGCTGCCGGTGTAGCTTTGTGCGAGCCGCACGTCGCCCGCGCCCCCGCCGGAAACTGCGCCGCGATCGACGGGTAGGGCGGCATCGAAGGTGAAGCTCTTATCGCGCATGTCGCCGTCGATACCCATCGGCGGACCCGCCTGTTTCAATTTGCGTGCGGTCATGAACTTGCGGATCTCGGCGTAGCCGTCGGCGTATGCCTTGGCGATCGATGATACGTCGGCGCCGGTGCTGCGGCGTACCATCAGAATCGGGCGGCCGGCCACCTGCACCGCGTGCACGTCGAAGCCGGCGATGTCCACATCCGGCATGTTCTCGGCCAGCCGCTTGAGCTTCTCCAGTCCATGTGCGTAGTCCTGTCCGATCATACGGTCCATCATCAGGCCGAAATAATGGCCGATGGGACCCGCTCCCATGTCGCTGTCGAGCATCCAGGTCACCCGCGTGCCCGCTGCCACGGGCTCCAGCCGCAGCGTGGCCTTCGCCACCCCCATGGAGCCGAAATCCACGTTGCTCTCGACCGACCGGTTGGGCACATCGGCGGTGATCACCTGCGAGCCGGAGCCGACCTTGTCGTTGCCGGTCCAGGTGAGCGTCGCGCCGACGCCCTCGCGCGCGCCGCCGACGGTCTGCTTCATGTTCGGATCCAGATCCTGCCAGGGCGACCACTGGTCAAACAGTTGGAAGGAATCGACGATGGCATAGACCACGCTGGCCGGACGGCCGATCTCGATCGATCGCTGCACGTGCGAGGTGCGCGGCAGCAGCAGGCCGATCACGGCGAGCGCGGCCACCAGCCCGAGTCCGCCGATCAGGATCTTCTTGAGCACGCGACCCCCGTCAAGGTCAGTTCGTATCGCAGGGTTTCGGTTGCCATTTTGCAGCGTTCGGCTCCTGCTTGAAATTCGACGTCCAGTACAGCCGGTCCCGCAGGTAGCGCGGATCCTCGATCACCGTGGTGACGATCAGCCATGGCTGGCCATCGTAGGTCACCCGGTCGAAGTATTCGGTCATCGTCGCATCCTCGCTGTACGGGAAGCCGTTCGACTGCAGGTAGCCGGCGCGCAGATTCGTGGTGAGCACCTTCAACGTCCCGCCCACGGGCGCCACCGTGGGAGGCGAGAATTGCGCCCAATTGCGCACCTTGAACCACTGCGCCGTCGAATGCCCCTGCCAGGTGTGTTCGGCCGGCGCCTTGGCGGCCGTATCGAACGACAGCAGGCGGATTTGGCCGCCGGCGGAGAATTCAACCTGCAGGGTGGCATCATTCTGCCAGCTGATGTGCAGCCTGCCGGGCCGGCGGATGATGCCGGCCGCGCCGTACGGACGGCACGCCCGGCCGTCGGCCTGGTCCGCCGCCGGATCCCAGTCCGCGGCGAACTTTCGCGCCTCGGCGGTGACCGGCAGACTGCCGGCATCGCCCTTGGGTGCGGTGAGCATCCGGTAGGGCCAGTCCTCAGTGATCACCGACACCCAATAGCCCGTCAGATCGATCGGCGCCGCGGCGCGCGGCGTGGGTTCGGGCGGCGGTGACTTGGCGGGCGGCGCCTTGACAGGGGGCGCTTTCGCCGGCGTCTGCGCCGCCGCGCGATTCAGCGGCACCGGCGCCCACAGCAGCGCCGGCAGGACCAGGGTGAGCATCAAGACGCGCGTCATGCGGCCACCGAAAATGGTTGATCGACGCCTCACGGTGCGGGCCTGTCCAGGTCCCGATACACCGCCGCGACGAACATGCGCGTGGTCCACGGGCCGGCGTCCGAGCCGTAGATTCCGTCGTAATCCCGCGTTGGTCTCGCGGCCTGCACCTGCTCGAGACTCATGCCGCGGTGGATCAGGTCGCGGACGCGGTCGCGAATGATGGTGAGCATGTCGCGGTAGATCACCAGGTCGTACTCGTCGGTGACGCGCCCATGACCCGGGATGATCATGGTGCCGCCTTCCTCATTGGCGTCGGGTACGGCCAGGTCGATCAGGCGATTCAATGCGTCGATGATCCCCTGAAAGCTGCCGCCGCGCTCCAAATCGATCACCGGATAGGCGCCGGGAGCGAACAGATCGCCGGTGGCGATGACGTCGGATCCGCGGAAGAAGACCACGCTGTCCCCGTCGGTGTGAGCGTGCGGTTCGTGAATGATCTGGATGGCCTCGCCGTTGAAATGCATGTCCATCCATCCCTTGTAATACACGTCCTCCGGCCAGCCGAGGCGTTCGCCGGGCGGATCCCCGCCGGTCACACCGCTCAAGCGATTCAGCACATTCTCATGCGCGATGATCGATGCGGAATCCGACTCGATCCGGTCGGCGATGAATTTGCCGGCCTTGGTGACGATGACATTGCCCGCGGTATTGGCGGCGTGCGCATCGGTGTTGACGATGTAGCGGATCGGCTGATCGGTGAGTCTGGCGACGGCGGCGAGTATCTTCGGCGCCATTGCCTCGGACTGCGTATTGACGATCATCACGCCGTCGGTGCCGAACGCCACCGTGGTGTTCTCCGCGGGTCCCACCAGCATGTAGATGTTGTCGCGCACCTTCACGACGTCGAGTTCGGGCGCGGCCGGTACCGCACCGCGCGCGCTGAACACGGCGCCGAGCGCGAGCAGGCATAAACCGGTCCGGCGCGTCATTTCGCCACCGCGCCCGGCAGCGCCTTCAGGACGTCCTGATATTCCGGATACATCTGGTCTGCGCCGCCCTGCGCCACCGATTCGGGCAGATGCATCTTTTCCGGAAATTCCTTCAGATTGGGATTGGTGCCGGGCAGCCAGTGCGCGACGAAACCCTGCGGCCGGTCGACCTCGACCTTCGCCTCGCAGGTGTAGGGCGTCATGTGCACACCGGGGTCCAGAGTCCAGCTCCAGCTGCGCATCAGGGGCTCCGTCAGGTACACCGGGTCGTTGACGATGCTCACCAACGTGAGCACATCGTCATGCCGCATCCAGTACTCCGTCAGCCGAGCCTTGTCGCTGCGCGCAACGCCGTTGCGCCGTATCCATCCCTCCTTGAGATGGGTGGTCTCGACGATCAGCGTGTCGCCTTCCCAGTGGCCGGTCGAGAAGCCCATCCAGGTGTGCGCGGCATTCGCGGACGGATGCGGTCTGCCATCCAGCCAAATGGTGCGCACCGGCACCATCCAGCCGACGATCACCTGAATCGCGACCGTCTTCAGGGAATGCGGATCGAGGATTTTGGAGATCTGGAGGTTGGCGGGACCGTGCGGCCCGTAATCGGCCGGGTGGGGCTCGCATTGATGTTCTGGCACCGTCCACTTGTCCGGATCCCAGGTGTTCGCCCGCAGCCGCGCATCATCGTTGACAGGCAGTCCGGTGTAGTCGCCGATGGCGGGCCCCTCCTTGCGCTCGTGCGAGTCCTGGTGAAATTTCTGCAGCCAACCGCCCGTCAGATCCACCTCACCTTGCGCGAGCCTGGGTTTTCCCTCGAAGTACTGGGCCAGGGCGGCATTGCCGGCCCCGGCCGATGCCAGTAGCAGCGCTGCGGCGATCGCGGACTTGTGCACACATCCCCCCCGGGCGTCGGCGCCTTTGGCCAAGGCACCGCCCATGATTTCATTCAGCCATGCAGTTATAACGTCGTGCGCAACCTGCCGGCGACATCGCAGGCGCGCTCGTCAGGACCTCAGGTGCTTGTTGAAAAAATCCAGGGTCCGCTGCCAGGCGAGGTGCGCGGCCGGTTCGTCGTAGCGAGGCGTCGTGTCATTGTTGAAGCCGTGCTGTGCGCCGGCGTAGACATAGGCCTGGTAATCGACCCCGGCCGCCTTGAGCGCGGCTTCGAAAGCGGGCCAGCCGGCATTGATGCGGTCATCCGCCCCCGCATAGTGGAGCAGCAGCGGTGCCTTGATCCTCGCCGCATCTGCTGCACCCGGCTGTGAGCCGTAAAAGGGCACGCCGGCCGCGAGGTCGGGGATCCGCGTGGCGAGGAAATTCACGATGCCGCCGCCGTAACAGAATCCCACCGCGCCTACCTTTCCCGTCCCCTCCGGCAAGGTCTTCAGATAGGCGGCGGCCGCCAGGAAGTCGGCCTGCGTCTTGGACTGATCCAGTTTCGAGAACAGCTCGCGTGCCGCATCCTCATTGCCCGGATAGCCGCCCAGCGGATACAGTGCGTCCGGCGCCAGCGCGATGAAATCGGCGAGCGCCAGGCGTCGTGCGATATCCTCGATGTGCGGATTAAGCCCCCGGTTTTCGTGAACCACCAACACCGCCGGCAGCTTGCCGGCGGCTTTGGCGGGTTCGGCCAGATAGGCGTGCACCCGGCCGTAGCCCTGCGGGGACGGAAACTCCACGAAGCGGGTGCGGATGCGCGGATCCTGGGGCGCCACCTGCTGGGCTTGCGCAAATTTCGGGCTGAGCGCCTCGAGCAGCATGCCGGCGCTCATGCCGGCCGTCGCGTAGCGCGCCGCCGAACCCAGGAACTCGCGCCGGCTGATCAAGCCATGTACGTACCGGTCAAAGAGCTGCAGAACGGCCGGGTCGAAATCTTTTGCGGTCGATCGCTTCATCGTCCCAGCATAGCGCCGCACCCGCGGCAGTGGAAGGCAGGAAGCGGCGACCCGGGCTACCAGATCCGGCTGGCCGCGAGCACCAGCAGCAGGCCGACCACGGATATGAGCGTCTCGAGCAGCGACCAGGTCTTGAATGTATCGGCGGTGCTGGTTCCCAGGTAGCCCTTGACCAGCCAGAATCCGGCGTCGTTCACGTGTGAGAAGAACAGCGAACCTGCGCCGATGGCGAGTACCGTCCATTCGGGCGACGTGCCGGTCCTCGCGACGATGCCGGGCATCAGACCGGCAGCGGTGATCGTCGCCACCGTAGCCGAGCCGGTGCTCACCCGGATCAATACCGCCATGCACCAGGCCGTGACCAGCGGTGGCAGCACACCGGTATCCGCGAAGCGCGACACGGCATTGGCCATGCCGGCGGCCACCAGCACCTGCTTGAGTGCGCCGCCGGCACCGATGCTGAGCAATATCGAGCCGGCGGGCGCCATGGCCTCGCGCCAGATCTGCGCGGCGGTGTCTGCATTCCAGGCGCCGCGCCGGAACAGCAGCGCCAGTCCGACGATATTGGCGATGAGCAGCGCCGTCACCGGATGACCGAGCGGCGCCAGCCAGGACAGGCGTGCGGCGGCGGCGGCCGGCATCAGGTCGCGCGCGGCGTTGGCGGCGATCAGCACGATCGGCAGCAGAATCACGGTGAGCGCCACGCCGAGCGGCGGTGCGGGGAGATGCGCTTGCGGCTGGGCCGCCGCGCCCGCGCCCATGCTCACCCAGCGCGCCGCGTGGCGTGCGAAGAACGGCCCGGCAATGATTGCCGTCGGCACCGCGATGACCAGGCCATACAGCATGGTGCGGCCGATGTCCGCTCCCAGCTCATGCACGGCGAGCAGGGGGCCCGGATGGGGCGGCAGCAGGGCATGCAGAATCGACAGTCCGGCCAGGGCCGGCAGCATCAGCGCGATGCCGGCGCCGGTGCGGGCGGAGGGCAGCTTCGCGGCCGCGGCCGCGACGATGGGCAGCAGCAGCACGACGCCGGTCTCGAAGAACAGCGGCAGCCCGATCAGCATGGCTGCCCCGAGGCTTCCCCAGCCGGCATGGCGCACCCCGACCACGCGCAGGGCCGACTGCGCGATCGCGCCGGCCGCGCCGGAGAACTGCAACATGGCGCCGAGCGTGAGGCCGAGCGCGATCACGATGCCGGCACCGGCCATGACGTCGCCGAATCCCTGCTGAATCGCCCTGGCGGTATCCTGCGGTTGCATTCCGGTGAGCAGGCCCATCACGAAGGCGCCGCACAGCAGGCCGATGAACGGGTGCAGTCCCGCCTTGACGATGAGCCAGATCGACAGGCCGATGGCCAATGCCGAGGCCGCCACCAGGCCCGGGTCGCTACCGCCGAGCATCCGCGGACCCCAGCTTCTCGAGAACCGCCGCGGCGAGCACCTCGGGCGCGGCGTCCACCGTCAGCACCAGGGCGCCTTCATCCGCTTGCGGCAACTCCAAAGTCCGCAACTGACTGTCGAGCAGTGATGGCGGCATGTAATGGCCCGAGCGCTGCCGCAGCCGCCGTTCGAGCACGCTGCGTTGCGGGTTGAGGCACACGAACCACATCGATCCGCGCAGCCGCAGCCGGTCGCGATAGCTGCGCTTGAGCGCCGAACAGGCGGCCACCACACCGCCGTGTTCGCGCCGTGATTGGATGGCGTCGGCCACGCTGTCGAGCCATGACCAACGGTCATCATCCTCCAGGGGTAAGCCGGCGGACATCTTCGCGACGTTCTGCGGCGGATGGTAGTCATCACCCTCGATGAAGGCGCCTCCGAGGCGTGCGGCCAGCAGCCGGCCGAGACTGCTCTTGCCGCAGCCGCTCACGCCCATGACGATGATCGGAGTGCTCATGCGCGCAAGACCAACAAACCGCCGGCCGCGGGCCGATGTTGATATTCTTGCGGGGCATGAACACGGGTCGGATGGAAGCCTTCAGCGACGGCGTCATCGCCATCATCATCACCATCATGGTGCTCGATCTGCACATCCCGCATGGCGAGAACCTGCAGGCGCTGCAGCCGCTGATCCCGGTGTTCTTGTGCTACGTGCTGAGCTTCGTGTACGTCGGCATCTACTGGAACAACCACCACCATCTGCTGAACGCCTGCGAATCGGTGACCGGGCCGATTCTCTGGGCGAATCTGCATCTGCTGTTCTGGCTGTCGCTGTTTCCCTTCGCGACGGCATGGATGGGGGAGAACCAATTCGCCGCCGTGCCGACGGCGCTGTACGGCGCAGTGCTGCTGGCGGCGGCCATCGCCTTTTATGTACTGCAACAAGCCATCATCGCCTCGCAGGGCGCCGATTCGATCCTGCGCAGGGCGGTGGGAAGCGACTGGAAAGGCAAGCTCTCGCCGGTCCTGTACCTCGGGGGGGTCGCCGCGGCGACGTTCTGGACGCACTGGATCGCGCAATCCCTGTACGTGCTGGTGGCGCTGATCTGGCTGGTGCCGGACCGGCGCATCGAACGGGCGGTGCTCAACGCGCGTAGGAAATCCGATAGATGACGTTCGCGCCGTCGTCGCTCATCAGCAGCGAGCCGTCCGCGAGCTCCACGGTGGCGACCGGACGCCCCCAGGCGTCACCGTCGTCGACGATGAAGCCGGTCAGAAAATCCTCGTAATCGCCGGTGGGCACACCGGCCTTCATGCGGATCCGCACGATCTTGTGGCCGGTGCGAAAGCCCCGGTTCCAGGAGCCGTGAAATGTGACGAAGGCGTCACCCACGTATTGCGCGGGAAAGGCGGACGCGCCCGACGTCGCCGTGTAGAAGGTGAGGTTGAGGGGTGCCGAGTGCGACTGGAACAGCACGTCGGGTACGGTCACCTTGCCGCGCAGATCGGGTCTCTCGCCCTTCAGCCGTGGATCCTCGTTCGACCCGAGGTAATACCACGGCCAGCCGTAGAAGGCGCCGCGTATCACGCGCGTCGAATAGTCCGGCACCAGATCGTCGCCCAGCATGTCGCGCTCATTGGTTGTGCACCACAGATCACCGGTGACGGGTTGCACGGTGAGCGTGACGCAATTGCGGATGCCGGCCGCGTAAATCCGGCCGGATCTCTTCGAACCCACCCTGAACTCGAGCACTGCGGCGCGGTCGGTTTCGGCGTCCCACGCGGCGCCCAGGGCGTGCCGGGATTGCCAAGCCTTGACCGCCGCCGGGGATTTCCTCGACATGCCGTCGGCGACGTTGCTCGCCGATCCCACGGACACGTACATCCGCCGGCCGTCCGGCGAGAAGGCAAGGTCGCGGGTGAAATGGCCGCCGCCGCTCGGCAGCTTGGGTATCACCACCTCCGGGGCGCCGGCGGCGGCGTTCAAGCCCGTGTGATAGGCGAAGCGCACGACGCGATTGGTTTCCGCAACGTACAGCCAGTGGGGGTTTCGCGCATCCGGATACAGCGCAATCCCGTACGGCTGCATCAGATCCTGGGCGAAGGTATCGCGCGACGCCGCCGTGGACCCGTCGGCCGACGGGTGCAGTACCGAGATGCGGCCGCCTTGTGTCTCGCTGAGGATGATGTCGCCATTGGCCGCCACCAGCATCTTGCGCGGGCCGATCAGCTCCCTGGCGAAGACGTCGATATGAAAACCGTCCGGCAGCGACAGCTTCGCATCGGCCGGTGGTTCGATCAGCTTGGGGCGATTGCGCACCGAGGGCGAATCGTAGGGCGCGGGCAGCGAAGCGAGGTCGATGCGATGCAGGCGGCCGGGCGTGTCCTTCCTCCAGTCCGCTTCGCCCTTGGGCGGGAGCGCCGCCGTGGCCGTGGCCGCGTCCGCCGATGCGGCCACGCTCTGCAGATAGGCGACGAGGTCTTCACGCGTCGCCCGGTCGGCAACCGCTACGACCATGGCGGTGCCCGGCACCACGGTGGCCGGGGATTCGAGAAAGCGGTCCAGCGTCGCCGCATCCCAGGTCAGATTCGAATCGGCGAGCGCCCGGGTGTAGGTGAGCGACGGATTGCCGGCGGCGTGACGGCCGAACACGCCGACCAGAGACGGGCCCTGCGCACCGCCGCTGTCGTCGGACTCGGCCGTGTGACAGATCACGCAGCTCTGGCGGAACGCCGCGCGGCCCGCCTGCACGTCGGCGCCGGCCGCAGGCTCGAGCGCCGCCAGCAACAGACTCGCCGCAGCGAGTGGTTTCGCAAATCGCGACATGAATCAAGACCTCCCGTCGGTGAGCGGCGCGTCAGGCGGCCAGCGGCTTCAAGCCAAAATCGAATTCGACGTGATCCCGGTCGAACGCCGCCACCAGTGAATTCTTGACGCCGAACACGGCGTCGCCCTGAAGATATTTGTCGCCGGCGACGAAGATGTGGGTGACGAGCCGCTCGTATCCGGGGGCACTGATCATGAAGTGTATGTGCGCCGGGCGCATGGCATGGCGGCCGAGCCCCCGCAGCAATTCGCCGACGGGGCCGTCGGTCGGAATGGCGTAGGTGACCGGTGCGATGGTGAGAAAGGCGAAACCGCCATCTTCGCGCGTGCGAAAGCTGGCGCGCAGGTGGCCCTTCGGTATGGCGGCATCCTGCACGTCATAGAGCCCGTTGGCATCGACCTGCCAGACCTCGACCAGGGCACCCGCGAGCGGCTTGCCGTCGGCGGCGCGCACGTGGCCGCTCACGCGCAGCGTCGGCGCGGGTTCCGGACGCTTGAGGATGCTGGCGCCATGCGGCAGCAGCGGCTGCTCGCCGGTGTAGAAGGGCCCGAAAACCGTGGTCTCGGTGGCCCCCGAGGGCTGGCGGTGGTTGACCGCATCGACCAGCATGGAGATGCCGAGGACATCGGAGAGCAGGATGAACTCCTGGCGTTCGTCGCTGCATTTCTGGCCGGTGCGGGTGAGGAACTGGATGGCCGCGAACCATTCGGACTCGGTCAATTCCACGTCGCGCACGAAGCCGTGCAGATGGGTGATCAGACTGGTGACGATGCGCCGCAGCCGCGGATCCGTGGACGGCGCGATGCGGTCGATGACCTCGGCGGTGATGCGCTGTTCGGTGGCGGCGGCGGTGATGGCGCTCGGGACGGTGCGCGGCTCGGTGCTCATGCGGGTCGGTCTCCGTCAAAAGCCGCCTGCAGCAGGCGGCGGATCGCGGGCCGCTCGATCGGCCGCGGGTTCCAGTAGGGATTCTCCACCGCCAGATCGGCTGCCCGGTCCAGGTCAACCTGGCTCATTCCCAAGGCCTTCAGGCCGGCCGGTGCGCCGAGGCGCACGCCCAAGTCGAACAGCGCGCCGGCCGGATCCTGCGCGACGCCGAGCGCACGCGACAGGCGCGCCATGGCGTCGGGCGCCGCCGCGGCGTTGTACGCCGTCGCGTGCGGCAACACCACGGCATGCGTTTCGGCATGCGGCAGGTTGAAACTGCCGCCGAGCGTATGGCACAGCTTGTGGTGCAGCGCCATGCCGGCGCTGCCGAGGACGGTACCGCACAGCCAGGCGCCGTACAGTGCATCGGAACGGGCCTCGATATCGCCCGGCCGATCGACGATGCGCGGCAGGGCCTGCGCCAGTGCCCGCACCCCTTCCTCGGCCATGAGCGAGACGATGGGGTTGCCGTCGCGGGCATACAGCCCCTCGACCGCATGGGCGATGGCGTTGAGGCCGCTGGTCGCGGACATCGATGCCGGCAGGGTCAGCGTCAGATTCACGTCGTAGAGTACGGCCTCCGGCAGCACCTTCAACGTCCGTTGCGTCGTCTTGCGGCCGCCTTCGGTCTGGCCGAGGATGGGCGTGACCTCGGAGCCGGCATAGGTCGTGGGCACGGCGATCTGCGGCAGATCGGTGCGCAGCGCGATCGCCTTGCCGAGACCGATGGTCGAGCCACCACCGAGCGCGATCACGCAGTCGGCGCCGGCCCGCTGCGCCGTGGCGACGGCCCGCTCCGAGATGTCGAGCGGGGTATGCATGGCCGCTTCGGCGAACAGGCCGACGGCCGCATCGCCGAGCAGCGCGAGCAGCGGTTCCACCTGGCCACGCTGCGCAGGAGTCGACAGCAGCAGGGCGCGTTTGCCGCCGATCTCCCCCATGAGTTCGGCGAGCCGCGTCAGGGTGCCGCGGCCGAACAGGACCCGGGCGGGCAAACCGTTGTAGGCGAAATTCATCACGCTGTGCTGCCGCCTGTGGTGAGCCCGGGGGTTGCAGGCGCCAATCCTAGCACGCCTGCGCGGCCTTATTGCACGGCGGCCGCGCGCTATTTGGCGAGGCGCTTGCGCAGCGCCAGCAATTCGCGGCGGCGCTGCGGGGTCGTCTTTGGATAGGCGAGTTTGAGCCCGGCGAAGCTGTCGAGGACGATGCGCGAGACGATCAGGTGCGCATTCTGTTTGTCGTCGGCCGGCACCACATACCAGGGTGCATGCGCCGAGCTGGTCGCGCCCAGGCACTTTTCATAGGCTTTCATGTAGCGCTTCCAGTACTTGCGCTCTTCGATGTCCGCCAGGCTGAATTTCCAGTTCTTTTGCGGCTGATCGATGCGCTCGAGGAAGCGCCGGCGCTGCTCCTCCTTGGACAGGTGCAGGAAGATCTTGATGATGCGGGTGCCGTTCAGGTCCAGATGGCGCTCCAAATCGACGATGGACCGATAGCGGGAATGCCAGACCGCGTTCGCATCGTCCGGCGGGTCGGGCAAGCCTTCATTGCGCAGAATCTGCGGGTGCACGCGCGCGATCAGCACTTCCTCGTAGTACGAGCGGTTGAAGATGCCGATCTTGCCGCGCTCCGGCAGATCGCGCGTGGTGCGCCACAGAAAATCGTGCAGCAATTCGCCCGCGCTGGGATGTTTGAAGCTGTTGACCTGGCAGCCCTGCGGGTTGATCCCGGACATCAGGTGCTTGATCGAACCGTCCTTGCCGGCCGCATCCATGGCCTGAAAAATGAGCAGAACGGCATGGCTGTCGGATGCATACAGCATTTCCTGCTGTGCGCTCAACAAGGTGACATGCTCGCCCAACAGTCCCTGGTAGTGCTCCTTGCTGCGGTATACGGGCGGCACGCGTGTCGGCCATTTGCCGAGATCGACCGCATCGCCCTCCCGCACCCGGAAGTACTTTGATTTGATTTTCACCACCGCTCCCTCAGGCGCCGCGCTGGGTGATCCGCAGAACGCGAAAAACCGGCATCTTCACGCAATCCAGCATCACGGCAAAGGCGCATGCACCGGCAAGCGTACCAAGCACGACCCGGAATGATAAGGCTTGCATGGCGATTCCCGCGATCGCCAGGGTGGACGCGACCAGCACATCCGCGGCCGAGGAGGCGGCCAGCCAATGGCTGGGCCGCGACGACCACAAGCGCCGCCGCTCCCGATTGGTGTACATGGTCGCCTGGTTGCCGAAGACGATGGCGATGAATGCCAAGGTCTGCAGGGACCGAAGGTTCGAGCCGGGCGTGTGGATGCCGAGCAGCAGAACTCCTGCGCAGTACACCAACTCGGCGAGTCCCATGACGGCGCCGGCGGCCGTCAGGCTGCCGATATTCCATGAGTTCGGTGCCGGCGAAGGCCGGACATTGTCGGTCGTCAACGCCATGCCGAGGAAATCGCCCGTGATCATGATGAGGACCATCAGCAGCGGAGTGAGGATCGCGTGTCCGGTCTCCCCCAGGCCGAACGCGAGGAACAGCACCTGGACCACCTTCTTGGTGATGGAGTTCAACGTGTAGGTGAGGATGCGCTGGAAAATGATGCGCCCTTCCCTGACGGCGGCAACGATGCCGCCGAGCCCGGGCTCCGTCAGCACCATGCCGGCCGCCGACTTGGCGACATCCGTCGCGGTCGACACCGCTATTCCGATCTGCGCCTGGCGCAGTGCGGGCGCGTCGTTGGCGCCGTCGCCGCACATGCCGACGGTGTGGCCGCCGGCCTGGAATGCCTGCACCAGCCGGTACTTGTCTTCCGGCAGGACTCCGGCGAACACCGCGAAGGACGCGGGGCGCACGCCCGCCGGGAGGGGGCCCGGCGGGCCGACCGCCCCCTCGATTCCCACCGCATGGGCCACGATGGCCGCTGTCGACGCATCATCGCCGGTCACCATCACGGTACGCACCCCCAGGGCGCGCAATTCGCCGACCAGCGCCGACGAATCGGCGCGCGGCGGATCGCTGAGCGCGATCAGGCCGATCAGCCGCATGGCGCCCGCCGGCCCCGCGGCGACCGCCAGCACCCGGAAGCCGCGCGCCTCGAGTGCCGCCTCCGCGGCGGCATCCGACGCCGAGGGCGGCGCAATTGCGCCGACCACCGCCACGGCGCCTTTCACCACACGCTGGACCGCGCCGCCGGCATCGGTGAATGTCGCCTCGGACATTTTCGTCGCCGGATCGAACGGCGTGAATTTGAGCAACTGCAAGGTGGCGGATGCCGGGCCCGCGGCCGCCCGTATGGCGGCATCCACGGGGTCCAATCCGCCTTCGGAACCGGCGAGTGCGGCGAGCCTGAGCAATCGTGCGGCATCCAGACCCTGCAGCGGATGAACCTCGGTCACGGTCAGAGAGTTGCGCGTCAGGGTGCCGGTCTTGTCGGCGCACAGGACATCCATGGTCGCCGCTTCATCGACGGCCGACAGGCGCGTGGGCAGCACGCCGCGCTTCGCCAGGACGCGCGCACCGAGCGCGGCTGCGAGCGTGAACGTGGCGGGCAGCGCGACCGGTATCGAGGCCAGGACCCCGGTCAACGTCATGGAGATCATCTCCGCAGGCGACATGTTCAGATGATGGGCATAGGCCAGCATCGCCAGGATCACGACGCCGTTGCAGGCTGCAAGATTGCGCACCACGCGAAACACCACTTTCTGCTGCGCACTGACGGCATGGGCGCTGCGCACGAGTTCGGCGGTGCGGCCGAACTTGGTGCGCGGACCGGTTGCCGTGACCGCCGCCACCGCCTCGCCGCGGCGTATCAGGGCGCCGGCAAAGGCCCGCGCGCCGGCCCCGGCGTCGACCGGTACGGATTCGCCGGTGAGCATGGATTGATCGAGCAGGACCTCCCCGGCGGTCAGGGTCGCATCCGCAGCGACGATGCCGCCGAGGGAGAGCTTGATCACATCGTCGCGAACCAGGTCGGCCGCAGGCAGGGTTTGCCAGCGCCCATCGCGCATCACCGAGGCGCTGAGCGCGAGCCGCGATCGCAACGCGGTGAGCGTTGCCTGGGCACGGCTTTCCTGAAAATAGCCGAGTGCAGCGTTGAACGCCAGCAACGCGGCGATGATGGATGCCTCGAGGAATTTGCCGAGCGCCAGCTGCAGCACGACGGCGGCCTCGAGCATCCACGGAATGGGCGACCAAAATTTCCCCAGCAACATCGACCAGCGATCGAGCCCGGCGTCCGGCGTGCTGTTGGGGCCATCCTGTTGCAGACGCCGGCGCGCCTCGTCGCCGCTCAACCCGCCGTGTGCAGCCTCTGCGGTCATGTGCCGCCCGCAGCGTAGCAGACTCGCGGGTAGTCACAGTGCGGCAGCGCACCGAAATGGAGCTGCCGCGGCGCAATACTGCTGCTGCGCAATAATTGGATTTCAATGATGTGACATCGCACAATGGGTGCGGTCCGGCCCACTTCGGAGGTCCGCATGACTGATCAAGTGCACGCGACGGAAGCCGCGTCGCAAACCAGATCCCGCGTGGAGGGCCGCGCCGCCAGTGCCCCGCCGCCGCCGGTGGTGGCGCATTCTCTGCAGGTACGCCGCGTCGTGGCCGGCGCCGATCGGGGCATCGACCTGGCAGCCGACCTCTTGATGCGGCTGTTCAGGCAGTTGGATCGCGCCGTAGCGCTGCGGCTGTGGAACGGCGCCGTCCTGACGGTAGGCAATGCCGACCCGGGCGCACCGCCGCCGCGGTTCGTGCTCGCCTTTCGGCATCCGCGCGCCGTCTGGTCGCTGGTCCTCGAACGCGATCCGCTGCAGCTGGCGGAGGCGTATTTTCGCGGTGACCTGGACATCGAAGGCGATTTTTTCGCGGCACTGGAGCTCAAGGACCATCTGCAGGCCATCCGGCTGTCGGCCGGCGAGCGCCTGGGCGCGCTGGTCGCCGCGGTGCGGTTGCGGGCCATCGGCGAGATCGCGCCTCAGCCACAGGCGGGCGGGCGGCTGCAGACTCTGACCGTCAAGAACCATACCAAGGCGGAGAATCGCCAGGCGATCCAATTCCATTACGATGTGTCCAACGAGTTCTATGCGCTGTGGCTGGATCGCGCGATGGTCTATTCGTGCGCCTATTTCGAGCAACCCGACGCCGATCTGGAGCGGGCGCAACAGGCCAAGCTCGAGCACATCTGCCGAAAATTGATGCTGAAACCCGGCGACCGGCTGCTCGATGTCGGTTGCGGCTGGGGCGCGCTCGTGATCCACGCCGCGCAGCACCACGGCGTGCTGGCCCATGGCATCACGCTCAGCCGCCAGCAGTTGGAACTCGCGCAGCGGCGCGTCAACCAGGCGGGACTTCAGGATCGCGTGACGCTGGAGCTGCGGGACTATCGCGATCTGGCGGGCGAGTCGCTGTACGACAAGATTGCCAGCATCGGCATGTTCGAGCACGTCGGCCTGCGCAATCTGCCGGTCTATTTCGCGACCCTGCACCGGCTGCTCAAACCGTCCGGTCTGTTCCTCAATCACGGCATCACCCACAAGGCGGAAGGCTGGATCAAGAATCTGTCGACGGAATTCATCAACCGCTACGTTTTTCCGGACGGCGAACTCGACACCATCAGCAACATCGAGCAGGTCATGGAACGCGGCGAATTCGAGATCGCCGACGTCGAGGCCCTGCGCCCGCACTACGCGCTCACGCTGCGCGCGTGGGTGGCGCGGCTCGAGAGCCATCGGGACCAGGCGCTCGAGCACGTCAGCGAATCGACCTACCGGGTTTGGCGGCTGTACATGGCCGCCTGCGCCCTGGAATTCGAGGCCGGCGGCATCGGCGTGTACCAGGTGCTGGCGTGCAAGCGCGGCCGTGGACCGGCGGCGTTGCCGCTGACGCGGCGGTTCATGTATCCGGCCTGAATGCGGCAGGCCTGATGGCGGGCGTCAGCGCGCCCTTGCGCGCTGTTCGCCCTGTGTGATCAGGCACGCGCTGCGGTTGCCGGTGACGTAGATCCACAACCAGCTGAGCGCCACCGCCAGCCGGTTGCGCACACCGATGAGGAAGTAGATGTGGGCGAGTCCCCACACCCACCAGGCGATCCAGCCGCGCGCCTTGATCCATCCGAAATCGATGACCGCGGAGCGTTTGCCGATGGTCGCCAGATTGCCGGAGTGCGAGTAGTGGAACGGGCGCGGCTGCCCGTGGCCGCGCAGCCGCTGTTTGATGGTAGCAGCGACGTGCAGGCCCTGCTGCTTCGCGGCCGGCGCGATGCCCGGCACCGGCTTGCCGTGCCACGCGTTGACCGTGGAGGTGTCGCCGATGGCAAATATCTCCGGATGGCCGGGCGCGGTCAGATCGGGCTCCACTTTGACGCGATTGGCAGTGTCCGCGGGCAGCCCGAGCCAATCGGCCGCCGATGAGGCCCGCACCCCGGCCGCCCACAGGATGACCTTGGCCGGCAGGTTCTGGTCGCCAAACTGCACGCCGTCGGCGCTGCACTCGCGAACCGGGCGGCCGAGTTCAATCTGCACGCCGAGGCGCTGCAAGGCGGCGTGCGCATAGGCGGACAGGTCGGGGGTGAAGCCCGGCAGAATGCGCGGACCCGCCTCGATCAGCACGATCCGGGCCACGCGCGTATCGATGTTGCGAAAATCCTCCGGCAGATTCTCGTGCGCGAGTTCGGCGATGGCGCCGGCGAGTTCCACCCCGGTTGCACCGCCGCCGACGATGACGAAGGTCAGCAGCGCCATGCGCAGCGCGGGGTCGGTCTCGCGCTCGGCGCGCTCGAAGGACAGCAGAATGCGGCGGCGGATCGCGGTGGCGTCCTCCAGGGTCTTGAGGCCGGGTGCGAATGGTTCCCATTCATCATGACCGAAGTAGGCGTGCCGTGCGCCGGTCGCCAGCACCAGGGTGTCATAGCCCACGGTATGCCCGTCGGCGAGCGACAACTCGCGCTTCGAGGTGTCGACGCCGTCGACCACGCCGAGCAGGGTCGTCACCTCCTTGCGCCGGCGCAGCAGATGGCGGATCGGCCATGCGATCTCGGAAGTCGCGAGCGTCGCCGTACCGACCTGGTACAGGAGCGGCTGAAAAAGATGATGGTTGCGCTGATCGATGATGGTGATGCGCACCGGCGCGCCGGCGAGTCCGTGGGCGACGCTCAGGCCGGCGAAGCCCGCGCCGGCGATCACGACGTGGTGTGGTTGAGATGCATGCATATGAGGCGGTGCTATTGACTATGATAGCGAATGATCGCGAACTTGGGCTCGCCGTTGTCCGCCGCTCTCGCCCTGCTGTGCGCGTGGGTGGTCATCGGGCTCGCGGGACTGCTGCGTCCGATGAGCCTGGTATTTGCCGGCCGAACCCTGTTCCCGCTCGGCGCCGCCTGCGGCCTCGCCCTCGCTCTGGCGGCACTGCTCGGGATCGCCGCGCCGACCGCTCACCTGACGCTGCCCATCGGGCTGCCCGACCTGCCCATGCACGTGCGCTGCGACGCGTTGTCGTGCGTGTTCCTGTGCATATTGGGGGCGACATCGGCGGGAGTGTCCCTGTTCGGGGCGGGCTATTTCCGCTCCGGCCAGGGCGCACCTCCCGGATTGCTCTGCCTGCAATACCACTTGTTTCTCGCCAGCATGGGCTTCGTGCTGCTGGCCGACGATGCCTACGGGTTCATGGTGGCATGGGAGACCATGGCGCTCTCGTCGTACTTCCTGGTGACCACGCAGCACCGCATCGAGGAGATCCGCCGCGCCGGCTTCCTGTATCTGCTGATGGCGCACCTCGGCGCCATCGCGATCCTATTGTGCTTCGGCGTGCTTCAGGGGGGCAGCTGGCAGTTCAGCTTCGATGCGATGCGCAGCGCGCAACTTTCGCCGCCGCGGGCGGGGGTGGCACTGCTGCTTGCGCTGGTTGGATTCGGCGCCAAGGCGGGGCTGGTACCGCTGCACGTATGGCTGCCTGAGGCGCACCCGGCGGCCCCCTCACCGGTGTCGGCCCTGATGAGCGGCGTGATGCTGAAGGTCGCGGTGTACGGCATGCTGCGCGTCGCCTTCGATCTGCTGGGGGGGCCGCTGTGGTGGTGGGGTCTGCTGCCGGTGAGCCTCGGCCTGTTTACGGCGCTGTACGGCATCGTGTTCGCCGCGGCGCAAACCGACATGAAGCGGCTGTTGGCTTATTCATCCGTCAAGAACATCGGCATCCTGTTCACCGGCATCGGACTCGCGATCGTGTTCCACGGAGTCGGCCGGCCGCAGCTCGCGGCGCTCGCGCTGGTGGCGGTGCTCTACCACTCGGTCAATCACGCCTTCATGAAGAGCCTGCTGTTTCTCGGCACGGGCGTGGTTCTGCATTCCACCGGCGAACGCAATCTCGGACGGCTCGGCGGACTCATCCACCGCATGCCGTGGGTCGCCTGGCTGACACTGGTCGGAACCCTCGCCATCGCCGGATTGCCGCCGTTGAACGGCTTCGTCTCCGAGTGGCTGCTGCTGCAGGCCTTCCTGTTCGCCTTCGAGGTGCCGCACACGTTCGTCAACATGCTGCTGCCGCTCGGTGCCGGACTGGTGGCGCTCACGGGCGCATTGTCGGGATACGTCATGGTGAAGTTCTTCGGTGTGGTGTTCCTGGGCAAGCCGCGCGAGGCCGCAGCCGCCCCGGCGCACGATGCCGGATCATTGGAGCGCGGCGGCCTGCTGTGGCTCGCGTCGGGCTGCGTGATTCTCGGTTTGCTGCCGGCGCAGATCGTGCCCGTGCTCGCCCGGGTGGCCGAGCAGCTGCACGTCGGCCGCCTGCTGCCGAACGGCGCGCCGTGGTGGATGCTGGTTCCGCTGCAGGGCCGCCAGGCCTCCTATGCGCCGCTGGTGTTCTCCTGCGCCGTCGTGGCGGTGGTGTTGCTGACGATCTGGGTGGTGCGCCTGCTGTACCACCAGCGCATCCGTCGCGTGGCGCCGTGGGATTGCGGCTTCGGGCGCCTGGACGCGCGGATGCAGGATACCGCGGAAGGATTTGGCCAGCCGATCCGCCATCTGTTCGAGCCATTCTTCGCCATGCAGCGTCAACTGCCCAGCCCGTTCGATCCGGCGCCGCGCTACCGGGTGGTGATCGGCGACCGCATTTGGAATGCCGCGTACGCGCCGCTGGGTGCGCTGGTGCAGCGCATCGCCGATGCCTTCGCAGCGCTGCAGCAGGGGCGCATCGCGTCGTATCTGCTGTACGGTTTCATCACGCTGATCGTGCTGTTGGCGCTGGTCCTATGAGACCCAGCAAGCCATGAGGGGCGGCAGGCCATGATGACCATCGAGTGGTTCACCCAGTTCCTCGCGGTGGCGGCGGCGCTCGCCGCGGCCCCGCTGTTTCTCGGTTGGGTGAACCAGTGCCGGGCATGGCTGCAGAACCGGCGGGCGCCGAGCGTGCTGCTGGTATACCGCGGGATCCGCAAGCTGTTCCACAAGGACGCGGCCGTTGCGGAGCCGGCTTCGCGCCTGTTCATCTTCACGCCGTACATCGTGTTCGGCACTATGGTGGTGGCGGCCGCCATCATTCCCTCGGTGAGCACGCGGCTGCCGTTCGGCACCGCCGCGGACGCCATCGCGCTCGTCGGACTGTTCGCCACCGCGCGCGTATTCATGTCGCTCGCAGCGATGGACATCGGCACCGCCTTCGGCAGCATGGGCGCGCGGCGCGAAATGATGGTCGGATTTCTGGCCGAACCCGCACTGCTGATGGTGATCTTCGTGGCTTCGCTGATCTCCATGACCACCGCACTGCCGGTCATATCCGAGCGTCTCGCCACCCAGGCACTAACGCTGTCGCCGAGCCTCGCGTTCACCGGGGTGGCGTTCACCATGGTGCTGCTCGCGGAGAACGCCCGCATACCCATCGACAATCCGGCCACACACCTCGAGCTGACCATGATCCACGAGGCCATGCTGCTCGAATACTCGGCGCGGCACCTGGCGCTGTTGGAGTGGGCGGCCGCGCTCAAGCTGCTCAATTATGCCTGCATCGGTTTTGCGTTGTTTCTGCCGTGGGGTGCCGCGATGGGAGAAGCCGGGCCGCCGGCGCTGCTCACCGCCGTCGCGTTTCTCGCCCTCAAGCTGCTGGTCGCGGGCGTGGCACTCGCCTTGATCGAGACGTTGTCGGCCAAGCTGCGGGTGTTTCGTGCGCCGCAGTTTCTCGCCACCGCGTACCTGTTCGCCAGCCTCGGATTGTTGGTGCACCTGCTGCTGGGCGCCTAGATGACCGCACAGCCCTTCGTCCTGCAGATCCTCAACGCGCTGGCGGCGCTGCTGCTGCTGCTGTCCTTCGCCATGCTCGCGCAGCGTCGCGTGGTCACGTTGGTCAATCTGCTGGCCCTGCAGGGCGCCGTGCTGTGCGCGGCGACGCTGCTGCTCGCCTGGCGCACCGGCGAGGCGCATCTGTACTTCTCCGCCGCCCTGACCCTGTGCCTGAAGGTGGCTTTTCTGCCGTGGCTGCTGCACCGGCTGATCCGCCGCCTCGGGGTGTACTGGGACACCGACACGCTGCTCGACACCACGGGCACCATGCTCGTCGGGTTGCTGGTCGTGGTGTTCGCATTCGGCCTGGCGCAGCCGATCTCTGCGCTCGCCAGCACCGCGACCCGCAGCGCCGTCGGCATAGCGGTTGCGGTGATACTGCTGGCATTCCTCACCATGATCACGCGCCGCAAGGCCATGTCGCAGGTCGTCGGCTTCCTGTCCATGGAGAACGGGCTGTTCTTCGGCGCGATGAGCGCGACCTACGGCATGCCGATGATCGTCGAGCTCGGGGTGGCGCTCGACGTGCTGGTGGCGATGCTGGTTCTCGGGGTGTTCTTCTTCCAGATCCGCGAGCAGTTCGACAGCCTGGACCTGGAACACCTGCAGTCGCTCAAGGAGGACCGCTAGCGTGGAGTTCCTGGCGCTGCTCGGCACCCCGCTCGCGGGCGCACTGGCGCTCGCGTGGTTCGGCGCTCGCCGCCGTGCGCCGGAGGCGAACGCCGCATTGAGTCTGGCCACACTGGCGGCGGCGGTGGCGTTGACCGTCCGGGTGTTCGGCGCCGGCAATCTGACGTTCTTTCACGAGCAGTTCTTCATCGATCCGTTCAATGTGTTCCTGGTGACCCTGACGGCTCTGGTGGGATTCACCACCTCGATGTTCTCGCGGCCCTACATGCGGGTGGAGCTGGATCATGGGCGCATCTCCGCCGGCCGGCTTCGCCTCTACCACAGCATGTACCAGCTGTTCATCGCAACCATGCTGCTTGCACTCACCACCAACAATCTCGGCCTCATGTGGGTGGCGATGGAGGCGGCGACGCTGTCGACGGTGCTGCTGGTCACCCTGTACCGCACGCCGGCGAGCCTCGAGGCCGGCTGGAAGTACTTCATCCTGTGCGGTGTCGGTATCGCGCAGGCGCTGTTCGGCACGATTCTGTTGTACATCGCCGCCGAAAAGGTGCTCGGGGCGGAAGGCGTGAGCGCGCTGCTGTGGACGCATCTGAACGCCGTGAAGGCACAGCTCGAGCCGCGGGTGCTGAGCCTCGCCTTCGTCTTTCTGCTGGTGGGCTATGGCACGAAGGTCGGGCTTGCGCCGTTGCACAACTGGCTGCCGGATGCGCACGCCGAAGGGCCGACGCCGATATCGGCGGTGCTGTCCGGACTGCTGTTGAACGTGGCAATCTACGCGGTGGTTCGCTGCAAGATCCTGGTGGAAGGTTCGCTGCATTCGCCGCTGCCGGCGCAGATGCTCATGGGTTTCGGCATGCTGTCGGTGGTGCTGGCGTCATTTCTGCTCTGGCGCCAGCGCGACATCAAACGCCTGTTTGCGTATTCATCCATCGAACACATGGGAATCATCGCCTTTGCATTCGGCATGGGCGGCGCGATCGCGAATTTTGCCGCGTTGCTGCACATGACCGTGCATTCGCTCACCAAGTCCGCGATTTTCTTCGCCGCCGGGCACGCCGCGCAGAAATCGGGCACGCAGATCATGGAGCGGATCCGCGGATTGGTCACGGTGAGTCCCACCGTCGGCTGGGGTCTGATGCTCGGCTCGCTGGCAATTCTCGGCATGCCGCCTTTCGGTGTGTTCGCCAGCGAGTTCCTGATCCTCACGACCGCGATGCGCGAACAGCCGTGGGCCACGCCGATTCTGCTGATCGCCCTGGGCGTCGCGTTCGCGGCGATCTTCGGCAGGGTCCAATCCATGGTGTTCGGCGAGACCACCGTCAAGCGACTGCCGCACACGCCCGCGCTGCTGCCGGTTTTCCTGCATCTCGCACTGGTACTGATGCTCGGATTGTTCATTCCGCCGTATCTGGCCGAGTGGTATCGGGCGGCTGCGCGCATGATCGGAGGAGGGTGAGATGGCGCTCGAGGACTGGTTCGCGCCGGCGACGGCGTTGCCCGGAGCCGCGGGCGTGCGCACCCGGCGAGTTTCGTCCGGTCAGTGGCTGCAGGCTGCGCATGATTTCGCCGCGGCGAACGGCCGGCTGCTCGCCCTGTGGGCGAGCGGCGCTCCCGGCGCCGGCAGCGTACGGGCGGCGCTCGCGGCCAATGCGGGGGTGCTGGTCACCGAACTGCCGCTGTCCGCGGCCGGTTATCCGGGACTGGGGGACGTTTTTCCCGCGGCCGGGCGCATGCAGCGCGCCGTCTTCGATCTGAACGGCGCCGTCTGCACGGATGCCGACCGGCGGCCCTGGCTGAGGCACGCGGCATGGCCTGCGGATTTTCATCCGCTGCAGGATGGCGTGCCGGCACCGGAGGCGGAGCCGTTGCGCCACGATGACTACGCGTTCGTACGCGTCGAGGGCGAGGGGGTGCATGAAATTCCGGTCGGCCCGGTGCACGCGGGCATCATCGAGCCCGGACACTTCCGCTTCTCCGTGGTCGGCGAGAAGGTGCTGCGGCTCGAGGAGCGCCTGGGCTACACCCACAAGGGCATCGAGCGGCGATTCACCGAGATGCCGCTGCTGGAGGCGCATCGTCTGGCGGCAAGGGTCAGCGGCGATTCGGCGGCCGCGTTTTCGTGGGCCTACGCGCAGGCGCTCGAAGGATTGGCCGGCATCGAGGCGCCGGTGCGCGCGGCGTGGCTGCGGGCGCTGTGCCTGGAACTCGAGCGCATCGCGAATCACCTCGGCGATCTGGGTGCTCTCGGCAACGATGCCGGCTTCGCCTTCGGACTGGCGCAATTCTCGCGGCTGAAGGAGCAGCTGCTGCGGGCGAACGAGCAGGCGTTCGGGCAGCGGTACCTGCTCGATACAATCGTGCCGGGCGGCCTGCGCGCCGACCTGGAGCCGTCCGGCACAGCGTGTCTGCGCGGCTGCGTGGCCGGCATCGCGGCGGAGCTTCCGCGGCTGCGCGAAGTGTACGATGAGCAGGCCGGCTTGCGGGATCGGTTCGTGGGCGCGGGCAGAGTGCCGGCGCAGCTCGCGCAGCGCCTCGGGCTCTGCGGCCTCGCCGGGCGCGCGAGCGGACAGGCCTTCGATGTGCGCGTCGATGTGCCGTGCGTGCCGTACGGCGAGCTCGCTGCGCGCCGCTGTGGCTCCACCGACGGGGATGTTGCGGCGCGGGTCACGGTGCGCTTCGAGGAGCTGTGCGAATCCTTCCGGCTCGTGCAGTGCATCCTCGATGGTCTGCCGTCCGGGGTGCACCGGATCGCGGTGCCGCTGCCGCCGGCGGGCGGTCTCGGCCTGGGGCTGATCGAAGGCTGGCGCGGACCGGTGCTGCTGGCCCTGGAGCCCGGTGCCGGCGGTGCCATCCGCCGCTGTCATCCGCATGATCCGTCGTGGCAGAACTGGCCGGTGCTCGAACACGCGATCATCGACAACATTGTTCCGGATTTTCCGCTGATCAACAAGTCGTTCAATCTTTCCTACAGCGGAGCGGACCTGTAAGCCATGTGGAAGACGCTGCGCCAGATCGCCCGGGTCGGCATCATCACCGAGACCCCGGCACCGGTCGACGAGACCCTGCGGGTGCGCGATGAATTGCAGGCGCAGATCCTCGCGATACTCGGGCGCGCCCTGTGCATCCGCGCGGTGGATGCCGGGTCGTGCAACGGCTGCGAGCTCGAGATCCACGCGCTCAACAACCCGATCTACAACATCGAGGGGCTGGGGATCCGTTTCGTCGCCAGCCCGCGGCATGCGGACATGCTGCTGGTCACCGGACCGGTGAGCCGTAACATGGAACTTGCACTGCGGCAGACCTACGCGGCCACCCCGGATCCGAAGCTGGTGGTGGCGGTCGGCGACTGCGGATGCAGCGGCGGAATCTTCGGCGAGGGCTATGCGAGCCGCGGACGCGTCGCGAATGTGATTCCCGTCGATGTCGCAGTCCCCGGCTGTCCGCCGAGTCCCGGCCGGATCCTGACGGGCATTCTCACCGCGATCGCCGCTCAGCGCGGCGCCGCGGTTTCGACCGCGTAGCCGGCCGCGATCCAGGCGTCGAGTCCGCCGTGCAGCGGGCGGACCCGCTTGAAGCCGTGGCTCATCAGAAGTTTGGCGACCCGGGCCGCGGAAGCCTCGCTCGGGCAGGTGCAGTAGATGATGATCTCACGGTCGCGCGGCAGCTCGATGAGATGCGAGCCGACCTGGTCCGAGCTCACCTGCAGCGCGCCCGGAATCCACCGAGGCTCGAGGGCACGGGCGGTGGCCGAGCGCACGTCGATGATCACCGGTGAGGCGCCGGCGCTGATCAGCTGGTACAGATCGGCGACGCTGATGCGGGCCATGCGCAACATGGCGTAGAAGCGCCGGCGCTCCCACCACTTGAAGGCGATGTACAGGCCGAGCGCGCCCGCGAGCAGGCAGCCGGCGGCATTGCCGATGCGTTCGGCGTGCCCCAGCAGCCGCTCGATCTGCGATCTGAACAGCATGCCCGCCCCGAGGCCGACGCCCACCCAGAGCGTCGCACCCAGTGTGCTCAGCCCGATGAACGCCGGCCAGCCGATGCGCATGGCACCGGCCATGGGCGGTGCAATGACCGAAAGCCCGGGTATGAATTTCGCGACGATCAGGGATTTCATCCCCCAGCGTTCGAAGCGGGTCTGGGTGCGGCTCACGCAGGAATCCGGCTCGAGCGAAATCCGGCACAGGGTCTTGAGCACCCGGATGCCGTAGATCTCGCCCACCCAGTACCAGGCGCAGTCGGCGGCGATGCAGGCGATGACCGACGACAAAAAGAGCCACGCCGCCGGCAATCTGTCCTGCGCCGCCATCGCCCCGGCCACCACCAGCGTGGGCAGCGCCGGCACGGGCAATCCCGCCTGGTCGATCAACACATTGATCACCACCAGGATCAGTCCGTACTCGCCGATCAGCGAAATGAGCTGCTGGGTCACCGTCCGGCTGCCGGAGCGAGTTCGATATCGGGGAGAAACACCGTGATCGCGCCCATGAGCGGCATGAAGGCGCAGATCCGGTACACGAATTCGACGCCGTGCCGGTCGGCCACGACGCCGAGCACGGCAGCGCTGATGCCGGCGACGCCGAATGCGAAGCCGAAGAACAGTCCCGATACCGCGCCGACCTTGCCCGGCACGAGTTCCTGCGCGTAGACGACGATCGCGGAAAACGCCGACGAGAGGATGAAGCCGATGAGGAAACTGAGGATCAGCGTCCAGGTCAGATCGACATAAGGCATCGCCAGCGTCAGCGGTGCGACCCCCAGGATGGAAAACCAGATGACGCGTTTGCGCCCGATGCGGTCGCCGAGAGGTCCGCCGAGGATGGTGCCGGCCGCGAGCGCCGCCAGGAACACGAACAGATACAGCTGCGCGGTGCGCACCGGCAGGCGGAACCGGGTCATCAGGTAAAAAATGTAGTAGTTGCTGATGCTGACCAGATAGACATATTTCGAGAATATCAGCATCAGCAGGATGCCCAGCGAGCGCACGACGGTGCGCGAGGACAGATCGCTGCGCGCCGCGGCGCGCGGTTTGGCCGGGCCGGGACCGAGATGCTGCCGCCGGTACCAGCTGCCGACGTTCCACAGCACCGCGATGGCGAGCAGCGCGGCCAGTGCGAACCAGGCCAGGCTCGACTGGCCGTGCGGGATGACGATCAAGGCCACCAGCAGGGGTCCCGTGGCGCTGCCCGCATTCCCGCCGACCTGGAATATCGATTGGGCCAGCCCGTGCCGTCCGCCCGAGGCGAGGCGGGCGATGCGCGAGGACTCGGGATGGAAAATGGACGAACCCGCGCCGATGAGCGCCGCGGCCACCAGCACGGTCGCGTAGTTCGGCGCGAACGCGAGGGTGGTCACCCCGAGCAGTGTGAGTGCCATGCCGACGCTGAGCGAATGCGGTTTGGGGTGCCTGTCCGTGTACAGGCCGACCAGGGGCTGCAGCACCGAGGCGCAGATCTGATAGGTGAAGGTGATCAGCCCGATCTGCGCGAAGCTGAGATTGAACTCACCCTTCAGCAGCGGATAGATAGCGATCACCAGAGACTGGATCAGATCGTTCAGGAAATGCGAGAAGCTGATCGCGCCCAGCACTTCGAACCGAGTCCGATCGGCGCGATCAGCCGCCGCGTCCAGGGCGAATGTTTTTTCCATAGCACATGCCCGTTAAATTCATGCAAAGCATACACCCTACTAGCTACTTGGATGTCTGTCCTGCGAAAATGCGATGATGGCGAGACGCCTCCAGCCGTTTGGTTTTCTGCGCGACCTCGCCAGCCGCTGGGACGTCATTGCCTTCGTGGTGGTCATAGGACTCATCGCTTTTCTGGGGGAGGCGTCGCGCGGATTGCTCGCGCCGCTCGCCCAGCTCGACGTCACCCCGCTGTCGCTCGATCCGGTGCATCTGCCGCAATACGCGGCACGCACCACCTTGAGAATGCTGGCCGGGCTCGCCCTGTCCCTGATTTTCACGCTGACCTATGCGACCTGGGCGGCGAAGAGCGAGCGCGCCGGCAAGTTGCTGGTGCCCATTCTCGATGTTTTGCAGTCGGTGCCCATACTGGGCTTCATCTCGATCACGGTGGTTTTTTTCATGTCGCTCGCGCCCGGACGCGTGCTGGGGGCCGAATTTGCGGCAATTTTCGCCATATTCACCAGTCAAGCCTGGAACATGGCGTTCAGCTTCTACCAGTCGCTTCGCACCATACCCACCGAACTGGCCGAGGCGGCCGAGTCGTTCCGGCTCTCGGCCTGGATGCGGTTCTGGCAGCTGGAGGTTCCCTTCGGCCTGCCGGCGCTCATCTGGAACATGATGATGTCGATGTCGGGAGGCTGGTTTTTCGTGGTCGCCTCGGAGTCGATCAGCGTCGGCAACACCACCGTGGCGCTGCCCGGCGTCGGCTCCTACATCGCGCTCGCCATCCAGCAGAAGAATCTGCACGCAATCGGCTGGGCGATCGCCACCATGCTGATCGTGATCCTGCTCTACGATCAATTGCTGTTCAGGCCGCTGGTGGCCTGGGTGGATCGATTCCGCGTCGAACAGGAGCCCGGCGCCCGCACTCCGGATTCGTGGGCGCTCACCATGATGCGCCGTTCGCGCCTGATCAACGGCGCGAGCGTCGCCTTCCATGCGGCGGTCCTGTGGACCAGCCGCGCCATCAAGCGCGATGACGAGGCGCTGATCGTGGACATTGCACGCAAGCCGGGGCGCAGCCTGGATCTGCTGTGGGTGTTGCTGGTGGTGCTGGCGGTGGTGCTGGCGCTGTGGCACATCGTGGCCGTCGTGATCCGCAATACGCCGCCGGCCGAGGCCCTGCACGTGGCCGGCCTGGCGGTGATCACCATGCTGCGGGTGTTCATCCTGATCGCACTGGCGAGCCTGGTCTGGGTGCCGATCGGGGTATGGGTGGGTCTGCGGCCGCGGGCCGCCGAGATCGTGCAGCCCATCGCGCAGTTCATGGCCGCATTTCCGGCCAACCTGCTGTTTCCCATCGCGGTCTACGGCATCGTGACCTGGAAGCTCAATGCCGACATCTGGCTAAGTCCGCTGATGATTCTGGGAACGCAATGGTACATCCTGTTCAACGTCATCGCCGGCGCCTCCGCGTTCCCGGCCGAACTGCGCCATGCCGCCGCGAATTTCGGCGTCAAGGGCTGGCTGTGGTGGCGCGAAGTCGCACTGCCCGGTGTGCTACCTTTCTACGTCACGGGCGCGATCACCGCATCGGGCGGATCTTGGAATGCGGCGATCGTGGCCGAACTGGTGTCCTGGGGGGACGCCCACCTGCAGGCGCACGGTCTGGGCGCTTACATCGCCGAGGCTACGACGGCGGGCGATTTTCACCGGATTGTGCTCGGGATCGGAACCATGAGCCTGTTCGTCGTCGTGATCAACCGGCTGTTCTGGCGGCCCTTGTATTACTACGCCGAGCGCAAATATCGACTGACCTGACTTCGGGGACACTCCTATGATGACTTCACCGCTTCTGCAGTGCAGCGACGTGAGCAAAGCCTTCGCCAAACCCGACGGCAGCGAACTTCTGGTGCTCGAAGGCATGAATCTGTCGATCTACGAGGCGCAGATCGTGGGTTTGCTCGGCCGTTCGGGATCGGGCAAATCCACCCTGCTGCGGCTGATCGCCGGACTCGCGGAGCCGAGCGCCGGCCGGCTCGATTACCTCGGTCAGCCGATTGCGGGTCCGGCCGCGGGCATCGCCATGGTGTTCCAGAGTTTTGCGCTCTTTCCGTGGCTGACCGTCTACGAAAACGTCGCCCTAGGTCTCCAGGCGCAGCGCATGCCGAAGGCGGAGATCCGCACCCGTTCGCTGGCCGCGATCGACCTGATCGGCCTCGACGGCTTCGAATCGGCGTATCCGCGCGAGCTGTCGGGCGGCATGCGCCAGCGAGTGGGCTTCGCCCGTGCGCTGGTCGTGCATCCGAACATTCTGCTCATGGACGAGCCGTTCTCGGCGCTCGACGTGCTCACCGCGGAGACACTGCGCACCGATTTTCTGGATCTGTGGGCGGAGGGACGCATGCCCATCAAGGGCGTGATCCTGGTGACGCACAACATCGAGGAGGCGGTGTTGATGTGCGACCGCATTCTGGTGTTCGGCAGCAATCCCGGGCGGATTCTGAGCGAGATCAAGGTTTCGCTGCCGCAGCCACGCAACCGCCTGGATCCGAGCTTCCGCGAGCTGGTGGAGCGAATCTACGTGGAGATGACCGCACGCCACGCCGGCACCGCGGCGGTCGGCCGCCAGGAGCGCTTTCCGGGCCTTGGGATCGGCAGTGTGCTGCCGGAGGTTTCCACCAATCTGCTGGCCGGCCTGATGGAAGCGGTGGCAGCGGCGCCCTTCAACGGCACCGCGGATCTGCCGAAGATCGCCTCGGATCTGCAGATGGAGATCGACGAGCTGTTTCCGGTGGCCGAGACCCTGCAGATGCTGCGCTTCGCGGAGCTCGAGCGCGGCGACCTGAAGCTCACCGACGACGGGCTCGCCTTCGCGCACGCGGCGTTGGATGAGCGCAAGCGGATCTTCATGCGCCACCTGCTCGCGTACGTGCCACTGTGCGCCCACATCCGCCGGGTGCTCGACGAGCGCGCTTCGCATTCCGCGCGAAAAAGCCGCTTCATCGACGAACTCGAGGACTTCATGAACGAAGACGCCGCGGCGCAGACCCTGCGGGCGGCGATCCGCTGGGGCCGGTATGCCGAGGCTTATGCCTATGACGACGAGAATCTCATGTTCAGCCTCGAGGACCCGACCTGAGTGTAGGATGGGCCGATGAACCTCACGAACGACACGGCGTCCGCCTATCTGGATCTGCATGTTCCGCCGGATGAAATGGTCAAATACATCCAGGACCTGATGCTGCTGCCGCATGGCGCGATCGCGACGAATTCGGCCGCCACGCTGGCCCGGCGCCAATGGGGCGGAGACACCCCGATGGCACGTGCGGCGCTGCTGCGCTGGGGCGCGCTCAACCTGGCATTCCAGGACAAGCGCCTGGAGACCTGGACGGTGACGCGCGAGCGCGACCGTATACAGGTCCCCGCGGCGCTGGTGGCGGCGGCGGGCATAGCCCCGCTCGTGATCGACGATGAGCGCGTGGTTTTCGACATTCCGGCGCTGCTCGATGCCACGCTCGAATTTCAACCGCCGGCGGGACAGGCCTAGCTCTTCATGCCAGACTTCGAAACGCGAGCTCCGTCGCGCCTCGGTATTTTGCGGGTCATCGCCCTCTACAAGCTCGGCAAGGTGCTGTTGCTGCTGGCGACGGCTTACGGCGTGCTGCGGATGCGCGATGCGTCGCTGATCGCGAGAATATATTCGTGGGCGGCCACCCTGCCGTCCGGGCTTGAACAGGATCTGGTCGTCCGCGGCCTCGCCTTCTTCAGCGGCTTGAGCCCCCGGCGCATCCAGGCACTCGGCTTCGTCACGCTGGCCTATGCGGCGCTGTTCGCGGTCGAGGGCGTCGGTTTGTGGCTGCGCCGCCGCTGGGCCGAATGGCTCACTACCATCATCACCGCTTCATTGATCCCGCTCGAAATCTGGGAACTGTTTCACAGACCGGGAACGGGCAAAGCCGCCGTTTTGATCATCAATTGCGTCATCGTCGGGTATCTGGTGTGGCGCCTGCGCGCCGACCGCATAGCCAATGTGAAATGATCTTCATCTAAGTCGAATCCCGGCGTTCGCGCGTATTCTCTGCGGCGTCCGTTAAAATCACGCTTGGAGATATTATGAATAAGTCCGGTACCTTGATCACTTCCGCCCTGTTGGCCCTGGGCCTGGCCGTCACCGCCACCGCCGCCAGCATGCCGAAGTCCGCCGATGCGCCGACCGCCACGGGCACCACCCCGACCACTGCGACCGGCACTTCGACCAAGAAGAAGCATCACCACAAGAAATCCAAGTCCACGGCGACCGACTCCACCGCCGGAACCAAATAAGCAGGTGTGAAGAACGCCCCGGACGCTTGACGGCGGCCGGGGCTTTTTTTTAACTTTGGGCCGGCGGTGGGTCCAAGGATATTATGTCCCTGATCAACATCATCATCCTGGCCGTGGTGCAAGGCCTGGCCGAGCTCCTGCCGGTGTCCAGCTCGGCGCACGTCGTGGTGGCCGAGAAACTGCTCGGCCTCGATCCGTCCTCCCCGCCCATGACCTTGCTGCTGGTCATGCTGCACACCGGCACGATGTTCGCGGTGATCGTATACTTCTGGCGCCAATGGCGCGACACCTACTTCAGCAGCCTGCCGGCATTCAAGGACTCCGCGATCCGGGTGATTCTGGCCACGGTGATCACTGGGATCGTCGGCGAAGCGGTCATCAAGGTCATCGAGTCGACGGCTTTCAGCAACGTGCCCAACGCCGAAATCGAGGATCTGTTCGGCCGGCTCGAATTCATCGCACCGGCGCTGGCTGCGGCCGGCGTCCTGATCCTGATCGCCGGCGTCCTCGAGCGGCGCGGGGCGGCGGCAGCCGCCACGGGTGATCTGAGTTTGAAGCAGGCCGGTCTGATCGGTGCCGTGCAGGGGCTGTGCCTGCCGTTCCGGGGATTCTCCCGATCGGGTGCAACCATTTCCGCCGGGATGCTGGCCGGCGTCGCCAAGGCGCGGGCCGAGGCCTTCAGTTTCGCCCTGGCCGTGGTGTTGACCCCGCCGGTGGTGGCGCGCGAGGCGCTGCGCCTGATCAAGGCCGAACGGCAGCACGGCGGCGACCTCGGCCCGGTCGCGTTGCTCAGCCTGGTGGGCGCGGTCGTCGCATTTCTTGCCGGACTGCTGGCTCTCAAATGGCTCAGCCGCTGGCTGGAGGGAGGCCGCTGGTATCTGTTCGGGATCTATTGCCTCGCAGCCGCGGCGGCGGTGACGTTTCTGCACCACGCGGGTTACTGAGCCCGGGGCGATGTCCTACACGGTGCAATCGGTGGACGTCGCGCACCTCATCCAGGTGGCGCTGACGCCGATTTTCCTCATTTCAGCCATCGGCGTGACCCTGAACGTTTTGACCAGCCGTCTCGCGCGCATCGTCGATCGTGCCCGCGCCATGGAGGAGCGGGCCGCGCAGCCGGAAATGCCGAAGCCGGACAGCCGGGATTTGCACCAGCGTCTGGTGGTGCTGGCGCGGCGCGCCCGCTTGATGAATGCCGCCATCACCCTGATCACGGTGTCGGCGCTGTTCATCGCGCTGGTGGTGGTGATGCTGTTCCTGAATGCATTTTTGCACTGGGATTTGTCCGCGTTTATTGCCATCATGTTCATCCTGTCGATGCTGTCGCTGGCGGCGGCGCTGCTCGCGTTCCTCATCGAGGTGCGCATCGCAACCAACAGCCTGCGCATCGGCATCCGGGCATCCGCCCCGCGTGGCGACTGAAGCGAATCCCTAGGAGGCTTATGCGCCGTCTGACCCCTGTATTGGCCGCGATGGCCGCGTTGGCGATTGCAGGTCCGAGCCCGGTTCCGGCGCAGATGGGCGGCCAGGTCGGCGGCGCCCCGATGGGCGGCCGGCCGGGCTCCGGGCCGCCGGCCGGCGAAACCGGCTTCGAGGCCGGTCCCGACAAGCCGGATGCGGCTTCCAAGAAGGCCTTCAACGCCGGGGTCAAGGCACTGACCAAGGCGCGCGGCTACGACGATGCCGCGGCCAAGGCGCCGAATGCGGACAAAAAAGCCAAGGAGCTCGAAAAGGCCGATGACGCCTACAGCAGGGCCTTGGATGAATTCACCGAGGCGCTGAGCAACAAGGGGGACCTGTTCGACGCCTGGAACTATGCCGGCTCCATACACCTGCGCCTCGGCGCCTTCGCCGAGTCGCTCGATGACTACAACCACGCCTTGAACTTGAAGCCCGATTTCATGCCGGCAGTGGAAGGCCGCGCCGAAGCGTCCCTGGCGCTGAACCGGCTCGAGGAGGTCAGGGTCGCCTACATGGACCTGTACAGCCACGCGCCGGATCTTGCGGGGAAGCTCATGCAGGCGATGCAGCAATGGCTCACGTCGCATCGCCAGGACGGCGCCGTGCGGCCGTCAGACCTCGACGCGATGGACAAGTGGCTGCAGGAACGCGCCGTGGTTGCCAAAGCGGCGCCTTAGTGCGGCCACCTCCAGCCGCCCGGGCGCTCAGCTGCCGGCTTCCTTGAGCGCATCGATCCGTTCGCGTAACTGCTCCACGAGCTCCTCGAGACGCGCCACCCGCCGGGCCATGCTGTCGGACAGGGTGTTCTCCGGCGGCGCGTCGGCCGCCGGCTCCGGCTGCGCGACGGATTCGACGTGGCCGCTGAACAGGTGGGCATAGCGCGATTCGCGCGCGCCCGCCGCCCGGGCGAGGCGGGCCACGAATGGACCGTCTTCACGGCTCATCAGTCCCTGCAGCGTCGATTCGACCTGGTCCGCATCGGCGAATTCGCACAGCCTGCTCGTGCGCGAGCGCAATTCCCCCGGGGTCTGCGGACCGCGCAGCAGCATCACGCAGATGGTGCCGAGTTCCTGCTTGTTGAACTTGAGCGATCCGAATTCGGTGTTGCAGAAGCGATGCTTGTACTTGGTGACGCGACCGCCGTAGCCCGCCGACTTGTCGCTGACCATGTACTTCTTCATCAGTGAATCGACGGCCTGCTGCACGGCGGCCTCCGCCAACTCGAGCACCGGCTCGCGGTTGGTCTTTTGATTGCAGGCGTTGGTCAGCGCGTTGAGCGACAGCGGGTACTGATCGGGCGTGGTGATTTCCTTCTCGATCAGGCAGCCGATCACACGCGCCTCGTTCGCCGAGAATTCGATGTTCATGTCTGCCTTCCAAGTCGCCGTGGGTTGATTTAGGGTAGGCCGGTCACGCGCCCGTTCCGAATAACAAGGATGCCCTCAAATGAAGACCCAAGCCGCCGTCGCCTTCGCCGCAAACGAGCCACTTCAGATCGCCACCGTGGATCTGGACGGTCCCAAAGCGGGCGAGGTGCTGGTCGAAATCAAGGCAAGCGGTGTTTGCCACACCGACGAGTTTACCCGCTCGGGCGCCGATCCGGAGGGCTTGTTTCCGGCGATCTTGGGGCACGAGGGCGCCGGCATCGTGGTCGACGTCGGACCCGGTGTGACCTCGGTGCGCAAGGGCGATCATGTCATTCCCCTCTACACGCCGGAATGCCGGCAGTGCAAGTCCTGCACCTCGCGCAAGACGAATCTTTGCACCGCGATCAGGGCGACGCAGGGCAGGGGATTGATGCCGGACGGCACCAGCCGCTTCTCGATCGGCAGGCAGATGGTGCACCACTACATGGGGTGCTCCACGTTCTCGAACCATACGGTGCTGCCGGAGATCGCGGTGGCGAAAATCCGTGAGGACGCGCCCTTCGACAAGGTCTGTTACATCGGCTGCGGAGTGACGACGGGGATCGGCGCGGTGATCAACACGGCGAAGGTCGAAGCGGGCGCGAACGTGGTGGTATTCGGATTGGGCGGCATCGGGCTCAACGTCATTCAGGGCGCGCGCCTGGTGGGCGCCAACAAGATCATCGGCGTGGATCTGAATCCCGCGCGCAAACCGCTCGCGGAGAAATTCGGCCTGACGCACTTCGTGAATCCGAAGGAGATCGGCGCCGATCTGGTCGCGCATCTGGTGGAGCTCACCGACGGCGGTGCGGACTACAGCTTCGAGTGCGTCGGCAGCGTCGAACTCATGCGCCAGGCGTTGGAGTGCTGTCATCGCGGTTGGGGCGTGTCGGTGATCATCGGCGTCGCCGGAGCCGGCAAGGAAATCAGCACCCGTCCGTTCCAGCTCGTCACGGGGAGGGTATGGAAAGGCACCGCCTTCGGCGGCGCCCGCGGGCGCACCGACGTGCCGAAGATCGTCGACTGGTACATGGACGGCAAGATCAACATCGATGATCTGATCACGCATCGGATGCCTCTCAAGGACATCAACACGGCATTCGACCTCATGCATGCCGGCGAGTCGATCCGCAGCGTCGTGGTCTACGCATGACGGCGCCGCGGCTGTTGTCCGAGCACGCCTGTTTCGGCGGAGTGCAGCGTTTCTACGAGCACGACTCGGTCGAAGTCCGGGGACCGATGAAGTTTGCCGCGTACCTGCCACCGCAGGCCCGGGAGGCGGACGTGCCCGTGCTGTATTTCCTCTCCGGTCTGACCTGCACGGAAGAGACCTTCGTCATCAAGGGCCACGCGCAGCAGTGTGCGGCCGAATTGGGCCTGATGTTGATCTCCCCGGACACCAGTCCGCGCGTACCGCGCATTCCGGGCGACGCGGATGATTGGGATTTCGGCTTTTCGGCCGGGTTTTATCTCGATGCGACGCAATTGCCGTGGGCGGCGCACTATCGCATGTACAGCTATGTGACGCGCGAACTGCCGGCGCTGGTGGCCGCGAATCTCCCGGCGCGGGCCGCCGCCGGCATCTTCGGCCATTCGATGGGCGGACACGGCGCGCTCACTTGTGCGCTGCGCAATCCCGGACTCTATAAATCCGTGTCCGCCTTCGCGCCGATCGCCAATCCCATGCACTGCCCCTGGGGCGTCAAGGCATTCACGCGCTATCTGGGCATGGACGCCGCCGCCTGGCGCGAGCACGATGCGACCGAACTGGTCGCGACCCGTCCATTTCCCGGTCCCATCCTGATCGACCAGGGCACCGCCGACAAATATCTGGCCGATCAATTGCTCACCGATCGCTTCGCGGCGGCCGCGGCCAGATCAGGTCAGCCGCTGCGGCTGCGAATGCAGCCGGGTTACGATCACGGCTATTATTTCATTCAGACTTTCATGACCGATCATCTGCGCCATCACGCCGAGCTGCTGAAAAATTGATGCATCCGCCGATTTGCGCGGGTATGATCCGCCCCACGCGAAAGGTTCCCGCAAGGGATTCAAATCGGAACGCGGTGTGATGCCGCGGCTGCCCCCGCAACTGTAACCGGCGAGCGAAGGTCCACGAATCCACTGAGGCGATGAAGCCTCGGGAAGGCGGGCCGGAAGCGACGACCCGGGAGCCAGGATACCCGCCTCTCGCCGTCGTCCTGTTACCGGCCGGGGTGCGCCGATGACTGCGGGGGAAACCGTCGCGACGACAGTGTTGGAGTCGTCGTCGCGGAGGCATCGTTTGGACATCTTCTGCAAACCACCGGTCTTTCGTGCGCCGATTCCTGGTTCCCATCCCAGGAGAATTCAGTGCGCAAATCATCCATTGCATCGATTGCGGGCGTCGCGCTCTTCGCGGCGGTTTCTCTGCTCGAGTCCGCCGGCGCCGCCGTCGATGACAGCCCGGATACCGTGGTGGTCACCGCCACCCGCATTCCGACGCCCGAATTGCAGGTCGCCAGCAGCATAACCGTGGTCTCGGCGGACGACATCGCCGACCGACAGATTCAGACGCTGCCCGACCTGCTCAAACTGGTGCCGGGGCTCAATGTGGTGCAAACCGGCGGAGCGGGCGGCCAAACTTCCGTGTTCATGCGCGGCACCAATTCCAACCACACCAAGGTTTTGGTCGACGGCATCGACGTGAGCGACCCCTCGAGCGGCGCCTTCGATTTCGGCCAGTTCCTGACGCAGGACATCCAGAAGGTCGAAATACTGCGCGGCCCGCAGAGCGGTTTGTACGGTTCGGACGCCATCGGCGGCGTGATCAACGTCATCACCAAGAGCGGCTCGGGACCGGCGCAATTCGGCGCCTCCGTCGAGGCGGGATCCGTCGATACCTTCAATCAGAACGGCAGCATGAGCGGCTCCGTCGACGGGTTTCGCTACGCGGCGAACCTGGAGCACTACCATGCCGGCGAAATGCCGGTCACGCCGCTCGATCTGCTCGCACCGGGCGAGCGGCGCATCGACGATTACTACGACAACCTCACCGGATCGACCAAGCTCGGCCTCGACGTGACGGATCAGTTCGACCTCGGACTGGTGGCACGCTATTCGGACACCCATCTTCGGCTCACGGGTGATGACTACGACACCACTCCGGCGACGCCCGACTCCAGCCAGAGCGAGAACGATACCCACCAGTATTACGCACGCGCCACCGCGCATCTCACGGCGTTTATGGGGTTGCTCGAGCAGACCGTCGGTGCCGCTTACAGCAACATCCGGAGCTACGATTCCAGCCCCGACAATCCGCCGGGCGATTTTTTCGGCGACCGGGTGAAATTCGACTGGCAGGGAAACTGGCGGATGATGGCCGGACAGAAGCTCGTGCTCGGCGCGGAACACGAGAGGGACGAGATTTCCGTGCCGCTGTCCGCCGCCACGAGCACCAGTTCCGGCTATGCCGAGCTGCAATCGGAGTTCGGCGGCGGGCTCTTCAGCACGCTGAGCCTGCGCTACGACGACAACGACCGCTTCGGCGGCGAGACGACCTACCGCGTGGCGCCCGCCTATGTGATCGAGGACACCGGCACCAAACTCAAGGCGAGCGTCGGCTCCGGCTTCAAGGCCCCAACGCTCGATCAGCTGTACCAGAATTTTCCGGACTTCGGCTTCTACGCCAATCCGAATCTGCGGCCGGAAAGCAGCACCGGCTATGATCTGGGCTTCGAGCAGGCGCTCGCCCTCAACGTCATACGCTTCGGCGTGACGCTGTTTCGCAACGACATCAAGAATCTGATCACCGACAATGCGGATTTCAGCTCGTACGCCAACATCGGGCGGGCGGTCACGGAGGGGGCGGAAAGCTTCCTTGCCTACCAGCCGAGCCGCAATCTGACCTGGCGGCTGGATTACACGTTCACGCAGGCCACGGATGAGATCCAGCACCAGGAGCTGCTGCGACGTCCCAAGCACATGGGCGATCTGAACGTCGATTGGCGCGCCACCGGCCGCCTGCAGCTCGACGCCACGGTAATCAGCTCGGGCTCCTGGATCGACGGCAACCGGGATTTCTCGATACCGCGGCTGACCGCGCCCGGCTTCACGACCGTGAACGCCGCCGCAAGCTATGGCCTGTCGAAGAATTGGAGCCTCTACGGCCGGGTCACCAATCTGCTCGACCGCCGCTATGAGAACCCGGTGGGCTTCCTGCAGCCGAGCCTCGGGGTCTTCGCGGGGATCAGGACGAGATTTTGATGCGGCTAGCGGGTCTGAACCAGCGGCTCGGAGGTGATGCGCCCGTCGAAATCCATCCAGACGTGCTGCGCAAAATCGTAGAGCTTGCAGCGCCGCACCGTGTTCCAGTAGTAGCGCCAGGTGAACATCTCGGAATTCAGCCGCTCATCCAGCGTCGCCGTAAGGCGCGCCTGCGCCTCCTTGAGGCGGTACATCGGAATGCCCATGTTCACGTGATGCGCGCCGTGCTCGAGGATATAATGGATCAGGCCGTCGAGGGGCCGCATGAGTTTGACGTGCACCGTGGTCGTGGCATAACCGAGATTGGCGCTCCATTCGTCGCGCCGGTCGTACCAGGCCACCCGCGGGTGGGTGTGCTGCACGTAAATGACGAAGCCCATCAGGCAATTCCAGAAGAAAAAGGGCACCGCGAAGCCGAAAAACAGCAGCGACCAGACCGAGCGGCCGCTGTACAGGCCCCACGCGATCAGTCCGCCGATCCACAGCACGGCGAAGGAGGCCACCAACAGGCTGTCCCAGGTGTAGCTGGTGCGGCGGCTGGAGACATGCTTGCGGCCCGGGAAGAACAATTTCTTCCACCACATCTCGACCATGTAATAGATGCCCTGGCCGACACCGCTGCGGTATACGCGCTCGAGCCGGCGCCGCACCCAGGAGAGGCGGGCGAACTCATTGGGCGAAAACGGCGTCCAAACGTAATCCCTGCCCTTGAGATTGGTGAAACCGTGATGCGCGAGGTTGTGTCCGATCTCCCAGAGGCTGTAAGGCGTGAGCGAGGGCAGGAAGGCGATCCTGCCGATCCACTTGTTCAGCGTCTTGTTCGGGGTATAGGAGCCGTGGCACGCATCGTGGCCGATCACGAACAGGCGCGCGATCCACAGCGCGGCGACCAGTGAAGCGAATATCTTCACCGCCAGGAAGTCCACGATCAGCAGGCTGGCAATCGCCGCGCCGAGCACCAGCCAATCGAGCAGGAACCAGAGGAAGGGGGTTGCGATGGCGCGCTTCGCCGCGAACGGCTGCAGCATCGTGCGCCAGGTGCGTCGCGAGCGCTCGGCCACCGGCGATGCCGGGGAATCGGCCAAGGACGGCACGGCGGAATCGGCCGCAGGCGGCACAGGACAACCGCGCTCGGGCGGTGATGGTTCTTGCATAATGCTCCGGTCGGCAGGCGAACGGGTAAACCGGCACATTATACGCCTTCGTAGACGGCGATATCGGAACTAGATCAAGCCGTCTCCGCGTCCGGCCAGAGCAGCACTCCCAGGTGCTCGCAGGCCTCGATCAGGGCCGTGGCGGCCTCCCGGGTGCTGGCATCGAGACGCCGGTCGTGCGTGAGCAGCCAGGTCAGCCGGGCGCGCCGCGAACGGGCCGAGGGCTCGCTGTCGAACAGCGACGGGAACAGGTTCAGTGCGTCGATGAATTCGCGCATGGCGGCCGTGGACGACAGATTGGGCGGCGCCGCGAGCAGCAGCTTGAGCCAGGTCACGCAGCGCTTGGCAAGCCCGGCGCGGGTGATGCCCGTGCTGGTGCGCCGCCGGGTATCGCCGTCGGCGAGCGTGTCGGCCAGATTGCGATAGCGCTCGATCGCCGCTTCCTCCGCCGCCACGGTCGGACTTGCGTCCGACAGCACCGATCGCAGCAGATCGGCCAGCAACAGCGACAGGGATTCGGCCAGGAAGCGCTGACACTGCTGGCCATCGGGACGCGCAATCTCGGCCCAAGCCGGTGGAACACCGAATCGCCGGGCGTTGGGTGGCTTTGACATGCCGCCCAGTGTAGCCGCTCCCGCGCATCGCGCAAGCTCGCCTAAAGCGGCGGCTGCCGATACAGTGGCGGGGAGTGACGCCGGGAATTTCATGACCGAACGCATGGGCATCTCGCTGCACGTGGCGGGCGTGCGGCGCGGCGGGCGCTGGGTCCTCAAGGATATCTCCTTGCAACTGCGCGGCGCGCAGCGCTGGGCGCTTCTCGGCGGCAACGGCGCCGGCAAGACGCAGTTGCTCAAGCTCATCGCCGGCGATGTGTGGCCGACCCCGACCGGGCGCGAACGGCGGATCTACCGGATCGGGCGCCGCCAGATCGAGCTCGCCGACGCCAAACCGCGCATCGGCTACGTCGGCGCCGAGCGTCAGGACAAATACGCGAGGTACGGCTGGGATCTGCCGGTTTGCGACCTGGTTGCGACCGGCCTGCACGGCAGCGACCTGTTGCTCGAACCGGTCACGGCCGCGCAGAGCCGGCGGGTGCGCGAGGTGCTGGCCGCCTGCGGACTCACCGCGCGGGCTGCGGCGCATTTTCTGTCGCTGTCCTACGGTCAGAAACGGCTGGCGATGCTCGCGCGGGCGCTCGCCCCGGAGCCTGACTGGCTGCTGCTCGACGAGATGTACAACGGCCTCGACGTCCATTATCGGCGCCGCCTCGATGACATTCTGGAGGAGCGGCGGCGGCGCGGACAATCCTGGATCGCGGCGGCGCATCGGGCAATCGACGTGCCGCGGGGCACGACCAGGGTCCTCGAACTCGACGGTGGCCGCGTGCGGCGGGTCGGACGCATGGCGGCAGGCATCTGGGGCGCCGCTGCGGCGGACGACGCGCAGTGCACATCACGCGGTGCCGTGCGCGTGTCCCGTCCGCCCGTGGCGCCGCGGCGCCGCGGTGCAATGCTGCTGCGCATCGTCCGTGCGGATCTGTACGTCGGCTATCGGCGCGTGCTCGCCGGCGTGGACTGGGAGATGCGCAAAGGCGAGCATTGGGCGGTGCTCGGCGACAATGGCGCCGGCAAATCCAGCTTCCTCAAGCTGCTGTACGGCGATCTGTCGCCCGCGCACGGCGGTCGCCTCGAGCGCCGCGGATTTCCCGCCGGGACGCCGATCGAGGCGTGGAAACGCCACGTCGGCTACGTGTCGCCCGAGCTGCAGGCCGATTACGCCGTGGATGTGAGCCTGCTGGACCTGGTGGCGAGCGGACGGCACGCGAGCATCGGGCTGTGCGAGGCGGCCACCGCCCAGGATCGCCGCACCGCAACTCGCTGGCTCCGGTTCTTCGGTCTGTCGACGGCAGCGCGGCGCCGTCCGCGCGAACTGTCCTATGGGCAGCTGCGGCGCGCCCTCATCGCGCGCGCGCTCGCGGGCAGCGCGCGCATGCTGCTGCTCGATGAGCCGCTCACCGGCCTCGATCCGCGGCAGCGCGCCGCGACGAAGCGCCTGCTCGCGCGGCTGATGCGGCGCGGTGTGGCCATGATCATCGCCGTGCATCACCTCGAGGATCTGCCGCGCGGCATGACGCATGTGCTGCATCTACACAAGCGTCAGGCCACGGTGCATGATTCTAATTGGCTACAATGGGCCGGACGCTCGGGCGCAGTGCGCCCGCGGAGGGCGCCGTGCCGTTGATCGTGTTGTCGCTGCTGATACAGGTCGGCTTGATCGTGCATGTGATCAAGACCGGACGCAATTCGTTGTGGATCTGGGCGATCGCCCTGCTGCCGGCGGCGGGCCCGATCGCCTATGTGGTCATGGAGATTCTGCCGGGGCTGTTCGGCGGCCGTACGGCGCGGCGCGCGCGCGCGGGCGTGCAGAAGTTCATCGACCCCGACCGCAACCTGCGGCGCGCGAGCGCCGAGGTGGAGATTTCCGGAAACGTCGACGCGCGGCGCCGGCTCGCCGAGGAGTTGTTCAACCGCGGCCAATACGACGCCGCCATCGGCGTGTACAGCGCGGGGTTGAAGGGAATCTTCGAACACGATCCGACCCTGCTGCTCGGGCTGGCGCGGGCACTGTACGCCAAGAAGGATCATGCGGCGGCGCGCGCCATGTTGGAGCGCCTGACGCAGCAGAACCCCGATTTCAATTCCGCCGATGCGCGATTGCTGTATGCGCGATCGCTCGAGGCGGATGGCGCACTGGAGGCGGCCGAGCATGAGTATGCCGCAATCGCGCCGGGGTATCCCGGCGCCGAAGCGCGCTTCCGCCAGGGCATGCTGCTCAAGCGCCGCGGCAAGCCCGACGAGGCGCGCCGGGTGTTCACGGAATTGTTGGAGAGCGCCGAACTCGGCCCGGCGCATTACCGCAAAGCCCAGGGCGAATGGCTCGACCGCGCCCGCAGTGAAATGCCGCGCTCGTGAGCAGCCCCGCCAACATGAAGGCCTTGTCATGCGCCTTCCCTGGCGGGCCACGGGCGCGCGGCGTACGCTTTCGGGATTCCATCCGGTCACCCTACGGATTGTCACACTAACCATTCAGTGGATATAAAAGGAGTCAATCATGTCACTGCCACTTCGTGTCCGTCAGTACGCCTTTGTCGCCCTCGCCGCGAGCCTGCTTGCGGCATGTGCCGGACAAATGGAGCCCGCGAAAAAGCTTATCGGCGACATCGACTCGACGGTCAGCGCGGCATCGGCGGACGCCGAGAAGTACGTGCCGGATCAGCTGCATGACGTGCAGGCCAAGCTGGCGGACCTGAAGGCCTCGTTCGACAAGAAGGACTACGCAGCGGTGGTATCCGGCGCACCGGCGGTGCTGACCGCAGCCCAGGGCCTGGCCACCGCCGCGGCCGCCAAGAAGGATGAAGTCCTCAAGGCGTTGAACACCGACTGGTCAGGATTGTCGACGGCACTGCCGGGCTACGTCACCGCCATTCAGAGCCGCATCGATCTGCTCGGCAAGAAGTCCGGCAAGAAGCTCGCCACCGGCATCGACGTGCCGGCCGCCAAAGCGGGTCTGGCCGACGCCACGGCGCTGTGGTCCAAGGCGCAGGCGGCGTTTTCCGCCGGCAATCTCGAGGAGGCGGTCAACACTGCCAAGGATGTGAAGACCAAGATCGAGGCCGTGGCGGCTGGCTTGAAGCTCGACCTGCCGCCGGCTGCCGCTCCCGCGGCGACCTGATCCGTTGCGGCCACCTGCGGCCGGCCTCGTGCGAGGCCGGCCGCAGGCAGCGTGTGCGGGACCGCCGGCTTACGCCGCCAGCGTGCCTTCGCTGACGATGACCGCGCTGCCGCCGATGCGCACCGCGATGAGTTCGTGGTCCTCGTCCACCTCCAGTCTCACGCTGACCAGACCCGGCCGTTTCATCTGCCGGCCCTGCCGACCGATGAAGGAAGACGAGGCCTTGCCGAGCTGGCCCAACTCCCACAGATAAGTGGCCAGCATGGCGTGCGCGTTGCCGCTCACCGGATCCTCCGGGATGCCGAGCGCGGGGCAGAACATGCGTGATTCCGTCGACGGCTCGGCGCCGGTGCGCCGAAATGCGAATGCGAAGAAGCCGTCGACCGAGAGTTCCTTGCCGATCGCCAGCAGCGTCTCGAGGTTGGGCGCGAGCCCGTCCAGAGAGCCGGATTCGGCGACCGGTACCAGCAGACGCGAGCCGCCCATGCGCGCGATCCGAGCCGGCATGACCTCGTGCAACTGCGCTCCCGGCAGACGCAGCGCCTCGGCCACACGCAGCGTGGTCTTGAAGGGCATCGGGTTCTCGAGCTCGGCAACCAATTGGCGGAATTCGATGGTTGTGTGCCGCGAGTTGCGGGCCTTTTTCTCCAGGGCGGCCACCTCGAGGATGCCCGTGCCGGATTTCTGACGGCTGATGCCGAAACTGCGCCGTCCGAGCGCGAGCAGCACGGCATGCGCCGCGATCGTCGCATGGCCGACGAACAGCGATTCTTTGCGGGGGTTGAAGAAGCGCAGCCGCACGTCGTGGTCGGGCGCGTCGGCCGCGAACACGAAGGCGGTCTCCGCGTGCGGAAACTCGCGCGCCACCGCCGCCATGTTCGCGTCGCTCTGACCGTCGGCGTCGAGCACGACGGTCGCGGGATTGCCGGTGAAGCGAGTCCTCGTAAACGCGTCAACCTGAAAGATTCGCAAGCGATACTCCGCAATGCCGATTTCGAAGTTTTGCATGCATCCGGGCGTCAAGCTACACTTTACCGAGACCTGGGGTTCTCCACTAATGCGCGCCGCCATCGAAATCAGCATGTACCCGCTGGGCGGCGATTACCGAGCTTGCATTCAAGCCTTCATCGACCGGCTGAACACCCACCCCGAATTGGTGGTGCGGACCAATGCGATGAGCACCCAGATCTGGGGCGCCCTCGACCGGATGATGGCCATACTCAATGAGGAAATCGCGCGCGCCGCCGCCGGGGCGCCGCAGCTGGTGTTCGTCATGAAGGTGCTGCCCGGCCTGGCACCGCCGTGATCGCCGAGCTCTCGGCCCAGCTCGCAGGCGCGTGGCGCACGACGAGTTGGATCGAGCTGGGCGCCGCGGTTCTCGCCGTGGCCTATCTGGTGCTGGCGATAGGCCAGCGGCTGTCGTGCTGGCTGGCGGCATTCGTGAGTTCCTGCCTGTACATCTGGGTGCTGTTCCAGGCGCGCCTCTATATGGAATCCGTTCTCAACGGCTTTTATGCGGTGATGGCCGTGTACGGCTATGCACGCTGGCGGCACGGCGCGGCCGGCCGCCCGCTCCACGTGGCGCGCTGGCCGCCGCGCCGCCACGCGCTCGGATTGCTGGGCGTGCTCGCGCTGTCCGTGTTGAGCTCGCATTTCCTCAGGCGCTACACGCCGGCGGCGTGGCCCTTCGTGGATTCGATGGTGACCTGGTCGAGCGTGTTCGCCACCTATCTGGTGGCCCGCAAGGTGTATGAGAACTGGCACTGGTGGCTGGTCATCGATTCGGTGGCGCTGTACCTGTATTTCACCCGCCATTTGTACGCGACCATGCTGCTGTTCGCGCTGTACCTGGCGCTGATCGTGCTCGGCATGCGGGAATGGCGGCGCAGCATGCGGCCCGCGGCGCATGCGGCCGTCTGAGCTCAAAACGCTCGCGGCGCGCCACGTGCCGGGCAGGGGCGCTCCCGCGCTCCATCGCCTGAGCGCCGGACTGGTCAATGAAAGCTATCGCGTGGTGCGGGATGGCGAGGTGTACGCGCTGCGCATTGCGGCGTCCGCCGCGCAGCGTCCGTCCGGTCGTACATGGGAATGCCGCGTGCTCGAACGCGTCGCGGCCGCCGGTCTGGCGCCGGCCGTGGCGTACTGTGACCCGGCGGCGGGCATCCTGATCACCCGTTGGGTTCCCGGCCGCTCGTGGATGCCGCCGCGGCAGGAGTCGGGTGCGGCGCGCATCGCCGCACTCCTGCAGCGCATTCATGCCGTGACCGCGCCGCAGCCGCCGCGCAAGATGACCCCGGCGGCCTGGATCGAACACTATGCCTCGCTCGGCGCAGCGCCCCCGGAGGCCGCGGCGGCCCGATTGCGGCAGGCGGCCGCCGCGCGCCTGCGGGAGCTCGAGCGGCTGCCGGCCGCGATTCCGGTGCTCTGCCACGGCGATCTGCATCCACTTAATCTCGTCGACTGCGACCACGCGCTGGTCGTCCTCGACTGGGAATATGCGCAGGTCGCGGATCCCTTTTGGGATCTTGCGGGCTGGAGTTCGGCCACCGATCTGACCGGTGCCCTGCGTCGCGAACTGCTCGGCGCCTACCGTGGCGGGGATCCCACGGCGCTCGAGTGCGCCCGATTCGAGCTTCTGGTCTGGCTGTTTGACTATGTGTGTCTGTTGTGGAGCGAACAGTATCTGAGCCGCACAGGCGCCGCGGAACCGGCCGCCGCCGGCGTCTCGGCGCGCGCGCGGCTGCTCGAGAATCGGCTGCTGCGACGACCGGTGGTCGCCTCCGGGAAGTTCCGGCACACTACGCGGCCAGAATGAACCAAACGGAGAACGCAATGGCGCGGATGATCGTGGTGGATCGGGACGGAAAGGAACACGAGATCGAGGCGAAGACCGGCCTGAAAATCATGGAGATTCTGCGCGAACTCGATTACGGCGTGGCGGCGATCTGCGGCGGCCTGTGCTCCTGTGCGACCTGTCACGTCTACGTCGATCCGCAATGGGCCGCCCGTCTGCCGAAAAAACAGGGCGACGAACAGGAACTCCTGACGGAGCTCGCCGATTACCGCGAGGCCACCTCGCGGCTGTCCTGCCAGGTCGAATTCACCGAGGCGCTGGCCGGCATCCGATTGACCATCGCGCCGGACACCTGAGCGGGTTCATTTTTTTTCGGTCTGGCGGCGCACGGCGTCCTGCGCCGCCGCGACCGCATCCGGGTCGCCGAGAAACCGGCGGCTGAGCGGCACCAAGGCGTCGTCCAGGTCATACAACATGGGAATGCCCGTGGGTATGTTGAACTCCACGATGTCGCTCTCGGACATGCGGTCGAGCATCTTGACCAAGGCGCGCAGCGAATTGCCGTGCGCCACGACGAGCACGTCCCTGCCTTCGCGCAGCACGGGGGCGATCCGCGCCTCCCAATAAGGCTGAACGCGGGCCAGCGTGTCCTTGAGCGATTCGGCCGCGGGCAGCAGCGCCGGGTCGACCCCGGCATAACGGGGATCGAAGCGCGGATGGCGCGGATCGTCCAGGCTCAAGGCGGGCGGCGGAATGTCGTAGCTGCGGCGCCAGATCTTCACCTGTGCGGCGCCGTGTTTCTCAACGGTCTGCGCCTTGTCGAGCCCCTGCAGCGCGCCGTAATGGCGTTCGTTGAGACGCCAGCTGCGCTCGACCGGTATCCACATCCGGTCGGTGGTGTCGAGGATGATCCACAGGGTGCGGATCGCCCGCGTGAGCACCGAGGTGAAGGCGATGGCGGGACCGAGCTTCTCGCGCAGCAGTTCGCGCCCGGCCTGCGCCGCCTCGAGCAGTCCCTGTTCGCTCAAGTCGACGTCGTGCCAGCCGGTGAACAAGTTATCGACATTCCAGGTGCTCTGTCCGTGGCGGACCAAAATCAATTTTCCCGGCACGATGATCCCCCGATTGCGCCCATCGATGCTATATAACACAGCGCCGCGATTTCGGCCGTGCCCCGATCGCACCGGCGGTGCGTCAGGCTTCGGCGAGCCGCCTCGCGGCTTCCAGTGCCACCGACAGCGTCGCAAAATCCGCGGCGGCGGCGCTGCGCAGATCCATGACCACCCGCTTCAGATAATCGACGCCGGCGGCATGTGCGCCTATCCACGCATCCACGCGCGCAACGGGTCCGCCGCCGGCCCCGGCCAGTGCGGCGGCCGTGATCCGGCGGTGCAGGGCGAACAGATTGTCGCGCAGAGTGCGCCGGGCGACCGACTGGTAGTGGCCGTCGGCGGCCAGCGATTCGATCTGCCGGTTGATCCAACCGAGGCCGATGCGCTCGCCGAGTTCGAAATACGCACGGGCCGCGTCGAGAATCCGCAGTCTTCCGGCGGTCGCCACCTCGACCAGATCGAGTGCGCAGTGCAGGGTTTCGAGCGACGCAATCACGGTGGCGAGCTGTTCGGGCACGCGCTGCGCGATGAAGCGGGAGCGTGCCGCGCCGATGCGGGAGATTTCGCCATCGCCCGCGACCCCGGTGAGGCCGTGCAGCAACTCCGCGACTTTCGACTTGAAGCGGCGCACCGCGCGGTCGATGTCGAGATCGCCGCGCTGGTTTTCCAGCAGCCAGTAGGTCACGTGGCCCAGCAGCCGTGTGGTCTGCAGGATCGCGTCGTACTGGACGGCCGCAGGTATGCGGTTGTCGAGAGCCTCGATCTGCGACCAGATGCCGCGCACGGAGAACACCTCGCGCGCGATGGTGTAGCTGCGTGCGATCGCCGCGGGTTCGGCCCCGGTGTCGTCCTTTGCGCGTACCGGGAAGACCGGCCCCATGCGGTTGATGAGACTGTTGGCGGTGGCGGTGGCGATGATCTCGCGGCGCAGGCGATGGCGCCGCAATCGCGCTGCGAAGCGCTCGCGCACCGGAGCCGGGAAATAGCGCTCGAGTTCGGTCGACAGATAGGCATCCTCCGGCACATTGGACTGAATCAGCGCCCGGTACAGCCAGATCTTGCCGTAGCTCAAGGCGATGGCGAGCTCCGGGCGGGTGAGGCCCTCCCCGGATTTTCGCCGTTCGCCGATCTCCTCTTCGGTGGGCAGGTATTCGAGCGCGCGGTTCAGATCGCCCGAAAGCTCCAGCGCGCGGATGGCATAGGCGTTTTCGCTCAGGCGCTCCCGCGACTGCAGTTCGGCGATGCTGATCGCCTGGCTCTGCAGATAATTGTTCCGCAGCACCAGTTCCGCGACTTCGCCGGTCATCCGCATGAGGAGCCGGTCGCGCGCGCCGCGCGTGATTTCCCCGGCGCGCACCGCCGCATTCAGCAGGATCTTCAGGTTCACCTCGACGTCCGAGCAATTCACCCCCGCGGAATTGTCGATGAAGTCCGTGTTGAGCCGGCCCCCGCGGCGTGCGTATTCGATGCGTCCCAGCTGCGAGAGGCCGAGATTGCCGCCCTCGCCGATTACCTTGCATCGCAGTTCGCGCCCGTCGATGCGCACCGCATCGTTGCCGTGGTCGCCGACGTCGCGGTGGCTTTCGCTGCCGGCCTTCACGTAGGTGCCGATCCCGCCGTTCCAAATCAGATCTACATTCATCCGCAGAATGGACTTGATCACCTCGTTCGGCGTGGCCAGCACAGGAAGTTCCAACAGCGTTTGCGCCTCGCGCGACAATGAAAGGCTTTTCGAGGCGCGCGCGAACACGCCGCCGCCCCTCGAAATGGCGTCGCGCGGGTAATCCTCCCAGCTCGAGCGCGGCAGCTTGAACAGCCGCGCCCGCTCGCGGAAGCCGCGGACGGCATCGGCCTGCGGATCGAGAAATATATGCTGATGGTTGAAGGCCGCCAACAGCCGGATGTGGCGCGACTGCAGCATGCCGTTGCCGAACACGTCGCCCGACATGTCGCCGATCCCGGCCACCGTGAAATCGGTTCTCTGGATGTCGACGCCGATCTCGCGAAAATGCCGCTTGACGCATTCCCACGCGCCGCGTGCGGTGATGGCCATCTTCTTGTGGTCATATCCCGCCGAGCCACCGGAGGCGAATGCGTCGCCCAGCCAGAAGCCGTATTCGGCGGAGATCGCGTTCGCGACGTCGGAAAACGTCGCGGTGCCCTTGTCCGCCGCAACCACCAGATACGGATCGTCTGCGTCATGGCGCACCAACCCGGCCGGCGGGACCACCTTGTCGCCGACGATGTTGTCGGTGAGGTCGAGCAGCCCGCGTATCAGCGTCTGATAGCAGGCCACGGCATCGGATTGCTTTCGCACGACGAAGCCGCCCTTGGCTCCGACCGGAACGATGACCGTGTTCTTGACGTTCTGCGCCTTCATCAGGCCGAGGATCTCGGTGCGAAAGTCCTCCGGCCGGTCGGACCAGCGGATGCCGCCGCGCGCGACCCTCCCCATGCGCAGGTGGATGCCTTCCATGTGCGGCGAGAAGACGAATACTTCGAACAGCGGCTTCGGCAGCGGCAGTTCGCGCAGCTGCTGGCTCTCGATCTTGAAGGACAAGTACTCCTTGAGCTGACTTTCGGCGGTGCGCTGATAGGCGTTGGTGCGCACCGTGGCGGACACTGCATTCCAGAGGGCGCGCAATATGCGGTCCTCATCCGAGCGGGCGACCAGTTCGAGCGCGCCGTGCAGGCCGGCGTCGATGCGCGCCAGCGCGGCGCGGCGCGCCGGCGCCGCCACGTCCGGATCGAAGCGCGCCGCGAACAGGTCCGCCAGCAGACGCGCGATGGCGAAGTTGTTGATCAGCACCTGGGCGACGTATCCCTGGCTGAACGGCAGCCCGGTCTGCAGCAGGTACCTGCAATAGGCGCGCAGCACCGTGACGATGCGCCATGGCACCGCGGCGCAGAGCGTCAGCTGATTGAAGCTGTCGCTGTCCATCCTCCCGGTCCAGACGGCGGTGAAGGCGCGTTTGAACTCCTCGACCAGGGACTCGAAACCGGCGGATGCCGGGGTCCGCCATTCGAGTTCGAGATCCTGGATCCAGCGGCGAATGCCGGCGGCGAACTCGAGCTCATACGGCCGTTCGGCGATGACCTTGAGGCCCATGTTCTCGAGCATCGGCAGCAGATCCGATATGGGCACGGCTTCCTGGCCGCGGAATATCTTGAGAAACAGCCTGTCCTTGCGCCGCGGCTCCGGCCGGTAGAGGTCGAGATGCAGGCCGGCGGGACGCATGTCCAGCGCCTCGAGGAAGGACACGTCGAGCGCCGCCGATTCCGGCGTGAAATCCTCGGTGTAGGCCGCGGGAAAGCAGGCGGCGTACTTGGCGAAAAGCTGCAGGGCGTAGGCTTCGTCGAAGCGTGCGAGCAGCGCGCTCTTGAAACCGTCCGGCCAGGAACGCACCGCCGCCGCCAGGCGCCGTTCCAGCGCGTCGGCGGAAATCCGCGCCGCATCGCCGGGCACGGTGCGGGCGACGATGTGGATGCGGGCGAGATTCGATTCGGCGATCTGCACCTGCGATTCGATGCCGCGCGCGTCGAACGCCTCGCTCACCACCCGCTCGATGCGCAGCCGCACCTGGGTGTTGTATTTTTCGCGCGGCACGTACAGCAGGCAGGAGTAGAACCGGTGAAACGGGTCGCGGCGCAGGAGCACCCGCACACGCGGCCGTTCCTGCAGCCCGAAAATTCCCGTGACGATGCGGATCAATTCGGGAACGCTCGCCTGGAACAGCTCGTCGCGCGGAAAGGATTCGAGAATGTGCTGCAGCGCCTTGCCGTCGTGGCTGTCCGGCGCCAGCGAGAAATGCTGCGCGACCTTGGCCACCTTGTGCCGCAGCAGCGGAATATCGCGAGGGTTGGTGTTGTACGCCGCCGAGGTCCACAGACCGAGGAATCGGCGCTCGCCGATCAGCCGACCCCGGGCATCTACGAGCTTGATGCCTACATAATCGAGAAATCCGGGGCGGTGCACGGTGGAGCGCGTGTTCGCCTTGGTCACCAGTGCGAGGTCCCGGGATCTGCTCTGGCGGCGTATGTCCCCCGCCGAAATGCGGCCCACCGTCTCGGGCCGTTTGTGGCCGGGTCGCAGGATGCCGAGCCCGCTGGCCTCGAGCGCGTCGAGCGACTCGCGGCCGGGGCCGCCGCGCAGGCGGTATTCCCGGTAGCCGATGAAGGTGAAGTGGCGGTTCAGCATCCACTCGAGCAACGCGTGCGTCTCGCTCACGTCCTGCGGATCGAAGCGCTTGTTCCCGATCTCAAGATCCTCCGCCGCCTTGGCCGCGGCATTTTGCATCTTGGTCCAATCCGCGCAGGCGGCCCGCACGTCGCGCAGATTGCGTTCGATCTGCAGCTCCAGCGAGCGCAGCATCGCGGGATCGACGATGCGGTCGATCTCCACGTGCTGCAGCGACTCCAGGCGCGCAGCGGCCCGCGCCATGCCGCCGCGCGCTGCTGCGCCGCGGGCCGCGTCGCCGCGCCCGCGCAGCGAGTGCAGATCGCCGTGGCTGTCGCGCGCCGCCGCGAAAATCGGATGTGCGAGGAAATGCAGGGTCAGCGAACGCTCGGCGAGCGCCAGACCGATCGAGTCGACCAGAAACGGCATGTCGTCGTTGACTATCTCAGCGACGGTATGCGGCGAGCTGTAGCCGTGTTCGCGCAGCGTCGGATTGAAAACGCGTACCAGCGCCCGCCCGCGGCGCCGGCGGCGCGCGAAGTCCAGGTGCGACAAGGCTGCGGCGGCGAGTTCGGCGGGTTCATAGGCGGCGAGGTCGGCGGCCTCGACGCCCGCATAATACAAGTGCAGGAAGTGCGGACAATCCAGGGCCCGCAGCATCTTGAGCGCCGCCGCGGACGCCGGCGCGTGCGCCGCCGCCGCAATCTGCGTCAGGATGTTACGCTGCAGTTCGGAGGCGTCCGGATACATGGTCCGATCCTCAGGTCAGTCCGGTCTTTCGAGGTCGGCAATGACGGCCGCGAGAAAACGACAGGCCTCCGCGCCGGTCACGCAGCGGTGGTCGAAGCTGAGCGACAAGGGCATGCGGCGGTGCGCCTCGATGGCCTCGCCCACCACCACGGCGTCGTTGCGCACCTTGCCGGCGCCCAGGATCGCGACCGCCGGCGGCACCACCAGGGGTATGCCATAGCGGCCGGCGAGCGTGCCGAAATTCGAGAGCATCAGGGTGAAGTCGCGCAGGTCGCCGGCGGAGGTGCTGCGTTGATGGGCGGCGTCCTTCTGCGCGGTGAGCGCGGCCCGCAGCTCCTCCGGAGTCTTCGTCTCGATGCCGCGCAACACCGGAACGATGAGGCCGGCCGGCGTATCCACGGCGACGGCCAGATCGATGTGCTTGAACAACATCCGCGAATTGTCCACCGGATCATAGGCCGCATTCAATGCGGGCTCGGCGCGCCAGGCGGCGATCATCGCGCGCATCAGGCGCACCATGTAGTCGCCGCGGGCCGTCCAGCGGTTGATGTCGGCGTCGTCGCACACCGTGCTGAGCGCAATCTGGTCGCGGGCGAGGGACATGCTGTGCGCCATCGCGCGCCGCGCGCCCCGCAGCGGGGCCGGCGTCAGGCCGGATTGCGGCGACATCCAGGGACTGGCCGGTGGCGCCGGCGTCAGGTGCGCCTGGCGCAGTACGTCATCCAGGGTGATCAGCCCGCCGCGGCCGCTGCCGGTGACCGTCGCCAGGTCGACGCCGAGACGCTTCGCGAGCGCCCTGGCCACGGGCACCGCGCGGCCCCGCATTTCCGTGCCGCGGCCGCCGCCGACCGTGGCGGTGTCCACGAATTCCTCCTCGCTCGTGACCGGCATGCTGCCCACCACCGTGCCGGAGTCGAAGTCGATGAGCGGAGCGCCGGTCGGCACCATGTCGCCCGCCGCCGCATGCAGCGCCGACACCATGCCGCCGAAGGGCACGGGCAGCTCCACCACCGCCTTCGCGGTTTCCACCGACACCATGGGCTGATCCACGACCACCCGTTCGCCGACGCGCACGTGCCACTCGATGATCTCCGCCTCGGCGAGGCCTTCGCCCAAATCAGGAAGCTTGAAAGTGGTCATGTTCTGCGGTCCCTAGTCGATCAGGGTGAGCTGCACGGCATCGACGATGCGCTTGACGCTCGGAATGTAATCCTGCTCCAGGCGGAACAGCGGCATGATGGTGTCGAAGCCGGTGACCCGCTGCACGGGGGCCTGCAAATCGTAAAGCCCATGTTCCGCCACGATGGCCGCGATTTCCGCGCCCACGCCGACGTTGCGCGCCGCCTCGTGCACGATGACGAGCCGGCCGGTCTTGGCTACGGATGCGAGAATGGTGTCGGCGTCGATGGGACTCAAGGTCGCGAGGTCGATGACCTCGGCGCTGACGCCCTCCTTGTCGAGTTCCGCCACCGCACGCAGGGTCTCGAGGGTCATCGCGCCCCAGGTCACGATCGTCACGTCGGTGCCTTCGCGCAGCACGAAACACGCATCGAGCGGCAGAGCCCGGCCATTGTCGACAACCTCCTGGCGCATGGCGCGATACAGCCGCACCGGCTCGAGGAACATCACCGGATCCGGATCGCGGATGGAGGCGAGCAGCAGGCCGTATGCCCGCGCCGGCGAGGACGGGCACACCACGCGAATGCCGGGGATGTGGCACAGCATGGTCTCCGTGCTCTCCGAATGGTGTTCCGGCGCATGGATGCCGCCACCGTGCGGAGTCCGGATGACGACCGGACAACTCAGCCGGCCGCGGGTCCGATGACGCATGCGCGACATGTGATTCACGATCTGATCGAGCGCCGGGTACATGAAGCCCATGAATTGGATTTCCGCAACGGGCTTCAGGCCCTGTGCCGCCATTCCGACGGACATGCCGGCGATGGTCGCCTCGGCGAGCGGCGTATCCTGCACGCGCGCACTGCCGAAGCGCTCCTGCAACCCCACGGTCGCGCGGAACACGCCGCCGTTGGCGCCGACGTCCTGACCGATCACGACGACGCTGGGATCATGCTGCATCTCCCAGGCGTGCGCCATCGTGATGGCCTCGACCATGGTGACCTTCGCCAATTCAATGGCCGCCGGGCTTCGAGGCGTACTTGCGGGCGACGAGGCGCTGCTCCTGCAGGTGCTTCGGAATAGAGGCGAACAGGCGGTCGAACATCGCGTCGGTGGGCTGTTTCGCGGTCCCGAGATACTCCGACACCGCGGCATCGACCCGCCGCGCGCAATCGCGCAGCAGCTCCTGCTCGGCCGCGGCGCTCCACCAGCCCGCCTTCTCGACATAAGCGCGCAGGCGCAGCAGCGGCTCCACCGACCACGCCAGCTTCACCTCGGCATCCGCGCGATAACGGGTGGCGTCGTCCGCCGTGGTGTGATCGCTCAGGCGGTAGGTGAGGGCCTCGATGAGACACGGGCCGGCGCCGCGGCGCGCGGCCTCCACGGCTTCGCCCACCACCTGTCTGACCGCAAACACGTCATTGCCGTCGATCTGTACGCCGGGTATTCCCGCGGCCACGGATTTTTGCGCCAGGGTGGACGCGGCGGTTTGCGCCGACACCGGCACCGAGATCGCCCAGCCGTTGTTGACCACCAGGAACACCACCGGCAGGGCGCGCGCACCGGCCAGATTGAGCGCTTCATAGAAGGCGCCCTCGGAGGTGCCGCCATCGCCGATGTAGGCGAGCGCGCAGCGCGGCTCGTTGCGCACCTTGAATGCCATGGCCGCTCCAGCCGCATGCAGGGTCTGGGTCGCGATCGGCACGCACCATGCGAAGTCGTGCCGCGGCACGGCGAAATCGTTGCCGCGTTCATCGCCGCCCCAATACATCAAAATTTCGGTCATGGTCACGCCGCGCCACAGCTGCGTGCCGTATTCGCGGTACACCGGGGCGAGCACATCGCCGGGATGCATCGCCGCGCCCACGCCGACGTGGGTGGCTTCGTGGCCCAGGCAGGAGGCAAAGGTGCCGAGCTGGCCGGTGCGCTGCAGGTTCACGGCCTTGGCGTCGAAGGCGCGCACCAGCGTCATGAGCCGGTACATGCGCAAGACCTCCGCGCGATCGCGCGCAAATTCAGGCAGTGGTTCCGCCGCTTCGCCGTCGGGCTTCAGGATCTGCCGGTATTGAATCTTGAATTCGGCGACCGTTTGCATCGGCGGATTATGCCAGGGGTTTGCTGCGCGCGCTCAGGGACGGTGCCCGCGGGCAAGGTACAGATGCGACTGCATTTCCATGAGCCGGCTGGCGGTGCGCTGGAACTCGAAGCGCAGGCGCTCGCCGCGATACAGTTGGGCGGGCTCGGCTGCCGCGGACACCACCAGGTTGACGCCGCGATCATACAGCTCGTCGATCAGCATCACAAAGCGCCTCGCCGCATCCTCGTGCTCGCGCCGAAACACCGGAACATCCGACACGAATATCGTCTGGTAGAGGTGCGCGATCTCGATGTAGTCGTTCTGGCTGCGCGGACCCTCGCAGAGCTCGCGAAATTCGAACCAGGCCAGGCCGGCGCCGGCGCCGAGCGTGCGGATCGGCCGGCCTTCGATGTTGATTTGCACGGCTGGCGTCGCCGATCCGCCCGCGAGCGCGCCGAACAGCCGGCGCAGCTCCGCGACCGTGTCCGGTGCGGTCGAATCCAAGTAGGTGCGTGCACGCTCCAGCTGCCGCAATCGGTAGTCGGGTCCGCCGTCGAGGCGCACCACGTCCAACCGGCTCTCCAACAGCTCGATGGCGGGCAGAAAGCGCTGCCGCTGCAAACCGTCCTTGTACAGCTCGCGCGGCGGTGAATTCGAGGTGGCGACGAGCGTCACTCCGCGGCGGAACAACCCTTCGAACAAGCCGGCGAGGATCATCGCGTCGGCGATGTCCGACACGAAGAACTCATCGAGGCAGATCACCCGCGCGCGCCGTGCGAGGTTTTGTGCGACGTTCTCGAGCGGCTCGCTGCGCCGCTGCACGCCGGCGAGCCCGGCATGCACGGCGCGCATGAAGCGATAGAAATGGCTGCGCTCGCGCTCCTCGAAATCGAGGGACTCGTAGAACAGATCCATCAGGTGGGTTTTGCCCCGGCCGACCTCGCCCCACAGATAAACACCGCGCAGCGGTGCGATGACGGCGCTACGCGGCAGCCACTTGAGCCGCATGCGCCGCCACCTGCCGCCGCGCCGGGAGCGGTTCAAGGCGAGTGCCAGATCATCCAGCCGCACGGCGGCGCTGTGCTGGCCGGCGTCGAATTCGAGCCGATGCGCGGCGACATCGCGCGCGAGGCGCGCGGCAACCGACCGGGATTCGCTCACCTACAGGCTTTGATAATTGGGGCCCGATCCGCCTTCAGGCGGCACCCAGGTGATCTGCCCGTCGTACGGTTCCTTGATGTCACACGCCTTGCAATGCACGCAATTGGATGAATTGATCTGCAGCCTTCTGCCGCCGCCCGGGTCATCGACCATCTCATACACGTTGGCCGGGCAGAAATTCGTGCAGGGATTGCCGAACTCGACCGTGCAGCGCGATGCGCACAGGTTGGCATCCGCCACGTGCAGATGCACCGGTTGGTTCTCATCATGGGTGGTTGCGGCGAAGAATACGAAGGCCAGGCGATCGCGCGGCGGCAGTTCGCGCTCGCCCCAGCCGCGTTCGGGCGACTGGTACTCGTCGAGGCGCCGCAGCGCGGAGTGGTCGGCATGATTGGCGAGCGTCCAGGGCAGCGTCCCGGCGGTCGCCGTCTCGAGCACGGCATTGGCCAGCCCCAGCCACAGGCCGCGCCTGAATCCGGGCCGGATGTTGCGCACCTTGTGCAGTTCGCGGCCGCCGACCGATCCGCGCCAGCGCGCGTCGAAACCCGCTGCGCTGCCGGTTTCCACATAGTGCTCGGCTGCCGTGACGCCCGAGCGGATCGCCTGGTGGATGCCCTTGATCTTGGGGGTGTTCAGGGTGCCCCCCGCGTCGCCGGCCAGCAGCGCCCCGGGCATCTCCAACGTCGGCATGGATTGGTAGCCGCCCTCGATCACGGTGCGTGCTCCGCCGGCGAGGATCTCGCCGCCTTGCAGAAGATTGCGGACGCTGGGGTGATTCTTGTACTGCTGAAAGGCCTCGAACGGTTTGAAGCGCGGGTCCGGGTAATCGAGGCCGACGACGAATCCCACGTACACGCGATCGTCATTGAGGTGGTACAGGAAGCTGCCGCCGTAGGTCTGGGCATCGAGCGGCCAGCCGAGGGTGTGCTGAATGAGGCCGGGTTCGACCCGCTGCGGGGGCAGCTGCCACAGCTCCTTGATCCCCAGGCCGTAGGTCTGCGGGGACTTGCCGGCGTCCAGCTGGAAGCGCCGGATCAACTGCTTGCTGATGCTTCCCCGGCAGCCCTCGGCGAGCACGGTGAGTTTGGAGTGAATCTCCGGGCCGGGCGCAAAATTCGGTCCCGCGGCGCCGTTCTTCTCCACGCCCATGTCGCCGATGCGTACGCCGCGGACCGCACCCCGATCATCGAACAACGCTTCCGCGGCTGCGAAGCCCGCGAACACATCGACGCCGAGACGCTCGGCCTGCGCCCCGAGCAGCGGAGTCAGCTGGCCGAGTGAGGTGATCAGATTGCCATGGTTCGCCATTTGCGGGGGCGTGGGCAGCTTGATGCGTCGTGAGCGCGTTAGAAAGGAAAATTCATCGCGGGTCGCCGGCACGCAGATCGCCGGCGCATGCCCGCGCCAATCGGGCAGCAGGGCATCGAGGGGGCCGGGCTCGAGCACGGCGCCGGACAGCGAATGTGCGCCCAGGCTGGCGCCCTTCTCGAGGACGCAGACGGTCGTGTTCGGCGCCAATTGCTTGAGGCGAATCGCGCACGCGAGACCGGCCGGACCGCCGCCCACGATCGCAACCTCGTAGGACATGACATCTCGCTGGATTTCGCTCATGAACCTGCCTTCATTGGTGAGGGAATTTCCCCCGCCGCGTCGCTATACCCGGTGGGGACACCATGTTAATAGGCCAAGGACGCCGTCAACCAAGGATGGCCGAGGGATGTGGGCATGGCTCGGGCAGGGACGCCCATCTATGCCAACTCGACCGCCACGGCCGTGGCCTCGCCGCCGCCGATGCAGAGGCTGGCAATGCCGCGTTTCCCGCCGCGCGTTCGCAGGGCGTGGATGAGGGTGGTCAGGATACGGGCGCCCGTGGCGCCGATGGGATGCCCCAGCGCGCAGGCGCCGCCGTTGACGTTCACCTTGTCCGGATCGAGCTCAAGATCGCGCATGGCCGCCATTGTCACCACCGCGAAAGCTTCATTGATTTCAAATAAATCGACCTCGTTTGTCGACCACTGCAGCTGATCGAGCAACTTGCGCATGGCCCCCACGGGCGCCAGGGTAAACCACTCGGGCTCGCGTGCGTAGCTTGCATGGCCCGCTATCCGGGCGATGGGGGCCAGCCCGAGGCCCACCGCAACCGATGCCCGCGCCAGCACCAGGGCCGCCGCGCCATCGGCGATGCCCGAGGAACTGGCCGCGGTGACGGTGCCGTCCTGCCGGAAGGCGGGCTTGAGCGAACGGATCCGGGCCATGTCGAGCTTGAAGGGTGTCTCGTCCCGCTCGACGAGCGTCTTCGATGCGGCTCTGCCGCCGCTCACAGCCGTGATTTCTGCGGCGAAGTCGCCGCGTTCCATGGCCGCCTGCGCACGGCGCACGGACTCGCACGCGAAATCGTCCTGGGCGACGCGCGAGAACCCGTACTTGTCGGCGGTCGCCTCGGCGAAACAACCCATGAGCTGTCCGTCCCAGGGGCTCTGCAGGCCGTCGAAGAACATGTGATCGAGCACCTCCTGGTGTCCCATCCGATAGCCGGCGCGGGCCTTCGGCAGCAGATACGGCGCATTGGTCATCGACTCCAGGCCGCCGGCCACGGCGGTGCGGGCGGAGCCCGCGACGATCTGGTCCGCGGCCAGCATGACGGCGCGCATGCCCGAACCGCACATTTTGTTCACGGTGGTCGCCGGTGTGGCCGCCGGAATGCCGCCGGCCAGGGCCGCCTGGCGTGCGGGTGCCTGGCCGATTCCGGCGGACAGCACCATGCCCATAATGACCTCGTCGACGTCGCCGGGCGCCAATCCTGAATCGGCCAGCGCCGCCCGGATGGCGCAGGCGCCGAGCTGCGGCGCCGTGAGCCCCGCAAAAGCGCCCTGGAATGCGCCGAGCGGGGTGCGGCGGGCGGCGAGAATCACGGCCGGATCGGTTGAATGGTTCACGACGCCAGCGGCTCCCCCACCGCCCGGGCAATCAATTCGCGGCTGTGCAGCCGCGCCTCGGCTGCCGTCAGCACCTGCAAAATCTCCACCCGGATGGGCCTGCGGCGCAGCCACAGGCTGCCGGAAGGCAGCGCATCGCGGGTGCCGTGGATTGCCATCGCCACCACCGGCATGTCCGCGCGCGCCGCAGTGGCAAAGGCGCCCCGCATGAATTTTCCCACCTGGCGCCGATGATCGAAGGTGCCCTCGGGGAAGAACACCAGCGACTGGCCGGCGACCGCCAGTTTCACCACGCGCCGGGCATCGACGGCGCTTTTCCGCCGGTCGAAGCGTTCGACGAACTCGGAGCCCAGGCGGCGCAGCAAAACCCCCGCGAGCGGCACCTTGATCATCTCCTTCTTGATCACGAAAGCGAAATTCGGCGGCAGGGCGGCCGCCGCGACCAAGCCATCGACGTAGCTTGCATGATTTGCCACCACCACGCAGGGGGTGGGCGGCAGACGTTCGGCGCCCTGCACCGCAAACGGCACGCCGGCGCACCGCAGGAAGGCGCGGGAGAAGGCGCCAGCCACGAACCGCCGGTTGCGCAGATTGGGCACGAATAAATTGATGATTAGCACGGCCGTACCTAGCGCGGTGAAGAGTAGCAAAGAATAGATTCCGTACGCGGCGCCCGGCAGATCCCAGCCCGTGCCGGCTTTGACTTCTGTGATCTGGTTCTCCTTATGTTAATACTTGGTGTTACTGTGATTCGGGTCACGCCGACCTGCCCATACCCCTCGCATACTGACACCCGATTGCATACCGATCGGAAATTCGTGCGCCGCGGTGCACGCAGGACAATATGGCGACGGCTCTGAAACGGACGGTTTATACACGGTCATCGGGCACAACGGTACCGCCCACTCGCGAGGCGGCCGATCCGGCGTTGCAGCGCTTTCTCGACGCCGTGTGGACCGAGCGCGGACTGTCCGCCAACACGCTGGCGGCGTATCGCGCCGATTTGACGGCGCTCGGCCGCTGGCTGGACGAACGCGACAGCGCGCTGCTCAAGGCCACTCGCATCGAATTGCTCGGCTTCATCGCCGCGCGGGTCGAAGGCGGCTCGCGGCCGCGATCCACCGCCCGGCAGCTGTCGAGCTTCCGCCGATTTTACAGATTCATGGTGCGCGAAGGCTTGATTGCGCTGGACCCGACGGCGCAGATCGCCATGCCGAAGATCGGCCGCTCGCTGCCGAAATCGCTCACCGAGGCCGAGGTCGATTCCCTGCTCGAAGCGCCGACGGTCTCCGATCCGCTGGGTCACCGTGACCGCACCATGCTCGAGGTGCTGTACGCCACCGGTCTGCGGGTCACCGAACTGGTGAGCCTGAAGCACAACCAGGTCAACCTGAATCAGGGTGTCATGCGGGTGCTCGGCAAGGGCAACCGCGAACGCCTGATTCCGCTGGGCGACGAGGCTGTGCAATGGCTGCAACAGTTCATGCGCGGTCCGCGCGTGGAAATCCTGCTCGAGCGGCAGACCGACTACCTGTTCCCGACGCGCCGCGGCGATCGCATGACCCGGCAGGCGTTTTGGCACATCATCAAGCGATATTCCAAGAAGGCCGGGGTGGAGAAGGAACTGTCTCCGCATACCCTGCGCCACGCGTTCGCCACCCATTTATTGAATCACGGCGCGGACTTGCGGGTGGTGCAGATGTTGCTCGGCCACAGCGATCTGTCGACCACGCAGATCTACACCCATGTCGCCCGTGAGCGCCTCAAAGAGCTGCATTCGCAGCATCATCCGCGCGGCTAGCCGCAGCGCGCCGCGGCGCGCGCCCGTCTGGTAGAATTCGGGTTGAACCCGGGGGCCGCCGCCCGGTCGAATAAGTGATCTTTCTGGTGGAACTCATGCCGCAAAAAATCGCCGCCTTGTTCATGCTCGTGGCCTTCGCCGGCGGTCTGGCGCCGGCGCTTGCCGCCGATCCTCCGGCCGATGCCACCAAGGACCCCCGTGCCGCGCTGCTCAAGCGGCTGCCGGCGGGATCCAAGCTCGAGGACCTGCGTCCATCGCCCATTCCGGGCATCTACGAATTCGCCCAGGGTGCCGACGTGAGCTACCTGACCGCCGACGGCAAGTACTTCATCGACGGCAACCTTTATGACATGGATTCGCGGGCGAATCTCACCGAGGAGGTGCGCACACGGGCGCGCATCGCACTGATCAACGAGGTTCCCGAGTCGCAGATGCTGATCTTCTCGCCGCCGAATCCGAAGTACACGATCACCGTGTTCACCGACGTGGACTGCGGATATTGCCGCAAGCTGCACAGTGAAATGGCCGAACTCAACAAACTCGGCGTGCGCGTGCGCTACATGTTCTATCCGCGCACCGGGCCGGGAACCGAGAGCTGGCGCAAGGCGGAGGTGGTCTGGTGTTCGGCGAACCGCAACGAGGCGCTGACGCGAGCCAAGGCCGGCGGCCAGCTCGACATGACCAAGACCTGCGGCGCCACGCCGGTGGCGCGTGAATACGCACTGGGGCAGACCATCGGCGTGCGCGGTACGCCCGCCATCGTCACCGAAAACGGGGATTACATCGCGGGCTACATGCCGCCGCACGAGCTGGTCCAGCAGATAAACGATCTGCGGCTCGCCAAGCGCTGATCAGCGCTCGAGCAGGTTCAGCTTGTCCGGTTTGCCTTCCCATTCCTTGGCGTCCGGCGGCGCCTCGCCTTTCTCGCTGATCACCGGCCATTTCTTGGCGAGTTCGGCGTTCAGCTGTTTGAACGCTTCCTGACCGTCCGGAATCTCCTCCTCTGAGAAAATCGCCTCCACCGGACACTCCGGTTCGCACAAGGTGCAGTCGATGCACTCGTCCGGATCGATCACCAGGAAATTCGGTCCCTCATGGAAGCAGTCGACCGGGCAAACCTCGACGCAATCCATGTACTTGCATTTGATGCAGGACTCGGTCACCACAAAGGTCATGTCTTACCCTTCTGAATTCTATTGCGCTGTTTCGACGCCGATATTGTGCCATAGGCTATTTGAGGGAGCGGTTCAATTCGGTCACGTGATGGTCTTCGCGGCCGGCAGTGCGGTCCTGAAAGTACCTGCGCAGGGTGAACTCCCCGCTGGGGAATGCCAGGTCGCCCCAGGGGATCTCGGCCTCGGCATACAGGCCGACCTCCTGACTCTCGGGTCCGGCGGCGTATCGCGGCTCGATCAAGCGTGCGCGAAACATGACGTGCACCTGGTTTGCATGGATGACGCTGACGACCGCCAGCAGCGAGCCCACCTCGACCGTCGCCCGCGCCTCTTCGTAGCATTCGCGCGCGGCGGCCGCCTGCAGGGATTCGCCGTTCTCCATGAATCCGGCCGGTACGGTCCAATAGCCGAGCCGCGGCTCGATGGCGCGGCGGCACAGGAGAATCCGGCCCTCCCACTCGGGCACGCATCCCAGCACCAGCAGCGGATTCTGGTAGTGCACCTTGCCGCAATTCGTGCACACGAAGCGGGGCAGATGGTCCCCCTCGGGAACTTTCAATACGACGGGTGAGCCGCAATTGCTGCAGAAATTCAAGTGTCGTCCATAGTTAATACTGGTGCCCGGAGAGGGAATCGAACCCACACGGTGTCACCACCACCGGATTTTGAGTCCGGCGCGTCTACCAGTTCCGCCATCCGGGCATGCCAGGTGCGGCAGTATATGCGATCGGCCCTGTTGGTAGTATTCCCGTGCAAATGCGACGCTCGGATTTTCACTTCGACCTGCCCCCCGAGCTGATCGCACAGCGGCCGGTTGAGCCGCGCAGCGCGAGCCGGATGCTGCTGCTCGAGGGCGCCACCGGCAGCGTCAGCGATCGGGTGTTCCGCGACCTGCCGTCGCTCCTGTCACCACGGGATTTGCTGGTGCTGAACGACACGCGGGTGCTGCCGGCGCGTGCCCACGGCGTGAAGGAGAGCGGCGGCCGCATCGAGATCCTGCTGGAGCGCGTGCAGGACGACCACACGGCGCTGGTGCAGGCCCGCTCCAGCAAGCCGCTGCGGCCGGGCGGCCTGATCCGGCTCGCCGGCGGCCATCAGGCCCGGATGCTGGGCAAGGAGGAGGGTCTCACACGGCTCGAATTCTCGGGCGACGTGCTGGCGTTCTTCGAATCCCACGGCAGCATGCCGCTGCCGCCGTATATCGCGCGGCAGGCCGAGGACGCGGATTGCGAACGCTACCAGACGGTCTACGCACGCGCACCCGGCGCGGTGGCGGCTCCCACGGCCGGTTTGCACTTCGACGCCCAGATCTTCGCCGCGCTGGCGGCGCGCGGCATCCGCCACGAGTTCGTCACGCTGCACGTGGGCGCGGGCACCTTCCAGCCGATGCGCGTCGAGGACATCGACGCGCATCGCATGCATCCGGAGTACGCGCGGGTCCCCGCCCGGACTTGCGCGGCGATCCGCGAGGCGCGCGCCGCGGGCGGGCGGGTGGTGGCGGTCGGGACCACCGTGGTGCGCAGCCTGGAGAGCGCCGCGACCGGCGGCCAGCCGGCGCCCTTCGAGGGCGAGACCCGGATCTTCATCAGACCCGGCCACCGCTTCCGCTCGGTCGATGCCATGCTCACCAATTTCCATCTGCCGCAATCCACCCTGGTGATGCTGTGTGCCGCGTTCGCGGGCCGCGAAGCGCTGCTCCGCGCCTATGCGCACGCGGTGCGGGCGCGCTACCGGTTTTTCAGCTACGGTGACGCGATGTTCATCACCCCCGCCGCAGCAGTCCCGGAGCGCACCTGAGCGTGCGCGGCCGCATGAGCTTCCGGTTGTCGGCACGGGACGGCGCGGCGCGGCGCGGCCGGCTCGAATTCGCCCGCGGCGGCGTCGAGACTCCGGCATTCATGCCGGTGGGCACCTATGGCACCGTCAAGGCGATGACCCCCGAGGAACTCGAGTCGATCGGCGTTGAAATGCTGCTCGGCAACACATTTCACCTGTTCCTGCGGCCCGGCACGCCGGTTATCGCGGCGCATGGCGATCTGCATGATTTCATGCACTGGCGTAGACCGATACTCACCGATTCCGGCGGCTTCCAGGTGTTCAGCCTCGCCGAGATGCGCAAGATCACCGAGGAGGGCGCGAGCTTCCGCTCGCCGGTCGACGGCGTGCCGGTGTTCCTCTCGCCGGAGGAGTCGATGCGCATCCAGCGGATTCTGGGATCCGACGTGGCCATGAGCTTCGATGAGTGCACGCCGTACCCGGCGGGCGAGGCCGAGGCGCGCACTTCCATGGAGCGCTCCATGCGCTGGGCGCTGCGCGGCCACGCCGAGTATCACCGGGAGGAGCCACCCGGCACGCTGTTCGGCATCATCCAGGGCGGAGTGCATGCGCATCTGCGGCGGGAATCCCTGGCGGCGCTCGAGGACATCGGATTCGCAGGACTCGCCGTGGGCGGACTCGCGGTGGGCGAATCCGAGGCGGAACGCAACCGTGTGCTCGAGGCGCTGACGCCGCACATGCCGCCGGACAAACCGCGCTACCTGATGGGCGTCGGCAGGCCGCAGGACATCCTCGAAGGGGTGCGCCGCGGCATCGACCTATTCGACTGCGTCATGCCGACGCGCCATGCCCGCAATGCGCATCTGTTTACCCGGCGCGGCGTGCTCAACATCCGCAATTCCGCGCATCAGCGCGATACCGCGCCGATCGAGGCCGACTGCCCGTGCTACACCTGCCGGCACTACAGCCGCAGTTATCTGCGCCACCTCGACAAGTGCAACGAAATCCTGGGTGCACGGCTCAACACCATCCACAACCTGCATTTCTATCAGCGCCTGATGGCCGAGATCCGCGCCGCCATCGGCCAGGGGCGCCTCGACGCCTATGCGTCGCAGTTCTATGCGAACCTCGAGGAAGCGGCGCCGGCCTGACCTCGAAGGGACCGGTTTACCTTTGCGGCGTGCGTTTCTTTGTATAATACGCGCCTTTGTGCCGCGGCCATACCGCAAATAACAGGTGTAACGCTATGGATTTCTTCATTAATTCTGCCCAGGCGCAGGCGGCCGGGGCAGCTGGGGGACAAAGCATCCTGAGTGCGCTGATGCTGCCCGTACTGCTCCTGGTGGTCTTCTACTTCCTGCTGATCAGGCCGCAGAACAAGCGCGCCAAGGAGCAGCGCGAGATGCTCTCGAAGATCGCCGCCGGCGACGAGGTCGCCACCACCGGAGGAATCCTCGGCAAGGTCACCGACGTCGGCGAGCAGTTCCTGACGCTCGAGATCGCGAGCGGCGTGAGCGTCAAGCTGCAGAAATTCCAGGTCGCCCAGGTGCTGCCGAAGGGCACGGTCAAGAGCGCATGATTTCATACCCGCGCTGGAAGATTGCGCTGGTGGCGATCGTGTTGCTGTTCGGGATATTGCTCGCGCTGCCGAACCTGTTCGGCGAGGAGAATGCCCTGCAATTCGCGCGCGACCGGGCGGCGGTGCAGGACGGGGACCGGGCATCGATCGAGCGGCTGCTCGCGGACAAGGGCGTCAAGGCCACCGGGGCATTTCTCGACCAGGGGCGGCTGACCCTGCGTTTCGCCACCAAACAGGACCAGCTCAAGGCGCGCGACGTCATCGCGGAGGGCCAGCCCAACGAGTACACCATCGCGCTGTCGCAGGCCTCGCGCGTTCCCGAGTGGATGCGCAATCTGGGGTTGAACCCGCTGAAGCTCGGCCTCGACCTGCGCGGCGGCGTCTACCTCGTTTATCAGGTCGACGTGGCGGGCGCCGTCAAGCAGCAGCTCGATCACCATGAGCAGGACTTCCGCGCGTCGCTGCGCAACGCCCGCATCGGCTACCAGGACGTGCAAGTGGATTATGCGCAGAACCGGGTGCGGGTGCTGTTCCGCGACGCCGACAGCTTCGCCAAGGGCCGCGCAGCCATTCTCGCCGACAGCCGCAATCTGACCCTGACCGACGCCACCGTCGATGGTTCGCCTGCCCTCGATCTGGTGCTCACGCCGGCCGAGATCAAGGAGCGCGAGGACTACGCGATCCAGCAGAACATCGTGATCCTGCGAAACCGGCTGAACAGCCCGGAACTTGCGGTGTCCGAGCCGCAGGTTGCGCGCCAGGGCGTGGACCGCATCCAGATCGAACTGCCCGGCCTGCAGAACTCCGCCGAGGTCAAGAAGATCCTCGGCAAGACCGCAACCCTGGAATTTCGCATGGTCGATGAGGCCAACAATCCGCTGGAGGCCGCCGCCACCGGCCATGTGCCGCTCGGCTCCAAACTGTACTACACCCGGGACAAGCAGCCGGTTCTACTGAAGCGCGACGTGGTCGTCACCGGCGATCAGCTGACGGATGCCTCGTTTCAGCCGAACAGCCAGGATGGCCCGGCGGTGTCGGTGGGCCTCGACAGCCGCGGCGCGGCCAAGATGCTCAAGAACACGCAGGAGAACATCGGTCACCTGATGGCCGTGGTGTTCATCGACCGTTCCCGCGAGAAAAACGCCGAAGGCGTCGATGTCGACCGCACCACCGAGGAGGTCATCAATCGTGCGACCATTCGCGGGGTGTTCTCCAACAATTTCCAGATCACCGGCGTGAATCCCATCGAGGGACGCGAACTCGCGCTGCTGCTGCGGGCGGGCGGATTGGCCGCGCCGCTGACGCCGGTCGAGGAGCGGGCGATCGGCCCGAGCCTCGGTCAGGACAACATCGACAAGGGGGTCAACGCGATGGTGTTCGGCATGTTAGGTGCCTTCATCTTCATGGCGATCTACTACAAGGCGTTCGGTTTGATTGCCGACATCGTGTTGGCGGCCAACGTGGTGCTGCTCACCGCATTCCTGTCGCTGGTCGGTGCCGCGCTCACCCTGCCGGGAATCGCCGCGGTGGTGCTGACCGTCGGCATGGCGGTGGATGCCAACATTCTGATCTACGAGCGCATTCGCGAGGAGATCCGCATCGGCGTCTCGCCGCGTGCGGCCATCTCCGCGGGCTTCGACCGCGCGTTCTCGGCGATTGCGGACTCCAACGTCACGGCGCTGATCGCCGGCCTCGTGCTGTGGCTGTTCGGCACCGGTGCGGTGCGCGGCTTCGCGGTGGTGCTGGTGCTCGGGATCGCGACGTCGATGTTCACATCCCTCATGGGCAGTCGCGCGCTGGTCCAGGTCATCTACGGCGGCAAGCGCAAGATCGAGCGGTTGTCGATCTAGGCGGTCGATCCGGCCGCGCGAATCGGGGTTCAAATACATGGAATTCTTTCACAAAGTCACGCGCTTCCCCTTCATGCGGACGCGCAAGATCTGGTACGGCCTGTCGGCGGTCCTGATCGTCGCATCGCTGGCGCTGGTCGCAGCTCGCGGTCTGAATCTGGGCATCGACTTCACCGGCGGCATCGTCGTCGAGACGAATTTTCCGCAGGCGCCGAACATCGAGGCGCTGCGCGGCGACCTGGCCAAGGCCGGCATCGCCGGCGCCCAGGTACAGGCGTTCGGCAGTTCGCGGGACATCCTGGTGCGCCTGCCGCCCGATCCGAGCGCCAGGGGCGGCGAGATCGGCGCGCGCATTCTCGACATCTTTCGCGCCGCGGATCCCGGCGTGAAGCTGCAGCAGACGGAGATCGTCGGGCCGCAGGTCGGGCAGGAGTTGTTCGTCAAGGGCGCCTGGGCGCTGGTGGCCACCCTGGTGCTGATCCTGATCTACGTGCTGCTGCGCTTCACGCCGAAACTCGCCCTGGGCGCGATTTTTGCGGTGTTGCACGACCCAATCTGCGTGCTCGGGTTCTTTGCGGTATCCCAGATGACGTTCGATCTGACGGCCATCTCCGCGATTCTCGCGGTGATCGGCTATTCGCTCAATGACACCGTCATCGTCTTCGATCGGGTTCGTGAACGGGCGCGCACCGCCCGCAAGCTGTCGATCGCCCAGGTCATCGACGAATCGATCAACCAAACGCTGTCGCGCACCCTGATGACCAAGCTGGTGACCCTGCTGGTGGTGCTCGCATTGCTGATATTCGGCGGCGAAACCCTGCACGGCTTCTCGGCGGCGCTGGTCATCGGCATCCTGGCCGGCACCTACTCCTCGATCTACATCTCCGCGGCACTCGCGCTCGACCTCGGCCTCAGGACCGACGACCTGCTGGAGCGCAAGCTCACCAAACCGGAAGAGGTGGACGGCCTGCCCTGAAGCCGCGGAGCTCCTGCGAAGCCGCGGAGCTCCTGCGAAGCCGCGGAGCGCCTGTCGAAGCCGGAAATCGCCTGCGGCCGGGTGACGGCCTTGCCCTGGCCGCGCGCGGACCCTAGAGTGGATTCATGCAGTTGTTGTTCGAGCCGCAGGCCTGGCTGTCGTTTCTGACCCTGACGCTGCTCGAGATCGTTCTCGGGATCGACAACATCATCCTGCTGTCCGTGCTGGTCGCGCGCCTGCCGGCGCCGCGGCGCGCCAGCGCGCGCGTGCTCGGATTGGTGTTCGCAATGTTCACCCGGCTGGGGCTGCTGTATTCGATCACTTGGCTCGCAAGCCTGCGCCGGCCGCTGTTTTCAGTGCTCGACGTGGCCATATCGGGTCGCGCCCTGGTGCTGTTCGCCGGCGGCCTGTTCCTGCTGCTGAACAGCGTGCTCGAGATCCGCGCCACCCTGCAGGGTCGCGGGCGCGATCGCACACCCGGGCTGCTGGACGGGTTTTGGCTGGTCATCCTGCAGATCGGTGTCATCGACATCCTGTTTTCGCTCGATTCGGTGTTTACCGCCATCGGGCTCGCCAACCGCATCGAGGTGATGGCGGCCGCCATCGTCTGCTCGGTGGTGTTCATGATGTGGGTGTCGGCGGCGGTCGGCAAATTCATCGACCGCTACCCCACGCTCAAAGTGCTGGCGCTCGCGTTCCTGGTGCTGGTGGGCGCCGCGCTGATCGGCGAGTCGGTGGACCACGAAATTCCCCGCGGCTACCTGTATTTCGCCATGGGCTTTGCCACGGCCGTGGAATGGATGAATATCCGGCTCCGCAAGCGGGTCTCCTAGCGGCGGGCAAGGAAAGCCGATACAGTCGGGCGAAGCCAGCGCAAATTGGGTGCACGACATGAATAACACGGGAATTTTCGCAGTCAAACCGATCGCCGATTACCATGAGGAGGCGGCCGGCAAGCACCTGGTTCGGGCGCTCGGCGTGCCGGCGCTGGTGGCATTCGGCATCGGCGGCATCATCGGCACCGGAATCTTCGTCCTCACCGGGCTCGCGGCCGCGCAGCACGCCGGGCCGGCGATCGTGATTTCTTTCATCATCGCCGGCATCGGCTGCATGTTCGCGGGTCTTTGCTATTCCGAATTTGCCGGCATGGTGCCGGTGGCCGGCAGCGCCTATGCCTACAGTTACGCGACGCTCGGTGAAATCGTGGCGTGGTTCGTCGGCTGGAACCTGGTGCTCGAGTACATGATGGCCTGCTCCACGGTTGCGGTCGGTTGGAGCCGCTACTTCGTGAAGCTGCTCGACCTGTATGGCATCAACATCTTCCCCGCCTGGCTCACCTCGGCGCCGTTCGAGGCCTCCGAAGTCGGGTTCGAGATCCACCGCACCACCGCGTTCATCAACCTGCCGGCGATTCTGATCATCGCCGCGGCGACCGCGCTCTGTTACAAGGGCATCAAGGAATCCGCCACCGTCAACACCATCATCGTGGCCATCAAGGTCAGCATCGTGGTCGCAGTGATCGTGTTCGGCGCCATCTATGTCAACACGTCGCTCTGGGCGCCGTACATCCCGAAGAATAACGGCACTTTCGGTGAATTCGGCTGGAGCGGGATCCTGCAGGCCTCGGCCATCATCTTCTTCGCCTACATCGGCTTCGACGGCGTCTCGACCGTGGTGCAGGAGGCCAAGGATCCGGCCCGCAGCGTGCCGATCGGCATGCTCGGCAGCCTCGCCATCTGCACCGTGCTCTATATCCTGATGTCGAGCGTGATGACCGGACTGGTGCCGTACCAGCAGCTCAACGACGCCGCGCCCGTGGCGGTCGCCCTCGAAGCGCACCCGCAGCTCTCGTGGCTGACGAGCTGGGTCATCTGGGGCGCCCTGTTCGGATTGACCTCCGTCATCATCACCATGATCATTCCGCAGGCGCGCATCTGGCTGACCATGTCGCGCGACGGCCTGATGCCGAAGTACTTCGGCGCCGTGCATCCGAAATTTCGCACCCCGCACATCGCCACGCTCATCACCGGCGTGCTCGCGGCCACGTTCGCCGGCCTGCTGCCGATCGGCATCCTCGGCGAACTGGTGTCCATCGGCACGCTGGTCGCCTTCATCGTGGTGTGCATCGGCGTGCTGGTGCTGCGCTATACCCGGCCGGATCTGCCGCGGCCCTTCCGGGTGCCGGCGGTGTGGTTCACCTCGATCATGGGGGTGCTGTTCTGCGCCGGCATGGCGGCCTCGCTGCCCACCGCGACCTGGATGCGTCTGGTGTTGTGGAGCGCGGTCGGTTTCGCCCTGTATTTCTTTTACGGCTACTCGCACAGCCGGTTGCGGCGCGGCGCGCCGGAGCCGCCGGCCGCAGCGGCGGCTTCCGGCGCGGGCACCCGCTAGCCTGCTAGACGAGCAGCGCCGCCGGCGCGAGCGGTCCGATCGCGGCGAGCAGCGCTTCGTACACCTTGGGATTGCCGGCGACGATGTTGCTGCCGAGCGCGTATTGCGCGCCGGCGGGCGTTCCCACCCGGCCCCCGGCTTCCTGGATGAGCAGCGTGCCGGCGGCGGTGTCCCACGGGGACAGCCCGAATTCCCAAAACCCGTCGGTCCGGCCGGCCGCCACGTAGGCCAGGTCGAGCGACGCGGCGCCGGGCCTGCGTACCCCGGCCGCGGTCGACATGATCACCTTGAGCATGGCCAGATATTCGTCGATATAGCCGGCACCGGCGCGAAACGGCAGGCCGGTGCCGATCAGCGCGCCCTCGAGCGTGCGCTGCGTGCTGACGCGGATCTTTTTCCCCTCGAGCTGTGCACCGTCGCCGCGCGAGGCCGTGAAGAATTCCTGGCGCATGGGATCGTAGACGACCGCGTGCTGCAGCCGGCCCTTTTGCTCGACCGCGATGGAGACGGCGAAGGTGGGAAATCCGTGCAGGAAGTTCGTCGTTCCGTCCAATGGATCGATGATCCAGAGGAATTCGCTGTCGCCGCTGCGGCCCGTTTCCTCGGCGAGAAATGCGTGGTCCGGATGCGCGCGGCGCACCGTGGCGATGATCTCGGCCTCGGCCTTGCGGTCGATGTCGGTGACGAAATCGTTGCGGCCCTTGGTGTCGATCTTGATCGAATCGAGTCGCGAAAGGCTGCGTACGATCAGATCACCGGCGCGCCTGGCGGCGCGCATGCCGATATTGAGCAGTGGATGCATAGGCTGGCGCTAGAATAACAGAGCATGACCACCGCCGTTCGCATCGTGCTGATAGATCCCAGCCATCCGGGCAACATCGGATCGGTTGCGCGCGCCATGAAAAACATGGCGCTGCGGGAACTGGTGCTGGTGCGTCCGCGCGCTTTCCCGCACGCCGAGGCCGACGCCCTGGCTGCCGGAGCCGACGACGTGCTGGCCGCGGCGTGCGTCGTCGACAGCGTGGCGGAGGCCATCGCGGATTGCGGCTTCATCGCCGGCACGACCTCGCGCCCCCGTTCGTATCACTGGGAATTCACCACGCCGCGCGACGTGGCCGCGAGAGTCGTGGCGCTGGCGCAGGAGAACCGTGCGGCGCTGCTGTTCGGCTCCGAGCGCTACGGGCTCGCCAATGAAGACCTGCAGCATTGCAACGTGCTGGTGCGGATTCCGGCCAATCCTGACTATTGCTCGCTGAATCTGGCCATGTCGGTCCAGCTGCTGGCCTACGAGATATTCGTGGCGCGCGAGGCGCCCGGCTCGTTCACCCAGTTCGATCAACCGCTCGCGACCTCAGGCGACATCGAGCATTTCTACGCGCATCTGCAAAAGGTGCTCGACGACATCAATTTCGAGGACCGCACCGGACATCTTATGGAGCGCCTGCGCAGGCTGTTCAACCGCGCGCAGCTCGACCGCAACGAACTCAACATCATGCGCGGCATCCTGAGCGCCGTTCAGGGACGGCCGGATCAGGGCGTGCGCCGCCCGCTGAAATGAGTCCGGATGCCGCGCGCGCACCCATGACGGCGCCGGTCTACCTGGACAACGCGGCGACCACGCCGGTCGACCCGCGGGTGGCCGCCCGGATGGCCGAGTGCCTGACCGAGGCCGGCGTGTACGGCAATCCCGGCTCCGACGCACATGAATTCGGCGAGCGCGCAGCCGAGCGCGTCGAACGCGCGCGGGCGCAGGTGGCGGCGGCAGCGGGTGCCGAACCCGGGGAGGTGATCTGGACCTCGGGTGCAACGGAGGCGAATAATCTCGCCGTGTTCGGTGCCGCTCATTATTACCGCGATGCCGGCAGGCATGTGGTCACCGCCCGCACCGAACATCGGGCCGTGCTCGATCCTTGCCGCGAACTCGAGCGCCGCGGTTGGCGGGTCACCTACCTGGTACCGGACTCCGGTGGCGGCATCGATCCGGGCCAGGTGCAGGCGGCACTGCAGGGCGACACCACGCTGGTCTCCATCATGCACGTGAACAACGAGATCGGGGTGGTGCAGGACATTGCCGCCATCGCCGCGGTCTGCGCGCGTCACGGCGTGGCGCGCCTGCACGTCGATGCGGCGCAGAGCATGGGCAAATGCGCCATCGATTTCGGCGCAGCGGGCGTCGACCTGATGTCCCTGTCGGCGCACAAGGTCCACGGACCCAAGGGCGTCGGCGCTTTGCTGGTGTCGCGACGGCGCGATTTGCAGCTGCAGGCGCTGCAATTCGGCGGAGGCCAGGAGCGCGGTTTGCGGTCCGGAACCGTTCCGACTCATCAGGTCGTCGGCATGGGCGAAGCCTTCGCCCTGGCGGCGGCGGCGACGGCCGAAGGGCCGAGGGTGGCGGCACTGCGCGACCGGCTGTGGCAGGGACTCGAGGCCATCGGCCGGGTCCTGCGCAATGGCGCGGCGCAAAACACCGTGCCGCAGCTGCTCAATGTGTCCTTCGAGGAGGTGGAAGGCGAGAGCTTGCTCGCCGCGGTACGGGCCCAAGTGGCCGTATCGACCGGTTCGGCCTGCGCCTCCGCGGCGCGGGAGCCGTCGTATGTGCTGCGGGCGCTGGGGCGCGATGAACGCCTGGCCGAAAGCAGCCTGCGCTTCAGCCTCGGCCGCTTCACCACCCCGCAGGACATCGAGGTGGCCGTGGAGGCGGTGGCCGCAGCGGTGGCGCGGCTGCGGCGGATCGCCGGCGCATGAATTACAGCGAGCTGACGCAGCGCTATTTCGAGACCGCACCTGGCGCCGGCACCCTCGGGCCGGGGGCGGCCCGTGGCGCGGCCGGCAGCCGCGCGCAAGGCACCTGGGTGCAATTCGAGCTGCAAATCGATGCGCCGGGCGGGCGCATCGCGGCCGCGCGGTTCCTGGCCTTTGGATGCCCGCACACCATCGCCGTGGCCGCCTGGGTGGCCGAGGCGGCGGTGGGCCGGCTCCCGCAGCCGGCCTTGCCCGAGGGCGTGCAGGCCCTGCGGCGTCGATTCGACCTGCCGGTGGAGAAACTCGGGCGGCTACTGGTTGTCGAAGATGCATGGCTCGCGGCCATGGCGGACGCGGGTGTGAAAAGTTGAGCAGGAGTTCTCGTGCGCGGACCGCGCTTGCGTGTTATGTATATCGCCTGGAATTCTCGCAGAGGCTCGATATGGCGATCGTATTGACGGAATCGGCGGCGGATCGGGTGCGTTCCCACCTGGCGAAACGCGGTGCCGGCGTCGGCCTGCGCGTCGGCATCAAAAAGACCGGCTGCTCGGGTTTCGCGTATGTGGTCAATTATGCCGACGAAATTCACGCCGAAGACTGCGTTTTCGAGGCCCGAGGCGTCAAGGTGGTGGTGGATTCGGCCAGTTTGCCGCTGATCGACGGCACCATTGTCGACTTCGTCAAGCAGGGTTTGAACGAAGCCTTCAAGTTCCAGAACCCCAAGGCCAAGGGTGAGTGCGGCTGCGGCGAGAGTTTCAGCGTCTAGCGGCCGGCGCGGCCGATCGTCCCGCCCCCCGCGGGACAGTTTTTTCAAGTAATACAGGCACTTCGGCAGTCATTGGAATTGCTTGAGGGGACTCTCTCAAGTACACTTGCCGGCCATTTCTCGTTCCTTTCGTTCAAATCTTCAGTCGGGGACCGCATGCCAATTGAGCGCACCTTGTCGATCATCAAACCGGACGGCGTTGCCAAAAACCTGATCGGCGAAATCTATCGCCGCTTCGAGCAGGTGGGTCTGCGGGTGGTCGCTGCGCGCATGCAGCATTTGTCGGAACGGGAGGCCCAGGGCTTCTATGCCGTGCACCGGGAGCGCCCGTTTTTCAAGGATCTGGTGCTTTTCATGACCTCGGGGCCGGTCATGGTGCAGGTGCTCGAGGGCGAGGGCGCGGTCGCCAAGAACCGCGACGTCATGGGCGCCACCGATCCAAAAAAGGCCTCCAAGGGCACGATTCGCGCCGACCTCGCGACCAGCATCGATGAAAACATGGTGCATGGTTCGGACGCGGCCGACACGGCCGCACGGGAGATCGCGTATTTCTTCCGGGAAATCGAGGTCTGCCCGCGCACGCGCTAGCGTGCACCGCAGAGAAATCCGAGAGACATGAACATGCTGGCGGGCGATCGTGTGAATCTACTCGGCTTGCCGCGGCCTGAACTCGAGAGCTTCGTGGCGCAGCGTCTCGGCGCCAAGCCGTTTCGCGCACGCCAGCTCATGCACTGGATCTACCGGCGCGGCGCGGCGGATTTTGCAGAGATGACCGATCTTGCCAAGGATTTTCGCGCGCAACTCGCCGCTGTGGCGGGCATTTCCGTGCCGCAGATCGTCACCGAACAGCGCTCCGCCGACGGCACCCGCAAGTGGATGCTGCGAATGGACGCAGTGCAGGGCATCGAGACGGTGTTCATTCCCGAACCCGGCCGGGGCACGCTGTGCATTTCGAGCCAGGTGGGCTGCGCCATGGATTGCTCGTTTTGCGCAACCGCACAGCAGGGCTTCAACCGCAACCTGACCGTGGCGGAAATCGTCGGCCAGGTGTGGCTGGCGCAGCGCGAGCTGCGCAGCGGCGGCGCATCGGCCGGCCGTGTGATAACCAACGTGGTTTTCATGGGCATGGGCGAGCCGCTCGCCAATTATCGAAACGTCCTGCCGGCGATGCGCATCTTCCTGGATGATCTTGGATACGACCTGTCGCGGCGCCGCGTCACGCTGAGCACCTCGGGCCTGGTGCCGCAAATCCACAAGCTCGCCGAGGAGTGCAACGTGGCGCTTGCCGTGTCGCTGCATGCGCCGAACGACGAATTGCGCAACGAACTGGTGCCCATCAACCGCAAGCACCCGATCGATGAGCTGTTGGCGGCCTGCTGGCACTACCTCGACAAACAGAACGGGCGCAGCGTCACCTTCGAATACGTCATGCTGGACGGGGTCAACGACCAACGCGAACATGCGCGGCAGCTCGCGAAATTGCTGCGCGGACACCCGGCGAAGGTCAATCTGATCCCCTTCAACTCCTTTCCCGGGACACGCTACAGCTGCTCGCCGGCGGCGGCGATCGTCGGCTTCCGGGACGTCCTGAACGAGCACGGGGTCATTGCGACCATCCGCAAGACGCGCGGCGACGACATCGAGGCGGCGTGCGGCCAGCTCGCCGGCCGCGTCACCAACCGGGCGACCGTGCGGCTCGGTCAGCGGCTGCCGATCGCGCCGGCGGAAGTGCCGTGAGATATCTGGCGGCGGCCTGCGTGCTGGCGCTGTCTGCCTGCGTGCAGAACACCGTGGCACCCGGCAAATCACCGGAGGCCGCCGCTTCGGTGAACACGCAGCTCGCGATCGAGTACATGCGGCTCGGCAAGCTCGGCACCTCGCGCGAGATGATCGAGCGGGCGCTGAAACAGGACCCGCGCAGCGCAAGCGTGCAGGCGACGGCCGGTCTGATATACGAGCGTCTGGGCGAGAGCGCCAAGGCCGAGCATTCCTACGCCACCGCCGCGCGGCTCGGCAGGGACGACCCGAACATCCAGAACACCTATGCCGGCTTCCTATGCCGCACCGGCCGGGCCGTCGAGGGCGAAAAGCTGTTCGTCGAGGTGGCGCGCAATCCCACCTATCTGACGCCCGAGGTTGCCCTGGTCAACGCCGGGGTTTGCGTTCGCGGCGCGGGCGACAACATCAACAGTGAGCGCTATTTCCGGCAGGCGCTCGCGATCCATCCGAACCTGGCCGAAGCCCTGCTGCAATTGGGCAATCTGGAATTCGACCGCGGCGATGCCGACCAGGCGCGTGAAGAAGTGCAGCGCTACCTCGCCGTCAATCCGGCCACTCCCGAGGTTCTCTGGCTCGGCATGCGCGCCGAGCGCAAGCTCGGGGATGCCACCGCTGCGGCATCGTATGCGCGGCGGTTGCAGACTGAATTCCCCACCTCGGAGCAGGCGCAGATGATGCGCGCCGGCATCGATCGATGAGCGAGGCCGTGGAGACCCCCGGGCCACGTCTGCGGCGCGAGCGCGAACGCCAGGGCCTGAGCGTGCAGAAGGCGGCGGACGAGATGCACCTCGACACCTGGGTGATCGAGGCGCTCGAATCCGACACCTATGCGCGCGTCGGGCCGGCGGTTTATGCCAGGGGCCATTTGCGCAAATATGCCGCACTGCTGGGACTGCCGCCGGCCGAGATCGTCGCCGGCTATGAGGCCCTGCAGCTCGGCGATCAGCAGCCCCAGGCCGCCAATGTTCGCGCGTTGGTGCCGCATTCCGGCCTGCACAATCTGCCGTGGGCCGGCATCGCGGGCACCGCCATCGTCGTGTTGCTGGTGGCCGGCATCCTGTGGTGGCAGCCCTGGCAACAGCGCGTGCCCGCGGTCGCCAAGGCGAGCCCGGCAGCCGAAACACCGGCCGCGGATGTCGCGGCCGGGTCCGGCGGTGCCCTAGCCTCCGGCGCCGCGGCGGCCGCGAACGACGCGCCGCCGCCGATCCAGGCCGCCGAACCCGCCGCGGCCGCGGCGCCTGCGTCCGGCACACCGGGCACCGCGCCCACCGAACCGCAGTCCGCAGCCGCCATGTCCGCTCCCGCGCAGACCTCGGCCGCGCCAGGCGCTCCAGAATTGGGCGCCGGGCATGCGCGCCTGCGCATGAGCTTCTCCGCGGATTCCTGGGTCGACGTGCGCGATGCGAAGGGCAAGCGCGTATTCGCCGGCAACGGCCGCGCCAACAGCGTCAAGTCGCTTGCGGGCGAGGCGCCGCTGCGCGTCTATCTGGGTTTCGCCAGCGGCGTGCAGCTCGAAATCAACGAGCGGGCGGTCGCGATCGGACCGCAGTTCGTCAATGGCGACGTGGCGCGCTTCGAGGCGGGCGCAGACGGGATCCTGCGCCGTGATTCGCACAACGCGCGCCCACACGGCTGAAGGGCGACGTGAGCAAAATCATCGAGCCCCTGCGCGGCGTTCACGACGTGTTGCCGGCACAATCGCCCGCCTGGCAATTTCTCGAGCGCCATACGCGCGAGGTATTCGCAGCCTACGCATACGAGGAGATGCGCGTACCCATCATCGAGCAGACACAGCTGTTCCGGCGCTCGATCGGCGATTTCACGGACATCGTCGAGAAGGAGATGTTCAGCTTCACCGATCAGGGTGACGATCAGATCACCTTGAGGCCCGAGGCGACCGCCGGCATGGCGCGCGCCGTGATCTCCAACGGAATGCTACGCGAAGGCCGGCTGCGCCTGTGGTGCATGGGGCCCATGTTTCGCCGCGAACGTCCGCAGGCGGGCCGCTACCGCCAATTTCATCAGATCGACGCCGAGGCCTTCGGTTTCGAAGGGCCGGACATCGACGCCGAACTGATCCTGCTGTCGGCCCGGCTGCTGCGGCGGGTGGGCCTGTCCGGCGTGAAGCTGCACCTGAATTCGCTCGGCACGGCGGCGGCCCGCACCGCATACCGCGAACGCCTGAGCGAATACTTCAAGGCGTACGAATCGACGCTCGATGAGGACAGCCGGCGCCGGCTGCACGGCAATCCGCTGCGCATCCTGGACAGCAAGGACCCCGATACGCAGCGTATCGTGGCCGGCGCCCCGTCGTTGCTCGAGTCGCTCGACCCCGCGTCCCTTACACATTTCGAGCGGCTGTGTTCCCACCTGCGCGGCGCCGGCATCGAGTATCATGTCGAGCCACGACTGGTCCGCGGCCTGGATTACTACACGCGCACGGTGTTCGAATGGATCACGGACGATCTCGGCGCCCAAGGCACTGTTTGCGCCGGCGGACGTTACGACGGGCTGGTGGCGCAACTGGGCGGTGCGGCCACGCCGGGAATCGGCTGGGCCATGGGACAAGAGCGGATCGTGATGCTCATCGAGAAGCTGGGCAGCGCGATGGCGCGAGAACGGCCGCAGGTTTATTTGGTGCTGGTCGGGGAACCTGCCGAGGTTTTGGGCTTCAAAGTTGCGGAGCAGCTGCGTGATGTGCAGCCCCGGCTGAAATTGCAGATCAACGCCGGCGGCGGCAATTTCAAGACGCAGTTCAGACGCGCAGACAAGAGCGGCGCCGAATACGCCATCGTGCTCGGCGAGGACGAGGCCGCGCGCGGCGTCGCGGCGTTGAAGGCGTTGCGTCGCGAGTCGGCGCAGGAGGAATGCGCAATCGGCGCCCTGGGCGAACGTCTGGGCGCCTTGTTGGGTCTCACGGGGGTGGCGGAGTAGACATGGCAGAAGATTATTTGACCGACGACGAGCAGGTCGAGGCCGTCAAGCGCTGGACCGCCGAGAACGGGCTGTGGGTGCTCGGAGGCATCGTCATCGGCGCCGTGCTGCTGTTTGGATGGCGTTATTACGAGAGCTACCGCAACGAACACGCGCTGAAGGCAGCCGCGCAGTTCGGCGACATGACGGCGGCGCTCGACCGGGGCGACCGGGTGGTTGCGAGGCGCATCGCCGATGGGCTGATCCGGGACTATTCGAACACACCGTACGCCGACCAGGCCGAACTCGCGCGCGCGCGCCTGTCGGTGGAGGCGAACGACCTCGCCGGCGCCGTGGCGCCGTTGACCGCGGTGATGAGCGGCTCGAGCGACGAGGAGCTGCGCAACATCGCGCGCTTGCGCCTGGCGCGCGTGCTGATCGACCAGGGCAAGGCGGATGCGGCGCTCAGCGCGCTCGCCGACGCCAAGGCCGGGGCGTTCGCCGGGCGTTATCACGAGGTGCGCGGCGATGCGCTGTATGCCAAGAAGGATTTGGGCGGCGCATTGACCGAATACAAATCCGCGCTGGCCGCCAGCGAAGCGCATGGTGTCGACGCCGGCCTGCTGCAGCTGAAGATCGCCGACATCGGCGCGCTCGCGGCCCCGGCGCCCGGCGCGACCGCCAAGGCCACACCCTGATGCGCCATACCCCGATGCGCCACACGCTGAAGCGTCCGCTGCTGGCCGCTCTCGCCGTGCTCGCGTTTGCAGCCGGTTGCGACAAGGACAAGGATGTCGAACCGCCGGCCGTGCTGGTCAATTTCCCCGCGAAGCTGCCGGTTCGCGAGATCTGGAGCGCGAATCTCGGCGGCGGCAAGAAACAGATGCTGCTGCGGCTCGGCCTCGGACCGGCCATCGACAACGGCGTGGCCTACGCCGCCTCGCACAAGGGCGAGGTGCTGGCGGTGGCGCTCGAATCGGGCAAGCACCTGTGGGTCAAGAACCTGAAGCTACCGCTGTCGGCCGGACCCGCGGCCGCGGACGGCCTGCTGGTGGTCGGCTCGAGCAAGGGTGCGGTAATCGCCCTGGACGCGGCGAGCGGCCGGCAATTGTGGCGCACCCAGGTCAATGCCGAGCTGCTCGCAGCCCCGGCGATCGGCGAGTCGGTGGTGGTGCTGCGTTCCGTGGACGGCCGCCTGCGCGGGCTGAGCCGCAGCACCGGCAAGGAGATGTGGTCGGTGGATCAGCAGGTCCCGCGTTTGAGCCTGCGCGGCACGGCCACGCCGATCATCGCCAAGGATCTGGCCATCTGCGGATTCGACAACGGCAAGGTGATGGCGGTTTCCCTCTCGAACGGCGATACGGTGTGGGACACGGCCCTGGCATCGCCGCATGGACGCACCGAGCTCGATCGCCTGATCGACATCGATTCGGCCGTGCGCGTCGTCGGCGACGATGTCTATGCCGCCGGGTTTCAGGGCCGAACGGCGATGCTCGCACTCGATTCGGGTCAGGTTTGGTGGTCGCACGACATGTCGAGCTACCGCGGACTGACGGTCGATTCGGAGACCGTGTTCATATCCCAATCCGACGGCATCGTCGTGGCGCTGCGCGAGCGCGACGGCTCGGAGCTGTGGCGCAACGACAAACTGAAGCGCCGCGGTCTGACCGAGCCGGTCCTCACGAGCACCGCCGTCGTGGTCGCCGATTTCCAGGGCTACGTGCACTGGCTCGACAAGGCCAGCGGGGAGTTGGTCGCCCGCATGCGCGTCGCCAAGGACAGGGTCTCCAACCCGCTGGTCGCCTCGGGCGATATCGTGGTCGCGCTGACCGACGGCGGAAAAATGGCGGCTTTTCGCGTCTCGCCGCCGCCCAAACCCTCGCCGCCCAAGCCCTGAAGAGACCTCTTGCTGCCGGTCGTTGCATTGATTGGTCGACCGAATGTCGGCAAATCGACGTTGTTCAATGCCATGACCGGAACGCGCGATGCGCTGGTCGCCGATCTGCCGGGACTGACGCGGGATAGGCAGTACGGCTTCGCCCGGCGCTGCGATGTGCCGTGCATCGTGGTCGACACCGGCGGCCTGGTCGAAAACGCCGACGCGATCGAGAGTTTGATGATCGCGCAGACCGATCGTGCGATCGCCGAGGCGGACCGGCTGATCGTGCTCGTGGACGGCCGCGCCGGGTTGACGCCCCAGGATCAGTTCGTGGCGCAGCTGGCGCGGCGCAGCGGCAAGGCGGTGTTTCTCGCGGTCAACAAGACCGAAGGATTCGATCACGACGTCGCGGTCGCGGATTTTCATTCGCTCGGCCTGGGCGAGCCGCACCCGATCTCGGCGGCGCATGATCAGGGCGTCATTTCGCTGCTCGAGGCGGCCCTCGTGGGTCTCGCTCCGGACCCGCACGACGGACCCGAGACGACCGGCATCAAGGTTGCGGTGATCGGCCGGCCGAATGTCGGCAAGAGCACGCTTATCAACCGTCTGCTCGGCGAAAATCGCCTGGTCGCCTTCGACGAACCAGGAACCACCCGCGACGCGGTGCTGGTGCCCTTCGAACGCGACGGCGAGCACTACACCCTGATCGATACCGCCGGCGTGCGCCGGCGCGCCCGCATCGAGGATGCGGTCGAGAAGTTCAGTGTGATCAAGACGCTGCAGGCGATCGAGACCGCCCACGTGGTCGTGGTCGTCATGGACGCCCACGACACGGTCGCGGAACAGGACGCGAGCCTCCTCGGAACGGTGATCGAACAGGGGCGGGCGCTGGTCATCGCCGTCAACAAATGGGACAACATTCCCGCCGAGCAGCGCGATTTGATCCGCGGCCAGATCGAGCAGCGCATCCCGTTCGCCGATTTCGCGCCGCTGCACTTCATTTCGGCTCGCCATGGCAGCGGCGTGGGCGAATTGTTCGCGTCGGTGCGGAAAGTGTACGCGGCGGCGACGCGGGAAATGGCGACCCCGGAATTGACGCGCGTGCTGGAGGCGGCGATCGAAAGCCATCAGCCGCCGCTGGTTCGCGGCCGGCGCATCAAGCTGCGCTATGCGCACCAGGGCGGCCGCAATCCGCCGGTGATCGTCATTCATGGAAACCAAACGGATCACGTGCCCGACGCCTACCGGCGCTATCTGGTGAATGTGTTTCGCAAGGCCTTCGACCTGGCGGGGACCCCGGTTCGAGTCGCGTTCCGCAGCGAGGAGAACCCCTTCGCGGGCAGGCGCAATCCGCTCACGCCGCGACAAGTGCGCAAGCGCAAGCGGCTCATCCAGCGAAATAAGCGCTGACAGCCGACAATTCCGTCCGCGGCACTTTAAGGACGCGCCCGAGAACGGTACCATCGCAGGCCTCGGGAGCCGCCTGGCGGGATGTTGCGGGGAGAATTCGTGGCTAACTTTCGCAGGTCGAAGGCCGTCTGGGTTTTGGCCGTCCTCCTGGTTCTGGTTGCGTTGTACGCACTCGGCGGTTTTCTGCTCGCACCGAAGCTCGCGCGCTCGGCGCTCATCGAAAACATCCAGAAGCAGCTGAACGTCACGCCGACGGTGGGCGACATCCGCATCAACCCGTTTCTGTTGCAGGTGGAGGTGAAGGGCTTTTCGCTGCCCGACGCCGACGGCACCAAGCTGGTGGGATTCGACCGGCTGTTCGTCGATTTCGGGCTGTCGTCCCTGTGGCACCGGGCGTTCGTGTTCAAGACCATCGACATCGATGGCCCGTTCGCCCATGCGGTGGTCGCCACGGACGGTTCGGTGAATCTGCTGCGGTTGCAGCCGACGGCACCGCCGAGCGCCACGCCGCCCCCCAAGTCGGGTCCCCTGCCGGCGATCCAAATCGGCGATTTCAGCGTCAGCCGCGGCCTGGTGACCTACGATGACCTCAGCCGTCCGTCGCATTTTTCGACGCGCCTCGAGCCCATCAATTTCGATCTGCGGGATTTCAGCACCGGCAGCGAGGGGGAAAGCGGGCGCTTCACCTTCAGCGGCGCGTCGAAGCTCGGCGAGCGCATCGAATGGCACGGGCAGCTGGGTGTGCAACCGGTGCAATCGGACGGCGATTTGCGCATCGACGGACTGCACGCGCGCACCATCTGGGAATATCTGGAGGACCAGCTCGGCTTCGTCGTCCACTCCGGCACCATCGACGTCGCCGCCACGTATCACTTCGCGCTCCGCGACTCGGTGGAATTGAAGGTCGACGTGTCGAAAGTCACGGTGAGCGATCTCGGTTTGCGCGCGAAGGAGGCCGACGTCGATTGGATCCTCGTACCCACCTTCAGCGTGAGCGGTGCGTCGGTCGATCTCGCGAAGCGCGAAGCGCACGTCGATTCGGTGGGGTTGTCGGGGGTGAAGGTCACCGCCTGGTTGAACCCCGACAAGTCGGTCAATCTGACCCAGCTCGCGGCCCCGCCCCACCCGGCGGCGCCCCCGGCAGCGTTGTCGCCGGCGCCGACGACATCGACGACGACAGCGTCAACGGCGGCAGCGCCGACGGCACCGACGCAGACCGCGGCGTCCGCGGCGCCGCCGTGGCGCTTCGATCTGCGTGAATTCAGCCTGCAGGCGGCGAGCCTCAGCGCCGAGGATCGCAGCACCAAGCCCGTCGCCAAGCTCCTGCTCGCGCCATTTTCCGTGAAGCTCACGGGCTTGAGCCAGGATTTGACGAAATCCGTGGGTTTCGAGCTCGACACGGGAATCAACGGCCCGGGCAGCCTGCAGCTGGGCGGCGATGTCACGCCGCAGCCGCTCGCAGCCAATCTGTCGGTGAAGCTGGGTGGCGTCGATCTGACGGCGATCCAGCCCTACCTGCAGCAATACACGGCGATGACGCTGCTCGGCGGTCATTTGAGCGGGGATGCCAAAGTGCGCTACGGCCGCGACAAGCCGGCGCTGCAGCTCACCGGCAATCTGCGGGTGGACAAGCTGCACACGGTCGACAATACGCTTCACGACGATTTCATCTCCTGGGACCGCCTCGAGGTGCTTGGCGTGAAGTACAGCCAGGGCCCGGACCGGTTGGAGATCGATCAAATCGTGGCCCGTAAGCCTTACGCGCGCGTCATCATCGAGGCGGATTCGAGCCTGAACGTGAAGCGCGTGCTGACGGGTCCGGGCGCGGGTGCGGCGCCGAAGCCCGCCAAGGCGGCGGCAGCCGCGAAGCAGCCCCCGAATGCCGGCCCGGCCGCGACAGCCGCGACAGCGCCTCGCGACACCATGCCCATGGCGATCCGCAAAATACTGATTCAGGCGGGCGTGGCGAATTTCTCGGATCTGTCGATCAAACCGAATTTTGCCGCGAGCATCCAGTCCCTGGAGGGCAGCGTCCTCGGGCTGTCGTCCAAGCCGAATTCGCGCGCCAAGGTCGACCTGCACGGCCAGGTGGACCCGTTCGCTCCGGTGGCTATCAACGGCGAGGTCAATGTGCTCGGCCCGACGCTGTACACGGATCTGGCGATCAGTTTCCGCAACATCGAGCTGACGATGTTCAATCCATATTCCGGCAAGTTCGCCGGCTACAACATCACCAAGGGCAAGCTCACCACCGAATTTCACTACAAGGTCGACGGCCGCAAGCTCGATGCGCAGCATCATGTGACGGTGGATCAGCTCGAATTTGGCGAGAAGACGGCGAGTAAGGACGCCGTGTCGCTGCCCGTCAAGCTCGCGGTGTCGCTGCTGAAGGATCGAAACGGGGTGATCGACCTGGATCTGCCGGTGACCGGTTCGCTCGACGACCCGCAATTTCGCCTGGGTCCTCTCATCTGGAAAGTGCTGCTCAATCTGCTGGTGAAGGCCGTGACCGCTCCGTTCGCGCTGCTCGGGTCGCTGTTCGGCGGCGGTCCCGACATGCAGTTCATCGATTTCGGGCCGGGACTCGCCGCGCTCGATGGCCCGGCCACCGCGAAGGTCAACTCGGTGTCGAAGGTGCTGGCTGAGCGGCCGCAACTCAAGATCGAGGTGCCGATCGCCTCGGTGCCCGATGTCGATCGACCGGCCCTGCTGCAAGCGCGCTTCAACGCCGAAGTGCAGGATCAGCTGTCGGCCGGCAGGAACGCCAAAGCCGGTGTCCCGTTCGATCAGCTCGAACCCCGCGCCAAGCTCGAACTGCTTTCGGCGCTGTACAAGAAGGAGCTGGGCGCAGCGCCGACATTTGCCGCCGACGCGGCCGGCAAGTCGAAGGACGACATCGTGGCCGATCACGTCGGATTTCTCGAGCAGCAGCTGCGGAGCCACGTCACCGTTGCGGACGCCGATCTGAAGGCACTCGCCGAACAGCGGGCGACGCTGGTGCAGTCCGCCTTGCTCGCCGGCACGCAAATCGATCCGGCGCGCATCTTCCTGGTCGTCAACGACAAGGCCAAGGCGCAGGACGGGCAAGCCCGGCTCGAATTGGTGCTGCAATGAGCCGGCCGGCCACCGCCCAAAAAAGTGCGAGTCCTACACCACAATCGGTGCGTTTGCTGGAATAATTGCGTTAAAAAATAATGACATATGCGGGTGCCGCGCCGCATTAAAATGATGCACCATTTTGGACGCCGCGCGCCCGATTGGTGCGCTCATGCGCAGGTGATGCGCTCGATAGTTGGTACAAGGCACTGATAGTCCAAAGGTCCTTGGTGCTGGCACACCACGTGCTTTAGAAAACACGGGAACCGGGTCATTGGTCGACCCGGGAACATGTCGAAGACCAACACGGGGGAGGGATGTCAGAAGATGAAGCTCATCACCGCGATCATCAAACCGTTCAAGCTCGATGACGTTCGCAAGGCCATCAGCGACGTCGGCGTGCAAGGCGTGACCGTCACCGAAGTGCGCGGCTTCGGTCGCCAGCGCGGCCATACCGAAATCTACCGCGGCGCCGAGTATGCCGTCGAATTCGTTCCGAAGACGAAAATCGAGATTGCGGTGGCCGATCCGCTCGCCGAACAGGTGATCGAGGCGATCACCAAATCCGCCCAAACCGGCAAGGTCGGCGACGGCAAGATCTTCGTATTCGATCTCGCGCAGGTGGTGCGCATCCGCACGGGTGAGCGCGACGCCAGCGCAATTTAGACCTTTAGGGAGATTCGCATTGATGACTAAACTGTCTCGATTGGCCTGTCTCGGATTGCTGGCGCTCTCCGTACACACCGTATGGGCCGACGATGCGCCGGCGACGGCCACGCCGACCGCAAGTGCTCCTTCGGCGGTGGCGCCTGCTGCCGCCCCGCCGGCACCGACCGAACCGGTTCTGGTCGGCTTCGACAAGATCAATTCGGGCGACACCGCCTGGATGCTGACGTCGACGGCGCTGGTGCTCATGATGACCATACCCGGCCTGGCGCTGTTCTATGGGGGCATGGTCCGCAAGAAAAACGTCCTCGCCACCCTGATGCAGAGCTTCGCGATCACCTGCGTGGTCACGATACTGTGGTGGGTGATTGGCTATTCGTGGGCATTCACGCCCGGTACGAATCCCTACCTCGTGGGGGGCACTTCGCGCGCGTTGCTCGGCGGCATGCTCTACCAGCACGACGCCATGAAGCTCACGGTTTCGCATCTCGGGCTGACGGTGCCCGAGACCGTGTACGCCATGTTCCAGCTGACCTTCGCGATCATCACGCCGGCGTTGATATGCGGTTCGTTCGCCGACCGCATGAAGTTCTCCTCCATGCTCATCTTCATGGCGGTCTGGTCGCTGGTCGTATATTCACCCATTGCACACTGGGTGTGGGAACCCTCCGGGTGGCTTGCCGCCAAGGGCGTTCTGGATTTCGCCGGCGGCACCGTGGTGCACATCAACGCCGGCATCGCAGGTCTGGCGAGCTGTCTGATCATGGGCAAGCGGCTCGGCTATCCGAAAGAGGCCATGCCGCCCTACAATCTGACCTACACGGTGATCGGCGCATCGCTGCTGTGGGTGGGCTGGTTCGGCTTCAATGCCGGTTCGGCCGTCGCCTCCGACGGGCGTGCGGGCATGGCGATGTTGGCGACCCAGATCGCGACCGCCTCGGCAGCCCTCGGCTGGATGTTTGCCGAATGGATATCCAAGGGCAAACCGAGCGTGCTCGGCATCGCATCGGGGGCGGTCGCGGGTCTGGTGGCGATCACGCCGGCATCGGGATTCGTCGGACCTTCCGCGTCCGTGATCATCGGCGTGGTCGCCGGCGTGGTCTGCTTCCTGTCGGCCACCTCGTTGAAGAGCGCGCTCGGCTACGATGATTCACTGGACGCGTTCGGGGTGCACTGCGTCGGCGGAATCATCGGTGCGCTGCTGACCGGGGTTTTCGCCAGCAAGGAAATCAGCGGTTCGGACGGATCCGTGCTCACACAGCTCTGGGGAGTGGGCACGACGCTGATCTACGGCTTCACCGTCAGTTCCATCATCCTGAAAATCATCGATGTGACCATCGGCCTTCGGGTCACCGAAGAGCAGGAGCGGGAGGGACTGGACATCTCCCAGCATGGAGAGCGGATCGAGTAATTCCCAGAACGGCTATATAGGCTGAATGCTGCGATGCAACCAGAACTTCGGCGAGCCGGCGCACTCTAGTGAGCATCGACCCAGCAGGGAGTCCGGCATGACGCGCACATTGTCCTTGGCCATCGCGTTGGGTGGATTTGCGGCGGGAGCCGCCCCGCAGATCGCACTCGCCGCAGATCCGGCGCCGGCGCCGGAGGCGCGTATTGCGTTCGCCGACCGCCATGGAATCAACGACTGGCGGGTCGTGAATGATCAGACGGTGCTCATACAGAGCCGCGATCACACCTGGTACAAGGCCACCCTGCTCGGGCACTGCAATGATCTGCCCTTCGCCGAGCACCTCGGCTTCAAGACCAACGCCGACGGCAGCTTCGACAGATTCGGCGAAATCCTGCTGCATCATCAGCATTGCCCGCTGGTGTCGCTGATTCAAACCGCTGCGCCCGACAAGAAGATCGCGCCGAAGAATGCGACCGTGCCGGCGCCGGCGCCTCGTACGCCGGCGAACCCGCCGGCGGTCTGACGCCCGATCGCGGGGCGGCCTCAGCCGCCGGTGGCGAATTCAGGGTACAGCGTCATGCCGCCGTCGACGAAAATGCTCGCGCCGGTGATGTAGTCGGACAGATCCGAGGCGAGCATGACCGCGACCCGGCCGATGTCCTCGGGTTCGCCGATGCGCTTGTAGGGAATGTGGGTCATCAGCGCCGCATAAGCCGCGGGGGTATCCCAGGCGGTGGTGTTGATGGGCGTGCGGATGGCGCCGGGACAAATGCTGTTGACGCGTACGCCGAATGGAGCGCCCTCCTGGGCCAGGGTCTTCATCATCAGCATGATGCCTCCCTTGGAGGCCGCATAGTTCGCATGGCTGCTCCAGGGAATGACCTCGTGGACCGAGCTGATGCAGATGATCTTGCCGGCTGCCACCGACACCTCGCGCACGATTCCGCGGCGTTTGAATTCGCGCAGCGCTTCGCGCGCGCACAGGAATTGGCCCGAGAGATTGACGCCGAGCACGAAATTCCACTGCGCCAGGGTCATTTGATCGAAGGGGGCGTCGCGCTGCAATCCGGCGTTGTTGACGAGGATGTCGATGGTGCCGTACTCCTGGTACATGCGCTGGAACATCGCCTGAACCTCGGCCTCGTCCGACACATCCGCCTTGATGGCGACGGCGCGCGAGCCGGCGGCGATGATGGCGTCGACGACCTCCTGCGCCGCTGCATCGCCGTCCACATAGTTGACGGCGACATCCGCTCCCGACTGGCCGAGTGCGATGGCAATGGCCCTGCCGATGCCGGAGTTGGCACCGGTCACCAGGGCTTTCTGTCCCTTGAGCAGAACCGGAATGACCTGCGTGGCTGACGGTGGGCTGGCTGCGACACTCATGCGGATCACCCCGTGTTCATTGGCGGACGAATAGTTCCGGGTCGACCCAGGCGCGGTTCAGGCTGAGAGCCCAATGCAGATGCGGACCCGTGGCCCGACCGGTCATGCCGACCGCACCAATGCGTGCGCCGGCGACGACCTGCTGCCCGGGCCGCACGTCGACGGCGCTCAGGTGACAATACATGCTGAAAAAACCGCGGCCATGATCTAGCACCACCGTGTTGCCGGTGAAAAAATAGTCGCCGATGTCGACGACCTCGCCCGCGGCGGGCGCCAGCACCGCGGTGCCGCTCGGCGCGGCGATGTCCATGCCGCTGTGCGGACTGCGCGACTCGCCGTTGAAGACGCGCCGCAGGCCAAACGAGCTGCTGCGCACGCCCGGTACCGGCTGCGCCAGCAGCAGTGTGTCGGGTTGCCGCGAGGACCAGTGGTTCAGCGCGCGATCGATTTTGCCGCGCTCGCTCGCAACGCGCGCGAGATCGTCCGCAGACAGGTCCACCTGCTTGGGTGGGACCTGCAAGGATTGGCTGGCGTAGCGCTTCGCCGCCACCGTAAAGCCGATCCTGCGCGCGGCGCCGTCTGGGCCGCGGACGCGCACCGTGATCTGCCTGATGCCGACGGGAGCCGACAGGGGAATTCCGATCAGCGCGAACCAGCCGGCGCCGTCATTGACGACCAGCGCCCGATGCCCGTCCGCATCGACATAGGGCACGGAGTCCGCAGCCGATCCGGCTGCAGTCAGAGGAATGATTTTCACACCACCCGGGACCGCACTCTCGCGCGGCATGGGCATCGACGCGACCAAAGCCGGCAGCAGCGAGGTCAGGATCAGCGCGCTGCGCATCAAGCCGAGCCGCCCTCGACCTTGGCGCGGATTCGCCCGTGCGCCAGCCGCGCCACGATGCGCATGCCCGCGGGCGCCGCCGCCGCATCGCGCAGAATCGCGCCGTCCTCGGTGCTCACGATGGCGTAGCCGCGATCGAGCGTGGCGAGCGGACTCACGGCGTTCAGGGTGCGCACCAACGGCAGCAGCCGCTCGCGTGCCTGACGCAGGGTCAGGCGGCCGGCGGCGCCCAATCTGGCCTGCAAAGCGCGCTGGGCCGCCAGTGCCTCGCGCACCTGCGTCGCCGGACTCACGCCCCACAGCCGGCTGCGCCGCAGGGCGAGCCCCGTATGTTGGTCCGCGAGCGACTTGCGCAGCGCGCGCCCCATGCGCCGTTCGAGGTCGTCCAGACGCTGCATCTGCTGCGCCAGGCGGGCGGAAGGGCTCACCTGCGCCGCACGGCCTGCGAGCCAGCGCAGGCGGGTCTGTTGCTCGGCCAATCGCCGCAACACGATCCGCTGCAGCCGGCTATGGAAGGCCTGATAGGATTTCAGCCATTCAAGCGCGTCGGGCACGACCAGCTCCGCGGCGGCCGACGGGGTGGGAGCGCGCACGTCGGCGGCGAAATCCGCGATGCTGACGTCGATCTCGTGGCCGACGCCGGACACCACGGGAATGGGGGAGGCTACGATGGCGCGCGCCAGCGCCTCGTCGTTGAAGGCCCACAGATCCTCCAGCGAGCCGCCGCCGCGCGCTAGGATCAGGACATCGCACTCGGCGCGCTGCCGGGCCAGGACCAGCGCAGCGATGATCTCGGCCGCTGCCGCCGCGCCCTGCACCGCCACCGGGTAGATGAGCACCGCCGCCGCCGGAAAGCGCCGTGCGAGGACGTGCAGGATGTCACGGATGGCCGCTCCCGTGGGCGAGGTGATCACGCCGATGCGCCGGGGCAGGGCGGGCAGCGGGCGTTTGCGATCCACGGCGAACAGGCCTTCGGCGGCGAGCCTGGCGGCCAGCTGCTCGAATTGGCGCTTCAGCGCTCCGAGCCCGGAATCCTCCATGGAATCGACGATGAGCTGAAACTCGCCGCGCGGCTCGTAGAGACCCACGCGGGCGTGCACCAGCACCTTCTGGCCGTCCCGGGCCGTGAAGCCGCACAGCATGTTTCGCTGCCGGAACATCGCGCAGCGCACCTGCGACGTCGCGTCCTTGAGCGTGAAATACCAGTGTCCGGAGCTGGGTCGTGCAAAATTGGAGATCTCGGCCTCGAGCCACACACTGGCGAATCCCCGCTCGAGCAGCACCCGTACCTCGCGATTCAGGCGTGAAACGCTGTAAATGTCCCGCTGCGGCGGGGACGAAAAGGGCTCGCCGGCTGCATATTCCATGGCCAAATCATACTGCGGTTTACCGCGCTGCAGGTGCAAGGTACAATGCGCCGCCTCTTGGATGACGGTGCGTGATCGCTCCCCCAATGCGTATTCTTGAAGAGGCTCTTACTTTCGACGACGTGCTGCTGGTACCGGCCTACTCCGAGGTCCTGCCGCGCGAGGTATCCCTGGGCACCTGGTTGACCCGGGAAATACGCGTGAATCTGCCGATGATTTCCGCAGCCATGGACACTGTCACCGAGGCGCGGCTGGCGATCACCATCGCGCAGGAAGGCGGCATCGGCATCATCCACAAGAACATGTCGATCGCCCACCAGGCACGCGAAGTGGACCGCGTGAAGAAGTTCGAGAGCGGCGTGATCACCGACCCGATCAGCGTGAATCCGGACATGACCATCCGCCAGGTCATCGAATTGACGCGCGCCAAGAACATCTCCGGCGTCCCCGTCGTGCTCGGCACCAAGGTGGTGGGGATCGTGACGCACCGGGATCTGCGTTTCGAGACCAAGCTCGATGCGCCGGTTTCCTCCGTGATGACCCCGAAGGAGCGCCTGATCACGGTGCGCGAGAACGCGCCCAAGGACGAGGTGCTGGCCCTTTTGCACAAGCATCGCATCGAAAAGGTGCTGGTGGTGGCCGGTGACCACGAGCTCAAGGGCATGATCACTGTCAAGGATTTCCAAAAGGCCACGGAATTCCCGAACGCCTGCAAGGACGATGTGGGTAGCCTGCGGGTGGGCGCGGCGGTCGGCACCACTCCGGATACGCTGCAGCGCGTCGCCGCATTGCGCGAGGCGGGCGTCGACGTGATCGTGGTCGACACCTCGCACGGCCATTCGCGCGGGGTGTTGGACACAGTCGCCAAAATCAAGAAGGCCCACCCGGACATGCAGGTCGTCGGCGGCAACATCGTGACCGCGGAGGCGGCGCTCGATCTGGTGAAGGCCGGGGCAGACGCCGTCAAGGTGGGCATCGGACCCGGCTCGATCTGCACCACGCGCATCGTGGCGGGCGTCGGCGTGCCGCAGATCAGCGCCATATCGCGGGTTGCCGTCGCCCTCGAAGGCAGCGGTGTACCGGTGATCGGCGACGGCGGCATACGCTATTCCGGAGACATCGCCAAGGCGCTGGCGGCCGGTGCCCACAGCGTGATGATCGGCGGCCTGTTCGCCGGCACCGAGGAGTCCCCGGGCGAGGTGGAGCTGTATCAGGGCGGATCCTACAAGGCCTATCGCGGGATGGGATCCATCGGCGCGATGTCGCAGGCCCATGGATCGAGCGACCGGTACTTTCAGGACACCACCACGGAACTCGAGAAGCTCGTGCCGGAGGGCATCGAAGGCCGCGTAGCGTACAAGGGCAGCCTGGTTGCCATACTCCTGCAGCTGTCCGGCGGCCTGCGGGCCGCGATGGGATACACCGGCAGCAACAGCATCGAGGAGATGCGCACGCGGCCGCAATTCGTACGCATAACCAACGCGGGCGTTCGTGAGAGCCACGTGCACGACGTGACCATCACCAAAGAAGCCCCGAACTACCGGATCGGTTGATGCCCGACATCCGAGCCGGCCGCATTCTCATCCTCGATTTCGGCTCGCAGTACACCCAATTGATCGCGCGCCGCGTGCGCGAACTTGGCGTTTATTGCGAGATCTACGCCTGGGACGCGCCGCCGGAGGAAATCGGGCGCTTTGCGCCGCGGGGCGTGATCCTGTCGGGCAGTCCGGAATCCGTCTACGATGTGAAGGGTCCGGCGGCGCCGGAAATCGTATTCGCGCTGAAGGTGCCGGTGCTCGGCATCTGTTACGGCATGCAGACCATGGCGACGCAGCTCGGCGGCCGGGTCGAATCATCGGCCCATCGCGAATTCGGCTTCGCGCAGGTCAAACCGGGCGCTCCATCCAGGCTGCTCGATGGACTCGAGGACAATCGGGACGCACAAGGCCGCCGCGTGCTCGACGTGTGGATGAGCCACGGCGACCGGGTGGCCGCGGCGCCGCCGGGCTTTGCCGTGATTGCACACAGCGACAATGCGCCGCTCGCCGCCATGGCGGACGAATCCCGGCGCTTTTACGCGCTGCAGTTTCATCCTGAGGTCACGCATACCTTGCAGGGCGGCGAGATCCTGCGCCGTTTCGTGCGCGAGATCGCCGGCTGCGAAGCTGATTGGGCCACCGGCAGCATCATCGAGGACAGCGTGTCGCGTATCCGCGCACAAGTCGGTGCGGATAAGGTGCTGCTGGGCCTTTCGGGAGGCGTCGATTCGTCGGTTCTGGCGGCACTCTTGCAGCGCGCGATCGGCAACCAGCTCATCTGCGTTTTCGTGGACCATGGGCTGCTGCGTATGGGTGAGGGCGATCAGGTGATGGCCACCTTCGCCGAGCACATGGGCGTGCGGGTGATCCGCGTCGATGCGGAGGCGCGCTTCCTCGCCGCGCTGGCCGGCGAGAAGGATCCGGAGAAGAAGCGCAAGATCATCGGGCGCCAGTTCATCGAGGTGTTCGACGAAGAGGCGGCCACGCTGACTGGTATCAAATGGCTCGCCCAGGGAACCATCTATCCTGACGTGATCGAGTCCGCCGGCGCCAAAACCGGCAAGGCGCACGTCATCAAGAGCCACCACAACGTTGGCGGTCTGCCCGAGCGCATGAACTTGAAGCTGCTGGAGCCGCTGCGCGAGCTGTTCAAGGACGAGGTGCGAAAGCTGGGTGTGCAGCTCGGATTACCGGTCGAAATGGTATGTCGCCATCCGTTTCCGGGCCCCGGGCTCGGCGTGCGCATCCTCGGCGAGATTGAAAAGGCGCGCGCCGATCTGTTGCGGCGCGCCGACGCGATTTTCATCGAAGAACTGCGACGGCACGATCTGTACGACAAGGTGAGCCAGGCGTTCGCCGTGTTCCTGCCGGTGCGATCGGTGGGTGTGATGGGCGACGTCCGGCGCTACGATTATGTAGTCGCGCTGCGCGCGGTCGAGACCATTGATTTCATGACCGCCCGCTGGGCGCATCTGCCCTATGACTTCTTGGATCGCGTCAGCCTCCGAATCATCAACGAGGTACCCGGGATATCGCGAGTCGTGTACGACATCTCGGGCAAGCCGCCGGCGACGATTGAGTGGGA